>Ga0310828_1000021_pt1 | contig 377918 bp, 373 predicted proteins | sample WT_ome_3_FD_202242 | JGI IMG/M metagenome (GOLD analysis project Ga0310828, IMG submission 202242) | Sorghum-adapted microbial communities enriched on wild type (WT) sorghum from Joint BioEnergy Institute, Emeryville, California, United... ... | reverse complement strand
GGCGCGTGACGGCGTATCACGAGATGGGGCACGCGCTGGTCGCGCATTATCTGGAGCACACCGATCCGGTGCACAAGATCTCGGTGATCAGCCGCGGCCAGGCCCTCGGCTACACGATCAGCCTCCCCCAGGAGGACCGCTACATGACGAGCGCCCCCGAGCTGCGCGACCGGATGACCGCCGCGCTCGGCGGCCGGGCGGCGGAGGAGCTCATCTTCAGGGAGGTGACCTCCGGAGCGAGCGACGACCTCGAGCGCGTCACGACGATCGCCAAGCAGATGGTCACCCGCTACGGGATGAGCGAGAAGCTCGGCCCGCGGGTGTTCGGCCACGATCACAGCCAGCCGTTCCTGGGGCGGGAGATGGCGGCCGAGCCGGACTACTCCGACGGCGTCGCCCGCGAGATCGACGCCGAGATCCGCGCCGTCGTCGAGGATGCCCACCGGCGCGCCCACGCCGTGCTCGGCGCCCACCGCGCCGAGCTCGACCGCCTCGCCGGAGAGCTGCTCGCGCGCGAGACGCTCGGGCGCGAGGACTTCCTCGCCCTGCTCGACGGCGCCGCCGCCGCGAGCTAGCGGCGCTGTCCGCGCTCAAACATCCGTCTGGCCAAGAGCGGCGGTCTGGCGGCGGGCGGCGCGCGCGTCGAACGATCGTGGCGAGGTGACTGAGCTGGCGGTGAACGTCCGGTCGGTCGACGGCGTGCTCGTCGCGCGCGTGCGCGGCGACGTGGACCTCGACAGCAGCGAGCGCTTCGCGGAGGGGCTCGCGCCGCTGCGCGAGGGCGACGCGCCGGCCGTCGTCGACCTCGCCGAGGCCGGCTTCTTCGACTCCAACGGCCTTCACGTCGTCGTCGGGCTGCGGCGGTCGCTCGAGGGCGCGGGGCGCAGGCTCGCGGTCGCCTGCCCGCCCGGCCCGGTGCGCAAGCTCTTCGAGCTCACCGCGGTCGAGCGGCTCGTGCCCGTCTACGGCGACGCCGGCGAGGCGGTGCGGGCGCTGCGCGAGGTCGTCAGCGTGGCGGCACCCTGAGCTCGAACCAGACGCTCGTCTTGCCGTCGCGGCGTTCGATGCCCCAGCGCTCGGCAATCCGCTCGACGAGCGCCAGGCCGTACCCGCCCTCGCGCCGCGGGCGCTCGCGGCGGCGGCGCTCCCAGTCGAAGCCGGGGCCGGGGTCGGTCACCTGGACGCGGACGAGCTCGCCGTCGCCACGGACGTCGACGCGGATGCTCTCGTCGTCGCCGACCCGGCCGTGGACGACGGAGTTCGCGACGAGCTCGGAGAGGAGGAGCAGCAGGTCGGCGCGCATCCCCTCGGGGAGGAGCTCGTCGTGCTCGAGGAGGACCCGGCGAGCCGCGTTCGGCGCGGCGCGCCCACCCGGCACCGAGAACGAGAGGTCGAGGATGCCCGCCCGCCCCGTATAGGCCGTCAGCGGCGGGATCGGTGCCGCCGCTTCGGCGGCGGGGGACGGTGTGTCACCTGGTTGGAGCACCTCCATCCGCTCTATCGGCCATCCCCGGGGCGACCTTTACGCCGTGTCGGGCGGCTCCGGGTAGGACAACTCGAACCACACCTTCGTCCGGCCGTTGAACGCGACCCCCCAGGCGGTCGCGAGCTGCTCGACGAGGACCAGCCCCCAGCCGCCGACATGGTCGGGCTCGAGCGCGCGCGGGCGGGGGACGAATCCCTCGCCCTGGTCGCGCACCTCGACCCGGATGGTGCCGGGGCTGAGCGAGGCGATGACGTCGACGTGCCCGCGCTTGGAGCCGTGCCGGACGGCGTTCGTGACGACCTCGCTGACGAGAAGGCCGAGCGTCTCGCGTCCCTCGCCGTCGAGGCGCTCGCCGGCGGCCGCGACGATCCGGTGACGCGCCGTCGACGCCGCACGCTCGTCCGGGTCGAGCTGGAGGACGAGGCGCTCCCGCAACGCCATACCCCTCGGACGATACCCCGCCCCCCGGCGCCTCACACGGCCTTCGGCGGCGACCGCGCCTACAGTTGGCGCGAGCGGCGATCGGCCGGCGCGCGGGCGGGCGGCCGCCCCCGCGGCGGCGGCGCGCTGGGCGGGCGGACGGCGCGGCCCAGCGCCTCGTGGCCGCTCGCGAGGCGGAAGGCCTCGATCTCGGCCCGCTGGCGGCGCGTGCGCTCGATGAGGTGGTCGAAGTCGAGGTAGGGCAGGCGCTCGCCGGCGTCGGTGAGGTCGCGGAGGTTCGCCCACAGCCGCTCCTTGGCGTCGAGCGCGAGCGCGAGGGCGTCGAGCTCGACGAAGCGGCTGAGCGGCGAGTAGCCGCGGCGCGAGCCGTTGCGCTTCAGCCGCCCGAGCCGCTCCGCGGCCATCGCGGCCAGCGGCTTGACGCGGCTGCGCGGCAGGCCGAGGAGCTCGACGACCTGGCCGAAGGTCGCGACGTCCTCGGCCATCGTCTTCGCGACGCGCTGGAGGGCGTCGCCGAGCGGCGTGGCCGCGTTCTCCCGCTGCGCGCGCCGGGCGAGCTCGCGGGCGAGTACGGCGGCGGCGAGCTGGTCGTTGAGGTAGATGCCGAGCAGGCGATCGGCCACGCGCCCCGCCCTACCCGCAGCGCGCGCCGCGAACGCCGGGGAATTCCTCACCTGTCGCGCCGGCGGAGCGGTTTCCGCGCGGGGGCGGTGGGTAGGCGAGCGCCATGAGCGACGAGCGAGACGACGAGCGCCGCGACGACGAGCGGCGGCGCAAGCCCGCGACCGGCTTCGACGAGCCGCCGGGGACGAAGGACCCCGGCGACCGCTCGGCCGATCCCGACCCGCACCACGCGCTCAACACCCCGGTCGGTGAGCCCGACCCGACCGAGTGGCCCGACCCCTACGACCGGCGGCCGGACCCGCGCGACCCGCCAGACCCCGACGGCGAGCCCTTCGGGGAGGACCCGCACCCGCCGACGGGCAGCCGCAGCACGAGCGAGCCGCACCCCTCGCAGGACCCCGAGGCCGAGCGGTGGGAGGGGCCGAAGCGCGACAAGCTCGACGAGTAGCGGCCGGGGAGCTCTACGGCCTGCCGCTCGAGGAGTTCACGCGCGCCCGCGACGCGCTCGCCCGGCGGCTGCGCGAGAACGGCGACCGGGCGGCGGCCGACGCGGTGCGCGCGCTGCCCAAGCCGACGGTCGCGGCCTGGGCGGTGAACCAGCTCGCGCGGCGCCACCTCGATGACGTCGCGGCGTTGCTCGACGCCGGCGCGGCGCTCCGCACGGCCCACGAGCGGCTGCTCGCGGGCGAGCGCGACGCCGGGCTCGACGAGGCCGCCGCCGCCGAGCGGGCGGCGATCGTCCGGCTCGTCGGGCACGCTCGCGCGCTCGGCGCCTCAGCCCAGACGCTCGAGCGGGTCGCCCAGACGCTCCACGCCGCCGCCGGCTCCGAGGAGGTCCGCGACGCGCTGGCGGCCGGCACGCTCGCACGCGAGCAGGCGCCGTCGCCGCTCGCCGGCCTCGGGCTCGGCGACGGCGGCGCGGCCGCCCGGGCCCCGCCGCGCCGCGCGCGGCCCGCTCGCCGCGGCACGTCGCCGCCGGCGGCCCCGCGGCCGGGGAAACGGGAGCGCCCGGACGCCGCGGCGGCCGAGCGGGAGCGCGCCGAGGCGGAGCGGGCCGCGCGGCTCCGCGAGGCGAAGGCCCTCGTCCGCCGGGTTCGGCGCGAGCACGAGCGCGCCCGTAAGGCGAGCGCCGCCGCGCGGGGGCGTGTCGACCGGCTCGGGCGCGAGCTCGCCGCGCGCGCCGAGGAGGCGCGGCTCGCGGGCGAGGCGGAGGAGCGCGCCGCGGCCGCCGTCGCGGAGGCCGAGCGCGAGCTACGGGCGCTCGGCGGCTGAGCCTGCGGCGGCCCCGCCCGGGGCGGCCGCGGCGAGCGCCACGCCGAGCGCGGCCGCGACGGCGGCGACGAGGCCGACGAGCGTCACCCGGCGGTCGAGCGACCGCGCGGCGGCGAGCGCGGCGACGAGGTCGCCGGCGTCGGCGAGCGCGCCGGACGCGAGCCAGCCGCGCACGTCGCCGCCGCCGCGCAGCGCCCGGGCGAGCCCGGCGCCGAGGGCGACGTCGCGCGCGCCCATCCCGCGGAGCATGAGCCGCGTGGCGGGCCGGTCCTCACCGAGCCATGCCCGGCCGGTCGCGCCGGGGGCCGCGAGGGCGCCGGCGCCGAGCAGCACCCGTCCCGCCGCCATCGCCCTCGCGAGCCGCCGCTTCGTGTCCTCGGTCATCCGCTCTGCCTCCTCCCCTGTCGCCGGGCGCCGGCGGGACGCGGTCGCCGACGCCGGCCCGTCACGCCCATCGTCGCACCCGGCGGGCGTCGCGCGCAGCCCCCGGCGCCGGCCACGTTTCCGCAGGCGCCGACGGGGTAGCGGCGCGCCATGTCGACCCAGGCCGTCACCACGCTCCTGCGCGAGGTCGCCGAGAGCGACGCGTTCGCCGCCCAGCTCGCGGTCGACCCCGCGATCCTCACCGGCTACGACCTCACCCTCGCGGAGCGCAGCGCGCTCCTCCACGAGGACGAGGCGGCGCTGCGCGCGCTCGGCGTGCCCGCCGACCTCGCCGCCGCCGTGCACGGCATCGGCCCGGCCGAGACGGCGCTCGCGCGGCGGGTGCGCAGCGGGTTCGGCGGCGCGCTCCACCTCCACCAGAGCGAGCTGCCCGCGCCCTGACGGTCACGGCGCGGCGGGGCTGTCACCCTGAGGATGTGGGTGACGAGCCGCGCAGCCGCATGAGCACGAGCCGGTCCGGGCGGGCCGCGCGCCTCGGCGGGCTCGTCGCCGGGCAGGGTCTGCGCTGGGTCGGCACGCGCGCCGCGAACGCCTTCCGCAGCGACGAGCGGGCGCGCGAGGCGACCGCCCGCCGGACGCTCGCCGCCGCCGAGGAGCTCGTCGAGCTGCTCGGCTCGATGAAGGGCGCGGCGATGAAGCTCGGCCAGGTGCTCTCGACCGTCGACCTCGTCGCGCTCCCGGAGGAGGAGCGCGAGCGCGTGAAGGCGAAGCTCGCCGAGCTGCGCGACGCGGTCGAGCCCGTGCCGTTCTCGGACGTGCGCAAGGTCATCGAGGCCGACCTCGGCGTGCCGCTGCGCGAGGCGTTCGCCGATGTCGAGGAGGAGGCGTTCGCGGCCGCCTCGATCGGCCAGGTCCACCGCGCGCAGACCCACGACGGCCGCACCGTCGCGGTGAAGGTCCAGTACCCGGGCGTGGCGGAGGCCGTCGACGCCGACCTGCGCAGCCTCCCGCTGCTCTTCCCGCTCCTGCGCCGGCTCGCGCCCGGGCTCGACCTCGGCTCGATCGCGACCGAGGTGCGCGAGCGCCTCACCGAGGAGCTCGACTACGAGCTCGAGGCGCAGCGCCACCGCCGGATGGCGCGCGCCTTCCGCGGCCATCCGTTCGTCTGGGTGCCGGCGGTCGACACCGCGCTGTCGGGCCGGCGCGTGCTCGTCACCGAGTACGTCGAAGGGCGCGGCTTCGCGGAGGTCAAGCGGCTCGGGGAGGCCGAGCGCGACCGCTTCGGCGAGATCGTCTACCGCTTCTTCTTCGGCACGCTCGCGCGGCTGTCGATCAGCCTCGGCGACCCGCATCCGGGCAACTACCTGCTCGCCGACGACGGGCGCGTCGCCTTCCTCGACTTCGGCCTGCTGCGCGAGGTGAGCCCGGAGCACCTCGAGGGCGAGCGCGCGCTCGGCATCGCGATCGCCGACGGCGACGCGGCGGCGGTCTTCGAGCGGATGGCGAGCCTCGGTTACCTCCCCGACCCCGACGCCTTCGAGCCGGAGTCGCTGCTCGCCCAGCTCCGCGCGCTCGGCTGGATGTTCGTGCCGGACTTCCGCCGCCTCGACGGCGCGTACGCGCGCGAGCTCATGGAGGTCGGCGCGCCCGGCTCGCCCTGGTTCGAGCAGATGCGCCGCCAGACGCTGCCGCCCGAGTCGCTGCTCTTGCGGCGGATGGAGGGGCTGCTGCTGTCGGTGCTCGCGGAGCTGCGCGCGGGCGCGCGCTGGGGCGAGCTCACCGCCGAGTACCTCCGCGACGCCCCGCCCTCGACCCCGCTCGGCGAGCAGGACGCCGCCTTCTGGGCCCGCCGCACGAAGAACGTCCAGGGGTAGCCCCTATAGGGGCCACTGTTGGACGTTCTCGCTACGCGCGTTCGGGCTTCTTCTCGCCCGGCCAGGTGCCGGTGACGGTGTAGAAGGCGCGGCGCGCGCCGCGGTCGATGACGCCGCGGGCGACGGTGAAGACGGCGCCCTGGATGGCGAGCGCGACGACGAGCTTCCACCACGGGACGTCGCGGTGCTTGCCGGTCGGCGGCTCCTCCTCGTCGATCATGCTCCAGATCCGCTCGAACGTCTTCTTGCCGAGCAGCCCGCCGACGATCCCGCTGGCGACGCTCAGGGGGATGAAGAGGACCTTCATGCCCGCCCCGCCTTCGCCCGCGTCCGCGTCCAGGCGACGTCCTCGCGGACGCTCACGGTCGCGCGCTCCGGCAGCGGCGGCGTTGCCCGGTCGACCTCGCGGCGGCCCACGAGGGCGACGATCCCCGCGATCAGCGCGTAGACGACGCCCACGATGAGCGCCGCCAGCCACGCGTCCACCGCCTCGGCGAGGAGGAGGATGAGCCCGGCGGTGATCGCCCCGAAGGCGAACAGGCCGAGCACGGCGGCGACGCCGAACATGCCCGCACCCTTGCCGGCGTGCTTGCCCTTCTCGGTCAGCTCGATCCGCGCGAGCTCGAGCTCCTGGCGGGCGAGCGTGGAGGCCTGGGAGGAGAGGTCGCGGACGAGCTCCGCGATCGGCCGGTCGTCCATGCCTGCGGAGCTACCCCGCCCGTCAGCGGCCAAACGGCCGGGCGCGCCACGCGCCGCGGCCCACGCTCAGGCGGCGCCCGCGGCGGCGGCGATCTCGCGGTAGGCGGCGGCGGGGTCGGCGGCGCCGAAGATCGCCGATCCCGCCACGAAGAGCGTCGCCCCGGCCTCCGCGCACCCGGGCGCGGTGCGCGCGTCGATGCCGCCGTCGACCTCGAGCGCGATCCCGTCGCCGAGCAGCTCGCGCAGGCGCGCGACCTTCCCGACCGACGTCCCGATGAACGGCTGCCCGCCCCAGCCGGGGTTGACGGTCATGCAGAGGACGGCGTCGACCGTCTCGCGCACCTCGGCGACGGCCTCGGCCGGCGTCGCGGGGTTGATCGCGAGCCCCGCGAGGCAGCCCGCCTCGCGGACGGCCTTGAGCGCGTAGTGGACGTGCGGGGTCGCCTCCCAGTGGATCGAGATCATGTCCGCCCCCGCCTTCGCGAACTCGGCGACGTGGCGCTCGGGGCGCTCGATCATGAGGTGGACGTCGAGCATCCCGCCGGCGGCGTGGACCTGCTCGCGCAGCGCGTCGACGACGAGCGGGCCGATCGTGATCGGCGGGACGAAGTGGCCGTCCATGACGTCGACGTGGATGACGCGCGCGCCGGCGTCCATGACCTCGGCGACCTGCGCCCCGAGGCGGGCGTAGTCGGCGGCAAGGATCGACGGGGCGATCCGGCGTTCGCGCAGGAGGGCGGCGGCGTCCATCGGCGCAGACGCTAGCCGGTGCGCGCCGCCTGGCGCGCGTGGGCGCGGATCTCGGCGAGGATCCGCTCGAGCCGCGGCTCGGTGTCGGTGTCGACGTGCTGCATCGCCGCCGCGACGCCGGGGTGGACGGCGGCGATCTGGCGGTGGAGCTCGTGCGCGATCGCGCGGTAGGACGGGTGGCCCTCGCGGCCGGAGCGGAGCTCGATGAGGTGCATCGCCTCACGCGCGTTCATGTCGAGGACGTAGCGGATCCGGTAGCCGAGGCAGAGCGCGTACGGGGCGAGCCGCTCCAGGCCGGCGTCGACGAGCCGCTCGTACTCGCGCCGCGAGATCTCCAGCCCCTCGCGGTAGGCATCGCCGGCGCCCGCCTGGTCGAGCTCCTCCGGCACCCCGGCGCCGAGGTGGGGGCCGAGCGCCTGCCACTGGACGGTGAGCATCCGGTGGCGCTGGAGGTCGCGGAAGGCGCCGTAGTCGGAGACGATCTCGAAGCGGTAGGAGAGCGCCTCGAAGCCGCGCCCGGGCCGGTGGCGGCGGTTGGCGCGCTCGCCGGCGAGCTCGGCGAGCATCTGCGCGCGCTCGTCCGGCGGCAGCACGCGCACGGCGGCGCGCGCCTCCTCCTCCGAGACGGCGGCCAGCTCGAACAGCAGCGCGGCGAGCAGCTCCTCCTCGCTGCCGCGGACCGACAGCAGCCGCACCGACGGGTGCGCCTCCGCCTCGCGGGTCGCGCGGTCGAGCCCGAGCCGCGCCGCCCAGCGCTCGGCGGCCTGCTCGCGCCGCTCCAGGTAGGCGATCCACTCGCCGCCGCGGTCGGGCCGCTCGACGCGGGCGACGAAGCTCGGCATGACCTGCTTGAGCTCGGCGAGGATCATCCGCCCGTAGTCGCGCGCCTCCGGCAGCGGCGAGGCGAGCAGGTGGAGGATGAGCTGCTCGTACGCCTGGCCCGTCGCGAACATGCCCATGTGGGAGAGCGAGGCGGCGGGCAGCAGGCCGCGCAGCAGGTCGAGCGCCTTCGCGCGGATCGAGCGCCGGTAGGCCGTCTCCGGCTCGTCGTCGCGGCGGGGGAAGCGCTCGGCCGCCCACGCCTCGACCTGCGGCAGCAGCCGCGCGTACGTCTCGAACAGCGCGTCCATCGCCCGCTCGTACTCGGGCCCGAGCGCGGGGTCGCGCCAGTAGCGGTAGCCGCCGCCGGGCATCTCGCCGTCGTAGGGGATGTAGCGGGTCGACTGCTCGAGGTAGGCGGCGAGGCGGTGGCGCTGGATGACCTTCGTGACGACGTTCGACACCCACTCCATCGCGACGTGGGCGCCGCCGAGCTGGGCGACCGAGTCGTCGCCGTAGCCGAGGAAGACGCGCTCGTACAGGCGCGCCGCGCGCTCGCCCTCCTTGCCGTCGAAGGCGCGCCGCACGCCGCCCTCCAGGTCGCCGGCGAACTCCTCGAGGAAGAGCCGCCGCAGCGTGCCCCGGTACCGGGAGTAGCGCGCGAACAGCGCGCCCTTCACGGTCTCGGGGAGGTTGACGAGCGCGAAGACCGGCCGGTCGAGGTTCGTGAAGTGGGGGGCGAGGGCGGCTCGCTCCTCCTCGGTGAAGCTCTCGACCGGGTAGTCCATCGGGGGGCGGGTGACGTTAGCGACCGAACCGGTCGCTCAGCGGACCCGTCAGCCGCCGCCCTCCCAGCCGATGGTCACGCCGCCGGGCGCGACGATCGTCGGGACGATGCCCGTGCCGTTGGAGTGGCGCATGAGCTCCTCGCGCCAGGCGGGATTGGCGGTCGCGTCGCGCTCCTCCCAGTCGAGCCCCTGCGCGCGCAGCGTCTCGCGCGCCCTCGCGCAGTAGGGGCAGCCGGGCTTGACGTACATGATCCGGTCGGCCATCGGCCGCGAGGCTAGCATCGGCGCGGTGGCGCTCCTCGACGACCTCATCGACTGGCTGCGGATCCCCTCGATCTCGACCGGCGGCGGCGACCCGGCGGCGCTGCGCGCCGCGGCCGAGTGGGCCGCCGAGCGCGTCCGCGCGGCGGGCGGCACGGTCGCGCTCGAGGGCGACGGCGAGGCCCCGCCGCTCGTCGTCGGCGAGTTGCGCTCATCGCGCGATGACGCGCCGACCGTCCTCATCTACGGCCACTACGACGTCCAGGGCCCGGGGCCGCTCGAGCGCTGGGCGAGCCCGCCGTTCGAGCCCACCGTCCGCGACGGGCGGATCTACGCCCGCGGCGCGGCTGACGACAAGGGCAACTTCCTCCCGCTGCTCGCCGTCGCCTGCGAGCTCGCCGCGCGCGGCGAGCTCGGCGTCCACGTCCGCGTCGTCGTCGAGGGCGAGGAGGAGCTGGGCAGCGACCGCGTCTCGGAGTGGATCCGGGCCGATGCGCGCGGCGCCGACTGCGCGATCATCTTCGACTCCGTCATGGCCGACGCGCGCACCCCCGCGCTCACGATCGCCACGCGCGGCATCGCCGGCGCGAAGCTGCGGGTCACCGCCGGCCGGCGCGACCTCCACTCCGGCCTCTACGGCGGCGCCGCGCTCAACGCCGCGCACGCGCTCATGGCCGCGCTCGCCGCGGTCCTGCCCGGCCCCGACGGGCGGGTGCGCGAGGAGTTGCGCGCGGGCGTCGTGCCGCCCCCGCCGGAGGAGGTGGAAAGCTGGGAGGCGCTGCCGAGCGGCGAGCAGGCGCTCGCCGAGGCCGGCGCCCGCCCGGTCGCGCCCGAGGCCGCGGCGGAGTTCCACCTGCGCACCGGCGCCGAGCCGGCGCTCGACGTCAACGGGATCGCGGTGGGCTCGGGCGCGGAGCTGCGGACGATCGTCCCCGCCGTCGCCGAGGCGGCGCTGAGCGTGCGGATCGTCGCCGGCCAGCGCGCCGCCGACGTCGCCGCGACCGTCGAGCGGCTGCTGCGCGACGCGCTCCCCGCCGGCGCGGAGCTCGAGATCGAGTGGTCGCTCGCCGAGCCGGCGATGTTCGACCCCGAGGCCGCGCCGCTGCGGCTCGCCCGCGGCGCGCTGGCGCGCGCCTGCGGAGCCGAGCCGGCCTTGCTGCGGATGGGCGGGACGCTGCCGCTGCTGTCGGCGCTCGCCGACCGCGGCATCCCGGCGATCGTCACGGGCTTCGTCGTCCCCGACGACGAGATCCACGCGCCGAACGAGAGCTTCCGCCTCGAGGCGCTCGAGCTCGGCGAGCGCGCCGCGCGCGAGCTCTACGCGGCGCTCGCGGCGCTGCGCTGAAGGCGCCTCAGCGCAGGAACGACAGCGACGAGCCGACGTCGCGCGCGACGTCGAAGAGCGGGTCCGGCCAGACGCCGAAGAAGATCGTCGCGGCGGCGGCGAGCACGGCGACCGCCACGACCTCCGGCTGCGCCTTCGCGTCGGCCTCCGGCGAGGAGCCCTCGACCGACTGCGCGCGGCGGCCGAGGCCGGCGAGCGTGATCTCCGCCGAGCCCATCCACATGACCGCGATGACGCGGAGGTAGTAGACGAGCGAGATCATCGAGCCGATGACGATCCCGATCGCGAGCCACTCGTACTCGCCCGCCACCGAGGCGTCGATCAAGTAGAACTTGCCGATGAAGCCGGCCGTGCCCGGGATGCCCGCGAGCGCGAGCATCGCGATCGTCATCGGCCACGCCAGCGCCGGGGCGGCGCGGCCGAGGCCCTCGAGCGAGCGGAGGTCGTCGCCGTGCTCCGACACCCGCTCGCGCGCGATGACGACGGCGAACGCCGCGACGTTCATGAGCAGGTAGACGGCGAGGTAGAAGAACGTCGCCTGCAGGCCGAGCCGCGTCCCGACGACGACGCCGGCGAGCAGGTAGCCGGCCTGCGCGACGCCCGACCAGGCGAGCATCCGCTTGAGCGAGCGCTGCGCGATCGCGCCGACGTTGCCGATGACGATCGTCACCCAGGCGAGCACGAAGAGCGCGGCGCCCCACTCGACCTGCGCGGTCACGAGCGCGTGGTCGAGCAGCCGCAGGGCCATCGCGAACGCCGCCGCCTTCGTCGCGACCGCCATGAACGTCGTCACCGGGGTCGGCGCGCCCTGGTAGACGTCGGGCGTCCACTGGTGGAACGGCGCCACCGACGCCTTGAAGGCGATGCCGACGAGCGCGAGCGCGACGCCGGTGAGCAGGAGCGGGTCGCCGACGCCGATGCCGTCGGCGCCGCCGATCGCCTCGGCGATCCCGGCGAAGTCCATCTTGCCGGTCGCGCCGAAGACGAGCGCGAGGCCGTAGAGGAGCGTCGCCGAGCCGACCGAGCCGACGATGAGGTACTTCAGCCCGGCCTCGAGCGAGGCCGCCTCGCGCACCCGCGTCGCGCAGAGGACGTACAGCGGGATCGAGAGCAGCTCGAGCCCGACGAAGAGCGTGACGAGGTTCTCGGCCGCGGCGAGCACGACCATGCCGGTCACCGAGCCGAGCAGGAGCGTCATGTACTCGCCCGGGCCGGCCTCGCGGACGGCGTCGGAGCGCAGCGACAGCAGCACCGCGACGACGCCGCTGACGTAGAAGAGCATCGCCATGCCGTGCGCGAGCGCGTCGGCGGCGAGCGCGCCGGCGATGATCGGGTCGCGGTCGCCGGCCTCCCAGTTCCAGATCGTCAGGCCGGCGGCGACGGCGAGCGTGAGGATCGTGAGCGCCGGCAGCAGCGCGCGCTGGACGAACGCCGAGCGCAGCAGCCCGGCGAGGAGCACGACGACGGTGCCGCCGACGAGCGCGAACAGCGGCGAGAACGCCTGGTAGTCGATCTCGGGCGCCTGGAACGCGGCGATGAGGTTCACGGCGTCTGGACCTCCTGGGGCGAGCCGGCCGCGCCGGTGCGCTCCTCGTCGGTGAGGAACGGACGGCCCTTCGGGACGGTGCCGGCGTTCGGGTCGGCCGCCGGCGGGACGGCGAGCGCGCGCGCCTCGGCGGTCTTCGCCTCGGTCGTCGGCTCGGTCCGCTCGAGGATGAAGTTCGGGTAGACGGCGAGCGCGAGGATGACGAGCGTGAGCGGGGCGAGCACCGCCAGCCCGAGCGCGTCGATCTCACGCGGCGCGACGCCCTCGCCGAGGCGGTTGTGGACCGCCTTCTGGAGCATCCGGATCATGTAGACCGAGGCGAGCACGACGCCGATGGAGGCGACGATGCCCCAGGCAAGCTTCTGCTCGAAGGCGCCGAAGAGGATGAGGATCTCGCCGACGAAGTTCGGCGAGCCGGGCATCGCGAGCGTCGCCAGCGCGACGATGAGGAAGATCGCGGCGAGCACCGGCGCGCGCATCGCGATCCCGCCCATCCGCGACAGCAGCTCCGAGCCGGCGCTGCGGGAGAGCACGGCGATGATGAAGAAGAGCGCGCCGGCGACGAGGCCGTGGTTGACCATCTGCATGAGCCCGCCCTGGGCGCCCTTCTCGTCGAGGGAGAAGATGCCGAGCACGATGAAGCCGAGCTGGGCGATCGACGAGTAGCCGACGACCAGCCGCGCCTCGTCCTGCGAGAAGGCGAGCGCCGAGCCGTAGAGGATCGAGACCACCGCGATCGCGATGAGGATCTCCTGGAAGTGGTGGGCGGCCTCGGGGAGGACGGGCAGGACGATCTTGAGGAAGGCGTAGACGCCGACCTTCGAGAGCACGGCCGAGAGCAGCACGAGCACCGGCAGCGGCGTCGCGCGGTAGGCGTCGGGCATCCAGCCGTGGACCGGGAAGGCGGGCGCCTTGACGAGGAAGGCGATCGCGAACAGGCAGAAGATCCAGTACTGCGTGCCCGCCGGCAGCGTCCGCTGCTCGAGGTCGCTGAGCAGGAACGAGATCTCGCCGCCGTCCGGCGTCGAGAGCACGCCGAGCGCCACCGCGCCGGCGAGCATGAGCAGCGAGCCGACGAGCGTGTAGATGACGAGCTTCGTCGTCGCGCGCACCCGGTCGCCCTCGCCCCACATGCCGACGAGGAAGTAGAAGGGCACGAGCATCAGGTCGAAGAAGACGACGAAGAGCGCGAGGTCCTGGGCGAGGAACGCGCCCAGCACCGCCGTCTCGGCGAGGCCGAGGTGGAAGAAGAAGAGGTGCGGGCGCTCCCAGTCGCGAGCCGCCGCCCAGACCGCCGACGCCACCCACAGCAGCGCGGTGAGGCCGATGAGGAAGATGTTGAGCCCGTCGACGCCGAGCGCGTAGTGGATGCCGAGCTCCTCGATCCACGTCTCGTCGGTGACGTAGTGGAGCCCGCCGCCGGCGTCGAAGTCGACGACGACGCCGGCGAACCAGGCGAGCACGAGCACCGCCGCGCCGGTGACGAGCCAGCGGGCCGCGGACGGCACGAGCAGGCCGAGCAGCGCGGCGGCGAGCGGGAGGAAGAGCGGGATGGAGAGCGGGATGTCGGACACGGGCTAGGAGCTGGCGAGCAGGAAGTAGAGGGCGATCGCGCAGAGGCCGATGACGAGCAGCAGCGCGTAGGCGCGTAGGTAGCCGGACTGGATCGCGCGCGCGAACTGCGTGCCGGCGCGGACGATCCCGGTCGCGCCGCCGACGATCAGCCCCTGGACGAACGCGCTCTCGATGACCGTGCGGCCGAGGCGGCCGAACGTCGCCGCCGGCCGGACGAAGAGCGCGTCGTAGAGCTCGTCGAAGTACCACTTGTGGGCGAGGAAGCCGTGCAGCGCGGGGAGGCGGTCGCGCAGCGCGAGCGTCGTGCCCGGGCGGCGGACGTACAGCGCCCAGGCCGCGGCGATGCCCGCGATCGCGATGACGCCGCCGACGACGAGGCCGATGAGCTCCGCGCTCGCGGACGGGTGGTCGTGGATGTAGGCGGAGTCGGCGAAGGTCGGCTCGAGGAAGCGCTCGAGCGCGTCGGTCAGCTCCGGGATGCCGACGGCGCCGCCGACCACCGAGAGGACGCCGAGCACGCCCATCGCGACCTTCATCGGCCACTCGCGCTCGGCGATGTGGTGCTCGGCGCCGGGGAAGCCGACGTCGTTGTCCTCCGGCTCGCCGGTCATCGGGTTCGCCGGGTCGTGGTGAGCGAGGTGGCCCTGCTCGAGCTCGCGCGCCTCCGCGACGGGCTCGCCGGAGAAGACGCGGAAGACCATCCGGAACGCGTAGAAGGCGGTGAGCGCCGCGGCGACGTAGGCGAGCACGCCGATGACGGCGTAGGCCCCGCCGCGGTTGAACGTGAAGGCGATGATCTCGTCCTTCGAGAAGAAGCCGGACAGCAGCGGGAAGCCGGCGAGCGCGAGCGCGCCGACCGTGAAGGCCGCGAACGTGAACGGCATCGCCCGGCGGAAGCCGCCCATCTTGTCGATGTCCTGGATCCCGCCCATCGCGCTGATGACCGAGCCGGCCGCCATGAACAGCAGCGCCTTGAAGAAGGCGTGCGTCATGAGGTGGAAGAGGCCGGCGCCGTAGGCGAAGACCGAGACGCCGACGACCATGTAGCCGATCTGCGAGATCGTCGAGTAGGCGATGATCCGCTTGAGGTCGGTGACGACGAGCGCGACCGACGCGGCGAAGAGCACCGTCGCGATGCCGATGATCGCCGAGACGTCCGCCGCCGCCGGCGCCAGCTCGAAGAGCGGGTGCGCGCGGGCGATGAGGTAGACGCCGGCGGTGACCATCGTCGCCGCGTGGATGAGGGCGGAGACGGGCGTCGGGCCCTCCATCGCGTCGGCGAGCCAGGTGTGGAGCGGGAGCTGCGCCGACTTCGCGAACGCGCCGACGAGCAGGAGCAGGCAGGCGGCGACGAGCGTGCCGTCGTTGGTGGCGAACTCCTCGCGCGCGCCCTCGAAGACGCCCGCCCAGTCGAGCACGCCGACCTGGTCGAAGAGCAGGAACGCGGCGATGACCAGCCCGACGTCGCCGACGACGTTGATGACGAACGCCTTCATGCCGGCGTACGTCGCGGTCGAGCGGCGGTACCAGAAGGAGATGAGCAGGTACGAGGCCGCGCCGACGAACGCCCAGCCCACGATGAGCAGGACGAGGTTGCCCGCCAGGACGAGCAACAGCATCGAGAAGACGAAGAAGTTGAGGTAGGCGAAGTAGCGGACGTAGCCCCGGTCGGAGGCCATGTAGGCGACCGAGTAGAGGTGGATGAGCGCCGAGACGCCCGCCACCACGAGGCTCATGAAGACCGAGAGCGGGTCGACGAGGATCCCGAGCTCGACCTCGAAGCCGCCGCTCGCCGCGTAGGTGAACGCGGTCGCCGTGACCGCCTTCTCCTCCTCGCCGAGGCCGTCGAGCGCGAGGAAGGCGCCGACGGCGGAGGCGAACGCGGCGAAGATCGCGAGCGTGCCGATCCAGCCGGCCGCGCGGCCGGGCAGGGCCCGCCAGCCCAGCGAGATGAGGAGCGTCCCCAGCAGCGGGAACGCGAGGATGAGCCAGCCGAAGGCCTGGGCGTCCTTCATCCGCGCAGCTCCGAGAGCTCGTCGACGTCGATCGGGATGCGGCGCCGGTACATCGCGACGATGAGGCCGAGGCCGACGACGACCTCGCAGGCGGCGACGACCATGACGACGAGCGCGAACACGTGGCCGTCGAGGACGCCGTGCATCCGCGAGAAGGCGATGAGGGCGAGGTTGCCGGCGTTGAGCATGAGCTCGAGGCAGAGCAGCACGACGAGCGGGTTGCGCCGCGTCAGCACGCCGGCGACGCCGATGCAGAAGATGAGCGCGGAGAGGACGAGGAACCAGACGATGTCCATCAGGGCGTCACCTCCGCGGGGCCCGTGCCGGCACGGACGTCACCGCCCGCCTCGTCCGCGTCGAGCTGCTCGAGCCCGCGCCGGCGGCGCGCCAGCACGACCGCGCCGACCGCGGCGACGAGCAGGAGGAACGACGCGGCCTCGAACGGGATGAGGAACCTCTCGAGCAGCAGCTCGCCGACCTGGCCCGGGGAGCCGAAGCCCGCGCCGAGCTCCGCGCCGCGCGAGTCGACCGCCGAGAGCGCCGTGCCGATGACGGCGACGCAGAGCTCGGCGAACAGCGCGAGCGCGAAGACCGGCCCCAGCCGCCCGGCCGTGCCGATGTCGAGGCTCTCCTCGACGCCGCCGACGTAGGCGACGACGAAGAGGTAGAGGACCATCACCGCGCCCGCGTAGACGATCACCTGCGCGGCGGCGAGGAACTCCGCCGACAGCAGCAGGAAGAGGATCGCGAGCGCGAACAGGTGCCCGATGAGCGAGAGCACCGAGTAGAAGGGGTTGCGCAGGACCACGACGCCGAGCGCGCCCGCGAGCGCGAGCAGCGCGGCGACGAAGAACATGACCTGCTCGAACCACATCGGACCGGCTTTCTACTCGCCTTCCCGCCGAAGTGGCGTCCGCTCGGGGTGGTCCTGGAGGAGCATCTCCTTGGTGAAGATGAGGTCGCTGCGGTCGTAGGCGGCGAGCTCGTAGTCGTGGCCCATCGTGATCGCGTCGAACGGGCAGGCGAGCTCGCAGTAGCCGCAGAAGATGCAGCGGCTCATGTTGATCTCGTAGACCGCGGCGTAGCGCTCGCCGGCCGAGACCTGGTGGTCGGGCGTGTTCTCGGCGGCGACGACGCGGATGCAGTCGGCCGGGCAGGCGGCCGCGCAGAGCGAGCAGCCGACGCACTTCTCCAGGCCGGTGTCCTCGAAGCGGTGGAGCTTGTGGCGCCCGCGCCAGCGCGGGTAGACGGGCGTCTTCTGCTCGGGGTAGTCGAGCGAGACGGGCTTCTCGGCGAGGCGGCCGAGCGTCGTGCGCAGGCCGCGGAGCGTCATGCCGAAGGCCCGGTAGGCCCCGCCGAGGCCGCCCGGCTCGGGGCCGCGCTCGACCTCGACGACGGCGTCGTCGTCCGGTTGCCAGCGTTCGACGGTCATCAGGTGGTCACCACCAGGATCGCGGTCACGAGGACGTTGAGGGTCGCGAGCGGCAGCAGCACCTTCCAGCCCAGCGACATGAGCTGGTCGTAGCGCAGGCGCGGCAGCGAGGCGCGGACCCAGATGAAGAGGATCACGAAGAAGAAGGTCTTGAGCAGCATCCACAGCGGCCCGAGCGCGTCCGGGCCCGGCCCGTGCCAGCCGCCGAGGAACATCGCGGCGGCGATCGCCGAGATGATCACGACCTCGATGTACTCGGCCATGAAGAACGAGCCGAAGCGCATCCCGGCGAACTCGGTGTTGTAGCCCGAGACGAGCTCCGAGTCGGCCTCGGGGAGGTCGAACGGCGCGCGGGCGGTCTCGGCGAACCCGGCGACGAGGAAGATGCAGAAGCCGACGAACTGCGGCACGACGAACCAGAGGTCGCCCTGCGCCTCGACGATCTCGACGATGGACAGCGACCCGGCCTGCATGGCGACGCCGAGCAGCGAGAGGCCGAGCGCGATCTCGTAGGAGATGAGCTGCGCGGCCGAGCGCATCGCGCCGAGGAACGAGTACTTCGACCCCGATGACCAGCCGCCGAGCAGGAAGCCGTACGAGGCGAGCGAGCCGAAGGCGAAGAAGTAGAGGACGCCGATCGAGACGTCGATGCCGTAGAGACCGAAGGAGTCGCCCCAGAAGCCGCGCTCGCCCCAGGGGATGATCGCGAGGATCGCGACCGCGGTGACGATCGAGATCACCGGCGCGATCGCCATCATCCACGGCACCGCGGTCCGCGGCGCCGAGTGCTCCTTCGACAGCAGCTTGAGCACGTCCGCGAGCGGCTGGAGCAGGCCGTACGGGCCCACGCGGTTCGGGCCGACGCGGGACTGGAAGCGCCCGAGCAGCTTCCGCTCCAGCAGCAGGATGAGCGGGACGATCTGGAGGATGAAGGCGAAGATCAGGACCGACTTGACGATCTGGAGCCAGGTCGACTCCGCGAAGCCGACCTCGGCGAGCGGGGGCAGGCCGGCGAGCGTCACGCCTTGCGGACCTCCACGAGCCGCTCGGTGAGGACGTTCGGGTTGTCCTTCGTCGTGCCCTCGATGAGGAAGACGCTGCCCTCCGGGACCGCCGAGCGGAGCGTCGCGGTCGCCTCGACGCTCGTGCCGTTGACCGAGACGACGATGCGGTCGCCGGAGGCGATGCCGAGGCGCTCGGCGTCGGCGGGCGACAGCTCGGCGCGCTGCTCGGGGTCGAGGAAGCGCAGGACCGGCGCGTGCTGGGTCTCGCGCGCCGCCCACAGCGAGCGCAGCGTCCCCAGGCGCAGCCCGCCCTCCAGCTCCGGCGGCGTCTCGAGCGCGCCGGGGTCGAGCTGCGCGGCGGGCGCGTTCGCCGCCGCGTCGCGCTCCTGCCAGCGGACGCCGCGGCCGCCGATCTCCTCGAGCGTCAGCCCGGCGTAGAAGGGCACCGCGGCGAAGACCTCGTCGCTCACCGCGCTGTCGCTCACCGTGAGCGGGACCTCGACGTCGAGGGCCGCGCAGAGCTCGGCGAGCACGCGCCAGACCGGCCGCACCTCGCCGGGGAATCCGACCGCCTGGCGGACGCGCTGGAGGCGGCCGTCCGGGTGGGTGAGCGTCCCCTCCTTCTCGGCGTAGGCCTCGGCGGGGAAGACGACGGTCGCCTCGCGGGCCGTCTCGGTGAGGAAGTCGCTGAAGCAGATGACGGTGCTCGCGCGGTCGAGCGCGGCCTCCCATGCGCGCCGGTCGGGGTGGGTGCGCAGCGGGTCGGCGTGGACGAGCACGAGCGCGCTCAGGTTGCCGTTCGCGAGCCCGCTCGCGATGTTCTGCGCGTCCCAGCCCGGCTCGGCGACGTCGGCGAGGCCCGGGCCGAGGTTCGGCAGGCAGCCGACCTCGCGCAGGCCGCGCCCGTTCGTGCCGGCCGGGATCTCGAGCAGGCCCGCGCCCGGGTCGTCGGCGAGCCGCAGCTCCTTCGCGAGCGCGAGCAGGGCGGCGACGGCCTGCTTCCCGCGCGGGCCGTGCGAGACGCGCTCGCCCCAGATGACGACGACCGGGCCGGCGTCGCGCAGCAGCGCCGCCGCGGCGCGGACCGCCTCGGCGTCGGCGCCGGCGCGGCGGGCGAGCTCGGCGTCGGCGCCCCCGGTCGCGAGCGCCGCGAGCGCGGCCTCGACCGCGCCGGGCGCGAAGCGGACGACCGCGTCGGCGTTGGCGTCGAGCGAGCTGGGTGCGCTCGTGGCGACGACGAGCTTCACGCCGTTGCGGCGGCGCGCCTTGCGCACGCGCAGGTCGATGATCGGGGCCTCGTCGACGAGCTCGCAGTCGACGACGAGCACGGCGCCGGCGTTGTCGATGTCCCACACCGGGACCGACAGCTCCGGGCGGGCGAGCGCGCGCGCCTGGCCGGGGTCGAGCGGGCCGCCGGCACGCGAGTCGATGTGCGAGGAGCCGAGGCCCTCGCGCAGCAGCCGCTGCAGCAGGAAGCCCTCCTCGTTCGTCGTCTCGCCGCCGGCGAGCGCCGCGGTCGCGGCGCCGGCGCGGCGGAGCCCGGAGATCGCGGCCTCGAGCGCCTTCTCCCACGAGACCGGGCGGAGCGTGCCGCCCTCGTTGAGCAGCGGCCGGGTGACGCGGTCGGCCGAGTGGACGACCTGGTAGCCGAAGCGGCCGCGGTCGCAGAGCCAGCCGTCGTCGACGTCCTGGTTGTCGCGCGCGAGCACGCGCAGGACGCGCGCGTCGTCGCGGATCGTGAACTTGATGTTGCACTGGCTCGGGCACATCGTGCAGACCGAGCCGGCCTCCTCGACGTCCCACGGGCGGGCGCGGAAGCGGTAGGCGGTCGAGGTGAGCGCGCCCACCGGGCAGAGCTCGATGATGTTGCCGCTGAACGGCCCGACGTAGGGGTGGCCGTCGTGCGTGCCGACGTAGGTGTGGTCGCCGCGCTCGAGGAAGACGAGCTGGTAGTCCTCGGCGACCTCCTGCGAGAAGCGGACGCAGCGGTAGCAGAGGATGCAGCGCTCGCGGTCGATCGCGATGAGCGGCGAGAGCTCGATCGGCTTGCGGAAGTGGCGCTTCGGCTCGATGAAGCGCGAGCGGCCCGGGCCCCAGCCCATCGTGATGTCCTGGAGCGGGCACTCGCCGCCCTTGTCGCAGACCGGGCAGTCGAGCGGGTGGTTGACGAGCAGGAACTCGACGACCGCCTCCTGCGCCTGCTTGACGCGGTCGGAGAGGGTGTGGACGACCATCCCCTCCTTCACCGGGGTCGAGCAGCCCGTCTGGAGCTTCGGAATGCCCTCGATCTCGACGAGGCACATCCGGCAGGCGCCGACCGGGTTGCCGAGCTTCGGCTCGTAGCAGAAGACCGGGATCTCGACGTCGCCGTACTTCGCGGCGTCGACGAGCATCGTGCCCTCCGGCGCGCGGACCTCGCGACCGTCGATCTCGAAGGTCACCCAGTTCTTCTCGGGGCGCGGCATCTGACTACGCGGATCCGGACCAGTCGCTTGCTGCCAGCTCCTCCGCGCCGACGGCCGTGGCGAGCGCGAGCTCGCTGCGCTCGCGCGCCCGCTCGATGTGCTCCTCGAACTCGTGGCGGAAGTGCCGGATCATCGAGCTGACCGGCATCGCCATCGAGTCGCCGAGCACGCAGAGGCAGTTGCCCTTGATGTTCTCCTGGATCGAGGCGAGCAGCTCGATGTCCATCGGCGTCGCCTCGCCGGAGTCGATGCGCGACAGCAGCTTCACCGTCCAGCCGGTGCCCTCGCGGCAGGGCGAGCACTTGCCGCAGGACTCGTGGCGGTAGAACTGCGCGAGCCGCAGCGCGAGCGGGACGATCGGCTGCGAGTCGTCGACGACGATGATCGCGCCGGAGCCGAGCATCGAGCCCGCCTCCGCCATCGCCTCGAACGTGTACGGCAGGTCGAGGTGCTCCTCGAGCAGCACCGGCGACGACGACCCGCCGGGGAAGAAGCACTTCACGCGGCGCCCCTCGGGCGGGCCCCCGGCGAGGCCGTAGATGATCTCGCGCACCGGGATGCCGAGCGAGATCTCGTAGTTGCCGGGGCGCTGGACGTTGCCCGAGACCGAGACGATCTTCGTGCCCGGCGAGGTCTCGGTGCCGAACTGGCGGTACCAGTCGGCGCCGCGCTCGATGATGATCGGGACGTTCGAGAGCGTCTCGACGTTGTTGATGAGCGTCGGCCCCTGGTAGAGGCCCTGGTTGGCCGGGAACGGCGGCTTCAGGCGCGGGTGGCCGCGCTTGCCCTCGAGCGCGTCGAGCAGGCCGGTCTCCTCGCCGCAGATGTAGGCGCCCTGGCCGCGGTGGACGACGAGCGAGAGCGAGAAGCCCGAGCCGAGGATGTCCTCGCCGAGGTAGCCACGCTCGTACGCCTGGGCGACCGCGCGCTCGAGCACGTTCGCCTGGTGGACGTACTCGCCGCGGATGAAGATGAAGGCCTTGTTCGCGCCGGCGGCGTAGGCGGCGGTGATGATCCCCTCGATGAGCAGGTGGGGGTTGCGCTGCATGATGAGCCGGTCCTTGAAGGTCCCCGGCTCGGACTCGTCGGCGTTGCAGCAGAGGTACTTGTCCATCGAGCCCTTGGGGATGAAGCTCGCCTTCTTCCCCATCGAGAAGCCGGCGCCGCCGCGGCCGCGCAGGCCGGAGGCCTCCAGCTCGGCGACGAGCTGCTCGGGCTCGAGCTCGGTGAGCGCCCGCTTCAGGCGCGCCCCGTAGCCGCCGAGGCGCTCGTAGACCTCGATCTCGTGGAGGTCGGGGACGTCGATGTGCTCGAGGAGGACGCGCGTCTCGCTCATGCGGCGTCGGGGTCGGGGGACGTGGGGGATGCGGCGCCGGGGCCGTCATCGGCGCGGCGCGGCTCGGCATCCTGCCACGGAAGCCGGAAATCGGGATCCTCGAGGCCGCGGCCGGGCAGGACGGTGCGGCCCTCCTTGAGCGCGAGCGCGATCTCGGGGGCGTCGGACTTCGTCAGCGGGCCGACGTAGCGGCCGTCGACGGAGGCCATCGGCGCCATGTCGCAGGCGCCGAGGCACTCGAACTCGCGGATGTCGACGTCCTCGACGCCGAGCGCCCGCGCCGCCTCGACGATCGCGTCGTAGACGTCCTTCGCCTTGCGCAGGCAGCACGAGACGCTCGTGCAGACGTAGACGTAGCGGCGGCCGGTCGGCTCGGTCCGCAGCATGTCGTAGAAGGTCGCCACCGACGAGAGGTAGGCCGGGGTGACGCGCATGACCGCGGCGACCTGCTGGATCGCGAGCGGCGAGCACCAGCCGTGGTAGCGCTGGGCGGCGCCGAGCGCCGGCAGCGCGGCCGAGTGGTGGTCCGGGTAGCGCGCCATGTACTCCTCGATCTCGCGGCGCAGCTCCTCCGGCACGTCGATCTCGGCCGGGTCGGGGATGACCGCCGGGTCCTTGCTGAGGTCGGCCGGCTCGTCCCAGCCGCGCAGGCGCGACGGGCGGCCGCTCATCGGCCCGGGGTGGCCCTGGTCGAGCGGGGTCGGGCTCACCGGTCGATCCCCCCGAGGATCGGGTCGAGCATGGCGATGGCGACGATGAGGTCGGCGATGAGGCCGCCGACGGCCATGTCGCGCAGCGCCTGGAGGTTGACGAAGCTCGGGTCGCGCATGTGGACGCGGGCCGGCTTGGAGGAGCCGTCGGAGACGACGAAGCAGCCGAGCTCGCCGCGCGGCGACTCGATCGCGACGTAGGCCTCGCCCGGCGGGACGCGCATGCCCTCGGTCACGAGCTTGAAGTGGTGGATGAGCGCCTCCATCGAGGTGGCGAGCTCGTGCCGGGGCGGGAGGGCGACCTTGCGGTTGTTGGTGATCCACGGCCCCTCGGGCAGTCCGTCGAGCGCCTGCTCGACGATGGCGGCCGACTGCCGCATCTCCTCCATGCGGACGCGGTAGCGGTCGTAGTTGTCGCCGACCTTGCCGACCGGGATCTTGAAGTCGAAGTCCGCGTAGGCCGAGTACGGCATCGCCTTGCGGAGGTCCCACGGGTTGCCGGTGGCGCGCAGCAGCGGGCCGGTGACGCCGAGCTCGAGCAGCCGCTCCTCGGAGACGATGCCCGTGTTCTTCATGCGCTGGAGGAAGATCTCGTTCTTGTCGAGCAGCGCCTCGTACTGGTCGAGGCGGGTGCGCAGCAGGGCGAGGAAGTCGCGGACCTTGCGGTCGAAGCCGGGCGGGATGTCCTCGACGACGCCGCCGATCTGGAAGTAGCGGGTGTGCATCCGCTGGCCGCTCGACATCTCGAAGAGGTCGAGCACGTAGTCGCGCTCGCGGCAGCCCCACCAGAGCATCGTGATGGCGCCGACGTCGAGCATCGAGGTGGCGAGCCAGAAGAGGTGGCTGGAGATGCGGTTGAGCTCCCAGTGGATGACCCGCAGGTACTCCGCCCGCCGGGGGACCTCGATGTCGAGCAGCCGCTCGACGGTCATGCAGTAGGCCCCCATGTTGAAGTAGTAGGAGAGGTAATCCATCCGCTCCACGAACGGGATCACCTTCCAGTAGGACTGCTTCTCGCAGCTCTTCTCGATCCCGGTGTGGACGTAGCCGACGAGCGGCACGAGGTCGCGGACGACCTCGCCCTCGATCGTGCACAGCAGCCGGAGCACGCCGTGCGTGGCCGGATGGTGCGGGCCGAGGTTGATCGTGAAGAGCTCGGTGTCCTGCGGGACCGTCGTGCCCTCGATCGGGAGGTCCGGGCGCTCGAGCCGCTCCATCGTGACCGACTTCTCGCGCTCGCGGTACGGGATGTCGAGGGGGCGGTCAGTCATACCAGCGCGGCATCTGGTGCTCGTTGTGGGTGAAGAGGACGGGCTCGCCGCCCATCGGGAAGTCGCGGCGCTGCGGGTGCCCCTCGTAGTCCTCCGGCATGAGGATGCGGCGGAGGTCCGGGTGGCCCTTGAAGACGACGCCGAACATGTCGTAGACCTCGCGCTCCTGGTGGTTGGCGCCGGGGTGGATGCCGACGATCGACGGCACCTCGCAGTTCTCCAGCCCGACGCGCGTCTTCACGCAGAGCCGGTCGGGGTTGCGCATGTTCAGGAGCTGGTAGTGGACGCCGAAGCGCGGCTCCTCCGGCAGGTAGTCGCAGCCGTGGACGCTCATGAGCAGCGGGTAGCGCTCGCGCAGGCCGGCGATGACGTCGCGCACGGCCTCCGGCTTGACCTCGAGGGTCGCCTGCTCGCGGTAGTAGGTCGTGCCGACGACGACGTCGTCGCCGTGGCGCGCGCGCACCTCCTGCGCGATCAGCTCGAGCTCGGTCGCGTCAGGCACGGGCCACCTCGGCGTCCTGCCGCTTGCCCTCGGTCGCCTCCCCCGACCGTCGCGCCGTCGCCCGGGTGCTCACGCGACCTCCTCGGTGCCGTGGGAGCGGTACCGCTCGCGCCAGCTCAGGTCCGGCTGCTCCTCGATGAGCTTCTGGAGCTTGAGGATCCCGTACATGAGCGCCTCCGGGCGCGGCGGGCAGCCGGGGATGTAGATGTCGACGGGCAGGAACTTGTCGGCGCCCTGGACGAGCGCGTAGTTGTTGAACATGCCCGCGCTCGACGAGCAGGCGCCCATCGCGATCACCCACTTGGGCTCGAGCATCTGGTCGTAGATGCGCCGGACGATCGGCGCCATCTTGATCGACACCCGGCCCGAGAGGATGATCATGTCGGCCTGCCGCGGGGAGCCGCGGACGACCTCGGCGCCGAAGCGCGAGATGTCGTTGCGCGGCGAGCCGATCACGGTGATCATCTCGATCGCGCAGCAGGCGAGCCCGAAGCCGAGCGGCCAGACCGCGTTCTTGCGCGCCCAGTTCTGCGCCTTCTCGAGCGTCGTCAGCCAGACGCGCTCCTTGACGTACTCCTCGAGGTCGCGGCCCTCGAGCTCACCGCGCAGCATCTGCCGCGCGCGGAGCTGGCGGGCGCGGAAGTCCTGCGGGGTCTCGACCTTGTGACGGACTACTTCCAATCCAAGGCCCCCCTTCTCCAGACGAAGACGAAGGCGACGAAGAGCAGGACGATGAAGACGATCGTCTCCACGAGCGCGAACACGCCGATCGCCTCGAGCTGGACGGCGACCGGGTAGAGGAAGACCACCTCGATGTCGAAGAGGATGAAGAGCATCGCCACGAGGTAGAAGCTGATCCCGAACCGGAAGGTCGTCGTGACCTCCGACGGGAGGCCGCACTCGTACGGCGTCTTCTTGACCTTCTCGCGGGCCGAGCCCTTCCCCCTCGGGCCGAGGACCTGGTTGAGGAGGGTGAAGGCGATGCCGACGACCAGGCCGAGGGTGAGGAAGACGAGGGCTGGGAGATAGGTCTTCAGCATGCGCGGGACGGGGTTATAGCTCTCTTTGTGACAGGTTGCTACTTAGTGTCAGTCGTCGCGAAATGAGCACCGTCCACGCCGTCATCGGGATCTCCCTGCTGGGAGCGAACGCGGTCGCCGCCGGCTGGGGCGGCATCGCCTGGCTGCGCAAGCGGCCGTCGGTCGGCTTCTGGTACGCGCTGCGCGTGGCGCAGGCGACCGTCGTCGTCCAGGCCATCGTCGGCTTCCTCCTCTTCGCCCAGGGCAACCGCCCCGCCGACGACCTCCACGTCCTCTACGGCATCGCGCCGCTGTTCGTCTCGCTGTTCGCCGAGGGCATGCGCGCCGGCGCCGCCCAGCAGGTGCTCGCCGCCGTTCCCGACGTCGAGGCGCTGAGCGAGGACGAGCGCCGCGCCGTCGCCCGCGACGTCGTCCTGCGCGAGATGGCGGTCATGACGATCGGCGCGCTGCTCATCGTCACGCTCGCGCTGCGGGCCATCCAGAGCGGGGGGTTGTAGGCGCCCGGCCCGGCGCGGCGCGCCACCCCGCCGGGGCTCTACGGTTCCCCGGCATGAGCACCGCCCCGGACGTCGCCGCCTACCGCGAGGCCGTCGGCTCGTTCACGACCGGGGTGACCGTCGTGACGAGCATCGGCCCGAACGGCCCGTCGGGGCTGACGGCGAGCGCGATCTGCTCCCTGTCGCTCGAGCCGCTGCTCATGCTCGCCTGCCTCGACCTGCGCTCGCGGACGCTGCGCGCGATCGAGCACTCCCGCCGGCTGGCCGTCAACGTGCTCGCCGCCGACCAGGGCGACATCGCCCGGGCCTTCGCGCTCAAGGGCCCCGAGCACGAGAAGTTCACCGGCGTCGCCTGGGAGGAGCGCGACGGCGTGCCGATCCTCGACGGCGTCCTCGCCTGGATCGCCGGCGACGTCCGGGAGCTCCTGCCGGGCGGCGACCACCGGATCGCCATCGTCGCCGTCACCGACCTCGCCGTCGGGGAGGGCGAGCCGCTCGTCTACTACCGCGGCGGATTCCGCGAGCTGGCCTGAGGCCCCCGGGCGGCCAGCAGCGCCGCGACCTCAGCCACCGTCGCGCCCGCACGCCCGTCGACGTCGGCCCAGGTGTAGCGGCGGAACTCGTCCCCGCGGGCGCGCGCCGCGCGCTCCCGCTCGCGGTCCTGCTCCCAGGCGTGACGGGTGTGGTGGTAGCGGTAGGAGTCGAGCTCGACGGTGAGCCGGTGCTCCGGCCAGCGGCAGTCGACCCAGTGGGCGCCCTGCCGGCGGTTCGTCTCCGGCAACGGCAGGCCCGCGTCGCGCAGGAGCGCGAGGAAGCGCCGCTCGAGCTCGCTCAGCGCGACGGGCGCGTCCCCGCGGAGGATGCGCCGCAGCCGCCCTGCGCCGGGGGCGTTCGGCTTGCGCGCGAGCGCCGCCTCGACCTGCGCCGGCGTGACGCGGTGGCGCACCTGCGCCTCGTGGCAGGCGCGGGCGAGCGCGTCGTCGTCCAGCCGCGACGCGATGTCGACGAGGGTCCGCGCGACGGTCGTCACCGGGATCTGCCGGTGCGTCGTGCGATCGCGGCGGTCGAGGCGGCGGGCGCGGCGGACTATGACGCCCTCCACACGCCGCTTCGTCGTCACGAGGATCTCCGGCGGCGGCGCCGGCCCCCGAACGAGCCCCCAGAGGTGAGCCGCCGCGAGCCCCGCGAGCACCGCCCCGTCGCCGCACGCCTTCACCGCCGCCATGTAGCGCGCCTCGACGCTCGGCGCGCGGTGGCCGACGCGGTAGACGCCCGGGAACTCGGGGATGAGCATGCCCTTCTCGACGCGCCGCTGCACCTGGCGCCGCGTGACCCCCGCCTCCAGCAGCTCCCGCCGCGTCACGATCCCCTGCGCCCGGCTCGCCAGCCGGGCGATGATCCGTTCCGCTGTGGTCGATCGAGCACCCATTTGGTGCTCGAAGCACCACAGCTCCCGAAGTTCGCCCCCTCTGGGAAGAGGGTCGCGCGCCTACGGCTTCGCCTTCGTCGCCCGCCGCTTCCCGGGCGCCTTCTTCGCGGCCCCGTTGGCCGACGCCCGGCGCTTCCGCTTCGCGCCGCCGTCGGCCTTCTTCGCCTGCTCGAGGCTCGCCTTCAGCGCGCTCATGAGGTCGGGCGCCGGGGTGGCGGCGCGCGGGGCCTCGGCGGGCACCTCGATGACCTCCCCGGCCTGCTTGCGCTCGATGAGCTGCATGAGCTCGCGCTTGTGCTCGTTCTCGTAGGCGCTCGGATCGAAGGGCTCGCTCAGGCTCTCGACGAGCTGCTTCGCCATCTCGAGCTCGGCCTTCGTCGTCTTCACGCCCTCCATGCGCTCCTCGATCTCGGCCTTCGAGCGCACGTCCTCGGGGTAGAAGAGGAGCTCGATCGCGAGCGTGCGGCCGGACGGGCGGAGCAGGACGAGGTGCTCCTTGCCGGAGAGGACGAGCTTGCCGATCGCCGCCTTGCCCGTCTCGGCGAGCGCCTCGAGCAGGAGCGCGTACGGCTTCTCCGCGCCCTCCTGCGGCATGAGGTAGTAGGTGCGGTCGTAGTAGACGGGGTCGACCTCCGCGGCGTCGACGAACGAGAGGATGTCGATCGTCCGCCGCCGCTCGACGGCGACGCTCTCGAGCTCCTCCTCGGTGAGCACGACGAAGCGGTCCTTGGCGACCTCGTAGCCCTTGACCGTCTCGTCGCGCGAGATGACCTCGTCGCGCGCGGGCGAGTAGAGCTGCTGCTTGATCGGCTGCAGCGTCTTGGCGTCGAGCGTCCGGAACTTCGGGTCCGAGCGCTGCGTGGCGATCCCGAGCGCGACCGGGATGTTGACCAGGCCGAACGAGATCGTGCCCTTCCAGATGGCACGCATGGTCGGTCCAGTGTGACAGGGCCCGCTGGGCCCGCGGGCGCCTGCAGCGCGGCTTGCAGGTGGTGCCCCGGCGGCGACCTCTCAATCGCCGCCGAAGGAGACGACCCAAGGCGAAGATCCACCGCGCCTGTCGAACGGGGCCGTCAACCGTCGCCGCCGGGGCACCGGTTCAGTTCGGCGCCCCGCGGCGGATTCCTCCCGGCGGCGCTAGCGGACCTCGAGCTTGCCCGTCATGCCCAGGTCGGCGTGGTTGCCGACCGTGCAGATGAGGTCGTAGGTGCCGGGCCTGACGGTCACCGTGCCCTCGCGGCTCTCGCCGCCCTGGAAGGTCGGCGTGCCGCCGATCTCCTCGCCGTCGCGGAAGACGCGGAGGTTGTGGGCCAGCGAGCCCTCGTTGCGGAGCACGATCTTCAGCTCCTTCTCGGTCCCGCCGGTGTCGAAGACCAGGTTCTCGGGGTCGAAGGAGTACTCGTCGCCGACGACCTCGATCGTCCCGCTCGCGGGGACCGTGGCCGTGCGGCCGGGCTCGTCGTCATCGTCGCCGCCGCAGCCGGCGAGGGCGATCGCGGCGGCCGTCGTGAGGGTCAGGAGTCGGATACGCACGAGGGCGGATAATATGCCGCGCCGTGCTTCGGCCAAGGACGACCATCACCGCCCTCGTGCTCGCCGGCGTCGCCGCCCTCGCCGCCGGTTGCGGCGAGGAGATCCAGGTGCCCGAGAACCAGACCGCGATGCGCGAGGGCGCCGAGCTGTTCCGCGAGCGCTGCAGCGGCTGCCACACGCTCGACGCCGCCGGCTCGCGCGGCTCGAAGCCGGAGGGGCAGGTGTCCGGCGGCGAGCGGACGAACGGCCCGAACTTCAACGTCCGCAAGGTGCGGCGCGAGGACGTCCTCTTCGCCATCCGCAACGGCGGCTTCTCCGGCGCGATCATGCCGGCGAACATCGTCGTCGGCGAGGAGGCCGAGAAGGTCGCCGCGTTCCTCGACCGCTACTCCGGCCAGAAGAGCCAGGCCGCGGCGAACGGCTCGCCCTGACGCCCGGGGCGCACGGCGGTGATCGACCTCAAGCAGATCCGCCGCGACCCCGACGCCGCCCGCGCCGCGCTCGCCCGCCGCGGTGACGACGCCGCGCTCGACCGCGTGCTCGAGCTCGACGCGCGCCGCCGCGAGCTGCTGCCCGAGCTCGAAGGGCTCCAGGCGACCCAGAACCGCGCGAGCGAGGCGATCGCCGAGGCCAAGCGCGCCGGCGAGGACGCCTCGGAGGCGATCGCGCAGATGCGCGAGGTCAGCGCCAAGGTCAAGGCGCTGAAGGCCGACGTCGCGAAGGTCGAGGAGGAGCTCGAGGCCGCGCTCGCCTCGGTCCCGAACCTCCCCGCCGACGACGCGCCCGACGAGGACACGGTCCTGCGCGAGTGGGGCGAGGCCGGGCGCGAGGGGCGCGACCACCTCGACCTGCTCGGCGAGCTCGTCGACATGGAGCGCGGCGCGCGCACGTCCGGCTCGCGCTTCGCCTACCTGCGCGGCCCGCTCGTCCTGCTCGAGCTCGCGCTCGTGCGCTGGGGCATCGACGTGCTCATGGAGCACGGCTTCGAGCCCGTCGTCCCGCCGGTGCTCGTCCGCGAGGAGGCGCTGTTCGGCACCGGCTTCCTGCCCGACACCGAGCAGCAGATCTACCGCCTCGCCGACGACGACCTCTACCTCGCCGGCACCTCCGAGGTCCCGCTCGCGTCGATGCACGCGGGCGAGATCCTCGGCCCCGGGACGCTGCCGCGGCGCTATGCGGGCTTCTCCTCCTGCTTCCGGCGCGAGGCGGGCGCGGCCGGCAAGGACACGCGCGGGATCTTCCGCGTCCACCAGTTCGACAAGCTCGAGATGTTCGCCTTCGTCGAGCCGGGCGCGTCGGCGGCCGAGCACGAGCGGATCCTCTCGATCGAGGAGCAGATCCTCCAGGCGCTCGAGATCCCCTACCGGGTCGTGAACATCGCGGTCGGCGACCTCGGCGCGTCGGCGGCGAAGAAGTACGACCTCGAGGCGTGGCTGCCCGGGCAGGGGCGCTTCCGCGAGCTGACCTCCTGCTCGAACACGACCGACTACCAGGCGCGCCGCCTCAACATCCGCTACCGGCCCGAGGAGGGCGCGCGGCCGGAGTTCGCCCACACGCTCAACGGGACGGCGATCGCCGTCGGGCGGACGATCATCGCGATCGTCGAGAACCACCAGCGCGAGGACGGGACGATCGCGGTGCCGGAGGTGCTCCACGACTACGGCGCGCCGCCGGTCATCGACCCGCGCACGGCCTGAGCGCTAGCCTCGCTTCCGCCACGGAGGGGTGGCAGAGCGGTCGAATGCGCCGGTCTTGAAAACCGGAGTCCGGTGACCCCGGACCGCGGGTTCGAATCCCGCCCCCTCCGCCTCGGCGGCCACCCGGCCAAACCGTTGCGCCACGATGCGGCGCAAGCTACAGGCTTGGATTCGTCCTACGGACACGAGAGTCGGCGCCGCTCGACCTGGCGCAGCAGGTCGCGGAGGTTCTGACCAAGGCTTGTGTCGGCCTGCGCCAACGCGTCCGGCGCCAACGGGAAGTGATCGCTCATCGGCGGGGTCCGACGCCTCCAGCGACGGCATGCCGAGTGCCGGAACCTGAACAGCGGCTGGTCCGGTCCGGAAGCCACTCGCCCGCGCACGCCGCCTCAGCCACGCGGCCCTGGCCGCTCCGCACCCTCGGCTGGTCGGCGAGTTTTGCCGCCAAGCACCCCGCCGAGGGTGTCTCCACCCAGATGTGCTCGAACGTGCGTCTCGCATCGCCGGGGGAACGCAGCCGAGTGCGGGGACGGGACCGCGGACTGGCCGCGTCGGTCGGCCAGGATGTCGCCGAGACGCGGCGGATCAGGGCCAGGCCGATAAACCCCAGAGCGCGTGTCGCCGCTGGGAGCAAGGGCCTGGCAGAGCCTGGCCTGTCGGGCGCCGGCCGTCCACGCCGCGATCTCAAGCCGCAGCAGTGCCCGGCTCAAGCTTCGTCGGCGCTCCGGGGGCCGTGGAGGTCAAGAAGCCGAGTCATTCGTGGATCGGCTTGACGCTCGCCGAGGCCCAATGGTATGGTTCCGCGCCATCAGCGCGGCGGCGCGAGGAAGCCGGTGAGAATCCGGCGCGGTGGCGCCACTGTGACCGGGGAGCGAACCCCACGAAGCCACGGCCCCAGGCAGGGCTGGAAGGCGGGGGGAGCAGCGATCCGCAGCCAGGAGACTCGGCCGCCGCGATCCCTTCGATGACGGGACGCTCTATCCCAAGGAGGCACGCATGGATCACTCCCTCGCCCAGCCCATTCCGCTCAGGGAGATCCGACCGACGCTGCTGTTCGCAGCATTTCTGCTTGTGGTGATCTACCTGGTTCAGTTCGACCAGGGGGCGGTTTCCCAGACTGGGGGCTTCCTCCACGAGCTGATGCACGACGGACGCCACCTGCTCGGCGTTCCCTGCCACTGAGCCGGGAACCAGTCGGGAACCGCATGAGATGATCTGGGCCCTCGTCGGACGGGGCATGGCCGCGGGGCTGCTCGCCGGCCTGCTCGCAGGCGCGTTCGCCTTCATCTTCGGCGAGCCGCTTGTTGCCAAGGCAATCGAGATCGAGGAGGCGGCGAGCGCGCTAGCGAGCGCCTCGCCGGTACCGGTCGCGCATATCGCCGATTGGGTCGTCGACCGTGACGAGCAGCGCGTCGGCCTGTTCCTTGCAACGGCGCTCTACGGAATCGCGGTCGGGGGCCTGTTCGCGCTCGCGTTCGCGGTGCTGCGCGGGCGCGGCGCGGAGCGTGGCGACTGGCAGCTTGCGACCCGGCTTGCCGGGACGCTGTTCGTCGCCATCGTGCTCGTGCCGTTCGTCAAGTACCCGCCGAACCCGCCCGGGGTCGGCGACCCGGCGACGATCGGCGCGCGGACCGAGTACTACCTGATCCTGCTCGGCGGGTCCCTGCTCGCGCTGGTGGCCGCGGCGCGCGTCGTTTGGTCGGTGCGGGCCGTGGCGAGACCGTGGATGCGGCCGCTCGCCGGCGCCGGCACGTTCGTCGCCTTGACCGGTGGTCTCGCGCTGGCGCTGCCTGCTGTGAACGAGGTTCCGGCGCAGTTCCCGGCGTCGCTACTCTGGGAGTTCAGGCTCAGCTCGCTTGGCACCCAGGCGGTGCTGTGGACCGCGCTCGGTCTCGGGTTCGGCATCATGTTGGAGCGGGCTGCGGATCGGCCGATGGCGGGCTGAGCGATGCGCCGGCTGCTCCTCATCCGCCACGCGCGCACCGACGCGGACCGGCGTGCGGCGTTTCCGCTCGATGAGCCGCTCGACGAGCGAGGCCTCGATGCGGTCGCCTGGAGCGACTGTCGGCTCGGCCGAGGCGAGGCGCTCTGCAGCCCGGCCCGGCGGGCCCGGCAGACCGCCGAGGCGCTGGGTCTCGAGCCGCAGGCGGTCGCCGAGCTCGACGAGTGCGACTTCGGTCGCTGGGCGGGGCGAACGCTTGCCGAGATCAGCCGCGAGTGTCCCCAGGACGTTCGCGCATGGATGACCGATCCGAACGCTGCCCCGCACGGCGGCGAGAGCCTCTCCAGGTTCCTGGACCGGGTGGGATCGTGGCTCGACGCCCAGCGCCGGCTCGACGGGCGTGCGATCGCCGTCACCCATGGCGGGGTCATCAAGGCCGCGGTCGTGCGGGCGCTCGGGGCGCCGCCAGCCGCGTTCTGGCGGATCGACGTAACGCCGCTCGCGGTGACCGAGCTGCATTCCAGGCCCGAGGGCTGGACCCTGAGCCGGGCGAACGCAACCGTGGGCGTGCACCTGACACCCTCCGGGGGTACCGCGTGAGCACCCTGGCCCTTGGCGTGGGATACGCAGCCGACCTGATGCTTGGCGATCCGCGCCGCGGCCATCCCGTGGCTTGCTTCGGGACGCTCGCGCGTACGGCAGAGCGCCTCCTCTACCGGCCGAGTCGTCTGCGCGGCGCCGCTTTCGCTACTTCGCTTGTCGTCATCGCCGCGCTAGCCGGGGAGCTTGCGGCGCGACTGGGCCGCGCGGCCGGGCTCGGCCGCAGTGCGGCGCTGGCGGTGTTCAGCTGGGCCGCGCTGGGCGGACGCTCGCTGCGGAGCGAGGCGGCGGCGATCGCCGATCGCCTTGCCGCCGGCGACCTCGTGGGGGCGCGCGAGGCTTTGCCTGCCCTCGCCGGACGCGATCCCGAATCGCTGGACGCCGCAGGCGTGACGCGGGCAGTCATCGAGTCGGTGGCAGAGAACACGAGTGACGCCGTCGTCGGCGCTCTTCTCTGGGGCTCGCTTGCCGGGGCGCCCGGGGTGGCTGTCTTCCGGGCGGTGAACACACTCGATGCGATGGTTGGCCACCGCTCGCCGCGCTACGCCGACTTCGGCTGGGCAGCGGCCCGCCTCGACGACCTGATGTGCTGGCCGGCAGCGCGGATCGGCGCCTTGCTCTCGGTTCTGTGCGCTCCCGCGGCTGGTGGCTCGCCGGGATCTGCCTGGCGAACGCTGCGGCGCGACGGCACCGCCCACCCGAGTCCGAACGCGGGGCGGATGGAGGCGGCCTTCGCTGGCGCGCTCGGTGTCCGGCTCGGCGGACAGCTCTCCTATGACGGGCGGGTCGAAGAGCGCGCTCCGCTTGGCGATGGGCGCGCTCCGACGGTCGCCGACGTCGCCCGTGCGACGCGGCTGTCGGCCTTTGTCGGGGCCTGCGCGTTGCTGCTTTGCACTGCGCTTGGCGGGTGGAGGTCGCGATGAGCGGGGCGCTGCTCGTCCTGGGGACTCACTCCGATGCCGGCAAGTCGGCGGTAGCCGCCGGGTTGTGTCGGGCGCTACGCCGCCGCGGGATCAGCGTCGCTCCGTTCAAGGCCCAGAACATGTCGCTGAACTCGGTCGTTACCCCCGATGCGAGCGCCGAGATCGGTCGCGCCCAGGCGGTCCAGGCGGCCGCCGCCGGCGTCGAGCCGGAGGCGGCGATGAACCCGGTGCTGCTGAAGCCGTCGGGTGAGGGTCGCAGTCAGGTGATCCTCATGGGAGTTGCTCATGCCGAGCTCGATGCCCGCGACTACCAGAAGCTGAAGCCGTCGCTGCGCGCGCCTGTGCTCGATGCGCTCGCCTCGCTTCGTCGGCGCTACGACGTCGTCATCTGCGAGGGCGCGGGCAGCCCCGCGGAGATCAACCTGCGCGCGGACGACCTCGCGAATCTGGGGCTCGCGCGCAACGCGGGGATCCCGGCGATCCTCGTCGGCGACATCGATCGCGGCGGGATGTTCGCCTCACTCTATGGGACGCTGGCGCTGCTCGACCCGGGCGACCAACGCCTCGTCGCGGGCTTCTTGGTGAACAAGTTCCGCGGCGACCCGGAGATCCTCCGTCCAGGCCTCGAGCGCCTCAGCGAGCTGACCGGCAGGCCGACGTTCGGGGTCCTGCCCTGGCAAGACGGCCTGTGGGTCGACGCGGAGGACAGCCTCGCGCTTCTGCTCGCGGACGCAGCGACCCACGAAGCGCCGGCGCTCGGCGCCGATGGGATCGAGGTCGCGGCCGTTCGGCTGCGGTGGATCAGCAACTTCACCGACCTCGACGCGCTCGCGCTCGAGCCGGGTGTCGCCGTCCGCTTCACGCGCTCGGCCGCCGAGATCAGACGCGCCGACCTCGTCGTCGTCCCGGGAACCAAGCAGACGGTTGCCGATCTGGAGCACCTGCGGGAGTGCGGGCTCGATCGGGCGCTCGCCGAGCGCGCCGCCGCCGGCGGACCGATCCTCGGCATCTGCGGCGGCTACCAGATGCTCGGCGAGATCATCGATGACCCGGTCGAGAGTGGTCGCGGCCGCGTCCGGGGCCTCGGCCTGCTGCCCATCGAGACGCGGTTTCAGCCCCGCAAGCGGCTCGCCTGGACGAGCGGTGAGGTGCCGCTGCTCGGCCGCGTGCCGGTCCGCGGCTACGAGATCCGCCACGGCCGGATCAATCGCCTCGGCGCCGCCCCGTTGCTCGAGTCCGAAGCCGGCGAGGAGGGCTGCGTCCAAGGCGCCGTGCTCGGCACGTCGCTCCACGGCGCCGTCGAATGCGATGAGTTCCGCCAGGCGTTGCTCGGCTGGGTGGCGGAGCGCCGCGGGCTTGCGTTCGTGCCCGGCACGGCCAGCTTCGCCGCCGCCCGCGAGGCTCGCCTCGACGCGCTCGGCGACTTGGTCGATGAGCACGCAGACGTTGACGCGCTGATCGCCCTGATCGAGCAGGGGCCGCCGCCCGAGGCGCCGGCGGTCCAGGCACGAGCGCTAGCACCGTTCGTGGGAGGCATGAATTGAGCGTCCAGCACTACCCCTTCTCCGCGCTCGTCGGCCTCGACGAGCTGCGCACGGCGCTGCTCGCGAACGCAGTCGACCCGGCAATCGGCGGCGTCCTCGTTCGCGGAGAAAAGGGAACGGCGAAGTCGACCGCGGTGCGTTCGCTTGCGGCCCTGCTGCCCGATGTCGAGGTGATCGATGGTTGCGCGTTCTCCTGCCGTCCCGGCGAGCGCGACTCGCAGCGTTGTCCGGATGGGCCCCACGACGGCGCCGCTGCGCGAACCCGCCCTGTTCGCCTGGTCGAGCTTCCCGTCGGTGCCTCGATCGAGCGCGTCACCGGCTCGTTCGACGTCTCGCGCGCGCTGACCGAAGGGAAGCGCGCCTTCGAGCCCGGCCTGCTCGCCGAGGCCCATCGCGGCATCCTCTACGTCGACGAGGTCAACCTGCTCGCCGACCACCTTGTCGACGTGCTCCTCGATGCGGCTGCACTCGGGGTCAACCACGTCGAGCGCGACGGAATCAGCATGAGCCACCCGTCACGCTTCGTGCTGATCGGCACCATGAACCCCGAGGAGGGCGAGCTTCGGCCGCAGCTCCTAGACCGGTTCGGGCTCAGCGTCGAGGTGCGCGGGTCGCGCGACCCGGCAGAGCGCGTCGAGATCATCCGCCGCCGGCTTGCCTTCGATGCCGATCCCGAGGCATTCGCGTCTGCCTACGAGGCCGAGGAGGCGGAGCTGCGCGAGCGAGTCCGCGGCGCCCGCGACTCGCTCGATCGGCTCACGTTGCCGGAGCGGGTGATCGTCCTGATCGCCCGGGTCTGCGCGCGGCTCGAGATCGGCAGCTTGCGGGCCGACATCGTCTGCGCCCGCACGGCGCGCGCCCTCGCAGCGCTCGAGGGGGCACCCGAGGTAGGCGAGGAGCACATCCGTCGCGCGGCGATGCTGGCCCTCGCGCACCGGCGCCGCCGCGGCCCGCTCGAGGAGCCCGGACTCGATCCCGATGAGCTCGAGCGGGCGCTCGCCGGCGAGGGGCCCGACGGGCATCCGCCCGATCGCCCGAGCGGTGCAGGCAACGCCACCCCGGCGGGTCCGTCGCCGGCCTCGGCGGGCGGAGCGCAGCCGCGGGCAGGCGCCGCGACGCACCCGGCAAGGGCCACAGGCGCGAGCGTCGACGGTGACGCCCCGGCCCCGCAGGACACGCGCGACGATCCACTCGCCGGCTTTCGCGCCGCAGCGATCGAGGCGCACCGTGGCGGCGGCCCGATGGGCAGGGGGAGTCGCGGGTACGCCGAGCGCGGCCGACCGGTCGGGGATCGCGCGTACGAAAGCGGCGCCGCGATCGCCCTGGTGCCGACGCTGCGGGCGGCGGCGCCGCACCAGCGGGCTCGCGGGCGCACGGGGCCGGGCCTCCTGATCGAGCGCTCCGACCTGCGCGCTCCGATCCTCGAGGGCGAGCGTGGCGCCCTGCTCGTCTTCGTCGTCGACGCGAGCGGATCGCTGGCGGCCCGCCGGCGCATGGCCGCGGTCAAGGGTGCCGTGCTCGCGACGCTCGCCGATGCCTATCGCCGTCGCGACCTGGTCGCGATGATCGTCGTCCGCGGGTCGGGTGCGGAGCTGCTCGTGAAACCGACGGCGAGCGTCGAGGTGGCGGCGTCGCGGCTGCGCGAGATGCGGGCCGGCGGCCTGACTCCGCTGTGCGCCGGGCTCGACCGGGCTCGCGAGCTGATTCGCGTCCAGCGTCGCCGTGGCGACGAGCGCACCCCGGTCGTGCTGCTGGTGACCGACGGGCGCGCGAACAGTGGCGGCGACGACCCGGCTGCTGCCGCTCGCGGCGCCGCCGAGGCACTGCGCCGCGAGGGCGCCTCGCTGGTCGTGATCGACTCCGAGCAGGGTCCGGCGAGGCTGGGGATGGCGCCGGCGCTCGCGGAGGCTGTTGGCGCGCCGGTCGTGCCGCTCGACGCGCTCGCCCCCGGAAACGACTCACGAGCGAGGGCCGCGTGACTGCCGCGGAGAGAGTCGCCCCGGGCGAGAAGCGCCGCGACCGAGCGCTCTTGATCGTGATCACCGGCGATGGCAAGGGCAAGTCCTCGTCGGCCTTCGGGACGATGCTGCGCGCCTGGGCCCGCGGCTACCGGATCGGCGTCTTTCAGTTCGTCAAGTCCGGCAAGTGGAAGGTAGGCGAGCACCGTGCCGCCCGCGAGCTCGGCGGGATCGACTGGGAGAAGATGGGTGACGGCTGGACCTGGACCTCGCGTGACCTCGAACACAGCGCTGCACTCGCCCGCGAGGGCTGGGAGGAGGTGAAGCGGCGGATCGCCGCCGAGGCGTACGACCTGCTCGTCCTCGACGAGTTCACGTACCCGATCAACTTCGGCTGGGTCGAGGTGGGCGACGTCGTCGCGACCCTCCGCGATCGGCCCGGGTTCCAGCACGTGATCGTCACCGGGCGCGACGCGCCGCAGGAGCTGATCGAGGTCGCCGACCTGGTCAGCGAGGTGGTCAAGGTCAAGCACCCCTTCGATCAGGGGATTCGCGGCCAGCAGGGGATCGAGTGGTAGAGGTCCTCGTCATCATCGACGGCGCCGCAGAGCGTCCCGGCGGCAAGCGGACGAGCCTCGAGCGCGCCCGCACGCCGGCGCTCGACTCGCTCTGCGAGCGCGGCCGGGTGCACAGGCTGGCGACGATCCCGCCTGGGCTCGAGCCGGGGAGCGAGACCGGGATCCCGACGCTGCTCGGTCATTCGCCCGTGGTGCGCCCGTCGCGGGGGCTGATCGAGGCGGCGGCGGCAGGGATCGAGATCGCGCCGGGGGAGAGCGCATGGCGTTGCGACCTCAGCCTCGATGGTGACCGCTACCGCCCGCCGGAGCCCGCCGAGACAGCCGTATCGCTCGAGGCGTCCGCCCCCGGATTTCGGGCCGTTCACCTTCGCGGGCACCGCTTCCTGCTCGTCGGGCGCGGCCGACCCACGCCGCATCTGCCCGGCCTCGAGCTGCGCGTCTGGGGTGCCGGCGCCCCGATGTCGCAGGTGCTCGACCGCGACACGGTCATGATCTCCGGCCCCGGTGCCGCGGCGGGGATCGCGCGGCTTCTCGGCGCCCGAGCCCGCATCCCGCTCGGTGCGACCGGCGAGCGCTCGACCGATCTCGCCGCCAAGCGGCGCGCAGCGCTCGAGGAGCTCGGAACGGCGCGGCGCGTGATCGTCCACGTCGCCGCCGCCGACGAGGCCGCGCACGACCGCGATCCCGCCGGCAAGGTCCGCGCGCTCGAGGAGATCGACGCCGAGCTGATCGCGCCGCTGGCCGAAGCCGTGATGGGCCGTGGCGGGCGCATCGCGGTCGCGCCTGACCACGGCACCGATCCTGAAACCGGAGAGCACCTCTGCGATCCAGTCCCGGCTCTCATCGCCGGCGCGGGCATCCACCCGCGCGGCCCCGGGAGGCTCGTCGAGCGCCTCGTTGCCGCCGAGCCGCACGAGGAGGTCGCGTGATCCCGCGGATCGTGATCGCGGCCCCGGCCTCGGGCGCCGGGAAGACGACGGTCGCCACCGGCCTCGTCGCCGCGCTCGCTGGGCGCGGTCTGCGGCCGGCAGCGTTCAAAGTGGGGCCCGACTTCATCGATCCCTCCTATTACCGCCTGGCAAGCGGCCGCTCGGGACGCAACCTCGACGCGTTCATGTCCGGCGAGGAGCTGATCGCGCCCCTCTTTCGCCACGGCGCTGATGGCGCCGACATCGCCGTGATCGAGGGAGTGATGGGCCTCTTCGACGGCCTCCGCGGCCACGGCGATTTCGCCTCGACGGCGCATGTGGCGCGGCTGCTCGACGCCCCGGTCGTGCTCGTCGTCGACGCGCAAGCGATCGCGGGCTCGATCGCGGCGCTCGTCTCCGGCTTCGCCGCATTCGACCGCCGCGTTCGGGTCGCCGGCGTGATCCTCAACAAGGTCGGCTCGCCGGCTCACGAGGAAATGTTGCGCGAGGCGCTGGCCGCGATCGGGACGCCGGTGCTCGGCGTTCTCGCGCGCGAGGAGGGACTCGTCCTGCCGGAGCGGCATCTTGGCCTCGTTCCGGCCGCTGAGCGGGAAGCGTCGGCGCGGCGAACGGTGGATCAGCTCGGCGAGCGGATTGCGGCGAGCTGCGACCTCGACGCCATCGCGCGGCTGGCGACGACCGCCGGGCCGATCTCGGAGGGGCGCTGGCAGCCGGGAGAAGCCCTGGCGGCGACCGGAGTCGTTCCGGATGAGCAGCGCGTTCGGGTCGCGGTCGCGGCGGGTCCGGCGTTCAGCTTCCGTTATGAGGAGAATCTCGAGCTCTTGCGCGCAGCGGGGGCGGAGCTGCTCGAATTCGACCCGCTCGCCGACCCGCTTCCCGAGGGCGCCGATGCGCTGCTGTTCGGCGGGGGCTTCCCAGAGGCGTTCGCTGCCGAGCTCAGCGACGCCTCGGGACTGCGTGAGGCGGTTCGCGACCACGCCGCCGCGGGGCGACCAGTGATCGCCGAGTGCGGGGGGCTGCTGTTCCTCTGCCGCGAGCTCGACGGTTGGCCGATGTGCGGGGTGGTCGACGCGAGCGCACGGATGAGCGACCGCCTGACACTCGGCTACCGTGAAGCGGAGGCGGTGACGGACTCGCCGGTCGCCGCTGCGGGATGGAAGCTGCGGGGCCACGAGTTCCACTACTCGGTAGTCGAGCCCGGCGCCGGCGTTCCGCCTGCTTGGCGCTTCGAGCAGCACGGGGCGGTGCGCGCCGAGGGCTTCGTCCGCGGTGCGGTCCATGCCAGCTACCTGCACACCCACTGGGCCGCGACGCCGCGCGTCGCGGGAAGGATCGTTGCCGCCGCCCGCGCGTCCGGGTCGCGGCGGACGGGAGCGAACGTATGAGCGCCAAGGTCTTCTTCATCGGCGCGGGCCCGGGCGCGGCGGATCTGATCACCCTGCGCGGCGCGCGCGCGATCGCCGCCGCCGACGTCGTCCTGTGGGCGGGCAGCCTGGTCATGGAAGAGCTCGTCCGCGAGCACGCTCGGGACGGCGCCGAGCTCGTCGACTCGGCGCCGCTTACCCTCGAGGACCAGCGCGTGATCTACGAGCGCGCCGCTCGCGAGGGGCTCCGCGTGGCCCGTGTCCACTCCGGCGATCCATCGCTCTACAGCGCCGTCGGGGAGCAGATCGGGATCCTCGAGGAGATCGGACTGCCGTTCGAGATCGTCCCCGGAGTCAGCTCGCTGTCGGCCGTGGCTGCCGCGCTCGGTTGCGAGCTGACGGTGCCCGAGCGGGCGCAGTCGCTGATTCTCACGCGCCTCGAGGGCCGCTCGCCGATGCCGGCCGGCGAGCGCCTCCGCGACCTCGCCGCCCATCGGGCGACGATCGCGCTGTTCCTCTCCGCCGGGCGCGCCGCCGAGGTTCAGCGCGAGCTGCTGGCCGGCGGGTATCCGGTCCAGGAGCCGTGCGCCGTCGTCCACCGCGCCTCGTGGCCTGATGAGCTGGTTGTCCGCTGCACGCTTGGCGAGCTCGCCGAGCGCGTGCGCGAGGCCGGCATCACTCGCCACGCGATCATCCTCATCGGACCGGCGCTCCGCGAGGCCGGGACCCGCTCGCACCTCTACGACCCGCGCCATCGTCATCGGTTCCGCGAGGTTGTCGGGTGATGGCACTCATGCTTGTCATCGGTGGGGCGCGCTCGGGGAAGAGCGAGGTCGCCGAGCGGCTCGTCGCCGAGGCCGGCTTGCCGGTGCTCTACGTGGCCACCGGCAGGGCGACCGACGAGGAGATGGCGGAGCGGATCGAGCTGCATCGCTCGCGCCGTCCCGCCGACTGGGAGACGCTCGAAACCGGCGACCCCCTGGCGGCGCTCGGCGAGGCGACGGGACGCGCACTGCTGCTGGACTCGCTGGGAGGCTGGATCGCGGCGCTGCTCGAGTCGAGCGGCCTGTGCGCCCGGGGGCGGGTGACGGCGCTCGGAGACGAGGGCCGGCGCGCGCGGGAGGCGCTGCTCGAGCGGGTCGCGCGCTTTGCCGCCTGGGCGGCCGCCCGGCCCGAACCGGCGGTGGTGGTTGCCGAGGAGGCGGGTCTCGGGCTCGTGCCCGACAGTGCCGTCGGCAGGCGCTTTCTCGACCTCCTTGGCGAGGCGAGCCAGGTGCTCGCTGCGTCGGCGGCGCGGGTCGAGCTCGTCGTCGCCGGCCGCACGTTGGAGCTTGCCCCGCGCGCCGAGTCCGAGCAGCTTCCCGAGCTGCGCTTCCACGGCGATGCGGTCGGCCGCGACGAGCGTGATGACCATGCCGTCAGCGTCGTCGCCGAGGAGCGGCCCGCGTGGCTTGAGGCCGCGCTCTCCACCGCGCTGCGCTCGGCGGACCGCTACCCGGACGAGCGGGCCGCGCGCGTGGCGGTCGCGCGCCGCCACGGCCGCGACCCCGAGGAGGTCGTGCTGACCAATGGCGCCAACGAGGCGTTCTGGCTGCTCGCCTCCGCTTTGCGCCCACGACGCGCGGTCTGCGTGCAGCCCGCCTACACCGAGCCAGAGGCCGCGCTTCGCGCCCACGGCGTGCCGGTCGAGCGCGTGTTCCGCGATCCGGGGTTCGGACTTCATCCAGCCGCGGTGCCGCCGGGCGCCGATTTCGTCGTCGTCGACAATCCCAACAACCCGTCCGGCACGCTGGTTGCGGCCGAGGAGCTGGCAGCGCTCGCCCGCCCGGGGCGGACACTCGTCGTCGACGAGGCGTTCATGGACCTCGTTCCCGGCGAGCCCGAGAGCCTCGCCGCGCGCGCCGACCTGCCCGGGCTGGTCGTCGTCCGCAGCCTGACGAAGCTGTGGTCGCTCCCCGGTGTGCGCGCCGGCTACCTGCTCGCGCCGGCACCGATCGCGGCCGCGATCGAGCAGATCCGCCCGAGCTGGAACGTCAACGCCCTCGCGCTCAGTGCGATCGAGGCCTGCGCCTCTCGGCAAGGCGAAGCGCGGCGGCGGGCCGAGCGCGTCGCCGCCGCCCGGCGGCGCCTGGAGTCGGGCTTGGCGGGGATCGCCGCGATCGAGTTCTGGCCCTCGGTCGCGAACTTCATCCTCGCCCGCAGCGCGAGGGCGGAGCGGCTCTGCCGGCAGCTCCGCAGGCGCGGAATCGCGGTGCGCCCCTGCGCGAGCTTCCCCGGCCTCGACGCGAGCTATTTCCGCCTTGCGGTCCGGTCCCCCGAGGCAAACGACCGCCTTCTGCGGGCCCTGCGGGAGGCGACGGACAGATGAGGTGGTGATCCCGATGAACGCCGAATCCGGTCTCGCCCGGCTTATCGCCGAGATCGAACCCGTGGACGAGAATGCTGCGGCAGCCGCCCGTCACCGCCACGATCAGCTCGTCAAGCCCCCGGGCAGCCTCGGCCGGCTCGAAGAGCTCGGGGCGTGGCTGGCCTCGGTGGCGGGCTCGTGCCCGCCTCCGGTCCCGAGGCAGCCCGCGGCGGTCGTCTGCGCGGGTGACCACGGCGTCGTCGCGCAGGGGGTCTCGGCTTGGCCCCCGGAGGTGACCGCGATCATGGTCGGCGAGTTCTGCGCCGACCGCGCCGCGGTCAACGCGCTGGCACGCACCGTCGGCGCGAGCGTCAGCGTTCTGGACGTCGGCGTCGCCGCGAAGCTGCCGCGCCACCCGCTGCTGAAGGCGAGCAAGGTCCGGCAAGGTACTGCCGACCTCACCAGCGAGCCGGCGATGAGCCGTGAGCAGGCGGTGCGGGCCGTGCTCGCGGGCATCGATCTCGCCGAGCAGCTCGTTGCGGCCGGCGCCGACCTGCTCGTCGGCGGTGACATGGGGATCGGCAACACGACCCCGGCTGCCTGCCTGATCGCCGCCTTCACCGGGCGGCCCGCCGCCGAGGTCGTCGGCCCGGGCGCCGGCGGCGACGCGGCCACGGTGGCGCGCAAGGCCGAGATCGTCGACGCCGCGCTTCGCCGTCACGCTCCCGACCCGTCCGACGGGATCGGCGTGCTCGCTAGCGTCGGGGGGCTCGAGCACGCTGCGCTCGCCGGGTACGTGCTCGGCGCGGCACGGTCCAAGGTGCCACTCGTCCTCGACGGGGTCTCGACGGTCGCCGCTGCGCTTGCGGCCCGGGCGCTGTGTCCGACGGCGCTCGGCTACGCGGTCGCCGGTCACCGCTCGACCGAGCCCGGGGCAAGCGTTGCGCTCGCCGCGCTCGGCCTCGAGCCGCTGCTCGAGTTGGGCTTGCGCCTCGGCGAGGCCACCGGCGCCCTGCTTGCGGTGCCGATCGTGTGCGCCGCCGCCGCGGCGCTGGCCGAGATGGCGACGTTCGAGGAGGCCGGGATCGCGACGTGAACACGCTTGGATCGGCGCTCGCGTTCCTCACCGCGATCCCGCTCGGCGAGCGGCCAGGCGCGCCCAGCCGCTCGACGTTGCTCGCATTCCCGTTCGCCGGGCTTGCGATCGGAGCGGCGTGCGCGCTCGTCGCCTGGGGCGCCGTGGCCGTGTGGAGCCCACTCGCTGCCGCCGCCCTCGTCGTCGCCTTCGACCTGGCGCTCACGGGCGGGCTTCACGCCGACGCGGTCGCCGACGTGGCCGATGGGATCGCGAGCCGTGCCGAGCCGGAGCGGGCCCTCGAGATCATGCGTGAGCCACAGGTCGGGGCGCTCGGGGCGATCGCGGTCGGGGCGATGCTGCTGTTGCGCTTCGCCTGGGTCGCCGTGCTCGCTGCGGCCCAGCAGTGGGCCCTGATCGCCGCCGTCCCGGTCTGTGGCCGGGCGGCGATGGCCTTCGCCCTGTCGCTGTCCTCGACGGCCGCGCGCTCATCGCTCGCGTACGCGCTCTCGCGCGCCGCCTCGCCGGCGGTCGGCGGCGCCGTCGTCGTCCTCGCCGCCCTCACCTGCGTCGCGGCCGGGCGGCTCGCGGCGCCGGGCGGCGGGGAGGGCATCGCACTCCTTGCCCTCGCGGTCGCACTTGCGGTGGCATTCGCCTGTCAGCGCAGCTGGCGGCGGCGCTTCGGCACGCTGACCGGCGATGGTGCCGGCGCCGCCGGCGTCGCCGCCGAGCTGGCCGCGCTCGCGATCCTCGCCCTGACGCCGGGGGTGACGGGATGACGACGGAATCCGCGAGGTGTGTCCGGCGCGCCGGCGAGGACCGCTGCCCCGGGGTGCTGCGGCTCCATGAGGCGCTCGACGGCTGGCTCGCGCGGGTCCGCCTTCCCGGCGGCCGGGTCAGTGCCGACCAGCTCGAGGCGCTCGCCACGGCCGCCGGGCTCGGAAGCGGGATCGCCGAGATCACCTCGCGCGCCAACGTCCAGCTTCGCGGCCTACCCGAAGGCGCGGAGGAGCCGCTCACCGCGTTGCTCGGCAAGGCGGGCCTCATGCCGTCGGCCGAGCACGAGCGCGCTCGCAACATCCTGGCCTCGCCGATCGCCGGCCGCCACCCGACGAGCCGGCTCGGCGCGCCGTCAGCCGCCGAGATCGATGCGCTCGTCACTGCTCTCGACCAGGGACTGTGTGCCGATCCTTGCCTGGCGAAGCTCCCCGGGCGCTTCTCGTTCCTCGTCGAGGACGGTAGCGGGCTGCTCGGCGCCGCTGACCACGATGTCGCGCTCGTGGCCGCCGGCGGCGAGGTGCGGCTTGTCCTCGACGGGCGGCACACCGGGTTGGGGACGACGCTCGCCGACGCTCCCGCCTTGGCGCTCGCTGCCGCTCGAGCTTTTCTCTCCGAGCGCGGTGCCGGCGGCGCCTGGCGGATCCGCGACCTGGCTGGAGGCGCCGAGGCGGTGGCGGCGCGGCTCGGCACCAAGCTCGTCGACCGCCGGCCGGGACTCGGATCGCAAGCGAAGCTTGCGTGCGGACGTCTGCGGCAGCGCGACGGGAGGTTCGCGATCACCGCCCTGCCGCCGCTTGGCAGGCTCGATCCGAGGCAGCTCGCGCGCCTTGCCGCGCTGGCGCGCGGTGTCGGGGGAGAGGTCCGGGCCTCGCCCTGGCGCACGGTGACCTTGATCGACGTCCCGGACGCCGACGTGGACGCGGCCGAGCGCGGGCTCGCCGAGCTCGGGCTCGTGCTCGATTCCGGCTCGGGCTGGCATGGCCTCTCGGCCTGCGCCGGGCTCGGAGCCTGTGCGAGAGCCCGGGCCGACGTGCGCGCCGCCGCGAGCGCGAGGGCCAGGCGACGGGGGCCCGACGCTGCGGGCGAGCACTGGTCGGCGTGCGAGCGCCGCTGCGGAGAGCGCGCCGACGTCCCGGTCGCAATCTCGGCTCAAGCTGAGGGGATCGAGGTCCGCTCCGACGGCAGCAGCCGCTTGTTCGCAAGCATCGAGGAGGCCCTCGCGGCGCTGGAGGCACGTCCATGAGCGCCTACCTGCGCGACGGGGCCGCCATCTACCGGCAGTCGTTCGCGATCATCCGCGCCGAGGCGGAGCTCGATCGCTTCGACGAGGTGCTCGAGCGCGTCGCGGTACGGATGATCCACGCCTGCGGGATGGTCGACCTCGCCCGGGAGATCGACGCCTCGGCAGGGTTCGCAGCCGCCGCGATCGACGCGTTGGAAGCCGGCAAGCCGATTCTCTGTGACACCGCGATGGTCGCCGCCGGGATCACGCGCGCCCGCCTGCCGGCGGGCAACGAGGTCGTCTGCACGCTCTCCGATCGGCGCGTGCCGGAGCTGGCGCGAGAGCTCGGCAACACGCGGGCCGCAGCCGCGGTCGAGCTGTGGCGCGACAAGCTCTCCGGGGCGCTGGTCGTCGTCGGCAACGCGCCGACGGCTCTGTTCCGGCTGCTCGAGCTCGTCGCCGAGGAAGCAGCCCGCCCGGCCGCGGTGATCGGCGTGCCGGTCGGCTTCGTCGGCGCCGCCGAGTCGAAGCTGGCGCTGGCCGAGAACGGCGACGGGCTCGAGTACCTCGTGGTCCATGGGCGGCGCGGTGGCAGCGCGATCGCCGCCGCGGCCGTCAACGCGCTCGCCAGCGAGGAGGAGGCCTAGCCGGTGGCTCGACGCGGAAAGCTGTTCGGTGTCGGCGTCGGGCCCGGCGATCCGGAGCTGGTGACCTTGAAGGCGCGGCGGGTGATCGAGGCCGCCAGCGTGATCGCCTACCCGGGCGCCAAACACGGCCGCAGCGTGGCGCGAGCGGTCGCCGAGCCATACCTGCGCAGCGAGCAGATCGAGCTGCCGCTGACCTTTCCCGTGACGACGGGGGAGAGCACCCACCCAGGCGGTTACGAGGCTGAGCTGGCCGCGTTCTACGACCGCTGCGCCGAGCAGCTCGCCGAGCATCTCGACGCCGGCCGCGACGTCGCGATCCTCTGCGTCGGCGACCCGTTCTTCTACGGGTCGTACATGTACCTCCACGATCGGCTTGCCGATCGCTACGAGACCGAGGTGGTTCCCGGCGTCACTTCGGTGAGCGCCGCAAGCGCGATCGCCGGCACGCCGCTCGTGCGACGCGACGACGTGCTCACGATCGTGCCCGCCACACTGCCGGCGGAACAGCTCGCCGCTCGGCTGCAGACCGCTGACGCGTCGGCTGTGGTCAAGCTCGGGCGCACGTTCGCCAATGTGCGCGAGGCTCTCGCGCGCGCCGGATTGAGCGAGCGCGCGATCTACGTCGAACGCGCGACGTCGCCCTCGCAGCGCGTCGCGCCACTCGCCGAGGTCGAGGGCGAGGTCCCCTACATGTCGCTTGTCCTGGTCCCGGCCGCAACTCCGCGGCAACGGCCGAGCGGAACGCGGGGCGAGGTCGCGATCGTCGGCCTCGGCCCGGCGGGACCGCAGTGGCTGACGCCGGAGGCGCAGGCCACGCTGTCGGCCGCTGACGCGCTTGTCGGCTACGCGCCGTACCTCGACCGGATCCCGGTCCGCCCGGGACAGCGCCGCCATCCGAGCGACAACGGCCAGGAGGCCGAGCGAGCCCGGGAAGCGCTCGCGATCGCGGCCACGGGCGCCCGCGTAGCGGTGGTCTCCTCCGGAGACCCGGGGATCTTCGCAATGGCGAGCACGGTGCTCGAGGTGATCGCCGAGGGCGGCGCTCACGCTGACGTCGAGGTCCGGGTCGTGCCCGGCTTGTCGGCGATGCAAGCGGCGGCGGCACGGGTGGGCGCGCCGCTCGGTCACGACTTCTGCGTGATCTCCCTCTCCGACCACCTCAAGCCCTGGGAGGTGATCGAGCGCCGGCTCGACGCGGCCGCCGCCGCCGACCTTGCGCTCGCGCTCTACAACCCGGCGTCGCGCAACCGCCGCGAGCAGCTCGAGCGCGCTCGCGAGGTCCTGCTTGGCCACCGCGATCCGGACACCCCTGTGGTCGTCGCGCGCGACGTAGGGGGCGCTGAGGAGAGCGTCAGCGTCACGACGCTCGCCGACCTCGACGCTGATCGCGTCGACATGCGGACGCTGTTGATCGTCGGCTCCTCAACGACGCGGGTGGTGGACAACGGCGCCGTCCCATGCGTCTACACGCCGCGTCGCTACCCCGCCGACTAGGAGGTCTCATGCTGCGGATCATCACCACCGCCGACACCGAGATCATGGCCACCGCGTCCGCCGTCGAGCAGCTGCCGGCCGGGTTTCCCGAGGTCCGCTGCGCGAACCCGGCCGGGCGCAGCGATCACGAGCAGCTCATCGACGAGATCCTCGACGGCGCCCGCGTGGTGGTCTGCCGGATCCTCGGCGGCCGTCGTGGGTGGCCCGGCTTCGACGTGCTGCGAGCGCGGTGCCGCGAGCTGGGGGTGGCGCTGATCGCGCTCGGCGGCGAGGCCGAGCCCGACGCTGAGATGATGGCGGTCTCGCTCGCGCCCGCCGGGGTGGTCGCGCAGGCGGGCGACTACTTGCGCCACGGCGACGCCGCCAACATCGAGCAGCTGCTGCGATTTCTCGCCGACACCTTCCTGCTCGAAGGATTCGGCTTCGATCCGCCGCGGCCGGTCGACGACCTCGGCGTCTATCTGCCCGGTGAGGGCGACGTGTCGCTCGAGCGGGCGCTCGAGCGACACGACCCCGCGCGGCCGACGATCGCGGTCGCCTTCTATCGCTCGCACCGGCTGAGCGGCAACACCGGCTTCGTCGATGTCCTCTGCGAGGAGATCGAAGCGGCGGGCGGCAACGCGCTCGCGGTGTGGAGCTACACGCTGCGCCGCGACGGCGACGGCCGCGTCGCGGCGCTGGAGCTGATCGCCGGCCACGCCGACGCGCTGATCACGACGATGCTCGCCACCGGCGGTTCCGGGGCCGCCGACGCGGTTGTCCCCGGCGGCCCCGGGGGTGATTGGCAGCAGTGGGACGCCGAGGCGCTCGCGGCGCTCGGCGTGCCCGTCTTCCAGGCCGTCTGCGCGACCCGCTCGCGTGCCGCGTGGGAGGCGTCGGCCGAGGGCCTGACGCCGCTCGACGCCGCAACGCAGGTCGCGATCCCCGAGTTCGACGGGCGCCTGCTCGCCGGCGTGATCTCGTTCAAGGAACGCTGCTCGGAGGACTCGCCGGTGGGCACCGCGGTGCCTCGGTACGTCGCCGACCGTGAGCGTTGCGCGCGTGTTGCGCGGCTTGCCGTCCGCAGCGCCCGGCTGCGGCGCACGCCGGCCCGCGAGCGCCGGGTGGCGATCATGTTGACGAGCTTTCCAAGCCTTCACGCCCGGGTCGGAATGGCGGTCGGCCTCGACACTCCGGCGAGCGTGATCAAGTTGCTGCGCGCACTAGGCGAGGAGGGCTACTCGGTCGACTCGCCGTTCGAGCACGGTGATGAGCTGATGGCGGCGCTGATCGCAGCCGGCGGCTACGACCCCGACTTCCTCACCGACGAGCAGCTCGCCGGGATGCCGCTCCGCCTGCCGGTCGCCCGCTACCTGGAGTGGTACGGGAAGCTGCCGAGCGAGTTGCGAGCCGCAATCGAGGCTCGCTGGGGCCCGCCGCCCGGTGACCTGTACGTCGACGGCGAGGAGTTCGTGATCGCCGGGCTCGAGCTCGGCAACGTCCTCTGCATGATCCAGCCTCCGCGCGGCTACGGCGATGATCCGGTTGCGATCTACCACGATCCGGGGCTCCCGCCGACGCACCACTATCTGGCCACTTACTGGTGGCTCGATCGCGTGTGGGGTGCCGACGCGATCGTCCACCTCGGCAAGCACGGCACGCTCGAGTGGCTGCCCGGCAAGATGCTCGCCCTCTCCGCCGCCTGCGCTCCCGACGCCGCGCTCGGAGACCTGCCACTCGTCTATCCGTTCATCGTCAACGATCCCGGCGAGGGGATGCAGGCGAAGCGCCGCGCTCACGCGGTGATCGTCGACCACCTCGTGCCCCCGATGATGCGCGCCGAGACCTACGACGAGCTCGCCGAGCTCGAGGAGATGCTCGATGAGTACGCCCGCCTCGAGGTGCTCGACCCGGGCAAGCTGCCCGGGCTCGCCGCGCGGATCTGGGAGGTGATCGAGCAGGCGAACCTGCAGTCCGACCTCGGGATCGAGGCACGACCCGACGATCTCGGTGCCCTCGTCGAGCGGATCGACGGCTACCTGTGCGAGATCAAGGACATCCAGGTCAAGGACGGCCTGCACACGCTCGGGGTGCCCCCGGAGGGCGAGCAGCTACGTGGCCTCGTCGCTGCGATGATGCGGATCGGCCCGGGCCGCATCAGCGGTCTGCGCCGCGCCGTCGGCGCCGTGTTCGGGCTCGACGAGGCGAGGCTGGTCGCTGCGCCTGGCGCGGCGGTCGCCGAGCCGCCGCGGGCGCTGCTCGATCGCTTCCCGGGGCCGGCGGCGAAGGCCGGCGACCTCGTCGACCGCCTCGAGGAGGCGCAGGCGGCGCTGCTGACGGCGCTTGCCGAGCGCGAGTGGAACGCTGATCACGTCGCCGAGGTCTGCGCCGCGGTGCTCGGCCGCCGCGACCCGGAGGTTGAGCGCTCGTTGCGCTTCGCCGCCGCCGAGGTGGTCCCGCGGCTGCGGCAGGCGAGCGACGAGATCGGCAACGTCCTCCGCGCGCTCGACGGCCGCTTCGTGCCCGCCGGCCCGTCGGGGAGCCCGACCCGGGGGCGCATCGACGTCCTGCCGACGGGTCGCAACTTCTTCTCCGTCGACCCGCGCTCGCTCCCTTCCGAGCTCTCCTATGAGGCGGGCGTCCGGCTCGCCGACGCGCTGCTCGATCGCCACCTCGAGCAGGCGGGCGCGTACCCGAGGATGGTCGGGCTCGTCGTCTGGGGCACGTCGGCGATCCGCACCCAGGGCGACGACGTCGCCGAGGTGCTCGCCCTGCTCGGCGTGCGACCGGTCTGGAACCGCGAGTCACGCCGGGTGACGGGCGTCGAAGTGGTGCCGCTGGAAGAGCTCGGCCGGCCACGGATCGACGTCACCGTGCGCATCTCGGGCTTCTTTCGCGACGCCTTTCCAGGCCTGATCGCGCTGATCGACGACGCGTTCGCCGCGGTCGCCGCCCTCGACGAGCCGGCGGAGATGAACTTCGTCGCCGCTCATGCTCGCGAGGACGCCGAGCGGCTGGCCGGCCAGCTCGGGGAGGCAGCCGCCTGGAGGCAGGCGACGACCCGCATCTTCGGCTCCGCGCCGGGCACCTACGGGGCTGGCCTGCTGCAGCTCGTCGAGACGCGCGAGTGGCGTGACGAGGGCGACATCGCCGCGGTCTATGAGACCTGGGGTGGGCACGCCTTCGGGCGCGGCCTCGACGGCGTCGAGGCTGGCGCGGCGATGCGCGCCTGTTTCCGGCGGATCGAGGTCGCGGTCAAGAATGTCGACTCACACGAGCACGACATCCTCGACTCCGACGAGTACTTTCAGTACCACGGCGGGATGGTCGCCACGGTCCGGGCGCTGACGGGGAGCGAGCCCCACGCCTACGTCGGCGACAGCTCCGACCCCTCGCGGGTCGTGACCCGAGACCTCGCCGACATGGCTCGCCGCGTTGTCCGCGCCCGGGTCCTGAACCCCCGCTGGATCGCCTCGATGATCCGGCACGGCTACAAGGGCGCTGCCGAGCTCTCGGCGACGGTCGACTACCTGTTCGGGTGGGACGCGACCGCCGGCGTCGCCGAGGACTGGATGTACGAACAGATCGCCCGGCGATACTTGCTCGACGATGACGTCGCTGCGTTCATGTCGCGCTCGAACCCATGGGCCGCCAGGGCGATCGCCGAGCGGCTGCTCGAGGCGGCCGACCGAGGCCTCTGGGCGGATCCCGACGAGGACACGCTTGCCCGAATCCGCGGGCGCTACCTCGAGCTCGAGGGCGAGCTTGAGGAGGCGAGCGCGTGATCACGGTCGTCGGCATCGGCGCCGACGGCTGGCGCGGCCTGACGGAGCGGGCGCGCGCGGCGATCGAGGCAGCCGAGCTCATCGTCGGCAGCGGGCGCCAGCTTGCCCTGATCCCGGAGACCGGGGCCGAGCGCCGGACCTGGCCGTCGCCGATGACACCGCTGCTCGATGAGCTTGCGACAGGCGATGTGGAGCGGGTCTGCGTGCTCGCGAGCGGTGATCCGATGCTACACGGTGTCGGAGCGACGCTCGCCCGGCGTCTCGGTCCGGGTCGGCTCACCGTGATCCCGCATCCGTCCGCGTTCGCGATCGCCTGCGCCAGGCTTGGCTGGTCCGAGGCCGAGACCGAGCTCGTCAGCGCGGTCGCCCACCCCGCCGAGGTGCTCGCAGCCGCGCTGCAGCCCGGTCGGCGGATCGTCGCCTACGTTACCGGTGTGTACGGTGCCGCCGAGATCGCCCGGGTCGCGAGCGAGCGCGGCTACGGCCCGTCGCGCCTGATCGTGCTTGAGGAGCTCGGCGGCGAGCGGGAGCGGATCGTCGATTCGACCGCTGCGCAGTGGGGCCGCCGCCCGGCGGCGGAGCTTCACTGCGTTGCGGTCGAGTGCCGGCCGGAACCCACCGCACCGCTCCTGCCGCGTATCCCCGGGCTGCCCGACGAAGCGTTCGAGTCCGACGGCCAGCTCACCAAGCGCGAGGTTCGGGCGATCGCCCTGGCGTCGCTGGCTCCCGTTCCCGGACAGCTTCTGTGGGACGTCGGCTCCGGCAGCGGCTCGGTCGCGATCGAGTGGATGCGGACCGATCCGAGCTGTCGCGCGATCGCCGTCGAGGCGCGCGCCGACCGCGCCGAGCGGATCCGCCGCAACGCACTCCGCCTCGGCGTTCCCTCGCTCGAGGTCGTGCACGGCAGAGCCCCGGCGGCACTGGCCGATCTCAAGGCCCCGGATGCGATCTTCATCGGCGGCGGCCTGACCGAGGAGGGGCTGCTCGACCGGTGCCTCGCGGCGCTTCGCCCAGGCGGCAGGATCGTCGCCAATGCGGTCACGCTAGAGGGGGAGCGGATCCTCTATCGCGCTCTCGCCCAGCACGGCGGGAAGCTCGTTCGGCTCGAGGTTGGCGACGCCGAGCCTCTCGGCGAGTTCACCGCCTGGCGGGCGCGTCGTCCGGTCATCCAGTGGTCGGCGAGGCGGCACGCGGTCATCTCCGAGGGGGAGACGGGCTCGCCGTGAGGAAGCTGCTCGTCATCGGGATCGGGGTCGGCAACCCCGAGCAGATCACGATCGAGGCAATCCGGGCGCTCAACCGAGCTGATGTCTTCTTCGTTGTCGACAAGGGCCGCGAGAAGGCAGACCTGGCCCGCATCCGCCGTGCGATCTGCGACCGCTACGTCGAGCGGTCGGACTACCGGGTCGTTTCGATCCCCGACGCCGAACGCGATCGCAGCCCGGCCGACTACCTCGCCGAGGTCGAGGCTTGGCGGGAGCGCCGGGCGAGGCTGTGGGGCGAGGCGATCCGCGGCGAGCTTCGCGAGGGGGGCTGCGGCGCGTTCTTGGTCTGGGGGGACCCCTCGCTGTACGACGGCACGATCGCAGTGCTCGAACGCCTACGCGCCGACGGTCGGATCGGGCTCGACTACGAGGTTGTGCCCGGGATCACGAGTGCCCAAGCGCTTGCCGCCAAGCACCGGATCACGCTCAGCCGGGCCGGCGGAGCGGTCCAGATCACGACCGGCCGCCGGCTCGCCGCCGCGGGTCTCCCCGGCGAGGCCGAGGACGTCGTCGTGATGCTCGACGGAGCGTGCGCGTTCGAGCGCGTTGATCAGGACGATGTCGAGGTCTACTGGGGAGCCAACCTCGGGACCGAGGGAGAGCACCTGCTCGCCGGCGAGCTGGCCGAGGTCGCGGACGAGATCGGGCGCCTGCGCGAGGAGGCCCGCCGGGTCAGCGGCTGGGTGATGGACACGTACCTGCTGCGGCGCAAGCGGCGCGAGGAGGGTGGGCCTCGATGAGCGGCCGCCCGCGCGTGCTGGTCCTCGGCGGGACCAGCGAGGCGCGCGAGCTCGCCGCCGAGCTGGACGCGGCGGGCGTGGCGGTGACGTCCTCTCTCGCCGGCCGGGTCTCGAACCCACGCCTTCCCGCAGGTGAGGTACGTCTCGGCGGCTTCGGCGGACCGGACGGGCTTGCGCGATGGCTTCGCGAACACCAGATCGCCGCCGTGGTCGATGCGACGCACCCCTTCGCGGAGCGGATCTCGGAGTCTGCGGTCACCGCATGCGAGCGCACCGCGGTGCCCCTGCTGCGCCTCGAGCGGCCCGGCTGGACGCAGTCGCCGGGAGACCACTGGGTGTGGGTCGACGATCTAGAGCAAGCGGCCTCCGTCGTGCCGGGACTCGGCTCCAGGGTGTTCTTGACGACCGGCCGACTGGGCCTCGCCGCATTCGCCGCCGTTGACAGCGCCTGGTTTCTGATTCGCTGCGTCGATCCTCCCGAGTCCCCGCTCCCCCGGCACCATCGGGTTCTGCTCGGCCGGGGTCCATACACGATCGATGACGAGCTGCAGTTGATCGACGAGCACCGGATCGAGGTCGTCGTCACCAAGGACAGCGGTGGCGCACACACCCGGGCGAAGCTCGACGCCGCCCACCGGCGCGCGCTTCCGGTCATCGTCGTCCGGCGCCCGCCGCGCCCTGCCGCGACAGCTGTCGCGTCGACCGCGGATGCGGTGGCGTGGGTGCTGGCCATCGTCGGGGAGGCGGTGGCGATCGGCCGGTCGGCGAGGGGCTGTGGCCGCGATCGGTGAACATGGTCCTGGGGCGCCGGCAGCCGTTCTCGATGACGCGGTGCGCTGTTGGCTGCTCGAGTTCAACCCGGCGCAGATGAAGGGAGCGCGGTTGCGCCAGCGGCCGAGCTCGCGCTCGTTTCTCGAGCCCGATGAGGTGGTGTGGCTGCTGCGCGCGGTCGGCGATTCGCTGTTCCCCGCGCGCACCGGCCGCCGCCCCGGGGCGGACGGTCAAGCGATGGCGCAGCTCGGGCACACCAAAGCCCGGCGACGCTCCCCATCTGCGCGCAGCATGTACGCGCAGGTGGTGACTCGCCAGCGGACCGACCGCACGCTACCCTGGGTCGCGAAGGCGGCTCGCAGGTGAGCCGGGGCCGTGCCGAGTGGACAGCGAATGAGGCAAGCGGCCGGTCTATCGCGTCTGAGCGACATGCGAGGATGCCCGGCGAGCCTCGGAGTGCCGCATGCGTACTAGGTTCTCGCACATCTCGGAGAGGTGGCCGAGTGGCTGAAGGCACTCGCCTGCTAAGCGAGTAGGGGGCGCAAGCTCTCTCGCGGGTTCGAATCCCGCCCTCTCCGCTCTCTCGCAACGGCCCGGGGCGGGCCGCTTCCGCAGCTCCCCGCGTGCCGCCGCGGGCGGGGCCTGCGTACGGCTGGCGCAGCAATTCCGCGCCGTTGCCCTTAGGCTGGTCGGTGAGAAACCGGACCAACGTCGGTGAAACATCCGGCCCAGGTAGGGGGAATACCGAATGACCCGTAGCAAGGGATTGCGAGCGGGAGTGCTGTGTCTGGCCCTCGTGGCGCTCTTCGCTCTCCCGGCCTCCGCGCAGGCCGCCGCTTGGACGTGTGAGGCGAGCGGCGTGCGCGTGGAGCTCGGCGGCAGCACGCTGCTCGAGCCTGTCACGGCAAACCGAGGTGCTCGCGAGTGCGCTCTGGTCACCGCGAGCACGCCGAAGATCGACCAGGGGACGAGCGGGCTGCTCGACCCGTTGCTCCCGACCGTCCGCGTGACCGCCGACGCGGTCTACGCGCGCACGAACCTCGCCGGCAGGGGTGGGCTCGTCGCGAACCAGCGCCCGGCGGCTGCGGCGGGCGCGGCCAGCGTGCGCGTGGAGGTCAAGTCGGGCGGCGACACCGTCCTCGACCTCGTGATCGAGGGGCTGACCACGCGGGCGGCGGCCTCCTGCGTCAACGGCTCGCCGTCGATCACGTCGGCGAGCGACGCGGTGGTCGTGCGCCTCAACGGGCAGGAGCTCCGGCTCGACTCGGCGCTCGAGCAGATCGCCGGTCTGCTCAGCCAGCTCGGCCTCGACCAGCTCCTCAAGATCGAGATCGCGAAGACCATCGCCGGCGACAACGCGCTGACGATCCGGGCGCTGGAGGTCCAGCTGCTCGGCGCGCCGCAGCCGCTCGCGCGGCTCGTGGTGGGCGAGTCGAAGGTCGCCTCCGACGGTGACGTCTGCGCGATCCCGCGCTGCCCAGCCGGCGCGATCGAGGTGGACGGCCAGTGCGTGCTGGTCATCTCCCCGCCGTGCCCGGAGGGGTCGGCCGAGAACTCGCTCGGCCAGTGCGTCGTGCCGCCGAACCCGGACGGCACCTGCCCGGAGGGCGCGCTCCCCAACGACCGCGGGGAGTGCGTCCTCGTCGTGACGCCACCGTGCCCGCCGGGATCGGTGGACAGCGGCAAGGGCTACTGCGTCCTGCCCACGGACAGCGACCTGCCGACCGGAGGCCGGATCGTCCCGCCCGACCAGGTTCCGTCGAACGCCGGCCGTCGCTGCACGCGCGGGCGCTTCGGCAACCTGGTGGCGATCCTCGGCACCAACGGCGCCGACCGGATCACCGGCACGAACCGCTCCGACCGGATCTTCGCTCTCGGCGGGCGTGACCGGGTCTCCGGCGGTCGCGGCAACGACTGCCTCGAGGGCGGCTCCGGCAGCGACCAGCTCGACGGGTCGAACGGGGCCGACCTGCTCTCGGGGGGCAGCGGCCGCGACATCCTCAACGGCGGCGCCGGGCCTGACCGCCTCTACGGCGACAGCGGCGCCGACCGCCTGATCGGCGGCTCGGGCAACGACCGGATGTGGGGCGGCAACGGCAACGACCGCCTCTCCGGCGGGCTCGGCAACGACCGCATCTGGGGCGGCGCCGGCCGTGACTACATCGAGGGCGGCAACGGCAGCGACCGGCTGTACGGCGGCAGCGGCAACGACGTGATCAACGCCGCGACCGCCGGCGGCACGGACGTCGTCGACTGCGGCCCCGGCCGTGACGTCGTCCGGATCAACCCGGGCGATCGCGTTCGCAACTGCGAGCGGGTGCTGATCGTCCGGCGGCCGCGCAGGTAGGTGGCAGCAGGCCGGGCGGCGGCAGCCTCCACAGGCCGCCGCCCGGTCGCTACCCTTTCGGACCGGAGCGCCCGTAGCTCAGCTGGATAGAGCGTCGGTCTACGGAACCGAAGGTCAGAGGTTCGAATCCTCTCGGGCGCGCTCCGCGGAAGCCCCGGCCACGGCCGGGGCTTCGTCGTGTCCGGGCCGCATGCGGCTCAGTGCCGCCGGCGCGGCGATCGCCGGCACCATGAGCACGACGGCGGGAGCATGACGGCCGCGTCGGCGCCGACCCCGCCGACAGGGACTTGACGCACTGTTTGACAGGGTGTCAAGATGCGCGCGCCGGGCCTGCGCGCCGGCGTCGACGACCGCACGCGGAAGGAACCGAAGGAGGACCGATGTCCGCGCCGAGCACCGACCTCGACCTCGACCGGGTGGACCTCACCGACCTCGACCTCTTCGCCGACGGTCCGCCGTACGAGCTGTTCCGGCGGATGCGCCGGGAGATGCCGGTCCACTGGAACGAGATGGACGGGGAGCCGGGCTTCTGGAACATCACCCGCTTCGAGGACATCAGGCGGATCAGCCGCGACCACGAGACCTTCTCCAACGAGCGCGGCGGCATCTTCATCCAGAACGAGCCCGGCGTGCCGGTCGACGTTCAGCGCCAGCTCATGCTCGGGATGGACCCGCCCCGGCACACGAAGGTCCGCGGGATCGTCCAGAAGGTCTTCAGCCCGCGGGTCGTCGCCGAGCGGGAGCCGCACATCCGCCAGGTCGTCACCCGGCTCATCGACGACGTCATCGAGCGGGGCGAGTGCGACTTCGTCTCCGACATCGCCGTGGAGCTCCCGCTCATCGTCATCGCCGAGATGCTCGGCGTGCCCGTCGAGGACCGCTACATGCTCTTCGACTGGACGAACCGCGCCTCGCACGCCGTCGCGACCGCGGACCCGGCGGACACGCTCCAGGCGCTCGCCGAGATGGGCCAGTACCTCGGGGCGCTGGTCGCCGAGCGGCGCGAGCGCCCGCGCGACGACCTCATCTCGCGGATGGTGAACGCGGAGGTCGACGGCGAGCGCCTGAGCGACGCCGAGATCACGATCTCCTTCGGCCTGCTCATGTTCGCGGGCAACGACACCACGCGGAACACCGCGTCCGGCGCGATGCTCGCGCTCATCGAGCACCCCGACCAGCGGCAGAAGCTCATCGAGGACCCGTCGCTCATGCGCGATGCGGTGGAGGAGCTCCTGCGCTGGGTGAGCGCGGTCGTCCACTTCCGGCGGACGGCGACGCGCGACACCGAGATCGCCGGCCAGAGGATCGCCGCGGGCGACAAGGTCGTGCTCTGGTACGCCTCCGGCAACCGGGACGAGACGGCCATCCCCGACCCGGACCGCCTCGACGTCTCGCGGCCGAACGTCGAGCACCAGGCCTTCGGCGGCGGCGGCCGCCACTTCTGCCTCGGCAACCAGCTCGCGCGGCTGGAGCTGCGCGTGCTCTTCGAGGAGCTGCTCGAGCGCATCCCGGACATGGAGCTCGCGGGGGAGCCGCGGCGGCTGCGGACGAACTTCACGAACGAGCTGACCTCGTTGCCGGTGGCCTTCACGCCGGGGCGGCCGAGCGGGAGCTGACGGATGCGCAGGCGGATCGATGGGCGCGTCGTCGCCATCACGGGCGGCGCCCGCGGGATCGGGCTCGCGACGGCGCGCAGGCTGCAGGCGGCCGGCGCGCGGGTCGCCATCGGCGACGTCGACGCCGAGGCGCTCGCGGCGGCCCGGCAGGACCTCGGCCCGGACGCGTTCGCGGGCGAGCTCGACGTCGCCGACATGGCATCGTTCCGGCGCTTCGCCGAGTCGGTCGAGGACGCCCTCGGCCCGATCGGCGTCCTCGTCAACAACGCCGGCATCATGCCCATCGGCCCGCTGCTCGAGGAGACCGAGGCGACCGCGCGGCGGATCGTCGACGTCAACCTCCTCGGCTGCCTCAACGGGATGAAGGTCGTCCTGCCGCGGATGATCGAGCGGGGCGAGGGCCACGTGATCAACGTCGCCTCGGTCGCCGGCAAGGCGCCGGTCCCGGGCGGGGCGACCTACGCCGCGGCGAAGGCGGCGGTCGTCTCGCTGACGGAGACCGCGCGGGTCGAGCTCGGCGGGCGCGGCGTGGCGTTCACGTGCGTCATGCCGTCGTTCACGGCGACCGAGCTCATCGCCGGGACGAAGGGCACCCGCTTCGTCGAGACGGTCCAGCCGGACGACGTCGCCGCCGCGATCGCGAAGGCGATCGCCCGGCCGCGCGCCGACGTCTACGTCCCGCGCTCGGTGGGCGCGATCCTGCGCATGCAGGCGCTCCTCGGCCGGCGGATCCGCGACGCGATGAACCGCGCGCTCGGGGCCGACCGCACCTTCCTCGACGCCGACCGCGAGGCGCGGGCGGCGTACGAGGCGCGGATCCTTAACCGAGTCCTAACCCTGCGCTGAGCGGCCGCTGGCCGGCCGTCTCCCAAGATCGGCGGCGAGGTCAATCCGATCGAAGGGAGCAGGCCATGCGCAGGACGATCGTGGGGACGCTGACGGCGCTGGCGCTGGGCGCGCTCGCCGGGGTGGTGATGGCGAACGCCCTCGGCTCCGACGAGGTGCGCTCCTCGCCCGCGTCGTCGACCGTGACGACCGAGGACGGCACGACCACGGCGGAGACGACGACCACCGAGCGGGCGCCCGCCGGGCGCACGCAGAGCGACGACCCGCCCGGCGACATCTCGGGTCCGCGCGACGAGGCCGAGCATCGCAACGACCCGCGCTGCACGGGCGCGGTGGACGAGCGGCGTGAGCGCCCCGCCCCCCAGGCGCCGGCGACCGGCGGCGTCGACATCTCCGGTCCGTGCGACGAGGCCGAGCACCGCAGCGACCCGCGCTGCACCGGCTCCGGCGGCGAGCGGCGCGACGACGACGGCCATCGCCACGGCCGCCATCACGGCGGCGACGACCGCGGCGGCGACGACAACTCCGGCCCCGGCAACGCCGATGACCGCGACGACGACTCCGGCCGCGGCCGGGGGCGGGGCCGCGGGCGCGGGCGCGGCGGCGACGACGACTGAGCGCGGACGTCGGCGCCGGCCGGCATCGCCCGGTAGCGGGGGCGCGCGTCTCCGCCCTCGGCCGGAGCGGGTATCGCCCCCTCAGGCCGCGTCCGGCGGCCGCGCGAAGGGGCGCGTGATGAGGGAACGCCATCTCGCGCTCGCCGACGTGTTGTTCGTCGTCCTCGTGATCGTCGGCCTGATCGTGGGCGGGGAGCCGCCCGACGCCGACGAGGAGGTGCGGGAGATCGTCGGCTTCCACGCCGACAACGAGGACGCCGTGGCCATCGGGGCGGTCCTGCTCGGCTTGGGGGCGATCGCCTTCGTCTTCTTCGGCGGCTACGTCAGGAAGGTGCTCCGCGCCGCCGAGGGGCCGGGCGGCGTGCCGTCGGCGGTGGCGTTCGGCGAGGTGATCCTCGTGGCGGCCGGCCTCACGCTCGACGGGACGCTCAGCTTCGCGCTCTCGGCGGCGGACGACGTCGACCCGCGCGCGGTCCAGGCGCTCCAGGCGCTGTGGGACAACGACTTCCCGCCCACGCTCGCCGGGATCGTCATCTTCCTGCTGGCGACGGGCATCTCGATCGCCCGCCACGCGGCGCTGCCGCGCTGGCTCGGCTGGGCGGCGATCGCGATCGCGGTCCTCGGCCTCACGCCGGTCGGCTTCGTCGCGTTCCCGCTCGGCGGGCTCTGGGCCATCGCGGTCAGCCTGCTGCTCTCGCTGCGGCCGCCGGAGCCGGAGGGATCGCCGACCGCCGGTTGACGACGCGCGTACGGGGCGTCGTTGCCGCCAGCGTCCGCGGGCGTGACCGCGGCCTTCACGGCGCTCCATCGCGGCGGATCGGGACCGCCGCTCGTCTGCATCCACGGCTTCCTCGACACGTGGCGGACGTGGGAGCTCGTGCTGCCCGCGCTGGAGCGCCGCCACGACGTGCTCGCGCCGACGCTCCCCGGGCACGCGGGCGGGCCGCCGCTCGGGGATGAGATCGACGAGGGCGTGCTCGCCGACGCCGTCGAGCGGGCGATGGACGAGGCCGGCTTCGAGACCGCGCATCTCGTCGGCAACTCGCTCGGCGGCTTCGTCGCGCTCCAGCTCGCCGAGCGCGGGCGGGCGCGCTCGGTCGTCGCGCTGGCGCCGGCCGGGGACTGGGCGGAGGGGGACGCCTCCTTCCGCGAGACGCTCGAGCTCCAGCGCCGCATCCACGAGACGGTCGTCGCGGTGGCGCCGCACGCGGACGCGCTCGTCGCCTCGCCCGAGGGGCGGCGGCGCGCGACGAGCTACATCGCCGAGCGCTTCGAGCACATCCCGGCGGAGCTCATCGCCCACGAGATGCGCGGCGTCGTCGCCTGCGAGGCGCCGGCGATGATCGAGCGGGCGCTGGACGCCCGCTGGGTGCTCGACGCCGAGCGGGTCGCCTGCCCGGTGCGGGTCGCGTGGGGGACCGCAGACCGGCTGCTGCCGTGGCCGTCGGCCGCCGCGCGCTTCCGCGAGCGGCTCCCGCACGCCGACTGGGTCGAGCTCGAGGGCGTCGGCCACTGCCCGCAGCTCGACGTGCCGCTGGAGACGGCGGAGCTCATCCTCGCGTCACGGCGCGCTGAGGCGGCGGCATATGCTCGCCTCCGCTTGACCAACCGCGCGGTTGGTCAAGAGCGCGCCGAAGGGAAGGAGCACCGGGATGACGGACGACCTTGTCACCCTGCGTCGGCTCGCCGACGCCTACGGCCTCGCGATCGACGGCGGCGACCGCGACGGGCTGCTCCGGCTGTTCGCGCCCGGCGCCGAGCTCGCGATCCACAACGGCGACGGCGCCGAGCCGGTGGCGGCGCTCGCCGGCGAGCGGATCGCCGCGGTCATCGACATGCTCGCCGACGTCTACCGGTGGACCTTCCACTTCGTGGGCAACCACGTCTGCGAGGTGGACAGGGACCGCGCGCGCGGGACGACGTACTCCGTCGCCCACCACTACCTCCCCTACGGCCCGGGCGGCGGGATCGACGAGGCGCAGGTGATCCGCTACGAGGACGAGTACGTCCGCGACGAGGCGGGCTGGCGCTTCGCCTCGCGCCGCCTCCGCCGCCTGTGGTCGGAGACCCGGCCCGCCACCTCGGCGGGGATCACCCTGGACCGCGTCGCCGCCGAGGCCGCCTGGCGCCGCTGAGCGTCACGGCGCCCCGTACGCCAGCCAGCCGCCGTCCACGGTGAGCGCCTCGCCGGTGATGAAGGAGGCGCCGGGGCCGAGCAGGAAGCGGACGGCGGCGGCGACCTCGCGCGGCTCGGCGATCCGCCCCAGCGGCGTGCGGCGCTCCATCCGCGCGAGGTCGATGTTGCCGAGGGCGGCCTGCTCGCGGAGCATCTCGGTGGCGACCGGGCCGGGGACGACGCAGCAGACGCGGATCGCGGGCGCCAACTCGACGGCGAGCACCCTCGTGAGCGCGATCACGCCGGCCTTCGACGCCGAGTAGGCGGCGCGCCCGGCGACGCCCTGGAGCGCGCTCATCGACGAGACGTTGACGATCGCGCCCTCCTCCATCGCCGCCGCGGCGGCCTGCGCGCAGAGGAAGGTGGCGGTGAGGTTGACGTCGAGGACGCGCCGGAAGTCGTCGCGGCGCAGCTCGGCCGCGGGCGCGATGACCGAGATGCCGGCGTTGTTCACCAGCCCGTCGAGGCGGCCGGCCCGCTCGACGAAGGCCGACACGAGGCGCTGCGGCGCGTCGGGGTCCTCGAGCGGCATCCCGAGCGGGACGACGTCGCCGCCCAGCTCGCGCGCGACCGCCTCGGCACGCCGCTGGTCCTGCGAGCCGACCCCGACGATCGCGCCCGCCGCCAGCAGCTCGCGGGCGATCGCCAAGCCGATCCCGCGCACGCCGCCGGTGACGATGACCGCGCGGCCTTCGAGCTCCGTGCCGCCGGCCGCCGGGTGCTGATCCATCCGCTCTCCCCTCCTCGCGTCGTGGTCGCGTCCCTAGGCAAACGACCAAACGACTGGTAGGTTACCGGTGCCGAGCGGCCCGGCCCGGCCGCGGCGAGGATCAGGAGGGTGCAGCCTTGGCAGTCGTGAGGGACCGTGTCTTCCTCGAGCTCGTCGACGAGCCGTCACCGGCCACCGACGTGCGGGAGCAGCTCGCCGTCTACCGCGCGCGCGGCTTCCCCTTCGAGGAGGCGTGGTCGCGGGCGCTCCGCTCGCTCCCGCTGTCGGTCTCCGGCATGGACGAGTGGCGCGCCCAGCTCCACCAGACGAAGAGCGCCTGGCGCGCCGCCTACGAGGCGGGCGGCTGAGCCGGGCCGCAGGACGAGCCCGCGGCGGGCTAGCCGAGCCGGCCGAGCCCGAGCGTCCGCGCCAGCCACACCACCGCGGACGGGACGAGCACCGGGTCGACGTGGTGGGCGCCCTCGGACTCGTGGTAGTCGACCTCGATCCCGCCGACCTCGAGCAGCTCCCGCGCCAGCCGGGCGAACCCGATCCCGATGACGCGGTCCTCGCGCCCGTGGGCGACGAAGACCGGTAGGCCCCGCCGTCCGTCGACGTCGGCCTCCCAGCCGTCGACGACCGGGACGAAGCCCGACAGGGCGAGGATGCCGGCGGGCGCCGGGCGGTCCGGGCCGAGGCCGAGCGCGTAGCTCATGACCGCGCCCTGCGAGAAGCCGCCGAGCACCGTCCGCTCCGGCCCGAGTCCCGTCCGCTGCCAGAGCGCGTCGTGGAAGGCGGCGAGCTCGCGGTAGCCGGCATGGAAGGTGTCGCGGTCCGGGTAGCCGACCTGCCGCACGACGTACCAGTGGCGCCCCGGCGAGCCCGGCAGCGTCAGCGGGCCGCGCGGGGTGACGACGTGGAGGCGCCGCTGTGGGTCGAGCGCGTCGGCGAGCGGGAGCAGGTCGTGCTCGTCGGTCCCGCGGCCGTGGTGGAGGACGAGCAGGCCCTGCGGCTCGCCCGCGGCCGGCCGCTCGGCGAAGGCGAGCGGGCTCATGCCGGCGCCTGCTCGCGGCGGAGGGCGCGCGGGTTCTCCAGCGGCGTCAGCGTCCGCTCGAGCCGCTCGCGCAGGTGCTTGTGCTGGGGCGGGAGCCTGAGCTCCTCGCCGAGGCGGTCCGGCGGCTCGTCGACGGCGAAGCCCGGCGAGAGCGTCGCGATCTCGAACAGCACGCCGCGCGGCTCGCGGAAGTAGATCGAGCGGAAGTACGTCCGGTCGCGCACGTCGGTCACCAGCCCGCCCGCCTCGCGGACGCGCTCCTGCCAGGCGAGGTGGTCGTCGTCCTGCGAGGCCCACGCGATGTGGTGGACGGTCCCGGCGCCCTGCCTACCGATGGCGGGCGGCGGCGGGTCGTAGGCCCAGTGGAAGTGGCGCCGCTCGCCGTCGAGGCGGTACTCGCCGCCGCCGAGCCAGGCGAAGCCGAGCGCCTCGGTGAGGACCGTCTCCTCGGCGTTCCAGAAGTGCGCGTAGGCGCGCGCCCCCTCGACGCCGGTGATCGCGTGCTCGGCCGGGATCTCGGGGTGCTCCGCGCGCAGCGGCGGGTTGCCGTCGTCGGCGACGACGAGCTCGAACGCCAGGCCGTCGTGGTCGGCGAAGCGCAGGCCGCGCTCGCTGCGCTCGCTCGCGTGGCCGTGCTCGCCCAGCCGCCGCTCCCAGAAGCCGAGCGCCGCCGGCGTGGCGACGCCGAGCTGGATCGTGTGGATCATCCCCGCGCCCGCGCGCCCGCGACCGGCGCCGGGGAACTCGAACCAGGTGAGGATCGACCCCGGCGCGCCGCGCTCGTCGCCGAAGTAGAGGTGGTAGGCCTCGGGCGCGTCGAAGTTCACCGTCTTCTTCACGAAGCGCAGGCCGAGCACCTCCGCGTAGAAGCGGACGGTCGCCCGCGCGTCCCCCGTGATCATGGTGATGTGGTGCATCCCCTCGAGCTGCATCCCGATGGCCTCCTCGGCGCGGCGTAGGTAATTGCACATGCAACTATAGCCGGTGCGTCGGCGCCCACAAGGGCCCCGCCGGCTCGCGGTGGCGGCGGGAGCGGGGCTGTGCGAGCCTTCCGCCGCGTGGCGGACCCCGAGCGCAAGGACCTGGCCGACCTGATGGCGCGCCGGCGCGCGACGCTCGACGCGGCGCGCCCCGACGCGGTCGAGCGCCGCCACGCGGCCGGCGGGCGCACGGCGCGCGAGAACATCGACGACCTCGTCGACCCCGGCAGCTTCGTCGAGTACGGCCGCTTCGCGATCGCCGCCCAGCGCGGGCGCCGCCCCGCCGACGAGCTCATCGCCCGCACCCCCGCCGACGGCCTGATCGCCGGCACCGCGACGATCAACGCCGACCTCTTCGGCGAGGAGCGCGCGGCGTGCGCGGTGCTCGCCTACGACTACACCGTCCTCGCCGGCACGCAGGGCGCGGTCGGCCACCGCAAGAAGGACCGCCTGTTCGAGCTCATCGAGCGGATGCGCCTGCCGACGGTGTTCTTCGCCGAGGGCGGCGGCGGCCGCCCCGGCGACACCGACTACCCCGTCGTCTCCGCGCTCGACTGGCGCGCGTTCGCGCTCTGGGCGCGGCTGTCGGGCATCGTCCCGCGGATCGCCGTCGTCCACGGCCGCTGCTTCGCCGGCAACGCGGTCATCGCCGGCTGCTCCGACCTCATCGTCGCGACCGAGAACGTCTCCATCGGCATGGGCGGCCCGGCGATGATCGAGGGCGGCGGCCTCGGCAAGGTCGACGCCGACGAGGTCGGCCCGCTCGACATGCAGACGCGCAACGGCGTCATCGACCTCGTCGCCGCCGACGAGCGCGAGGCGACCGCGCTCACGCGCCGCCTGCTCGCCTACTTCCAGGGCCGCACCCCGCCCGGCCGCGAGCCCGACCAGGAGCGCTTGCGCGACATGGTCCCCGAGCGGGAGCGGCGCGCCTACCGCGTCCAGCCGATCATCGAGACGCTCGCCGACGAGGGCAGCGCGCTCTTCCTCCGCGAGCGCTTCGCGCCCGAGATGGCGACGGCGCTCATCCGCATCGAGGGCCGGCCGGTGGGCGTCATCGCCAACGACACCATGCACATGGCGGGGGCGATCACGAGCGGGGCCGCCGACAAGGCCGCGCGCTTCCTCCAGCTCTGCGACGCCTTCGGCATCCCGATCGTCTCGCTCGTCGACACGCCCGGGATGATGGTCGGGCCCGAGGCCGAGGCGACCGGGCTCGTCCGCCACACCTCCCGCCTGCTCGTCGCGGGCGCGGCGCTGCGCGTCCCCTACATCACCGTCGTGCTGCGCCGCGGCTACGGGCTCGGCGCCCAGGCGATGGCCGCCGGCTCGCTCCACGAGCCGCTGCTGACCGTCGCCTGGCCCTCGGCGCACCTCGGGCCGATGGGGCTCGAGGGCGCCGTCCGCCTCGGCTGGCGGCGGGAGCTGGAGGCGATCGCGGACGAGGAGGAACGCGAGCGGCGCGTCCGCGAGCTCACCAAGCTCGCCGAGCAGCACGCCCGCGCGCTCAACGCGGCGACCCTCTTCGAGCTCGACGACGTCATCGACCCGGCCGAGACCCGCGGCCTCATCGCGCGCACGCTCGCCGCGGCGGCGTGGCCGGAGATCCCGCCGGAGCCGCGCCGGTTCGTGGACACGTGGTGAGCGCGGTCAGCCGCTTCCTGCGCGCTCGAGCACCCCGGTGACGTAGGGGCCGAGCAGCGTCGCGACCGAGTCGCCGGTCATCCCCGCGGGCCCCTGCGGGAGCGCGGCGTAGCTGATCGCCAGCCGGACGACGCACTCGGCGAGCAGCTCGGCCTCCTCGCTGCCGACCTGGGGCCAGCTCTCCAGCAGGATCGCCGCGAGCCGCTCGGTCGCGCGCTCGAGCACCGGGCCGCCGTGGGTGGTGACGAGCGGGAGCAGCTCGTCGCCGCCGTCGCCGGCGACGATCGCCCGCACGAGCGGGTTCTCGGCGGCCGCGGCGAGGAAGACGTCGAAGGCCGCCGCGAGCGCGCGCGTCGGGTCGTCGCGGTTGTCGACCACCGCCTGCTCGACCGTCGCGAGGAAGCGGTCGACCTCGCGGAGGATGAGCGCCTGGGCGAACTCCTCGCGCGAGCCGAACTCGTTGTAGAGCGTCTGGCGGCTCACGCCCGCGCCGCGCGCGACGTCCGCCATCGTGATCTCGCTCCACGGCCGCTCCGCCAGCAGGTCGCGGGCGGCGTCGAGCAGGGTCTCGCGGAGCAGGTCGCGGGCGGCCTGCGCAAAGGTCGGGCGCGGTGCGGACACCGCGCCCAATCTAGTCACCGCCCCCGCGCGCGTCCCTGCCGGGCTCGCGGGCACTTACTCCACCTGCTCGAAGTCGACCTTGTCCCGCACCCCGCAGTCGGGGCAGAACCAGTCGTCGGGCACCTCGTCCCAGGGCGTCCCCGGGGGGAAGCCCTCCCGCGGGACGCCCTGCTCCTCGTCGTAGGTGAAGCCACACTCAGGGCAGCGCCAGACGCTCATGCGTTCGCCATCGCCTCCTTGCTCGCACCCCACTTCCGCAGGATCTTCTCGCGCTTCGGCGGGTGGATGTTCGCACGCGTCACGTCGCCGCCGTAGTGCTCGACGACGCGCTTGTCCATGACGCGCCGCCAGAGCGGCGGGATCACGGCGAGCAGGATCATCGTCGCGTAGCCGGCCGGCAGCTCCGGCGCCTCGTCGTGGTGGCGCAGCGCCTGGTAGCGGCGCAGCGGGTGCGCGTGGTGGTCGCTGTGGCGCTGCAGGTGGTAGAGGAAGACGTTCGAGGCGACGATGTTGCTGTTCCAGGAGTGCTCCGGGCGCGTCCGCTCGTAGCGGCCGTCCTCGCGCTTCTGGCGCAGCAGCCCGTAGTGCTCCAGGTAGTTCACGACCTCGAGCAGCGAGAAGCCGATCACCGCCTGGATGAGCAGGTACGGGATGACGCCGACGCCGAAGACGGCGATGAACGCGCCCCACAGCACGACCGTCATGAGCCAGGCGTTGAGGATGTCGTTGCGGATGCTCCACGGCGAGCGGCCCATGCGGTCGAAGCGGGCCTTCTCCAGGTGCCACGCCGACTTCAGGCTGCCGATCACCGTCCGCGGCAGGAAGCGGTAGAAGCTCTCGCCCAGGCGCGCGCTCGCCGGGTCCTCCGGCGTGGCGACGCGGACGTGGTGGCCGCGGTTGTGCTCGATGAAGAAGTGGCCGTAGCCGGTCGGGGCGAGCGCGATCTTCGCCAGCCAGCGCTCGACCTGCTCGCGCTTGTGCCCGAGCTCATGCGCGTCGGCGATGGCGATGCCGTTCACGCAGCCGACGGTGGTCGCCAGGCCGATGCTCTCGATCACCGACAGGCCGCCCTCGGCCCACATCCAGCCCGCGAAGACGAACGAGACGTACTGGAGCGGGATGAAGAGGTACGTGCACCAGCGGTAGTAGCGGTCCTGCTCCAGCCACTTCACGACCGCCTCGGGCGGGTTGCTCGGGTCGGTCCCGATGAGCGTGTCGAGGAGCGGCATGAAGCCGAAGACGAACATCGGGCCGAAGAACCAGAACACCCCGGACCCCGTGGCCTCGACCAGTCCCCACGCGGCGACCGGCAGCAGCGGGACCACCAGCCCGAGCAGCCACGCGTAGCGCTTGCTGTCCTTCCAGGTCGGCGCGACGGCCTCGATGTCGTCGTGGGCGGGGATCGCCTGCGATGTCATGCGCACCTCCTCCTGCCTGCTTGTCACGCCCAGCACGGGGCGTCTACATGCTAGACACAGGTGGGTATCTGTGTAAAGTCCCGGCGCCGCGGACGGGCCGCTGGCCGGCGGCGGCGGCGGCGCGAGGGCGGGCAGCGCCGCCTAGTTCACGAGCAGCCCGCCGTCGACCGGCAGCACGACGCCGGTGATGTACGACGCGGCGTCGCTGGCGAGGAAGACCGCCGCGGCGACGACCTCGTGCGGCTCGCCCATCCGGCCGGCCGGGACGCGGGCCATCATCCGGTCGAGGTAGCCCTCGGGGTACTGCGCCGTCATCTCGGAGGCGAAGAAGCCCGGCGCGAGCGCGTTGACGCGGATCCCGCGCCGCCCCGTCCACTGCTGGGCGAGGTCGCGCGTGAGGCCGATGATCGCCGCCTTCGAGGAGCAGTAGGCCGCCTGCGGCAGCCCGGCGGTCGTCGAGCCGAGGATCGAGCCGATGTTGATGATGCTGCTGCCGGGCTCCATCACGCGCCCGCACGCCTGCGCCATCCAGTAGGAGCCGTTGAGGTTGACGTCGATGACGCGGCGGAACTCCTCCGGCGTCTCGCGGATCGCGGGCACCGCCGTCCCGACGCCCGCGTTGTTGACGAGCACGTCGACGCGCCCGAGCCGCTCGAGCGTCTCCTCCACCACGCGCGCGCAGTCCTCGGGCTCGGCGACGTCGGCGCGCACCGCGACGCAGCGGCGGCCGAGCGCCTCCACCGCCCGCCTCGTCTCCTCGAGCCGCTCGATGCGCCGGGCGCAGATCGCGACGTCGGCGCCGGCCTCGGCGAGGCCGGTCGCGAAGGCGACTCCGAGGCCGGAGGAGGCGCCGGTGACGATCGCGACCTTCCCGTCGAGGCGGAAGGAGTCGAGGATCCCCATGGCGGCGCCCACCCTAGCCCGCCGCGCGGATCGCCTTGCGCAGCCGCCGGTGCGCGACGCGGATGCCGATCCAGAAGAAGCGGAAGGCGCGGTTCGTCGTCTCGCCACGCGCGTAGCGGGCGTAGATCTGCTGGGCGATGACGGCGAGCCGGAACAGCCCGAAGATCTCGTAGAAGGCCCAGTCGCTCACGTCGCGGCCGGTGAGCTCGCCGTAGCGGCGCGCGATCTCCGCCCGGGTCGGGAAGCCCGGCAGGTCGGTCGGCTGGCGCTTGAAGCGCTGCGCCACGAACCCGTCGCCGCGCTGGATCCAGTAGGCGAGCGAGCTGCCGAGGTCCATGAGCGGGCAGCCGATCGTCGCGAGCTCCCAGTCGAGCACCCCGCGCACGACCAGCGGGTCGTCGCGGTCGAGCACGAGGTTGTCGAGGCGGAAGTCGTTGTGGATGACGCAGTAACCGGCGTCCGGCGGGCGGTTCGCCTCCAGCCACGCCATGACGTCCTCGAAGTCCGGCACGTTCCGCGTCCGCGCGCGGCGGAAGCGCTCGCTCCACTGCCGCACCTGCCGCTCCACGTAGCCGGGGCCGCGGCCGAGGTCGGCGAGCCCGGCTTGCTCGACGTCGATCGCGTGCAGCTCGGCGAGCAGGCCGACGAAGCGCTCGGCGAGCGCGGCCATCCGCCGCGGGTCGGTCCCGATCTCCGGCGGCATCCGCGGCCCCGGCACGATGCCGTCGATCCGCTCCATCACGTAGAAGGGGCTGCCGATGACGCCCTCGTCCTCGCAGAGCGTGAGCACGTGCGGGACGTAGCGGAAGTGTGGCCGCAGCCGCCGCTGGACCTCGTACTCGCGCGCGACGTCGTGCGCGGTCCCGCTGCGCGCCCCGCGCGGCGGGCGGCGGAGCACGAGCTCGCGCTCGCCGAAGCGCACGAGGTAGGTGAGGTTCGACGCCCCGCCGGAGAACTGCCGCACCTCCGGCACGCCCTCGCAGCCGTCGACGCGCTCGGCGAGCCAGGCGCCGAGCGCGGCGGCGTCGAAGGCGTCCTCGGCGCGGACCGCCCGGGTCCGCTCCGTCGTGGCGCTCACGCCCCGGGCGTCGCCTCCGCGGCCGCCTTGCGCCGCTCCCGGTGGCGGCGCAGCTCGGTCCGCGCGAGCGAGAGCTTGTGCACCTCGTCCGGCCCGTCGGCGAGCCGCAGGGTCCGCATCGCCGCGTACATGTAGGCGAGCGGGAAGTCGTCGCTCACGCCGCCGCCGCCGTGGACCTGGATGGCGCGGTCGATGATCCTCAGGCAGATGTTCGGCACCGCGAACTTGATGCCGGAGATCTCGATCCGGGCGTGCTGGTTGCCGACGGTGTCCATCAGCCAGGCGGTCTTGAGCACGAGCAGCCGCGCCATCTCGAGCTCGATCCGGCTCTCGGCGATCCAGTCGCGGATGTTCGCGTTGTGGGAGACCGGCTTGCCGAAGGTCTCGCGCTCGTCGGCGCGGTCGCACATGAGCTCGAGCGCCCGCTCGGCGGCGCCGATCGCCCGCATGCAGTGGTGGATGCGGCCCGGGCCCAGCCGCGCCTGGGCGATGGCGAAGCCCATCCCCTCGCCGGCGATGATGTTCTCCACCGGCACCCGCACGTCGGTGAAGCGCACCTCGGCGTGCCCCTCGGGGTCGTGGTAGCCGAACACCGGCAGGTTCCGCACGATCTCGATGCCGGGCGTGTCGGCGGGGACGATGACCATCGACTGCTGCTGGTAGACGGGCGCGTCCGGGTTCGTCTTGCCCATGACGATGAACACCGCCAAGTTCGGGTGCATCGCGTTCGTCGTCCACCACTTCCGCCCGTTGAGGACGTACTCGTCGCCGTCGCGCTCGATCCGCATCTGGATGTTCGTCGCGTCCGAGGAGGCGACGTCCGGCTCGGTCATCGCGAACGCCGAGCGGATCTCGCCCTCCAGCAGCGGCTTGAGCCAGCGCTCCTTCTGCTCCTCCGTCCCGAACTGGTGGAGGACCTCCATGTTCCCGGTGTCCGGGGCGTTGCAGTTGCACGCCTCGGGGGCGATCCGCGTCCGCCCCATGATCTCCGCCAGCGGCGCGTACTCGACGTTGCTCAGCCCCGCACCGTGCTCGGGGTCGGGGAGGAAGAGGTTCCACAGCCCGCGCCGCTTCGCCTCGGCCTTGAGCTCCTCCATGATCGGCGGGTGGACGTGCGGCGTCTCGGCCGAGCGCACCTGCTCGAGCCAGACCGGCTCGGCGGGGTAGACGCACTCGTCCATGAAGGCGAGCAGCCGCTCGCGGTACTCCTTGGCGCGGTCGGAGAGCTCGAAGTTCACGTCGGTTCCTCCTCGGCGGAGCGGGGTCCGGGGACGTTGCGGAAGCGGAGGGGCTCGGGCTCGCGGCCGGCCTGGACGAACCAGCACTCGCCGGTCATGTCCCCGGCGAAGAGGCGGACGACGGTGTCGGCCACGGCCTCGGCGGGGATGATCGGGACGCCCTGCTCGGCGAGCACCTCGCGGATCGGGTCGATGATGCGCGACTCGGCGAAGCCGGGGCAGACGGCGTTGAAGCGGATGCCGCGCGGCGCGAGCGCCGGGCCGAGCGAGCGCGCGAGCCCGACGACGGCGTGCTTCGTCGCCGCGTACAGCGGGTCGAAGGGGACGCCGGTGAGGCCGGCGAGCGAGGCGGTCGCGACGATCGCGCCGCCGCCGCGCTCGGCGAGGTGGGGGAGGGCGGCGTGGGTGCCGAAGACGACGCCGTCGAGGTTGACGCCGATGACCTGCCGGTAGCGCTCGGGGTCGAAGCTCTCGTCGACGCCGCAGAGGCCGGCGACGCCCGCGTTGAGGTGGACGAGGTCGAGGCCGCCGAGGCGCTCGACGGCCGCCGCCATGAGCGCGACGTTCTCCTCGAGCCTGGAGGCGTCGGCGCGGACGAACTCGCCCTCGACCTCGGCGGCGACGGCGCGGCCGCCCTCGGCGTCGACGTCGGCGACGAGCACGCGCGTCCCGGCCTCCGCGAGCGCGAGGCAGGTCGCCCGGCCGAGCCCGCTCGCCCCTCCTGTGACGACCGCGATCTTGCCCTCGAGCCCCATTCGGCGGTCAGCACAGTACCTGGCCGGCGCGTCGCGGTCCTCCTCGGGCGGGCACGTGCCTCATGGGCCTCGACAACGGCGAACCCCGCCGGGCGCGCCGGCGGGGGACTGGTCGCGCCCCCACGCGCGCGCTAGGTTCATCGAGGCCGGGGGCGCGGCGGCCCGCGGCGGGCGCCGGCGCCGGAGGCGCGCCAGGCCCCCGAACACGTGGACTTCGGATAGTAGGATCGCCACCTATCGATCGAGGGAGATGGCCAGCGATGCGAGGCACCGAGAGACCCGCGCCGGCGGCGCGGACCCGCGCGGCCGGGAAGGCCGGGACATGAGGGTCGTCCGCTGCTTCGCCTTCCTCGATCTCTGCGGCTTCACCGCCTACACCGACGAGCACGGCGACGACGCCGCCGTCGCGGTGCTCGCGCGACTGCGGGCGGTGCTGCGCGCCGAGGCCGAGCGGCGCGGCGTCCGCGTCACGAAGTGGCTCGGCGACGGCGCGATGCTGTCGGGGATCGACGCCGACGCGGTCCTCGCCTGCGCCGCCGCCGTCCGCGACGACGTCGGCCGCGAGGGGCCGCTCGCGATCCGCGGCGGCATCGCCGAGGGGCCGGTGATCATGTTCGAGGGCGACGACTACATCGGCGCGAGCGTCAACCTCGCCGCGCGCCTCTGCGCGGCCGCCAAGCCGGGCCAGATCCTCGTCGCGAAGGGCTGCTCGGTCAGCGACGGCGCGATCTCCCCGCGGCCGCTGCCGCCGGTCGAGCTGCCCGGCGTGCCCGAGCCGGTCGAGGTCTGGGAGCTGGCCCCCGCCGCCTGAGCGGCGCCCCTCAGGCGCGCGAGCGCTCGGGCTCGGCCTCGGCGAAGTCGCCGGCCTCGACCCGCAGCCGCCGCAGGATCGCGGTGAGCGTGTCGAGCTCCTCGCTGCTCAGCGGCGCGGTGCCGAAGCGGGCGTCGTTGAGCGCCTGGGTCGCCTTGCGCGCGACCTCGCGCCCCTTCTCGGTGATCTCCGCGAGCGTCGTGCGGCGGTCGGTCGGGTGCGGCGAGCGGACGGCGTAGCCGGCCGCCTCGAGCCCGTCGACGAGGTTGGTGACGCTCGTGCGGTGGACCTGGAGGCGGACGCCCATCTTGCCGAGCGGCAGCGAGCCGCGCCGGCTGTAGTAGAGGAGCATGAGCGCCTCGTAGCGGGGGAAGGTGAGGTCGTACGGCTCGAGCAGCGCGTTGAGGCGCGCGAGCACGATCTGCTGCGCCCGCATGATCGACGTGACGGCGCTCATCGGCGGCGCGGTCTGCGCGCCCCAGTGGACCGTCCACTGGCGGGCCGCCTCGGCGATCGGGTCGAACGGGAGCTGGTCTGCCATGCGCGTTGAAGCGTCCCACAGCCGCCGGATCTCCGGCGATGGGGTTGCGGAAGGGGCGCGTGCCCCCTCTAAAATATGAGACAATCCAACTATGGGACGCCCGACTAACGGATCACCTCATACCGCCACCGAGTCGTTCGCCGACGCCCTGGCCCGCTGGCGCGAGCGCTACGAGGCCACGCCGGAGCGGGACGTCTCGTTCAAGACGCTGGGCGGGATCCCGGTCAAGCCGCTCTACACGCACGAGGACCTGCCCGACGACCCGGAGGCGGCGATCGGGCTCCCCGGCGAGTATCCGTTCACGCGCGGCGTCTACCCGTCGATGTACCGCGGCCGGCTCTGGACGATGCGCCAGTTCGCGGGCTTCGGCACCGCCGAGGAGACGAACGAGCGCTTCCGCTACCTCCTCGACCACGGCCAGACCGGCCTCTCCACCGCCTTCGACATGCCCAGCCTCATGGGCTACGACTCCGACCACCCGCGCAGCGAGGGCGAGGTCGGGCGCGAGGGCGTCGCGGTCGACACCGTCGACGACATGGAGACGCTGTTTGCGGGCATCGACCTCGGCGAGGTCACCGTCTCCATGACCATCAACGCCCCCGCGGCGATCATGCTCGCCTACTACGTCGTCGCCGCGGAGCGGCAGGGCGTCCCGCCGGAGAAGCTCGGCGGCACGATCCAGGCCGACATCCTCAAGGAGTACATCGCCCAGAAGGAGTGGTGCTTCCCGATCGACCCGGCGATGCGCCTGCTGGGCGACATGATCGAGTGGTGCAGCAAGCACATGCCGCGCTGGCACCCGGTCTCGATCTCCGGCTACCACATCCGCGAGGCCGGCGCGACCGCGGTCCAGGAGCTCGCCTTCACGCTCAAGGACGGCTTCACCTACGTCGAGCAGGCGATCGAGCGCGGCCTCGACGTCGACGACTTCGCGCCGCGGCTGTCGTTCTTCTTCAACGCGCAGATCGACTTCTTCGAGGAGATCGCGAAGTACCGCGCCGCCCGCCGCATCTGGGCGCGTGAGCTGCGCGACACCTACGGGGCGAAGAACCCGCGCTCGATGCTCATGCGCTTCCACACCCAGACCGCGGGCGTCTCGCTCACCGCCCAGCAGCCGCTGAACAACATCGTCCGCACCGCGATCGAGGCGCTCGCGGGCGTGCTCGGCGGCACGCAGTCGCTGCACACGAACTCCTTCGACGAGGCGCTCGCGCTGCCGACGGAGGAGGCGGTGCGGGTCGCGCTGCGGACCCAGCAGATCATCGCCTACGAGACCGGCGTCACGAACACGATCGACCCGCTCGCCGGCTCCTACTTCGTCGAGGCGCTCACCGACGAGATGGAGCGCCAGGCGTACGCCTACTTCGCCCGCATCGACGAGCTCGGCGGGATGGTCGAGGCGGTGAAGCGCAGCTTCCCGCAGCGCGAGATCGCCAACGCCGCCTACGAGCTCCAGAACGAGATCGACAGCGGCAAGCGGATCGTGGTGGGCGTCAACGCCTACACCGAGGGCGACACCGACGACCCGCCGATCCACCGCGTCGACCCCGCGCTGGAGCGCAAGCAGATCGGCCGCCTCCAGGCCGTCCGCGCGCGGCGCGACGCCGAGGCCGTCGAGCGCGCGCTCGCCGAGGTCAAGGCCGCGGCGAGCACCCGGATCAACCTCATGCCCGCCCTCATCGAGGCGGCACGCGTCCACGCCACGGAGGGCGAGATCGTCGAGGCCCTCCAGTCGGTGTGGGGCTCGTACACGGAAACCCCCGTCTTCTAGAGGTCAGCCATGGACATCGAGCGCGTCGCAGTACTGGGAGGGGGCCTGATGGGCTCCGGCATCGCGGAGGTCACCGCCGCCGCCGGCCTGCCCGTCGTGCTCCGCGAGGTGAGCGACGCCGCCGCCGAGGCGGCGCGCGAGCGGATCGAGAAGTCCGTCGCGCGCGCCGTGTCGGCCGGCAAGCGCTCCCGGGAGGAGGCCGACGCGCTGCTCGACCGGATCGCCTACACGACCCGGCTGGAGGACGTCGCCGGCGTCGACCTCGTCATCGAGGCCGTGCCCGAGGACGCCGGGCTGAAGAGCGCGGTGCTCGCCGAGACGGCCAAGGTCGCCGGGCCCGAGGCGGTCATCGCCTCGAACACCTCGTCGATCCCGATCGCCCAGCTCGCCGCCTCCGTCCCCGAGCCGGCGCGCGTCTGCGGGCTCCACTTCTTCTCGCCGGTGCCGGTCATGCCGCTCGTGGAGGTCGTCGTCGCGCTCGACACCAGCGAGGAGACGACCGCCACCGCGAAGGCCTTCGCCGAGCGGATCGGCAAGACCGCGATCGAGACGAAGGACCGCTCGGGCTTCATCGTGAACATGCTGCTCGTCCCGTACCTCATGGCCGCGGTGCGGATGTACGAGGAGGGCTTCGCCACGCGCGAGGACATCGACACCGGGATGCGCCTCGGCTGCGGCCACCCGATGGGCCCGCTCACGCTCTGCGACTTCATCGGGCTCGACGTCCTCTACAACGTCTGCGACTCCCTCTACGAGGAGTTCAAGCGCGACGAGTACGCGCCGCCGCCGCTGCTCAAGCGGATGGTCGCCTCGGGCCGCCTGGGGCGGAAGAGCGGGCGCGGCTTCTACGAGTACGCCGACGAGCGGGAGAAGGCGGCGGCATGAGCGACTTCGACGCCGTCTACGCGCTCCCGCCGCACATCGTCGAGTTCCGCGACGTCATCCGCCAGATCGTCAAGGAGAAGGTGGAGCCGCGCGCGGCCGAGATCGACGAGACCGGCGAGTACCCCTGGGACGTCCGCGAGATCTTCGCCGAGCACGACCTCATGGGGCTGCCCTTCCCCGGGGAGTACGGGGGCACGGGCACCGGGACGCTCATGCTCAACATCGCGATCGAGGAGGTCGCGCGCGCGTGCGCGTCGAGCGCGCTCATCCTCATGGTCCACGAGCTCGGCACGCTCCCGATCCAGCTCGCCGGCACCGACGAGCAGAAGCGGCGCTTCCTCCCGCGCTGCGCCAGCGGCGAGTGGACCGCCGCCTTCGCCCTCTCCGAGCCGGAGGCGGGCAGCGACCCCGCCTCGATGCGCACGACCGCGGTGCGCGACGGTGACGAGTGGGTCATCAACGGCACGAAGAACTGGATCAGCAACGCCGGCATCGCCGACTTCTACGTCGTCTTCGCCGTCACCGACCCGGAGAACCGCCGCATCACCGCCTTCATCGTCGAGAAGGACCGGCCCGGCTTCTCGATCGGCGGCTACGAGAAGAAGCTCGGCATCCGCGGCTCCCCGACCGGCTCGCCGGTCTTCGAGAACGTCCGCGTCCCCGCCGAGAACCTCATCGGCACCGAGGGCAAGGGGCTGTCGCTCGCGCTCGCGACGCTCGAGCGCACGCGCCTCGGCGCGGCCGCGCAGGCGGTCGGCATCGCCCAGGGGGCGACCGACTACGCCGCCGCGTACGCGCGCGAGCGCCAGGCGTTCGGCAAGCCGATCAACCAGCTCCAGGCGATCCAGTTCAAGCTCGCCGACATGGAGACCGGCACGGCCGCCGCGCGCGAGCTCCTCTACAAGGCATGCGCGATGGCCGACCGCAACGAGCCCGGGCTCGGCAAGTGGTCGTCGATGGCGAAGCTGTTCGCCTCCGACAACGCGATGCGCGTGACGGTCGAGGCGGTCCAGGTGCTCGGCGGCTTCGGCTACGTCAAGGACTATCCCGTCGAGCGGATGATGCGCGACGCGAAGATCACGCAGATCTACGAGGGGACGAACGAGATCCAGCGCGTCGTCATCGCGAGGTCGATGCTGTGAGCGGCAGGATCAGGGTCGTCGTCGCCAAGCCCGGGCTCGACGGGCACGACCGCGGGGCGAAGGTCGTCGCCCGCGCGCTCCGCGACGCCGGCATGGAGGTCATCTACACCGGCCTCCACCAGACGCCCGAGCAGATCGTCGCCACCGCCGTCCAGGAGGACGCCGACGCGGTCGGCATCTCCATCCTCTCCGGCGCCCACATGACGCTCGTCCCGCGCATCCTCGAGGGGCTGCGGCAGGAGGGCGCCGGCCACGTCCTCGTCACCGTCGGCGGCACGATCCCCGAGGACGACGTCGCCCAGCTCAAGGGGCTCGGCGTGGCAGAGGTCTTCACGCCGGGCGCGAGCACGGAGGAGATCGTCGAGTTCCTCCGCTCGCGCGCCGGCCAGTCTTCGCCGGACGACCCGGTCGAGGCGACCGCGTAAGCCCGTGCTACCCCCCGGGCACATCGTCTCTGCTCCCCCGGGTCCGCCGGCGAGGCCCGGTCACGGGCCGGGGCGGGATTTCCTCCTCCCTCGCGTCCCGCCCCGGCCCCGGCCGACCGGCCCCTCACGCTGGAAGGGAAGGAGCCGGCCGGCGTGAGGCGGCTGCCGTCCCCCGCACCGCTCAACGTCGCACGCGCGAAGGAGCGCTGCGCGCTGGCGGCGGTGCGGCGGGGGATGGCACCCGACAGCGTGGGCGTGATCCTACGCCCGGACGAGGATCCGCCGCAGCCCGGCGACGTCGAGCGGCAGCGCAGGCCACGGCCGGAGGGCGGCCGGGGCGGTCTGGGCGCGCCGGGCCGCTAGGGCGCCTTCGGGCGGGCGAGGTCCCCGCCGGCGCCGTGCAGCGCCCGCTCGAGCTCGAGGTCGAGCGTCCGCTCCTGCTCGCCGATGAGCCTGTCGAGGAAGGCGAGCGCCTCCTCGTGGCGGGCGCCGTCGGGGCCGAGGAAGCAGCGGGCCGCGCCCTGGCCGGCGGCCGCGGCGCCGATGAAGGCGACGCGCAGCCAGGAGACGGGGCCGCCGTCCGCCTGGCGCTCGAGGCACAGCCGCTTGCGGCGGCGCACCAGCTCGGGCCCGCCGCGGGTGCCCACGACGAGCGCGGCGTACGGGTAGAGGTCCTGCCGGCGCTCGTCGTCGACGCCGTCGTTGTAGGTCCGCAGGAACGCCCCGATGACCGGGCACACGGACACGGGCTGGTCGCTGAACGGCTCGCCGGCCAGCATGGAGGCGAGCTCCATCACGCACGCACCGTCGTCGGGAGAGGCGTGACGGCCACGGCTGAGGCGGATCGTCTGGTGGGAAGGCACTGGCATCGCGGTCTCCTGGTGGATGGGGTCTCCCTGCCCGCTCGTTAGCCGGACGGCGCGCGCGGCAAACGTCGGCGGGCCGGCGTGTCAGGAACCGGACCCCGGCGGGGCGGGTGCGGCGTTTGCGCACGTCCCGGCGGGGGCAGCCTCGCCGTACAGCAACGCCAGGAGCCGCTCGTGACGAACGTCCAGACCATGCGCCTCTCCCGCGGCCGCCACGCCTCGCCGGACGACGGCGCCTGCGTCATGGAGCTCGCCTCCATGCTCGCCGGGGAGCCCTTCAGCGACCACTGCCGCTCGGTCTGCCGCGTCCTCGGGGCGTTCGCGCGCGGCTACAACGACGCGGTCGACGACCGCCGCCGCCAGGACCTCATCCCGTTCGCGGCGCGGCTCGTCGGCAGCGAGGCCGGTCCCGAGCTCGCCGCCGCGCGCGCCCGCGCCTGCCGCCGGCTCGCCCGCGAGGCCGTCCGCTCCGGCCGGCTGCACCTGCCGTGGAGCCCCCTGCTCCCGCGCGACGACGTGCTCGCCGCCGAGGTCGCCGGCGCCTACGTCGGCCGCCTCGCCCGCCGGCGCCCGGCCTGGCATGCGCGCACGCTCGCCTTCCTCGACGGGCAGCTCGGCCCGCAGCTCGGCGACGCCGCCGACGCGGTGGCCGCGGCCGCTCAGACCTGCTTCGAGTCGCTGGCGTCCGGCGCCGGCGGGCCCGGGCGGGCCGGCTCGATCGCGAGCTGAGCGAAGAGCGGCGCGTGGTCGGAGGGCTTCGTGCCCTTGCGGTAGTCGCGGTCGATGCCGCAGCGCTCCAGGCGCGGCGCGAGGTCGGGCGTGACGAGAATGGCGTCGATGCGCAGCCCCATGCCGCGGTGGAAGTGGCCCTGGCGGTAGTCCCACCAGGTGTAGGCGGTCGTGTCGGGGTGGAGCGCGCGGAAGGCGTCGACGAGGCCGGCGTCGAGGATCGCCCGGAAGCGCTCGCGCTCCTCCTCGGTCACGTGCGTCGCCCCCACGAAGGCGGCGGGGTCGTAGACGTCGGCGTCGGTGGGGCAGACGTTGAAGTCGCCGCCGACGATCAGCGGGCCCTCGTGGCGGCGCACCCGCTCGGCGACCGCCTCGAGGAAGCGGAGCTTGTCGGCGAACGGCGGCGAGCCGACGGCGCGCCCGTTGGGGACGTAGACGCTCGCCACCCGGATGCCCGCGACGTCGGCCTCGATCCAGCGCGCCTCGTCGACGGCCGGCTCGCCCTCCAGCCCCGCGCAGACGTCGGCGATCGGCGTGTCCTCGGGCGCGGCGATCGCCACCCCCGCCCAGCGGCCGCCGCTGTGGTGGACCGCCTGGTAGCCGGCGGCCTCGAGCTCGAGCGCGGGGAAGGCGTCGGGCGCGCACTTCGTCTCCTGCATGAGCAGCAGGTCGGGCCGGTACTGCTCGAGCAGCTCGAGCACCCGCGGGAGGCGGGCCTTCAGCGAGTTGACGTTCCAGGTGACGACGCGCATCCGCTCACCACTCGTGGCCGACGAAGACCGGCTCGGGGCGCAGGGCGACGCCGAAGGCCTCCTCCACGCCGGCGGCGATCTCGCGCGCGAGCGCGACGAGCTCGGCGGTCGTCGCCCCGCCGCGGTTGACGAGCGCGAGCGTGTGCTTCGTGGAGAGGCCGACGCGCCCCTTGCGGTAGCCGCGCGAGAAGCCCGCGCGCTCGATGAGCCACGCCGCCGAGACCTTCACGCGCCCGTCCCGCTCCGGCCAGGCCGGCACGCGCGCGTCCGGGCCGAGCCGCTCGGCGACGCGGGCCTCGAGCGCGGCGACCTCCTCCGGCGCGAGGACCGGGTTGGTGAAGAACGAGCCGGCGCTCACCGAGTCGGGGTCGGCGGGGTCGACGACCATGCCCTTCCGCCGCCGCAGCGTGAGCACCGCCTCGCGCGCCTCGTGGAGCGGCACGCGCTCGCCGAGCTCGACGCCGAGCTCGCGGGCGAGCTCGGGGTAGCGGATCGGCAGCGACTGCGCCGACGGCTCGAGCGCGAAGGTCACCGCGAGCACGACGTGGGTGTCGCGCCCCTTGAAGGCGCTCGTGCGGTAGGCGAAGCCGCACGCCTCCGGCGGCAGCTCGGCGACCTCGCCGCTGCGGCGGTCGAGCGCCCGCACCGAGACGATCGTGCTCGCCACCTCCTGGCCGTAGGCGCCGACGTTCTGGATCGGCGTCGCGCCGGCCGAGCCGGGGATGCCGGACAGGCACTCGATCCCCGCGAGCCCCTCCTCGACGGCGCCCGCGACGATCGCGTCCCAGTCCTCGCCCGCCTGCACCGTCAGCTCGACCCGGCCGTCCGGGCGCCGTTCGCGGGCGATCCCGCGCGTGCGCACGAGCGCGACGGTCCCCGGCACGCCGGCGTCGGCGATGACGACGTTGCTGCCGCCGGCGAGCACGAGCAGCGGCTCGCCCGCCGCGTCGGCGGCGCGGACGGCCGCGACGAGCTCCTCCTCGCTCGTGGCGGTGACGAGCCGCTCGGCGGGGCCGCCGAGGCGGAGCGTCGTATAGGGGGCGAGCGGCGTCCCGGCGGTCATCGGGCGCAGCCTTGCAAAGTGGGCGCGCGCGTGGCGCGCTCGGGCGCCCCGCGCGTCCCCCGCGCGCCGGTACCCTCGTCACCGTGGCAGTCGCACCCGGCATCCTCGCGCGCGGACCCTGGGCCCCCGAGCAGGTCGAGGTCGCCTGGCGCGAGGACCCCTACGAGCCGCCGCCGGAGGTGACGCGCCAGGCCGACGCGGCGATCGAGGCGCTGCGCGAGCGCGGCTCGCCCGCGCACGACGGGCTCGCCGCGCGGCTCGCCGGCTGGGACGCCCGCGACGGGCGGCTCGCGCTCGAGCTCCAGCCCTCGCGCTGGGCGCTGCGCCTGCTCGACGGGCCCGCCGCGGCGAACAGCCTCACCGCGCTCTGCGTCGTCCGCTCCGAGGACGGCCGCTGGCTCGCCGGGCGGCGCGCCGCCTGGCTCGCCTCGTGGGCCGGCCGCTGGGCGCTCGGCGCCGGCGGCGCCGTCGAGGTCGGCGAGAGCCCCGCGGCCACCCTCGCGCGCGAGCTCGCCGAGGAGTGGCAGCTCGAGCCGCTCGCGCTCACCGTCGACGCGCTCGTCTCGCTCCCGAACGGGATGGCGATGGTCGTCGGGATGGCGACCGTCGCCGCCGAGGCCGAGCCGGTGCCCGACGCCGAGCACGACGAGTACGCCTGGTGGCCGGCCGACGTCGACGCCTGGCCCGAGGAGGCCGACGCGCGGCTGCGGCTCATGGGCGCGCTGCTCGCGCGGTCGTGAGCGCCTACGCCGCGATCCTGCGCACGCCGCGGGTCGCGCTCCTGCTCGCCGCGACCGTCTTCGCGCGGCTGCCGATCGGGATCAACCACCTCGCGATCGTCCTCTTCGTCCGCGAGGTCACCGGCTCCTACGCGACCGCCGGCGTCGTCGTCGGCGCCTTCGCGCTCGGCTCGGCGGCGGGCGCGCCGCTGCAGGGGCGGCTCGTCGACCGGCTGGGGCGGCGCGTGCTCGTCCCGCTCGCGGCCGGGCACGCGGCGGGGCTGCTCTGCCTCTGGCTGCTCGGCCACGCCGGCGCGCCCGGCGCGGCGCTCGCGGCGCTCGCGCTCGCCGCCGGCGTCGTGCTGCCGCCGACCTCGTCGGTGCTGCGCGCGCTCTGGCCGTGGCTGCTGCGCGAGCGGCCGGATCTCGTCCCGAGCGCGTACGCGGTCGACTCGGTCCTCATCGAGCTCATCTTCATTGCCGGCCCGCTCGGCACCGCGGCGGTCGTCGCCCTCTCCGGCCCGGAGATCGCGCTCGCGGCCTCGGCGGCGTCGGTCGCCGGCGGCACGGTCGCCTTCGTGCTCGCGCTGGGCGACCACCCCGACGAGCCGGCCGCGGGCAAGCCGAGCCTGCTCGGCGCGCTCGCCTCGCCCGGCATCCGCACGCTCGTGCTCGGCAGCGTCCCGCTCGGCTTCTGCCTCGGCGTCACCGAGGTCGCCGTGCCGGCGTTCAGCGACGAGCACGGCGCGCCGGAGCTCGCCGGGGTTCTGCTCGCCGTTTGGTCGGCGGCGTCGGCGGCGGGCGGCCTCCTCTACGGGGCGCGGCCGCGGCGCGCGCCGCTCGCGGCGCTCCACCAGCGCTTCGCCGTCCTACTGCCGCTCGGCTTCCTCCCGCTCGCCGTCGCGGGCTCGCCGCCGGCGATGGCGCTCCTGCTCATCCCGGCGGGCGCGTTCATCGCGCCGCTGCTGGCGACGCGCAACGAGCTCGTCGGCTTCGTCGCGCCGCCCGGTTATGCGACGGAGGCGTTCACCTGGCCGCTCACGGCGCTCGTGTCCGGCGCGGCGGCGGGCGCGGCGGTGTCGGGCGCGCTCGCCGAGGGCGCCGGCTGGCAGGTCGCCGTCGTCTGCGGGGCGGCGGTCGCCGCGCTCGGCGCGCTCGCGGTCGTGCAGCGGCGGCGGACGCTCGCGCCCGCGGCGGCCTCCTCGCTCTAGGATTCCCGCCGCGCCGTGGCAACGCTCGTCTGGCAGAGGCTCATCCCCGCCCCGCCCGAGGTCGTGTGGGAGGTCCTCACGAACCACGTCGGCTACGCCGACATGCTCCCCGTCCGCCGGGTCTGGCTCGAGCGCGAGGGCGACCCGGCGCCGAACGGCCTCGGCGCGATCCGGGCGCTCGCGACGGTCGGCCCGCCGCTGCGCGAGGAGGTCATCGGATGGGAGCCGCCTCGGCGCTTCGCCTACCGGCTGCTGTCGGGCGCGCCGGTGCGCGATCACGTCGGCACCGTCGAGCTCGAGCCCGCCGGAGACGGCACCCGGATGACCTACCGCGTCGAGACGACGCCGGCGCTCCCCGTCGGGAAGGCGCTCGTCGTCGCCGTCATGCGCATCGTCGTCGGGCGGCTGGTGCGCGCGATCGAGCGCGAGGCGCCCCGCCGCGCCGGGACGCGATGAGCCTCGGCCTCGACCCGGTCGAGGTCCGCGTGCTCGGCTGCCTCGTCGAGAAGCAGCGGACGACGCCCGACGCCTACCCGCTCACGCTCAACTCGCTGCGGCTCGCCTGCAACCAGTCGACGAACCGCGACCCCGTCGTCGACTGGGACGAGCGGACGGTCCGCGAGGCCGCGCAGCGGCTCGGCCGCAAGCGGCTCGCGCGCCTGGCGAGCGGGCACACGAGCCGGGCGATCAAGTACCGCCACCTGCTCGACGAGGCGCTCGGCCTCGGCGACGCCGAGCTGGCGCTGCTCGCGCTGCTCATGCTCCGCGGCCCGCAGACGCCGGGCGAGCTCAAGGGGCGCTCCGAGCGGCTCCACCGCTTCGAGAGCCTCGCCGAGGTCCAGGAGACGCTCGAGGCGCTCATCGAGCGCGGGCACGTCGCGGCGCTGCCGCGCCGGCCGGGGCAGAAGGAGCAGCGCTACACGCACCTCCTCGGCGCCGACGAGGAGGCCGAGGCGCCGGCCGCGCCCGCGCCGGAGGTCGACGCGTCGCCCGCGCAGGCCGCGCCGGCCGGCGCGGGGCTCGAGCAGCGCGTGGCCGCGCTCGAGGCCGAGGTCGCCGAGCTGCGCGAGCGGCTCGACGCGCTCCGCCGCGAGCTCGGCGCCTAGGGCGCCGCCGTCGCGCGGCACCATCGGTCGCGCACGGCGCGCCAGCCGGGGATCTGGAACGAGCGGATGAGCTCCGCCCACAGGCGCGAGGAGAGCTCGATCTGGCGCTCGATGCGGCGGCGCTGCGCGGGCGTGCGCGCGAGCAGCAGCCGCTCGGCGCTCCGCCACGCGCCCTCGCGCCAGAGCTTGACGAGCTCCATCGCCGCGAGCTCGTCGAGCGGGAGCGGCTTGAGGTCGAGCAGCGTGAAGCTCGGGTCGTAGCGGGCGGCGAAGAGGTCCTCGAGCTCGTCGAAGAGGCGGGTGTTCACCGTGTTCACGCCGTCGTGGTCGCCCTTGCGCGACGCGCCCTCGGGCGTGCGCAGGCCGAGCTTCGCGAGCGCGAGCGGGAGGTCGTGCTGGACGTGGGCGTTGCTGCCGAGCAGGACGTCCTGGGCGGCGGTGACGTCGCCGCGGGCGGCGGCGTCGAAGGCGACCTGCCAGGCGCCGGGGATCGGCCGGCCCTCCTCCCAGCCCTCAAAGGCGCCGAAGTACATGTTCGAGAACTCGGCGATGAGCAGGAGCATCCACTCGCGGTGGCGGAAGAGCTCCGGTCGCTCGCGGGCGAGGTCGCGCCGCAGCTCCTGCGTGATGCGGAAGTAGCTGCGCGCGAACAGCACGCGGTGGTCGCAGGCGGCGTCGAGCTCGCGCCACTGCCGCTCGAGCCGCTCGATGAGGCGGTCGACGCAGGCGAGCTCCGCCTTCGGGCAGCCCTCGACCGGCCGCGGCTGGACGGCGGTCGTGACCGGCAGCGCCGGCAGCAGCGACGGCCAGGGGAGGTTCGCGTCGCGGTGGTCGGCCGGGGCGGCCGGCGCGATGGCGAGGACGAGCAGGACGGCCAGGACGGCGGGTCTCATGGGCAGACGCTACCTCCCCCGCGCTACCGTTCGTCGCGCATGGGACGCCGCCAGCGCAAGCGGATGCGGGGCGAGGCGAAGGCCCCGGTCGAGACGACCGACTACGTCGACGCCGACGGCAACGTGCTCACGCTCCGCAACCGGCTGTCGGCGGGCACGGTGGCGAAGATCCGCGACCTCGACCTCAAGCCCGCCGCGAACGCCGAGGACCGCTGGGCGCGCCGCGAGGAGCTGCTGTTCGAGCGGCTCGCCGTCCGCTGGGAGATCGCCGGGCTGCCGCTGGAGGGGCAGAAGGAGCTGCTCGGCCGCTACCGCCTCGCCGACAGCGGGATGCGCCGCTGGGTGCGCGAGACGATCGACCGCCACCTCCGCGAGCATCAGCCCGAGCTCGCCGGCTGAGCCTGCAAGCTCGCGCCCGCGCCGTCCGGGGCGAGGCGTACACCGGGCGCATGGAGCTGGCGACCGCCGAGTTCGTCGCCGTCGACTGCGAGACGAACGGGCTCGCGGGGGACGCCTGCGAGCTCACCGAGGTCGGCGCCGTGCTCGTCGGCGGCGGCGAGCTGCACGACCGCTTCGCCTCGCTCGTCCGCGTCGAGCGGCCGCTCTCGCGCGGCATCCAGCGCCTCACCGGGATCACCCAGGCGATGGTCGACGCCGCGCCGCCGCCCGCCGAGGTGCTCCGCGAGCTTCAGGCGATGCTCGAGGGGCGCGTGCTCGTCGCCCACAACGCGCCCTTCGACCTGCGCGCGCTCCGCCAGGCCTTCGACCGCGCGGGGCTGGAGTGGCCGGACCCGCCGGCGCTCTGCACGCTCGCGCTCGGCCGCCGCCTCGCCCCGCTCGCCCGCCGGCGCGGGCTCGCCGCCCTCGCCGGCTCGCTCGGGATCGAGGTCGAGGGGGTCCACCGCGCGCTCGTCGACGCCGAGACCTGCGCGCGCATCTTCTGCGCGCTCTTCCCGCGCCTGTGCGCGAACGCGGCGACGGTCGAGGAGGCCGTCGCGCTTTGCTTCCCGCGCCGGCGCGCGCCGGACCGGCCCGTGCGCCGGCGCCCGCCCGCAGACAGGCCGGACCTCAGCCGCCTCCCCGACGACCCGGGCGTCTACATCTTCCGCGACGAGCGCGGCCGGCCCCTCTACGTCGGCAAGTCGGTGTCGCTGCGGACCCGCGCGCGCGCCCACTTCTGCGCGCCCGCCGGCTGGACCGAGCGCGCCGAGATCGTCGACTACCGCCCGACGAACAGCGAGCTCGGCGCGCTCGTGCTCGAGAACCGCCTCATCAAGGAGCTCCGCCCGCCCGGCAACAAGCGCCTGAAGCGGACCGACGGCTGGGTGTACCTGCGCGCGCGGCTCGACATCCCCTACCCGGTGCTCGAGGTCGCGCCCGAGCCCGCGCCGGGCCACGCGGTGAACATCGGGCCGATGCGGGGGAAGGCGGCCGCGGCCGAGCTCGCCGACCACCTCACCAGCCTCTTCGCGCTCCGCCACTGCGGCCGCGCGCTCCCGCGCCGCGACCACCCCTCGATCTACGGCCAGATGGGCCGCTGCCTCTCGCCCTGCCTCGGCGACCTCGACCCCAACGCCTACCGCCGCCGCCTCGACGCGGCGCTCGCGCTGTTCGACGGCTCCGGGCAGGCGGAGGAGCGCCTGCTCGGCGAGATCGACGCGCGCATGAGGGCGGCCAGCGAGGCGCGCCGCTACGAGGCGGCCGAGGCGCTGCGGCGGCGGCACGAGCGGATCGCCGGCGTGCTCGGCCGGCTCGAGGGCGTCCTGCGCGCGGTGCGGCGCGAGCCGCGGCTCGTCCTCGCCCGCCACCCGGTGAAGGAGCGCTGGGACGCCTTCTGGGTCGCCGGCGGGCGCGTCGTCGACTGGGGGCCGCTGCCGGGCCTCGACGAGCTCGTCCGCCGCAGCGCCGCCGTCGCCGCGAACGTCAAGCGCTCGGCGCTGCCGGCGAAGGAGGACGTCGACGAGATCCGCATCGTCGAGGGGTGGCTGGCCGCGAACGAGGCGCTCGAGATCCCGCTCGACGAGGTGGCCGGCCGGCTCGCGGAGCTGCCGCTGGCGGCGTGAGGCCGCCTCGCCCCGCCGCGGGCGGCGGGATCGCCCGTCCGGCGCCGCCTCACCCCGCCGCGGGCGGCGCGATGTCGTCGGGCAGCTTCTTGCGCGGGTTGAGCAGGCCCTTGGGGTCGAGCGCGGCCTTGATCGCGGCGTGGAGGTGGAGCGGCCCGCGCTGGTGCGCGCGCTTCACCGCGCCGACGCCGTGCTCGCCGGAGATCGACCCGCCGAGCTCGAGCGCGAGCTCGAACAGCTCGGCGGCCGCGGGCTCGGCGCGCTCGGCCTCGGCCGCCGGGACGAGGAACGTCGAGTGGAGGTTGCCGTCGCCGGCGTGCCCCCAGCTGCACGCCTCCAGCCCGTGGCGGCGGCCGATCTCGACCGTCCGCTCGATCGCCTCGCCGAGGCGCTCGAGCGGGACGACGATGTCCTCGCTCACCTTGCCGCCGCGCCGGGTGGTGACGGCGATCGAGACGCCGTCGCGCCAGCGCCAGAGCGCCGCCGGATCGGGTCGCTCGACGGCGAGCGCGCCCTCGGCCAGCACCTCGGCGAGCTCGCCGGCGACGCGGGCGGCCTCCGCGCGCGAGCCGTCGGCCTCGGCGAGGACGAGCAGCTCGCAGCCGTCCGGCAGCCCGCCTGGGAACGAGGCGGCCGCGGCGGCGAGCGTGCCCGCGTCGAGGTACTCGAGCGCCGCCGGCACGAGCCCGGCGGCGAGCACCCGCTCGATCGCCGCGCAGCCGGCCGCGACGCTCGCATACGCCGCGACGACCGGCAGCGTCGCCTCCGGCGCGGGCAGCAGGCGCAGCCAGGCCGAGCAGATCACCCCGAGCGTCCCCTCCGAGCCGACGAGCAGCGAGCGCAGGTCGTAGCCGGCGACGTCCTTGCGGACCGGCCCGCCCACCCGGACGAGCTCGCCGGGTGCCATCGCGACCTCCAGCCCGGTGACCCAGTGGCCGGTGACGCCGTACTTGAACGCGTGCGGGCCGCCGGCGTTCGTCGCGATGTTGCCGCCGATCTGCGACTGCTCGGCCGCGCCCGGGTCGGGCGGGAAGAGCAGCCCATGCTCGCGCGCGAGCCGCCGCACGTCGGCGGTCGTCACGCCGGCCTCGACCTCCATCCGCCAGCGCTGCGGCTCGAGCGAGCGGACGCGCCGCAGCCGCTCGAGCGAGAGCAGCACGCCGCCCTGCGGCACCGCCCCGCCGGCGAAGCCGGTCCCGCCGCCGCGCGGGGTGAGCGGGACGCCGCGCTCGTAGCACCAGGCGAGCACCGCCGCGACCTCCTCGGCGTCGCCGGGCAGCACGAGCACGTCCGCGTGGCCCTGCAGCCCCCGGGCCTCGGTCGCGTCCCGCAGGTAGTGGGGCGGCGGGTCGGCCGTCACGTGCTCGGGCCCGACGATGGCGGCGAGCTCGGCGCGCATCGGCCTAGAGCTTCGTGGCGGCGATGACGATCGAGGCGATCACGCAGACGACGATCGCGACCTGCATGAAGATCCAGAAGCGGGGCACCGCCCCATTGTGGCGGTCCCGCCCGCGCGCGGTCAGTCGATGAGCGACTGGCGGAGCGCGATGGCGACGGCGTGGGTGCGGGTGTCGGCCTGGAGCTTGCCGATGACGCGCTTCGTGTCGGCCTTCACCGTCTCGACGCTCAGCCCGATCCGGTTCGCGATGACCTCGGTCGACAGTCCCTCGGCGAGGAGCTGGACGATCTCGCGCTCGCGCTCGGTCAGCGTCGACGCGCTCGAGCCCGTCTCGGCCATGAGCAGCGCCGGCGACAGCGCCGGGTCGATGAACGGCTTGCCGGCCGCGACCGTGCGGATCGCGCGCGTGAGGTCCTCGGGCGGGGCGCCCTTCATGACGTAGCCGCGCGCCCCGGCGGCGATCGCGTCGGTGAGCAGGCGCTTGTCGCCGTAGGCGGAGAAGACGACGAACTGGACGTTCGGCGCCACCTCGTGGATGCGCTTGACCGCGGAGATGCCGTCGATCCCCGGCAGGCGCACGTCCATGAGGACGATGTCGGGCTGGAGCCGCTTCGCGGCCTCGATCGCCTCCTCGCCGTTGGACGCGACCCCGACGAGCTCGAGCTCGTCCGAGTCCTCGAACAGCAGCGACAGCCCCTTCCGGACGACCGAGTGGTCGTCGACGGCGAGGCAGCGGATGGGCGTGGCCACTCGCTCATCCTACCCCCGAAACGGGGACACCGCCTCCCCCGGACCCCGCTCGGGCGTGCCGGTGCGGCCCGTATGATGCGCCCGGTTCTCGGCAGGTCCCTCGGAAGGAGTGCGATGTACAAGTCGCTGGTGGTAGGAACCGACGGCTCCGACACCGCCAAGGAGGCGGTGCGGCAGGCGACGGAGCTCGCCAAGGCGCTCGGCGCCAAGGTCCACCTCGTGAGCGCCTACGAGCCCGTCTCCGAGACGCGCCTGCGGGAGGAGCGCATCCAGGTGCCGGAGGACCTCCAGTGGATGGTCAACCCGCGCGAGGACGTCGAGGCGACGCTCCGCGAGGCCGCCGAGGGGATGGAGGCCGCGGGCGTCGAGGTCGTCACCTACGCCCGCGAGGGCGATCCCGCCGACGCGATCCTCGACGTCGCCGAGGAGCAGAACGCCGACCTCATCGTCGTCGGCAACAAGGGGATGACCGGCGCCCGGCGCTTCCTGCTCGGCAGCGTGCCGAACAAGGTGTCCCATCACGCGCCCTGCAGCGTGATGATCATCCGCACCACCTGAGCCGCGCCGCCGGCCCGCGGCGCGCGGGCGCGCGCCGCGGCGCCTCAGCCGCGCATCATCCGGCGCGTGCGGGCGCTGATCGCGACCTCCGGGTCGATCGCGGCCGCCGCGTCGATGAGGCCGTGCCCGTAGCGGGTGTCGTAGCCGGCCGGCCCGAGGTCGCGGGCGGTGTCCTCGAGGCGCGTCTCGACCGCGCGCGGCGAGGGCCGGCTGCCGAGGCGGCGCGTCGCGATGACGAGCGCGGCCGCCGCCGAGACGTGCGGCGCCGCCATCGAGGTGCCCTGGAAGCCGCTCGGGAAGCCGAAGCGGCGGTAGCTCGTCGTGAAGGTCTGCTGGTAGATGTCCGGCCCCGGGACGGTCGGGTCGCAGTGGGCGAGGTCCCACGGGTTGTCGCGGTTCGCCGCGTCCGTGCCGCCGCCGGGGGCGACGACGTCGAGCCCGGGGCCGCTGTTGGAGTACTCGGCCTGGCAGCCGTGCGCGGTGATCGCGCCGACCGAGATGACGTGCGGCGCGCGCGCCGGGTAGGCGACGGCGCGGTTGCCGGCGTTGCCCGACGCGCCGACGACGACGACGCGCTTGCGGTAGGCGTAGCGGATCGCGGCGACGATGTCGGGGATCTGCGCCGCGCGCACGCCGACGTCGAACTCGAGGCTCATGTTGATGACGTGCGCGCCGCGCCGGGCGGCGTAGCGGATCGCGCGGGCGATCGCGCTCGCGTCGCCGGCGCCCTGGGCGTCGAGCACGCGCAGCGGCATGATCTTCACGCCGTAGGCGAGCCCGGTCAGGCCGTAGGCGTTGTTCGTCCGCTGGGCGATCGTCCCGGCGACGTGCGTGCCGTGCCCGTTCTCGTCGTTGGGATAGGGGTCCTCGTCGACGAAGTCGTAGCCGCGCGCGAAGCGCCGCCAGTGGAAGTCGGGCGCCCGGCGGAAGCGCCCGCGGTTGGCGTAGGCGACGCCGGTGTCGAGGACGGCGACGACGACCCCGCGCCCGCCGTCGGCCTTCACGGCGCGGGCGAGCTCCCACGCGCGCGGCGCCCGCACGCCGAACTCGCCGGCGAAGTTCCACTGGATCTCGTGCCAGCGGCCGAGGCCGCGGTCGGGGAAGCCGGGGTCGTTCGGCATGAAGTCGCTGACGTGGGCGCGGTAGTTGGGGACCGCGTACTCGACGCCCGGCGCGGCGCGCAGGCGGCGGATGACCTCGGCGAGCGGCAGCCGCCCGTCGGAGCGCAGCCGGCGGGTGCCGGCGGGGAGCGTCTCGACGCCCCGCAACCCGAGCGCGCGCTGCAGCCCGGCGCGGTCGGCGCCGGGCGCGTAGTTGACGAGCACCTCCCCCGGCGCGTGGGCGGCGCGCGTGAGAGGATCGCCCGCCGCCGCGGCGGCGGGCGCGGCGAGCGCGAGCGCTGCCGCCGTGACGAGAAGACGGAGAAGGCGTATCGGCATTAGGTTCCCACGCGAGTGTATGCCCGCGTGAACACCCGGACCCACGGCAAGTTCCTCCGCGCATGAAGGCCTGCGTCACCGGCGCCACCGGCTTCGTCGGCGCGCACATCGTCCGCGCGCTGCTCGAGGACGGCCACGGCGTCCGCATCACCTATCGCGACCCCGCCCGCCTGGAGCGGCTCGGAGGCCTCGAGGTCGAGGCGGTCGAGGCCGACGTGCTCGATCGCGCGGCGATGCGCCGCGCGGCGGAGGGCGCCGACGTCCTCTTCCACTGCGCCGGCTACGTCGGCGCGCGCCCGCGCCGGCGCGTCTGGGACGTCAACGCGCTCGCGCCCCGCGTCGCCGTCGAGGCGGCCGCCTCCGCCGGCGTCGGGCGCGTCGTCGTGACCTCGACCGTCGCGACGGTCGGCCCGTCGCCGGACGGCCGGCCCGCGGACGAGCGCTCGCCCTACCGCCGCGGCCACCTCGGCCTCACCTACGCCGACGCGAAGCGCGAGGGGGAGGCGGAGGCGTTCGCCGCCGGGGCGCGGCTCGGCGTCGACGTGGTCGTCGTCAACCCGTCGTACGTGCTCGGCGTGCCGGTCGACCGCAGCAAGCCCGGCGAGACCTCGACGCGGACGGTCGGCAACTACCTGCGCGGGCGGCTGCCCGCCGTCGTCGACGGGCGGACGAACTTCGTCGACGTCGAGGACGTCGCGCGCGGCCACCTGCTGGCGGCCGAGCGGGGGCGCGCGGGCGAGCGCTACGTCCTCGGCGGGCAGAACGCCTCCTGGGTCGAGCTCGTCGACCGCGTGGCGGCGATCTCGGGCGTCCACCACCCGCTGCTCGTCATCCCGCCCGAGGTCGTCCCGCTGGCGCGCGCGGCGGAGGCGCTCGGGCTGCCCGGGCTCATCTCCTCCGAGGGGCTCGTCCTCATGGCCCAGGACTGGCGCTGCTCGTCCGCGAAGGCGCGGCGCGAGCTCGGCTACCGCGCCCGCTCGCTCGACCGGACGGTGCGCGCGACGGCCGAGTGGTACCTCGAGCTCATCGAGCGCGGGGCCTTCGACGGCGCTCCGCGCTCGCCGCTGTCGGTCGCGGCCGCGGCGCTGCGGGCCGCCGACCGGCTGCGGCTCGGGCAGGCGCTGCGCGGCGCCGAGGCGGAGCTCGGCCGGCGCCTGGTGGCCGGCGTGCGATGACGTTCTCCGAGCGCGACGAGCACTTCATGCGGATGGCCCTGCGCGAGGCCGAGCGCGCGGTCGAGCACGACGACGTCCCCGTCGGCTGCGTCGTCGTGCTCGGCGACGAGGTCATCGGCGCGGCGCCGAACGAGCGCGAGCTGCGCGGCGACCCCACCGCCCACTGCGAGATCCTCGCGCTCCGCCAGGCCTCCCAGCGCGTCGGCGGCTGGCGGCTCACCGGCACGACCGTCTACGTCACGCTCGAGCCGTGCGCGATGTGCGCCGGGGCGCTCGTGCTGGCCCGCGTCGACCGGGTCGTCTACGGCGCCGCCGACCCGAAGGCGGGCGCGGCGGGCTCGGTGCTCGACGTCCTCGGCGAGCGCCGCCTCAACCATCGCCCTGAGGTCGAAGGTGGACTCCTTTCCGAGGAGTCGGCGGCTCTGTTGCGCGCCTTCTTCGGCAGCCGCCGCTGAGGGCTTGATCGATCATTCGTCCAGGTTCCCGCCGAATCCCGAAAGCCGGGTTACGTTCGGCGCATGACCGCACGGACGCTTCTTCCCACCACCGCGATTGCCTGCACGCTGGCGCTGGCTGCGCCGGCCCAGGCCGACGCCTCGACGACCTACCAGCCCGCGCCTCCGCAGGCCCAGGCTGCCGCCACCCAGCAGGCCCAGGCCTCCGGGCTGCTCAAGAACCTCAACGAGTTCCTCCGCGGCACGGTCGGCGCCCTCCTCGACACGATCGGCCAGCTCGTCGCCCAGATCGACCCGACCCAGGGCGTCCTCACCGACGCGACCGGCCGGGTCATCGGCACGATCGACCAGCTCACCGGCGCGGTGTTCGACGTGACCGGGCAGCTCCTCGGCACGATCGACTCGGCGACCGGCGCCGTCCTCGACCCGGTCGGCAACGTCATCGGCGGGATCATCCCGGTGCTGCCGAGCGACCCGGCCGGCGGCTCCGGCGGCGGCTCCGGCGGCGGCAACGCGACCACGCCGTCGGCGCAGGACGCGCCGGCCGCGCGCCCGAACGGCTCGAGCAACCTGACGATGGCCTTCTCGGCGAGCCGCACGATGCGCCTCTCGACGCTCGTCAACCGCGGCGTCCGCGCGGGGGCGAGCTGCTCGTCCCGCTGCAGCGTCCTCGCCGCGGTGAGCGTCGACCGCAAGACCGCCCGCAAGCTCGGCCTCACGCGCGGCTCGAGCCCGGTCGTCATCGGCTCGGCGAGCGGCACCCCGGGCACGCTGGCGATCCGCGTCAGCTCCCGCGCGGCCCGCGCGCTCACCAAGGCGCTGCCGTCGTCCCGCACGCGTCGCTCGGTGCGGTCGAAGCGGATCCGCGCGTACCGCGCCTACCGCTCGAAGAAGGCCTCCAAGGCCGCGCGGCGGAAGGCCCGGCGCAGCTACCTGCGCTACCGCAAGACGGAGCGCAGCTGGATCCGCAGCGGGCGCGTGAAGATCACCGTCAGCGCCGTCGGCCTCGACCCGTCGGGCAAGACCACGACGCTCCAGCGGCGCAGCATCATCGTCAAGCGCTAGCCCGCCTTCCGGAGGGGAGTGCCAGAGACGCAGCGCCCGGCCGCCAGGCCGGGCGCGCCTCGTTTCGCGGCGGCTCGGCGGGCGGGCGATCGCGCGAAGAGGCGCTAGATTTGAGAGCCCGTCCGCCCGGCGTTCGCCGGGCGCAGCTTCCGGAGGGGTGCCGGAGTGGTTGAACGGGGCGGTCTCGAAAACCGTTAGCGGCGGTTACGTCGCTCGTGGGTTCGAATCCCACCCCCTCCGCTCTCGTCGGCCCCGCGGCGCCGCCACGGCCCGCGGGGCCGGTTTCGCAGATGCGCGCGTGGAGCCGGCCGGAGTCGATTCTCCAAATAGTCAGTAGCCTTTAGGGATATTCGTCCCGGCCGCGGGAGAGCGGCAGCAACCGAGCACCGAGGAGCAGATGACCGACATCGAGTACCGCCCCGAGACGATCGCCCTGCACGGCGGCCAGTCGCCCGACCCGGCGACGAACGCCCGTGCGGTGCCGATCTACCAGACGACCTCGTTCGTCTTCGACGACACCCAGCACGCCGCGGACCTGTTCGCGCTCAAGGTCCCGGGCAACATCTACACGCGCATCATGAACCCGACGTGGGACGTCCTCGAGCAGCGGCTCGCGCAGCTCGAGGGCGGGATCGGCGCGCTCGCGCTCGCGTCGGGCCAGGCCGCCGTGACGTACGCCGTGCTCAACCTCGCGCGCGCGGGCGACAACATCATCTCCGTCTCCCAGCTCTACGGCGGCACGTACAACTTCTTCGCCCACACGCTGCCGCAGTTCGGCGTCGAGGTTCGCTGGGCGGACGCCGACGACCCCGGCGCGGTCGCCCGCCTCGTCGACGACAAGACGCGGCTCGTCTTCGGCGAGGTGATCGGCAACCCGCGCATCAACGTCCTCGACGTCCCCGCGTGGGCCGAGGCGGCGCACGCCCAGGGCCTCCCGCTGATCGTCGACAACACGGTCCCGACGCCGCTCGGCTGCCGGGTGCTCGAGCTCGGCGCCGACGTCGCCGTCCACTCGCTGACGAAGTTCATCGGCGGCCACGGCACCTCGATCGGCGGCGCGATCGTCGACGCCGGCAGCTTCGACTGGACGGCGCACGCCGAGCGCTTCCCGGGCCTCACCCAGCCCGACCCCAGCTACCACGGCGTCGTGTGGACGGAGGCGCTCGGGCCGGCCGCCTACGTCGGGCGCGCCCGGACCGTCCTGCTGCGCAACACCGGCGCGGCGATGTCGCCGTTCAACGCGTTCCTCTTCCTCCAGGGGATCGAGACGCTGCCGCTGCGGATGGAGCGGCACAATGAGAACGCGATGAAGGTCGCGCGCTGGCTGGCCGAGCACGAGGCCGTCGAGTACGTCTACTACCCGGGCCTCGAGAGCGACGAGTACCACGAGGTGGCCAAGCGCGTCCTGCGCGGCGGCTTCGGCGCGCTCATCAGCTTCGGCGTGAAGGGCGGCCGCGAGGCGGGCGCCGCCTTCATCGAGGCGCTCAAGCTCTTCAGCCACCTCGCCAACATCGGCGACGCGAAGTCGCTCGCCATCCACAACGCGACCACGACCCACTCGCAGCTCAACGAGGAGGAGCTCGCCGCGGCGGGCGTGCGCGAGGACCAGATCCGGCTGTCGATCGGCCTCGAGCACGTCGACGACCTGATCGCCGACCTCGATCAGGCGCTGGCCGCGGCGCGCAAGCCGGTCAGCGCCTGACGGTTGGACGGGGTAGCCACCGACGTCAAAGCCCAGCGGGTCGTCCTCTTCGACGAGGACGACCCGCTCCAGCTTGCCTGCGGGCGGACGCTCGCGCCCGTCGAGGTCCAGTTCGAGACGTACGGCCGGCTCGCCCCCGACGCCTCCAACGCCGTCTTCGTCTGCCACGCGCTCACCGGCGACGCGCACGCCATCGCGCCCGACGGCTGGTGGCGCGAGGTCGTCGGCCCCGGCCTGCCGGTCGACACCGAGCGCTTCTTCGTCATCAGCCCGAACCTGCTCGGCGGCTGCCGGGGCACGACCGGCCCCTCGTCCATCGACCCGCGCACCGGGAGGCCGTACGGCTTGCGCTTCCCGCCGATCACGATCCGCGACCTCGTCGCGGTCCACCGCCGCCTGCTCGCGCATCTGGGCATCACCCGGCTCCACGCCGCCCTCGGCGGCTCGCTCGGCGGGATGCAGGTGCTCCAGTGGCTGCTCGACGCGCCGGAGGAGATCGGCCGCGCCGGGATCATCTGCGCCACCAGCCGCCTGAGCGCCCAGAACCTCGCCTTCTCGGCCGCCGCCCGCTACGCGATCCTCACCGACCCCGGCTTCGCCGGCGGCGACTACCTCGTCGAGGGCACCCGGCCCGACGCCGGGCTCGCGACGGCGCGGCGGATCGGTCACATCACCTACCTCTCCGAGGCCGGGATGGCGCGCAAGTTCGAGCGCCCGCCGGAGCCGGACGAGCGCCCGCCGGCGGACGCCGCCGAGTGGCTCGGCTCGCGCTACCCGGTCGAGACCTACCTCGACCACCAGGCCGAGACCTTCCTCGCGCGCTTCGACGCGCTCAGCTACCTCTACCTCTCGCGGGTCATGGACTCCTTCGACCCGTTCGCCCGGCCCGGGACGCTGCCGCCCGACGTGCGCGCGCTCGTGCTCAGCTTCTCCTCGGACTGGCGCTTCGGGCCCGAGCACGGCGCCCGCATCGCCGAGGAGCTGCGGGCGCGCGGCGCCCGCCGCGTCGAGCGCGTCGTCGTCGAGACCGACGCCGGCCACGACGCGTTCCTGCTCGACGTGCCGGGCTACCAGGAGCGCCTCGCCGAGTTCCTCGCCGGCTGAGCGGCCCGTCGCGTCCGCCGTCGCGCGGCGCGCCCCGTTCCCGCGCCCGGTTGACGGGGGTGGCAGGCTCAAGGGCTGGACATGGCCGGCGCGAGCGCTGTCCGCCTCGACGCGACGCTCTGGGAGGTCCCGCCCTCCGCGCGGTCCGACATGCGCGTGCCCGCGCGGGTGTTCGCCGACGCCGAGCTCTTCGAGGCGATCGCCCGCGACGGGGCGCTCGAGCAGCTCCAGAACGTCGCCACGCTGCCGGGCGTCCGCGGCGCGGTGCTCGCGATGCCCGACGCCCACCACGGCTACGGCTTCCCGGTCGGCGGCGTCGCCGCGACCGAGCTGCCCGACGGCGCCGTCTCGCCGGGCGGCGTCGGCTACGACATCAACTGCGGCGTCCGCCTGCTCGCGCTCCCGCTGAGCGAGCCGGAGCTCGGCGCGCGGCGCGAGCCGCTCGTCGAGGAGCTCGCGCGCACGATCCCCGCCGGGACGGGCGGTACCCGCCGGGACCGCCAGCCCGCCGACCTCGACGCCGTGCTCCGCGACGGGCCGGCGGCGCTCGGGGCCCGCGACGACGACCTCGAGCACACCGAGTCCGGCGGCCGCCTCCCCGGAGCCGACCCCGCCGCGGTCTCGCCGCGCGCGCGGGAGCGCGCGAAGGGGCAGCTCGGCACGATGGGCGCCGGCAACCACTTCGTCGAGCTCCAGCGCGTCGCGCGCGTCTACGACGAGCGGACGGCGGCCGGCTTCGGGCTGAGCGCGGACCAGGTCGTCGTGCTGATCCACTCAGGCTCGCGCGGGCTCGGCCACCAGGTCTGCGCTGATTACGTCGAGCGGATGGGGCCGGCGATGCGCCGCCACGGGATCACCCTCCCCGACCGCCAGCTCGCCTGCGCGCCCGCCTCCTCGCCGGAGGGGCGCCAGTACCTCGCCGCGATGGCCGCCGCCGCGAACTTCGCCTGGGCGAACCGGCAGCTCATCGCCGACTCGGTCCGCGCCGCGGTCGCGAAGGTGCTCGGCCGCGCCATGGCTGAGGGGACGCGCCAGGTCTACGACGTCGCGCACAACATCGCCAAGCCCGAGCGCTACGGCGGGCGCGAGCTGCTCGTCCACCGCAAGGGCGCGACGCGCGCCTTCCCCGCCGGCTCGCCGGAGATCCCGGCGGCCTATCGCGAGCTCGGCCAGCCCGCCTTCATCCCCGGCAGCATGGGGACCTCGTCGTTCGTCCTCGCCGGCGAGCCGGGCTCGCTCGAGCGCTCCTTCGGCTCGATCTGCCACGGCGCCGGGCGCGCGCTGTCGCGGACCGCCGCGCGCCGGCGCAAGAGCGGCGCCGAGGTCCGGCGCGAGCTCGAGTCACGCGGGATCGTCGTCCGCTCGACCTCGAGCCGGGCGCTCGCCGAGGAGGCGCCGTTCGCCTACAAGGACGTCGAGCGCGTCGTCGAGGTCGTCGAGCGCGCCGGGCTCGCCCGCCGCGTCGCCCAGCTCGAGCCGCTCGGCGTCGTCAAGGGCTGACCGCCCCCGCGGGAAGCCCCGCGGCAGGAGGGGGGAAGGCCGCGTTTGCGCGCGCCCACGCGTGTGTGATGGTTGGCATCGGCTCCCTCCGGGAAGCCGAAGGCAGCGATGAGAGAGCTGACACCACGCGAGCTGTTCGACCCCGAGACCGTCACGGCCCTCATGCGCGAGGCGCCCGACGGCGGCGTGCTCTCGGTCTACGTCGACGCGGGCGCCGGGCCCGAGGCCGGGCGCCAGGGCGCGGCGATCGAGGTGCGCAACCGGCTCGCCGAGCTGGAGCGCAACCTCGAGCAGGAGGGCCCGCCCGAGCGGGCGCGCGCTCTCGCCCGCGCGCTACGCCGGCTGGAGCCCGAGCTCGAGCGCCTCACCAGCCCGCGCGAGTCCGGCCGCGGCCGCGCGCTGTTCGCCCCGCTCGCCGACGGCGAGGCGACCCGCCTCGCGGTCCAGATGCCGCTCCCCAACCGCGTCGTGCTCGACGACACGCCCTTCGTCCACCCGCTGCTGGAGCTGCTCGACGAGGGCCGCCCGGCCGGGGTCGTGCTCGCCTCCCAGGACGAGGCGCGCCTGCTGGAGTGGCGGCTCGGAGAGCTCGAGGAGCTGCGGCGGATGGAGCCGGAGATCGCCGAGCACCCGCACGAGCGCTCCGGCCCCGTCGGCCTCAGCCCCTCCGCGCAGGCCTCCACGCCGCAGCGGGAGCAGCACGCCGCGCGCGAGCGCGTCCAGGCGCTCCGCTTCCTCGACGCCGTCGGCGGCGCCGCCACGGCGCTCGCCGGCGAGCGCGGCTGGGAGCGCGTGCTCGTCAGCGGCGGCGAGCGCTGGACCGAGCCGCTCGCGGCGGCGCTCGCCGCGCGGCTCCAGGACGTCCTCGTCCGCGACCGGCGCGTGCTCATCGGGCTCGACGACGGCGCGCTGCGCGAGGCCGTCACCGAGCGGCTGCGCGAGGACCACGCCGAGCGCGAGGAGCGGCTCGTGCGCGAGATCCGCGAGGCCGCGCTCGGGCAGGGCGCCGGCGCGCTCGGCCTCTCCGACGTGCTGAGCGCGCTCAACGAGGGGCGCGTCGCCCACCTCGTCTACGACCCCGAGGTCCGCTACCAGGGCTCGGTCGCCGCCGACGGGTCGCTGCGCGCCGCCGGGGAGCGGGTCGGGGACGAGCCGGTGACGCCGGAGCCGCGCCTCACCGAGCGGCTCGTCGAGCGCGCCTTCGAGACGGGCGCGCGCGTGACGCCGGCCGAGGGCGCCGCCCGCGGCGCGCTCGCGGAGGCCGGCGGGATCGCGGCGCTGCTGCGGTGGTGATCCGCCCGGAGGCGGCCGCGGCGAGGCAGCCCGCCGGCGCGCCGCCCCGCGGGGCGCCGAGCGCCGCGCCGCCACGCCCTAGGCGGCGGACGACGGCGCGATGTTCTGGTTGAGCCGGAAGCGGTTCTCGGGGTCGTAGGTCGCCTTCACCTGCGCGAGCCGCGCGAGGTTCGCCCCGTAGCTGGAGCGGACGGCGGCGTCGCCGTCCTCGAGCAGGCCGGGGAAGTTGAAGTACGTCTGGCCGGTCGAGAAGGGCAGCGCCACGTCGAAGAACGCGCGCGTGTACTCGACGTTCTCGGCGTCCGCGCCCGGGTCGTGCCAGGAGGAGTCGATGCTCAGCATCCACTCCGCGCTGCGGTCGCCGAACGCGGTGTCCTCGGCGCCGACGCGCGCGATCGCCCCGCCGCAGTGGCGGACGATGACGAGCGTCTCCGGCGACGGCCGGCGCTCGGCCCAGCTCGCCATGGTGTCGATGACCTCGTCGGAGAAGTCGTCGAGGTAGAGCGCCTTCCAGTAGCGCCGCGCGCCGGCCTGGAAGAACGGGTCGAGCGAGCGCTGCAGCTCGAGGTAGGTCATCGGCATGCTCATGTCGATGAGCGGCGTCGCGAGCTCGCGCAGCGGCCGCATGACCCGCTCGCCCTCCGCCGGGTCGCCCGCCCACATGCCGGCGACGCCGACGTGCGGCGCGCCGCGCAGCTCGGGTGGCAGCTCCTCGACGTCCGGCAGCGACCAGACGAGCCCCTCGGTCGTGAGCTCGTCGGGCGCGTCGGCGACGAGGTCGCGCCAGCCGGCGAGCACCTGCCGCGCCTCCTCGAGCGGGTAGGCGACGTTGAGCGTCGCGACCTCGGGCCCGAGGGGGTGGAGGCGCAGCTCGAAGGAGGTGACGACGCCGAAGTTCCCGCCGCCGCCGCGCAGCGCCCAGTGGAGGTCGGGGTGCTCGTCGGCGCTCGCGCGCACGCGGCGGCCGTCGGCGAGCACGACCTCGGCCGAGACGAGGTTGTCGATCGTCATCCCGTCGCGCCGGCGCTGGTGGGAGACGCCGCCGCTCAGCGCGAGCCCGGCGACGCCGGTCTCGGAGACGACGCCGCCCGGGGTCGCGAGGCCGAGCGGCGCCGTGACGTCGTCGACGTCCGCCCAGGTCGCCCCGCCCTCGACGTGGACGGTCTCCCCGCTCTCGCCGAGCCGGACGCCGCGCATGGCGGAGAGGTCGACGACGATGCCGTCGTCGCAGACCGCGGTGCCGGCGACGTTGTGGCCGCCGCCGCGGACGGCGAGCGGCAGGTCGTGCTCGACGGCGAAGCGGACCGCCGCCGCCACGTCGTCGGTGTCCGCGCAGCGCGCGATCGCGGCGGGCCGGCGGTCGATCATCCGGTTCCACACGAGGCGGGCGGCGTCGTAGCCGGGGTCGGCGGGGGAGATCACCTCGCCGGAGAGCCGCTGGGCGAGCGTGCCGCTCGGGTCGCCGGCGGTCGGGCGGACGGACATCGTGGCTCCTTCGCGTCGCTGACCGGCCTAGCGTGCGACCGCGCGCGAGCCGGGGCAAGGGCGGGGCCGGAAGGGCAACGTCCCCCGATCGGGGCCCCGCCCCCACGAGAACGTCCATGGGTGGCCCCTATAGGGGCTATTGCTGGACGTTCTCGCGCCCCGCGCGCCGAGAACGTCCCTCGCTGGCCCCTATAGGGGACACTGCGGGACGTTCTTCCGCCCGGCTGTCCTCTGCCAACCGGTCGTTTGGTAGGGTGGCGGCGTGCGCGTCGGCCTCTACTTCGACCTCCGCGACCCGCGGCCCGGCGGCATCGGCTGGGCGGCGGTCCACGGCCGGGCGCTCGAGCTGGCCGAGCACGCCGACGCGCGCGGCATCGACGCGCTCTGGGTCACCGAGCACCACTTCTTCGACGACGGCTACCTCCCGCAGCCGCTCGTCTTCGCCGCCGCGCTCGCGGCGCGGACGCGGCGCGCCCGCATCGGCACCGCCGTCCTCATCGCCCCGCTCCGCGACGCCGTGACGATCGCCGAGGAGGCGGCCGTCGTCGACGTCATCAGCGGCGGCCGCCTCGAGCTCGGCCTCGGCGCCGGCTACCGGGTGCCGGAGTTCCGCGCCTTCGGCGCCGACCCCGGCGAGCGCTTCCCGCTGCTGGAGGATCGCGCCCGCGAGGTCCGCCGGCTGTGGGCCGAGGGCCCGGTGACGCCCACGCCCGCCCAGGAGGAGGTGCCGATCTGGATCGGCGCCCACGGCCCGCGCGGCGCGCGGCTGGCGGGCCGCGTCGGCGCCGGGCTGCTCACGCTCGACCCGCGCCTGCTCGAGCCCTACGCCGAGGCGCTCGCCGCCGCCGGCGGCCGGCGCGAGGACGCGCGCATGGCCGGCCCGCTCGCCTGGATCCTCTGCGACGACCCCGAGCGCACCTGGGCGGCGGTCCGCCCGCACGCCGAGCGCAACTGGGCCGCCTACGACCGCTACGCCCGCGAGGGGCGCGAGCCGGACGGCGGTCCCACGCTCCCGCGCGTCTTCGACAAGGTCGACGGCGGCCGCCGCCCGCCGGTCAAGGCGCTCACCGTCGACGACGCCGTCGCGCGCCTGCGCGCGCTCGCCGAGCAGGCCCCCGTCGAGCACGTCTTCCTCTGGGAGCGCGTCGCCGGCATGCCCGAGGAGATCGCGCAGCGCCACGTCGAGCTCGTCTGCTCGGAGCTCCTTCCCCGCGTGCGCGAGCTGCCCTAGCGACCTGCTCGCCCGCGCGGCGGATCCGCGACAATGGGGCGGCGGCGGTCGCGGGAGGCCGCCGGCAGGGGGACCCGCGGGCCGCGGGCCCGCGTGCAGGGGAGGAACACGCAGATGCAGATCGCGGCCGGACGGCTGGGGGTGCTGCTCGCCGCGGCGGCGGCGACGCTCGCCTCCCTCGCGCCCGCGGCGCTCGCGGCGGAGGCGATGAAGATCTCGGTGGTGTCGAACTGCGCGGACCTCGTCTCGGGCGGCGACGCGCTGCTCGAGCTCCACCTCCCGCGCGGCGTCTCGCTCGACCACGTCCGCGTCACCCACGGCCGCCGGAACGTGACCGGCGCCTTCGAGGTCACCGCCGACGGCCGGGTGCTCGGGCTCGTCGACGGCCTCCGCCTGGGCCGCAACGAGATCGTCGCCCGCGCGAAGGGGGCGAAGCCCGGGCGGGCGGTGATCGTCAACCACCCCAACGGCGGCCCGGTCTTCTCCGGCCCCAGATCCAGCCGTGGCGCTGCCAGCCGACCGCCGTCGACGAGCAGTGCAACGAGCCGCCGCGCTACAGCTTCCACTACCGCTCCACCGGCGGCGAGTGGAAGCGCTACGACCCGGCCAACCCGCCGGGCGACGTCGCGATGACGACGACCCAGAACGGCACGCGCGTGCCGTTCATCGTCCGCGTCGAGACCGGCTACCAGAACCGCGACCAGTACAAGATCGCCGTCCTCTACCAGCCGGACAAGCCGTGGACGGCCGCGCGCCCGCAGGAGCAGTGGGTCCACAAGCTGCTCATCACGCACGGCGCGAGCTGCGGCATCGAGCGGCGCGCCGGCTCGGCGCCGAGCGTCTTCAGCGACACCCTGCTCGGCGAGAGCCCGACGGTCGCGCTGGGCCTCGGCTTCGCGGTCATGTCGACCGCGCTCGACAACGCCGGCCACAACTGCAACGTCGTCACCCAGGCCGAGTCGCTCATGATGGCCAAGGAGCGGCTCATCGAGCAGTACGGGACGCTCCGCTACACGATCGGCACCGGCTGCTCCGGCGGCTCCCTCGCCCAGCAGCAGGTGGCGAACGCCTACCCGGGCATCTACCAGGGCATCCTCCCCGCCTGCTCGTTCCCCGACGCCTGGTCGACGGGCCAGCAGCTCGCCGCCTACAACCTGCTCCGCCGCTACCTCGAGAACCCCGGCATGTGGGCGCCGGGCGTGAACTGGGACCCGCTGTCGCTCGCCGCGGTCGAGGGGCACCTCAACCACATCAACTCGATCGTCTTCGACACGATCTCCTGGACCGACCTCGGCGTGCCCGACGACGGCTGCGCGGGCGTCTCCGACGAGCAGGTCTACGACCCCGAGACGAACCCGGGCGGGGTGCGCTGCACGCTCGCCGACTACATGATCAACGTCCTCGGGCCGCGGGCGGAGGAGCTCTGGGGCCCGCAGGAGCGCGCGCTCGGGCGCGGCTTCGCCGGTCTGCCGATCGGCGACGAGGGCGTCCAGTTCGGCCTGGGGGCGCTGAAGAAGGGGCAGATCACCCCTGAGCAGTTCGTCGACCTCAACGCGAAGGTCGGCGGCGTCGACATCGACATCCGCCCGACGCGCGAGCGCCTGCGCGCGACCGAGCCGCACCTCTCGCGCGCCTACCGCAGCGGCGCGATCAACCAGGGCAACAACCTCGACCAGGTCGCGATCATCGACCTGCGCGGGCCCGATCCGGGCCTCTTCCACGACGCCTACCGCTCCTGGGCGACGCGGGCGCGGATCGAGCGCGAGCACGGCCACCACCGCAACCACGTCATCTGGTTCGGGCTCGTCCCGATCGTCGGCGACCTCGGCTACCCGGCCGAGGCGCTGCGCGCGATGGACCGCTGGCTGGCGGCCGTCGAGGCGGACACCAGCGACCGCCCGCTGGCGGACAAGATCGTCGCCAACCGGCCGCCCGACGTGCAGGACCGCTGCGCCCAGATCCCGGGGCTGGAGCAGGTCGTCCTGCCGGGGATCGGGCGGGTCTGCGAGCTCGAGCTGCTGCAGACGCGCTTCGGCACGCCCGCGACGGTCGCCGGCGAGCCGATCTCGACGGACCAGAACCAGTGCCGGCTCAAGCCGCTGCGCCGCGCCGACTACTACCCGATCACCTTCACCGAGGACCAGTGGCGCCGGCTCGAGCGGACGTTCCCCAACGGCGTCTGCGACTGGAGCAAGCCGGGGGTGGGGCAGCAAGGGACGATCCCCTGGCAGGCCTACCAGCGCGGCGTGCGGGGCAAGGTGATCTACGGCGGCAGGCCGCTCGGCCCCGCGCCGGGGCGCTCGGGCACCGGCTGGGCGTCGCCGGCGTTCGCCTCCTGGCGGAGGGCGATCCCCGGCGGGGTCTCCGGCGCCGCGGAGCGGGCGCGGATGGCGCGGGAGGCGCGCGAGCGCGCGAGGCGGCGCCGTGAGCGGGCGCAGCGCCGCGAGCGCGCCAGGGAGCGCCGCGAGCGGGAGCGCGCCCGCGCGCGTCGCTAGGCCGCCGGGGCGCGGCGCGGCGCGGGCCGCGTGCCTGCGCCGGCGGTTGCGGCTAGGTTGGTCCGGTGACATCCGCGACCCCCGCCGCCCGTGCGGCGCTCCAGCGCCGCACGCTCCGCGTGCTCGTCGTCGCCCAGCTCCTCAGCGGCGCCGGGCTCGCCGCGGGGATCACCGTCGGCGCGCTGCTGGCCGAGGACATGCTCGGCACCACGAGCGCCGCGGGCCTGCCGGTGGCGCTCTTCACCGCCGGCTCGGCGCTCGCGGCGTTCCTCGTCGGCCGGCTGTCGGGACGGTCGGGGCGGCGGGCCGGGCTCGCGGCCGGCTACGCCGCCGGCGCCGTTGGGGGCGCCGGCATCGTGCTCGCCGCCGCCGCCGACAGCGTGCCGCTGCTGCTCGTCTCGCTGCTCGTCTACGGGTCGGGCACGGCCACGAGCCTCCAGGCCCGCTACGCGGGCGCCGACCTCGCCGAGCCGGCGCGCGGCGGCAGCGCCGTCAGCACCGTCCTGCTCGCGACGACCGCGGGCGCGGTGCTGGGGCCGAACCTCGTCGACGTCATGGGCGACGCGGCGGAGGCCGTGGACGTCCCCGCGCTCGCCGGTCCGTTCATGCTCGCGGCCGCCGCGTACGGGGCGGCCGCCGTCGCCCTCTTCGTCCTGCTGCGCCCCGACCCGCTGCTGACCGCGCGCGCATGGGCGCTCGGCGACGGGCAAGCGGAGGATGCGCCGGGCGGCGCCGAGGCCGACGACCGCACCGCGCTCCTGCTCGCGGCCACGGCGATGGTGGTCAGCCAGCTCGTCATGGTCGCGGTGATGACGATGACCCCCGTGCACATGCGCGACCACGGCCACGGCCTCTCGGCGACGGGGCTGGTGATCTCGCTCCACGTGGCCGCGATGTTCCTCCCGTCGCCGCTCACCGGCCGCCTGCTCGACCGCCTCGGCCGCCGGCCCGTCATCGCCGCGGGCTGCGTCCTGCTGCTGCTCGCCGGCGTGGTCGCGGCGATCGCCCCGCCGGAGTCGACGGCCGTGCTGACGATCGCGCTCGTGCTCCTCGGCCTGGGCTGGAACTTCGGCCTGCTGGGCGGGACCGCGCTGCTCACCGACGCGGTTTCGCTCGAGCGCCGGGCCCGCACCCAGGGGTCGGCCGACGTCGCCGTCGCGCTCTCCGGCGCGGGCGCCGGCCTCGGCAGCGGCCTCGTCGTGGAGGCCTCCAGCTACGCCGCCCTCTCGCTCGCGAGCGGCGTGCTCGGGCTGGCGGTGCTCCCGTTCCTGCTGCTCGCGCGCAGGACGCGCCGGGCGGGCGCGCGATCCGCGTCGCCGTCGCCCTGAGCGCTGGTAGGCTCGCGCCCGCCGGCCGCAGGGACCGGCCGCGCAGGGGAACAAGGGAGGGCCGATGTCGCATCCGCGTGGAGGGATCCGTCTCGCCGCCGTCGTCGCGGCGATCTGCTGCCTGCTGCTCGCCGGGCCCTCCGCCGCGCCCGCGCAGGGCGAGCCGCGGCCGGGCAGCGCCGAGTGGCTCGCGCGCGACGTCGAGAACCTCCTCTGGATGACCGGCCGCACACAGGACCAGCTCACCCACCCCGAGTACGTGCTGCAGCTCGTGCTGAAGGGCAACCCGCTCTTCCTCGAGAACCTCGCCGACCAGCTCAACCACCCGACGCGCCCGATCGTGAGCCTCAGCCAGCTCGTGCCCGGCGCGCGCGCCGCCGACGTCTACCGCCACGACTGGGAGCGCCAGGGCCGCGGGATCATGGTCCCGATCGAGTACGAGAACCGCTACGGCGCGCGCATCCAGGGCGAGGTGTGGGCGCCGCGGCAGCCGTTCACCGACCCCGTCACGGGCGAGGCCGACCCCGGGCCGTACCCGGGCATCGTCATCACGACCGGGTCGGTGCAGGGCTTCAAGGAGCTGTACTGGTGGGCGGCGCAAGGGCTCGCCGAGGCCGGCTACGTCGTCATGACCTACGACGTCCAGGGCCAGGGCAAGAGCGAGGTCTTCGGCCACGATCCGCAGACCGGCTTCATCCGCTGCGCGCCGGCCGACTGCCCGGGCTTCCCGTTCCAGCAGGCGGCGAACTTCATCGAGGGCACCGAGGACGCGCTCGACTGGTTCCTCTCGGACCGCAACCCGCTCCGCGGCCTCGTCGACGCCGACCGGATCGGGCTCGCCGGCCACTCGCTCGGCGCCGCCGCGGTGACGCGGGTCGGCAACGCGGACGAGCGCGTCGACGCGGTCGTCGCGTGGGACAACGCGAACCTGCCGCCGGACGTGCCGCCGCGCGTGCCGACGATGGGGCAGAACGCCGAGGCCGGCTTCTTCCCCGAGCCGCACCTCAGCCCGCCGAACCCCGACTCGGCGACCAACGCGTTCTGGCGCTTCAAGGACGCCGGCGTGCCGGCGATGCAGGTCGCGCTGCGCGGCTCCACCCACCTGGAGTGGACGTACATCCCGTTCCTCTTCGCCGCCTCGCGCGACGGCGAGCGGGTGGCGATGCACTACACGCTCGCCTGGTTCGACCGCTGGCTCAAGCCGGACACGCACGCCGCCGACGCGCGCGAGCGGCTCACCGCGGAGGTCTTCGACGACTCCGCCGACGCCTCGGCGATCGGCACCGGGCGCTGGCAGCCGGAGATCGGCAACGTGCCGTACCGGATCGCCGGCATCCCGGTCGCCGAGCGGCTGTCGTTCTACCTCCGCTCGGCGTACGCCTTCGACGGGCTGGAGTGCCGGGACATGCGCGCCGGCTGCTAGCCGGCGCCGCCGACGAGCGCCGTGAGCTCGGAGAGCTGCTGGCGCAGCCCGCCGCAGACCTGCTCGCAGAGCGAGTAGACGCCCGGGTCGGCGACCTTGTAGTACGACGCCGTCCCCTCCTTGCGGCGGGCGACGATCCCGGCCTGGAGCAGCACGCCGAGGTGCTTGGAGACGTTCTGCTGGCTCGTCCCCAGCCGCTCGGTGAGCTCCGACACCGTCAGCTCGCCGTCGCGCAGCAGGTCGAGGATGCGGATGCGGGTCGGGTCGCCGATCACGCGCAGGCGGGCGGCGATCATCTCGGCGAGGGCCGGGGGGATCGGACGCGGCAGCTCCATGCGGCTCCCTTCTTACATCCTCAGCGCGTCGCGCAGCTGTTGCCGCCGCTCTCGAGCTCGGGGTCGGGCTCCGCCATGCCCGAGTTCGCCGTGATGATCTGCGTGTAGTTCGCCGGGCGCGGCGGCATGTCGGCGAGCAGCGCGTCGGCGAACGCGCCGGGGTCGTCGATCGCGAGTTCGGGCACCGCGGCGCGCACCTCGCGCAGCGTCGGCGCGACGGCCTTCGCCAGCACCCGCGGGTGGGTGTGGCAGGGCAGCAGCACCGTCTCCTCGCCGAGCGTGAGCACGCGCTCGCGCAGCGTCGCGTGGAGCTGCTTCGCCATCTCGCGCGCGCCCTCGGGGTCGCCGCGCTGGAGGTCGGGGCGGGCGATCCCGTCGGCGAACAGCGAGTCGCCGCCGACGAGCGCGCGGCCGGCGACGAGCAGGCCGGTCATGTCGGTCGTGTGGCCGGGGAGCGCGAGCGCGCGCACCTCGACGCCGCCGAGGTCGAGCACGTCGCCGTCCGCCAGCGGGACGACGCGGTCGGCGTAGGCGAGGCCGCGCTCGAGCGAGCCGGCCGGCATGCGCAGCGTCGCGCCGGTGCGGTCGGCGAGCGCCCGCGCGCCCGAGAGGTGGTCGGCGTGGATGTGGGTGTCGACGACGTCGGTCACCGTCGCGCCCAGCTCGCGCGCGAGCTCGACGTAGAGGTCGACGTCCATCGCCGGGTCGACGACGAGCGCGCGCCCGCCGGCGGCCAGCACGTAGGAGAGGCAGCCGCGGCCGGGCCGCTGCACCTGTCGCACCGCCAGGCCGGGCACGCCGAGGTCGACCTCGCGCGCCTGGAGCGCGCCGATCCAGCCGCGCATCCCGCCCTCGAGCACGCGCGCGTCGACGCCCGCCTCCCGCAGCGCGGCGGCGACGGGCTCGGCGGTGATGCCGCGGTTGCAGACGACCGCGACGGGCCCGTCGTCGAGTTCGCGCGCGACGGCCTGCGGGTCGGTGAGCGCCTCGGCGGCCGGCACCTCGCGCCGCTCGGCGGCGTCGGCGTCGATCGCCCAGCTCGTGTCGTCGCGGATGTCGAGGATGGTGATCCGCTCTCCACGCGCGAGGCGGTCGGCGAGCTCGGCCGGGGACAGCGCCGGCGCGCTCACGACAGCCTCCGCGCGACGTCGTCGACGGCCTGGACGAGCGCCTCCGCGGGCACGAGGCCCGCCGCGGTGCCGACGAGCTCGCCGTCGTGGACGACGGCGATCGTCGGGATCGAGTAGACGCCGAAGCGCGCGGCGAGCGCGGGCTGCTCGTCGACGTTCACCTTGGCGAAGCGGTACTGCGGCCGCAGCCGCGCGGCCCGCTCGAACTGCGGCGCCATCGCCCGGCAGGGGGCGCACCACTCCGCCCAGAAGTCGATGACGGTGAGGCCCTCGCGGACGGCCTCGTCGAAGGTCTGCTCGGTCAGCTCGCGGACCGGTGGGGTGTCGGTGGGGGTGGTGGCCATTTCTACTCCTGCACAACCGTGGAGTTGTAAGTGGCCCCCACGATAGGCCGCCGTCGGCGGAGCGTCAACTCGGCCGGCGCGGCCCGACTACGATCGGGCCATCAGCCTCGCGAGCGAGATCCTCGCCCGGCGCATGCGCCTGCCGCGCGCGTGGACGCACGACGTCGTCTGCGAGAAGGACCTCCCCGTCCCCGCCGACGACGGCGCGGTCCTGCTCGCCGACCGCTGGGTCGCCCGCGCCACCCGGCAGGTGCCCCAGCCGACGGTGCTCGTCCGCTCCCCGTACGGGCGCCGGCAGCTCTTCGGCCTCATCTTCGGGCGGCTGCTCGCCGAGCGCGGGCTCCAGGTCGTCATCCAGAGCGTCCGCGGCACGTTCGGCTCCGGCGGCGAGTTCAGCCCCTTCGACGAGCGCGCCGACGGGCTCGCGACGCTCCGCTGGCTGCGCGAGCAGCCCTGGCACGACGGGCGGATCGGGATGATCGGCCCGAGCTACCTCGGCCTCGTCCAGTGGGCGGTCGCGCCCGACGCCGGCGAGGACCTCGGCGCGCTCGCGATCCAGGTGAGCGCCTCGCAGTTCCACGGCCAGGCGTACGCCGGCGGCGGGCTGTCGCTGGAGTCGGCGGCCTCGTGGCTCGTGCTCGTCGCCGAGCAGGAGCGGCGGCTCGCGCCGCTCGCGATGCTGCGCGGGCTCCGCCGCCTGCCCGCGCTCTTCGACGAGCTCCCGCTCCGCGAGCTCGACGCCCGCGCGACCGGCGCGGAGGTGCGCTGGTTCCGCGAGGCGCTCGCCCACCCCGAGCGCGAGGACGCCTGGTGGGTACGGCGCGACTTCGCCGAGGGCGTCGCGAAGGTCACCGCCCCTGTCCAGCTCGTCGGCGGCTGGCACGACATCTTCCTCCCCTGGATGCTCGACGACTTCCGGGCGCTCGAGGAGGCCGGGCGCCGGCCGCAGCTCGTCATCGGGCCGTGGACGCACACCGCCCCGGGCCTCGTCGCGGCCGGGCTGCGGGAGGGCCTGGCGTGGCTGCGCGCGCACCTGCTCGGCGACGACCGCCTCGTCCACCCCGCGCGCGTGCGCGTGTACGTCACCGGCGAGCGGGCGGGCGGGCGCTGGCGCGAGCTTGCGACCTGGCCGCCGCCGCGGATCGCCGAGCGGCGGCTCTGGCCGGCCGCCGACGGCTCCCTGCGCGACGCCGCCCCCGAGGCGGGCGCGGTCGGCTGGCGCTACGACCCCTACGATCCCACGCCGTCGCTCGGCGGGCCGGTGCTGCTCGCGCGCGAGCCGGTCGTCGACAACCGCCCGCTCGAGGCCCGCCGCGACGTCGTCGCCTTCTCCACGCCGCCGCTCGCCGCGCCGTTCGAGGCGATCGGGCCCGTGCGGGTCGAGCTGTGGGCGCGCGCGAGCTCGCCGCACTTCGACCTCTTCGCGCGCGTCTGCGACGTCGACGGGGCGGGCGTCTCGCGCAACGTCTGCGACGCGCTCGCCCGCGTCGCGCCGGGCCGCTACGAGCAGGACGGCGAGGGCGCCTGGCGCGTCGCCTTCGAGCTGTGGCCGATGGCGCACCGGTTCGCCGCGGGCCATCGCATCCGGCTGCTCGTCGCCTCCGGCGCCCACCCGCGCTATGCGCGCAATCCCGGGACGGGGGAGGACCCGGCGACCGCGACGGAGCTGCGGCCGGTGGACGTCGAGCTGCTCGTCGGCGGCGAGCGGGCGTCCGCGCTCGTCCTGCCCGCGGCCGGGGAGCTGCGCCTCGCCTGAGCGGCGCGCCGGGCGCCCGTCTCAGCGGGACGCGTCGGCCGCCGTCGCCTCCCGCCGGGCGACCTCCTCGCGCACGCGCGGCGCGACCTCGGTCGCGAAGCGCTCGATCGAGCGGAGCACCTCGGCGTGCTCGACGAGCCCGACGCTCATGTGTGCGAGGTAGCGGCGCGGGCGGAAGAGCTCGTGGAAGTAGAGGATCTTCTCGGCGACCTCCTCCACGCTGCCGACGGTGAGCGCGCCGCGCGGCGAGCGGAGCGCGTCGTACTGGGCGCGTCCCATCGGCGCCCAGCCGCGCTCGCGGCCGATGCGGTTCATCATCGTCGTGTAGGGCGCGGCGAAGGCGGCGTTCGCCTGGGCGGTGTCGGCGCCGACGAAGGCGTGCGTGTTGATCGCCACCGGCAGTCGCTCGGGGTCGTGGCCGGCGCGCGCGGCGGCCTCGCGGTAGAGCTCGACGAGCGGGACGAAGCGGGCCGGCTCGCCGCCGATGATGGCGACGGTCAGGCCGAGCCCGAGCGCGCCGGCGCGGACGAACGACTGCGGCGAGCCGCCGACGGCGATCCACACCGGCAGCGGGTCCTGGACGGGCCGCGGCCAGACGATCGCCCGCTCGAGCGCCGGGCGGTGGCGGCCCGACCAGGTGATCGGGTTCTCCTCGCGCAGGCGCAGGAGGAGGTCGAGCTTCTCGGCGAACAGCGCGTCGTAGTCGTCCAGGTCGTAGCCGAAGAGCGGGAACGACTCGATGAACGACCCGCGCCCGGCCATGATCTCCGCGCGCCCGCCGGAGAGGAGGTCGACGGTCGCGAACTGCTGGAAGACCCGGACGGGGTCGTCCGAGCTGAGGACCGTGACGGCGGAGGTGAGGCGGATGCGCTTCGTCCGCACCGCGGCCGCGGCGAGGATCGTCGCCGGGGAGGACACGGCGTAGTCGGGCCGGTGGTGCTCGCCGACGCCGAAGACGTCGAGCCCCAGCTCGTCGGCGAGCTCGATCTCCTCCATGAGCTCGCGCACGCGCCGCTGCGCGTCCCCGCCGGGCGGCATGTCCGCGAAGGTGATGAGGCCGAGCTCCACGCCGGCGAGCATAGCAGGGTAGTTGCGCGCGCAAATATCCCCCACGCGAGAACGTCCAGCGCTGGCCCCTATGGCGAACACCCCGGGACGTTCGTCGCGCGGCCCAACGAGAACGTCCAGGGTTGGCCCCTATAGGGAACAACCCTGGACGTCGTCGCGCGCGGGGGCCCCGCCGTGGCGGGCCCCCGCGGGGGCGCCGGATCGGGCGCTCCTCAGACCTGGGCCTGGTAGGCGCGGAAGGCGCGCGTCGCCAGCGCGAACGCCGCGAGCGCGAACGCCGCCAGCAGCCCGGCGTAGCCGGCGACCGTGGCCCAGTCGGTGCCGGCCTGGACCGCCTCGCGCCCGCCGCTGATCGCCCAGTCGACCGGGTTGAAGTCGGCCGCCTTCGCCATCCAGTCCGGCATGAGCGCCGGCTGCATGAAGGCCGTGGACAGGAACGTCAGCGGGAGCTGGAGGAACGACACCGCGCCGATGAGGCTCTCCTCGGTGCGCGTCACGAGCGCGAGCGCGTTCGAGAGCGCCGCGAACGCGGTCCCCAGCAACCCGGCGAGCAGGATGAGCGCCGCCACGCCGAGCACGCCGCCGTCGAAGGTCACGCCGGTGACGAGCGCGAGCGCGACGATGATCACCGACTGGATGACGACCTGGACGAGGTTCTGCCCCACCCGGCCGGCGATGAGCGGCCAGCGCCGGACCGGCGTGACGAGCAGGCGGTCGGTGATGCCGCGCTCGAGGTCCTCGATCGTCGCCATCCCGTTCCAGCCGCTCGAGAAGAACGCGGTCATCACGAGCACGCCGGGGACGATGTACTGCTTGTAGTCGCCGCCCTCGAAGCCGGGGATGTCGACGACGCGCTCGAACAGCGCGCCGAACAGCAGCAGCCAGACGACGGGCTGGACGAGCGTCACGAAGATCCACACCGGCTGGCGCCAGAGCCGCAGCAGGTCGCGGCCGGCGAGCGTGGCGGCGTCGGCGATGGCGGTCATCGGCTCTCCTCCTTCCGGTCGGCCTGCTCGAACGAGCGGCCGGCGTAGCGCAGGTAGACGTCGTCGAGCGAGGGGCGGGCCACCTTCACCGAGGCGACCGCGATCCCCGCGGCCTCCAGCGCGCCGAGCACCGCGGGGACGGCCCGGGCGCCGTCGGGGCTGCGGCCGTGGAGGACGCGGCCCTCCACGGTCACCTCGCTGAGCGCGGTGATCCCGCGCAGGGCCTCGGTCACGGCGCCGTTGTTCGGCTCCTCCAGCTCGACCTGGATGGCGTCGCCCTCGAGCGTCCGCTTCAGCTCGTCCGGCGAGCCGGACGCGACGACGCGGCCGCGGTCGACGATCGCGAGCTGCGAGGCGAGCCGGTCGGCCTCCTCGAGGTAGTGGGTGGTGAGGAGGATGGTCAGCCCCTCCTCCTCGTTGAGGCGCCGGATCTCGGTCCACATCTCGGCGCGCACCTCGGGGTCGAGCCCCGTCGTGGGCTCGTCGAGGAAGAGCACCGCCGGGCGGTGGACGAGCCCCATGGCGATGTCGAGCCGCCGTTGCATCCCGCCGGAGTACGTCCGCGCCACCTTCCGGGCGACGTCGCCGAGCCCGAACTGCTCGAGCAGCGCGTCGGCGCGGCGGCCGAGCTCCCGCCCGCGCAGGCCGTGAAGGCGGCCGTGGAGCATGACGTTCTCGCGGCCGGTGAGCTGGGCGTCGACGCCGGAGCTCTGCCCGACGACCCCGATGGCGCGCCGGACCTTGGCCGGCTCGCGCATGACGTCGTGGCCGGCGACGCGCGCCTCGCCGCCGTCGGCGCGGGCGAGCGTCGTCAGCACCTTCACGGCCGTCGACTTGCCGGCGCCGTTGGGCCCGAGCAGGCCGAAGATCGTCCCCTTCGGGACGTCGAAGCTCAGCCCGTCGAGCGCGCGCGTCTCCCCATACTGCTTGCGCAGGTCCTTGGCTTCGATCATCGCGGTCTCCTACAATCGTTCAACGCTCGAATAGTTAAGCGGAGAGAAATCTAGAATGTCAAGAGATTCGAAGAGGGACCTCGTCTGGCGGGTCATCTCCGCGGCCCGCCGCAACGAGGTCGCCGTCGAGCGCTTCGACCGCCGCGCGGCGGAGGCGCTCGGCGTCAACCGCACGGACGCGCGCTGCCTCGACGTCCTCGACAACGAGGGCGCCATGACCGCCGGCCGCCTCGCGGAGCGGCTCGGCCTGACGACGGCCGCGGTGACCGCCGTGATCGACCGGCTCGAGGCGAAGGGCTACGTCAAGCGGGTGCGCGACGAGCAGGACCGCAGGCGGGTGAACGTCGAGGTCACGCCGCTGCTGCGCGAGCGTACCGCCGCCATCTGGGGCCCGCTCGGCGAGGAGGGGACGGAGGCGCTCATGCGCTACTCCCGCCACCAGCTCGAGACCCTGCTCGCCTTCTTCGAGGCGTCGCGCGAGATCAACGAGCGCCACTACGAGCGGATCAAGGACCTCAGCTTCTAGCGCAGCCAGCGCATGACCTCGGAGGTCATCGACGCGCGGCCGTCCGCGCGCGACGCTGTCGCCGTTCACCCCCGGAGAACGGAGGCAGCGATGAGGACGGACACGTATGCGGAGAGCCCGCGCACGAGCACGCGGAAGGCGGCGGGCGGCACGATCCCGCCGCGGCTGGTGCTGCGCCTCGACGCCCTGACGAGCGGCGCCGTCGGCGTCCCCTACCTCGTGGCGGCCGGTCCGATCGGCGACGCGCTCGGGCTGTCCGAGGCGCTCCTGCGCGGCGCCGGCGTGGTGCTCGTCGCCTTCGCCGCCGGCGTCTGGCTGCTCGCCGCGCGGGCGGCGATCCCCGCGGCGGGCGTCGCGGCGGTCGTGGCGATCAACGCGCTCTGGGCCATCGACAGCGTCGGCGCGCTCGCCCTCGGCTGGCTGTCGCCGACGGCGGCGGGCGCGGTCTGGGTCGTGCTCCAGGCGCTCGTCGTCGCCGCGTTCGCCGCGCTCCAGGGCCGGGCGCTCCGGTGCTGAGTCAGCGGCGGCGGGCCCGCAGGGTCGCGGAGCGGAGCGGCCGACGACGAGGTCCGTTCCGACGGCCGCGACCCGCACCCGCGCGCGGTCCTCGCGCTCCAGGCGCGGGATCGTGACGCGGGTGCGGCGCGTCCGCAGCACGAGCCGCCGCCCGTCCACCGGGAGCGTGACGCGCACCTCGTACTCGCGCGCCCCGCGCACCCGCGGCCAGCTCACCACGAGCCGCGAGCCCGCCCGCCGCAGGCGGACGCGCCGCGGCCGCGGCGGGCCGGCCGCCGCCGGCGCCCGGTAGTGGGCGACGGTGAGGCCGTCGCGCGGGATGCCGTCCTCCTCGACGAAGGCGACGATCTCGCGCCGCCCGGCCGGGCCGCTCGCTGGGCGGAAGGCGATCGTCCCGCGCGGGCGGCTGACGGTCGCGATCCGCTGGGCCGCGCCCGCGCCGGTCTCGAGGAACGTCACGCGCCGGCCGGCGGCGGCGCGGAAGCGGTAGCGGAGCACCCGCCGCTGTCCGCGCCCGCCGACCCGGGCGAGACGAGCCCGCCGACCGAGGCGACGGCGACGTGGAGGTTGCCCGCGAGGTCCTGCGCGAAGCCGGTCGTCGCGCCGCCGACGGGGACGGTGCCGAGGTTGACGGCCGGGCCGAGGCCGGTGGCCGTGACGCGCCGGACGACGATGCGCTCGCTCCCCCGCGCGCCGGCGTGCATGAGCAGCCAGGCGCCGCGCAGCGGGGAGCTCGCGAGCTTGGCGTCGCGGCCCTCGCCGGCGACGACCTCCGGCCCCCAGTTGGCGGGGTTGCCGTAGGGGCCGCTGCCGTCGTGGCGGCGGAGGTAGACGCGATCGCCGTCGCCGTAGACGGCGACCGGCGTGGTGGCGTCGAGGAGGCCGGCCGAGGCGTCGAAGATCTTCCCGTTGTCGAGCGTCGCGAGCCGGACGGACTGGACGGCGCCGCCGCCCGCCCCGAAGGGGAGGAGGTGCCACCACGTCCCGTCCGCGCCGCCGCCCGCGACGGAGAGCGCGAAGTCGCCCGGCCCGAAGGTCGTGTGCCGGGTGGCGCCGTTGAGCGGGTGCGCGCCGGCGGAGAAGCTCGCGCCGCCGTCGGTGGAGACGAAGAGCTGCGCCCCGTCGAGGTCGCCGCCGAAGGCCTGCTCCGAGCAGCAGCGGTGCGAGGCGATGACGACCTCGTTCGAGGGGGTCACGACGACGAGCGGCGGGTCGAACTCCTGGTCGACCGCCGCGAGCCGGTGGGTCACGTCGCAGCCGCTCGTCCCGCGGGGGATGCGGCAGTACTGGAGGACGTCGGGCAGGCCGTCGACGCTCCAGGCCACGTGGGCGACGCCGGCGGCGTCCACGGCGACGTCGAAGCCGCTCGCGCGCTCGGCGAGCGTGTAGACCTGGGCGTGGGCGGGCGCGGCGAGGAGGGCCAGCGCGAGTCCCGCGACCAGCGAGCGCCCGACCCCCTTCACGGCGGGGACCCTCTCACGGCGGTCCCGTCCGGCGCAAGATCCCCACCCGGGCCGCGGCGTGCCGCAAGGGGTTCGGGGCCGCCGCGCGCGGGGTAGGCGAGCGCCATGCCCGACGACCCCCACCAGGGCTCCAAGCAGGAGGCCGCTGCGATGCGCCGGCGCCACGAGCGCGCCGAGCCGGTGGCCGACGACATGGAGCGCCGCTCCGAGGAGCTCGCGCGCGAGATCGAGGACGTGAAGGACGACTGGGAGCGCAAGAAGGCCGACCCGCGCGTCCCGGGCGCGCCCGAGCCGTTCGAGGACGTGGAGACCGAACGCCAGGACCTCGGCGAGCGGCCCGGAGGGGGCGACCGCTAGCGCGAGCGGCTCGCGAGCCGGAGCGCGTTGCGGACGGCGTAGGCCTTCCAGTCGTTGTTGAAGTAGGCGTAGACCTCGGTCGTCGGCCGCCAGGCGGCGAGGCGGCGCCGCCAGGTGTCGAGCTCGCGGGCGGAGTAGTTGCCGTTGCGGCCGCGGCGGCCGTAGTGGAAGCGGACGAGGGTCCAGTCCGCCGTCCGCTCGTGCGTCTGGAAGGGGCGCTCGGGGTGGTCGGCGATGACGAGCGCGGCCCCGTGGGCGCGCAGGAGGGCGTAGACGTCGTCGGCGAACCAGCTCGCGTGGCGGAACTCGAAGGCGTGGCGGCCGGGCGGCAGGCGCTCGAGCGCGCCGGCGAGGCGGTCGTCGTCGCGGTGGAAGGTCTCGGGGAGCTGCCAGAGGACCGGGCCCAGCTTCGGCGTGGCGGCGAGCGGCTCGAGCCGCTCCCAGAAGCGCTCGACGCCGGGGCCGAGGTCGGCGAGGCGCTTGACGTGGGTGAGGTAGCGGCTCGCCTTGACGCAGAAGACGAAGCCGCCCGGCGTCTGCTCGACCCAGCGCGCGACCGTGTCGCGCGTCGGGAGGCGGTAGAAGGTCGCGTTGACCTCGACGGTGTCGAAGACCTCGGCGTAGCGCGCGAGCCACCGGCTCGGCGGCAGGTCGGGCGGGTAGAGGACGCCGCGCCAGTCGCCGTAGTGCCAGCCCGAGCAGCCGACCCGCAGAGGGCGCGTCATCGCGCCGAGCGCTACCCGGGCGGCGGGCGGGGGAAACGCCGCGAGGCGTCGTCCGGCGGGCGCGGCCCTGGCAGGCCGCGCGCCCGGCGGCGCTAGGCTCAGACCATGGGGGACAGGCTCCGCTCCATCCTCCGCGCCGCGGGCCTCACCGCCTTCCTCATGGGCACGCTCGCGGTGCTCCTCAACCCGCCCTCGCTGTCCGGCGCGGAGGACCTGCTCACGCTGGTGCTCGGGGCGATCGCGCTCGTCGTCGTCACGGCGTGGGCGACGGTGACGGTCGCCGGCTGGAACGCGCGCGACGACGAGGAGTTCGAGCGCCAGGTGCGGCGGAGCGAGGAGCTCGCGCGCGATCCCCGGCTCGCCGAGGAGGCGACCGAGTTCGAGCTGCTCGTGGCCGACGCGATCGACCGGCTTCCCGAGGAGTTCCAGAAGCTGCTGGAGACCACGCCGGTGGTGGTCTCGCAGCTCGGCGAGGACGTCGGCGCCTACGGGCACTACTTCGGCGACAGCGTCGCGCGCGGCAACTGGGAGTCGCGCATCGTCCTCTACCAGGACACGCTCGAGCGCGACTTCGGCCACGACCCGGAGCTGCTCGCCGAGCAGGTCGAGCGGACGCTCTACCACGAGATCGCCCACCACCTCGGCTGGGACGAGCGCGGCGTCCGCGAGCTCGGCCTCTGAGGGCCGCGCGCCTCGTTTCCGCGGGCCGCGCTCGCGTCCTGTAGCCCTCCCGGCCCGGCCCGCCGCTCGCTAGCCTTTCTCGGGCCCGGAGAGGTGTCCGAGTGGCTTAAGGAGCGCGACTGGAAATCGCGTGGGCGGGGTCAAACCTGCCTCGAGGGTTCGAATCCCTCCCTCTCCGCTTCAGCAGCACGTCGCTGCCGGGGAAGGCCCGGACGAGACGGAGTGCGCCCATGTACGTCTCGGACCTCGCCCTTGACAGCGGTCCGAAGGCAAACCGGCAAGAGCAGAACGCGCCACTGCTAGGGCAGCAGATCCCGCAGCAGCTGCAGCACCTCTAGCGCGAGGAGGACGAGACCGAGGCCTGAGCGCACCTGAGCGCACTCTCTCCCCTCGTGGTTGGCGCATTCGGACTGCGACGCGGTGGCGGTTGCCGGACAAGGGGCGGTTGCCGGACAAGGGGCGTCGTCCGCCGGTGCTGGGATGTGGCCGCGACGGCGGCGCTTGTGACCGGTCGCTGACTCGTCGGCCCCCGAGGTCACGCGAGCGCGAGCGCCTAGAGGAGGGCGTTCACCCGCAGTTCGATGTCGATGCTGCAGTTCACACTTGGTCGTCGTCTTGCTCGCGCCGTTCGGCCCGAGGAGGCCGAAGGACGCCGTCCTGTGTGGTCACGGTACGGCGTTTGTTCGCGGCGACCGCAACCTTCGTCGGCGACTATCGGACGCCAGCTTTCGCCGGAACGGTGAGCGGGAGCAGCGGCGCGGAGGCAGCTGGTCACCGGGCTCGGTGGAAATCGCCGCCGCACGCGCGCCACACGCCCCGCTTGGCGCGGCGGGCCTTGCGCTCGGCCGCGCGGAAGCGGCCGTACTGCTGGAAGCGCTTGCCGCCGTACACGTACGTCCTCGACCAGCCCCTCGCGATCTGCGTCACGTTGAGCTGGCGCTTGCCGCGGTAGACGTAGGCGAGCAGGCGGCGGTACCGGTCGGTCCGGGCCTGGGTCGGGTCGGTCCGCAGCTTCACCGTTGCACCGCGCGGGGCGAGCGCCTTGAGGCTCGCCCTCGCCTCGCGGCCGCCGCACTCGACGGCTACGCCGGGCTTGCGCGTCTCCGGCGTGTCGACCCCGATCAGGCGCACGGTGTAGGTCCTGCGCGCCGGGCGATACGCGCGCACGCGCATCGTATCCCCGTCGACGAGCGAGATGACGCGCGCGAGGGCCTCTGCGCGCCTCGGCGTGCGCCGCCCCGGCTTGGAGCCGCCTTTGCCTCCGCCGCCTTGGCCTGGCTTCAAGCACGGGCAGGGCAGCGCCTCGCAGTAGATGCCGTCGCCGTCGGCGTCGATCGTGTCCGCCTGGCGCTGCGCCTCGGCTTGGTTCTCGTAGTCGGAGCAGGTCGCCGCAACGTGCACGGCGGGCTCGGTTTGAGCGAGCACAGCGGGCGTCATCACCGTGGCAGCGAAGATCGCCAGGACCGCAGTTGGTGCGAAGCGCAAGACGTGTACCCCTCATGGAACCCTAGTCGGGTGCGGCGCTCCGCGGCGGCGGTTGGGACCCGCCGGTCAGGAGCGCCGGCGTCACGGCGACGCGCCCGCCCCGGTCACACGTGGCATCCGGGGTGAGTCGCGCGTCACTCATGCGGAGCTCAGCCCTCGACGTGATATGTCCCGACGAGCCGCGCCTGCTCGAGGACGTGGTCCTCGATGCGGTCGAGCAGGTCGCGGCGGGTGAGGCCGGGCTCGAAGTCGGTCTCGGTGTCGAGGGCGTAGACCCAGAAGTAGTAGTGGTGGGTGCCGTGGCCGGGCGGCGGGGCCGGGCCCTGGTAGCCGGTGTTCCCCCACGAGTTGACGCCCTCGGTGAGGCCGCTGACGCCCTCGGGCAGGCGCGTGGTGTCACCGGGGAGGTTGTAGGCGACCCAGTGCGTCCAGCCGTCCACCATCGGGGCGTCCGGGTCGTGGACGACGACCGCGAACGACTTCGTCCCCTCCGGCGCGCCCGACCACTCCAGCGCCGGCGAGACGTCCTCGCCGCTGCCGGTGTGGCGGTCCGGGATGCGCTCGTGGTGGCCGAACGCCGGGCTGGTGATCGCCAGCTTGCCGACGTAGAACCGTTGTGCCATGCGCGGGACCCTAACTCCCGCGCGGCGCCTCACGCTCCGAGACGGAGGGTGACCGCCTCGCGGTTGGCGTTCCCGTGGCGGTCGCGCGCCGCCCCCGCGGGAATCGTCACGGTCGCCCCGCCCTCGACCTCGAACACGGTGCCCCGCCGCTGCCGCACGACGACCTCGCGGCCGTCGACGACGAAGCGGACCTCGCCGCCGTTGGCGTGGAACGGGCGGTGGGTGAGGTCGACGTTCTCCCGCGCGCGCGGGTAGGCGAGCCGCACCGCGACGCGCCCCGCCGAGACCTCCACGCGCTCGATCGTCAGCGTCTGTGCCGGCACGACGCGGAACTCGCGCGAGACGAGCTCGTAGCGGTTCGCCGTCACGCGCAGCCGGTACACGCCCTCGGGCGCGTCATGCGGCACCTCCCAGTAGGCGCTGTAGCGCCCGCGCTCGTCCACCCGCCAGAGCATCGCCAGCCCGAGGTCGGAGTCGACCTCGCGCCACTCGCCGTCCACCAGCCGCTCGGCGACGACGAACGCGCGGTCCACCGGCCGGTCGGCCCCGTACGCCCCGCCGGTCCAGGCGATCCCCGCGTGCCCGAGGCGCGGCACCTCCTCGGCCGGCTGGGCCGTGAGCCGCCCCGAGGCCGCCCCCTGCGGATACGGCGGGCCGTTCGGCTTCACCCCGTTCGTCGGGTCGAAGCGGTCCGGCGCGGGGGCGGGCTCGCCGCGGACGAGCGCCTGGGTCAGCTCGAGGAGGCGGTCCTGGAGGAAGACGGAGGTGTACGGCCCGTAGAGGGTCGAGCCGCCCTCATAGTGCTGGCGCGAGTACTCCTCCGGCGTCGTGAGGTAGCTGAGGTACTCGTTCACCAGGCCGGCGACGACCACCCGGCGGATGCGCTTGGCCCGCGCGACCGGAAGCAGCGCGGCGCGGACGCGCGCGCCGACCTCCTTCGTCGGCTCGCCGGGCAGCGTGGCGATGAGCCGGTTGCCGACCTGGACGACCATGACCGGCGCCGCGGTCGGGAACTCGCCGATCGGCACGGCCAGCTTGTGCCCGTGCGAGGCGAACGTCTCCACCGCCGAGACCGCGCCCTCGAAGGCGTTGTGGGTGATGTCGTACAGCGGGCCGCGCCCCTCCTCCGAGCCGGTGAGGAACGGCAGGCCGATGCGCGCCGTGTCGGCGACGCTCCCGCCGGCCGAGGTCTTGCGCCCGCAGAAGCAGGCGCGCGTCCAGCGCGCGTCGAGCGCCGGCCGCGGCGACAGCCGCCGCCCGGCCGCCCGCCAGGCGCGCAGCATCGCCGCCGCCTCGATCCGCCCGACGTAGTCGGAGCCGGCGGGGCCGCCGTGGTGGAGGCCGGCCGACTGGTCGCCCTCGTTGCCGTTGCCGTAGACGTTGACGACGTCCTGGGAGGCGGGCACGCGCCCGATCCGCCGCACCTTCTCCTCGAAGACGCGGTGCGCCGAGGCGTGGTGGTCGCCGTTGTAGGCCTCGAGCTCCGCCTTCGTCACCGTGCCGTGGTTGGCGAAGTTCGACCAGGCGCCGATCGGCACCCGCCGCGTCTTGCCGCGGCGGCGGACGAGCTTGTCGACGCGCAGCACGTCCACCGCCGGATCGATCGTGTGCTCGGCGCCCTCGGGATCGTCGGTCGCGCGGCCCCGGCCTCGCTCCCTGATGATCCCGTGGTCGGCGAGGTGCGCCTCGACGCTGCGGTTGCGCGTCAGGCCGACGATCCGCTCGGTCCCCCAGCCGACGACCGCGGGGCCGAGGTCCTCGACGGCCCGCCGGATCGCCGTCGCGATCTGGCGGACGAGGAACGTGTAGAGCTGCCGGTCGGCCGGCGCCGGCATGAGGAACTCGATGAACGTCTCCGGCCGCGTGATCGTCTCGAGGCTCGGCGCCGCCGTGTTGTAGGTCGGGAAGTTCGCGAAGCCGCCCGGGCCGGCGTGCGTGTGCGTCGCCGAGATCAGCACGTCGGCGGGGTCGAAGCCGGCGGCCTCGGCGACGTGCTGGTGGAGGCCCGACGGGATCATGAACAGCTCCGCGGCGACGAGCGCGACCTTCCGCCCGCCGCGCTCGAGCACGAGCGCCTTCGCGAACAGCCGCGTGTGCTGGCCGCGGGCGAGGCGGTCCGCGCGCGTCCACCCGCCGAGGAAGTAGTGGGTCCGCTGCGGTGTGATGTCGGCGCGGCCGACGCCGGCGCGCAGCGTCCCGTCCTGCGCGACGGCGCCGGCGGGCAGCGCGAGCGCCGCCGCGGCGAGCGCCGCCCCGAGCGCCGCGAGCCGCCGCATCCTCACCGCCCGCGCGGGCGGCGAACCGTGTACGTCGCGCGCGCCGGCGTCCCGCCCGTCGCGTCGTCGTTGACCGCCGTCACCGCGAACGGCGCGCTGGCGCGCCGCCGCAGCGAGCGCAGCCGTGCGCTCGTCAGCCGGAAGCGGAGCGTCCTCGCCTCACCCGGGTCGAGCACGTACGAGAGCGCCCGCGTCGCGCCCTCGAGCGTCGCGCGGCCGCGGCACGGCTCCGGCTCGCGGCCGGGGAGCGGCGGCGGGCAGCGCAGCCGGATCGCGACCGTCCCGCGCCTGCTCGCCCGCCGGGTGCGGACGAGGAGCTGCGGCGCGCGGGCGCGGCGCGGCCCGGCCGGCGGCAGCGGGTCCTGGACGACGCCCTTGAGGTACTGGTCGGGCTCGAGCAGCGAGTTGAGGAAGCCCGCGTCGGCGTTCTCGCGGCTGGGGTTGACGCGCACCGGCTCCTCCGGGAGCGGGATCTCCTGGTCGGTCACCGAGCCGAGCACGCGCCGGTAGAGCTCGTGCTCCCAGCCCTGGCCGCCGCTGAAGACGAGGTTCGGGTCCTGGCCGTTGCGGACGACGACGATCCCCTGGCTGGGGAAGACGGTCACGAGCTGCCCGAACAGCCCGGAGAAGCGGTACATGTCGTGCGGCAGGCCGGGCATGTCGCGGTCGTCGGACACCGGGCGGTTGAGGATGCGCGGCCCGATGCACGGCACGCCGGCGTTGAGCCAGATGAGCCAGCCGTAGCAGCCGTTCGTCTCGGTCGGCGCCAGCGCCTCCTTCAGGTACTCGCGCGAGAGCAGCCGCTCGCCGCGCCACACGCCCCCGCGCCGCAGCAGCTCCCCGAGGCGGCCGAAGTCGTCCGGGCGCATGTTCACGCCGTAGAAGCCGCCGACGTTGCCGACGCGGTCGCGGACCCAGAACCAGGCGTCGTCACGGATCCCGAGCTTGCTCGTGAGCTCGCGCTTCGCCCAGGCCTCGAGGTCCTCGCCGACGGCGCGCTCGATCGCCTCGGCGAGCAGCGAGACCGCGCTCTGGGCGTACTCGAAGTACGTGCCCGGCTCGTGCGCGAAGCCGAGCGTGAGCGCGTCGCGCACGCGGTCGGGCATCGTGAAGACGTTGTAGTCGCGCAGCCCGTTCCAGCGCAGGCCCGAGGTCATCGTCAGCAGGTGGCGCATGGTGATCGCGCCGTGCTTGCGCGACGCCTCGGGGATGAGCGCGCCGACCGGGTCGTCGGGGGAGATGAGGCCGAGCGTCATCGCCCGCCCGAAGACGAGCGAGGTGACCGACTTCGCCATCGACCAGCTCTCGAACTTCGCGTTGCGGTTGAGCGCGGCGAGCCGGTCCTCGGCGACGAGGCAGCCGTGGCGGTAGACGCGCACGGCGAACGCTAGCTGGGTGGTGGCGTAGTCGACGGCGTCCTGGAGCTTGGCGCCGTTCATGCCCGCCTCGGCGGGCGTGGCGCGCTCCCAGCGCGCGCCCGGCTCGGCGCACTCCTTCGCCGCCTGTGCGGGCGCGGCGGCGACGAGCAGGCAGACGGTGGTGATCGCAGCCCCGAGGGCTCCCCTGACGCGGACCATCCTGTGCCCAAGCGTACCTGCGGATCGGCGGGGAGGTCGCAGTTCGCCGGCGAGCCGGCGTGCGTCGAGGCGCCCGTGCAGACCCGGAACGCGACGCGGCCGCCCGGTGGCGGCCGCGGTGAGCAATCGGGGCGCCCGGATTTGAACCGGGGACCTCACCGACCCGAACGGTGCGCGCTACCAGGCTGCGCCACGCCCCGACGGAGCAACGAGTCTAGTACGGCCTACGTCCCCTCGCCGCCTGAGGGCGGCTCCTGGTCCCGCGGCCGCAGGAGGACGATCTGGCTGCGGGCGACCATCACGAAGCCGACGTGCTGCGGCGGGTCGGTGCTGTCGAGCACGGTCACCGTCGCGTCGCTGATCGCGAAGAAGTCGCGGTCGCGCTGGTTGATGAAGTCCGAGAGCCGGCTGCGATAGCCCTCGCGGGGCAGGGTGAGCGTGCCCTCGATCCGGTAGCGCGCCGTCTCGATGATGATCGGCTCGCGGCGCAGGTCCATGGCGGCGGATCGTACCCGCAACTGCGGCGCCTCCCCGCCACCTGCCGGTACCGTGTCCCCATCGCAACGGTGCGGGAGCCGTCGCCGCCAGACCACAGCTCACGGGGAATGCCCGCGATGACCAGCCGCCCGCTCCGGCTCGCGCCGGTCGCCGCCGCGCTCGCCTTCGCCGCCGCCCCGGCGGCGCACGGCGCCGCGCTCGCCGGCGACGTCGAGGTCGCCGGGACGCGGCCCGCCCCGGACTGCCAGGACGCGCCGCGCGCGGGCGCCGGGGTCGGCTTGCGCCGCGTCCGCGCGGCCGCGGGCTCGCTCGTCGTCGCGCGCCTGCGCGCCGCGCGCGGCGACTGGGACCTCGCCGTCTTCGACGCCGAGGGCGGGCGCGTGGCCGCGTCGTCGGGCTTCGGCGCCCGTGAGCTCGCCGTCGGCTTCGCCCGCCGCGGCGGCGAGCTCGTCGTCCAGGCGTGCCGCCTCGCCGGCGACGCGGCCTCGGCGCGGCTCGACGTGACGACCGTCCCGCTGCCGGCGCGCCGCGGGCGCCTCCGGCTCGTCCGCATCGCCGCGCCCTCGCCCGCCGACCGCGACCGCCTCGCCGCCCTGGGGATCGACCTCGCCGAGCACGGCGGCCGCGGCTGGGTCGAGGCCGTCGCCCAGGGCGACGACCTGCGGCGGCTGCGCGCGGCGGGCTTCAGCTGGCGCGTCGTCGCCGGCGACCTCGCCCGCCGCCTCGCCGCCAACGTCCGCCGCGACGTCGCCTACGCGGCCGGGCGGCGCGCCTCGGCGCTGCCGAGCGGGCGGACCTCCTACCGTCGCCTCGCCGACTACGAGGCGGACATGAAGCGGCTAGCGCAGGAGCGCGCGGACCTCGTGCGGCCGGTCGTCGCGAGCGTGCGGAGCCTCGAGGGCCGCCCGATCGCCGGCATCGAGATCAGCGAGGACGTCCACGCCACGGGCGACGGCAAGCCGGTCTTCCTCATGCTCGGCGTCCACCACGCGCGCGAGTGGCCGTCGGGCGAGCACACGATCGAGTTCGCCCACGACCTCGTCCGCAACTTCGGCGCCGACGAGCGGATCACCGGCCTGCTCCGCCGCGTCCGCGTCCTCGTCGTCCCGGTCGTCAACGTCGACGGCTTCAACGTCTCGCGCGAGGCGGCGGTCGACCTCGGCGATCTCGGGCGGGCGCTCGGCGGCGAGACCGGCTACTCGCTGGCGACGCTCATCGACCCCTTCCTCGCCTACAAGCGGCGCAACTGCCGCCTGCTCGGCACGCTGCCGACGATCCCGGGCCTGTGCGCGCTGGCGCCCTCGCGCCTCACCGGCGTCGACCTCAACCGCAACTACGGCGCGTTCTGGGGCGGCCCGGGCGCGAGCGCGCTGCCGTTGTGGGACACCTACCGCGGGGCCGCTCCCTTCTCCGAGCCGGAGACGCGCGCGATCCGCGAGCTCGTCTCGCAGCGGCAGGTGACGGTGCTCATCACCAACCACACCTTCGCGAACCTCCTGCTGCGCCCGCCGGGCCTCGCCTCCCAGGGGACGCCACCGGACGAGCCCGCGATGAAGGCGCTCGGCGACGCGATGGCCGAGGCCAATGGCTACACGAGCCAGCAGGCCTGGGAGCTCTACGACACGACCGGCACGACCGAGGACTGGAGCTACGCGGCGACCGGCGGCTACGGCTTCACCTTCGAGATCGGCCCGAACGAGTTTCACCCGCCGTTCGAGGAGGTCGTCGCCGAATACCTCGGCACGACCGAGGCGGCGCGCGGGCGCGGCGGCAACCGCGAGGCGTTTCTGCGCGGGCTCGAGGCCGCCGCCGACCCCCGCCACCACGCGGTCATCACCGGCCGCGCGCCCGCCGGCACGACGCTTCGCCTCCACAAGGAGGTGACGACCGGGAGCTCGCCGGTCCGCCCGTTCGAGACCGACCTCGTCGGCGACCCGATCGGGCTCGAGGGAGACGTCATCGTCACGCGCGACCGCCTGACGAGCGAGCTCGTCGTCGGCCCCTCGCACGCCTTCACCTGGCACGTCAACCCCTCGACCCGCCCGGCCGTCGTCGCCGCCGGCGGCACCGAGGCATGGACGCTGAGCTGCCTCGGCCCGGACGGGCGGGTCGTCGCCGAGCGCGAGGTCGTCGTCGGGCGCGGCGAGCGGGTCGACCTCGGCCAGGCCTGCTCGCCGGCGCTGCTCGCGCCCGCCTCCGCCGCCGACCGGCGCGTCCGCGCCGCGATCAGCCGCCGCACCGTCCGCGCCGAGCGCCGCGGCCGGGCGGTCACCGTCGTCGTGAGCTGCCCGCGTGCGGCCCGGGCGCGCTGCGCCGGCACGCTCGAGCTCGCCACCCGGGTCCGCAGCCGCGGGCGGGCGCGGACGGTCGTCCTCGGCCGCAAGCGCTACGCGCTCCGGGCCGGGACGCGGCGGACCGTGCGGGTCGTCATCCGCCGCGCGCAGCGGCGCCTGCTGCGCTCCGGGCGGACGCTGCGCGTGCGGGCGACGGCGATCGGCGCCGACGACACGCGCCGGACGGTGACCATCCGGGTGCGCCCCGCGCGCCGCTGACTCAGGCGCGGTCGGGCAGCGGCCGCCCGACCACCCAGGCGTGGGGGACGCCGAGCTTGAGCACGAGCATCCGCCGCAGGCTCGCGGCGCCGCGGGCGCGCCAGCCGAGCTTCACCGCGCCCGCGCCGTTGCGCGCGAAGTAGGGGCGCCCGCGCGCGAGCACCTCGAAGCCGGCCGCGCGGACAGAGCGCTCGAGCCCGGCCGCGTTCGGCACCCACCAGAAGGGCGCGTCGTCGATCGTCGAGAGCGCCGCCGCCGGTGCGCCGCGGCGGCGGAGCGTCATCGAGAGCGAGATGACGTCGTTGACGAGCAGCTCGCCGTCGCACACCCGCCGGATCGCGGCGAGCGCCCCGATCGGGTCGCGGAGGTGGAGGAGGAGCGTCCCGATGAAGACGAAGTCGAATCCGCCGACCTCCTCGCGGCTGAGGTCGTAGACGGAGAGGACGCGCCGCTGCACCCGCGAGCCGAGCGCCTCGTGGGCGAGCCGGAAGGCGGCGTCGCGCGGCTGGGCGGCCTCGCCCTCCAGCGGGGGCCGCGGCAGCGGCCAGTCGTAGCGGGCGGGGTCGTCGAGGTCGATCGCGACGACCTCGTCCGCGCCGCGCCGCTCCATCTCGAACGCCCAGAAGCCGTCGTGGGTGCCGACGTCGAGGCAGCGCTTGCCGCGCAGCGACGGCGGGAACGGCAGCCTGCGCAGCGTGTCGCGCAGGTCGTACTCGCCGCGCGTGACCACGCCGCCCGGCAGCGCGATCGTGTGGTACCAGCGCAGCGCTGCCGCGCGCTCGGCAAGTCCCTCAGGCACCCAAGCCCCCTTCCGCCTCGGCACCCTACCCGCCGGCGCGGCGCGAGGTCGCGCTCACGCGGCGGCCGGCTCGCCCGCGTGGGGCGCGAGCTCGGGGTGGTCGCGGAGGTCGACCTCGTACGGCTGCAGCCGCCGCCCGTCGGCGTCCTCGAAGATGCGCACCCGCGGGGTGTCGAAGCGGCCTCGCTCGGCCGAGACGACGACGGCGCGGCGGCCGTCGGCGAGCGTGATCTCGGCGCCGGGCGGATACGGCGGCACGACCTCGCAGAACACCTCGACCACCTCGGGGTCGAACGCCTCGCCGCTGCCGGAGCGGATGATCCCCACGCCGACGTGCTGGGGCGCGGCGTTCGCGTACGGGCGCTCGCTCGTCACCGCGTCGAAGACGTCCGCGACCGCGGCGATGCGCGCGAACTGCGAGATCGCCTCTCCGGCGAGCCCGTCGGGGTAGCCGGTCCCGTCCCAGCGCTCGTGGTGGGAGCGGACGACGCTCTTGGCCCGCGCGCCGATGCGGTCGCCGGGGAGCAGCTCGATCCCGTGGAGCGGGTGGCGGCGCATGAGCGCCCACTCCTCCTCGTCGAGCGGGCCCGGCTTGTGGAGCACGTGGCTGGGGATCGCGATCTTGCCGATGTCGTGGAGGAGGAGCCCGGCGCCGAGCTGGGCGAGGTGGTGGTCGATGCGGTCGAAGCTCCTCTGCCCGCGCCAGTCGACGCGGCCGCGCTCGTGGAAGAGCCGGTTGGCGATGAGCAGGCCGATGACGGTGACGTCGATCGAGTGCTCGAGCGTGTAGGCGTCGGCGCCGGCGAGGTCGGCGAGCGCGAGCGCGGCGTCGCCGGCGTCGGCCACCTCGGAGGCGATCTGGGCGGCGACCCGGCTCAACTCGTCGATCGCCCTGTCCGGCAGCGGGCGGTCGAGCTTGGTCGCGGCGGCGTCGGTGAGCGCGCGGTCGAGCGCCTCGCGCGCCTCGCGCCGCGTCTCCTCGCAGATGGCGACCGGGACCTCGATCCCCCGGCTGATCTCGTCGTCGACGTAGATCGCGTTGATGCCGGCGGCGACGAGCGCGTCGAGATGACGCTGCGTGAGGACGACGCCGGCGCGCAGGAGCGGCACGCGGCCCCCGTTCGGCGCGGGGATGTCACGCCCGAGGCGGGTGCCGGGGCTGGTGCGTCTGGTGGCGACGAGGCGCATCGAGGCTGCTTTCGGGCGAGCGCGAGTCCATGGCAACCGGCGATGAGCGCGGCCGGTTCCTACCTTCATCGACCGAGCGGTCGATGCGCTTGAGCGAGGTAGGCTCGCTGCCATGCGCTTCGGCGTGGCGATGTTCCCCACCGACGTCTCGGCCTCGCCGGTCGAGGTCGCCCGGATGGCCGAGGAGCGCGGCTTCGAGTCGCTCTTCTTCCCCGAGCACACCCACATCCCGGTGGCGCGCGAGACGCCGTATGCCGGCGGCCGCGAGCTCCCCGAGCACTACCGCCGCACGCTCGACCCGTTCGTGGCGCTCGCGGCGGCGGCGACGGCGACCGAGCGGATCCTGCTCGGCACCGGCATCTGCCTCGTCGTCCAGCGTGACCCGATCACCACCGCGAAGGAGGTGGCGAGCCTCGACCTGCTCTCCGGCGGACGCTTCCTCTTCGGCGTCGGCGCCGGCTGGAACCTCGAGGAGATGCGCAACCACGGCACCGACCCGCGCCGCCGCTTCGGCCTCATGCGCGAGCGGATCGAGGCGATGAAGGCGATCTGGACCCAGGACGAGGCCGCCTACCACGGCCGCCACGTCGCCTTCGACCCGATCTGGTCGTGGCCGAAGCCCGTCCAGCGGCCGCACCCGCCGGTGCTCGTCGGCGGGATGGGCAGCGGGGTGCTCGACCGCGTCCTCGCCTTCGGCGACGCGTGGATGCCGAACCGCTTCGACGACCCCGAGCGCCTCGCCGGGCGGATCGAGCGCCTCCGCCGCCGCGCGGAGGAGGCGGGCCGGCCGATCCCGGGCGTGACGCTCTTCGGCGTGCCGCCGGAGGCCGAGCTGATCGCGCGCCTGGAGGCCGTCGGCGCCGAGCGCGCGGTGTTCTGGCTGCCGCAGACGGGGGCGGGCGAGGCCGAGGCCGCGCTCGACCGCCTCGCGGACTTCGCCCGCCGCTACGGCTAGCCCGCCGCGCCGAGCGGCTGCGGCGCCCCGGCCGGCTCGGCCCGCTCACGCTCGCCGGGGCCGCCGGAGCGGTCCTCGTAGGCGCGCGCCACGCGGCCGACGCCCCAGGCGAGCGTCCCGATGAACGAGAGCGCGATCGCGAGCACGACGAGCGAGGCGACCGTCCACAGCCAGAGCGGCACGTCGTCCTTGAGCTCGCGCTGGAGGAACTGCGTCTCGTCGGTGAGCGGGCGCGTGAACGCCGGCGGCGCCGGGATCTCCTCCGCCGGGATCGCGCGGTCCTCCGGCGCGTACACCGGCGCGAGCAGCAGCGAGCGGCCGGTGTGGAGGCGGATCGCGGTCTTGTGCGTGCCACCCACCGGCAGCGGGCGGGTCGAGCGGTAGACGCCCTCGCCGATCCGCTCGAGGTGGTCGACGACGATCTTCGTCCCGCCGCCCCAGGCGAGCGCCGTCAGCCAGTAGGCGTCCTCGGCGGCGTCGGGCGGGTCGAGCCGGACGGTCGCGAGCGCGTCGCGCTCGGTCGGGCCCGGGACCTCCTCGAGCGTCACGCTCGCGCGCCAGCCCTCCGGCTCGGTGATGACGAGGTTGTTCGCCACGAGCGCGCCGATGACGAGCAGCGCGCCGACGAACACCGGCCGCGCCACCTGCGGCCGCGGCAGCTGCCCGCGCAGTCCGGTGGCGAGCAGGGCGCCGATGAGCCCGCCGGCGACCGCCGCCACGAGCGCGTACAGCAGCCCCTCGGGCAGCATCGCCTCGTTCCACGGGATCGGCATGAACACCTGCGACCAGGCGTACTCGGTCGCGAAGCCGGCGGCGCCCGCGGCGAGGCCGGCGGCGGCGCCGAAGGCGAGCGGCCGCTCGCGCGCGGGCAGCGCGAGCGCGACGAGCTCGATCGCGGCGGCGGCGCCGAGGTAGAGCGGGAAGTACGGCGTCGCCTCGCCGAGGACCGGCCCGACGATGACGGCGACGACGGCGCGGACGACGAGGAAGAAGGCCGCGGTCGCGATCGCCCCGCCCGGCCCGATCCAGATGCGCGCGGCGACGAGGCCGATGCCGGCGGCAACGGCGATGAGGAGCGGGTGGAAGGTGGCGTGGAACTGCGGGACGCCGAAGTCGAACTCGCCCTGGAAGGTCGAGAGGCCGAGCAGCAGGCCGCCCATGAGCCCGACGCGCCGCGCCGCGAGCACGAGCTGGGCGCGCCGCCGCGAGCGCCCGCCGCGGCGGTCGCGCTGGGCGTGCATGCCCTCGGCGAGCAGGATCGCCTGGCCGATGAGCGTCATGCCGGCGCCGCCGATGAGCATGAGGTGGGTCGGGCTCCAGAGCGTCACGTCCTGCCCGAACATGCGGTGCCAGAGGTCGTCGAGCGGGAAGCCGAGCAGGGCGAACCCGCCCGCGGCCGCCATGAGCACGCCGCCGACCGGCGCGTACCAATCGGTGCCGATCCGCACGGCGGCGCGCCCCGGCCGCTCGCCGACGGGGAGGGCCATCGCGAGCACGCCGGCGGCGAAGACGCCGAAGAGGCCGACGAGGATCAGGTAGTGCGACGGGTTGGCGAGCGGGCCGTCGTCGCGGCCGTCGTCGGCGTGGATCGAGATGTCCCACATCATCCCCACGAGCGCCGTGAGCAGCGCGGCGCCGGCGACGGCGGCGGGGAGGGCCACCCAGCCCGGCAGCTTCGCGACGCGCCCGGCGAAGGCCGCGGCCCGCGCCAGCAGCGTGCTCGTGCCGCGGCGGTGGGTGATCGCCAGCCACATGAGGATCGCGCTCGCGCCGCCGGCGATCGCGGTCGCGATGATGACCTGGTCGGTCGCGGCGGCGCCCGCGGGCTTCGTCTCGACCGCGGCGAGGGCGGACGGCGCGGCGACGACGGCGTGGGCGAGGGCGGCGGCGAAGGCTGCGGCGAGCTGTCGAAGTCGGATGCGCATGTGGCGGCCTCCCCGGTCGATGACGGGCGGCAATGTTACACCGATTGATGTAACAGTCAAGATGTTACGATTGCCGCGTGGCGGAGCCCGGCGCAGCAGAGGAGCCGCTGCTGACGATCGACCAGATCGCCCAGCGAACGGGGATGACGGCGCGCAACATCCGCGCCCACCAGTCGCGCGGGCTGCTGCCGCCGCCGCAGATGCGCGGCCGCACCGGCTACTACGGGCCCGAGCACATCGCGCGCATCCAGCTCATCCGCGAGCTCCAGGACGAGGGCTTCACGCTCGGGGCGATCAAGCGCCTGCTCGAGCGCGCGAACGGCTCGAGCGCCGAGGTGCTCCGCTTCACGCGCGCGCTGCGCGAGCCGTTCGAGGAAGAGGAGCCGGAGGTGCTCTCGCCCGAGCAGCTCGCCGGCCGCTTCCGCGGCGCCGACCCGAGGGCGCTCGAGCGCGCGGTCAAGCTCGGCCTCGTCCGCACGCTCGCCGACGGCAAGCTCGAGCTCGCAAGCCCGCGCCTGCTGCGCGCCGCGCAGGAGCTCATGGCGCTCGGCCTCTCGCTCGAGGAGGCGCTCGACGTCGCCGCGGCGCTGCGCAAGCACGTCGACCGCGTCGCGCGCCTCTACGTCGACCTCTTCCTCGAGCGGGTCTGGAAGCCGTTCGAGGCCGACGGCTCGCCGCAGGAGCGCTGGCCCGAGGTGCGCGAGGCGCTCGAGCGGCTTCGCCCGCTCGCCGGCGAGGCGCTCGTGGCGATGTTCGGGCTCGCGATGACGAACGCGATCGACCAGGCCGTCGGCCGCGAGGTCGCCCGGCTGGAGAGGCAGGCGTCGCCCGCCGGGCGCTCCGGCCCACGCAAGCGGCGCTCGCGCTAGGCGGCTTCCCAGGTGTGAGACCCCACAGGAGCGGGAAGTCGCCCGCCACGGTCCACACCCGAGAGAAGGAGTCGATGGCCATGCAGGAGGCCGGGCGGGTCACCGGCACGAAGGACAAGGACTACGACCTCATCTGGTTCACGGAGCAGTGCCTCCAGAACGCGCTGCGGCTGCAGACCTACATCCAGGACGCCGAGCGCGAGGGCGACGAGGAGCTCGCCACGCTGTTCAAGAAGGCGCAGGCGGAGAGCCGCAAGGGCGCCGAGCAGGGCAAGGCGCTCCTCGCCGCACGCATCTGAGGCCACCGGCGCCGGCCGAGCGCGCGGGACGCCCTCGGCCGTCTGGCCGCCGGCCGGCCGTCCGCCGGCCGGAGACCGCGGCGAGCAGCGAGGCCGCACGTCCGCCGGCGACCCCGGGCGGCGCGGCGGGCCGAGGTCAGCGGCCCGCCAGCAGCCAGTCGATGATCCCGCCGACCGCCTCCCAGTCCTCGCGCTCGCGCGCGTCCGAGAGCTCGCGGAGCACCTGGGGCTCGATCGACAGCAGCGCCTCCGATCCGGCCGACACCCAGCGGACCAGGGCGTAGTGGACGAGGTCGTCGACCGGCACGCCGGTCGCGGCCGACAGGTTGCGCAGCGTCGGCATCGGGTCCTGGAGGCGCGAGCGGCGGACCCGCTCGGCGAACTCGGCGTGCTCGGGCGGGACGGTCACGGGCGCAAGGCTAGGGGCCCTGGCGGGCGGCCGGCCCGTGACCGCTGCCGGTGAAAGCGATCGTTCACGCACGGTGTCGTGGCCGCCGGGTCGGGAAGGCCTCGCAACGTCCGGACTGCACCGGTGAGGGGCGGTCACGGGAGAAGCTCGCGTACAGTAATGTGAACGATCGTTTATGCCCGTCTCTGGATCCCTCAGGAAGCTGCGATGGCCTACGTGATCACCGGCACCTGCTGCAACGACGCCGGCTGCGTCGACGTCTGCCCGGTCGACTGCATCCACCCCACGCCGGACGAGCCCGGCTTCCTCACCGCCGAGTCGCTCTACATCGATCCCGGCACCTGCATCGACTGCGGCGCCTGCGTGGAGGCCTGCCCGGTCGGTGCGATCGTCGCCGACGTCGACCTCACCGACGAGGAGGAGCCGTTCAAGGAGCTGAACGCCTGGTACTTCGAGAACCGCCACCCCCACCCGGCGCCCCAGGCCTCCTCCTGGTCGTCGGCGCTGCCGCCGGCCGAGCCGGGCGAGCCGCTGACGGTCGCGATCGTCGGCAGCGGCCCCGCGGGCTGCTACGCGGCCGAGGCGCTGCTCCGCCTCGACGACGGGGCGCGCGTGCACGTGTACGAGCGCCTTCCCGTCCCGTCGGGGCTCGTCCGCTACGGCGTAGCGCCCGACCACCAGGACACGAAGGCCGTCGCGACCGCCTTCGAGCACGCGCTCTCCTCCGACCGCGTCACGGTCCACCTCGGCGTCGAGGCCGGGCGCGACGTCTCCCACGAGGAGCTGCTCGCCCACCACCACGCCGTCATCTACGCGGTCGGCGCGCCGTCGAGCCGCCGCCTGGGCATCCCGGGCGAAGACCTCCCCGGCTGCCGTGCGGCCACCGACTTCGTCGCCTGGTACAACGGCCATCCCGATGCCGCCGGTCTCGAGTTCGATCTCTCCTGCTGCCGTGCCGTCGTCGTCGGCAACGGCAACGTCGGGCTCGACGTGGCGCGCATCCTCGCCGCCGATCCCGCGGACCTCGCCAGGACCGACATCGCCGATCACGCCCTGGACGTCCTGCGGGAGAGCCGGATCGAGGAGGTCGTCGTCCTCGGCCGGCGCGGGCCGGCGCAGGCGGCGTTCACGACCGCGGAACTCCTCGGGCTGACGCAGCTCGCGGGCGTCGCCGTCTCGGTCGACTCACCGGCGGTGCCGCGTGAGCCCGCCGACCCGCACGTCCCGCCGCTCAAGCTCGAGCTGCTCTCGCGGCTCGCGCAGGACGGGCGCGGGGAGGACGCGCGGCGCCGGGTCGTGCTGCGGTTCGCGGCCTCCCCGGTCGAGGTGCTCGGCGACGGCAGGGTGGAGGGCTTGCGCATCGCCCGCAACGAGCTCGTCGTCGACGACGCCGGCCGGGTGGAGGCCCGCCGTACCGACGTCGCCGAGGAGCTCGAGTGCGGGCTCGTCCTGCGCGCCGTCGGCTACCGCGGGGTCCCTGTCGCGGGCCTTCCCTTCGACGAGGAGCGCGGCGTCCTTCCCAACGAGGGCGGGCGCGTCGTCGACCCGGCGACCGGTAGGCCGCTGTCCGGCGTGTACGCGACCGGTTGGATCAGGCGCGGGCCGAGCGGCGTCATCGGCACGAACAAGCGCTGCGCCCAGGAGACCGTTCGCGCGCTGCTCGCCGATCGTGCCGAAGGACGCCTCCCCACCCCGCCGGGCGCGCCGGAGCAGCTCGCGGCGAAGCTCGCCGAGCGGCGGCCGGCCCCGCTGGACCTCGCGGCCTGGCGGCGGATCGACGACCACGAGCGCGCGCGGGGTGCGCGCGAGGGCCGCCCGCGGGTTAAGCTCACGGACGCCCAGGCCCTGCTCGAGGTCGCGCTCGCGTCCTGAGCGGGAGCCGGACCTCCGCGCCTGCGCTCCCGCCGCGTGGGGCGGCGCCGGGCGCGGGTCAGGGAACCCGGCCCCTGAGCGCGCTCGGCGCGCTCAGGGGCCGAAGGGACGGGAGAGATATGGGGAGGGGCCGGCCCGAAACGATCGCGGGCGGCTCACGCGTTCTCGTCCTCGACGAGGTCGAGGACGAACTTCGGGCAGCCCGTCACCGCGGCCTGGACGGCCTCCTCCTGTCCCTCGGGGACATACTCGGTGCGGAGGTTGACCAGGCCGTCGTCGCCGAGCTCGAAGACATCCGGCGCCTCTTGGGCGCAGATGCCGTAGCCCGAGCAGCGCGAGCGGTCCACGATGATGCGGTCCGGCATGGCCGGAAACCCTACCGGATGAGGGCGGACAATGCAACACATGACGTTTGTTGTTCGGTAGGCTGTGCTCCGTGGACCTCAACGACACCCCTGAGCAGGCCGAGTACCGGGCGCGCGTGCGCGCCTGGCTCGAGGAGCACAAGGCGGAGGCGCCCGAGGCGCGGACGGGCGACGCCGAGCAGATCGCGCGCCGGCGCGCGTGGCAGCGCCGCCTCGCCGAGGCCGGACTGGCCGGCGTAACCTGGCCGCGCGAGTACGGCGGCCAAGGCCTGGGCCCCGTCGAGCAGGTCATCGTCAACCAGGAGATCCAGCGCGCCGGTGTGCCCGGCGTGCTCGACGTCATCGGAGTCGGGATGATGGGGCCCTGCCTCATCCAGCACGGGACCGAGGAGCAGAAGGCCCGCTACCTCGGCCCGCTCCTCCACGCCGACGAGACGTGGTGCCAGCTCTTCAGCGAGCCGGCCGCAGGCTCCGACCTCGCCGGCATCGAGACCCGGGCGGTCCGCGAGGACGACGGCACCTGGGTCGTCAACGGGCAGAAGGTCTGGAGCTCGGGCGCCCACTACGCCTCCTTCGGGATGCTGCTCGCCCGCACCGATCCCGACGTGCCCAAGCACAAGGGCCTGACCATGTTCGTCGTCCCGATGGACGCGGAGGGCGTGACCGTCCGCGGGCTGCGGCAGATCTCCGGCGAGGCCGAGTTCAACGAGGTCTTCCTGGACGGGGTGCGCCTGACCGACGACCACGTCGTCGGCGGGGTCGGCCAGGGCTGGCGCGTCGCGCTCACCGTGCTGATGTTCGAGCGCGTTGCCCTCGGCCTCGGCTCCGACGCCCTCGGCTACACGCCGGAGCGGTTCGCCAAGGCCCTCGCCGGCACCCAGGCCGCCCGGTCGCACGACGTCCGCCGCCGGCTCGGCGAGGTCGCGACGGAGCTGCTCGCCGTCCGCTACGCCTCCCACCGGACGCTGACCGCGCTCAGCCGCGGCCAGGTCCCGGGCCCGGAGGCCGCGATGGCGAAGATCACGACGACGAGCGCCGCGGTGCGCGGGGTCGATCTCGTCGTCGACGTCCTCGGCCTCGAGGCGCTCGAAGGCGACGCCGGCCGCTGGCGCTACGAGACGTCATTCCTCCCCGGGCTGAAGTCGGCGGGCGGGACCGATGCGATCCTCCGCAACACCGTCGGGGAGCGCGTCCTCGGCCTGCCCCCCGAGCCGAGGGTCGACAAGGACGTGCCGTTCTCCGAGCTCCGTTCCCGTCAGGGCCAGGTGGTGGTCGCCCGATGAACTTCGCGCTGTCGGACGAGCAGGAGTACCTGCGCGAGGCCGCGCGCGGGATGCTCTCGCGCTTCGCGACGCTCGAGGCCGCGCGCCGGGAGCTGGACGAGCCGGGCTCGCTCCCGGACCTCTGGCCGACCGCGGTGGAGGCGGGCTGGCCCGGGCTCATCGTCGCCGAGGAGGAGGGCGGCGCCGGGCTCGGCGTCTTCGAGGCGATGCTCGTCGCCCACGAGCTCGGGCGTGCGCTCGCGTCCGTCCCCTTCATCGGGCTCGTGCCGGCGGCGGCGCTGCTCGCGGGGACCGAGCACGCCCCGAGGGTCGCCGCGGGCGAGCGCCGCGCGGTGTTCGTCCCGGCCGCCCCGCCGGACGACCTCCGCGGGGCCTGGGCGGCGGGGGACGGCCGTGGCCCCGCCCCGGCCGTCGACGGCGACGGCGTCCTGACCGGCGAGGCGCGCCACGTGCTCGACGCGCCGGCTGCGGACCTCTTCGTCGTCGCCGCTACGGGCCCTGAGGGGCCGCGGGCGGTCGTCGTGGAGGGCGGCGCCCCCGGGCTGGAGGTCGCGCCGGTGCGCGGCTATGATGCGACGCGCGCGCTCGCGCACGTCCGCTTCGACGGCGCGCGCGGCACGGTGCTCGACGCCGGGACGGATCGTCTCGCCGACGCCTGGTGGATCGTCCAGGCGCTGCTCGCCTCGGAGGCGCTCGGCAGCGTCGAGGAGTGCCTCGACATGAGCGTCGCCTACGCGAAGGAGCGGCACACCTTCGGCCGCCCGATCGGCTCCTACCAGGCGATCAAGCACGAGCTGGTCGAAATGCTCCGCCTGCTCGAGAACGGGCGCGCGCTCGAGCTCTACGCCGGCTATGCGCGCGAGCAGGCGCCGGCGGAGTGGCCGCTCGCGGCCGCCGCCGCCCGCTCGGCCGCCGAGCAGGCGCTCGGCTTCGCCGCGCGCGCGACGATCAACGTGCACGGCGGGACAGGCGCGACCTGGGAGCACGACGCCCATCTCTTCTTCCGCCGGGCGCAGGTGAACCGCCGCCTGCTCGGCGGGCGCGACGCCGCCTCCGAGCGCGTCGCGGCAGAGCTGCTCGCTCAAGCCGCCGCGGCCTAGGCCGCGGCGACGCCCCGGCCTCGGGGCCCACACGTGACGGTGCGAGCCCGTCGCGGCGCCCGGTTCCGGCCGGGCGCCGCGACCCTGTCCCAGGCCGGGCGTCCTGCTCCGGTGGGCGCGGAGCGGGTCGCGGCAGGGCGCTTCCCCGCGGCTTCCGAATGCCCCGCTTTCCCGGCTGCAGTATCCCCGCGACGCCCTTCCCGGCGGGTGGCGGAACCGGTTGACGTTGCTACACCAGCTGTCAGCTGTTACATTCGCGCCATGACGACCGAAACGACGACGCGGGAGCTCGGTCTCGTCGACCACGTCCGCACCTGGGCGGACACCCGTACCGATCACATCGCCGTCCGCTGGGAAGGCGGCGAGCTGACGTACCGTGAGTTCTTCGAGCGCGCCTGCCGGCTCGCCGGCGCGCTCGCGGACATGGGCATCGCGAAGGGGGATCGTGTGGCGATCCTCGACAAGAACGGCCCGGCCCACCTCGAGGTGCTCGTCGGCGCTCCGCTGATCGGCGCCGTGGGCACGCCGGTCAACTTCCGCCTGGTCCGCTCCGAGATCGAGGCCGTCGTCCGCGACGCGCAGGCGCGCGTCCTCGTGGCGGGGAGCGAGTTCCGCGCCGACGCCGAGGCCGTCGCCGACGCGCTCGGGGTACCCCTCTACGTCATCGACGCGCCGGAGGGGGACCCGCAAAGCTACGAGGCGTGGATCGGCGCCCAGGAGCCGACGGATCCCGGGATCTCGCCGGCGATGGACGACGTCGCCTGTCAGCTCTACTCCTCGGGCACCACGGGCCTGCCGAAGGGGGCGGAGCTGACGCACGCGAACCTCCGCTCGAGCCTCACCAACTACGGCCGCTTCGCCGACTTCAAGCCCGACTCGGTCAACCTCGCGCCCCTTCCGATGTTCCACATCGGCGGCGGTGGCGTCGCCCTGGCCGGCCTCTGGGCGGGCGTGACGAACCGGCTCGTCCGCGACGTCGTCCCCGGCGAGCTCCTCGACACCATCGAGAAGGAGCGCGTCACGCACGCCGCGCTCGTGCCGACGATCATCGGCGCCCTGCTGCAGGTACCGGGCGTGGAGAGCCGTGATCTCAGCAGCTGGGAGATCTGCCTCTACGGTGCCTCGCCGATCTCCCCGGCGCTCCTCGCCCAGGCCGTCCGGGTGCTCGGCTGCAAGTTCGCGCAGGGCTACGGGCTGACCGAGACGACGGGTATCGCGGTGCTCCTGCCGCCCGAGGACCACGACCCGGACGGCGCGAACGCGCATCGCCTGCGCGCCGCGGGCAGGCCGGTCCACGGCATGGAGGCGAAGATCGTCGTGCCCGGCGAGGACCGGGAGGCGCCCGTCGGCGAGATCGGCGAGATCTGGCTCCGCGGCGCCAACGTCATGAAGGGGTACTTCAACAACCCCGAGGAGACGGCCAAGGCGATCACGCCCGATGGCTGGTTCAAGACCGGGGACGCGGGCCGCATGGACGCGGACGGCTACATCTACATCGAGGACCGCGTCAAGGACATGATCGTCTCGGGCGGGGAGAACATCTACCCGTTCGAGATCGAGGCGAAGCTGCTCGAGCACCCGGCCATCCAGGACGTCGCGGTCATCGGCGTGCCCCACGAGCGCTGGGGCGAGACGCCGAAGGCGATGGTCGTCCTGGCCGAGGGCCGGCAGCTGACCGAGCAGGAGGTCATCGACTTCGCCAAGCAGCACCTGGCGAGCTACAAGTGCCCGACCAGCGTCGACTTCCTCGACGAGCTGCCGCGCAGCCCCACCGGCAAGATCCTGAAGAAGGAGCTGCGCAAGCCGTTCTGGGAAGGGCGGGAGCGGCTGGTCTCCTAGCCGTGACCGCGAACGGCGACAACGGCACGGCCACGCGCGCCAGGTCGGACCGGCGGGGCCCGCTGGCCGGGATCCGGATCCTCGAGGTCGGCGGCATCGGCCCTGCGCCCTTCGCCGGGATGATGCTCGCCGACCTCGGCGCCGACGTGCTCCGCGTCGACCGCTCCCGGAAGGCAGCCGACCGCGCGGCGACGGATCCGACGCTGCGCGGCCGGCAGACCATCGTCGCCGACCTCAAGTCCGAGGAGGGGCGCGCGCTCGTGCTGCGTCTCGCCGAGCGGGCGGACGCGCTCATCGAGGGTTTCCGCCCCGGTGTGATGGAGCGTCTCGGCCTCGGGCCCGCGGACCTGGAGGCGCGCAACCCGCGCCTGGTGTACGCGCGGATGACCGGCTGGGGCCAGGACGGGCCGCTCGCGCAGGTCGCCGGCCACGATATCAACTACATCTCCGTCGCTGGCGCCCTCGGCTCCATCCGCCGCGCCGGCGAGCGGCCCATGTTCCCGCTCAACCTCCTCGGCGACTACGGCGGCGGGGCGCTCTTCCTCGCCTTCGGCGTCGTCTGCGGCGTGCTGGAGACGCGCACCTCCGGGCGGGGGCAGGTCGTCGACGTCGCGATGGTCGACGGCGTCAACCTCCTCACCGCCGGGATCCACATGCTGCGCAGGTCCGGCCTGTGGGAGGGACCGCCCGGGACGAACCTGCTCGACGGCGGCGCCCACTTCTACGAGGTCTACGAGACCGCCGACGGCGGCCACGTTGCGGTCGGCGCGATCGAGCCGCAGTTCTACGCGCGCCTGCTCGAGCTGCTCGGGCTGTCCGCGGACGAGTTCCCGCAGTGGGACCGGGAGCGCTGGCCCGAGCTCAAGGAGCGCTTCGCCGGGATCTTCCGCACGCGCACGACGGCCGAGTGGCGGGAGCTGCTCGAGCAGGAGGACGCCTGCGCGACCGCCGTGCGCCACATCTTCGACGCCGCCGAGCACCCGCACATGAAGGCGCGGGGCTCGCACGTGGAGCTTAACGGCGTCCTCCAGCCGGCGCCCGCGCCGCGCTTCTCCAGGACGCCGGGGGCCGCGCGCCCCCCCGAGAACGACCCGGACGCTGCCCTCCAGCGATGGGGGATCAGCGAGGAGGACCGCTGCCGCCTGCGGCCCGAGCCGGTTGCGGGGGCGGTGACGTGAGGTAGTCCAACCCCAACAACCAAGGCGGGAGGAATGCCCCCGACAGCAACCGCATCGACCAAGAACCGCGTGAGCCTCGCCGACATCCCGGCGGTCGTCGCCCGCGCCAGGGAGGCCTTCGACAGCGGCCGGACGCGGCCGCTCGAGTGGCGGCGCCGCCAGCTCGACGCGCTCATCGGCCTGCTCGAGCGCCACGAGGAGGAGCTGCTGCAGGCGCTGCACGCCGACCTCGGCCGGCCGCGGCTGGAGGGCTGGTTCGCCGATATCGGCCCGATCCGCGGGGACGTCGCCTACATCCGCGACCGGCTGGCGAAGTGGGCTGGGCCGCGCCGGGTCCGCCTTCCGCTGGCCGCCCGCCCGGGCACGGCCGAGATCGTGCCCGAGCCGCTGGGCGTCGTGCTCATCATCGGCCCCTGGAACTACCCGGTCCAGCTCATCGTCGAGCCGCTCGCGGCCGCGCTGGCGGCCGGCAACGCCGCGGTCGTCAAGCCCTCGGAGCTCGCCCCCGCGACGTCGGAGCTGCTCGGCCGGCTGCTGCGCCAGTACCTCGACGCCGACGCGGTCGCGGTCGTCGAGGGCGGGCCCGAGGAGTCGAGCCGGCTGCTGGAGGAGCGGTTCGACCACATCTTCTTCACCGGGAGCGGCCGGATCGCGCAGCTCATCATGCACGCTGCCGCGAAGCACCTCACGCCGGTGACGCTCGAGCTGGGCGGCAAGAGCCCGGTCTACGTCCACTCCAGCGCGAAGCTGGAGAACGCCGCGCGGCGGATCGCCTGGGGCAAGTTCTTCAACGCCGGCCAGACCTGCGTCGCGCCGGACTACGCGCTCGTCGACCGGCCGCTGGTGGAGCGCCTCGTGGACAAGATCCAGCTCGCCTGCCAGGACTTCTACGGCCTGGCGCCGATCGACAGCCCGGACTTCGGGCGCATCGTCAACGACGCGCACCTCGAGCGGCTGGAGACGTTGCTCCGCGACGTCGAGCCCGCCTTCGGCGGCCACATCGACAGGGCGCAGCGGTACCTCTCGCCGACGGTCGTCGTCGACCCGCCGGCCGACAGCCGGCTGCTGGAGGAGGAGATCTTCGGGCCGGTGCTCCCGGTCGTCCCCGTCGACGGTCTTGAGCACGCCATCCGCGAGATCAACTCCCGCCCGAAGCCGCTGGCGCTCTACGTCTTCAGCACCGACGACGCCGTCACGGACACGGTGCTCGAGCGCACCAGCTCCGGCGGCGCCTGCGTCAACCACTGCATGCTCCAGGCGGCGCCGCCGTGCCTACCGTTCGGGGGCGTCGGGCCCTCGGGCATGGGGCGCTACCACGGCCAGGCCGGCTTCGACACCTTCTCCAACATGCGCTCGGTCCTGCGCAAGCCGGCGGGGCTGGAGAACGACTTGCTGTACCCGCCGTACACGAAGCGGCAGGAGCGGCTGCTGAGGATGGCCCTGTAGGTAGGGGAACCCTAGGGAAGGAGTGCGTGATGGCGACCACGACGACCGAGGCGCCCGCGAAGGTCGAGCGGAAGCCGAAGCAGGAGGACCGGCTGGCGGAGTACCGGCCGAAGACCGACAAGCCGGCCCGTGAGCTGAAGCGCTTCTGCAACGTCGAGGAAGTGGCGCGCCGCTACGGCTGGGACGCCGTGAACCCGCTGCTCGAGGGTGCGTTCACGGCCGACGACCTCGCGCTCGAGGTGGTCGACGACTTCGCGCGGATGAAGGGCGCGGCCGGCCGGCGGATGCTTGAGCGGGCGCTGGATGAGGGCATCGAGTCGGTGCCGGATGCGCCGGACTCGCTCAAGCGGCTGTTCGAGGAGCTCGACAACCCGCCGGAGTGGGTCGACTGGGAGCAGCTGCGGCGCGGCTCGATCGCGTACTTCCGCTCCGGGCCCCTCGTGCCGTTCATCCTCACCTGCTCGATCATCGGCGGGAGCGAGCGGGCCTACGGCATCACGCGGCCGATCGTGTTCACCGGCCGCTTCGAGGAGTACGCGGCGATCCGCGCGCGCGAGACGGCGCGCTGGCTCGTCGCGGCGACCCGGCCGGACGGGATGCGCCGCTTCGCCGAGGGGTTCAAGCTCACGGTCCACGTCCGGATGCTGCACGCGATGACCCGCCGCAGCATTTCGAAGTCGCCGTCGTGGGACTGGGACGAGTGGGGCACCCCGATCGCCGACGTCGACGGCCTCTATGCGATCTCCTACGACTTCACGCAGCAGCTCGTCGATCCGCTGCTAGAGATCGGGGTCAAGTACTCCGAGCGGGAGATCGAGGACATCTACGCGCTCTGGCGCTACATCGGCCACGTCCTCGGCGTGCCCGATCACCTCCTCCACCGCGGACCGGCGCAGGCGCGGCAGTTCGCCGACATGTACCTGTCGCTCGATCCCGGGGCCGACGATGAGTGCCGTCGCCTGCTGCGATCGCTGATCGAGACGGCGACGCCGGAGGAGGACGACGGTCTCGACGTCTTCCCCGGCTACATCACGAAGCTCTTCCCGCCGGAGCGGCTCCGCAAGCTCCTGTGGGGCTTCACGCGCTTCTGGATGGAGGACGACGTCGCCGAGAGCCTCGCCGTGCCGAACACCCCGTGGAAGTACGCGGGGCACGCGCTCAAGCCGGTCGCCAGAGTCTACGAGGCCGGCCGGCGGCTGGGCCTGATCAAGGACGAGCAGATGGCAGAGATCGCCATCGGCCTGCTGGAGCACGCCTCGAAGCCGCGCGAGCAGGGCGAGAAGACGATCGCCGACGCGAGCGAGGTCGAGCAGGCGGTCCAGAAGCGGGCGACCGTCTTTCGGGGGAAGCGCGGGCGCGCGGCCGGTGCCGCCGCCTACCAGAGGAAGCGGGCGGCCTAGCCCGGGCGCCCGGGGAGGCGACGCGGGGCCCCGCGACCGCGGTCGCAGGGCCCCGCGGAAAGCCGGCCGGACCCGCGCGGGCGATCTGCGCCACCCGCCGTGCGCGAACCGGCACGCGGTTGCCGAAGACGGCCCTGTAGGGGCCACTCGAGGGGAGGAGTGCGATGGCCACGATCAGGACCGACGCCGAGCTTGCGGAGGTCGCGGGAGAGCCGGAGCAGCAGGACCGGCTCGCCGCGTGCCGGCCGAAGACGACGAAGGCGCCGCGCGAGCTCAAGCGCTTCTACAACGTCGAGGAGACCGCCCGCCGCTACGGGTGGGAGCGCGTGAACCGGATGCTCGACGCCGTGTTCACGGCCGATGACCTCGCGCTGGAGGTGGTGGAGGACTTCTCGCGAATGAAGGGGGCGGCCGGCCGGCGGATGCTCGTGCAGGCGCTCGACGAGGGCATCGAGTCGGTGCCGGATGCGCCGGACTCGCTGAAGCGGCTCTTCGAGCAGCTCGACAACCCGCCGGAGTGGGTCGACTGGGAGCAGCTGCGACGCGGCTCGATCGCCTACTACCGCAGCGGCCCCCCTCATCCCGTTCGTCTTCCTCTGCGCGAGGATCGGCGCCGGCGTCCAGGCGTACGGTCTCACGCGGCCGCTCGCGTTCACCGGCCGCTTCGAGGAGTACGCCGACGTCCGCTCGCGCGAGACGGTGCGCTGGATGTGGCGGCCACGCGGCCTGAGGGCATGCGCCGCTTCAACGACGGCTTCAAGCTGTCCGTCCACGTGCGGCTGCTGCACGCGATGGCGCGACGCGCGGCGTCGAGGTCCCCGTCCTGGGACTGGGACGACTGGGGGACGCCGATCTCCGACACCGACGGCGTGTACGCGGTCATCTACTTCGCGCAGCAGCTCGTCGACCCGATGCGGAAGATCGGGATGCGGTTCTCCGCACAGGAGGTCGAGGACATCTACGCGCTCTGGCGCTACATCGGCCACGTCCTCGGCGTGCCCGAGCGGCTCCTCTACCGCAACGCGGCGGAGGCGCGCGAACTTGCGGACATCTACCTGTCGCTGGACCCGGGGCCGGACGAGGAGTGCCACAAGCTCCTGAGGTCCCTGGTCGAGCTCTCGACGCCGGAGGACGGCGGCAACCTCGACGTCTTCCCGGTGATCGTCACCAAGCTCTTCCCGCCGCTGCGGCTGCGGAAGCTCCTCTGGGGCCTCATGCGCTACTGCAGCCGAACGAGGAGATGGCCGACGCGCTCGCCATCCCCGACACGCCGTGGAAGCACGCCGGCACGGCGCTCAAGCCCTTCGCGAAGGCCTACGAGGCCGGCCGGCGCCTCGGCCTGATCAGCGACGAAAAGATGGCGCGGCTCGCCATCGAGACGTTCGAGCTGGCCTCGCGACCGCAGGTCAGGGGCGAGAAGACGGTCGCCGAGGGCAGTGACGTCGAGCAGGCGGTGCGGCGCCGCACCAGCCTCTTCCGCGGCAGGCGCGGACGCGCGGCGGGCGCCACCGCCTACCAGAGGCAAGCGGCCTAACGGGAACGATCGTCCGGACCGAGGGGGACCGGTGGCCACGGGTCGCCGGGGCCCCGCTGCGTGGAGCGTGGCGCGCGTCCGCCGCGCGGGCCGGCCCGTGGCCCGGTCCTACCTCGTGCCCGCCGCGGCCCGGGCGCGAGCGCGCTCGACCTCCTTCGCGACTGCCGCCAGGTCGATCGAGTAGCCGGTGACGGCCCGGCAGGTCGTGTGGCCGAGGTGGTGGATGAAGTAGGCCTCGCGCACCGCGTCGGGCAGCCCCTGCGCGTCGAGGCTCGCGTTGACGGACGCCTTCGCGAGCTGGACGCCGGTGGGCGAGCGGTCCGCGATCTCCGCGGCGATGTCGAGCGTGACCTCCTCCAGGCGCTCGCGCCGGACGACGTGGTTGACCATCCCGAGGCGGTGCGCCTCCTCGGCAGTGATCGGCGTGCCGCGGAACAGCAGCTCCTTCGCCTTCCGCGGCCCCAGCTCCCAGGCGTGGACGAAGAACTCGTGCCCGTTGACGCCGAAGCCGGCGACCGGGTCGCTGAACGTCGCGTCCTCGGAGGCGATGATGAGGTCGCACGGCCAGATGAGCATGAGGCCGCTGGCGATCGTCCGCCCCTGGACCTGCGCGATCGTCGGCTTGCGGAGGTTCCGCCACTTCCAGCATCGCTGGAGGAAGACCTCGTCCTCGTAGACGCGGTGCTCGTCCGGCGAGTACTCGCCGAGGAACTTGAAGTCCTGGAGGTCGTGGCCTGAGGAGAAGTCGTCCCCCTCGGCGGCGAGCACGATCACGCGCACGTCGGGGTCGTGGTCGGCCTGCGCGAACGCCTCGTCGAGCTGGTCGAGCATCGCCCGGTCCTGGGCGTTCTTCGCCTCCGGCCGCGCGAGCGTGACGCGTCGGACGCCGGGACGGGGATCGTCGATGCGGATGCGGGTCGGGGCTGCCATGACAAGGAACAGCTTACGTCACACGTTGCATCCGCGGGCCGATCGCTTAGGCTTTGTCCTCGTGCCGCGAGTCGCGCGACAGGAACAACGGAGTGCCGAGGACACCCGGACCCAGCTGCTGGACGTCGCCGAGTGTTGCTTCGAGCGCTACGGCATCCCGCGCACCACGATGGAGGACATCGCCGCCGAGGCGCGCGTCTCGCGTCCGACCCTCTACCGGTACTTCGGCGACCGCGACTCCCTCATCACCGAGATTTCGCAACGGCGTGCCGCCCGCTTCGCGGGGAAGATGAAGCGCTTCTTCGCCCGCTACGAGAGCTTCGAGGAGCAGCTGGTCGAGGGGATGCTCCACCTCGGGCGGATCGGCCAGCGGGACCAGTTCTTCAGCTCGCTCATCACACCCTCGACGGTCCGCGAGGCGCACCAGGTCCTGATGGCGCCTGCCGCCGCGATCGACTTCGCCCGCGAAGTCTGGGGCCCGGTGCTCGACGCGGCGCAGGAGCGCGGGGAGCTGCGCGACGGGCTCGACCGCGAGCTCGCGTACGAGTGGCTGACTGCGATCAACATCCTCCTCATCGGCTGGATCGAGAACGCGCACGGCCAGATTGAGGAGCGCCACCGCGAGCTGCTGCGGGAGTTCTTCGTCCCCGCCTTCGTGAAGGCCTGATCGTCGCGGAGGCCGGCGGGCCGTGACGGGCGCGGACGTCCTCGCCGAGCGTCGTGGGAGGGTCGTCGTCCTCACGCTCAACCGCCCGGAGCGGCTCAACGCCGTGACGCCCGCGATGCACGGCCGCTACCTCTCCCTGCTCGCCGAGGCCGCGGGCGATCCCGACGTCGGCGCGATCGTGGTCACGGGGGCCGGACGGGGATTCTGCGCCGGCGCCGACGCCGATGCGGTGGCGGAGACCGCCGAGCGGGCCGCGGGGCTCGCCCGCCGCGCCGGGGCGCGGCGGCGACCCGGCGCCGCGACGCACCCGGCCTTCGGCCGTCCGTGGGTCCACCACCTCGGCGTCCCCAAGCCGATCGTCGCCGCCGTCAACGGGCCGGCCGCGGGCCTGGGCCTCGTGCTGGCGTGTTGCTGCGACGTCCGCTTCGCCGCCGAGGGGGCGACGCTCGCGCCGGCCTTCGGGCCGCTCGGCCTGCCGCCCGAGTTCGGGCTCGCCTGGCTGCTGCCGCGGCTCATCGGCGGCGCGCGGGCGACGGAGTGGCTGCTCTCCAGCCGGGTGGTGCTCGCCGAGGAGGCCCGGGAGATGGGGCTCGTCCACCGCGTGGCGCCGCCCGGGCGCGTCGTGGACGAGGCCGTGGCCTGGGCCGAGGACGTCGTGGCCCGGTGCGGGCCGGACGCGCTCGCGCATGCCAAGCGGCTGCTCCACACCGGCTGGATGACCGACCTCGCGAGCGCGTTCGACGAGGCGAGGGAGCTCACGGACGCGGCCGTCCGCGGCCCCGAGTTCGCCGAGGGGGTGGCGGCGCGCCGGGAGCGCCGCCACCCGCGCTGGCCGCGTCGCTCAGCCGGCTGAGCGGGGCGGCATGCGCATGCCGCCGTCGACGCGGATGACCTCCGCGTTGAGGTAGTCGTTGGTGAGGAACGTCATGACGACGTCGACCAGCTCCTCGACGTGGCCGAGCCGCTTCGGGAAGAGGACATCGGTGCCGAGCCGGCCTTTGAGGTCCTGCGAGGCCTCGCTCGGCCCGAAGATCGGGGTGTCGATGACGCCTGGGGCGACGGTGTTGACGCGGATGCCCACCGTCGCGAGGTCGCGGGCCATCGGGAGCATCATGCCGACGATGCCGCCCTTGGAGGCCGAGTAGGCCACCTGGCCGATCTGCCCCTCGAAGGCGGCGACGGACGCAAAGTTCACGATCGAGCCCCGGGCGCCGTCGTCGTTGTAGGGCTCGGTCCTCGCCATCGCGGCGGCCGCGAGGCGGCAGACGTTGAAGGTGCCGATGAGGTTGACCCGGAGGACCTTCTCGAACGGGCCCCTGGGCATCGGCTCGTTCTCCCGGGAGATGATGCGGCCGGACCGGCCGATGCCCGCCGCGTTTACGACCGAGCGGAGCGGGGCCTGCTCGGTGGCGGCCGCGATGGCGCGCTCGACGACGTCGTCCTCGGCGACGTCGCCGTGGATGTACGTGTAGCCGATCTCCTTCGCCAGCGCCTCGCCGCGCTCGGCGTCGAGGTCGATGCAGACGACGTGCGCGCCGGCGGCCGTGAGCGCGCGGGCGGTGCCCTCACCGAGGCCGGAGGCGCCGCCGGTGACGATAGCCGAGGTGTTCTTGGGGTCCATGGGCGGGCACCCTAGCAAGACGATGACACAACTGACGAACTGTGTAAGAATGTCAGCATGACTGCCACCGCCACGGTCCCCTCGAGCCCGGTCGACCTCGTCTCGCCGGAGGTCGTGGCCGACCCGCTGTCGGTCTTCAACGAGCTGCGTCGCACCAGCGACATCTGGTGGCTGGAGCGCCACAAGGCGTGGCTGCTCGTCGGCTACGACGTCGTCCGCGAGGCGCTCAGCCACGAGAACTTCTCCACCGACAACATCACGCCGCTGCAGCGGCACCTGAGCGAGGAGGAGCGGGAGCGCTTCCGGCCCGCCGCGGAGCTCTTGTCGGGCTGGATGATCTTCAACGACCCGCCGACCCACACCGCGCTCCGCGGGCCCGTGCGCGCCGCCTTCACGCCCCGGGCCGTGCAGCGGCTGGAGGAGTCGACCACCCGGCTCGTCGAGGAGCTGCTCGAACGGGTCGACCCGGGCTCCGGGTTCGACCTCGTCCAGGAGATCGCCTATCCCCTGCCGGCGATCGTGATCGCGAACCTCCTCGGCGTTCCGGTCGACCGCCACACGGAGTTCCAGCGGTGGTCGCGCTACCTCGGCGCGCTCGTGATGGGCAAGGTCTCGCGCAAGGACGCCTGGGACCGGGCGCTCAAGGCAGCCCAGGACTTCGAGTCGCTGTTCTCCCAGATGATCGAGGAGCGGCGCGAGCAGCCGACGGAGGATCTCGTCAGCGCGCTCGTCCACGGTGCGCCGGAGGACGGCACGCTGACGGAGAAGCAGCTCATCGGCGCCTGCAGCCTGCTGCTGTTCGGCGGCCACGAGACGACGACCAGCCTGCTCACGACCGCCTCCTACCACCTCCTCGGCCGGCCCGACCGCCAGGCGCAGCTGAAGCGCGACCCCCAGACGGCGATCGAGGAGATCCTCCGCTACGAGGGGCCGTCGAAGATCGTCGTCCGCCGCGTCCGCGAGGACGCCGAGTGGCACGGCGCGCCGATGAAGCAGGGCCAGCCCGTCTTCTGCTCGATCATGGCGGGCAACCACGACCCGCGCCAGTTCGAGGACCCGGACGAGCTCAAGCTCGACCGGCAGCCGAACCGCCACCTCACGTTCGGCTGGGGGCTCCACTTCTGCCTCGGCTCCCAGCTCGCCCGCATGGAGGCGCGGATCCTGCTCCCGCGGCTGTTCGACCGCTACCCGGACCTCGAGCTCGCGGTGCCGCGCGAGGAGCTGCAGTGGCAGCCGACGATCGTCGGGCGCACGCTCCGCGCGCTGCCGGTGCGGGGAGGCGGGAAGGCGTGAGCCTCGTCCGCCTCGAGCGCGAGGGGCCGGTCGCGCACGTCGTCCTCGCCCGGCCCGAGCGGCACAACGCGCTCCTGCCCGAGATGTGGCAGACCCTGGCTCGCATCGGCGAGGAGCTCGGGCGGGACGAGCAGGTCAAGGTCGTCGTCGTCCGCGGCGAGGGCCCCTCGTTCTCGAGCGGCATCGACCGTGAGGCGCTCGCCGACGGGGTGCTCACGCCGTTCGGCTTCACCGGCGACGAGGCCGACCGCGACCGCGAGCACTACGAGGAGCGCGACATCGTCGCCGCCCAGGCGACCGCGCGCTGGCTCATCGAGGGCGACTTCGTCTCGATCGCGGCGGTGCGCGGCTACGCGCTCGGAGCCGGCGCCCAGATCGCGATGGCCTGCGACATCCGCGTCGTGGGCGACGACGCACAGTGGGCGCTGCCAGAGGTCGAGATCGGGCTGTTCCCTGAGATGACCGCGGTCGCCGTGCTGCCGGGGATCGTCGGCTACGACCACGCGCTCGAGCTGGCGCTCACCGGCCGGCGCTTCGACGCGCGGGAGGCCGAGCGGCTCGGCCTGGCGACGAGGCTCGTCCCCGCCGACGAGGTCGTCGCGGTCGCGACCGAGCTCGCGGAGCGCATCGCCCGCGCCCGGCCCGACGCGATCCGCTACTGCAAGCGCGCGATGCGGCGCGGCCGCGCGAGCGACGTCGACGGTGCGCTCGCGGTCGCGCGTCAGGGTGGCCTCCGCCTGCTCCGGGGCATCCAGGAGTACTGGACGTGGGAGCGCGCGGGCGCGGCGTGGTGACGGCCGCGCCGCTCGACGTCTGCAACCCCGCGACCGGCGAGCTGCTCGCCACCCTGCCGGTCGCCGGGCCCGAGGAGCTCGACGCGGCGGTCGAAGCGGCCCGGCGCGCGATGGGGGATTGGGGGCCCGACGAGCGGCGCGCCTCGGCGCTCGTCGCGATCGGCAAGGCGCTGCTCGGCTCGGCCGACGAGCTCGCGCGGACGCTGACCGCCGAGCAGGGCAAGCCGCTCGCCGAGGCCCTCGACGAGGTCCGCGGGGCTGCCGCGTGGTTCCTCCACTACGGGCGGCTCGAGGTCGCCGACGAGCGCCTCCAGGACGACGAGCACGCCGAGGTCACGGTCCGCCGCCGGCCGGTCGGCGTCGTGGGCGCGATCACGCCCTGGAACTTCCCGCTCATGCTCGCCGCGTTCAAGCTCGCGCCCGCGCTGCGTGCCGGCTGCGCGGTCGTGCTCAAGCCCTCCCCGTTCACGCCGCTCGCCACGCTCGAGATGGTGGAGCGGATGAACGAGGTGCTCCCGAAGGGGCTCGTCCAGGTCCTCGTCGGCGGCAACGAGCTCGGCGCGGCGATCACGCGCCATCCCGGCATCCGCAAGATCAGCTTCACCGGCTCGACCGCCACCGGCAAGGCGATCGCCGCCGCCGCGGCCGACGACCTCAAGCGGCTCACGCTCGAGCTCGGCGGCAACGACGCGGCGATCGTCCTCGACGACGCCGATGTCGGGGCGATCGCGCCCCGGCTGTACCGCTCGGCGTTCCTCAACGCCGGGCAGGTCTGCTGCGCGGTCAAGCGGGTGTACGCGCCGCGAGCGCGCTACGACGAAGTCGTCGACGCGCTCGCCGCGCTCGCCGTCGATGCCGTGGTCGGCGACGGGCTCGACCCGGCGACGACGATGGGCCCGGTGAACAACCGCCCGCAGCTGGAGAAGGTGGCGGCGCTCGTCGAGGAGGCCCGCAGCGGCGGCGCCCTCCCCGCCGCCGGCGGGCGGGCGCTCGACGGTCCCGGGCTGTTCTACGCGCCGACGATCCTCCGCGACGTGCCCGCCGACAGCCCGATCGTCCAGGAGGAGCAGTTCGGCCCGGCGCTGCCCGTCGTCGCCTACGACGACGTCGAGCAGGCGCTCGCGTGGGCGAACGGCACGCCGTACGGCCTGTCCGGCTCGGTCTGGGGCGCCGACGAGGAGCGCGCGGCCGAGCTGGCCGCGCGGCTGGAGTGCGGCACAGCCTGGGTCAACACCCACCTCGCGCTGTCGCCCGCCGCGCCGTTCAGCGGCTGGAAGTGGAGCGGGCTCGGCGTGGAGAACGGGCTGCGCGGCCTGGAGGCGTTCACCGAGCTGCAGGTGCTGCACCGTACGCGGCGCGCAGCTCGGCCTTGAGCAGCTTGCCCGTCGCGTTTCGCGGCAGGGCGTCCTGGGTCAGCTCGACGTAGGCCGGGACCTTGAAGTCCGCGAGCGTCTCGCGGACCCACTCCTGGACGGCCGCCTCGTCGAGCCCGTGGCCGGGCCCGACCTGGACGATCGCCTTGACCTCCTCGCCCAGCTCGGGATGGGGGACCCCGATGACCGCCGCGTCGAGGATCTCCGGATGCTCGAGCAGCCGCTGCTCGATCTCGACGCAGTAGATGTTCTCCCCGCCGCGGATGATCACGTCCTTCTTGCGGTCGGTGATCGTGAGGTAGCCGTCCTCGTCGAGGCGGCCGATGTCGCCGGTGTGGAACCAGCCGTCGCGGATCGCCTCGGCGGTGGCCTGCGGGTTGCCCCAGTAGCCGGGCGTGACCATCGCCCCGCGGACGAGCACCTCGCCGTCCTCGGCGATCCGCACCGACACGGTCGGCAGCGGCCGGCCGACGGTCCCGGGCTTGCGCTCGGCCTCCTCCGCGGGCAGCGAGGCGATGACGCCGCTGGTCTCGGTGAGGCCGTAGTTGTTGGTCCCGGCGCCCGACGTGACGTTCGGGAACGTCTCCTGGACGAGCCGCTGGAGCTGGTTGCCCGCGGGGCTGCCACCGAAGATGACGCGCCGCACGGAGCTGAGGTCGTAGCGGCCGGCCAGCCCGGACTCGCACACCCGCCAGACCAGCGTGGGGACGGTCGCCCACAGCGTGACGCGCTCGCGCTCCATCGCCGCGAGGCACTTCTCCGCAGTGATCCGGCCTTCGATGAGGACGAGCGTCATGCCGTTCAACAGCCCGGAGATGAGCGTCCCGTGGCAGCCCGAGACGTGGAAGAGCGGGCTGGTGAACAACGAGACGACCAGGCTCCGCCTGGACGGACCGCCCTTCGCGCGACCTGCGGCCATCGCGTTCGCCTTCGCGTTGAGGGAGGCGACCTGCAGCCCGGCGATGATGTTGCGATGGGTGCTGATCGCGCCCTTCGGCCGGCCGGTTGTGCCGCTCGTGTAGAGGATGATCGCCGGGTCGTCCTCGTCGATCGGGACGTCCGGGGGCTCGGCTGCCGGCTCGGCGAGCAGATCGGCCGCCCGCGCGCGCCGCAGGGAGGCCGGGAGCGGGAACTCGCCGGGATCAGCGTCGGTGACGACGACCCCCTCCAGCTCCGGGCAGCGGTCGAGCAGGTGGGCGACCCGGTCGAGCCGCCTGCGGTCGGCGACGAGCAGGCGCGCGCCGCAGTCGCGCAGGCCGTAGAGGATCTCGTCCGCCTTCCACCAGCCGTTGAGGCCGACGAGGATCGCGCCCGCGTTCACCGTGGCGAAGACGGTCAGGCACCACTCGGCGCTGTTCTGGGCGAGCACGGCGACCCGGTCGCCGCGCTCGATCCCGAACCGCTCCCGGAGCGCTGCCCCGAGGCCGTTCGCCGTCGCGACGAACGACTCGAAGCCGAAGCGGCGCTCGCCCGAGACGAGGAAGGTCCGCTCGTCGCCGCGCCTGCGCGCGACCTCGCAGAGGGCGCGGAGGTGAGGGAGCCGGTCCCGGAACACCGGCAGGACCTGCCCCTGCACCTCCTCGTCGACGATCGCGAACGGGCCGCCGGGAGCGGTGAGCTCCGCGAGCGCCTGGTCCCGCGTCATCGCCGCGCCGCTAGACACGCTCGATGAGCGTCCCGGTCCCGAGGCCGCCGCCGCAGCACATCGAGATGAGCGCATAGCGGCCGTGCGAGCGATGGAGCTCGTGGACCGCCTTCGTCGTGAGGAAGCAACCCGTCGCGCCGAGCGGGTGGCCGAGCGCGATCGCGCCGCCGTTGGGGTTCACGCGCTCCGGGGGCGGCTCGCAGGCGCGCTGCCAGGCGAGCACGATCGACGCGAACGCCTCGTTGATCTCGAACACGTCGATCTCGTCGATGCTCAGCCCGTTGTCGGCGAGGACCTTCTCGGTGACGGGGATCGGGCCCTCGAGCATGAGCACCGGGTCGCAACCGACGAGCACGCTCTGGACGATCCGCGCGAGAGGGCGCACGCCGTGGCGCTCCGCGGCCTCGGCCGACATGACGAGCACCGCCGACGCGCCGTCGGCGATCTGCGACGAGGTCCCGGCGGTGTGGATGCCGTTCTCGCGCGCGACCGGCTTGAGCTTCGCGAGCGCCTCGAGTGAGGTGTCGCGCGGGATCTCGTCCCGCGTCACGGTGATCTTCTCCCCGGTGCGCTCGCCGTTCTCGTCGAAGGCGTCGACCTCGAGCGGGATGATCTGCTCCTCGAAGCGGCCCTCGGCGATCGCCTGCTTGGCCTTCAGCTGGCTCTCGAGGCCGAAGCGGTCCGTGTCGGCGCGCGTGATGCCGTACTTCTCGGCGATCCGCTCGGCGCCCTCGAACTGGTTGATGAACTCGAAGTGGTCGTAGTAGCTGCGCGAGATCGGCTTGCCCATCCCGGCTTTCGTGCCGGCGATCGCGTCGCCGCCGATCGGGATCCGGCTCATGTTCTCGACGCCGCAGGCGAGCACGATGTCGTGCTGGCCCGAGGCGACGAGCGAGTGCGCCACCTGGAGCGCGTACTGGGAGGAGCCGCACTGCGAGTCGACGGTCGTGCAGGGGATCTCCTCCGGCCCGCCGTGCGACAGCCACGCGGTGCGGACGATGTTCATCGCCTGCGCCCCGACCTTGTTGATGCAGCCGCCGACGACGTGCTCGACCTGCTCGGGCCCGATCGAGGCGCGGCGGAGCACCTCCATCTGCACCGGCCCGAGCGTGTCGCTGGGATGGACCCACGCGAGGGAGCCGCCGCGCTTCCCGATCGGCGACCGCCCCGCCTCGACGATCACGGTCTCACGCATGACGTGCCTCCTTGTGCCGCAGCACGCGGTAGTCCTCCGGGTCGAGCGACCGCGTACGCTCCCAGTACTCGAGCGCGGTGGACGGCCAGTTCTGGCTGACGCGGCCGGTGGGGCTCAGGTACCAGTTGCGGACGCCGGCGCAGCCCCACGCCCGGCGCGCGTTGAGCTCGTCGACGCGCGCGACGAACTCGTCATGGACCTCCTGCCGGCAGTCGAGGGCGACGCCCTCCTCGACGATGCGCCGCAGGCAGTCGAGCAGGTACGTGATCTGGCACTCGCTGTAGAAGATGACGTTCCCGTTGACGACGATGTTCGTGTTCGGGCCGTACAACATGAAGAAGTTGGGAAAGCCCGGCACGGCCATGCCGAGGTAGGCGGTCGCGTCGGGGCCCCACTGCTCGTGCAGATCGCGGCCGTCGCGCCCGCGGATGCGCATCGGGACGAGGAAGCGCGAGGCCTGGAAGCCGGTCGCGTAGACGATGGCGTCGACCGGGTGGGCCTCCCCGCCGGCGGTCTGGATGCCGCGCTCGGTGATGCGCTCGATCGGCTCGGCGACGAGCTGCGCGCCCTGCTCGATGAACGCGCGCGCCCATGAGCCGTCGTCCCGCACGACCCGCTTGGCGAACGGCGGGTAGGTGGGGAGCATCTTCTCGAGCAGGTCGGGCCGCCGGCCGAACTGCTCCTCCAGGTACTCGGTGAGTGCCTGGCGCACCGCGTCGTTGGCGGCGCTGACCGAGCGCGGGTCGTCCCAGTCCGGGTCGCAGTCGGCGAAGGGGAGCAGGCCGTCCGAGACGCTGCGGTGGAGCCAGAGCCGGTACCAGCGGGCGTACGTGGGGACGTTCGCCAGCAGCCAGCGATTGCCGTCGTCGATCGGCCGGCGCAGCTCGGCTGTCGGGTAGAGCCAGGTGGGCGACCGCTGGAACACCGTCACCGAGGCGCCGGCCTCGAGCAGCCCCGTGACGATCTGGATCGCGCTGGCGCCGGTGCCGACCACGGCGAAGCGCCGTCCGTCGATCGGGGCGTCGTGGTCCCAGCGCGCGCTGTGGAACTGACGCCCGGCGAAGTCCGCCTGCCCGGCGATCTCGGGGATCGACGGGCGGTTGAGCTGCCCGACGGCGCTGACGACGGCGAGCGCCTCGAAGGTCTCCGGGCCGTCGGGCCCCTCGGCCCGCACGGTCCACCGCAGCGAGGACTGGTCCCACGCGGCTTCGGTCACCTCGTGACCGAGACGGAGGTGCCCGGCGAGGTCGCGCTCCGCCACGAAGTGGCGGAGGCTGTCCATGATCTCGTCGCGCGTGGCGAACTCGTCGCGCCAGTGGAAGCCCGCGTCGGCCGAGTAGCAGTAGAGGTGGCTCGGCACGTCCGCACGGCAGCCGGGGTAGCTGTTCTCGAGCCAGGTGCCGCCGATGTCGTCGTTCTTGTCGAGTACCAGGACGCTGAGCCCGGCCTGGCGGAAGCGGTGGGCGGCGAGGAGGCCGGAGAGGCCGGCGCCGATGACGAGCACGTCGAGGACGTCCTCCCCGGGCTCCGACGAACGGGTCCATCGGGGCGCCCGCGGGTCCGGGTCGTGGATCGCGAGCTCCTCCAGCGAGAGGTCGCGATAGGAGCCGAAGTCCTTGCCGAGGAGGGGGCGCAGTCCCTGGAGGAGCGCGTCGATGTCGCGCGTGGCGTCCGGCATGCCGGCGTCCCGCCAGGTGCGCAGCGCGTCGAACGCGTAGGCGCGCGCGGCCTCCTGCGACTCAGGTGACATCCCGCCCTGCTCCTCGACGATCCGGTAGCGCTCGGGGTGGAGGCGCGCCACCTCGTCCCAGCGGTTCGTGATCAGGCCGAGCGCGGGCAGCAGCGAGGGCAGATGCGCCTTGCCGATGGCCGCGCGCAGGGCTTCGTCGGTGATGGCGTTGGGGGTAACAACGGACACAGTACGTCAATTGTTGCATGCATCTCGGCCGGATGGCAAGGGCGGGCGGGGTGGCCCGCTGCGGGCCGGCCCGGCGCAGGCGATGCCCGCGCGCGACGAGGTGGCCGGCGGGAGCCGGCGGGCGGCAACCTGACGTTACGTAAAACGTTCTGTGTCCGATGTAATAGACTTGGCCCATGGACTTCGACGTGCCCGCCGAGCTGCGTGACTGGCTCGGATCACTGCGCGAGTTCGCGCGCTCCGGGATGCGCCCGGTGGAGCAGGAGCTCGACCGGTTCCACGACCCCGCCGAGGCCTTCCGGAGCCGCCTCTACCGCGACATCCGCCTGCGCGGCGGCGAGTTCGGCCTGAACAAGCTCCTGCTGCCGAAGGAGCTCGGCGGCCCCGACCTCCCGCCGATCGCCTTCTTCCTCGCGCTCGAGGAGCTGGCCTCCGCGGGGGCACCCGGGCTCGCGCTCGTCTCGGTCAGCGACCCGCTCGGCGCCGCGCTCGCAGCCGGCCGGGAGCATCCGGCCTACCGCGCCTACGTCGAGGCGTTCCACGCCGACTCGAGCGGCACGCACAGCGGGGCGTGGGCGATCACCGAGCCGCAGGTCGGCGCGGACATGGTCACGGAGGAGCGGCCGTTCCGCGCGACGGCGCGCCCGGCGCCCGACGGCGGGTGGATCCTCGACGGCTGGAAGTCGCGCTGGATCGGCAATGGCTACCTCGCCGACATGGTCGTCTGCATGATCGCGCTGGAGGGCGCCGAGGAGGAGGGCACCGGGGTCTTCCTCGTCCCGATGGACTGGCCGGGCGTCCTGCGCGGCGAGCCGGTGCGCAAGACCGGCCTGCGGGCGCTCAACCAGGCCGCCATCGGCTTCGAGGACTGCCACGTGCCGCCGGACTTCCTCATCTACCCGCCGGCGGCCTACCGGAAGGTGCTCACCAGGGGGTTCCTGGCGCCCGGCAACCTCTCGATCGGCTTCGTAGCCCTCGGCATCGCGCAGGCGGCGTACGAGCTCGGCCTCGAGTACGCCGGCGTCCGTCACCAGGGTGGGAGGCCGATCGCCGGCCACCAGCTCGTTGCGAAGCGCCTCTTCGACGCCTACGCGTCGATCGAGGCGGCGCGGCAGCTGCTCCGGCGCGCGGCCTGGCTCTGGGGTCAGGGGCGGGCCGACCTGCAGACGATCTTCGCCGCGCGGGTCACGGCCTGCCGGACCGCCGTCCAGGTGACCCAGGACATGATCTACCTGCACGGGGCGAACGGCATCGCGCAGGACCACGCGATCGAGAAGCTCTGGCGCGACGCGCAGCCCCTCCAGTGGGCCGACGGCCCCACCGACGTCGTCAGCGTCGAGGGGGCACGGATGCTCGTGGACGCGGCGGGCGCGGAGAAGGTGGCGACCGAGGCGCTCACGCTCCAAGGGTGAGCAGGCGCATCACCGCCGCCGTCCTGCGGGAGCAGGGAGCCCCGCTCGCGCTCGAGGAGCTCGAGCTCGCCGAGCCGGGCCCGCACGACGTCCTCGTGCGCGTGCACGGCGTCGGTGTCTGCCAGACGGACGTCGCCGTCGTCGCCGGCAAGCTCCCGCGCCCGCTCCCGATCGTCCTCGGGCACGAGGGCGCCGGGATCGTCGAGGCCGTCGGCTCCGAGGTGAGCGCGGTCCGGCCGGGCGACGCGGTCGTCATGACCTTCGACCACTGTGGCGGCTGCCGCTGGTGCGAGGCAGGGCGCCCGGCGTACTGCGATGCCTTCGTCGAGCGCAACTATGCCGGGGTGCGGGCGGACGGCTCGACGCCGCTCGCCGCCGGCGGGCAGCCCGTGCACGGCAACTGGCTGGGCCAGTCCTCTTTCGCCACGCACGCGCTCGCGTCCGAGCACACCGTCGTCAAGGTCGCTCCCCATTTCCCGCTCGAGCTGCTCGGGCCGCTCGCCTGCAGCCTCATGACGGGCGCGGGGGCCATCCTCAACGTCCTCCGCCCGGCGGCGAGGGAGGGGGCGGCGGTCTTCGGGCTCGGCGCGGTCGGGCTCGCGGCGGTCATGGCGGCGCGCCTCGCCGGTTGCGAGCCGATCGTCGCCGTTGACCCGAACGGAGCCCGCCGCGAGCTCGCGCTGGAGCTGGGAGCCACTCACGCCGTCGACCCGGCGGCCGAGGCGGACGTCGTCGCGCGCGTGGAGGCGATCTGCCCAGGCGGCGTCGCCTGCTCGGTCGACGCGGTCGGGCTCGGGCCGGTCATCGCCCAGGCGCTGCGCGTGCTCCGCTCCCCCGGGTTGTGCGCGACCGTCGGCTTCCAGGGCAACCGCAACCCCGTCGAGATCGACCACGGCCACCTCCTGTTCGGCCGCGGCCTCGTCGGGGTCGTGGAGGGCGACGCCGATCCGCGCACCTTCATCCCCCGCATGCTCGAGCTCTACGAGCGGGGCGACTTCCCGTTCGACCGGCTGATCCGGACCTTCCCGTTCGAGCGGGTCAACGACGCGCTGGAGGCCGCGCGCTCCGGGGCGGTCGTCAAGCCGGTCGTCGTCGTCCGGTGAGTGTCGTCGCGCAACATGTGACACAGAACGACAAACATTTCTTGTAAACTCGTCAGCGTCCCGAGGAGGAGTGGCTTGGACCAGAGCAGTCCGGTTCGTACCGAGCGCCGCGAGGAGGGCGTCCTCGTCATCACCCTGAACCGGCCCGACCAGCGGAACGCGGTCAACGCCGCGATGGCGCAGGGCATCGCCGCGGCCGTCGACGAGCTCGACGGCGATCCCGACCTGCGCGTCGGGATCTTCACCGGCGCCGGCAAGGGCTTCTGCTCGGGCATGGACCTCAAGGCCTTCGTCGACGGGGAGTCCCCGTTCGTCGACGGCCGCGGCTTCGCCGGGCTGGTCGAGCGTCCGCCCGAGAAGCCGGTCATCGCCGCGGTCGAGGGCTTCGCCATCGCCGGTGGCTGCGAGGTCGCCCTCGCCTGCGACATCATCGTCGCCGGGCGCGACGCCCGCTTCGGCGTCCCCGAGGTCAAGCGCTCGCTCGTGGCCGCGGGCGGGGCGCTGCTGCGGCTGCCGCAGCGGATGCCGCGCGGCGCCGCGATGTGGCTCGCGCTCACGGGTGACCTCGTCGACGGCGAGCACGCGCACCGGCTCGGCCTCGTCGACGTGCTCGCAGAGCCGGGGAACGCCCTCGAGGAGGCCCTCGCACTCGCCGGCCGGATCGCGCGCAACGGACCGCTCGCGGTGAAGGCGACGAAGCGGATTCTCGACGAGGCCGGCGGCTGGTCGGAGAGCGAGTTCTGGCGCTGTCAGGACGAGATCGTCAAGCCCGTCGTCAAGAGCGAGGACGCCCGCGAGGGGGCGCTCGCCTTCGCGGAGAAGCGGGAGCCCGTGTGGAAGGGACGGTGAACGCAGCCCTCGCCGAGGACGCCCGCTGCCTGCTGGAGCGGCTGCGGCCCTCGGGGGCGCCCGCGCTCCGCGAGATGGGCCTCGAGCGTGCGCGCGCGTACGTGGACGCGCTGCCGCGCATCGTGGGCCCGGGGCCGGAGCTCGCGCACGTCTGCGACGTGTGGATGCCCGTCGTCGGCGGCTCGATCCCGTTGCGCGTCTACGAGCCCAACCGCCCCGCCCGGAAGGGGACGCTCGTCTACGTCCACGGCGGCGGTTGGGCGCTCGGCAGTCTCGACAGCGACGACGCCCTGGCGCGCCGGCTCGCCGTCGCGAGCGACGGCCGCGTGGTGAGCGTCGGCTATCGGCGTGCTCCCGAGCATCCGTTCCCCGTTCCGCTCGACGACGTCGTCGCCGCCGTCACCTGGGTGGGCGAGCAGTTCGGTGGCCAGCTGCTGCTCGTCGGCGAGAGCGCCGGTGCCAATCTCGCGGTCGCGGCGAGCCTCCAGCTGGCGGGTGGGGCCGCCCCGTCCCCGGCGGGCCTCGTGCTCGTCTGCCCGGTCGTCGACCACGAGGAGACCGCCTCGTACGCCGAGCGCGGGACCGGCGGCCTGCTCGAGGCCGATGACGTGCGCTGGTTCTGGGACCTCTACGTGCCCGACCGCGCGAGGCGCGACGACCCGTTGGCGGCGCCGCTGCGGCACCCCTCCTACGACCGGCTGCCGCCCGTCTTCCTCGTGACGGCCGAGCACGACCCGCTGCGGGACGAGGGCTTCGCCTGCGCCGCGCGCCTCCAGGGCGCGCGGCGGCTCGCCAGGCACGTCCACAGGCCCGACCTCATGCACGGCTTCCTCCCGCTCGCCGGCCTGCTCGCGGGCGCCGGTGAGGTGGTGGCCGAGATCGGCGCGTTCGCGTGGGAGGTGACGGCGTGACCGCGTTCGCCCCCTGGCGGGAGTACGAGACGATCGTCGCCGAGCACGCCGGCGGCGTCCTGCGGCTGACCCTCAACCGGCCGGAGCGCCTCAACGCCTTCGTGCCGCAGATGGCGCGCGAGCTCGCGATCGCGCTCGCCGAGTGCGGCGCCGATCCGGACCTGCGCGCCGTGCTCCTGCGCGGCTCGGGTGCCGGCTTCTCCTCCGGCGGCGACCTGCGCGAGCGCGTCGACCTCCCCGTCGAGGTCGTCATGCGCGAGTACTACAGCGCGCTGATCCTCGCGGTGCGGGCGCTGCCCAAGCCGGTCGTCGCCGCCGTCCACGGTCCGGCCGTCGGCGTCGGCTGCTCGCTCGCGCTCGCCTGCGACGTCGTCGTGATGGCGCGCTCGGCCTACCTCTCGCTGCCCTTCGTCGAGGTCGGCCTCGTGCCGGACGGCGGCGCGTCGCTGCTGGCGGCGCGGCGGGCAGGTGGCGGTCACGCGATGGGGATGGCGCTGCTCACGGGCAAGCTCGGCGCCGAGCGGGCCGGGGCGATCGGCCTCGCCAACGAGGTCGTCGACGACGACGCGCTCGAGGAACGCGCCGAGGAGATCGCGCGCAGGTTCGCCACCGGTCCCGCGGTCGCGCTGGCCGGGACGAAGGAGCTGCTCAACCGTGCCGTGTTCGCGGGGCTCGCCGAGGAGCTCGACCGCGAGGCGGCCCTCCAGGGGCAGGCGTCGCGCAGCGAGGACTTCGCCGAGGCCGTGGCGGCCTTCGCGGAGCGCCGCAAGCCCGAGTTCGCCGGACGGTAGGCAGGGTGGTCGCGGTCAGGGAACGAGCCGGGGACACGGCGGGGCGGGTCGCCGAGGCCGGGATCCATCGCATCGTCCTGCCGATGCCCTTCCGCTTGGATCCCGTGAACGTCTGGGTCATCCGCGACGACCCCGTGGTGCTCGTCGACACCGGGCCGGCGCATCCCAGCGCACTCGACGCCCTGGAGGCGGGCCTGCGCGGCCTCGGACTGCGGCTCGGCGATCTCGGGCTCGTGCTCCTCACGCATCCGCACATCGACCACTTCGGGCTCGCGGCCGCGATCGTGCGGCGGACCGGGGTGGGCGTGGCGTGCCTGGGGGAGGGCGCGGCGATCGCCGAGGGGTGGGCGGCGTGGTCGGAGGCCGCGGATCGCTGGCTCAGCGAGCGCTTCCTCCGCCACGGCGTGCCCAGGGACGTCGTCGACGCGGCGCTCCGGCCCGGCTGGGTCCACCGCGACTGGGCGGAGCCCGTGCGCGTCGACCGGAGGCTGCGGCCGGGAGAAACGCTGTCGCTGCGCGACCGCGAGCTGCGGGTCGAGCATCTGCCCGGCCACTCCCCGTGGGACACGGTGTTCGTCGACGAGGAGAGCCGGCTGGCGCTCGGCGGCGACGTGCTGCTGGCGAGCACCCCGCCGAACGCCTTGCTGACGATGCCGGACCCGGGACGGCCGGACCGTCCCGGGCCCTTGGGGGTCTACCGGCGGTCGCTCGAGCGCCTGAGGACCTTCGGCCTCGCGGGCCTGCTCCCCGGCCACGGTCCAGTCGTCGGCGACCACCGCGCCCTCGTCGAGAAGCGCCTGGCCGCCCAGCGGGAGCGCGCCGCGGCGATCGAGGCGCTGCTGGAGGGGCGGGCGGCGACCGCGCACGAGATCGCGCGCGAGTTCTGGGGCGCGACCGCGGCGGCGTGGACGTACGCGACCATCTCGGAGGTGGTGGGCCACCTCGACCTGCTCGTCGCCGAGAGCCGGGTGACGTGCGAGGACGACGGGAGGGTGCTGCGGTTCACCCGGCGACGAACCGGAGGACCGGCGACCTGACGCCGGAGCCATGCCGAGAGGGGTGAGTGATGACGGGTGTGACTGAAGGAGGCGTGCAGGCCAGCCCGGCGGCCGCGCTCACGCCCGGCGAGATCGCCGCGACGCTCGCCGAGCGGATCGAGCACGTGCTCGCGTCGGGCCACGACGCGATCCGCCGGCTGAGCTACGCGCGTACGAGCGTCCGCCTCGCCGTCCGCGGCACGGAGCGGGCGGTCACGTTGCTGTTCGACCGGTCGCCGGTGTCGATGAGCACGGCCGACGAGGCGGCGGAGGTGGAGATCGTGCTGACGCCGGATCAGGCCGAGCGCTTCGCCCGCGGCCTGCTCCACCTGCCGACCGCGCTCGAGGGCGGGGTGGTCGAGACGCGCGGGCCGCTGCGGAAGTACCTGGAGGTCGACCCGATCCTCCGCGAGGCGCTGCGGCGCGCGGAGGGGGCGGCCGAGCGTCCGGACGGCGCGCTCAACGGCGCGGCCCGCCCGCGGCGGCTCCCGGAGGACCTGCTCTCGATCGAGACGCGCGACCTCCACAAGAGCTTCGGCGGCCGGCCGGTCCTCAAGGGGGTCGACCTCGCGATCCCGGAGGGCGTCATCTCGATCGTCCTGGGGCCGTCGGGCACCGGGAAGAGCGTCCTGCTCAACCACGTGACCGGGATCATGAAGCCCGACCGCGGCGACATCATCGTCCGCGGCCGCTCGCTCAACCGGATGAGCCGCTCGGAGCTGCTCGGCCTCCGCCTGGAGGTCGGCGTGATGTTCCAGGACGGTGCGCTGTTCAGCGCGATGAACGTGTTCGACAACGTCGCGTTCCCGCTCCGCCAGCACACCGACCTCGGCGAGGACGAGATCGAGGACATCGTCATGTGGCACCTCAAGAGCGTCGGCCTGGCCGACGCGGCCCGCAAGCGGCCGAACGAGCTCTCGGGCGGCATGCGCAAGCGCGCGGGCCTCGCCCGGGCGCTCGTGCTCGACCCGGGCATCGTGCTCTGCGACGAGCCGGACTCCGGGCTCGACCCGGTCCGGACCGCGCTGCTGGGGGAGCTGCTCGCCGAGCAGCACGCCGAGCAGGGCGGGACGATGGTGGTCATCACCCACAACATCCCGCTCGCCAAGAGCATCGGGGAGCACGTCTCCGTGCTCTGGCAAGGGAAGATCGTCGCGTCCGGCAGTGCCGAGCGCGTCTTCGGGTCCGACGATCCCTTCGTCCGCCAGTTCCTCGAGAGCCGGACCGAGGGCCCGCTCGGGATGGACGCGTGAGGAGATCGATGTCCGAGGTCATCAAGCTCCCGGTCGAGGACCCCGCGCTGGCGCACGACGCCTCGCTGCTCACCCGCCTGCTCGCCATGCACGACCGGCTCCGCACGGCGGACAGCGTCAGCGAGCTGATGGCGCGTGCGGCCGAGGCCACCTGCCGGCAGTGCGGGTTCGACCGCGGCGTGGTCGCGAGCGTCCGCCAGGGCGCGCTGACCGCGGACGCGATCGACCCGCTGCGCGATCCTGAGAGCGACCGCCTCCGCCGCCGGCTGCTCGCCGAGCCCGTCCCGATCAGGCCCGGCATGCTCGACGCGACGCACCTGCGCCGCCCCGACGGCCTGTCAGGCACGGCGGCGACCGGCTACCTCGCGCGGGTGCTCGAGCTCGAGCACCCGGCCGTCGCCCCGGTCGCGCCGGAGGGCAGCGCCGTCGCGCTGCTCATCGTCGACCGTCCCCGCGCCGGCGCCGTCGACGAGGCGACGCGGCTGGAGGTCGCCCTGATCGCCCGCGTGCTCGGCGTCGTCCTCGAGCACGTCGTGCTGCGTGCCCGCATCGCCGAGATCACCGCCGAGCTGCGCTTCCTCACCGTCTCGGCCCAGGCGCTCGCGCGCGAGGCCTTCGAGGGCCCGATCAGCCTGCCGGTCCACGGCCGCCACCTCCCGTCCTTCGGGCGCGTCGGCTATCTCGACGACCCCGCCGCCGGGGGCGCCCTCGGACTCACCGAGCGGGAGCGGAGCGTCGCCGAGCTGATGGCCCAGGGCCGGTCGAACCGGGAGATCGCCGAGCAGCTGTTCCTCTCCCCGGAGACGGTGAAGGACAACGTCGCGCGGATCATGCGCAAGCTCGGCGCGACCAACCGCGTCGAGGCGGCCGTCCGCTTCGTCCAGCTCGCCCGGGAAACCCCTGAGCGGGGGGAGCGAAGCGCCGGTTAGGGGGTACCGCCCCGGCCGCGCCACAGGCAGCATCGGGAGGCGATGGGCGTCCTAGGGGGGAGTGCCACATGAGCGCCGTCATGCCGCGCAGCGGCAACGGCACGCGCAGCAGCGCCGACGAGGTCCTGCGCGCCACCCCGGGGTTCGCCCGCCTCGAGCACGCCGGCGGCATCGGCGGCCTGCTCGTCGCCTCAGCGCGCGCCGCGGTCACCCCGCCCTACTCGTGGTGGCGCGACGCCATCGTCGAGAGCTCGGTGATGCTCCGGCGCTGCATGATCCCGCTCGCGATCTGCGTCGCGGTCTTCATGCTCGGCTTCGGCTTCTTCGTGCTGGGCGGCATCACCAAGACGCTCGGCGCGAGTGACCGGGAGGGCGGGGCTGTGATCATCGGCATCGTCCGTGAGGCCTGCATCTGGCTCACCGGCATGGTCTTCGCGGGCGTCGCCGGCAGCGCGATGACCGCCGACATCGGCGCGCGGAAGGTGCGCGAGGAGCTCGACGCGCTCGCCGTCCTCGGTGTCGACCGCATCCGCGCGATCGTCGTCCCCCGGTTCGTGGCGAGCATCATCGCGGCGCCGATCCTCGGGCTCATCTGCATCCTCGCGCAGGGGATCGTGAACTTCACCCTCGCCCCGGCCGAGTTCGGCTTCACGGTCGGTGGCCTGCTCGCCTCGACCAAGGGCTCGATCATCACCTACGACATCTACGGCGCCCTCATCCGCCTGTTCATCATCGGCGCCGTCGTCGGGGCGGTCGCCTGCTACAAGGGCATGACCTGCGAGGGAGGCACGGCGGGCGTCGGCCGCGCGGTCAACCAGACGATCGTCATCGCGTTCTTCTTCGTCTGGGGACTCGACGCGTTCTTCAACCTCGCGTACCTCTCGCTGTTCCCCGAGGCGCAGGTCGACTTCAAGGGGTAGCGCGGCGATGGCGGCGACGGCACAGCCCCTTCCCACATCGCCGAACGGCGCCGCGGCCGAGCAGCCCGCGCGTCCGCCCCAGGCCGAGGGCCTGATCGGCGAGATCGGACGGCTGGCGGAGTTCACCGTCCGGCTCGTGATCGCCCTTCCGGGGACCTTCCGCTACCTCGCCGAGGTGCTGCGGCACGCCAGCACGCTCGTCGTCGGCACCTCGCCGCTGCTGTTCACGATGTACGTGTTCATGGGGATCGTCACCATGAACACGGGGTACTTCCTGCTGTACCCCCTCGGCGCCGCCGACTACCTGGGCGCCATCGGCGGCTTCGGCATCCACGTCTCCGCCGTGATGATGTTCGGCTTCGTCTTCACGGCGAAGGTCTGCGGGGGCTTCGCCGCCGAGATCGGCGCGATGCGCGTCAACCAGGAGATCGACGCGTACGAGTCCGTCGGCACCGATCCCCTCCAGTTCGTCGTCGGCACGCGCATCCTCGCGACGATCCTCTACATCCCGGTTGCGGCGATCGTCGGCCTGCTCGGCTACACCGCCGGTTGCTTCCTCGACGCGATCGCGATCCTCAACGCGACCGACGCCGCCGGCTACGCACGCTTCCACTGGACGAGCCACGGCATCCGCGACCTCTGGTTCGTCTTCACCACCGTCGCCCTGTCCGCCGTGTTCACCGCGATCACGGCGTGCTTCTACGGCATGCGCGCGACCGGCGGTCCCGCCGGCGTGGGCACCGCGGTCGCCCGCGCCGTCCGGCTCTGCCTGATCATCGGGAACATCGTCTGCGCGTTCACCGTCCTCACCTGGTACGCGGTGGACGCCGGGGTGCCGATCGGAGGGTGACGGCGGCATGACGCGTCGGATGCAGCGCCGTCTCGCCGCGGTCGCCGCGCTCCTCCTCGGCGCGGCCGCGCTCCTCGTCGTCCTCCGCGGCGGCGAGGAGGAGCGCGTGGCCTACGTCACGGTGCCGGACGCGACCGGCCTCGTCGACGGCCTCCACATCCGCTCGGGCGGCACCCCGGTCGGCAAGGTCGCCGATATTTCCGCCGTCGACCGCGGTCGTGCCGCCCGCCTCAAGCTCACCTTCGACGAGGAGGTCTGGCCGCTCCCGGAGGGCACGCGGCTCACCGTCCGCTGGGGCGGCACGGTCAACCTCTTCAACCGCTACGTCGAGCTGCGCCTCGGCGAGAAGGGCGGCGAGCCGATGGTGGAGGACGGCGGCGAGCTGCCGCAGTCGGCGTTCCGCGTGCCGGTCGAGTACGGCGACCTCGTCAACGTCTTCGACCGCGAGCTGCGCCGCGACCTCAAGCGCCTGCTCGACCGCGGCGGCCTGGCGCTCGGCGACGCGGCCCCGAGCCTGAACAAGGCGCTCGGCGTCGCCCCCGGCGCCGTCCGCGAGGGCTCCGCCGTCCTCGCGCAGCTCGACCGCGCGGGCGCTCGCCTGGAGACGCTCGTCCGCACGACCGACCGCGTCGTCGACGCCGTCCAGCGCGCGACCCCCGGCGTGAGCGAGCTCGTCGTGACCGCGGCGCAGACCCTCGACGCCCTCGCCGCCGACGTCGGCTCGCTCCAGGGCACGCTCCGGCGCGCCCCTGCGACGCTGCGGCGCGCGACGCGGACGCTCGCCAACGCGGATGCGACCCTCACGGTCGCGAAGGAGGTCACCGACCGGCTCGCGCCCGGCGCGAAGGAGCTGCGCAAGACGACCGCGCCGCTCAACACGCTCCTCTCGCGGCTGCTCCAGGTCGCACCCAGTGCGAAGGCGACGCTCGCCACAGCCGCCGACTCGGCGCCGGACGTGACCCAGCTCCTGCAGCGCGCGCACGGGCTCGCGCCGCAGCTCGTCTCCATCACCGGGCAGGCCGACATCGCGCTCAACTGCATCCGGCCCTACACGCCCGAGATCGTCTCGCTCGGCACGCTCTGGGCGTCCGCCCTCTCCGGCGTCGACGGCGAGGGGAAGTACATCCGCGCGATCCCGACGGTCTCGCCCGCGTTCGCCGGCAACGTCATGCCGGTCAGCTCCGGCGACATCGCGAAGCTCTTCCCCGGGCTCGAGTACGCGTTCCCGCGCCCGCCCGGCACGCAGGCCGGCCAGCCGTGGTTCATCCCGGAGTGCGGCGCAGGCCCGGACGCGTTCGACCCGAGCAAGGACCCGGAGGCGCGCCCGTTCGCCCAGTCGCTGCTCCCGCCCGAGCTGCGGCCCGCGAAGAAGGAGGACGAGCGGTGATCACGCCCCGCAGAGCAACCGTCGCCGCGCTGCTGGTCGCCGTCGTCGGCGTGGTGGCGACCGTCCTCCTCGCCTCCGGCGGGGACGACGACCGCTACCGCTTCCAGGTCCACCTCCCGAACGCGCTCGGCCTCCGCTCCGGCTCGCTCGTCACGCTCGGCGGGGTCGAGATCGGCGACGTCGAGGTCCGCCTCGACGAGCGGGACCGGGTCGTCGTCGAGGGGCGGCTCCACGAGGGGCAGCCTCCGCTGCGCGAGGACACGAAGCTCGCCATCACGTCGGTGAACCTCCTCGGCCAGAAGCGCCTCGAGGTCGTGCCCGGCTCGTCGCCGCGCACCCTCCCTTCGGGGTCCAGGATCCCGGCCGACCGGGTCACGCCCTCGACGGATCTCGACCAGGTCCTCGCCGTGCTCACCCCCGACGTCCGGACGCGGCTGTCGATCCTCCTCAACGAGGCCGGCCGCCTGGTGCTCGGTCGCGGGACCGATCTGCGCGACCTCGTCGGCGGGCTGCCCGGCACCCTCGCCGAGACCACCGACCTGCTCAACCGCCTCGTCGGCTCCAACCGGACGCTCGAGCGGCTCGTCGCGCGCAGCGATCGGCTCGTCAAGACGCTCGCCGACGAGCGTCAGGCGCTCACCCGGCTCGTCGACAGCGCCGGGCGGGCCGCAGGGGCGGCCGCGGGCAGGCGCCGGGAGCTCGAGGCCACGCTGGCGCAGGCACCGCGGACGCTCGCGGCGGCGCAGCGCTTCCTCGGCGAGCTCCAGCAGGCGACGGGCCCGCTCGGCCCTGCCGCGCGCGAGCTCACCCGGGCCGCGCCTCGCCTGCACGCGACGCTCCGCCAGCTCGAGCCGTTCGAGCGCGCCGCGCGTCCGGCGCTCGCGGAGGCGACCTCCGCCGCGCCCCAGCTCACCCGGCTCGCCGACGGGGCCCGGCCGGTGCTCGAGCGTGCGCGGCCGACCCTGAAGGACGTCTCCGCGCTCGCGGACGAACTCGTCCCGGTCACCGACACGCTGGACAAGAGCGCCGACAACCTCATCGCCGTCGTCGACAACTGGTCGCGGGCGGTCCAGTACCGCGACGGCCTGTCCCACATCTTCCGCGGCGAGCCGACGGTGACGCTGCAGACGGTCGAGGGCCTGCTGAAGCGCTACACGCAGATGAAGGCCAAGGATCCCGAGCTCGACCGGGGCGAGCAGAGGGCGGAGCGCGAGACGCGCACCGCCGTCCCCGGCGCCGACCGGCCGGCCGAGGACGACCCGGCCGATGACGGCCATGGCTCCGGGCCGGCGCGACCCCGCTCCGTCCTGGATGAGCTCGGCGAGCGGCTGAGGCCGCTGTCCGACCTGCTCACGGGCGTGACCGACGGGCTCCTCGGCGAGGTCGGCGGCGAGTCGTCCGATCCGCAGCGGCCGGCCGACCCGATCACCCGGCTCCTGGAGTTCCTGATCAAGCCGTGATGCTCCTGCCCTCGACAGCCATCCGCCGCAACCGCCGCCGCAGTGAGCGCGAGCCGGCGGTGCGCGCCCTGCTCAAGGCGGTTGCGACGCTCGCGGTGATCGGCCTCTTCGTCGCCTTCGCCGTCACGGTCCAGGAGGGCGTCCCCGGCCGCGACTACTCGACGCTCTACGTCGAGGCTCCGGAGACCGGGAGCCTCCGCATGAACGACAAGGTCGCGATCGGCGGCGTCCGCGTCGGCCGCGTCGTCACGCTCGAGCCCGCCGTGGACCGCGTCCGCGTCCAGCTCCAGCTCGAGCCGGGGGTCGAGCTCCCCGAGGACTCGACCTTCCGGATCCGCGCCAACGGCCTCCTCGGCGCGCGCTACGTCCAGCTCATCCCCGGCTCGAGCGAGAAGATGCTCGCCGACGGCGCGACGCTCCGGGGCGGTCGCGACGCGCTCAGCCTCACCGTCCCCGCCGCGCTCGACGTCCTCGACGCCGAGACGCGCGGCGCGCTCGGCGAGGCGGTGAGCCAGCTCGGCGAGGGCCTGACCGGCAACGGCGACCGCCTGAACCGCGCTGTCGAGGCGGCGAGCGACGCCGTCGAGCCCTTCCGCGGGCTCGTCGGGGCCGTCGCCGGGCGCGGACAGCCCGAGCGGCTCCTGCCGGCGCTCGACCGCCTCGTCGGGGCGCTCGACGACGCACGGCGCGACCTCGCCGCGATGCTCGATCCCGGTGCGGACACGTTCGACGCGATCGCCCAGGAGGAGGATCACCTCCACGAGGCGCTCGAGCAGGCGCCCGGGTCGCTCGCCGCGGCCACGACGGGTCTCGAGCACGGGCGGCGCCTCGTCGCCGCGGCGGCGTCGCTCGCCCGCGCCGCGAACTCCACGCTGCCGCCCGCCCCCGCCGGGCTGGAGCAGGCCAGCGCGCTCCTGCGCGAGGCGCATACCGCACGCGGAGGCGGACGCTCGCCGCTGGCGCGCGCGGCCGCGCTGCTGGAGGAGGTCGACCCGACGGTCCCGCGGGCGCTCGAGCTCACGCGCGCGCTCGATCCGGTGCTGCCCCGGCTCGACGACGCCGTCCGGCCGCTGCGCCCGATCGTCCGGCACGTCGGCCGCTACGGCTGCGACATCAAGAACGCCGCGGTGACGCTGCGGAGCATGACCGGCTTCGTCGGCACGGGGACGGGGCCGAACGGGCCGTCCTCGCAGTTCCGCCTCCAGGTCGCCGTCAGCCTCGAGGCGGCGGGCGTCAAGGAGCTCGTGCCGATCCGCGACGCCTACTTCGAGCCGTGCACGTACCTCGGCCGGCACCACAACGTCCTGCCCGGCACCGGGATCCTCGGAGGTGGTCGGTGATCCGCTCGCTCGTCGATCGCATGGGCCGGTTCGTGAGCCCGTACGTCGTGCTCGGCATCGTCGCCAGCATCGGCGTGTTCGCGGTTCTCTGGGCCACGTACAAGGACGTCTTCCGTGATCTGGCGGCCGGCCCGCGGCGCGAGGTCACGGCCACCTTCCGCGACACGAAGATGCTCCAGGCCGGTGACCCGGTGCGCGTCCGGGGCGTCGACGTCGGGGGGATCAAGGAGATCAAGCCCGCCGGTGACCGCCGGACGACCGAGGTCGTCATGAAGATCGACGCGGACGTGGACCTCCACGAGGACGCCCGCGCGAAGGTCGCCTGGCGGACGCTCCTCGGCGGCAACTGGGTCGTCGAGATCGACCCGGGCAGCTCGAAGGCCGGTCCGCTGCGCGACGGGCGGATCCCGCTCGAGCGGACGAACGTGCCGGTCGAGCTCGACGACGTGACGAGCGTCGTCTCCGGCCGGGCCCGCCGCGGGCTCGAGCGGATCCCGGGCGAGCTGTCGGACGCCTTCGCCGAGCGCGCAACGCTCCGCCGCCTGAGCTCGGCGCTCGCCGGCGCCGCGCCGGATCTCGAGCGCGGCCTGCGGGCGCTGCGCGGCACCGAGCCCGACCACGACCTCGAGATGCTCGTCGACGAGGCCGCGAAGGTGACCGAGGCGCTCGACGCCCCCGACGACCGGCTCCGCCGGCTGGTCGCCGACACCGCCGCGACGCTTCGCGTCACGGCGCGCCGGGCGCTCGACCTCCGCTCCACGATCGCACGCGCCCCCGCGACCCTCGACGAGGTCGACCGGGCCGTCACCGCGCTCGACCACACGCTCGAGCAGGTCGATCCTCTGCTCGAGGAGGTGCGCGAGCCTGCCGGCGACGTCGCCCCGGCAGTCCGTGACCTGCGGCCCGTGGTCGTCGACGCGAACACGGTCCTCGACCGTGCGCGGCCGTTGCTCGCCGGTCTGCGCCCCGCGGTCGAATCGCTGGCGACCGCATCCCGCGACGCGCTGCCGCTGCTCGACGAGCTCCAGCCGAGCCTCGACCGCCTCGACAAGGTCATCCTCCCGTACCTCAACGAGGTCGACCCCGACACGAAGCGGACGACCGCCGAGATGGTCGGCCCGGCGCTCGGCGGGCTCGGCAACGTCGCCGCGCCAAAGGACCGCAACGGCCACGCGCTCCGCTTCCCCGCGACGACCGGCAGCTCCTTCTTCTACCTCCCCTGCCAGACCTACCTCGGCAACCCGGACAAGAACGGGAAGCTGCTCGAGTGCCAGGAGCTCAACGAGATGCTCGAGAGCATCCTCACCTGGAACCCGCTCGGCCCGGCGCCCGGCACGGCGCCAGACCCGGCGAGACGCGGGTCCACCGGGCCGGCCGGCGACGGTGACGCGGACGAGGAGGAGGACCGGTGAGCGAGGTCCGCGACACCATCACCCGGCGGATCACAATCGGGCGCGTCAAGCTCGAGGCCCGCCGTGCGAGCGGCCCCTTCCTCGTCCTCGTGCTCGCCGCCCTGGGCACGGCGTTCGCCGCGGCGTGGTTCTTCTCCAAGGTCGTCCCGAGCCTCGTCAACGCGAACCAGGCGGTCGCCTTCGAGGTGGGCTCGGCGCGCGCCGTCAAGCCGGGGCTGAGCGAGGTCCGGGTCAAGGGCATCCCGGCCGGGCGCATCACCGACGTCGAGCTGCGGGACGGGCGCCCCGTCGTCATCGCCGACGTCGACCGCGACTTCGGGACGATCTACCGCGACGCCCGCGCCGAGCTCCGGCCGAACAGCGCGCTGGAGGACCAGTACATCGACATCGTCGACCGCGGCACGCCCTCCGCCGGTGAGGCTGACGCCGACGAGCCGCTGCCGCCCTCGCAGACCGAGCTGCCGGTCCCGATCGACGAGATCCTCGCCACGTTCGACGGTGACACCCGCGCTCGTCTCCGGACGCTCCTCGCCGAGCTCGGCAAGGGCCTCGGCGACCGTGGCGCGCAGCTCGGGCAGGCGCTCGTCGAGGTCGTCCCGCTGCTGGAGGTCGCAGGCGACCTCGGTGAGCAGGTCGGGCGCCGCGACATGCTGACCCGCCGCCTCGTCCACAACGCGCGCGTGCTCACGGCCGAGCTGGGCCGTCGCGAGCGTCAGCTGCGCACCCTCCTGCGCACCGGTAGCGAGACGATGGCGGCGCTCCGCCAGAGCGAGCCTGCGCTCGACGCGACGCTGCGCAACCTGCCGCCGATGCTCGCTGCGCTCGACTCCGCGTTCAGGGCGACGCGGGGTGTGCTCGGCGACGTCGACCGGGCGGTGGTCTCGCTGCGCCCGGTCGCCGAGGACCTCGACGACGCGCTGGCGAGCGTCCGCGAGCTGAGCAAGCGCGCGGCGCCGGCGGTGGCCCGCCTCGAGCGGCCGGTGGAGCGGCTCGTGCCGCTGACGCGGGTGCTCGAGCCGCTCAGCGACGACCTCCAGGAGGTCGTGGAGCGGCTGCGCCCGCAGATCGACACCGTCGACAAGGTCACGCGGAACCTCGCCAACTGCAAGAAGGGCGTGCAGGGCTTCTTCCACTGGGACGCCTCGATGACGAAGTACGGCGACTCGCGCGGGCAGGCGCCGCGCGGGAACCTCGGCGTCGGCATCCAGACGCTCGGTCTCGCCTCGCCGGCGGAGCGTGCGTACAGCGGCTGCACGCCGGGCGCGCCGATCGGCGGGCGCCCGCCGCGTGAGGAGGACATGCGCTAGGGGGACAGATGCGAGGTCGCGCGCTCTTCGGACACACCCTCACCCTCGTGGTCTCCGCCGCCATCGCGGTCGGGGTCCTGATCGTCCTGTTCAACCTCGCGGGTGCCCTCTCGTTCGGCGAGACCCACAACGTGCGGGTCGTCGTCCCGCAGGCCGGCACGCTCACGAAGGGCACGAGCGTCACGATGGCCGGCGCCCGCATCGGCACCGTCCAGACCGTCGAGCGCCACGGCGTCGGGGCGATCGTCGACGTCCGCATCGACGACTCGTCGGTGTGGCCGCTGCCGAAGGACTCGACGGCGGAGCTGGCGGTGCGGACCCCGCTCGGCGAGAACTACATCAAGCTCCACCGGGGCAAGTCCCGGGAGAACCTGCCCGAGGACGGCATCGTCGGCGCGGCGCCCGGCGCCGAGTACGTCGACATCGACGAGCTCATCTCGATCCTCCAGGGTCGCACGCGCAACCGCGCCAAGAAGCTCATCCAGGGCCTCGGCACGGCGGTGAAGGACCGCGGCCCCGAGACGAGGCGCACCCTCCACGATGTCGCCGGCGCGTTGGACTCCGGCGCCCGCCTCGTGCGGCGGCTCAGCGACGACCGGGAGCAGGTCGCGCGGCTCGTCCGGCAGGTCGGCGACCTCGCGAACGCGCTTGCTGACCGCCGCGACGCGATCGTCGAGCTCGCGAGCGAGGGCCGCGCCACCTTCGCGGCCGTCGCGCAGCGCGACGCCGCGGTCCGCGACCTGCTGCGGGAGTTGCCGGGCACCCTCCGTCAGGTCCGGGCGACGACGCAGACGCTCCGCGCGGCGTCCGCCAGCGCCACGCCCGTCGTCGCGGACCTCGCCGCGTCGGTGGCCGATCTGCGGCCCGGCGTCCGGGCCCTCGCCCCCGCCGCGCGCGACGGTCGGCAGATCGTCGCGCGGCTCAGCGACGCCGCGCCGCCGCTCGAGCGGACGCTCGCCTCGCTGCGCCGGGCGGCGCCGCCGCTCACCGAGGTGATGCCGAACGTCAAGAAGGTCCTCTGCCAGGCCAACCCGGTCCTCCGCTACACCGAGCCCTACATCGCGGACCTCACGTCCTTCCTCGTCAGCCTCGGCGCGGCCGCCAACAGCTACGACGCCATCGGGCACACGATCCGCCTCATGCCCGTCGTCAACGAGTCGGCGCTCCTCGGCGCGCCCAAGGAGGTGAACGACGCCGTGACGACGCTCAAGTCGCTCGGACTGCTCCAGGTCGCGACCGGCTGGACCTTCGACCCGTTCCCGGGTCCGGGCGAGGCCGAGAGCTCGTTCCAGCCCGGCGACCCGATCCTCAAGGGGCCGGCCGACTACGCCGCCTCGGGGAGGAAGTACGAGCGTGTCACGCGCGACTGCTGAGCGCGGCCGGGCGCGCCACGCCCTCCGCGAGCGCGGCCAGCGCCATCCGCGTCGCCAGCTCCGCGGCGCCCTCTCGCGCGCGCAGCGGCGCGGGCCAGCCCGTCATGCTGTTCACGAGCGCGAGGGCGGCGAGCACCGACGACTCGAGGTCCTCCCGCGGGCGGCCCGGCCAGCACGCCTCGACGGCGTGGCGCCAGCGGTCTATGTAGGTCTGCGTCCGCCGCCGCAGCCGCCGGCGCGCGATCTTCGGCAGCGCCCGGATCTCGTTCGCCCACACGACGCAGAGCTCGCGCTCGCGCAGGACGAAGTCCGCGTGGGCGGCGACGATGTCCCGGAGCCGCTCGGCCGGGTCGGTCGCCTCGGGCACGTGGGCGAGCAGCTGGTCGAGCGCCTCGTCGAAGAGCGCGGCGAGGATGTCGCTCTTGCTGCGGAAGTGGCGGTAGATCGCCGGGCCGGTGACGCCGGCGCGCTCGCCCAGCTCGTCGACCGACATCGCAGCGAAGCCACGCTCGCTGATCAGCTCGGCGGCCGCCTTGAGGATCGCCTCGTGGCGCTCCACGGGACGCTCACCTCACCGCCGCGAGAGCGCGGACCCGTGCTGCGGCGGGCGTGCGGCCGGCGAGCTCCGGAGTGGCGACAACGAGGGGAGGAGTGTCGTTCGCCATGGAGAGAACCGTCCACACATACTGCCGGATCTGCCTGGCCAACTGCGGCCTGGCGGTGAAGGTCGATGACGCGGCCAACCGCGTCCTCGAGATCGCCCCGGACCGGGAGAACCCCTACACCTGGCGCGACTTCTGCCGCAAGGGGAGGACGGCGGCCGAGATGGTCGAGCACCCGCGCCGGATCACCACGCCGCTGCGCCGCGTCGGCGACCGCTACGTGCCCGCGACCTACCGCGAGGCGATCGAGGACATCGCCGAGCGGCTCAACGCGATCATCGACCGCCACGGGCCGGACGCCGTCGGCTCCTACCACGGCAACCCCATGGGGTTCTCGTTCGCGGCCACGACGTTCTGGAACGGCCTCCTCGACGCGATCGGCACCGGCAACCGCTTCTGGGTCGGCTCGATCGATCAGAACAACGCCCACGTCGTCGCCGAGCACCTCTACGGCAGCCCGCTCGTCTCGCTCGTGCCGGACATCGACGAGTGCGACTGCTTCCTGCTCGTCGGCATGGATCCCGTCCAGAGCCGCTTCAACTGGATGGAGAACAACCCGAACGGGTGGAACCGCGTCCGGGAGCGCCAGCGGCGGGGCGCGCAGCTCATCGTCGTCGACCCTCGCCGCTCGCGCACGGCCGAGGCCGCCGACGTCCACGTCCAGCTCATCCCCGGCACCGACTGGGCGTTCCTGCTCGGCCTGCTCAAGGTGATCTTCGAGCGCGGATGGGGGCGGCCGTCGACGGCGGTACCGGTCAGCGGCGCCGAGCGGATCCGCGAGCTGTGCGCTCATGCGCGGCTCGGCGACCTCGCCGCCCGCTGCGGCGTGCCGCCCCAGACGATCGAGGACGTCGCCGAGCGGTTCGCGACCGCGCGGACCGCGATGTGCGTCACGCACACCGGCGTCTCCCACAACAAGCACGGGACGCTCGGCGAGTGGCTCGGCCACCTCCTCAACCTCCTCACCGACCGCACGGATCGGCCCGGCGGGCGCCGCTACGAGCGCGGCTACGTCGACATGAGCCTGATCATGAAGGTGTTCGCGCCGGCGGCCGATCACCGCACCCGGCTGCGTGGCAGCGCGCCGATCGTCGGCTTCCACTCGCTCGCCGAGCTCGCCGACGAGATCACCACTCCAGGGGAGGGGCAGATCAGGGCGATGCTCATCGCGTTCGGCAACCCGGTCGTGTCGGGTCCCGACGGCGCGGCGCTCGACCGCGCGCTCGCGCAGCTCGACCTGCTCGTCGCGGTCGACCTCGTCCAGCGGGAGAGCCACCGGCACGCGCACTGGCTGCTGCCCGGCACCCACTGGCTCGAGCGGGAGGAGCTCAGCCCGCTGCTCGGCGGCCTCCAGGAGCGCCCATACGTCCAGTACGCCCGGCGGGCGGTCCGCCCGCCGGAGGGGGTGATGGAGGAGTGGGAGCTGTTCGCCGAGCTGGCGCTCGCGATGGGGCGCAACCTCTTCGGCAAGCCGGGCGTCAACCGCTTCATCCGCCTCACCCGCGCGCTGGCGCGGCTCACCGGGCGGCCGGGCCTCGCCTTCAACCCCGAGTGGGTCCAGCGCCTGCTCGTGCTCACCGGGCGGCGGCTCAAGTGGAAGGACATCCGCCGACACGAGCACGGCTGGATCTATGGCGAGAAGCGCTACGGCGACCTGCGCGAGGTCATCCGCACCCCCGACGGGACGGTGCAGCTCGCCCCCCCGGTGTTCGTGGACGCGCTCCTGCGCGCTCTCGGTGAGCCGCCCGCGCGCGACGAGGCCTATCCGCTGCTGCTGGTCAACAAGCGCCGTCGCGAGGCGATGAACTCCTGGCTGAACGAGTCGCCCGGGCTCTTCCGCCAGGGGAAGGAGATCGCCGTCGAGGTGCACCCCGAGGACGCGGAGGCGCTCGGGATCGTGAACGGCGACACGGTCCGGGTGGTCTCGCGCGTCGGCGCGATCGAGCTGCCCGCGGAGGTGACCGACGCGGTCCGGCCGGGGGTCGTCTGCATCCCCCACGGCTGGGGTGGCCGGGTCTTCGACCCCGTCGGCGGTGGCGCCCCCCAGGCCTTCGGCGCCAACCGGAACCTGCTCGTCGACACCGAGCGGGTCGACCCGCTGTCGCAGACCCCCGCGATGAACTCCACTCACGTCCGGCTGGAGCCGGTGGCGCCCGCGCCGGCGGCGGCGCCGGCCGGCGCCGCCGCCGGCGAGCCCTGACACCGGCGGGGCGGGCACGCGCCCGTCACCGGGCCGGGCGCGCCGGCCCGGCGCGCCCGGCAGCCGCCCTCAGCCCGAGGCCGCGGGCGTCGCCACGAGGCCGGCGAGCCGCCCGTGGATGATCTCCTCGGCCTCACGGACCATCCGCGTGATGAGCTCCTCGACGGGCGGGACATCGTTGATCAGGCCCTGGCAGTGGCCGACGCTCCAGATGCCGGCGTCGGGGTCGCCCTCCTCGAAGACGCGGCGGCCGCGCTCGCCTGCGACGAGGTCGCGGACGTCCTCGAACCGGCCGCCCTCCCGCTCGATACGGATGACCTCCTGGCTGACCGCGTTGCGGGCGACGCGCGCCGTGTTGCGGAAGGTGCGGAAGATGAGGTCGGTGTCGAGCTCGGTCTGCTCGACGATCTTCCGCTTGATGGTGTCGTGGATCGGCGACTCCTGTGTGCAGAGGAAGCGCGTGCCCATGTTCACCGCGTCGGCGCCGAGCGCGAGCGCCGCGACGAGGCCGCGCGCGTCGGCGATGCCGCCGGAGGCGATGATCGGGATGTCGATCTTGTCCGCCGCGGCGGGGATGAGGACGAGTCCGGGCACGTCGTCCTCGCCGGGATGGCCGGCGCACTCGAAGCCGTCGACCGAGACGGCGTCCACGCCGAGCTCCTGCGCCTTCACGCAGTGCCGCACCGAGGTCGCCTTGTGGATCACCTTGATCCCATGCGGCTTGAAGTGCTCGAGCGACTCGGCGGGGTTGTAGCCGGCGGTCTCGACCACCTCGATGCCGGACTCGATGATCGCCTGGCGGTACTCGTGGTACGGCGGCGGGTTGATCGTCGGCAGGATCGTCAGGTTGACCCCGAAGGGCTTGTCGGTCAGCTCGCGCGTGCGCTCGATCTCCTTGACGAGGTCCTCGGGCGTGGGCTGGGTGAGCGCGCTGAGGAAGGCGAGCCCGCCGGCATTGGCCGTCGCGGCCACGAGCTCGGCCCGGCCCGCCCACTGCATCCCACCTTGGACGATCGGGTGCTCGACGCCGAACGTCTCGGTGAACCGTGTGCGCAGCAAGTCGATGCCTCCTTTCCCTGGGACGGGTCTCCGGCCGGTCATTGGGCCGTGAAGCCGCCGTCCGCCACCATGCACGTGCCGGTCACGAACGTCGCCCGGTCGCTCAGCAGCCAGACGACGAGCTCCGCGATCTCGTCCGCCGAGGCCAGCCGGCCCATCGGCGTCGTCTCGATGAGCGTGTCGCGCAGCTCGTCGAGGCCGGCGGCGAGCAGCGGCGTGTCGACGAAGCCCGGCGCGACGGCGTTGACGCGGATCCCCTGCTCGGCGACCTCGAGCGCGGCGGCGCGGGTCAGCCCGACGACGCCGTGCTTGGCCGCGACGTAGGCGCCGACCCCCCGGCCCGCGGCGAGCCCCATGATCGACGCGATGTTCACGACCGAGCCGCGGGCGTCGGTGCGGCGCATCGCGGCGATCTCGGCCCGCAGGCAGTGGAAGACGCCGTCGAGGTCGACCGCCAGGACCTCCCGCCAGGTGTCGTCGTCCAGCCGCCAGAGCGGGGCGAACGGATGCGTGATTCCCGCGCTGTTGACGGCGAGGTGGAGCCCGCCGGCCTCCTCGACCGCGCTGTCGACGCAGTCCGTGACGGCCGCGGGGTCGGTGACGTCCAGCTCGACCGCCTCGACGTCGCCCCCGTCGGCGCGGATCTCCTGCGCGACGGCCTCGGCGCCGTCGAGGTCGACATCGGCCAGGTAGACACGCGCCCCCGCGTAGGCCGCGGCCCGTGCGCACGCCGCCCCGATGCCGGAGCCCGCACCGGTGACCAGGGCGACCCTCCCCGCGAGCGCGGAGTCCGATGTTACACGCGACACAGCGTGTCGAGTGTAACACGCGCGGGCCCCGGACCCGGCGGCCGCCTAGCCGCAGCCGGCGGTGGTGAAGCGCCACCGGTGCGACTCGGCGAGCGTCGCGCCGGCGTGATCGGCGAGCGCGGTCGTCACCTCGGCGGTGTAGATGGTGCACGGCTCGAGGTCGCCGGCGGGGAAGAAGGCGATCGAGTGGACGCCCGGGCCGCCGTAGGGGCCGGTCTGGGGGAACCCGGGGCGCGGTGCGACCTCCTCGCCGTGCTCGTCGTAGAGGCGGATCGCGCCGGGCCGGTGGCGCGGGCCGTCGTAGCCGAGCCCGTTGGAGAGGACGGCGATGATGCGCTTGTCGCCGTCGCCGTGCGGGCCCGCCGCGGTCTGGGCGCCGGCCCAGTCGACCGGGACGCCGGTCGTCCCGTCGCGCGGCGCGGTCCCGACGACGCGCAGGGGCGGATGTCCGTCCCCGGTGAGCTTGCGCCAGAGCGCCTCGTAGTAGCCGGCGATCATCTCGGCGCTGTGGAGGACGCCGCCGGCGCTCGTCGTCATGTGTGCCGCCGACCACGGCATGTCGCGGCGGACCCAGGCCGCCTCGACGACGCTCGCGCGCTCGACGGCGAGGATGCCGGTGATCCCGGCCCAGGCGACGAGGATGCCGTCGGCGGTGAGGTCGTCGCGGCCGATCGCGCGGTAGACGGCGAGCAGGTCGCCGACCGGCGGCGGGAGGCTGTGGAACCAGAGGCGCCCGTGGTCGGCGATCGCGACGACGTCCATGACGTACTCGGGCGAGTTGAGGATCCCGAACAGCCGATGGTCGTCGGCGCCGATCGTCGCGTCGTCGAGGGCCAGCAGCGGCGCCTGGAGCGGGCCGAGCTCGGCCCAGCCGGGGAGGTCGTCGACGCGCCGGCGCGCGTGCGGGTGCTCGCCGTGATCGGGCATCCGCGGCTCGAACATCCAGTCCCACGTCTCGTCGCCGAGCCCGTGCGCGGCGATCCCCATGAGGTAGGCGACGAGCGGCGCGCACGGCCCGCGCGGGTCGGCGAGTCTGCCGGCGCAGCCCGGCTTGGAGCGGATCCGCTCGACGAAGGCGTTGACGAACCGCTCCCAGTGGGTGATCTCGCCGAAGTCGGCGCCCGGGTAGACGCCGCCGAGGTAGTAGCCGGCGTCGGGGTACGAGGCGCCGCTGAGGACGGCCGGGCGGTGCTGTCGCAGCAGCGCGCGCAGCGCGGGATCGGCGACCCGGTCGGCGGCGACGTCGGCCATTCACGCATGCGTCGTCATCCCGGCCGCGCCTGCGGCGGACGGCACGGCGAGCGCGGCCACGACCGCAGCGATCACCGCCACCACGTACGCGCGGGCGCGCGTGTGAGCCCCTGCCCTCACCGGCCGGACCGTAGCGGCGGCGGGCAACCCCTCGCAACGGGCTACCGGGTCACGGACCGGATGGGCGCGGCTGGGTTCGAACCAGCGACCTCTCGCGTGTGAGGCGAGCGCTCTCCCACTGAGCTACGCGCCCGGGAGGCTGACAAGTGTAGGGCGCGCTCGGGCATCGGGGGGCCGGGACGCTCAAGAGTCGGTCGCGGCGGCCGACTGATGGGGCGCGGAGAGGCGCACGAGCTTTCCACCCGGAGAAGGAGCCTCCGTGCACGACGACAAGAAGGGAATCCTGGAAGGTACGGCCGGCGCCCCGGTGCGGCTGACCGACCCCAAGCACCAGGCGGTGGTCGGCTTCTGCGACATCAACAGCGAGGATCTCCAGCTGCTCGCCGAGGCGGACCTCGGCGACCTGGCGGACGCTGTCGCCACGAATTTCTACGACCGCATCCTGCGTGAGCCGGCACTGCGCGAGATCATCGAGCGTCACTCCTCGGTCGAGCGCCTGCGCGTCACGCTGAAGCGCTACTTCCAGTCGCTCTTCTCGGGCGTCTACGACGACGACACCGCGAACGGCCGGATCAGGATCGGCGTCGTCCACGACCGCATCGACCTGCCGATCGGCGCCTACCTCGGTGCGTATCTGCGCATCGACGAGGTCGTCATCTCCGAGCTCGTCAAGCGCTACGCCGACGACCCGGCGCGCCTCTATAAGCTCCTCATGGCCTACCGGCGCGTGAGCCAGGCCGACATGGCGCTCGTCGCCCAGAGCTTCGTCGACAAGCGCGACAAGACCGAGCAGATGGTCGACGAGATCACCGCGCTGTCGGAGACGCTCGCCGCCTCGGCGGAGCAGGCGCACGCCGGCGCCGAGTCCATGCACAGCACCTCCCAGCAGATGGTCGCCCAGGCCGAGGAGGCGAAGGGCGCGGTCGCGAACGCGGTGGACGCCACCCGCCAGGGCGGCGCCGGCGTGGACCGGACGACCGAGGTCGTCGCGCAGACGCGCGAGGCGGTCACGGTCGCGCGCGACCAGCTCGAGCTGCTCGCCCAGCAGACGAAGCAGATCGACGCGATCGTCAAGGCGATCCGCCGCATCGCCGAGCAGACGAACCTCCTCTCGCTCAACGCCGCGATCGAGGCGGCGCACGCGGGCGAGCACGGCCGCGGCTTCGCCGTCGTCGCCGAGGAGGTGCGCAAGCTCGCCGCCGACACGCGCGAGAGCCTCGAGGGCATCTCCAACCTCAACGAGGACGCGACCCAGGCGATCGCCGCCGTCGCCGAGGCGATCGCGAACACCGACCGCCAGGCCCAGGAGGCGCAGGAGCAGGCCGACGCGATGGCCGGCAGCTTCGCGCAGATCCGCGCCGCCGCCGACGAGGTCGAGCGCCAGCTCGCCGCGATGTCGGAGGGGATCGTCGCGATCGCCGAGACGGCGGAGGAGCTGACCGGCGCCTCGCAGGAGGTCGCCCAGACGGCCGACAACCTCGCGCGGCTCGCCGTCAGCGCCGAGCGCCACGCCGAGCACGTCAACGGCAACGGGAGCGCCGCCGCGGTGGCCGCCTAGGCCGATGGCGCGCTAGCCTTGGGCGTGGACCGTGCTAGGCGGGGAGGTAGCGGTGCCCTGTCGCTCGCAATCCGCTCTAGCGAGGCCGAATCCCCGTCCGAGGGGCGGCGGCTCTCGGGGTCAGTACGCCGGTGTCGGGCGTCGATGGCCAGGTCCCGCGCGATGGTCGGTCGTGAACCAGGTCAGGTCCGGAAGGAAGCAGCCTTAAGCGATCCCGCCCATGCGCCGCGGGGGAGCTTGGCCGGAGCCGGGCATCGGCTGACACGCCCGGGATCCCGCTTCGGAGACGGGTGCACGGTCCACCTCTCTCCGCCTCGCGCCGGCGGGGTAGCGCCTCGCGCCGGCGGGGTAGCGCCTCGCGCCGGCGGGCGGGCGGCCGCTAGCTGCACGCCGGCCCGGTGAACAGCCGCCAGGACCGGTTGGCGGCCGCGAGCCGGTAGCCCGCAGGGACCTCGTCGGCGGGGAGCGTCGCGTCGCGCGGGTCGAGGATCGAGAACGGCGCGGCCCGCGGCGTCGGCGCGAGGAACGCGCCGTCGCGCGTCGGCGCCTCCCGGATCGCCGAGACGATCGCCGTCGGGCGGCGGTCGAGCCAGTAGGCGAGCTCGGGCACGTTGCGGTGGTTGGGGAGGAAGAGCGTCCCGCAGCGCTCGAGCGCCGCGCGCGCGGCCTCGTCGCCTGTGACGAGCGCGCGCAGGTCGTCGCGGACGCGGTCGCGCTCGGCGATGTCGGCGCGCAGGTCCGACAGGCGGCCGGCCTGCTGCGGGGCGAAGGCGACGACGGCGAGCAGCAGCACGGCCCCCGCCGCCCGCCAGCGCCCGCGCCAGGGATGCGCGGCCGGCAGGCGCCGCCAGCCGGCGATCGCGACGGCCGCGAGCACCGACAGCATCGCGGCGGCGAGGAAGAGGTAGCGCGTGAGCAGCGACAGCCCGGCGATCGCGAAGGCGACGTAGGCGATCCCGTTCACCGTCGCCACCGCGAGCGGGACGAGGGTCCGCCGCCGCAGCCAGAGGAGCCCGGCGGCGGCGCCGGCCACCGCGCAGATGAGCTCGGGCAGGCGGAGGATCTCGCCGAGGCGGCGCGGCAGCAGCTCCGGCACCCGCTCGATCCCCGTCGGGCGCTCGAGCTGGGCGGCGAGGTCGCTCGTGCCGTGCAGCGACCAGAGCGCGTCGCCGGTCACCGCGAGGTCGGAGAGCGCCCACACAAGCGGCGCGGCGGCGGCGAGGAGGGCGAGGCCGAGGCGTTCGCGCCAGGCGCGCCGCGGCGGGCGGACGCCCGCGAGCGCGTAGCCGAGCCGTTGCGCCCACGCCGGCAGCCGCGCGGCCGCGCGCTCGGCCTGTCCGACGGGCACGACGAGCCAGACCCAGTAGAGCGCCGCGAACAGCCACGCCTCCGGGCGCAGCAGGCCCGCGAGGCCGAGCAGGACGAGCACCGCCAGCCCGCGGCGCGGGCGGCGCGCCTCGAGCACCGCCGCCCAGACGATGAGCGCGACGGTCGGCAGGTCGACGTAGCCGCGGATGCCGTAGTTGAGCGGCGGCACGCGCGTGAGGAAGACGAGCGCGGCGAGCGCGCCGACCGCGAGCGTGAACGACTCGGCGCCGAGCCGCAGCAGGCCGACGACGAGCGCCCCGAAGCCGAGCAGGACGAGCGCGAGGAAGATCGCCTCCGCCGCGCCGTCGCCGAGCGGCGACAGCACGGCGCCGACGGCGATCGCCAGCGGGTGCGGCGTCGGCGCCACCGGCGCGTCGTACTCCGGCGTCCGCCCGTGCGCGACGTCGTCGCCCCACACGAGCGCGTACATCGAGTCGTAGTTGAGGAAGGCGTGGCCGAAGAACGCCCAGATCGCGACCGCCACGAGGGCGCTCGCGACCGCGTCCACCAGCCACCGGCCGCGGGCCGTCATGGCGGGCAACGCTACCTCGCGGAGCCGCGGCTACGATGGCCCGGATGCTCTCGCTCTACCGCCGCCACCGGCCTCGCACGTTCGCGGACGTGGTCGGCCAGGAGCACATCGTCCGGACGCTCCGGAACGCGATCGAGCTCGGCAAGGTCCACCACGCCTACCTCTTCGTGGGCTCGCGCGGCACCGGCAAGACGAGCACGGCGAAGCTGCTGGCCTGCGCGCTCAACGCCGAGGGCGGGCCGACCGCCGACTTCTCCCCCGACGACCCGGCCTGCAAGGCGATCATGGCCGGCACCTCGCTCGACGTCGTCGAGATGGACGCGGCGTCGAACAACTCGGTCGACGACATCCGCGAGCTGCGCGAGAACGTCGCGCTCGCGCCGGTGGGCGGCGGGCGGCGCGTCTACATCCTCGACGAGGCGCACATGCTCACCACGCAGGCGTGGAACGCGCTGCTGAAGACGCTCGAGGAGCCGCCGCCGCACGTCGTCTTCGTCCTCGCCACCACCGAGGCGCACAAGATCCCGGCGACGATCGTCGACCGCTGCCACCGCTTCGACTTCCAGCGGCCCTCGCTCGAGCAGATCGCCGGGGTGCTGCGCAAGGTCGCGGCCGAGGAGGGGATCGTCCTCCCCGACGCCGCCGTCGGCCTGCTCGCCCGCCACGCCAACGGCAGCTTCCGCGACGCGCTCGGCACGCTCGAGCAGCTCGTCACCTACTCGGGCAAGGAGATCGCGCTCGACGACGTCCTCCAGGTCCTCGGCGTCGCCGACGCGGAGCTCGTGCTCGCCGCCGGCGACGCGCTCGTCGAGCACGACGCGAGGGCCGCGCTGCTCGTCGTCGAGCGGCTGGCGGCCTCGGGGCGCGACTACGCCCAGTTCATGACCGACCTCGCCGGGCACCTCCGCCACCTCTTCGTCGTCCAGACGCTCGGCGAGGTGCCCGAGTCGTTCGCCGTCACCGCCGAGCACACCGACCGCCTCGCCGCCCAGGCCGAGCGCCTCTCCCAGGGCGAGGTCGTGCGCGCGATCGACCTGCTCGCCGAGGGGCTCGCACGCGTCAAGGACGGCGCCGACCCGCGCATCCAGCTCGAGATCGCGCTGCTGAAGGCGACCCAGCCGGAGGCGGACCTCACGATGCAGGCGCTCATGCACCGGATCGAGCAGCTCGAGCGCCGCCTCGCCGAGCTCGCCGGCGCGCAGGGCGTGTCGCCGCCGCCCGCCCGGCCCGCCGCGCCGCCGCCGCAGGCGGCGAGCGAGCCGCCGGCGTCCGAGGCCCGGCCGCAGGCCCCCGCGCCGCAGCCGCAGGCGCCCGCCCCGCAGGGCCCGGCGCGGCCCGAGCCGGCCCTGCAGCCCGAGCCGGGCACGCCTCCGCAGCCCGAGCCGAGCGCGGCCGCCCCGCCCTCGCCCGCCGCCGAGCCGCCCGCCCAGCCCGCCGCCGAGGCGCCCGCGGCCCAGCCGGCCGCCGCCGTCGCCGCCGAGGCCGCCCCCGCCCCCGCGCCGGCGCCCGCGCTCGACGTCGAGCGCCTCGCCCAGCTCTGGCCGGCGGTCATCGACGCCGTCACCGAGCAGAACGGCCTCATCGGCGCCTCGCTCGCCGAGGGCCGGCCGGCGCGGATGGAGGGCGACCGCCTCGTCGTCGCCTTCCCGCCCGGCTCGGAGTTCGCGAAGAAGAAGGTCGAGTCCCGCCGCGACCTGCTCCAGTCGGTGCTGAAGGGGCTGACCGGCCACGCCGTCGAGCTCTGGTGCGAGACCGGCGGCGAGCCGCCGCCCGACACCGGCGAGGCCGCGCTCAGCGAGGAGGAGCTGCTGGAGCGCCTGCGCCGGGACTTCGGCGCCACGGAAGTGTTCGACGACAACGAGGAGTCCGCCTGATGCCCCAGCCGCCCAACCTCAACCAGATGATGAAGCAGGTCCAGCAGCTCCAGGCCGACATGCTCAAGGCCCAGGAGGAGCTGAAGCACGAGACCGCCGAGGGGAGCGCGGGCGGCGGCATGGTCACCGTCAAGGTGAGCGGCGACCTCGAGGTCAAGGAGGTCGTCATCAAGCCCGAGGCCGTGGACCCCGACGACGTCGAGATGCTCCAGGACCTCGTCGTCGCCGCGACGAACGAGGCGATCCGCGCGGCGCAGGAGCTCGCCGCGAAGAAGATGGGCGCCGTCGCCGGCCCCCTCGCCGGCGGCGCGGGCGGGCTCGGCGGCCTGCTGCCGGGCCTCTAGGCCGGTCGCGCTGCCGCCGCCAGTACGCTGCGGGGTGCCGTGTTCGCACCCCCGGTGAACCGCCTCATCACCGAGCTCGCGCGCCTGCCGGGCATCGGCCAGCGGACCGCCCAGCGGCTCGCGTTCCACATCCTGCGCACGCCGGAGGACCAGATCCTCCCGCTCGCCGACGCCATCCGCGAGGTGAAGGAGACGGTCGGCCAGTGCGAGATCTGCTTCAACCTCGCCGTCGGCCCGCGCTGCCGCATCTGCGAGGACGAGCGGCGCGACGGCTCGGTCATCTGCGTCGTCGAGGACGCGAGCGACGTCATCCCGATCGAGCGGACGAACGAGTTCCACGGCCGCTACCACGTCCTGGGCGGGGCGCTCTCGCCGATCGACGGCGTCGACCCGGAGGACCTCCGCATCGAGGAGCTCGTCCGCCGTGCCGAGCAGGGCGGCGTGCGCGAGATCGTCGTCGCGACGAACGCGACGACGACCGGCGAGGCGACCGCGCTCTACCTCGCCGACGTCCTGCGCGAGCGCGTGCCCGACGTCACCGTCACCCGGCTGGCGAGCGGGCTCCCGGTCGGCGCCGACCTCGAGTACGCCGACGAGATCACCCTCGGCAAGGCCTTCCAGGGCCGCCGGGCCCTGTGAGCGGGGGCGAGGAGCGCCAGGCCCGCCCGTCCCCGCGCCTCGCGCGCGGGCTCGCGCTCGCCGCGAGCGCGCTGCTCGCGCTCGCGATCCTACTCGCGCCCTGGTACGGGCTCGGCGCCTACGAGCCGACCGGCTGGGAGGCGTCCTGGTGGCTGCGCGTCGCCTGCCTGCTCGCCGTCGCCTCCGTCGCGCTCCTGCGGCTGGGGCGCGGCGCGCTCGTCCCGGCCGCGCTCGCCTGCGCGCTCGTCGGTGCGCGCGTCCTCCTCCCGCCGGACTTCGGCCTCGACTTCGACGGGCTGGAGGTGCCGGTCGAGCGCCGCTGGGGCGCCTGGGCCGGGCTCGCCGCCGCCGCGCTCGCGCTGCTCGCGACGGCCCTTCCCGCCCGGCGCGCCCGGCGGGTGCCGTAGGATCGCAGCCGTGACGAACGCCGACGACATGCTCGCCCACGCGGCGGGGCGCGAGGCCGAGCTCGCCGCGCCGCGGCTGGGCCCCCACCCGCGGCGGAAGGTCGCCGTGCTCACGTGCATGGACGCGCGCATCGACCTCTTCGCGATCCTCGGCCTCGAGCGCGGCGACGCCCACATCATCCGCAACGCCGGCGGCCTGGTGACCGACGACGCGCTCCGCTCGCTCTCGATCTCGCAGCGCCTGCTCGGGACCGAGGAGATCGTCGTCGTCATGCACGAGGACTGCGGCCTCCACGGGGCCTCCGAGGACGCCTTCGCCCACGCGCTCGCCGCCGACGGGGCGATGCCGAGCTGGCGACTCGGCGCCTTCCGCGACATCGAGGCGACGCTGCGCGACAGCCTCACGCGCCTGCGCACCGCCCGCGAGCTCGTGCGGCGCGACGCCATCCGCGGCTTCATCTTCGACCCCGAGACCGGCCGGCTGCGCGAGGTCGGCGAAGACGCGGCCTAGCGCGCCCCGGCGGCCGGCGACCCGCCGCCCTCGAGGATGAGCCCGAGGTCGCGTTTGGCGACGAGCACGCGTGTGACCGCCTCGTCGAGGCGCCGCCGCGGGACCTCGCCGCGGCGGACGGCGTTGAGGACCGCGGTGTAGGCGGCCTCCTGCTCGCCCAGCGGCCCGGAGACGAGGAGCTGGTCGGCGCCCGCCCGCAGCGCCGCGACCGCGGCGTCGGGGATCGACATGACCGCGGTGATCGCGGGCGACGCCAGGTCGTCGGTGACGGCGAGCCCGCGGAAGCGCAGCCGCCCGCGCAGCAGCCCGCCGACGATCTCCGGCGACAGCGAGGCGGGCGTGACGAAGTCGTCGGTGGCGTAGAGGCCGTGGCCGAGCGTGATCGCGTCGGCGCCCGCGCGGATCGCGGCGGCGAAGGGGACGAGGTCGCGCTCGGCGAGCTCCCCAACGGTGAGGCCGACGCTCGCCGGGCCCTGGGCGGTGTCCTGGTTGGCGGCGCCGATGCCGGGGAAGTGCTTCGGCGCCGCGAGCACGCCCGCCTCGGCGTACTCGGCGAGCGCCGCGCGCCCGTAGCTCGCCACCGCCTCGGGGTCGTCGGAGAACGCGCGCGCCCCGAGCGCGCCCGTGTCGGCGGGGCCGACGTCGAGGACCGGGCCGAGGACGGCGGTGATCCCGAGCGCGCGCAGCGCGTCCGCGGCCTCGCCGGCGGCCTGGGCGGCGGCCTGGGCCGACGGGTAGTCGGCCGGCGCCCCCTCCGGCGGCAGGTCCGGGAAGCTCGAGTACTCGGCGCCCTCCTGGGAGGCGTAGACGAGCGGCGGGACCTGCCCGGCCCGGCGGGCGACCACCCCGGCCTCGCCGGCCATCGCGGCGAGCTGCCCGGGGCTTGCGTAGTTCTCGCCGCGCAGGAGGATCCCGCCCAGCCCGAGCTCGCGCACGCGCTCGTACACGGGGTCGGTGAGGTCCCGCCCGGCGAGCCCCCAGACGAAGACCTGCGCGACCTTGCGCTCGAGCGGGAGCCGGCGGACGAGCTCGGCGACCGTCCGCGGCGCCCGCGCGGCGGCCCCGGCGGGCGGGCGCTCGGGCTCGGGCGGGATCATCCGCGCCAGGAACGACGTCCGCTCCCGCGGCCCCGTGCCGCCGGAGGCCTCGGGCGGCAGCGGCGGCGGCTCGTCCTCGCGGAGCCGGTCCACGACGACGTAGCCGACGGCGCCGGACAGCAGGACGGCGGCGAGCGCCGCGATGCGCGTCACGGAGCGAGGCACCGGCCGAAAGCTATCCTCCGTCGGCCGATGTCGGACGCCTCGCAGCAGGTTCCCGAGACCGTCGTCATGAAGTTCGGCGGCACCTCCGTCGCCGACGCCGAGCGCATCAAGAACGCGGCCCGCCGGATCGTCAAGGCCAAGGAGGCCGGCAACAACGTCGTGGCGGTGCTGTCGGCGCGCGGGAAGACGACGGACGAGCTCATCGAGATGGCCTGCGAGGTCTCCGACAACCCGCACCCGCGCGAGATGGACATGCTCCTCTCCACGGGCGAGCGGATCTCCTGCGCGCTCGCGGCGATGGTCATCAACGACCTCGGCTACGAGGCGATCTCGCTCACCGGGTCGCAGGCGGGCATCGTCACCGACACGACCCACACGAAGGCGAAGATCGTCGACGTCCGCGCCGACCGCATCCGCGCCGCGCTCGCCGAGGGGAAGATCGTGCTCGTCGCCGGCTTCCAGGGCGTCTCGACCGCCTACGACGTGACGACGCTCGGCCGCGGCGGCTCGGACACGACTGCGGTCGCGCTCGCGGCGGCGCTCGGGGCCGACGTCTGCGAGATCTACACCGACGTGTCCGGGGTCTTCACCGCCGACCCGCGCATCGTCCCGACCGCGCGCAAGATCCCGGTGCTCTCGTTCGAGGAGATGCTGGAGATGTCCGCCTCCGGCGCCGACGTCCTCCAGCTCCGCTCGGTCGAGTACGCGCGCAACCACGGGGTCCGCATCCACTGCCGATCGAGCTTCGAGGACGGACCCGGTACCTTCGTCGTCACCGAAGAGGAGACCATGGAACGTCCCTTCGTCACCGCCGTCACCCACTCGACCGACGAGGCGCGCGTCACGCTCACCGGCCTGCCGGACGAGCCGGGCATCGCCGGCCGCGTGCTCACCGCGCTCGCCGAGGCGAACATCAACGTCGACATGATCATCCAGAACGAGCCGCAGTCGGAGGGCGCGCGCGCCGACATGTCGTTCACCGTGCCGCGCGACGACATCCGGCAGGCGCGCGAGGCGCTCGAGCCGCTCCGGGAGGAGCTCGGCATCGGCGAGATCGCGACCGACGACTCGATGGGGAAGGTCTCGCTCGTCGGCGCCGGCATGAAGAGCCACCCGGGCGTCGCGGCGAAGGCGTTCACCGCCCTCGGCGAGGCGGGCATCAACATCGAGATGATCTCGACCTCGCCGATCAAGATCTCCTGCGTCGTCGCCGAGGACGACGTCCCGCGCGCCGTGCAGGTGCTCCACAGCGCCTTCGAGCTCGACGCCGACAGCGTCAAGCCCGAGGACCCGTTCGGCGACCACCGGCCGGTGGTGTCCTGATGCGCGTCGCGGTCGTCGGCGCCACCGGGGCGGTCGGGACGGTCATCCTCGACATCCTCGAGGAGCGCCACTTCCCGGCCGACGAGATCGTGCCGTTCGCCTCCGGGCGCTCCGCCGGGCGCGAGCTGCGCGGGATGACCGTCCAGCCGCTCACCGAGGAGACGATCCAGGGCTTCGACATCGCGATCTTCTCCGCGGGCGGGTCGGTGAGCGGCGAGTGGGCGCCGCGCTTCGCCCAGGCGGGCGCGGTCGTCGTCGACAACTCCTCGCGCTGGCGGATGCACGACGACGTGCCGCTCGTCGTCGCCGAGGTCAACCCCGGCGATCTCGAGGGCCATCGCGGCATCGTCGCCAACCCCAACTGCTCGACGATGCAGATGATGGTCGTGCTCAAGCCGATCCTCGACGAGGCCGGGATCGAGCGGCTCGTCATCACGACGATGCAGTCGGTGTCGGGGACCGGGCAGAAGGCGATGGACGCGCTACGCGCGGAGTCGGCGGCGGCGCTGGAGGGCCGCGAGGTCGAGCTCAGCGGCGTCTACCCGCACCAGATCGCCTTCAACGTGCTGCCTCAGGCCGGCAGCTTCCCCGAGGGCTCCGACTACACCGACGAGGAGCTCAAGCTCGTCAACGAGACGCGCAAGATCCTCGGGCAACCCGACATCGCGGTGTCGGCAACGTGCACGCGCGTGCCGGTGCTCATCGGCCACTCCGAGTCGGTGAACGTCCAGACGCGCGAGCCGCTGTCGCCGGAGCGCTGCCGCGAGCTGCTCGCCAACGCGCCGGGCGTCGAGGTCGTCGACGACCCGGCCGCCGGCGTCTACCCGCTCGCGATCGACGCCGCCGGCCGCGACCCGGTGTACGTCGGGCGGATCCGCCGCGACCCCTCGCACGAGCGCGCGCTCAACCTCTTCATCGTCGCCGACAACCTCCGCAAGGGGGCGGCGCTCAACGCCGTCCAGCTCGCGGAGCTGCTCGTCGAGCGCGACCTCGTCCACGGCGCGCCGGCCGGCGCCGAGATCGCCTAGGGCGCGGCGGCCGCCTCAGCCGGCGGTGCGCCCGCCGTCGGCGGCGGCGCTGCGGGACGCCTGCTGCGCGCCGCCCTGGCCGTTGCGGCCCAGCGAGGCGAGCTCGCGCCGCGAGGAGACGCCGAGCTTGCGGTAGATGTTGCGCGCGTGCGTGCGCACGGTCTCGATCCCGATCGAGAGCGCGTGCGCGATCTGGGCGTTCGTCCGCCCCTCCTGGAGCAGCTCGAGGACGTCGGCCTCGCGCGGGGTGAGCAGGTCGGGCTCGCCGAAGTCGACCCGCTCGCCGGCGCCGGCGAGGCTCGCGCTGCGCGGCAGGACGTGCATTCCGCGCGAGGCGAGGTGGATCGCGTTGATGACGTCGCGCGCCTGCGTCTCCTTCGAGAGGCAGGCGGTCGCGCCGAAGGAGAGCATCTGGTTGCACTCGGCCGCCGTCGGGCGGTTGGCGAGCAGGACGATGCGCGTCTTCGGGCAGGCCTGGTGGAGCTGGTAGACGGCGGCCGGGCTCGGCAGCGAGCCGAAGTTGAGGACGACGACGGCGGGCTCGAGCTCCTGCAGGGTCTGCTCGATCCGCTCGAGGGGGACGTCCGAGGCGACGAGCTCGAGGTTCGGATCGGCGGTGACGAGCTGGCGCAGGCCGACCGCGACGAGGTCCTCGAACGCCCCGGTCACGACCGTGACCGGGGATCGCTCCCCGCCGTTCTTGAGCGCGTCCATGGCCGCCAGCGTAGCGAAGACGGGTGAGGATGGGGGAGGACGGGATGATCCGTGCATCCCCCATTGCATCCTCCGAATTTCACTCGCGCGAGGGGAGGCGAAACCCCGGCCGGCGGGGCACCATGGGGGCCGTCGTCCGGCGCACTTCGGGAAGCGGGCGCCGGGCCGGAAGGAGATAGGGGAACGGACTTCCAGCGCTTCCCAGGGCGGAGTGGGGTACGCCTAACGCACACGAGAGCCGGCCAGCCACTGGCCGGTTTTCTCTTGCGCGCACGAGAACGTCCCGCAATGGCCCCTCCGGGGTGCATTGCGGGACGTTCTCGTGCCGTCGCCGCGAGAACGTCCAGCAGTAGCCCCTATAAGGGCCACCCTTGGACGTTCTCGTGCGGGCAAACGAAAGCCGCCGGCCCGAGGGCCGGCGGCTCGCACAAGCGGTTGCGTGCCCGCGCGCTAGGCGGCCGCGAGCTCGGCGACCTTGCGCTGGACCTCCTTCGTCTTGACGACGTGGCGGTTCATCCCGAGCTCCTTCGGCTCGAGCCCCAGCGCGAGGCCGACGAGCTGCGGGAAGTGGAGGACCGGGATGTCGAGGTCGCGCTCGACGAACTTCGCCGCCTCCGGCTGCTGCATGTCGAGGTTGAGGTGGCAGAGCGGGCATGGCGTCACGAGGCAGTCCGCCCCGGCGTCGATCGCGTCGGCGAGGTGGCGGCCCGCCTGGCGGAGCGACGTCGTGCGGCTCATCGTGATGATCGGGAAGCCACAGCACTTGTGCTTGCCGGCATAGTCCACCGGCGTCGCGCCGAGCGCCTCGATGACCATCTCGAGGTACTTGTCGCGCTCGGGGTGGTCGTCGTAGCCGAGGCGCTTCGTCGGGCGGACGATGTAGCAGCCGTAGAACGGCGCCACCCGCAGCCCCTCGAGCGGGCGGACGACCTTCTCACGGAGCGCGTCCAGGCCGATCTCCTCGACGAGCAGCCAGAGGAAGTTCTTGTTCCACCAGTTGCCGTCCTTCTCGTAGGAGAGGCCCTCCGGCGCGAGGTGCTCGTTGATCGTCGCGCGGTACTCGGCCGACGCGTCCAGGCGCTCGCGGCACTCGGCCATCGCGCCCTGGCAGGTCGAGCAGATGTTCATCATGCCCGCCGCGCCCTCGACGCGCTGCGCGAGCGCGAACGTGCGCGCGTTCAGCGTGTCCGCGAGCTCCTGGTTGTGCTCGGCGATGACGCCGGCCCCGCAGCAGTTGCCGCGGTCGAGCTCCACGAGCTCGATGCCGAGCTTCGGCGCGACCTTCGCCATCGCGCCGTGCAGCTCGGGGGTGAAGCCCCGCGAGACGCAGCCAGGCCAGTAGGCGACCTTCATGATTCCTGACTCCCTTCGGCCATAGCGCCCTCCTGCTCGCCGGACTCGCCGACGATGTAGAGGTTGAGCTCGAGCCGCTCGTCCTTCGAGTGGATCTCCTTGTAGATGCGCCGGATGTGCTTCTGGTCCGGCAGCTTCGGGTGGAAGAGGGCCTTCTTCGGCGAGACCTTGCCGCTCTTGATCCCGTTGATCGCCGTCGGCAGCGACGCGGCGAGCTGCTTGATCGAGCTCGGGTCGATCTGCGAGCGGATCAGGCTGCCCTGCCCATAGGAGCGCGGCAGCAGCTGCGCCTCGTGCAGCGTGCCGTAGCGCTCGATGAGGTCGACGAACGCCTTCTCGTGGCCGTAGCCGTTGTTGGGGTCCTTGATCCCGTAGTCGTCCGTCGCCTTGCGGCGGAGCCGCATGATCTGGTTCATCGGCGCGACGCCCTTCGGGCAGACCTCGACGCACGCGAAGCAGTGCGTGCACTCGTACAGGCCGTGCGGGTCCTCGGCGAGGTCGCGCAGGCGCTGCTCGGTCTGCGCGTCACGCGGGTCGCCGACGAAGCGGTAGGCCTTCGCCAGCGCGGCCGGCCCGATGAACTCGGGCTCCACCTCGAGCGCGAGGCAGGCGCCGACGCAGGCGCCGCAGTGGATGCACGCCATCGTCTGCGTGACGTCGATCATCGACTCCGGCGGCACGATGTACTCGCGCTCCGGCGGGTCGCCCTCCGGCAGCAGCCACGGCACCACGCGCTGGACCTTCTTCCAGTGCACGGCGTCCATGTCGACGATGAGGTCCTTGATGACGGGGAAGTTCCCCATCGGCTCGACGACGATCTCGCCGTCGCGCGCGGTCTTCTGGGCCTCGGAGAGCTTGGTGTTGCACGCCAGCCCCGTCCTGCCGTTGATGCGCACCGCGCAGGACCCGCAGATCGCCGCCTGGCACGAGCAGCGGATGCCGATCGAGCCGTCCTGCGTGTTGCGGGCCTGGAGGACGCCGTCGAGCACCGACATGTGCTCCGGCAGGTCGACCTGGAAGCTCTGCCAGTAGGCGGGCTCCCCGGACTCCGGGTCGTACCGGCGGATCTTCAGCGTGTACTCGGCCATCTATCGGTTACCTCCGCAGGGCCGCGAGCCCCTCAGTACTTCCTCTCCGCGGGCTCCCACCGGGTGATGGTGACCGGGGAGTAGGAGATCTGCGGGGTGCCGTCCTCGCCCCGCGTGATGTTGATGTGCTTCAGCCACTGCTCGTCGTTGCGCTCGGGGTAGTCGGTCCGGTACTGAGCGCCGCGGCTCTCCTTGCGCTCGAGCGCGCCCAGGACGATGCACTCGGCGTTGTCGAGCATGAACTGGAGCTCCAGCGCCCCGAGGCAGTCCTGGTTGAAGACCGTGCCCTTGTCGTCGATGGCGACGGTCTTCGCCTCCTCCTTGAGGCGGCGGACGGTCTCGAGCGCCGTCGTGAGTCCCTCCTCGTCCCGGAACACCGCGCAGTACTTGTCCATCGTCTTGCCGAGCTCGGCCTTGATCTCCGAGACGCGGCGACCGGTGCGCTCGCGGCGGATGATCTCCTGGATCATCCGCTCCTCGTCGGCGAGGTGGGCCTCCGAGGCCTGCGGCATCGACATCCCCAGCGCGCGGCGGGCGGCGTGCCGGCCGGCGCGGCGGCCGAACACGAGCGTGTCGAGCAGCGAGTTCGCGCCGAGGCGGTTGCCGCCGTGGACCGACACGCAGGCGCACTCGCCGGCGGCGTAGAGGCCCTCGATCGGCGTGTGGCCGTCGACATCGGTCTTCACGCCGCCCATGACGTAGTGGTTGCCGGGCTTGACGCGGATCGGCTCGCGCGTGATGTCGACGCCGGCGAAGTCGCGGGCCACCATGACGATCTCGCGCAGCGCCTCGTGGATGCGCTTCTTCGGCACGACGGTGATGTCGAGCGCCACGGTGCCGTCCGGGAAGCCGCGCCCCTCGTTGATCTCGGTCTGCTCGGCGCGCGAGACGACGTCGCGCGAGGCGAGCTCCATCTTGTTCGGCGCGTACTTCTCCATGAAGCGCTCGCCCTTGGCGTTGTAGAGGTGCGCGCCCTCGCCGCGAGCGCCCTCGGTGATGAGCAGCCCGTTCCCGGCCAGCGTGGTCGGGTGGTACTGGATCATCTCCATGTCCATGAGCGGCGCGCCGATGCGGTACGCCATGGCGATGCCGTCGCCGGTGCAGATGAGGGCGTTCGTGGTCGGGTTGAAGATCTGCCCGTTGCCGCCGGTGGCGAGGATGACGGCCTTCGCGGAGAAGAGCTCCATCGACCCGTCGCGGATGTTGCGGCAGACGGCGCCGGCGATCCGGCCGTCGTCGTCCTGGACGAGCCGCGTGGTGAACCACTCCTCGTACCGGACCACCTCGTCGTGCTTGAGCAGCTGCTCGTAGAGCACGTGGAGGATCGCCTGGCCGGTGATGTCCGCGACGTAGTAGGTGCGCGCGGCCGACGCCCCGCCGAAGGCGCGCGTGCCGAGCTTGCCCTCCTCGTTGCGGTGGAAGGTGACGCCGAGGTGCTCGAGGTCGAGGATCACCTGCGGCGCCTCGCGGCACATCACCTCGATGGCGTCCTGGTCGCCCAGGTAGTCGGAGCCCTTGACGGTGTCGAAGGCGTGCGACTCCCAGGAGTCCTCGGGGTTGAGGGCGGCGTTGATCCCGCCCTGGGCGGCGTTGGAGTGTGAGCGCACCGGATGGACCTTCGAGATGATCCCGACGGACGCGCCCTCCTCCGCTGCCGCGAGGGCGGCGCGCTGGCCGGCCAGTCCTGCTCCGATGACGAGGATGTCGTGCTGTGGCATAGGCGGCGAGCGATTCTATGTCCCCCTGGAAATGGCCGTATTCCGATTGGCGGCGTCGGAATAGCGGGACTGAGCAGAATCGCGCGCGTGGAGCCCCTGCGCGCGGGGGCGCGCGGGGCGGCCTCAGGCGACGAGCTCGCCGGCGAGCAGCTCCATGAGCAGCGTGTCCCGCCAGCCGCCGTCCGGCGCGCGCTGGGCGCGGCGGAGCGTCCCCACCGGCCGGAAACCGACCTTGGCGTAGGCGCGGATCGCGGCGGCGTTGTCCGCCGCCGGGTCGATGACGAGCCGGTGGTGGCCGCGGTCGTCGACGAGGTGGCGGGCGAGCGTGGCCAGCGCGTCGGGGCCGAGCCCCCGCCCGCGCCGCGCGGGGTCGAGGAAGAGGTCCATCCCCGCGTGGCGGTGGTCGGGGTCGTCCTCCTCCCAGTAGCTCGCCATCCCGGCGAGCTCGCCGCCGCCGTCGAGGATCGCGAAGGCGGTTTCCTCGCTGCCGGGGCGGAGGTAGTCGCGCTCCAGCCGCGCCTCGTCGTAGCCGCTGCCCCACCAGCGGGCCACCTCGGGCTCGGCGAGCAGCTCGAGCAGCCGCGGGAGGTCCTCGCGCCGCAAGGGCCGCAGCGTCACCCGGCGGCCGTGCAGCGCGGCCGCGCTCATGCCGGGCGCAGGACGCGCCGGACCTGGTCGACGGTGACGACGCCGCGCAGGACGCCGTCGCGGTCGACGGCCATGATCGCGCCGAGGCGCTGGAGCGTCTCGGAGCCGAGCAGCGCCTCGAGCGGCTCCTCGACGCCGACGCTGCCGCCGTCGCGGCGGAGCACCTCGCTCACGTTCGAGCCGCGCCGCAGCTCCTCGGGCACCTCCTCGACGTCCTGGCGCATGACGTAGCCGACGAAGCGCCCCTGCGCGTCGACGACCGGGAACCACGGCCAGCCGTAGCGGAGGAAGAACTCCTCGTGGACGCCGTCGAGCTTCGCCTCGAGCGGGACGGCGACCGGCTCGGCGTCCATGACGTCGCCGACGCGCAGGTGCTCGATCCGCCCGGTGATGTGGCTCTGCAGCTCCGCCGAGCGCGCCGCCTGGCTGATGAGCACGCCGATGAAGAAGAGCCAGATGCCGGCGATGAGCGCGCCCTGGATCAGCCCGAAGAGGCCGATGCCCATGAGCAGCCAGGCGAAGCCGCGGCCCATGCGCGCCGACACCCGGGTGGCCCGCGCCCGGTCGCCGGTGTGCCACCAGACGATCGCCCGCGCGATCCGCCCGCCGTCGAGCGGGAAGCCCGGCAGGAGGTTGAAGAGCAGCAGCGCGGCGTTGACGTAGGTGACGAAGCCGAGCACCGCCTCGAAGGCGTCGCCGGGCGCGAGGGCGACCGCGTCGGCGAAGCCGTCGGTCCCCGCGACCGCGATGCCCACGCCCGCGCACAGCGCGACGATGACGAGCGTCACCGCCGGGCCGGCGGCGGCGATGCGGAACTCGACGCCGGCCGAGTCGGGGTCGCGGCGCATCTTGGCGATGCCGCCGAACAGCCAGAGGTCGATGCCGCTGATCCCGATGCCGTTGCGCAGCGCGACGAGCGCGTGGCCGAGCTCGTGGAGGAGGATCGAGCCGAAGAACAGCGCCGCGCTCAGGACGGCGAGCGCGAAGGCGGTGTCGCCGCTGGTGCCGAGCACCTCCTCGTAACTGCCCGACAGCGACCAGATGATGAGGAAGAGGATCACGAACCAGCTCGCGTCGACGCCGACGCGGATGCCGAAGATGCGCGCGAGCTGGATCGAGCCACGCCCGACCATGGGCCCATCGTAGAGGGGGCGGCGGCAGGCCCCTGGCGCGTCCTGACGGGGCGCTCACGATCCGCCGTCCCGGGCTCGGCCCGTAGGATGCCCGCTCGACAGGGTCGAGCAAGGAAGAAAGGACGCAATGGCGCACCGAGTGACCTTCATCCCCGGAGACGGCACAGGGCCGGAGATCGCCGAGGCCACGCGCCGGGTGCTGGAGGCGACCGGCGTCGAGTTCGACTGGGACATCCACCCCGCCGGCGAGGACGTCTACCGCGAGGAGGGCACCCCGTTCCCGGACCGGACGCTGGAGTCGCTGCGGCGGAACAAGGTCGGCATCAAGGGGCCGACGACGACGCCGGTCGGCTCGGGCTTCCGCTCCGTCAACGTGCTCCTGCGCAAGGAGCTCGATCTGTACGCGTGCATCCGCCCCTGCAAGGCGTACGAGGGCGTGCGGACGCGCTTCCCCGAGACCGACATCGTCATCGTCCGCGAGAACACCGAGGACCTCTACGCCGGCATCGAGTTCGAGAAGGGGACCGAGGAGAACGCGAAGCTGCGCGCCGCGCTCGCGGACCTCGGCGCCGAGGTGCGCGAGGACGCCGGCATCTCGGTCAAGCCGATCTCGGTGTTCGGGTCCGAGCGGATCGTCCGCGCGGCGTTCGACTACGCGCGTGACAACGGCCGCAAGAAGGTGACCGCGGCCCACAAGGCCAACATCATGAAGTTCTCGGACGGCCTGTTCCTCGAGGTGGCCCGTGAGGTCGCGAAGGACTACCCGGACATCGAGTTCGAGGACAAGATCATCGACAACCTCTGCAACCAGCTCGTGTCGCGGCCGGAGGAGTACGACGTCATCGTGCTCCCGAACCTCTACGGGGACATCGTCTCCGACCTCGGCGCCGGCATGATCGGCGGCCTGGGCCTCGCGCCCGGCGCGAACATCGGCGTCGAGGCGGCGGTGTTCGAGGCCACGCACGGCTCTGCGCCCAAGTACAAGGGCCAGAACAAGGTGAACCCGACGGCGCTCATGCTGTCCGGCGTGCTCATGCTCCGCCACCTCGGCGAGCGTGAGGCGGCCGACCGGATGGAGCGGGCGATCGCCGAGGTGATCCGCAAGGGCGAGAAGGTCACCTACGACCTCAAGCCGACCCGTGACGACCCGACCGCCGTCGGCACTTCCGAGTTCGCCGACGCCGTCATCGAGGAGTTGACGAAGTCGTGAGCAACACCAAGCCCGTACGCGTAGCCGTCACCGGCGCGGCCGGCCAGATCGGCTACGCCCTGCTGTTCCGCATCGCGTCCGGCCAGATGCTCGGCCCGGACACGCCGGTCCATCTCAACCTGCTGGAGATCCCGCAGGCCATCGCCGCCGCCGAGGGCACGGCGATGGAGCTCGACGACTGCGCGTTCCCGCTGCTGGCGGGGATCGACATCACCGACGACCCGAACAAGGCCTTCGACGGGGTGTCGATCGCGCTGCTCGTCGGTGCGCGCCCGCGCACGAAGGGGATGGAGCGCGGCGACCTGCTCGAGGCCAACGGCGGCATCTTCAAGCCGCAGGGCGAGGCGATCGCCAAGCACGCCGCCGACGACGTCCGCGTGCTCGTCGTCGGCAACCCGGCGAACACGAACGCGCTCATCGCGATGGAGAACGCCGACGGCGTGCCGCGCGAGCGCTTCACCGCGATGACGCGCCTCGACCACAACCGCGCGAAGGCGCAGCTCGCCAAGAAGGCGGGCGTGAGCGTCGCCGACGTCACGAACATGACGATCTGGGGCAACCACTCGGCGACGCAGTACCCGGACGTCTTCAACGCGAAGGTGAAGGGCGAGTCGGCGGCCCGCTACGCGGAGGACCGCGAGTGGCTGGAGAACGACTTCATCCCCACCGTCCAGCAGCGCGGCGCGGCGATCATCGAGGCGCGCGGGGCGTCCTCGGCGGCCTCGGCCGCGAACGCCGCCATCGACCACATCCGCGACTGGGTGCTCGGCACCCCGGAGGGCGACTGGGTGTCGATGGCCGTCCCCTCGCCCGGCGCCTACGGCGTCGAGGAGGGGCTGATCTCGTCCTTCCCCGTCACCTGCAAGGACGGCGAGTGGACGATCGTCGAGGGCCTCGACATCAACGAGTTCTCGCGCCAGAGGATCGACGCGAGCGTCGAGGAGCTCAAGGCCGAGCGCGACACGGTCAAGCAGCTAGGCCTCATCTGAGCCCTAGCTTCCGGTAGCGCGCCTGGGCGCGAGCGCAGGGCTCGCGCTCAGGTCGCGCTCCAGCCCTTCCCGTCCTTGCGGACGGCGCCCTGCTCCTGGAGGTTGGGCAGCACCCGGTAGAGGTAGTTCGGGTGCTTCATCCCGAGTGCGTCGGCGATCTCGCGCACGGTCGCGCCGGGATGCTGGCGCAGGTAGGCGAGCACCGCGTCCTGGGTGCCGCCCCTCCGGCCGCGCCGCCGGCGCGTGCCCGGCGAGCGGCGCCGCCGCGCGGGCGCCTCGACGCCCTCGAGCGCCTCCTTCGCGCGCTCGAGCATCAGGTACTCCTCGTACAGAGGACGAAGCTCCTTCAGTCGCTGTTCGATCTCGGCGCGCTTCTCCTGCAGGAAGTCCGGCATGTGCACCTCGTGTGGATGAGTGAGTTGTGCGTAGGAATGTAACCGTTATCGGTGTATCACACACATGTACACGTGCCGTCAACGCTCCAGCAGGCGCTTCAACCGCTGGAGCGTCCGCTCGCTCTCCCGCCGCGACGCGGGGGCGACGGCGCGCCCGCCGAGCCTGCCGAGCGGCCCGCCGGGAAGGGTGTACTCGTTCATGTAGGTGAAGCGCGTGCCACCGTCACCGTTCGGGGCGAACTCGTACACCACTCGTGCCTTCGAGCCGAGCGGGCCGCGACCTTCCCACACCACCCGCCGGGGGCGGTCGGCCTCGACCACCTTCCAGTGCACGGTGAACTTCTGCCCGGCGAGCTTGAGCGCCTGCACGAGCTCGGACCCCCGCGACAGCTCGCCGTCGGGCGCGGACTGGAGCGCGGCGTGGATGGTCACCCAGTCGCCGAGCCGCCGCGGGTCCATGACGACCTCGTAGACGCGCTCGGGCGCCGCCGCGATCTCGACCTCGCGCTCGACCTTCACCGCGCCGCCAGCTCCTCGTGGCGCTCCCACTCGGCCAGCGCGTGCTCGACGGCGCGGTCGAACGGGCGCGGGCGGATGCCGTAGAGCTCCTGCGCGCGGTCGTCGCGCGGCAGCAGGTCGGTCTCGAGGCTCTCCATGAGCGGCCGCACGAGCTCGAGCGGCTGGCCCGTCACCGCCGCGACGATCGCGCTCGCCGCGGGCGTCTGGCTCGTGGGGAGCGGCACCGGCATGCGCGCCACGCCCATGCTCTCGGCGATCCGCTCGATCATCTCGCCGTAGGAGAGCACGTCCGGCCCGGCGATGTCCAGCGAGCGCCCGGCCGCTCCGGGGACCTGCGGGGTGCGCGCGAGGTACTCGATCGCGTCGCGCTCGTCGATCGGCCGGGTGCGGTGATCGCGCCAGGCGGGGAAGGGGAGGAAGCGCAGCCGCTCGACGAGCCGGACGAGCACGCGGAACGACGCGGAGCCCGCGCCGACGATGATCGACGCCCGCAGCGCGGTCGAGCCCGGCACGCCCTCGAGCAGGATCTCCTCGACCTCCAGCCGCGACGCGAGGTGGGCCGAGCGGGGCCCGCCCTCCGGGACGAGCCCGCCGAGGTAGACGACGCGCTCGACCCCGGCCGCCCGCGCGGCCTGCGCGAACGTCGTCGCGGCGCGGCGGTCGCGGGCGGCGAAGTCGTCGCCGGCGCCGGTCTCCATCGAGTGGACGAGGTAGTAGGCGGTCGAGCAGCCCTCGAGCGCCTCCGCGACCCCCTCGCCCGAGAGCAGGTCGCCTCGGACGACCTCGAGCCCCTCGCGCGGGGCGAGCCGCGAGGGGTCGCGGACGAGCGCCCGCACCGGGCGGCCCTCGCGCAGGAGGCGGTCGGTCAGGCGGCCGCCGACGTAGCCGGTGGCGCCGGTGACGAGCTCGAGGTCGCGTGCCATATAGGCTCGGGATGGTGGCGGATCGGCCTCTCAACGTCTTCGACTACGAGCGGGCGGCGGAGTCCTGCCTCGAGCCCGGCGCCCTCGGCTACTTCGCGGGCGGCGCCGACGACGAGCGGACGCTGCGCGAGAACCTCGCCGCCTTCGCGCGCCTGCAGCTCCGCCCGCGCGTGCTCGTCGACGTGAGCGAGACGACGACCCGGACGAGCGTGCTCGGCACGGAGGTGTCGATGCCGCTGCTGCTCGCGCCGACGGCGATCCACCGCATGTGCCACCCCGACGGCGAGCAGGCGACGGCGCGCGCCGCCGCGGCGGCGGGAACGATCATGTGCCTCTCCTCGCTCGCCACCGCGACGCCGGCCGAGGTCGCGGCCGCCGCGCCGGGCGCGCCGCGCTGGTTCCAGGTCTACGTCTATGAGGACCGGGGCGTGACGCGAGCGCTCATCGAGCAGGCCGTCGAGGCCGGCTACCAGGCGCTCGTGCTCACCGTCGACGCGCCGCGGCCCGGGCGCCGCGAGCGCGACCTGCGGACGGGCTTCCGGATCCCCGCCGACGTCACGGTCCCGAGCTTCCGGGCGGCGCTCGGCGAGGCGGCGCCGGCGACGATCTTCGACATCTTCGACATGCTCGACGAGACGCTCTCGTGGCGCGACGTCGAGGAGCTCGCCGCCTCGGCGCCCCTGCCGCTGCTCGTCAAGGGGATCCTCACCGCGGAGGACGCGCACCTCGCCTGCGAGCACGGCGCCGCGGGCGTCGTCGTCTCCAACCACGGCGGCCGGCAGCTCGACTCGGTCCCGGCGTCGATCGACGTGCTGCCGGAGGTCGTCGAGGCGGTCGGCGGGCGCTGCGAGGTGCTCGTCGACGGCGGCGTGCGGCGCGGGACCGACGTGGTCAAGGCGCTCGCGCTCGGGGCCCGGGCGGCGCTGATCGGCCGCCCGGTGCTGTGGGGCCTCGCGGTCGACGGCGAGGCGGGCGTCCGGCACGTGCTCGAGCTGCTGCGCGAGGAGATCGAGCGCGCGCTCGCCCTCTGCGGCTGCCCCTCGCCCGGGCACGTCACCGAGGCCCACGTCCGGCGCGCGACCGCGACCTGAGCGGACCCCTACGCCGCCGGCCTCGGGGGTCCTGCCGAGGGGCGCGCGCGAAAAACCCGCTACGAGCGGACAGGCCCGCGAATTTCCTGCAAGGAGCAGGAAAAACGAAAAGCTGCGATTTGCGGAAACCGCCCTCCCCCGGCGCGCGCCGATGGGGCAGGATTCCGGCCCATGGCCAAGGCGAAGCGCGTGACCTGCAAGGACTGCTTCTTCCACCAGAACCTGCTCTGCGCCCTCAAGACGAAGGAGCCTTGCCCGACGTTCCGCCCGGCCGAGCGCGGGCTCGCCCCCGAGCGCCAGCTCGCGTTCGTCTTCCGCACCGAGCGCACGCACGCGCTGCACGCCTTCAGTCCGCCGCCGGCGACGACGGCCGGCGCCTGAGCGCCGCGGCGGGCGCCCCCGGTGCCCCCCGGGGGTAGAGTCCGCCGCGCATGCGCCTCACCGTGCTCGGCAAGTCGCCGTCGTGGCAGGACGCCGGCGGCGCGTGCTCCGGCTACCTCCTCGAGGACGGCGACACCTGCGTGCTGGTCGACTGCGGCAACGGCGTCTTCTCCAAGCTGCGCAGCTTCCGCGACTACACGACCGTCGACGCCGTCGTCATCTCCCACCTCCACGCCGACCACGTCCTCGACCTCATCCCGTACGCGAGCGCGCTCACCTACGCGCCCCGGCAGCAGCCGGTACCGGTCGCCGGGTGGCCGGGCACCGACCGTCCCGCCCGCCCGCGGCTGCTCGCCCCGCCGGGGGCGACCGCGGTCCTCCGGCAGGTCTGCACGGCGGTCATCTTCCCGGAGCTCGTCGAGCGCGCCTTCGCGATCGAGGAGTACGAGGCCGGCGCGGCGCGCGTCGGCTCGATCGAGCTGACGTTCACGCCGGTGCCCCACTTCACCGAGACGTTCGCGATCTCCGCCCGCTCGGCCAACGGCGGCGGGCGGATCGCCTACGGCGCCGACTGCCGCCCGAGCGAGGCGGTCGTCGAGTTCGCCCGCGGCGCCGACCTCCTCCTGCTCGAGGCGACGCTCCCGCGCCCCGAGCGCGACGGCGTCCGCGGCCACCTCACGCCCGCCGAGGCGGGCGACCACGCCCGGCGCGCGCAGGCGCGGCGGCTCGTCCTCACCCACATCTCCGACGAGCTCGACGAGGCGTGGGCGCGCGACGAGGCGGCCGCCGCCTTCGGCGGGCCGGTCGAGGTCGCGCGCGAGGGCGCGGTCTACGAGGTCTGACGCGAGAGCGTCCCGGAGCGCGCGCCATGGGGTGCGCTGCAGGACGTCCTTCGCGCGGGAACGTGGGGAGCGCGGATGGCCCGCTCAGCTCGGTGGCCATAATTGCGGGGATGCCGCGCGATCGCGACGTCTTCGCCAACTTCGAGCGCATGCGCCGGGAGATCGACGAGCTCTTCGGCGACGTCTTCGAGCGCAGCGGGATCGCCCCGCGGCGCGGCTTCTCGCCGCGCGTCGACGTCTACTACCAGGGCGCCCCGCCGCGCGCCGTCGTCGAGGTCGAGCTGCCCGGCATCGACGTCAACCGGGTCGCGCTCGAGATCCGCGGCCGCCAGCTCCTCGTGGCCGGCGAGCGCCGCAGCCAGGATCCCGAGGGGCGGCTCTACCAGCAGGTCGAGATCCAGCAGGGCCCGTTCCGCCGCGTCATCGAGCTCGGCGCCGACGTCGTCGCGGACGAGGCGCGCGCCGACTACAGCGACGGGATCCTCCGGGTCGAGATCCCGCTTGCTGCGCCCGAGGAGGCGGCGAGGCAGATCCCGATCACGCAGCGGCGGTGAACGTCCCGATCCTCAGGCCCGGCGGCACCACGGAGGCGGGCAGCCCGGACGGACGCCTGCCGAGCGTCCTGCCGATCCTGCCGCTGCGCGACACCGTCCCGTTCCCGGACACGCTCATCCCGCTCGCCGTCGGCCAGCCGCGCTCGGTCCAGCTCGTCAACGACACGCTCGCGGGCAACCGCATGCTCGCGATGGTCGCGGCGAAGAGCCCGGACGTCAGCGACCCCGGGCCGGACGACGTCTACCGCATCGGCGTCGCCGGGATGGTCGCGCGCATGATGCGCATCCCCGACGGCTCGCTGCGGATCCTCGTCCAGGGGATGCACCGCGTCCGCTTCACGGAGTTCGTCGCCACGGAGCCGTACCTGCGGGCGCGCGTCGAGCAGGCGCCGGACGTCGTCGAGGACACGCCGGAGCTCCAGGCCCTGCTGCGCAACGTCCAGACGGCGTTCAGCCGGATCGTCGAGGAGCTGCCGTACCTGCCGGAGGAGCTCCAGATCGCGCTCGCCAACCTCGACGACCCCTCCGAGGTCGCGCACCTGATCGCCTCCTCGCTGCGGATCCCGACCGAGGAGAAGCAGCAGCTCCTCGAGGAGGTCGACGTCGCCAAGCGGCTCCGCCGGCTCAACGAGGTGCTCGCGCGCGAGCTCAGCGTGGTCCAGCTCGGCTCGAAGATCCAGTCGCAGGTCGAGTCGAAGATGAGCGAGCAGCAGCGGGAGTACTTCCTCCGCCAGCAGCTGCGCGCGATCCAGGAGGAGCTCGGCGAGATCGACGAGACCGAGGCCGAGATCCAGGAGCTCGCCGAGCAGATCGAGGCGGCGAACCTCCCCGAGCACGCCCGCAAGCAGGCCGAGCGCGAGCTCGCGCGGCTGGAGAAGCTTCCGCCGCAGGCCGCCGAGCACGGCGTCATCCGCACCTACCTGGAGTGGATCGTCTCGCTGCCGTGGTCGAAGTCGACCGAGGACGACCTCGACCTCAAGAAGGCCCGCCGCCAGCTCGACCGCGACCACTACGACATCGACCAGGTCAAGGACCGCATCCTCGAGTTCCTCGCGGTCGAGAAGCTCAACCCCGAGGGGCACGCCGGGATCCTCTGCTTCGTCGGGCCGCCGGGCGTCGGCAAGACGTCGCTCGGGCGCTCGATCGCGAAGGCGATGGGGCGGAAGTTCGAGCGGCTGTCGGTCGGCGGCGTCCGCGACGAGGCCGAGATCCGCGGGCACCGGCGCACCTACATCGGGGCGCTGCCGGGGACGATCATCCGCGCGCTGCGCGACGCCGGGTCGAACAACCCGGTGCTCATGATCGACGAGATCGACAAGATGGGCTCAGACGTCCGCGGCGACCCGGCGAGCGCGATGCTCGAGGTCCTCGACCCCGAGCAGAACGCGACCTTCCGCGACCACTACCTCGACCTGCCGTTCGACCTCTCGAAGGTCATGTTCATCACGACCGCGAACGAGATCGAGCGGATCCCGGGGCCGCTGCGCGACCGGATGGAGGTCATCCAGCTCTCCGGCTACACGCCGGAGGAGAAGCTCCAGATCGCCCGCCGCTACCTCGTCCCGCGCCAGATCGAGCGCAACGGCCTGACGAAGTCGAAGATCGAGTTCACCGACGACGCGCTCCGCTTCATCATCGAGGGCTACACGCGCGAGGCGGGCGTCCGCGGGCTCGAGCGCGAGATCGGCGCGGTCTGCCGGAAGGTGGCGCGCGAGTACGCCGAGGGGACGCGCAAGCGCAAGCGCGTCATCCGCCCGCGCACGGTCCAGGCGCTGCTCGGCCATCCGCGCGTCCGCCCGGACACCCGCCGGCGCACCTCGCAGCCGGGCGTGGCGACCGGGCTGGCGTGGACGCCCGTCGGCGGCGACATCCTCTACGTCGAGGCGACGGCGTACCCCGGCAAGGGCGAGCTGCGCGTCACCGGCCAGCTCGGCGAGGTCATGCAGGAGTCGGCGGCGGCCGCGCTCTCCTACGTGAAGGCGAACATGCGCCGCTGGGGCAAGGACGTCCCCGAGGACTGGTTCGCCACCCACGACCTCCACGTCCACGTGCCGGCCGGCGCGATCCCGAAGGACGGCCCGAGCGCGGGCATCACGATCGCGACGGCGATCGTCTCGCTCGTCACCGGCCGCCCGGTGCGCGACGACGTCGCGATGACCGGCGAGATCACGCTGACGGGTCAGGTGCTGCCGATCGGCGGGCTGAAGGAGAAGGCGCTCGCCGCCCAGCGCGCGGGGATCAAGCGGATCATCGCCCCGCGCGAGAACCGCGTCGACCTCGACGAGTTCCCGGCGAACCTGCTCAAGGCGGTCGAGTTCGTCTGGGTCGAGAAGGTCGACCGCGTCCTGCGCGAGGCGCTCGAGGAGCCGAAGCCGCCGCGCCGCGCCCGCACGCGCCGCTCCCGCAGGTGAACGGCCCAGCCCCTGCGGGTATGGTTGCGCGCAGGCAAAGCCGACCCCGAGGAGAGCAATGGCGAGAAAGAAGAAGGTTGCGAAGGCCGGGGCCGGGGTGTTCGCTGCGGGCAAGGCGGCCCGCAACAACCCGTACGTTCAGCGCCTGATCGAGGACGACGAGCTGCGCGAGAACCTGCGCACGGCGTTCGAGGCGGCCAGGAAGGCCTACGGGCGCATGAACGGCAAGGGCCCGGCCCGCCTCATGGAGGACAAGAAGGCGCAGAAGCAGCTCAAGGAGGCCGCGACGTCGCTGCGCGAGGCCGCCGAGAGCCTCCGCGGGGGCAAGCCGAAGCGCAAGCGCCGCGGTCGCGCGCTGCTGCTGCTCCTCGTGGGCGCCGGGCTCGCCCTGGCCCTGAGCGAGGGGCTGCGCAAGAAGGTGCTCGACGCCCTCTTCGGCGCGGAGGAGGAGTTCGAGTACACGTCGGCGACGACGGCGAGCTCCCAGACCGCGGAGCCCGTCGGCTCGGCCTCCTAGCCGCCGCGCCACGCACGGCTGTCAGACGAGGGCGCCCACGTGGGCGCCCTCGGTCGTTGAGGCGGGGCCTCAGCGCTCGAGCCAGTCCTCGAGCACGACGAGCGCGCCCGGGCGCGTGCTCGGGTCGTTGCCGTAGCGGGCGAGCCAGGCGGCGGTCGGCACGTCGCGGCGCGCCTGCCAGGCACGCAGGAACGGGTAGGGGTTCACCGCTTCCCCGTCGAGCGGGTGGATCTCGAAGTGGAGGTGCGGCGGCGTGTGCTCGGCGTCGCCGGTCGAGCCGACGAAGCCGACGACGTCGCCGGCGCGGACGCGCTTGCCGTTGCGCGCGTCGTGGGCGAACGCCGAGAGGTGCGCGTAGAAGAACGTGTGGCCCTCGGGGCTGCGCAGCCAGAGCCGGTTGCCGGGGACCTTGCGCGTGCCGACGCGGTAGAGCGTCCCGTCGGTCACCGCGAGCACCGGCGTGCCCTCGGGGGCGAAGAGGTCGGTCCCCTCGTGGCGGCCGGTGTGCTGGCGTGGCGCGCCCCAGTCGTTGCCGTAGGCGACGTCGTCGCCCCAGACGGGGAAGACGTAGCCGCGGTCGGTCGGGAGGGCGTCGAGCTCGGGCGCGGCGCGCCGGTCGCCGCCCTCGACGGGCGGGCCCTCCTGGTCCGCGGCCTCCTCGGCCGCGCCGCCGTCGCGGTCGCGGCCGGGCTCGCGCTCGCGCCGCTCGGCCGGGCCGGGACGCGGCGACGGCCGCGGCTCCCCGGTCGTCCGCTCGCGCGGCGGGGCGCCGTCGCGCGCGGTCGCGCTCGCGTAGGCGACGCTCATCGTCGAGCCCGCCGGCCAGCCCTTGTACGGCTTCGTCAGCGTCACGCGCAGGGCGGTGATGCTCGTGCCGTCGGAGGCGAGGATCTCGAGCCGCCCGTAGCCGCCGAGGTCGTGCGTGGCGGCGGAGGTGAACGAGCCGATCGGCTTGCCGTGGACGGCGACGTCGGCGACGCTGCCGCTCACCGTCGTGCCGGCACCCGAGGCTTTCGCGGAGACCTGCGTCGCCCCGGCGGTGACGAGCCCGCCGAAGAGGTTGACCTTCGGCAGCGAGACCGTCGCCTCGGCGGTCGCGCGCCCGCCGGCGGTCGAGGCCGCCACGCGCGTGCCCGCGCCGCGCCGGACGCCGTCGCCGGAGACCGAGACGCGGCCGGACTCGCCCGCCGACCCGCTGCGGGCGAAGGCCTCCGCGCCGGCGGTCGCCGTGGCCGCGCCGCGCGCGTCGCCGCTCCCGCCGAGGGCGAGCGCCGCGACGATCGCCACCGCCAGCGTGCAGAGCACGGCGGCTGTCGTCTTCGCTGTCACGGCTCGGGCGAGGGTAGCGGCTGCGTCCCGCGGATCGGATAGGCTGCGCCCGGCGTCGCCCATGCCGCGCTCCGGCCGGGCACCGGCGCGCCGGCGCGGCCGCGCAGCCCGGCCTCGGGTGGCTGGCCGGCCAGCTAGACTCGGCCCGATGGAGGCCTCCACCGCACGGCGGCTCGACAGCGAGAAGGCGCGTCGCATCGTCGCGGCGATGCGGGCGAGCGTCGGCGAACGCGGGGCCGCCGGGGCGACGTTCGACCACGTCGCGCAGAAGGCCGGGGTCTCCCGCGGGCTGCTCCACTACTACTTCGGGTCGAAGGAGCGGCTGCTCGTCGAGGTCGTCCGCCACGACATCGACCTCCGCCTGCGCAGCCTCGAGGAGGGCCTCGCCGGCGCCGACAGCGTCGACGCGATCATCGAGGTGCTCGTCAGCCACCTCCAGGACTTCATCGACCGCGATCCGGCCTCCTCGGCGCTCGTCTACGAGCTCTTCACGGCCTCGCGCCGCAACGAGGAGCTGCGGACCGCGCTCGCCGAGCTCTTCCGCTCCTGCCGCACGCACGTCGCGACGGTGCTGGAGGAGAAGGAGCAGGCCGGGATCGTGCACCTGCGCGGCGACGCCGAGTCCGTCGCCGCCGTCCTCTTCGCGCTCGCCGACGGGCTGACGCTCCAGAGCCTCGCGGACCCCGACTGGGACCGCTCGCCCGTCTTCGCCGCCGGCATCCGCACGGCGAAGTTCCTGCTCGGCGACTGAGGCCGCCCGCCGGGTCGCGTCCCGACGGCGTCGGGCTCGCAGCGTGACGCGCCTCACACAGCGCACGCGCGGGTCCCGTGTACCGTGCCGTCGCTGGCTGGCCGGCCAGTCAGGCCGGCCGGGGGCCCGTTGGCGCAGGACGAGGCGAAAGGAGCGATCGGATTGCAGGGGGCGATGGATCGGCTCGAGGGGTGGCTGACCCGGCGCCGGCGCCTGGTCGTCGCGCTCTGGCTCGTCACGCTCGTCGCCGCCGCCCCCTTCGCCGCCCGCCAGACCGAGCACCTCACCGCGGGCGGCTTCAAGGTCCCCGGCTCCGGCTCGGCGAAGGTCGAGGAGGCGCTCGCCGACTTCGAGCGCGCCGAGCGCGAGCCGTTGTCGGTCGTGCTCGCGCTGCGGCCCCAGGGCGACGCCGCCGCCGTCCGCGCGGCGATCGACCGCGTCCGCGCCGTCGCCGCCGAGCTCGAGGACGTCGAGCTGCCCGCCGAGGCCGTCGCGGCCGCCAAGCGCGAGGCTGGCACGAAGCCGATCACGATCGTCCCGCTCATCGCCGAGGGCCCGACCGAGAGCGTCGTCGACCTCGCCGTCGCCCTGCGCGACCGGCTCGGCGCCGGCGAGGCGCGCGACGGCGTCGAGACCTACGTCGCCGGCCAGGCGGCGCTGTTCGCCGGGCTGCAGGACCTCACGAAGGAGGACCTCCGCGAGGCCGAGCTGCGCGGCTTCCCGGCCGTGCTCGTCGTGCTGCTCGCGGTCTTCGGCTCGCTCGCCGCCGCCGCGCTCCCGCTCGCGCTCGGATTCGCGAGCGTGCTCATCACCGGGGCGATCGTCTTCTTCCTCTCCCAGGCGATGGACATGTCGGTGCTCGTCACCAACGCCGCGTCGATGATCGGCATCGGCGTCGCCGTCGACTACTCGCTCTTCGTGCTCGCCCGCTACCGCGAGGAGGTGCGCGCCGGCGCGCCGCCGGACGAGGCGCGGAGGGTCTCGCTGCGCACCTCGGGCATCGCCGTCGCCTTCTCGGGGCTCACCGTGATGATCTCGCTCGCCGGGCTCTTCCTCGCGCCGAGCCAGGCGATCCGCTCGATGGCGGTCGGCGCGATCGTCGCCGTCGGCATCGCGGTGCTCGCCGCCGTGGGGCTGCTGCCCGTGCTCATCCGCCTGCTCGGCCGCCGGGCGTACGCGCGCGGGCGGGTCGCGCTCACGCTCGAGCTCGTCTGGCGGCGGCTGCGCAGCCGCCCGCGCCGACGCGGCTCGACGGCGCCGGGCCGGCCGCGGCGCCCGGACTTCTGGACGCGCTGGACCGAGCGCGTCATCCGCCGCCCCGTGCTCTCGGCCGCCCTCAGCGCGGCGCTGCTCGCCGCGCTCGCGATCCCCGCCTTCTCGCTCAAGCTCGGCGACGGCTCGCTCCAGCAGCTCCCCGCCGGCCACGACGCACGCGTCGGCGCCGAGCTCGCGGCGAAGGCGGAGGGGCCCGGCGCCTCCGGCCCGACCTGGGTCGTCGCGCGCTTCGACCGCGGCGGCTGGGCGGACCGGCTCAACCGGGCGGCGGTCGCCCGCTGGATCGGGGCGGTGGAGCGCGACCCCGCCGTCGCCGAGGTCGCGCCGCCGCAGCCCTCGCGCGACGGGCGGAGCGTCCTGCTCACGGTGGTGCCGGCGGCCGACCCGGAGGGCCCGGTCGCCGGGGCCCTGCTCGACCGCCTCCGCGCCGCCGCCGACGGCGGGCGCGGCCTCGCCGCGGTCGCCGACGTCGAGGTCGGCGGCGGGACGGCGTACGTCGAGGACTTCAAGGACCTCGTCTTCGGCTCGATGTGGAAGGTCGGGCTGTTCGTCGCCGTCTTCAGCTACCTCGTCCTGCTCGTCCTGCTCCGCTCGGTCGTCCTGCCGCTGAAGGCGGTCGTCATGAACCTGCTGTCGGTCGGCGCCGCCTACGGCGTGCTCGTCGCGGTCTTCCAGTACGGCTGGCTCGACGACCTGCTCGGCTACGACTCGCTCGGCTACATCCACACGATGACGCCGCTGTTCCTGCTGGCGATCGTCTTCGGGCTGTCGATGGACTACGAGGTCTTCCTGCTCACCCGCGTCCGCGAGCGCTACGACGCCACCGGCGACACGCGCGCCGCGATCGCCCAGGGGCTGCGGGCGAGCGCGCGGACGATCTCGAGCGCCGCCCTCATCATGGTCGTGGTGTTCGGCATCTTCGCCGGCACCGGCGTCCCGGCGATCAAGGAGCTCGGCCTCGGGCTCGCCGTCGCGATCGCGATCGACGCGACGATCGTCCGCCTCGTGCTCGTCCCCGCGGCGATGCAGATCCTCGGCCGCTGGAACTGGTGGCTGCCGAGGCCGCTCGCGCGCGTGCTCCCCGCCGCCGACTTCGAGGCGGACGCCCCCGCGCCGGCGGCGCCCGCTCCCGCGCCCGAGGCGGGCGTGGCGGCGCCGGCCGGCCGGCGCGCGGCCTGAGCCGCCGTCAGGCCGCGCGCGCCGCGGCCGCCTTGAAGGCGTCGTGCTCGAGCAGGAACTCGTCGACGTACGCCCAGGTCGTCCGCCGCGCGGCGCGGCCGGTGAGGACGCCGAGGTGGCCGCCGGGCGCGACCTCCAGCCGCACCTCGGGCGCGTTCGGCAGCAGCCGGGCGACGTGGTGAACGGCCTCGACGGGGGCGAGCACGTCGTCCTCGCCGCCGATCGCGAGCACCGGGACCTCGACGTCGGCGAGGTCGATGACGTGCTCGCCGAAGGCGATCCGCCCGCCGGCGAGCTCGTTGACGCGGAAGAAGCGGTGGTAGAGCTGGCCGAAGGTCCGCCCCGGGTAGGCGAGCATGTTCGCCATGTAGGCGTCGACCGCCTCGATCTGGGCGAGCACCTCGCGGTCGTGGAGGTGGCGCGCGAGCACGAACGGCTTCAGCAGGAGCTTGTCGATCGCGGTGAGGCGGAAGCCGAGGCTGACGAGCGGCGCCGGCGCCCCGCCGAGCAGGCGGTTGAGCGACCCGACGAGCTGGCCGCGGGTGAGGTCGCCGATCACGCGCACCGGGGCGAGCAGCCGCACGCGGCGGAAGTCGAACGGGCTCGCGATGAGCGTCACCGAGTTCACCGGCAGCGTCCGGTCGGCGGCGACGGCGAGCAGCGACATGATCCCGCCGAGGCACCAGCCGACGAGCTGGACGGCGCGGCCGCCCGCGTCCTTCGAGACCTCGCGGATCGCCGTCGGGAGCACGTCCTCGACCCAGTGCTCGAGCCCGAGGTCGCGGTCGCTGAAGGCGATCGGCCCGTAGTCGACGAGGTAGAGCGGGTAGCCGAGCTGGAGGAGGTGCTCGGCCATCGAGCAGCCGCGGTGGAGGTCGAAGCAGCTCGCGGGCGCCGCCAGCGGCGGGACGAGCAGGACCGGCGCGTGGCGTACGCGCCGCCCGCCCTGCTGGTGGTAGCGGAAGACCGTCCGCTGCGGCCCCTCGGCGATGATCGAGGCCGGCAGCGGCGTGCGGTCGGCGATGCCGCCCCGGACGAAGAGGTCCCACGCGTTCGCGCAGGCGTCGATGACCGTCTCCGGCGACGGCACGCCGAGCTTCGGCGCCGGCACCCCCAGCTTCATCCCATGGAGCTTAGGGCGCGCACGCCCGATCGGGTGCCGCTCAGGCGGCCTGCGCGGCGACCGGCGCGAAGCCGAGCAGCAGCTCCGCGAAGCGGTCCGGCGCCTCGAGCTGCGGGCAGTGGCCGCAGTCCTCGATGATCTCGGCGCGGGCGCAGGGCACGGCCTCGACGACCCGCCGCGCCCCCGAGGCGTAGACCATCCGGTCGCGCTCGCCCCAGACGACGAGCACCGGGCAGGAGATCCGCTCGAGCCGGAACGGGTCGCGCAGCTCGGGGTAGAGCCGCCGGCCGGTGGCGAGGAAGCGGGCGGTCGTCGCGCGGTCGGCGAAGTGCGAGCAGAAGGTGCGCACGACCCGCTCGTCGATCCGCTCGGGCCGGTGGAAGGCGACGCGGCGGTAGACCTGCGCGACGATCGCGTGGAGCAGCGGCCGCGGGACCGGCAGCGGCGTGGACAGCAGCGCGCGCACGAGCGGCTCGCGCTCGATGATCGTCATCCAGCGCGCCATGTCGAGGCCGGCCGGGGCGACCGGGACGACGCCCGCGAGCCGCAGCCGGGCCTGCTCGGCGAGGCGGAGCGCCATGCAGCCGCCGAGCGAGTTGCCCGCGACGATCGCGCCGCCGCGCGGGGCGAAGTGGCGGACGAGCGCGGTGCAGAAGCGGTCGAGTTGCGGGAGCACCGGGCCGTCGCGCAGCGGCGTGGCGGTGGCGAAGCCGGGCAGGTCGACGGCGACCGCCCTGCGGTCCCGGCGCGCGAGCGCGTCGAGCGTGAAGCGCCAGGTGTCGGCGCTGTCGGAGTAGCCGTGCAGGAGGAGGAGCGGCGGCCCTTCGCCCTCCAGCTCGAGCACGCGCGTCTCGTAGCCCGCGAGCTCGAGGCGGTATTCCAGCAGCGGCTCCATCTCCCGGGTACCTCGGACGGTACCCGGCCGGGCTTCAGCGTAGGCGCCGCCGCCTCAGCGGAGCTTCGGCGATTGCCAGGGCTCGCCGAGGCGCCGCTCCAGCTCCGGCCCGACCTGCTCGGCCGGCAGGCGGATCTGCTCGAGCGTGTCGCGGTCGCGGAGGGTCACCGTGCCGTCCTCCATCGTCTGGTGGTCGACGGTGACGCCCCACGGCGTCCCGATCTCGTCCTGGCGGCGGTAGCGCTTGCCGATCGAGCCGCCCGTGTCGTACTCGGCCGGCATCCGCTTGCGCAGGTCCTCGTAGATCGCCCGCGCCCGCTCCGGCTGGCCGTCCTTGTTGACGAGCGGGAGCACCGCGACCTTGACCGGCGCGAGCCGCGGATGCAGCCGGAGCACGACGCGCGTCCGCCCCTCGACCTCCTCCTCGTCGTAGGCGTCGACGACGAAGGCGAGCGTGGCGCGGTCGGCGCCCGCGGAGGGCTCGATGACGTGGGGGACGTAGCGCGTGCCCGTCCCCGGGTCGACGTACTCGAGCTTCTCGCCGGAGAACTTCGCGTGCTGGGTGAGGTCGAAGTCGCCGCGGTTGGCGATCCCCTCGAGCTCCGACCAGCCCATCGGGAAGAGGTACTCGATGTCGCTCGTCGCGCTCGAGTAGTGCGACAGCTCGTCCGCGCCGTGCGGGCGCAGGCGGAGGTGGTCCGGGCGGATGCCGAGGTCCGTGTACCAGCGCATCCGCTCCTGGGTCCAGTACTCGAACCACTCGCCGGCCTCGTCGGGCGGGACGAAGAACTCGAGCTCCATCTGCTCGAACTCGCGCGTGCGGAAGATGAAGTTGCCCGGCGTGATCTCGTTGCGGAACGACTTGCCGACCTGGGCGATCCCGAACGGCGGCTTCTTGCGCGAGAACTGGAGGACGTTCTTGAAGTTGACGAAGATGCCCTGCGCCGTCTCGGGGCGGAGGAAGACGCGCGAGGCCTCGTCCTGGACGGGCCCCATGTACGTCTCGAACATGAGGTTGAAGTTGCGCGGCTCGCTCAGCTCGCCGCCGCACTCGGGGCAGCGCAGCTCCCCCTCCGGCTGCTCCTCGCGCAGGTGATCCTCGCGCCAGCGCTTCTTGCACGTGCCGAGGCACTGGACGAGCGGATCGGTGAAGCCCTCCAGGTGCCCCGAGGCCTCCCAGGTGCGCGGGTGCATGAGGATCGCCGCGTCGAGGGCGACGATGTCGTCGCGCTCCTGGACCATGGCGCGCCACCACTCGTTCTTGACGTTCGTCTTGAGCAGGACGCCGTAGTGGCCGTAGTCGTAGGTGGAGGCGAGGCCCCCGTAGATCTCCGAGGACTGGAAGATGAAGCCGCGCCGCTTGCAGAGCGCGACGACCTTCTCCATGGTCACGGCGTCTTCAGCCATTGGGGTTGAACCCTAGCCATTCGTCGAGAACGGCCCGCACCCTGGCCGCCGGGCCAGGCTCCTGCGCTAAGGTGACGCCATGGTCACCTGGGCGCTGAAGCCGCTCGGCCATCTCGCAGCCTGGCTCCTCTGGCACACCAGCCGCATCTCGGTCCTCGAGGACCTGGACTCGCCCCGCCCGCCGGCCTCGGAGTAGGGGTCGCAGCGCGGGATCGGGCGCAGGGGACCGGACGGACCGGCGCGGCTCGCGTGCGCTGGCACTCCTATACTGAGAGTGCCAATGCCGATCTACGAGTACCGCTGTGAGAAGGGGCACACCTTCGAGGTGATGCAGCGCATGACCGACGATGCGCTGGACGCCTGCGAGACCTGCGGCGCGCCCGCCCAGCGCGTCTTCCACCCGGTCGCGGTGCACTTCAAGGGCTCCGGCTTCTACAACACCGACTACGGCAAGCAGCGCCGTGGCGGCAAGCGCTCCGCGGAGGAGAAGGAGCCCGCCGCCTCGTCGTCGGACTCGTCCGCGTCCTCCTCGGACGACTAGCCGCCGCCCCTTTCCTGAGCGCCGTCGCCAGGGAGGGCGACGCGGGCGAGCGACCCCGCGCCCGCGGGGCCCGCTCAGCGACCGAGCAGCTCGTCGACGGCCTCGGCCTTCGCCGACTCGGAGACGATCAGGGTGCCACCGGGGCCGAAGCCGTCCGGCTCGAGCACGCGGGTCTCCCCGGTCCCGCCGGTGAGGAGGTCGGCGAAGAGGGCGGCGAGCGCCGGCCCCTTCATGTCGGTGCGGACGGTGCGCGGCGCCTCCCAGGCGACCCAGGGGAGGCGGAAGAACGTCGTCGGCGAGATCGCCTTGTCGCGGATCGCCGCGAGCACCTGCTGCTGGCGGCGCGCCCGCGCGCGGTCGTCCTCGTTCGGCGCGCAGCGGTTCTTGCGCACGCGCGCGAACGCGAGCGCCTGGCGGCCGTTGAGGTGGTGCTCGCCGCGCGAGAGGCTGAACTTCCGCCCGCCGAACGGCTCGGAGCGGACGCAGCGGTCCAGCTCGATGTCGATGCCGCCGAGGGCGTCGATGAACTCGGGGAAGTCCTCGAAGCTCACCTCGATGACGTGGTCGATCTCGAGCCCGTTGCCGAGGAAGCCCTCGACCGTCTCGACCGTCAGCGCGGTCCCGCCGAACGCCTGGGCGGCGTTGATCTTCTGCCGCCCGTGACCGGGGATCTCGGCGAGCGAGTCGCGCAGGATCGAGAGCCGCCGGACGCTGCCGAAGCCCGCGCGCAGGAGCATGATGCTGTCGGCGCGCCCGGCGCTCGTGTCGGCGCCCGGCTCGAGCGTCCCCTCCGGCCGCTGGTCGGAGCCGATGACGAGGATCGTCGCGCCGGTGAGGAGGTTGCCGCCGCCGTCCAGGGCGCGCTGGGCGTCCGAGGAGACGCCCTCGTTGAGCTGGGCGCTGACGAAGAAGAGGACGACCGAGAGCAGGATCCAGCCGAGCGCGGCGAGGACGACCCACTTGAGGACGCGCCGGACGTCGACGCGGCGGCGATGCGGCCGCAGGTCGGGGAGCTCAGGCTCCTCGCGGCGGCGGCGCAGGTCGCGCAGGCGGTCGAGCCCCGCGTCCGTGCGGAGGCGCGCGAACGGGTTGCGACGCGCGCGATAGACCTTGTACTCGGGCCGGCCGCCCTGCGGGGGCCCGCCCGGCGAGCCGGCTTCCATCGCCCCTCTGTATAGCGTCCCCTTGCGATGACGACCCGCGTGATCGGCATCGACGCCGGCGGGACGAAGCTCCTCGCCGGCCTCGTCGACGAGGACCTCACCGTCCACCGGCGCGTGCTCCGCCGCTGGCGCGGCGAGGACACCGACGGCGTCCTCGACGTGCTCGTCGGCGCGATCGCGGAGGTGCGGGCGGGCACCGGCGACGTCGCCGCGGTCGGGGTCGGGATCCCCTCGCAGGTCGACTTCGAGCGCGGCCGCTCGATGAGCTCCGTCCACCTCCCGCTCTGGGACGTCCCCGTGCGCGACCTGCTCGCCGAGCGGCTGGGGCTGCCGGTGTACGTCGACAACGACGCGAACCTCGCGGCGCTCGCCGAGCAGCGGCGGGGCGTGGCGGCCGGCGCCGACCACGTCGTCATGCTGACGCTCGGGACGGGGATCGGCGGCGGGCTCGTGCTCGGCGGCCGCCTCTACCGCGGCGCGAGCGGCGCGGCGGCCGAGATCGGGCACATGGTCGTCGACCCCGACGGCCCGCCCTGCCAGGGGTCGTGCCGCAACCGCGGCTGCCTGGAGGCGCTCGCGTCGGGGCGGGCCCTCGCGCGCGCCGGGGCGGAGGCCGCCGCCCGCGAGCCCCGCTCGGCGCTCGGCCGCGCGGTGGCCGAGGGGCGCGAGATGACCGGGGAGCTGGTGACCGAGCTCGCGATGGCCGGCGACGCGACCGCCCGGGCCGTCCTGGAGGATGTGGGGAGCAAGCTCGGACTGGGGATCGCGAACCTCGTGAACATCTTCAACCCGCAGGTCGTGGTCGTCGGCGGCGGCGCCTCCGCGGCCGGGGAGCTGCTGCTCGAGCCCGCGCGCGCGGTCGTCCGCCGGCAGGTCCTGCCGCCGAGCCGCGACGAGGTCCGCGTCGAGCGCGCCCGCTTCGGCGAGGAGGCGGGGATGCTCGGCGCGGCGCTGCTGGCGCTGGAGGAGGGACGGGCGTGAGCGGCCGGCTCGTCGTCTGCCCGACGCCGATCGGGAACCTCGAGGACATCACGCTGCGCGTGCTCTCGGCGCTGCGCGACGCCGACGTCGTCGCCTGCGAGGACACGCGCCGGACGCGCGTCCTGCTCGACCGCTACGGGGTGTCGGCGTCGCTCGTCTCCTACCACGAGCACAACGAGGAGCAGCGCGCCGCCGAGCTGGTGGAGCGGATGCGCAAGGGCGAGACGGTCGCGCTCGTCTCCGACGCCGGGATGCCGCTCGTCTCCGACCCGGGCTTCGTGCTCGTCCGCGCCTGCGTCGCGGCCGGGCTGGAGGTCGAGGTGCTGCCGGGCCCGTCGGCGGCGATCGCGGCGCTGGTGGCGAGCGCGCTGCCGTCGGACTCCTGGCGCTTCGCCGGCTTCCTCCCGCGCAAGCGCGCCGAGCTCGAGCGGGTGCTGAGCGAGCCCGGCGGGACGCTGGTGGCGTTCGAGTCGCCGCGCAGGCTGCCGGCGACGCTCGCGGTGCTCGCCGAGCTCGACCCCGAGCGCGAGGCGGCCGTCTGCCGGGAGCTGACGAAGGTCAACGAGGAGGTCGTCCGCGGCACCGCCGCCGAGCTCGCCGACCGCTACCGCGACCGCCCGCCGAAGGGCGAGGTCGTGCTCGTCGTCGCGCCCGCGCGCCGTCCGGCGCCCGACGCCCCCGATCCCGCCGCCGTCGACGCCCTCGCCCGCCTCGTCGAGGCCGGCGCGAAGCCGCGCGCGGCCGCCTCGGTGGTGGCCGACCTCACGGGCGGCTCGGCGAACGCGCTGTACCGGGCGCTGCAGGAGCGGCAGGAGGCCGGCGAAGGCGCCGGGGCGTAACAACTCGCGCACGGGCGTAACGACTTCGCCACGTCCCCTTCTCGCGGCGGGCGGGGGCGGGCAGAGTGGGCGCGTGGCCGTGCGCCGGCATGCGCTTCTGACTCCTCGACCCGCGATCGGGGGACCGCGGTTACTTCCGCATGACAACCATGCGCTTCTGCCTCCGGTGTCCCCTCCGGGCGTCGAGGAGTCAGAACCGCAGGTCGGCCGGAGGGGCGGCGACGCCGAGGAGGCACGAACGCCCGCCGACCGCAAGGTCGCGGCGATCGCCGCCCGGCAGCACGCGATGGTCCATCTCGACCAGCTCCGGGCGGCGGGGCTCGGCCGGGGTGCGATCGCGCACCGGGTGGCGACCGGGCGGCTCACCCGCATGCATCGCGCCGTCTACCTCGTCGGCGTCGTGGTCCCGCCGCTCGGGGTGGAGATGGCCGCCGTGCTCGCGGGCGGCCCCGGCGCCGTGCTCAGCCATCTCTCGGCAGCCGCCGTCTGGGGCATCCACGGGGAGATCGGTGGCGAGCCGCACATCACCGTCGCGGGGGCGAACCCGCCGCGCATCGAGGGCGTGACCGGCCATCGGGTCCGCCGGCTCGATCCAGCCGACATCACGGTTCGCGCGAACCTCCCGATCACGACGCCGGCACGTACGATCGTCGACGCCGCCGGCGAGGTCGGCGTGCGGGCGCTCGCACGGATGCTCGAGGAGGCCGAGGTCCTGCGGCTCGCCAGGCCGGAGGACGTCCGGGCGGCGCTCGCCCGCGCGCCACGCCGGCGCGGCGCCGGCGCGCTTGCGGACCTGGTCGAGCGCGACGCCGCGCCCGCGCTCACCCGCTCCGAGGCCGAGGCGGCGCTGCTCGACCTCCTCCGCGCGGCGGGCATCCCGCCGACGGCCGTGAACGCGCGCGTCGGCCCGTACGAGGTCGACTTCCTCTGGCGCCCCCAGCGGCTCATCGCCGAGGTCGACGGGTACGCGTTCCACGCCGGCCGCGCCGCCTTCGAGCGCGACCGCCTCCGCGACGCCGAGCTCGCGGCCGCGGGGTGGCGCGTCCTCCGCGTCACCTGGCGGCAGATCGCCGAGACGCCGGAGGCGGTCGTCGCGCGCATCGCCGCGGCGCTGGCGCGCGAGCCGCCCGGCTAGCGCCGGCGTGCTCGCGCGCGGGCCGCCCGGCTAGCATCGACGTCCCCGTGTCCTACTACGTCACCACGCCGATCTACTACGTCAACGCCGAGCCCCACCTCGGCCACGCGTACACGACGATCGCCGCCGACATCCTCGCCCGCCACATGCGCCAGCGCGGGGAGGACGTCTTCTTCCTCACCGGCACCGACGAGCACGGGGAGCCGGTCGCGCAGGCGGCGGAGCGGCAGGGCATCTCGCCGCGCGAGCTGGCCGACCGCAACGCCCGGCGCTTCAAGGACCTCGTCGCGCGGCTCGGCGCCACGAACGACTTCTTCATCCGCACGAGCGACCCCGAGCACGAGCGCGCCGTCCAGGAGGTCCTCCAGCGCGTCCACGACGCCGGCTACGTCTACGCCGGCCACTACGAGGGCTACTACTGCCCGCGCTGCGCCGACTTCAAGACCGACGCCGAGCTCATCGAGGGCGACAAGTGCCCGATCCACCTCATCGAGCTCGAGCGCGAGGTCGAGGACAACTGGTTCTTCAAGCTCTCCGCCTTCCAGGAGCCGCTCGAGCGCCTCTACGCCGAGCGCCCCGACTGGGTGCTGCCGCGCAACCGCTACAACGAGGCGCTCTCGTTCATCAAGCAGGGGCTCAACGACGTCTCCCTCTCCCGCGCGCGGCTCTCCTGGGGCGTGCGGGTGCCGTGGGACGAGAGCCAGGTCTTCTACGTCTGGTTCGACGCCCTCCTCAACTACTACACCGCGCTCTCCTACGCGCGCGAGGGCGAGGACCTCACCGCTCGCTACTGGCCGGCGAGCCTCCACATCATCGGCAAGGACATCCTCAAGTTCCACGCCGTCATCTGGCCCGCCCTGCTCATGGCCGCGGGGCTCGAGGTGCCGCAGCGCCTCTACATCCACGGCTACCTGCTCCAGGGCGAGCACAAGATGTCGAAGTCGCTCGGCAACGTCATCGACCCGTTCCGGGTCATCGACGTCTACGGGGTCGACGCGCTCCGCTACTACCTCTTCGCGGCGGTGAGCTTCGGCCAGGACGGCAACGTCTCGCCGGAGGACTTCGAGCAGCGCTACACCTCGGAGCTCGCCAACGAGTACGGCAACCTCGCCAGCCGGACGCTCGCGATGATCCGCCGCTACCGCGACGGCGTCATCCCGCAGGCGCAGGTCGACCCGGCCTTCGACGCGCCCGACCTCTCGGGCGTGCAGGCGCGCTTCGACGAGGCCGACCTGAGCGGCGCGCTCGCCGACATCTGGCAGCTCGTCCGCCGGCTCAACGCCTACGTCCAGGAGCGCCAGCCGTGGCAGCTCGCCAAGGACGAGGCGAAGGCGGCCGAGCTCGACACCGTCCTCTACACGCTCGCCGAGGGGCTGCGCGTCGTCGCCGTGCTCGCCCACCCGTTCATGCCGGACGCGTGCGGGCGGCTGCTCGACGCGCTCGCGGCCGAGCCGGCGCTGGACACCGCGACGCTCGGCGCGCTGCCGGGCGGGCGGTCGGTCGGCGAGCTGGAGCCGCTCTTCCCGCGCGTCGAGGCGTGATCGACACCCACTGCCACCTCGACTCCTGCAAGCAGGACGCCGCCGAGCTCGTCGCGGCGGCGCGCGCGGCGGGGGTGACGCGGATCGCGACGGTCGGGATGGACGGTCCGTCGATCGAGCGCTCGCTGCAAATCGCGCGCGAGCACGAGGAGGTCGTCGCGATCGTCGGGCGCCACCCCAACCTCGCCGAGGGCTTCACCGACGCCGACCTCGCCGAGATCGAGCGGGCGGCCGCCGACCCGCGGGCGCGGGCGATCGGCGAGACCGGGCTCGACTACTACCGCGACCGCGCCCCGCGCGAGGACCAGCGGCGCGCGTTCGAGGCCCAGATCGACCTGGCGGCGCGGACCGGGCTGCCGCTCGTCATCCACACGCGCGAGGCGGAGGAGGACACGTTCGCGATGCTGCGCGAGCGGGCCGGCGAGCTCACCGTGGTCCTCCACTGCTTCTCGGCGCCCTCGCGGCTGGAGGAGTGCGTCGAGCGCGGCTACTACTGCTCGTTCGCCGGCAACGTCACCTACCCGAAGGCCGAGGCGCTCCAGGCCGCCGCGCGCGAGCTGCCCGAGGAGCTCCTGCTCGTCGAGACCGACGCGCCCTACCTCGCCCCCCAGCCGGTGCGCGGCAAGCCGAACGAGCCCGCCAACGTCGTCCACACCGCCCGCTTCGTCGCCGAGCTGCGCGGGATGGAGTACGAGGCGCTCGAGCGCGTCGTGGAGCGCAACGCGGCGCGCCTGTTCGGCTGGTGAGCCAGGCGAGCCTCGACCGCCTCCGCCGCTTCGGCATCCGCCCGAACCGCGAGCTCGGCCAGCACTTCCTCGTCGACGACAACATCCTCGAGGTCATCGGGCGCGAGGCCGAGCTCGACCCCGGCGACGTCGTGCTCGAGGTCGGCGGCGGGCTCGGCGTGCTGTCGGAGCACCTCGCGCCGCGCGTCGCCCACCTCCACGTCGTCGAGGTCGACCGCAGCCTCGAGCCGCCGCTGCGCGAGGCGCTCGGGCCGTTCGACAACGCGACGCTCCACCTCGCCGACGCGGTCGAGCTCGACTTCGCCGCGCTCGACCCCCTCCCGGGGAAGGTCGTCGCGAACCTCCCCTACGGCGTCGCCGCGACGGTCATCCTCAAGGCGCTCGCCGAGCTGCCCGAGCTCGTCCTCGTGCTCGCGATGGTCCAGCGGGAGGTCGGCGAGCGGCTCGCCTCGCCGCCCGGCTCGAAGGTCTACGGCGCGAGCTCGGTGCTCGCCCAGCTCTCCTGCGAGGTGCGGGTGGTGCGGCGGATCTCGCGCCACGTCTTCTTCCCCGTCCCCAACGTCGAGAGCGCCCTCGTGCTGCTGCGGCGGACCGCCCCGCCGCCGCCGGAGGACGTCGTCGCGCTCGTCCAGCAGGCGTTCGCGCACCGGCGCAAGGCGCTCGCCCGCTCGCTCGCGCTCGCGCCGGGGGCGCCGCGCGACGTCCGCGAGCGGGCGCGGGCGGCGCTCGAGGAGCTCGGGCACCCGCCCGACGCGCGCGCCGAGCGGCTGGCGCCGCAGGAGTTCGTCGCCCTCGCGGAGAAGCTGCGGTGATCGCGCCCGCGAAGGTCAACCTCCTCCTCCACGTCGCGCCGCCGCGGGCGGACGGCTACCACCCGCTCTGCTCGCTGTTCGCCTCGATCGACCTCGCCGACGAGGTCGTCGTCGAGCCCGCCGCCGCCGACGAGGTGCGCTGCCCCGGGGTGGAGGGGCCGAACCTCGCCGAGCGGGCGCTCGCCGCCTATCGGGAGGCCGCCGGCGCGGCCGCGCCCGGCCCGGTGCGGGTGACGATCACCAAGCGCATCCCGGTCGCGGCCGGGCTCGGCGGCGGTAGCGCGGACGCGGCGGCGGTGCTGCGCGCCCTCGACGCGCTCGCCGAGCGCCCGCTCGGGCCCGACCGGCTGCGCGAGATCGGGGCGCGGTTGGGGGCCGACGTGCCGAGCCAGGTCGAGCCGCGCCACGCGCTCGTGACCGGGGTGGGGGAGCACGTCGAGCCGGTCGCGCTGCCGCCGATGGCGCTCGTGCTCGTCCCCCAGCGCGAGGGGCTCCCGACCGCGGCGGTCTACGCGGAGGCCGACCGCATCGGCGCGACGCGGAGCGAGCTCGACCCGGACGCCGTCCGCGCGCTCGCGCGCGCGCCGCTTCCGGAGCTCGCCCGGGGGCTGGAGAACGACCTCCAGGCGGCGGCGCTGTCGCTGCGGCCCGAGCTCGAGCGGCCGCTCGAGGCGCTGCGCGAGGCGGGCGCGCTCGCCGCGCTCGTCACCGGGTCGGGCCCAACGACGTTCGGGGTGTTCGCAACCGTCGAGGAGGCGGAGCGCGCCGCCGCTCGGATCCCGGGCGCGCTCGTCTCTACGCTCAGGGCGTGAGCGCGGGGCGGATCGCCGCAGCGGTGGTGGCGCTGGGCCTGGTGGCCCTGGCCGCGCGCCGCCGCCGTCACGTCGTGGCGCTGCTCCTCGCCGCCGCGGCGCTCGGCATCTACGCGGCCGGCCTGCTCGACCTCCTCCCCGACCCCGAGCGCGTCATCGAGGAGGTCGCGACCACGCTCGGCCAGTGGACCTACCTCCTCGTCGGCGCGCTCGCCTTCCTCGAGACGGGCGCGTTCGTCGGGCTCGTCGCGCCCGGGGAGACGACGGTCATCCTCGGCGGCGTCATCGCCGGCCAGGGCGAGATCTCGCTGCTCGTGCTGCTCGGGATCGTGTGGGGCGCGGCGATCCTCGGCGACAGCACGAGCTTCCTCATCGGGAGGCGGCTGGGGCGGGGGTTCCTCCTCCGCCACGGGCCGCGGGTGAAGATCACCGAGGAGCGGCTCGAGCAGGTCGAGGGCTACTTCGCCCGCCACGGCGGCAAGACGATCCTCATCGGGCGCTTCATCGGGATCGTCCGCGCGCTCGCGCCGTTCATCGCCGGGACGTCGCGGATGCCGTACGCGCGCTTCATCCCGTACTCGGTCCTCGGCACCGGGCTGTGGGCGGCGACCTTCTCGGTGCTCGGCTACGTCTTCTGGCGCTCGTTCAGCGAGGTCGCCGACGTGGCGGGGCGGGCGACGTTCGCCTTCGGCGTCGTCGTCGGGACGGCCGTCGGGATCGTCCTCGCCTACCGCCAGCTCCGCCGGCCGGAGGTGCGCGCCCGCGTCGCCGCCTGGATGGAGGCGAAGCCGGTGCTCGGGCCGCTCACGCGCCGCGTGCTCCGCCCCGCCTGGCGCGTCGCGCTGCCGCAGCTCCGCTTCCTCCGCGACCGGCTCACGCCCGGCAACCTCGGCATCGAGTTCACGACCTCGATCGCGGTCGTCGTCGCCGGCCTCTACGTGTTCGTGCTCGAGGCCGTGCTCGTCAGCGACGAGACGCCGCTGACGCCGGGCGACCAGCTCGCCCAGGACGTCGCCGCCGAGCTGCGCGGAGACGCCGGGATCGACATCGCGGAGGTCGTGACCTTCGGCGGCTCGGGCGCCTTCACCGGAGGCCTGGTGCTCGTGGCGATGGTCCTGCTGGCGTGGCGGCGGAAGTGGCTGGAGCTCGTGACGCTGTTCATCGGCTACGCGCTCGTCCGCGCCGCGGTCGTGATCGCCAAGGAGGCGATCGAGCGGCCGCGGCCGGAGGGCGCGCTCGTCCCGTTCGACGGCTTCAGCTACCCGAGCGGCCACGCCGCCTCGGCGACCGTGCTCGTCGCGCTCGCGATCGTCGCCGCGCGCGTGCTGCCGAACCTCGTCAGCCGCGCCGCGCTCATCGGGGCCGCCGTCGCGGTGGTGGCGCTCGTCGGCCTCTCGCGCATCTACCTGCGCGTCCACTGGTGGTCGGACGTCGTCGGCGGCTGGGGGCTCGGCTTCGCGATCTTCGCGGCCTGCGGCGCGGTGGCCCTCGTCGTCGCGCACCTGCGTCAGAATGGGAGGGTCCGACCGGCCCCCCGCGACCATGGATGATCTCAGCGTCACAGAGATCGCCATCGGCGCCGCCGCCCTGGTGGCGCTCATCGGCTACGTCTTCTTCGTCCTCCGCCCGGCGTGGACGTCGTACGGGCGCCTGTGGGAGAAGCTGGCCGCGAGCTTCCTCTCCCTCTACATCTTCGTGACGCTGGTCGCGGTCGGGGCGGGGATCGGGGCGGCGATCTTCTACGTCTATGCCGAGTCGGCCTAGCCGGCGAGCGGCGCAGGCGCGGCAGCGGTCCGTCACGTCGGACTTCCTCGAGGCGTTCGCCGACGTGTCCGCCGCCGTGGAGGCCGGCGCGGGGCTGCCGGAGGTCGCGCGCGCGACGAGCCGGGCGCTGGACGCGAGCGTCGCCGTGCTCGAGCCCGGGGGGTCGGTGCTCGCGGTGGCCTGCGCGTCGCCGGCCGACGAGCGCGCGGTGCTCACCATGCGGCGCGGCACCGAGACGCTGGCGCTCCGCGTCGCCGACGAGGAGGTCGGCGAGCTCCGCTACCGCCCGCGCGGCGACCCGCCGCCGGCGGCGCTGCTGCGGATGGTCGGGACGCTCATCGCGCTCGAGGTCGAGCGCTCGCGCGCGCCCGAGCGGGCGAGCGAGGCGGCGGTGGCGGCCTTCCTCGCCGACCTCTTCGACCGGCGGCTCACGGCCGAGGGCGACATCGTCGCGCGCGGCAACGAGCTCGGCGCCGACGTCTCCGGCGGCGGGACCGTCATCGTCGCCCGCGCCCGGCCGCTCGGGCCGGAGGAGGGCGACTGGCGGGCGCGGGTGCTCAGCGTCGCCGAGCGGGGCGCGCGCTCGGTCGACGGGCGCGTGCTCGCGGTCGCGACCGCGGTCATGCGCGAGAGCCGCTGGGCGGCGCGCGACCCCGGGCAGAACCCGCCCGGGGAGCTCGTGCTGCTCGTGCCCGGCGGCGACGCCGAGCGGGCGCGGCGGGTGACCGACGCGCTCCACCGCGAGTTCCAGGCGTCGCTCGAGGGCTTCAGCTTCTCGGTCGCGCGCAGCCGCACGGCCCGGCGCCCGGGCGACCTCCACCGCGCGGGCGCGGAGGCGCTGCTGGCGGCGAACGTCGCCGAGGCGCGCGGGGAGACGCTGCTCGCCTTCGAGGAGACCGGCGCCTACCGGCTGCTGCTGCCGGCGATGAGCGAGGACCCGGGCGAGCTGCGCCGCTTCTACGAGGAGACGGTCGCGCCGCTGGTGGCCTACGACGACCAGTACGACACCGAGCTCGTCCGCACGCTCGAGACCTACCTCGACGCCGACGGCAACGTCGCCCAGACGGCGCAGAAGCTCTACACCCACCGCCACACGATCCGCTACCGGCTCGACCGGGTGCACGAGCTCACCGGCCTCGACGTCGGCTCGACCGACGGCCGCGAGCGCCTCGGGCTCGGGCTGAAGGCGATGCGCGTGCTCGGCATCGCCGTGCCGGCGAGCCCGGCGTCGGAGCCCGGCGCCGAGGGCGGGCGGGTGCCGGTGGAGGAGAAGGACCGCGGCTAGGCGCCACTCGCGCCCGCACCGTTGATACCGTCGCGGGGCGCCACTGGGGAGTGGTGTACTTGGCCAGCACGCGACACTTTGGATGTCGAGGACCGGGTTCGAATCCTGGCTCCCCAGCTTCCGTCCGGGACCCGAACTAATGTTCGGGTCGTCGTCGTTTCATGGGCGGAGTCCGTGCCTACACGGAGGAGGAGGCGCGCGCCGCGATCGCGGCGTCCCGGTCGTGGACTGAGGCGCTGCGGCGGCTCGGCGTCCGGCCCGCCGGCGGCAACTACGCGACGCTCCAGAAGTACGCCGCGATCTGGAAGATCCCGACGGATCACTTCGATCCGGATGCGGCCCGGACCGAGGCACTGCGCCGCGGCAACCAGCCGCGCCCGCTCGAGGAGATCCTCGTCGAGGGCTCGACGTACTCGCGTGGGCACCTCAAGCAGCGCCTCTACGACGCCGGGCTGAAGAAGCCCGAGTGCGAGATGTGCGGCCAGGGGGAGATCTGGCGGGGCCGCCGGATGGCGCTCGTACTCGACCACATCAACGGGGTCGGCGACGACAACCGGCTGGAGAACCTCCGCATCCTCTGCCCGAACTGCGCCGCGACGCTCGACACGCACTGCGGGCGCAAGAACGTCCGGCCGCTGCCGGACGAGCGCCAGTGCAAGCGCTGCGGCGCGACCTTCCGGCCGAAGTACCGGCGGCAGCGCTACTGCTCCCGCGAGTGCGGGATGCGCTGGGACCGCTCCGGCAGGCCGAATCCGGCTCAGCGCCGCGTCGAGCGCCCGCCCTACGAGCAGCTCCTCCGCGAGATCGCGGAGCTCGGCTACGCCGCCGTCGGCCGCCGCTACGGCGTCTCTGACAACGCGATCCGCAAGTGGGTCCGCCAGTACGAGCGCGAGCGGGCCGCGGCGGGCGAGGCCGGCGGCGCGGGCGAGGCGGACCTCGCCGCCTGACCCCGCCTCGGTACCTTTCGCCCGTGCCCGAGCAGCCGACCGTCCTCATCATGGCCGCAGGCCACGGCACGCGCATGCGCTCGTCGCTGCCGAAGGTCCTCCACCCGGTCTGCGGCAAGCCGATGATCGAGTGGATCGTCGACGCCGCCCACGAGGCCGGCGCCGGCCGGATCGTCTGCATCACCCGCCCCGGCACGGGCGTCGCCGAGCGCCTCCCCGACGGCGTCGAGGTCGCCGAGCAGCGGGAGGGCGAGGGGACCGGCGCGGCGCTGCTCGCCGCGCGCGAGCTCGTCGAGCCCGGCGCGACCGTCGTCGTCCTCTCCGGCGACCACCCGCTCGTCTCCCCGCAGCTCATCAGCGGGCTGGCGGAGACCCACGCGCGCGAGGGGGCCGTGGCGACGCTGCTCACCACGACCGAGCTCGACCCGACCGGCTACGGGCGCGTCGTCCGCGGCCCCGACGGCTCGGTCGAGCGGATCGTCGAGACGAAGCACCCCGAGGGCGTCCCGCCGGAGGTGCTCGCCATCCGCGAGATCAACATCGGCGCCTACGCCTTCGCCGCCGACGAGCTGTACGCGGCGCTCGACCAGGTCGCCGAGACGCGCGGCGAGCGCTACCTCACCGCCGTCTTCCCGATCCTCCGCGAGCGCGGCGGGAAGATCGCCGCCTACCCGACCGACGACGTGAGCTGCGCGATGGGCGTGAACTCCCGCGCCGACCTCATGGACGTCGAGCGCGTCGCGCGCGAGCGCCTCATCCGCGAGCACGCCCGCAACGGCGTCACCTTCACCGCGCCCGGCACGGTCGTCATCGAGCCCGGCGTCGAGATCGGCCAGGACGCGACCATCGAGGCGGGCGTCACGCTGCGCGGCGCCACCCGCATCGGCGCGGGCGCGACGATCGGCCCGCACACGACGCTCATCGACGCCCGCATCGGCGACGGCGCGACCGTCCTCCACGCCTACGCCGTCGAGGCCGAGGTCGGCCCGAACGCCTCCATCGGCCCGTTCGCCTACCTCCGCCCCGGCACCGTCGTCGGCGAGGGCGCGAAGGTCGGCACCTACGTCGAGGTGAAGAACTCGACGATCGGCGCGGGCACGAAGGTCCCGCACCTCTCCTACATCGGCGACGCCGACGTGGGCGAGGGCACGAACATCGGCGCCGGCAACATCACCGCCAACTACGACGGCCGGCGCAAGCACCGCACCGTCATCGGCAACAACGTCAAGACCGGCGTCGACACCTCGTTCGTCGCGCCCGTGACCGTCGGCGACGGTGCCTACACTGGTGCTGGATCGGTGATCACCCAGGACGTTCCGCCCGGCGCCCTCGGCATCGCTCGCGAACGGCAGCGCAACATCGAGGGCTACGCCGAGCGCGTGGAGAAGCGCTCATGACCCTCGAGACCGAACCCCGCCCCGTCCCCACGAGCCTCCCGGCGGGCTACGACAAGCGACTCATGATCGCGGCCGGGCGCGCCAGCCAGGAGCTCGGCCTGAAGATCGCCGAGCGGCTCGGCGTCGGCCTCACCGACCCGGGGCTCAAGACCTTCACCAACGGCGAGGTCTACTGCCGCTACCAGGAGTCCATCCGCGGCGCCGACCTCTTCATCATCCAGTCGACCTGCAGCGCGCCCGGCCTCACCGCCAACGACGCGCTCATGGAGCTGCTCTGCATGGTCGACGCCGCCGTCGGCGCCTCCGCCCACCGCGTCATCGCCGTCACCCCCTGGTACGGCTACTCGCGCCAGGACAAGAAGTCGGCCCCCCGCGAGCCGATCACCGCGCGGCTCGTGGCGCGGATGCTCGAGACGGCGGGCATCGACCGCCTGCTCACCATGGACCTCCACGCCGGCCAGGTCCAGGGCTTCTTCCAGAAGCCGGTCGACCACATGACCGCCCTGCCGGCGCTCGCCGACTACGTCCGCGACCAGCTCGCCGGCAACGGTGACCTCGTCATCGTCTCGGCCGACACCGGCCGCGTGAAGATGGCCTCGAAGTTCGCCCAGAAGGTCGGCTGCAACTACGCGGTCCTCGAGAAGGAGCGGCCGGCCCAGCAGGTCGCCGAGATCGGCTACGTCATCGGCGACGTCAAGGACAAGGTCGCCGTGATCGTCGACGACATGATCGACACCGGCGGCACGCTCGCGGCCGCCGCCCAGACGGTCCTCGACGAGGGCGCGAAGGAGGTCCACGCGGTCGCCACCCACGGGCTCTTCTCCGGCAACGCGCCCGAGACGCTCGGCAACTCCCCGCTGGAGAGCATCGTCGTCACCGACACCGTGCCGCTGCGGCCGGACGCGCCGGACAACGTCCGCGTGCTCTCCTGCGCCGACATCCTCAGCGACTCCGTGCGGCGCATCTTCACCGACGACTCGGTGTCGGAGATCTTCGCCGGGGAGAACCAGTTGTTCTAGGTCCGGGGCCGCGAGTAGGGTCGCGCGCATGTACGAGTTGCTGCTCGCCGTCCACATCCTCGCCGCGGTCCTCTGGGTCGGCGGCGGCGTGACCGTGAACATCCTCGGCTGGCTCGCCCGCAAGGAGGGCGGCGAGCGCCTCGTCTCCTTCAGCCGCCAGGCGAACTGGCTCGCGCCGCGCTTCTACGCGCCGCTCGCGCTCATCCTGCTCGTGGCCGGCTTCCTGCTCGTGGACGAGGCGGGCTACGAGCTGGGCGACCTCTTCATCTCGCTCGCGCTGCTCGGCTGGCTCATCTCGTTCGTGCTCGGGATGGCCTTCTACCCCTCCCAGCAGCGCAAGCTCGAGGCCGCGGTCGCCCAGGACGGGACGGACGCGCCGGCCGTCGGCCAGGTCGTCGACCGCGTCCTCCAGGTCAACGCCGCCGAGCAGCTCATCCTCCTGCTCGTCGTCATCGACATGGCCGTCAAGCCGGGGCTGTAGATGGACGTCACGCTCTACGTCATCCCTGGCTCCCACCCGGCGCGGGCCGCGCGTCTCATGCTCGAGCGCAAGGGCATCCCGTACCGGCGCGTCGACCTCATGCCGGTCGTCGCGAAGGCCGCCCTCAAGGCGCTCCGCTTCCCCGGCGTGACCGTGCCGGCGATGAAGGTCGACGGCCGCCGCGTCCAGGGCACGAAGCAGATCGCCGAGGCCCTCGACGCGCTCCGCCCCGACCCGCCGCTCATCCCGCGCGACCCCGAGGTGCGCGCGAAGGTCGAGGAGGCCGAGCGCTGGGCCGACGACGAGCTCCAGTCGATCGGCCGCCGCACGCTCTGGTGGTGCTTCGCGCGCGACCGCGCGCCGATGGCCACGTTCGCGACCGGCGCCCGCCTCGGCGTCCCCGTCGGGCTCGCGGTCAGGACCGGCGCCCCGCTCGTCGCCCTCGGCCGCCGCCTCAACCAGGCGACCGACGAGAACGTCCGCCGCCACCTCGCCGCGCTCCCGGCCGCGCTCGACCGCGTCGACGCGCTCGTCGCCGAGGGGACCATCGGCGGCGATGACCCGAACGTCGCCGACTACCAGGTCGCGACCTCGGTCCGGCTGCTGCTCGCGCTCGACGACCTGCGCCCGCTCATCGAGGGCCGTCCCGCGGGCGAGCTGGCGCTGCGGCTCGTCCCCGACTACCCCGGCCGGATCCCCGCGGGGACGCTGCCGGCGGAGTGGCTGCCGCGGGCTGGCGCTAGCGCGCCGAGTACGACCTGACGCGCTTCTCGCCCTTCGACTCGAAGAACGCCCACTCCTGGCGCCCGAGCTCGGTCGCGGGCTCGTCGCCGAACCACCACTCGCGCCCGATCCGGTACCAGTTGCGCGTCGCGTTGAGCTGCCCGAGGACGGCGAGCACGCCGGTCTCCATCCGCCGCCCCATGAGCTCGTTCGCGGGCACGTTCTCGCGCCGCATGAGGTCGTAGAAGCCCGAGCGCGGGTCCGACATCGCCGCGATCGCCCGCATGACGAGCTCCGAGTCGATCGTGACCTCCTCGTCGCGCATGTACCAGCCGCCGATCGCGCGCACGTGCTCCATGAGCTTCTCGGCGTCGACGCGCTTGGGGTTGGAGAGGAAGCCGAGCTCGGCGAGCGCGACCCGCGCCCTTTCTGGGTCGTCGTCGAAGATCGCCTCCAGCGCCGCGATCTCCAGCTCGATCTGCTCCTTGTCGAGCTGCTTCGTCATCCCGAAGTCGAGGAAGGCGACGCGCCCGTCGTCGAGCAGCAGGTAGTTGCCGGGATGGGCGTCCGCGTTGAAGTGCTGGAGGTGGTAGATCGACCCGTAGCAGAAGCGGAACACGATCTCGCCGAAGCGGTCCTTCTCCGGCTGCGGGAGCTCCTTCACCTCCTCGAAGCTCCGCCCGTCCACCCACTCGGAGACGAGCACCCGCTGGCGCGACAGCCGCGTGACGACGTCCGGGACGTAGATGAAGGGGTGGCCGCGGTAGGCGCGCGCGAACGTCCGCTGGTTCTGCGCCTCGTACTCGTAGTCGAGCTCCTCGAGCACGCGCTCCTTCAGCTCCTGCGCCGCCGCCTTCGCGTCCAGCCCCGGCGCGAGCGCCTTCGCCAGGCGGAGGATCATCCCGGCGTTCTGGAGGTCGGCCCGCAGCGCCTCGGCGATGCCGGGGTACTGGATCTTCACCGCGACCTTGCGCCCGTCGGGGAGGACGGCCTTGTGCACCTGCCCGATCGACGCCGCCGCCGTCGCTTCCTGCTCGAAGTCCTCGAACAGCTCCTCGACGGGCTCCTCCCACTCCTCCTCGAGCACCGTCTTCACCTTCTTCCACGGCATCGGCGGCGCGTCCGAGCGGAGCTTGGCGAGCTTGCGCTGGTACAGCTCGCGGTACTCGGCGGGGATGAAGTCGGTGTCGATGAACGAGGCGAGCTGCGCCACCTTCATCGCCGCGCCCTTCATCGTCCCGAGCACGTCCACCATCCGCTCGACCGCCTCGAGGTGGCGCTGCTCGAGGGCGGCGCTGCGCTCCTCGGGGGAGCGGGCGAGGTTCGCCGCGCGCGTGCCCGCATAGCGGGCGCCCTGCGCGCCGATGACCGAGCCGACCTTCGCCGTCCGCCGCAGCCGCCCGGTCGGGATCGCGCCCTCGTCCCTCCTCGCCATCGCGGGGAGAGCTTACCCCCGCCGCCCAGGCCGGCCGGGAGGCTGCGGCGCTCGCTCGCTACACTGGCGCGTCGCTATGGCCAACGCCCGACCCGTACTCGAAGCCCAGCCCCGCGAGGAGCGCGGCTCGCGTGCCTCGCGCCGGCTCCGCCGCGCCGGCCTCATCCCCGGAATCGTCTACGGCGGCGGCGACGGGGACGGCAAGGCCTTCAAGGTCGACGCGCGCTCCCTGCGCGCCGTCCTGCACGAGTCGTCGGCGCTCATCGACCTCAAGATCGGCTCGGACGACCCGGTGCCGGTCATCGTCAAGGAGCAGCAGGTCCATCCCGTCCGCGGCGACGTCATCCACGTCGACATGCTCGCCGTCCGCCTCGACGAGAAGATCCACACGGCCGTCCCGGTCGAGCTCGCCGGGGTCGAGGACGCGCCGGGCGTGCGCGCGGGCGGCATCCTCGAGCACGTCACGCGCGAGCTCAACATCGAGACGCTCCCGACGAACATCCCCGAGGCGATCGTCGTCGATGTCTCGGACCTCGACGTGAGCGTCCCGCTCCATCTGTCGGATGTCCCCGCCCCGGAGGGCGTCACCTTCCTCGACGACCCCGAGGAGACGATCATCGCCACGATCACCCCGCCGAAGCGCGCCGCCGCGGTGGAGGAGGAGATCGAGGAGGAGACCGAGCGGGTCGGCGAGGAGGCCGAGGGCGAGGCCGCCGGCGGGGACGAGGGCGCGGCCGAGTCCGAGGAGTAGGCCCTGGGGCTGCTCCGCCGCGGAGCGGGGCCCGTCGACTGGCTCGTCGTCGGGCTCGGGAACCCGGGCGAGCGCTACGCGCGCTCCCGCCACAACGTCGGCTTCGAGGTCGCGAGCCTGCTCGCGCGCCGCTGGGAGCTGCCGCGCCTCAAGAAGAAGTTCGCCGGCCTCTACGCCGAGGGGCGCACCGGCCCCGGCGGGCCGCGCGTCGCCGTCCTGCTGCCGCAGACCTACTACAACGAGTCCGGCCGCTCGGTCGGCCCCGCGCGCGGCGCCCTCCACCTCGACCTCGACCGGATCGTCGTCGTCCACGACGACATCGACCTCCCCTTCGGGCGCGTCCAGCCGCGGCTCGGCGGCGGGCTGGCCGGCAACAACGGCCTGAAGTCGATCAAGCGCGAGCTGGGCAGCGCCGACTTCCACCGCGTCCGGGTCGGCGTCGGGCGCCCGGACACCACCGACCCCGAGGTCGTCTCGTCCTGGGTGCTCGGCCGCTTCCGCGAGAGCGAGGAGGAGGTCCGCGACCTCGTCGAGCGCGCCGCCCGCGCGGTCGAGGACCTCGTCGGCGCCGTCCCCGGGGCGGCGCCGGCCGCGTCCTAGAATCCGGGGGTCCCGGCCGCGCCCCGCCTCGCGCGGCCGCTTCGCCTGCCCATGTCGCTCCGCCAGCTCCTCACCTACGCCCACGAGCACGACGACGTCCGCGAGCTCGTCGACGCCACGCGCGAGGCGCCCCAGCGCGCCTTCGTGAGCGCGAGCCTGCGCCCGTACCTGCTCGCGGCGGTGCTCGACGCCGAGGCGGAGCGGCCGGCGATCGTCGTCGCCGGCGACGACCGCGCCGCGCGCGACCTCGCCGCCGACCTCAAGACGTTCCTCGCCCCGCGGACGGTCGGCTTCTACCCGGCGCGCGGCGTCCGCTACGAGTCCCACCTCGCCCCGCCGCCCCACCTCGTCGGCCTGCGCGTCGCCGCCCTCGACGCGCTGCTCGACGGCGAGGCGGCGGTCGTCGTCGTCTCCGCCGCGGCGCTCGCCGAGAAGGTCCCCGACCCGGAGCTGCGACCGCACGGCTTCGTCATCGAGAAGGGCGAGCTGCTCGACCTCGACGAGACCGTCGAGCGGCTCGTCGCCTGCGGCTACGAGCGCGTCGACCAGGTCGAGGACCGCGGCCAGTTCGCCGTCCGCGGCGACATCCTCGACCTCTACCCGGCGACCGAGGAACGCGCCGTCCGCTGCGAGCTGTTCGACATCGAGGTCGAGCGGCTCACCTACTTCTCGACGTTCACCCAGCGCTCGCTCGAGGAGGCCGAACGGGTCGAGGTGGCGCCCGCCGCCGAGCTCGCGCTCGAGCACCGCGAGCTCGCCGAGCTCGCGGCGACGCAGGACGAGGACGAGCGCCCCGACGTCGCCGAGCTGCTGCCGGTCGACCGCTTCCGCGACGTGCTCTCGCTCCTCCCCGCCGACGCGCTCGTCGTCGTCGCCGCCGAGGAGGAGATCCGTCCCTCGCTCGACGATCTCTGGCAGGACGTCACCACCAGCCTCCACGACGCCGACGCCCACCACCTCTACGTCGAGCCGGGCGCGCTGCTCGACGCGCTGAAGGAGCGGACGCGGCTGAGCCTGAGCGCGATCTCCGGCGACCAGCCGTGGGCCTTCCGCGCGCAGGGCGCCGACAGCGCCGCGCGCTCGCTCAAGGACGCCGAGGCGGAGCTGGAGAAGCTCGTCCGCTCCGGCTACCGGACGGTCGTCGCGTGGGCGCGCAAGGGGGAGGCCGAGCGCGCCGCCTACAACCTCGCGCGCCTGCGCGCCGAGTTCCTCGACGGCCGGCCGGCGCCGGCCGAGCCGGGCGTCGTCTTCGCCGCCGCCTCGCTGCGCGAGGGCTTCCTCGCGCCGAGCCTCAAGCTCGCGCTGCTCCCCGACCACCGCCTGCTCCGCCGCCGCCGCGCCGAGCGCCGCCCGGGCCCGTGGGCGGCCGGCAGGCGCGGGGCGATCAAGTCCTTCACCGACCTGCGCGTCGGCGACGTCGTCGTCCACGAGGATCACGGCATCGCGCGCTTCACCGGCTTCGACACGAAGACCGTCGGCGGGGTGACGCGCGACTACCTCCAGCTCGAGTACCGCGGCGGCGACCGCGTCTTCGTCCCCAGCGACCAGCTCTACAAGATCAGCCGCTACATCGGCGCCGACGCCGCCAGCCCGCCGCTGTCGAAGCTCGGCGGCAAGCAGTGGGAGCAGATGAAGGCGCGCGCCCGCCGCGCCGCCCACGCGCTCGCCGGCGAGCTGCTCAACCTCTACGCCGAGCGCCGCCGGCGCGCCGGCTACGCCTTCCCGCCGGACTCCGAGCTGCTGCGCCAGTTCGAGGAGGCGTTCCCCTACCGCGAGACGCCCGACCAGCTCGACGCGATCGAGGCGGTGAAGGCCGACATGGAGGAGGCGCGCCCGATGGACCGCCTCATCTGCGGCGACGTCGGCTACGGCAAGACCGAGGTCGCGCTGCGGGCGGCCTTCAAGGCGGCGGAGGCGGGCAAGCAGGTCATGGTGCTCGTGCCGACGACCGTGCTCGCCCAGCAGCACTACGGCACCTTCAGCGAGCGGCTGCGCGACTACCCGTTCAACGTCGAGATGGTCTCGCGCTTCCGCTCGCCGAAGCAGGTGAGCGACGCCCTTCAGCGCTTCAGCGAGGGGAAGGTCGACATCCTCATCGGCACCCACCGCCTGCTCTCGCGCGACGTCCGCCCGAAGGACCTCGGCCTGCTCATCATCGACGAGGAGCAGCGCTTCGGCGTCAAGCAGAAGGAGCTGCTCCGCCAGCTCCGCCTCAAGGTCGACGTCATCAGCCTGTCGGCGACGCCGATCCCGCGCACGCTCCAGATGTCGCTGTCGGGGCTGCGCGACATCTCGGTCATCGAGACCCCGCCGGAGGGGCGGCGCCCGGTCCGCACCTACGTCGGCGAGTACGACGAGGAGCTCGTCCGCAAGGCGATCGAGCGCGAGCTCGCCCGCGAGGGGCAGGCCTTCTACCTCCACAACCGCGTCGAGACGATCGACGAGACCGCCGAGCGGATCCGCGCGCTCGTCCCGCGGGCGCGCGTCGCCGTCGCGCACGGGCAGATGGGGGAGCACCAGCTCGAGGAGGTCATGCTCTCCTTCCTGCGCGGCGAGGCGGACGTGCTCGTCTGCACGACGATCGTCGAGGCCGGCATCGACATCCCGACCGCGAACACGCTCATCGTCGAGCGCGCCGACCTCCTCGGCCTCGCGCAGGCCTACCAGATCCGCGGCCGCGTCGGGCGCTCCCGCGAGCGCGCCTACGCCTACCTCTTCTACCCCTCCGAGGGGGCGCTGACCCAGGAGGCCTCCGCGCGCCTGGCGACGCTGTCCGACTACACCGAGCTCGGCTCCGGCTTCAAGATCGCGATGCGCGACCTGGAGATCCGCGGCGCCGGCGACCTGCTCGGCGAGGAGCAGTCCGGCCACGTCGCCGCGATCGGCTTCGAGCTCTACGTCCAGATGCTCGACGAGGCCGTCCAGGCGCTGTCGGGCGACTCCGCCGAGGAGGCCCCCGAGCCCGTCCGCCTCGACGTGCCGGTCGACGCCTACGTCCCCGCCGATTACGTCCCCTACGAGGCGGCGAAGATCGAGGTCCACCGGCGCGTCTCCGGCGCGCGCGAGGTCGCCGACCTCATCGTCCTGCGCGAGGAGCTGGAGGACCGCTTCGGCCCGATCCCCGAGCCGCTGGAGAACCTCATCAAGCTCCAGGACGCCCGCATCAAGCTCGGCAACGCCGGGGCGCGGATGGTCGAGTTCCGCGCGGGCCGCCTCACCGTCTCGCCGATCGAGCTCGACTCGCGCGGCGTCAGGCGGCTGCGCGAGGAGCTGCCCGGCGCCATCTACGAGTCGGGCAAGAGCGCCGTCGCCGTCCGCGTGCCGGACGATCCCGCCGCGCGCTTCTCCGGCGTCGTCGCCGCCGCCGAGGCGATCCTCAAGGTCGCGACTGAGCCGAGGGGCGAGGCGTAGCCGCTAGCATCACCCGGCGGCCGGCAGGGCGAGAGGCGCCGCCTGCCTTTAGCCGGCCTTCATACCCGGCCCTTATCCACTCGTGTCAATGATCCACCGAAAGCTCCCGTTCCTCGCTGTCTGCGCCGCGCTGGTCGCCGCCTCCGCGGCGATCGCCGGCTGTGGCAACGACGTCCCGCCGAACGCCGTCGCGAAGGTCGGGGACACCGTCATCGAGAAGTCCGACTTCGACCACTGGCTCAACGCCGCCGCCCGCGGCGCGCAGCCGGCCGGCGGTGAGAACGTCGTCGTGCCCGACCCGCCGAGCTTCACGAAGTGCGTGGCGGCGAAGAAGCGCCAGCCGGTCGCCAAGGGCGCCGAGAAGCCGACCGACGCGCAGCTCAAGGAGCAGTGCAAGGCCGAGTACGACTCGCTCAAGGAGCAGGTCATGCAGTTCCTCATCTCGGCCGAGTGGATCCTCCAGGAGGCTGAGGAGCGCGACATCGAGGTCTCCGACGCGGAGGTCCGCAAGTCGTTCGAGGACCAGAAGAAGGAGACCTTCGAGAAGGAGGCCGACTACCAGGAGTTCCTCGAGAGTTCCGGCCAGACCGAGCAGGACCTGCTCTTCCGCGTCCGCCTCGACCTCATCTCGAACGAGATCCGCCAGCAGGTGCTCGAGGGCACCGACAAGATCTCCGACGAGGACATCAAGGAGTACTACGAGAAGAACAAGCAGCGCTTCGCCCAGCCCGAGCGCCGTGACGCCGCCGTCGTCGTGACGCGCACGAAGGCGCAGGCCGACGAGGCGCGCCGCCGGCTGGCGAGCGGCGAGTCCTTCAGCGCCGTCGCGAAGGACCTCTCGATCGACGAGACGACGAAGGACCAGGGCGGCAAGCTCGCCGGCGTCGCGAAGGGCCAGCAGGAAGAGGAGTTCGACAAGGCGCTCTTCGCCGCCAAGCGCGGCGAGCTCAGCGGCCCGGTGAAGACGCAGTTCGGCTGGTACGTCTTCAAGGTCACGAAGATCACGCCGGCCGACCAGCAGACGCTCGAGGAGGCGAAGGAGACGATCCGCAGCCTCATCCGCGCCGAGCGCGAGCAGAAGGCGCTCAACGACTTCGTCGAGGACTTCCGCAAGCGCTACCGGGACGAGACCTCCTGCGCCGACGGCTACGTCATCCAGGACTGCGAGAACGCGCCTCAGCCGGAGGAGACGACCCCGGCGTCGGGCGGGAATCCGCAGGGGATGCAGCAGCCGCAGCAGTAGCCGGCTTCCGGCGAGCGAGCGACGACCTTGCGCAGTAGCCTCCCGCGGGTGACCGAGCCCGCGGGAGCGCTGCTGCGACTCGACGAGATCACCCGCCGCCTGCGCCGCGAGTGCCCCTGGGACCGCGAGCAGGACGAGCGGTCGATCGTGCCGCACACCGTCGAGGAGGCCTACGAGCTCGCCGACGCCGCGCACTCCGGCGACGACGCGAAGCTCCTCGACGAGCTCGGCGACGTCCTCTTCCAGGTCTACTTCCTCGCGCTCCTGCTCGAGGAGCGCGGCGCCGGCTCGCTCGCGGAGGTGGCCGACCACTGCCGGCAGAAGCTCATCCGCCGCCACCCCCACGTCTTCGGCGAGGCGCAGGCCGCCAGCGCCGCCGAGGTGCTCGACAACTGGGACCGGATCAAGCGCGAGACCGAGCGCGGCGGCGAGATCTTCGGGGAGCTGCCCGAGACGCTCCCCTCCACGCTGTACGCGCGCAAGATCCTCCGCCGGGCCGAGGGCGCGGGCCGTCGCTGGGGCGAGGGCGCCGCGGCCGGCCGGCTGCGGGAGGACGCCGATCGCCTCGCCGCCGCCGACACGCGCGAGGCGCGCTTCGAGGCGGCCGGCGACCTCCTGCTCGCCGCGGTTGAGCTCGTCCGCGAGGCGGGCGTCGATCCCGAGCTCGCGCTGCGCGCCGCGGCGGACCGCTTCAAGCACGACACCGAACGGGAGGTTCGAAGACCGACGTGAGCGAGATCAAGCAGGTACACGCGCGGCAGATCCTCGACAGCCGCGGCAACCCGACGGTCGAGGTCGAGGTGACGCTCGCCTCCGGCGCGACCGGCCGCGCGGCGGTGCCCTCGGGCGCCTCCACGGGCGAGTTCGAGGCCGTCGAGCTCCGCGACGGCGGCGAGCCCTGGCTCGGCAAGGGCGTCACGAAGGCGGTCGCGAACGCCAACGGCGAGATCGCCGACGCCGTCCGCGGCCTCGACGCCTCCGACCAGGAGCAGGTCGACCGGACGATGATCGAGCTGGACGGCACGCCGAACAAGGCGCGCCTGGGCGCGAACGCCATCCTCGGCGTCTCCCTCGCGACCGCGAAGGCGGCGGCGGCCGAGAAGGGCGAGCCGCTCTGGCGCCACCTCGGCGGCGAGGCGGCCCGCGTGCTGCCGGTGCCGATGATGAACGTCCTCAACGGCGGGGCGCACGCCGACAACAAGGTCGACTTCCAGGAGTTCATGATCGTCCCGGTCGGCTTCGGGTCGTTCAGCGACGCGCTCCGCGCCGGCGTCGAGGTCTTCCACGCGCTGAAGAAGACGCTGAAGGAGCGCGGGCTGAGCACCGCGGTCGGCGACGAGGGCGGCTTCGCCCCGGACCTCGACTCCAACGAGGCGGCGCTGCAGGCACTCATCCAGGGCATCGAGGCGGCGGGCTACCGGCCCGGGGAGGACGTGGCGATCGCCCTCGACCCGGCGACGAGCGAGATCCGCTCCGGCGACGTCTACGACCTCGCCCACGAGGGGCGGAAGCTCACCTCCGAGCAGCTCGCCGACTACTGGGCGGAGATGTGCGACCGCTACCCGATCCTCTCGATCGAGGACGGCATGGACGAGGAGGACTGGGAGGGCTGGAAGGCGCTCACCCAGCGCATCGGCGACCGCGTCCAGCTCGTCGGCGACGACCTCTTCGTCACGAACTCGCAGCGCCTGCGGCGCGGCATCGAGCTCGGCGTGGCGAACTCGATCCTCGTCAAGGTCAACCAGATCGGGACGCTCACCGAGACGCTCGACGCGGTGAACACGGCGCGCGAGGCCGGCTACACGGCCGTCATGTCCCACCGCTCCGGCGAGACCGAGGACACGACGATCGCCGACCTCGCGGTGGCGACCGGCTGCGGCCAGATCAAGACCGGCGCTCCGTCGCGCTCGGACCGCGTGGCGAAGTACAACCAGCTCCTGCGCATCGAGGAGGCGCTGGGCGAGCGCGCCGAGTACCCCGGCCGCTCCGTCTTCCGCTCCTAGCGCCCGGCAGGAAGAACGTCCCGCGCTGCACCCTATAGGAGCAACTGCGGGACGTTCTCCCGCGCCGCGCACGAGAACGTCCCACAATGGCCCCTATAGGGTCCAGCGCGGGACGTTCTCGTGCGGGGGCAGGAACCCGGCCCTGGGGGGCGAAACCCCCGACGATGGGCCGATCCGCCGCCGCCCGCAGCCGTCCACGCCCCCGCAGCGCGCCGCGCGCGCGGTCGCGGCCCCGTCCCGTCGCGCGCGCTCACGCCGGCGGCATCCGCTGGGACCGGGTCGCCCGCACGGCGTTCCTGCTCGTGCTCGCGGTCGTCGTCCTCCTCTACGCGGCGCCCGTCCAGCATTGGCTCGAGCAGCGCCGCACCGCCGCCGAGCACGCCGCCGAGCTGCGCCGGCTCGAGGCCGAGCACGAGCGGCTCACCCGTCGCGCGCAGGAGCTCACCCGCGCCGACGCGATCGAGCGCGAGGCGCGCCGCCTCGGCATGGTGAAGCGCGGCGAGCGCGCCTACGTCGTCGAGGGCCTCCCCGCGGATTGAACGAGAACGTCCAAAGATGGCCCCTATAGGGGCCGGCGCTGGACGTTCTTCGTGCGGCGTGCACCAAGAACGTCCCGCAATGTCCCCTATAGGGGATGGTGAGGGACGTTCTTCGTGCTCTCACCGCAGGGTTCACCAGGTCGCCGTCGCCGCAGCCGCTACCGTCCCCGGCGACGATGATGAGCTACGGCGTCCAGAGCGCGATGTTCCAGTGGCAGGACGGCAGCCGCCGGGTGCAGGACGACCCGGAGGCCGAGCGCGCCGTCGCCGCCGTCGTCGACGAGCTCCGCCGCCGGCTGGGCTCGGTCTTCACGCTCGAGGAGCTGACCGCTCTGTACGCGGCCGGCGTCGACTGGGCGTGGGAGATCGCGATCGCCCGCGGGACGGCGAGCGACCCCGCCGCGGCCGTCAACGCCGCCTTCTTCCGCTACGCGCGAGAGGCCACCGACTACGCCGGCGGCCGCATCCACCGGGGCCGGTCCCGACGGGACTAGTCCTCGTCCCTGTCGCCGAGCCGCCGGATGACGATCCGGTCCGGCTCGATCGTCACGGTGACGGGACGGTGGCCGGCCCAGTGCTCGGCGTAGACGGGGTCGTCCTGGACGGCGGGATCGAGCCACAGGCCGTAGCCCTCCTCGCCGTGGTCGAACGTCCCCTCGAGCGTCTGGCGGCGCCCGCCGCGTCCACGCCCGCCGCGACGGCCGCGGCGGCGGCGCTTGGGCTTCTCCTCGCGCTCCTCGTCGTCCTCCTCGCCCTCCTCGGGCGCCTCCTGGGACTCCTCCTCGAGGGCGGCGGCGACGAGCGCCTCGTCCTGGGCGCGGAGATCGAGCTCCTCGTCGGGCTCGCCGTTGGCGTCGGCGGGCGCGAGGTCGTGTTCACGCTTGAAGGCGTCGATGTCCTTGACGCTGACGTCGAGCTGGTGGGCGATCCAGGCGTCGGTGCGGCCCTGGCGGACCCACTCGCGAATCTGGTTGAGCTGGGGCTTGAGGGATCGGCGTGCCAAAGCGGCGGCAAGACTAGCAACCCACCCTGCCCGGTTGATCCGCCACCGGCGTGTGTGGTTTAGTGAGCGTCTGCCAGTCCCCGGGCACGGAGGCGCCCATGCTCGTCCTGACGAGAAAATCGAATCAGAGCATCATGATCGGCGACGACATCGAGGTCTCCGTGCTGGCCATCATGGGTGAGAAGGTCCGCATCGGGATCTCCGCTCCTCGCTCGATCCCCGTCTTCCGCAAAGAGGTCTACGTCGAGATCCAGAGCGAGCGCGAGAGCGAGGGCGACGACCCGCGCGCCGAGGTCGACGAGGCGCTCGACCGGCTGAAGACGCCGGAGTAGGCGGACCGGTCCGAGCGCGGACGCCGCCGCCCGGCGGCGGCGGCAAGACGAGCGTGGCGGAGCGTGCCCTGGCGGTCAGCGCGCGGACCGGCGCGCGCTCGCGCATGACGGGCGTCCCGCACCACCCCCTGGGGGGGAGCAGTGCGGGACGTCTCGCGACGGGCCGGCGGGGCGACCCGCCGGCCGGCTCAGCTCATGAGCAGCGCGAGCGTCTCGAACATCGCGACGGTGACGAGCACCGTCGTCGCGATGATCGCGAAGACGAGGAAGGCGAAGCGCAGCGTCCCGTGCTTGTGCACGCGCTCGACGCGCCGCGTCCGCGAGCGCAGGGCGGCCTCGTGGCGCAGACGCGCCCGGCGGGCGCGCTCCGCGGCCGTCTGCTCGCGGAACGCGGCCTCGAACTGCGCCAGGCTCTGACGCATCCGCATGGCGGAAGCGTAAACGGTGTCGACCTCGTCCGGGACTACTCGGCGTCCTTGTAGACGTTGACGAAGCGGAGGTAGTTCTCCGCGATCTGCTTCGCGGCGGCCTCCCGCTCGATGTTCCCGTCGAGGTAGCCCTTGAGGGCGTCCCACCAGATCGAGCGGCCGATCGCGAAGCCGATGTAGCCCTCCACCGGCGCGCCGGCGCGCAGCCACTGGTCGACCTTCGCGTCGTCGGCGCCGCGCCCGAGCACGACGCAGGCGACGCCGTCACGGCCGCCCGCGCGCGTCTGCGCGGCGATCCGCCGGCAGTCCTCGGTCGTGTCGACGCCCTCGATCTTCCAGACGTCCGGCTCGATCCCGGCGTCCTGGATCTCCTTGATCGCCTGGATCATGAGATCCGGGCGCAGCTCGCTGTCGTAGCGGTCGGCGTCGCCGTCGACCTTCGCGAGCTGCTCCTCCGTCGCCGGTACGAGCAGCTCGAAGAGGAACTTCCGGTCACGCTCGTGCAGCCAGTCCGAGAGGCGCTTGAGCTTGGCGTTCTGGCGCTTGTTGAGCTCGGCGTCGCCCTCGGGGTTGTAGCGGACGAGCACCTTCGCGAAGTCCGGGTCGAACTTCTCGATGTGCTCGCCGAAGGCCTCGCCGTACTCGAAGTCGAACTCGTCCTGGCCGCTCTTCTCGACCGGCATCGCGAGCTTCAGGCCGCGGGCCTTCGCATCCTCGGGGATCGAGCCGCCGAACTGCTCGTCGACGAGGCAGCCGGTCGCGCCCGCCTCGGCGCCGTCCTGGGTGGCGACCACGAGCCCCTCGTAGATCAGGTGCTTCGCGTCGGAGATCGTCCTCGTCTGCTCCGGCGACGGATCGCCCTGGATGCCGAACATCTTCTTCTGGAACGACCCGCGGTGGTCGAACGCGAGGATGAAGAGCTTGCCGTCGTAGCCGAGAGCCATCTGATCCAGGTCACCTTCCTTCGGTTTGCCGTTCCGGGGGACCATACTCGCCTCCGGGCCCGCGTGGCCCGGCGGCGGTGGGGCCGGTTTGGCCCGCTGAGGCCGCGGATACGATGCGCGCCGTGGAGCACCGATTCACGGGGCCCTCGTTCACGCTCGGCATCGAGGAGGAGCTCATGATCGTCGACGCCGAGACGCTCGAGCTCTCGAACTCGATCGAGACGCTGCTGGAGGGGCTCCCCGAGACCACGGGCGAGGTCAAGCCCGAGCTCATGGAGTCGGTGTGCGAGATCTCCACGACCCCGTGCGAGACCGTCCGCGAGGCCGGCGACCAGCTCCGCTCGCTGCGCGCGCTCGTCCAGCAGACCGCCGCCGAGCACGGGCTCGCGATCGGCTCGGCGGGCACGCACCCGTTCGCGATGTGGGAGGACCAGCGGGTCGTCGCCCACCCGCGCTACCGCGACCTCATCGCCGCGCTCCAGTTCGTCGCCCGTCAGGAGCTCATCTTCGGCGTCCACGTCCACATCGGCGTCGACGACCCCGACAAGGCGATCTACGTCCACAACGGGCTGCGGCTCTACGTCCCGCTCCTGCTCGCGCTCTCGGCGAACTCGCCGTTCTGGCGCGCCGACTCGACGGGCCTGCTCTCCACCCGCACGCCGATCTTCCGGCAGTTCCCGCGCGTCGGCATCCCGCCCTACTACGCGGACTGGGCCGACTACGAGCGCCGCATCGGCTTCATGGTCGAGAGCGGCACGATCGAGGACTACACCTACCTCTGGTACGACGTCCGGCCACACCCCAAGCTCGGCACCGTCGAGGTGCGCGTCATGGACGCCCAGACGCGGGTCGAGCACACGCTCGCGCTCGCCGCGGTCATCCAGGCGCTCGCGCGGCGCTTCGCGGAGGACTTCGCGGCAGGGCGGCCGCTCCCGGCGGTCCCGCGCGAGATCCTCGACGAGAACAAGTGGATCGCCGCCCGCCACGGGCTCGCGGGCGAGCTCGTCGACCTCCCCTCGGCCGAGCGCGTCCCCGCCAAGGCGCTCGCGCGCCGGCTCGGCGACGAGCTGCGCGAGTACGCCGGCCACGGGACCGAGGAGGCGTTCGAGGCCCTCGACGACATCATCGCCCGCGGCACCGGAGGCGCCCGCCAGCTCGTCGTCTGGGAGGCGAACAACGACCTCCGCGAGGTCATGCGCGAGATCGTGGAGGCAACCGCCGGCCGCTGACCGCTGCCGGGGCGGGAGTACCCTTGGACGGGATGAGCGAGCCGGACCTCTTCGTCGTCTGCAAGAACTGCAGCTCCGAGGTCAGCCCGTACGTCACCGAGTGCCCGTACTGCGGGAAGCGCCTCCGGAAGCGGGCGCCGAAGATCGAGCGCCCGGGCGACGAGCCGGCTCTCAAGCCCCGCCGCAGGGCGTCGCGGGTCAAGGTCCCCGAGCTCCCGGGCGTCGCGGCCGGCGGCCGCCCGGTCGCGACGATCCTGCTCGTCGCGCTCTCGCTCGCCGCGACGATCGTCTGGGCCGCCGGGGTCACGCTCCACGACCTCGGCGCGATCCTCATCGACCCGCAGGACCAGGCCTGGCGCCTGCTGACGACGCCGTTCATCCACGACAACCTCGGCTACCAGTTCGTCGCGCTCTTCGGGGTCGCGTTGTTCGGCTCGATGCTCGAGCAGCGCTTCGGGCCGGCGACGCCGATCGCGATCTTCGCGCTCGCCGGCGCGGCCGGGGCGGCCGCCGCGGTCGCGCTCGAGGACCTGCCCGCGCTCGGCGCGAACGGCGCCGCGCTCGGGATGCTGTGCGCCTGGCTCGTCGAGGACCGGCTCGCGGCGCGGCGCGGCGACGACCGCGGCAACGACCTGCTCGGCGTCTACGTCATCGCGATCGTCCTGCTGCTCGTGCCGGTCGCCGAGGTCGACGCGAGCCTCGTCGCGGGGCTCGCGGGCGCGCTCGCCGGCGCGGTCGCGGGGCTGATCATCGGCGTCTTCAGGCGCTGACGCGGATCCGGCCGGCCGGGCCGTCGGTCACGCGCCCGATGCGCGCGCCGGGCAGCTCGGCGCCGGCCGGGGCGGCGACGAGCAGGCCGCCGGAGGTCATCGCGTCGCAGAGCAGCCAGCGCAGCTCCTCGGCGACCTCGTCGTCCCAGTCGACCCGCGGCTCGACCCAGGCGCGGTTGCGCCGCGTCCCGCCGGCGATCGGCGGCTCGTCGGAGCGCAGCAGGTCGAGCACGCCCTCGATCGCGGGGACGGCGCTCGCCGAGACCTCCGCGCCGACGCCGCTCGCGCTCACGAGCTCGCGCAGGTGCCCGAGCAGGCCGAAGCCGGTGACGTCGGTCATCGCGCTCGCCCCGGCGGCGAGCGCGGCCTCGGCGGCGTCGCGGTTGAGCGTCGTCATGACCTCGACGGCGCGCTCGACCAGCCCGGGCGGGTCGACGCCGCGCTTGGCCGCCGTCGAGCAGACCCCGCCGCCGATGGGCTTCGTCAGCCAGAGCCCGTCGCCCGGCCGGGCGGTGGAGTTGCGCACGAGGCGCTCGGGGTGGACGACGCCGGTGACGGCGAGCCCGTACTTCGGCTCGCGGTCGTCGATCGAGTGGCCGCCGGCGATCGCCACGCCCGCGGCGGCCGCGACGTCGGCGCCGCCGCGCAGGACCTCGCGCAGCAGCCCCTCGCCGAGGTCCTCGAGCGACCAGGCGACGAGGTTGAGCGCCATCAGCGGCCGCCCGCCCATCGCGTACACGTCGGAGAGCGCGTTCGTCGCGGCGATCCGCCCGAAGTCGTAGGGGTCGTCGACGATCGGCGTGAAGAAGTCGGTCGTCGTGACGATCGCGAGCTCGTCCGAGACGCGGTAGACGGCGGCGTCGTCGGCGGTCTCGAAGCCGACGAGCAGGTTCGCGTCGCTCGCGCCGCCGCCGAGGCCGCCGAGCAGCGGCGAGAGCGCGCCGGGGTCGAGCTTGCAGGCGCAGCCTGCGCCGTGGGAGAGCTGGGTGAGGCGGGTCGTGGACGCCATCGACCTATGATCCCGCACGGTGGCCGGCCGGCAGTTCAGCGACAGCGAGATCGACGCGGCGCTGAAGGCGCTGACCGAGCCCGGCCGCTTCCGCGAGGCGGAGGCGCGCGTCGCGCGCAAGGCGCCGGAGCTCCAGCACGTGCTCCTCCACGCGCTCAACGAGGGCGGCTACTTCGAGGGGGCGCACGAGTCCCTGGTCCGCCAGGCGCTGGCGGAGCCGGACGAGCAGGAGCGCGTGCGGGCGGTGCGCACGCTCCTGGCCGAGGAGATCCGCCTGGCGATGCTCATCGGCGTCACCGTCGGCTGGGAGCTCGCGAGGGAACTCGAGCTGAAGGGCGAAAGGGAGGACTGAACGTGGAGATCCGCTTTCTCGGACACGCTTGCTTCGAGCTGTCGCACGGCGACACCCGCGTGCTCGTCGACCCGTTCCTGACGGGCAACCCCAAGGCCGCCGTGCAGGCGTCGGAGGTCGAGCCGACGCACATCTTCCTCACCCACGGCCACGCCGACCACTGGGGCGACGTGGTCGACATCGCGAAGCGGACGGGCGCGCTCGTCGTCGCCGTGCCCGAGCTCGTCAGCGAGCTCAACGAGAACGGCGTGGACAACTGCTCCGACCCGAACATCGGGGGCACGGTCGAGTTCGAGGGCGGCTGGGTCCGCCTCACGCCCGCCTGGCACACGTCGACGACGCCCGGCGGCACCGTGAACACCCCCGCGGGCCTCGTCATCCACCTCGGCGGCAAGACCGTCTACCACCTCGGCGACACCGCGCTCTTCTCCGACCTCGCGCTGCCGAAGCGCCGCGACGACCTCGACGTCGCGCTCATGTGCATCGGCGGCCACTACACGATGGACCGCCACGACGCGGTCATCGCCGCCGAGCTCGTCGGGGCGCGCCAGGTCATCCCCTGCCACTACGACACGTTCCCGCCGATCGAGACCGACGCGGAGGCGTTCAAGGCCGACGTCGAGGCCAAGACCGACTCCGAGGTCGTGATCCTCGAGCCGGGCGCGACGCACGCTGTCTGAGGCGCTGAGCAGGGGCGCGGCGGCGCTGCCGCTGCTCGTCGTCGCCGCGATCCTGCTCGGCACCAGCGCCGACATCCTCCCCCACGACTCGCTCGTGGGGGTGGGGCCGGTCGAGCTCACGCTCTCGCGGCTGCTCATCCTCGCCGGCCTCGTCGCGCTGGTGGCGACCGAGGGCGCGCGGCGGGAGCTGTTCGCCACCCGGCTGGAGCTCCCGCTGCTGCTGTTGCTCGCCGCCGCCCTCGTGACGACGGTGAAGTGGGGGACCGAGCCGCGGCTGCGCTTCCTCGTCGAGTCAGTCGCGCTCTTCCACCTCGCCTTCGCCGTCGTCCGCTCGCGGCCCGACGCGCGCCTGGCGCTCGTCGCGGTCGCCCTCGTCGCGCTCGCGCTGCCGGCGCTGAGCGGCATCGCCCAGATCAGCCAGGACGAGGCGACCGGCTTCTACCGCGACGGCTGCGAGCCGGTGACCGCGCCGCCGCCGATCGTCCCCGAGGGCACGCTCACCCGCGCGACCGGCACGTTCGCCAACCCGAACCTGCTCGCCGGCCACCTCCTGCTGCTCGCGCCGCTCGCCGCGCTCGCGGCGCTGAGCGGCCGCGCCGCCCTCCAGCTCCGCCTCGTCGCGGGGCTCGCCGTCGGCCTCGGCTACCTCGCGCTCGCGCTCACCTACTCGCGCTCGGCGATCTTCTTCGCGCTGCTCGCGATCGGCGTCGCCGTCGCCGTCTCGGGGGTCCGCCACCGCCGGGCGATCGCCGCCGTGGTCGCGGCGCTCGCCGTCGGCTCGACGTTCCTCTTCGCCGCCTGCGGCTCGGAGGCGGGCGCCGGCTACGGGCGGACGCAGGAGTGGAAGGACACCGTCGCGATCGCCACCGACCACCCGCTCTGGGGCGTCGGGCTGGGGCGGGTCGGCGACGTCCTCCGCGCCCAGGACGAGCGCGCGACGACCCAGCACGCCCACAACCTCTTCCTCAACTGGTGGGCCGAGGCCGGCCCCGCCGCCCTCGTCGCCTGGGTCTGGCTGCTCGCCGCGCTGCTGTGGCGCTCGCTGCGCGCCGCGCGCCGCGGCGACCCGCTGGCGCGCGGGACGCTCGCGGCGCTCGTCGGCTTCGTGGGCTTCAGCCTGCTCGACCACCCGGCGAACGCGGATCGCGTCGCGACCGCGTTCTGGGTCGTCGCGGCGCTCGCCGCCGCTACGGCTGCGTCCCTGGACCGCGCTCGAACCACAGCGAGCGGTCCTTGATGTCGTGGAGCATGAGGATCGCGCCGGCGATCGCCAGCAGCATCCCCGTCAGCCCGTGGTGGATCCGCTGCCCGCCGATCCAGAGCCGCCGCCGCTCCGGGTCGTAGCCGATGATCCGATTACCTTTCGTCCATGGTCTGGGATTCATGGCGGATCACCCCCCGTCATGGGCGTCATCGGCACGGAGGGACTTTGTGTTGATTCGTACATTCGCCGGGCTCGCGCTCGCCGCGCTCACGCTCGCCGCGGCCGGGTGCGGCTCGGACGACGAGGAGCCCGCCGGGCAGACGACGCCGCCGGCGGCGACCGCCCAGACCGAGGGCGCCGGGACGGACACGGCGCCTGAGCCGGAGACGACGACCGCGCCCGCGCCCGGGACGACCGAGGACGAGCCGGCCTCGCCCGAGGACCAGGAGGGCGGGGCGGGCGACGAGGAGCCCGCCCGCACTGAGGTCGAGCTCGCGGTCTCGCGCGAGGGGATCTCGCCGCGCGAGGTCCGAGTCGTGCCCTACCTGCGGGTCGTCATCGTCGTCCGCTCCACCGACGGGACCGCCTACGACCTCCGCTACAGCGCCCCCGGCACGACCGGCGAGGCGTCGGGGACCGGCACGGCCCGGATCGAGCTCGACGGGATGCGCCCGGGCGAGGAGGCCGAGCTGACCGAGCGCACCACCGGCACGCGCGCCCGCATCGTCGCCTCCGACGCGGCGGGCCCGTGAGCTAGGCGATCCGCGAGCCGAGCTCGGTCTCGTCGTCGTCGGGGCGGAGCAGGACGACGCCCCGCTCGGGGTCCATCGCGCCGAGCACGAGCACCTCGGAGGAGAAGCCGGCGATCCGGCGCGGCGGGAAGTTCACGACCGCGACGACGCGGCGGCCGACGAGCTCCTCGCGCGAGTAGTGGGTGATCTGCGCGGAGGAGCGCTTCACCCCGATCTCGGGGCCGAAGTCGATCTCGAGCTTCCAGGCGGGCTTGCGCGCCTCGGGGAACTCCTCCACCGAGAGCACCTTGCCGACGCGCATGTCGATGCGCTCGAAGTCCTCGATCGTCGCCACTGGGGCCGGGAATCCTGACGGCTACGGCGCCTGGACGCCACCGTTGGAGACCCCGCCGGCGTCGCCGAGGGCCTTGCGCTGCTTCGGCGGCGGCTGCTGCTGCGCGCCGGACTCCCCGGGCTGCGGCACGGGCGCGACCGGGTCGGGCTGCGCCGGCGCCGGCTCCTGCTGGTCCGGCAGCGTCGTCGTGCTCTCGCGCTCGTCGACGTCCGGCTGCTCCGCCGGCTGCGGCGGCGCGGGGGTGGGCGTCGCCGGCGCCGGCTGCGCCGGGACCGTGGCGGTCGGCTGCTCGGCCGAGGCCGGAGGCTGCTGCTCCTGCTGCTCCTCCTCGACGACGGCGACCTTCTCGGGCTCCTCCGCCTTCTCCTCGCGCCGCGGCTTGCGCTCCTCCGCCGGCGCGGCGGCGACCTGCGGCGCGGGCGGCGGGGCGGCCGGCGCGGGCGCGACCGGGTCGGCCGGGGCGCTCGCCGTCACGTCGGCGACGGGCGCGCGCTCGGGCGTGCGGGCGACGTGCTTGACCTCGACGGCGCCCGCCGTGACGATCGCCGCCGCGGCGAGCCCGGCGACGGTCTTCGACGCGAACGCCCCGATGCCCGCGCTGATCGCGCCGCCCGCGCCCGTGCCCGCGAGCGCGCCGGCGCCGGCGAGGCCCATGCCGCCGGCGGCGGTGGCGCCCGAGCCGGCGGTGCTGCCGGCGGCGCCGAGCTTGGTGAGGACGAGCTTCTTCAGCAGGACGAGCGGGCCGAGCGGGTAGATCGCCGCGAGCGCGCGGCTCGTGCCGCGCAGCTCCTTGCGGAACTCGCGGCAGCGCTCGCACGTCTTGAGGTGGCGGCGCAGCGGCGGCGAGGTCTTCGCGAGCCCCTCCTCGATCTTCCCGAGCTCGATGCGCACCTCGTCGCAGGTGAGCTTGCGCGCCTCGGCCGCCTCCGCGAGCGCGACGCGCGCGCGGACGAGCAGCGACTTCACGCTCGGGACGGTCGTGTCCATCGCCTCGGCGATCTGCTCGTAGGAGAGCGCGTCGATCTCGCGCAGCAGCAGCGCCGTCCGCTGCGTCTCCGGCAGCCGCTGGACGTCGGCGACGATCTGGCGGAACTCCTCGCGCGTGTGGACGGTGTCGGCCGCCGAGGTGCCGCCGTCACGCTCGAAGACGTCCATCGAGTCCTGGCCGGCGGCGGTCTGGCGGCGGAGGTGGTTGAGGCAGCGGTTGCGCGCGATCCGGTAGAGCCACGGCCGCGCGTTGATCGGTCGGTCGTCGGCGATGATCGCGTTGAACGACGCCGCGAAGACCTCCTGGAGGACGTCCTCGGCGTCCTCGGTGGAGTTCAGCATGTGGCGGCAGAACGCCAGCAGGCGCGGCTGGTAGCGCTGCATGAGCGCCTCGAACGCGCCGTGGTGGCCGCGCCGGATGAGCTCGATGAGCTTCTCGTCGCTCTGCAGGCGCAGCAGCGGCGAGCGGCCCACGAGAGCGGCGGCATGCGCGGAGTTGGTGAAGGCCGAGGCTTCCAAGGTCTCAGGAGGCTTCCAAGGTCTCAGTCGTACCGACAGGCGCGGGCGCGAGAAGTTGCGCGGCCCGCGGACACGCGCCGGGCCGGATGCGGGTGCGGCCCCTGACTCTACCCGCCCTGCCGGCGCGCGTCACCGGCGAGGCGGCGTGACCGGTGACAGTGCCCGGGGTGGGAGTCGAACCCACACGCCCTTGCGGGCAATCGGGTTTAAGCCGATCGCGGCTGCCAGTTTCGCCACCCGGGCGTGCCCGGACATCGTAGAAGCACGGCGGGCGGCGGGCGAGCGCTACCGGCGGGGCGCCGGCTCGCGCGGCGGCAGCCGGATCCGCTCCTCGGCGGCCGGGACGCCCGCCCGCAGCTCGCGCTCGCGCTCGAGCTCCGCGTCGAGCTCGAGCCCGAGCAGCAGCGCGAGGTTGGAGAGCCAGAGCCAGACGAGGAAGGTGATGACGCCGCCGAGCGTCCCGTAGGTGGCGCCGTAGGAACCGAAGTGGGAGACGTAGAGCGAGAAGCCCGCCGAGGCGGCGGCCCAGACGAGCACCGCCGCCGCGCCGCCCGGGGAGATGACGCGGAAGCGCCGCTGGCGGACGTTCGGGGCGAGGTGATAGAGCGCCGCGAGGACGGCCATGAGCCCGAGCAGGACGAGCGGCCACTTCACGACCTTCCAGAGCGCGAGCGCGTCGTCGCCGACGCCGATCGCGTCGCCGATCGCCTCGGCGAGCGGGCCGGTGACGACGAGGGCGATGACGACGAGCGCGAGCAGGCAGACGAAGGCGATCGTCATCGCCACCTGGAGCGGGCGGCGCTTCCAGAACGGGCGCCCCTCCTCGACCTCGTAGATGACGTTCGACGCGCGCGTGAAGGCGCCGATGTAGCCGGACGCCGTCCAGAGCGAGCCGAGGAGCCCGAAGCCGAGCAGCGCGCTCGCGCCGCCCTTGTCCTCGATGACCTCGCGGATCGGCTGCTCGAGCGTCTCGGCGGCGGAGCTGGGGCCGAGCCGGTCGACGATCCCCAGCAGCGCGTCGGTCGTCTCGGGATGGCTGCCGAGCAGGCCGAGCAGCGCGACGAGCACGACGAGGCCCGGGAAGATCGACAGCACCGCGTAGTAGGTGAGCGCGGCGGCCCGGTCCATGAGGCTGTCGTCGCGGAACTCCCGCACCGTGCGCGCGAGCACATCCCGGGTCGCCATGTGGGCGGGGGTCTACCCGGCCGGCGCGCGCGGGGAACGCTCAGGGCGGCCGCCCCGGTTGCCCGGCCCCTGGCGCGCAGGGACAATGCGGGGCGGTGTCGCGCCTGCTCGACTGGCTCTACCGCCGCCTCGGCGCCTGGTACTTCCTGCTCCACATCGTCTTCGACGCGGCGACGACGGCGCTCGTCTGCCTCGGCGCGATCGGGCTGATGTCGATCTACCAGCCGATGTCGGTCGGCGCCTTCTGGGTCGTCGTCGGCTTCTCCGAGGCGGTGGTCATGATCGCCTACGCCGTCGTCGCGGCGCGCGGGATCAAGCTCGGCTGGCCGGTCATCCGCTGGGTCGCCGCCGGGCGCCCGGACGAGACGGCCGCGGAGGCGTGGCGCGCCGCCGTCGCCTTCCCACGGGTGGCGATCGCCGAGGGCGGCTGGGTGCCGTTCGTCCTCGCGGTCGCGCCGCTCGGCGTCTTCCTCACCCTCCGCTTCGACCTCCCCTGGTACAGCGCCGGGATCATCAGCGCCGCCGGGCTGGTGGCGATCGCCTACGCGGGGATCCTCAGCTTCTTCGCCGCCGAGTCGCTGCTGCGGCCCGTCTTGCGCGACATCGTCAGGCGGCTGCCCGACCGGTTCGACGCCGTGCCCGCCGGCGTCTCGCTGCGCTGGAAGCTGCTCGGCTCGCTGCCGCTCATCAACGTCATCACCGGCGTCGTCGTGAGCGGGCTCTCGACGACCGGCTCGGCCTCGCTCACCGACCTCGGCCTCGACGTCATCGTCGCCGTCGGCGTCGCCTTCACCCTCTCGCTCGAGCTCACCCTGATGGTCACCCGCTCGGTGCTGCGGCCGGTGCGCGAGCTGCTGGACGCGACCGAGCGCGTCGCCCGCGGCGACCTCGGCGTGCGCGTGCCGGTCCTGTCGGGGGACGAGCTCGGGCGGCTGGCGAGCAGCTTCAACGCGATGCTCACCGGGCTGCAGGAGCGCGAGAAGCTCCAGTCGGCCTTCGGCAGCTACGTCGCGCCGGGCGTCGCCGAGCGGGTGCTCGAGGAGGGGGAGCAGCTCGAGGGGGAGAAGCTCGACGCGACGGCCATGTTCGTCGACGTGCGCGACTTCACCGCCTTCGCCGAGCGCGCGAGCGCCGAGGAGGCGGTGGCGCGGCTCAACGCGTTCTTCGACGTCGTCGTGCCGATCGTCGACCGCCATGGCGGCCACGCGAACAAGTTCATCGGCGACGGCCTGCTCGCCGTCTTCGGGGCGCTCGAGCGCCATCCCGACCACGCCGACCGGGCGCTGCGCGCCGCCTGCGAGATCGCGGCGGCGGTCGAGGCGAGGTTCTCCGCCGCTGGCGTACGCATCGGGATCGGCCTAAACTCGGGCGAGGTCGTAGCCGGATCGGTCGGAGGCGGGGGGAGGCTCGAGTTCACCGTGATCGGCGACGCAGTGAACGTCGCGGCCCGCGTCGAGCAGGCGACGCGGGAGCTCGGTGACACGATCTTGCTCACCCACGCGACCCGGCGCCGGCTCACCGCCGGCGCGCCCCGGCTCGTCGCGCGCGGGGCCATCGAGCTGCGCGGCAAGTCGGCGCCGATCTCGCTCTTTGCGCCCGTTTCGTCGCCCGGTGGCGCGAAGGCCTCAAGTCGCGCGGCCGAACGGCCGAAGGTGGAGACATGACCCCGTCCCGTGTGAGGGTCCGCCTGCTCGCTCTCGCATCGGCGGTCCTCGCCTGCGCGCTCGCAGGCGTCGCTCCCGCGACCGCGGGCGGAGGCCCGCACGGCGACCGCGCGGTCGCCTCGGGCCGGCACGACGATGCCGGCCATGCAGTGCGCGACGCGCGCCGCGGCCACGATGGCCGCGGCTGGCACGGCGGCGACCACGACCGCCGCGGCGACGACCGCGGCGGCCGGGGCCCGGCAAACCAGGTCGGCGGGCGCTCGAACCCGGGCATCGGCACGCCGAGCCGGTCCCGGCCGTGGAACGGCCAGCGGGGCCGCTCGCACGGCCGGCGGCACGGCGGCGACGACAAGGCCGCCGGCGGACGCGGCAAGGGGCAGAACGTCAGCGCTCGCAGCGGCAACGGCAAGGGCTCTGATCGCGGGAACGGCTGGAGCCGCGGCAAGGGCTCCGAGCGCGGCAAGGGCTCGGGCCGCGGCGACGGGAAGGGCTGGAGCCGCGGCAACGGCGAGAAGTGGAATCGCGGCAACGGCTGGAACCGCGGGAAGGGCAACGGCAAGGGCAAGGGCGGCAGCGGCGGCGGCGACCGCGGCGGGGCCTCCGTCGGCGGCCGCGGCAACGGCGGCAACGGCTCCTCCGGCAGCAGCGGCGGCGGCACGGTCAGCGGCCGCGGCGCGAGCGGCGGCTCCGCGCCGGCCGGCGGCGGCCAGACGAGCGGGCCCGGCACGACCACGCCGGCGGGCGGCGGCTCGGCCGGCGGGGGCTCGCAGCAGGGCGCCTCGCGGGGCTCCGGCGAGCGCGGCTCGACCGGCGGCTCGCGGCGCACCCGGGAGCGCGGGGCCGCGCGACGCCGGGTCGCCGCGCGCGACCGGTCGAGCGCCGGCACGGCGCCGGCTCGCCGGACCGCTACCGCCCCGCAGGTCGTCTCGCGCGTGCGGCCGGCGCCCGTCATCCGCAGGACGTCCTCCGGCGAGCCGGTCGTCGCCCCGATCGGTCAGGTCGTCCTCCACCCGTCGGAGCGCTGGCGCCAGGAGCGGCCCGCCGCCGGCGCGGCGACCGGGTTCCGCGCCGCCGACCAGGGCCTCGAGCCGGTGACGCGCACGGTCGAGCGGATCGTCGAGGTCACGCCCGGCTGGCTGAAGGCGGCGGTCGTCGCGCTCGCGGTCGTCGCGCTCATCTTCGGCGTCCACTCGGTGATCGCCTCGGGGCGGGCGCGCAGGCTCGCGCGCCAGCGCGAGCAGCTCCTCGACGAGGTCGGGCTGCTCCAGGCCGCGCTGCTCCCGGCCGTCCCGGAGCGGATCGGCGAGCTCGGCTCGACGGTCGCCTACCGGCCCGCCGACGGCCCCGGCGCCGGCGGCGACTTCTACGACGTCTTCCCGATCGGCGACGGCCGCGTCGGCGTCGTCGTCGGCGACGTCGCCGGCCACGGCCGCGAGTCGCTCGCGCGCACGGCGCTCATGCGCTACACGCTGCGCGCCTACCTCGACGCGGGCCTGCCGCCGCGCGCCGCGCTCAAGGTCGCCGGGCGCGTCCTCGACGAGGACCTCGGCGACGACTTCGCGACCGTCGTCGTGGCGGTCTACGACCCGGACGCGGGCACGCTCACCTACGCGGCCGCCGGCCACCCGCCGCCGATCCTGCTCGGCCCGGCGGCCCACGAGCCGGTGACGAGCTACTCGTCGCCGCCGATCGGCGTCGGCGCGACGACGGGCCTGCGCCAGACGACGGTCGGGCTGCCGCCGGGCTCGGTCGCCTGCTTCTACACCGACGGCCTCATCGAGGCGCGCACGAACGGCGAGCTGCTCGGCCGCGAGCGGCTGGCGGAGCTGCTCGCCGACCTCGGCCCCGAGGCGAGCGCGAGCCGGCTGCTCGACCGCGTCGCGGCGCTCGCCGACCACACGCCGGACGACATGGCCGCCTGCGTGCTGCGGCCCGAGGGCGCCCAGGCCGCGCGCCTGCGCGTGGAGGAGCTCGAGGTCACCGCCGGCGAGCTGGCCGGGGACGCGGTCGTGCGCTTCCTCCGCGACTGCGGCATCCCGGTCGTGGACGCCCACGCGGCGTGTCGCGAGGCGGCGACGGTGGCGCGCGAGAGCGGGGCCGCGGTGCTGCGGGTCCGTCTCGGCGACTGGCGGCCGGGCGTCGACGTCCTGCCCGGCAACGTCGAGAGCTTCGCCGGCGCGGCGCGGCGCCGGACCGCGGCGGTCGGCGCGCCCTGAGCGGGCCCCGGCGCCTCGCGCGCCGTCTTAGACGCCGAAGAGGCCGGACGCGATCATCGCGTCGAGCGTCCCGACCCAGCCCTCGTCCTCGTCCGGCTGCGGGAGGGTCATGAGCGGCTCGTGCGTCGAGACCTCGTCGAGCAGGTCCTCGAGCTCGTGCTCGGCCGGGACGACGATGCCCGGGATCTCCGTCATGCGCTTGCCTCCGTCTCGGGTCCGGCGACGTCGGGGCCGACGCTAGCGGCAAGCGGGGGGCGGTCAAGGCCGCCGGGGCGAGTCTCGACGGATCGGCCGTGAGTGTCGAGTCGCCGCCGCGCATCCACTAGGCTCGCGGCCCATGTCCACCGACACCCACTCCGAGCAGGCGACGCAGGTCCACGGTGGGCGGCTCGTCGCGCAGCGGCTCGCGGCCCACGGCGTCTCGAAGCTGTTCACGCTCTCCGGCGGCCACCTCTTCTCGATCTACGACGGCTGTCGCGCCGAGGGCATCGACCTCGTCGACACCCGCCACGAGCAGACGGCGGCGTTCGCCGCCGAGGGCTGGGCGAAGGTCACCCGTGAGCCGGGGGTCTGCGCCCTCACCGCCGGCCCGGGCGTGACGAACGGCATGAGCGCGATGGCGGCCGCGCTCCAGAACGAGTCCCCGATGCTCGTGCTCGGCGGCCGCGCGCCGGCCTTCCGCTGGGGGCAGGGCTCGCTCCAGGAGATCGACCACGTCCCGTTCGTCGCCCCCGTCACCAAGAGCGCGCGCACGGCGCAGGCGACGGGCGAGATCGCCGCGCTGGTGGACGAGGCGTTCGCGACGGCGACGACGCCGCCGACGGGCCCGACCTTCATCGACTTCCCGCTCGACCACGTCTTCATGGAGGCCGAGCCCGCCGACGGGCCCGCCGAGCTCCCCGACCCGCGCGAGCAGCCCGCCGCCGAGGGCGCCGAGCGCGCCGCCGAGCTGCTGCGCGGCGCCGAGCGCCCGGCGATCATGGCCGGCACCGGCCTCTACTGGGCGCGGGGCGAGGAGGCGCTCGTCCGCCTGAGCGAGGAGCTCGGCATCCCGGTGTTCGTCAACGGCCTCGGGCGCGGCTGCATGCCGGCCGACCACGCGAACTTCTTCTCGCGCGCCCGCTCGGAGGCGCTGAAGAACGCCGACGTCGCGCTCGTCATCGGCGTGCCGATGGACTTCCGGCTCGGCTTCGGCGGCGCGTTCGGCGAGGACACGCAGATCGTCGTCATCGCCTCGGCGCCGCCCGAGCGCCCGCACCCGCGCGCGGTCGCGGCCGAGCTCTACGGCGGCGTCGCGGCGACGCTCGACGCGCTGCGCGACGGCGCGGCCGGCGGGCCCGACCGCTCGGCGTGGCTGGAGCGGCTGCGCAAGACCGAGGAGGAGAAGCGCGCGGCCGAGCAGGCCGAGCTGTCCGACGACCGGGCGCCGCTCCACCCGATGCGCGTCTACGCCGAGCTCATGCAGGTGCTCGAGCGCGACGCGATCGTCATCGGCGACGGCGGCGACTTCGTCTCCTACGCCGGGCGCGTGATCGAGACCTACGAGCCGGGCTGCTGGATGGACCCGGGACCGTTCGGCTGTCTCGGCGCCGGGCCCGGCTACGCGATCGCGGCGAAGCTCGCGCGCCCGGACAAGCAGGTCGTCCTGCTGCTCGGCGACGGCGCCTTCGGCTTCGCCGGGCTCGAGTTCGACACGATGGTCCGCCACGGCATCCCGGTCGTCGCGGTGATGGGCAACAACGGCATCTGGGCGCTCGAGAAGCACCCGATGGAGTTCGTCTACGGCTACTCGGTGGCCGCCGACCTCCAGCCGGAGTGCCGTTACGACCAGGTCGTCGAGGCGCTCGGCGGCCACGGCGAGCTCGTCCGCAAGCCGGAGGAGCTGCGCCCGGCGCTCGAGCGCGCCTTCGCGTCCGGCAAGCCGGCGCTCGTCAACGTCCTCACCGACCCGGCGGTCGTCTACCCGCGGAAGGCGAACCTCGCCTGAGCGACCCGCACGGGGCGGGCGCCGCCCCGCGCGGCGCCATGGCGGGCCGGGCGGCTCGCGCGGGGGCGGCGCCGGGCAGGCCGGGCGTGTCTTGCCGAATGCGCCAAGTTCGCCCGCGACCGCAAGATCGGCACACGGGTCTCGTTACAGCGGCGTGCAGGGGCAGGGGATGTCATGACAGAGAACCGCCCGGATTGCTCCGGGCGGCTCTCGAGGCCCTATCAGGACGGGCAGGGGTACGTGCCATGAAAGGGCCGTTACGCGGTTCGAGCGGCGGGAGGCGCCGATACGATGCGGCTTCGCTCGAACCTATGTACCGAGTATAGGAACCGCCGGCCAGACCGCACGACGGTTCCGCACCCGGCGAGAGAGAGTCTACCCGCCGGGTCGCGCCGCCCAACATCAGACATCCGTCCAGCGCGCCAACTGTCCGCGGCCGGACGCGCTAGGGGTGGCCGCTTGCGGCCTCGAGCGCGGCGCCGTGGAGGATGTCGTGCTCGCAGACCTCGACCCGGTCGAGGCCGAAGAGCCGCATCGACTCGACGAGGATGACGACGCCGGCGACGATCGTCGGCGCGCGCTCGGGAAGCAGGCCGGTGACCCCCCGCCGCTCGACGACCGGGAGGGCGGCGAGCATGGCGAGCATCCGCTCCGCGGCCGCGAGCGTGAGCTCGTAGCCGTGGACGCGCGCGGAGTCGTAGGGGTCGAGCTCCTGGTCGATCGCCGCCAGCGAGGTCGCGGTCCCGGCGCAGGCGATCCCGCGCGTCGCGCCGGCGCGGACCGCGGCGGGGATCTCGGCCTCGACGACCGCGCGCACCTCGGCGGCGAGGGCGGCGAGCTCCGCGGCGAGCGGCGGGTCGTGGGCGAGGTGACGCTCGGTCTGGCGGACCGAGCCGAGGCGCGTGGAGACGTGGAAGGCCGGCGGGCCGCCGGGGACGCCGGTGACGTACTCGGTCGAGCCGCCGCCGATGTCGATGACGAGCGTCTCGCCGTCGGCGGGGCGGCCGTCGGTCGCGCCGAGGAAGGTGAGCCGGGCCTCCTCCTCGCCGGAGATCGCCCGCGCGGCGAGGCCGAACCGCTCGCCCAGCTCGGCGCAGAACGCCGCGCCGTTGGCGGCGTCGCGGACGGCGCTCGTCGCGACCGCGACCGCGACGTCGGCGCCCGCGATCGCCGGCCGGTAGCGCTCGAGGGCCGCGAAGACCCGCTCGACCGCCGCGGGCGCGAGCTCCCCGGTCGCGTCGACGCCCTCGCCGAGGCGGGTGACGTCCGTCCGTCGCTCGACCTCCGTGAGCACGCCGTCCGCGACGTCCGCGACGAGCAGGCGGGTGGAGTTCGTCCCGAGGTCGACGACCGCGACGCGCATGGCGGCGCGATGGTACGGAAGGGCCCGCGCGCGGGGCGCCCGGGCAGGCGAAAAACCGCTTGCAGCGCCCAAGACAGGGGTTGACGCTCGCGCGAGACGCGCTACTATTCGAGCCGCTCGACGCGGGGTGGAGCAGTCTGGTAGCTCGTCGGGCTCATAACCCGAAGGTCGCGGGTTCGAATCCCGCCCCCGCTACTCGTCAGGCCCGGTGATCCCGGGCCTTTCGCGTGTCTGGGGCAGGTCCCGCGCTCAGCGCCGGTGGTCAGGCGGCGCGGGCCGCCACGTCGGCTCGACGTCTTCCCGGTCGTCGGGCACGAGCCGGCCGAGGCCGCTCCCGTCGATGCCGACGAGCGCGACATCGCCGAACGGCTCGGTCGACGTGCTCACGAAGACGACGCGCCGCCCGTCCGGCGAGACCTCCGGGTCGACGTCGCCGGGGCCGGTGGGCGACCAGCCCGGACCCGGGGTGAGCGGGACGTCGTGGTGCCCGCTCAGGTCGATCCGGCGAAGCTGCGACTCCACATCGCCCCCGGTCGGGCGCGCGTAGACGAGCCGCCGGCCGTCCGGCGTCCAGGCCGGAGCGAAGCCGGGCCCGGGGGTGACGGTCCGCAGCTTCGGATGGCCGTGCGCGCGGGCCACGACCACGCGCGACCTGGTGTCCGAGAACGCGACCAGCCGCCCGTCCGGCGACCACGCCGGATCGCTGCCGAGGCCGAGCGCCTGCCGCGGCCCGCCGGGGAGGCGGAGGAGCGTGATCGTCCCGTGCGTGGCGAAGGGGTCGTGGGGCGGGCGGTGGACGAAGGCGAGCCGCCGGCCGTCGGGCGACCACTCGAGCCGCGAGGCGCAGCAGCCGCTGACCGGCCACGCGAAGGCGCCGTCGCGGCGGGCGATCCAGATCGCGCCCTGGCCGGCGAGGCCGCCGGGGGACTGGCGGACGAACGCGATCCAGCGCCCGTCCGGCGACCAGCGGGGCTCGCGGTCGACGCCGGGCCCCGTCGTCACCCTCCGCTCGTGCCCGCCGCGTGCGGAGACGGTCCAGACGTCGCCGCCGCCCGAGCGGAAGCTCGTGAAGGCGAGGCGCTTGCCGTCCGGCGCCCAGTCGGGCGAGATGTCGTCGGCGAGGTGGGACGTCAGCGGCCGCGCTGCGTGCGAGTCGGGGTCGACGACCCAGATGTTCGCGTCGAACTGGGCGCGTGGCTCGCCCCGGTCGAGGCTCGTGAACGCGATGAGGTCGCGCCCGCCCTTGTCGTGCGACCGGCCGCCCGCCTCCACCGCGGGCGCGGCCGCCGTCGCCGCGAAGGCCGCGAGCCGTGGCGATGGCCGCCCGCCTGACACCGGAAGGTCCTCTGCCTGGTCGCATGCGGCCACGTTAGGGCGACCTGCCGTGCCCGGTTGGGTCATTTCGTGCCACGGATTGGGCACGCGCGCCGCCAACCGCACGGCGTCGCCCGGCCATCGACTGGCCGGCCAGCCGAGAGATTTGACACAATGTCAGCGATGGTCTCGCGTCCGCTGACGCTCGGACTCGCGGTCGGCGCGGTGCTCGGCCTGGCCACGCTCGTGCTGCTGGCCCTGACCTTCATCGAGCTGCGCGCGATGCGGAGCAGCCTCGACCGCACGGAGGACCGGATCGTCGCCATGCAGGGCGACTTCCGGCCGCTCGCCGACGAGGCGACGCCGCTGCTGCGCTCCGGGCGGCCCCTGTTCGACCGCGCCGGGCGTGACATGGAGTCGCTGGCCGGCAGCGTGCCGAGGATGCAGGGCGCGATCGACGAGATCGCGGCCTCGATCGACCCGATCCTGTCGGCGGTCAGGACGCTCCGCGTCCTGCCGGGCATGGCGGAGGACATCCGCCGCCTCCGCGACGACATGGCCGGCCTGCGGAGCCAGATCGCCGTGGTCCGCGACGACATGGCGGGGCTGCGCGGCGAGCTGGGGTCCATGCGCCGGGACATCGGCGGGCTGAGGGGCGCGGTCGCGGACGTGCGCGACGACGTGAAGGCCCTCCCCGCGAGCCTGCTGCGGGTCGAGCGCGGGGTCGGCGCCGTGGCGCCGAAGCTCTCGCCGCTGCCCGAGGTCCGCGACAACCTCGGCACGACCGTCACGATCCTCCAGGACATGCGGACGCACCTCCGCAGCCTCGACCGCAAGCTCGGCGGCACCTGGCGCTGAGGCCGTCAGAGACCGGCCTCGCGCTCGGCCGCGGCGAGCGCCTCGCCGAGCGCGGCGAGCTCGTCCGCGTCGAGCGTCTCCTGGATGAGCGGGAACAGCACCCGCTCCTCGTGGCGGACGTGCGCGTCGAGGCGCTCCGCCAGCGCCCGCAGCGCCGCCGGGTCGGCCGGCGCGCCGGGGCGAGCGAGCTCCTCGACGTCGCGGCGGATCTCGGCGTGGCCGCAGAGCGCCTCGGCGACCGCCTCGTGGCGGGGGTCGCCGCGGCGTGCATACGCGGGCAGCAGCACCTCCTCCTCGATGCGGAAGTGGAGCGCGCCCTCGCTGCGCCAGAACGCGAGGAAGCCGTCGCGGACCGCCTCGGCGTCCCGCTCGGCTCCCACGACGCGCGCGTGAACCCGCCCTTGCCACGCCAGCTCGTGTAGGCGCGGTCGCCGGCGATCTCCGCCTAGGCGTCGACGGGGTCGTCGTGGCGCTTGCGGGCGGCGCGCCAGAGGTCGAGCAGCTCCCCGCGGACGTACGGGTACTTCACCCGCAGCGGCGAGTACGTGTACCAGGAGAAGGAGGCGCCGCGGGGGCAGCCGCGCGGCTCGTAGTCGGGAGTGTCGGCACCGTTGGACGGGTAGTCGGTCTGCTGGGTCTCCCAGGTGATGATCCCGTCCTTGACGTGGATCTTCCACGAGCAGGAGCCGGTGCAGTTGACCCCGTGGGTGGAGCGCACGACCTTGTCGTGCTGCCAGCGGCGGCGGTAGGCGCGCTCCCAGTCCCGCGACCGGCGGCCGGCGGCGCTCCACGGCAAGTCCGCGTTGAGCGCCCCGGTGGACGCGAAGTGTCGGAGGTGATCGAGCGGGGAGACGCGCTTGCCGCTCACGTCCCGGGATCGTCGTCACCTCCGCCGCCGTGCTCATCCGCAGACCGCCCGTGATGTGCGCGGGCGGAGAACGGGTGGCCGGTCGCGCCTACTTCTCGCCGGCGAGGGCGCGCGCCGCGGCCTCGGCCTCGGCGAGCGACATGCCGGCGGCGCCGGCGAGCCAGCAGGCGACCGGCGCGGCCTTGCGCTCGGAGGCGTGGGCGGCGACGCTCGCGAGCCGCAGCACGGCGTCGAGCTGCGCCTCGTCGGGGGCGGGCGCGCCGATGCGCTCGGCGAACGCGGCGATGAACTCCTCTGCGGTCATGGGTCCTCCGTGGTCGGGGGTCGATCGGACGTCGCAAGCAGGGTGCGCAGCTCGGCGGCGAGGGCGAGCGCGCGCGCCGTCGGCGGCCCGCCGAGGCCGGCGGGCGTCGCGAGCGCGACCGCCGAGGTGAGCACGACGGCGTCGGCGGCGGCGAGGCGGTCGAGCCCGAAGGGCTCCTCGCCCGCGCCGGGCCACGAGGCCAGCACCCGCGCGCGCGTGACGCCGGGCAGGAGGCGGCCGTCGGCGGGCGGGGTGAGCAGGCGCTCGCCCTCGGCGATCCAGACGTTGGCGAAGCCGGCCTCGAGCACGGCCCCGTCGAGGTCGCAGAACAGCGGCGCGCGGCCTGGGCCCGAGCGCTCGTCGACGAGCCGGCGGTCGGCCCACTTGTGCTCGCCGAGCCCGCCGGGGAGGACGACCGGCTCGAGCCAGACGGGGGCGGGGTCGCCGCCCGGATGCTCTTGCGGCTCCTCGACGTGCCAGTCGACGCCGCCCTCGGCGGGCTCGGCGCGCACGCGCAGGCGCGCCCGGCCGGCGGGCGCCCGCGCGGCCGCCGCGCGGATCTCCTCGGCGAGGCCGGCGGGCGGCTCGGCCCCGTAGAGCCGCCGCGCCGACGCGGCGAGGCGGGCGAGGTGGGCGCCGAGCGCTTGCGGCTCGCCGTCGTCGACCGCGAGCGTCTCGAGGACGCCGTGCTCGGGGCGCGGGCGCGGGCCGCCGATTCGCGGCGCGCGCGGCGCGGGCGCGAGCTCGCCGGGCGGCTCGAGCTCCGCCCCGAGCGCGCTGGCGAGCGGCGCGGCCTTCCGCCAGGCCTCCCGCACCTCCTCGTCGGGGTCGGAGTCGGCGACGATGCCGCCGCCGGCGCCGAGCCAGACGCGGCCGTCGCCCGCGACCTCGAACGTCCGGATCGCGACGTTGAGCTCGAGCCCCGCGGCCGGGCTCGCGTAGCCGATCGCGCCGGTGTAGACCTCGCGCGCGGTCGCCTCCAGCGCCGAGATGACCTTGAGCGCCTGCACCTTCGGCGCGCCGGTCACCGAGCCGGGCGGGAAGGTGGCGCGCAGCAGCTCGGCGTCGTCGACGTCGTCGCGCAGTTCCCCGCGGGCGTCGGAGACGAGGTGCCAGACGCCTGGGTGCGCCTCGACGCGCGGGAGCGGCTCGGCCCGCACCGACCCGTAGCGGCAGACCCGCCCGAGGTCGTTGCGCATGAGGTCGAGGATCATGACGTTCTCGGCCGCGTCCTTGACGGAGGCGGCGAGGCGGCGGCGCTCAGCCTCGGCTTCGGCCGGGTCGGCGGGCCGGCGCGCCGTGCCCTTGATCGGCGCGGTCTCGACGAGCCGCCCGCGCCGGCGCAGGAACAGCTCCGGCGAGAAGCTCAGGACCGTCGCCCCCGGGAGATCGAGGTAGGCGCCGTAGGCCGGCTGGAGCGCCTCGAGCCCGGCGACGAAGGCGTCGATCGGCTCGCCGAGCAGGACGCCGTCGAAGCGCAGGCAGAGGTTCGCCTGCAGCAGCTCGCCCGCCGCGATCCGCTCGATGCAGTCGGCGACGGCGGCGCGATGCCCCGCATAGCCGGGCGCTCGCGGCGCGAGCCGCTCCAGCCGCCAGGGCCGCGGCGCCGGCGGCGCGGCGAGCCGCTCGCGCAGCTCGGCCAGCCGCGCCTCGATCGCCTCGCGGCGCTCGGGGGTGACGAGCGCCTCGAAGAAGCAGCGCTCGCGCTCGTCGATCCGCAGGACGTGGTCGTAGTAGGCGAGCGCCGCCGCCGGCAGCGGCCGGGGCGCGGGCGGAGCGGCGGGGAGGCGCTCGACGGCGTGGGCGAGCGCGAAGCCGAGGTAGCCGAACCAGCCGCCGCCGACGAGGTCGTCCCGGTCCGTGTCAAGCGCGGGCTGGGCGAGCGTCTCGAACGTCGCGTCCGCCCCGGTCACGATCCGCAGCGGCTCCGAGCCGGCGATCGCGCCGCCGCCCGCCCAGCGGCCGGCGAGCGCGAACGGCGCGCGGTCGTCGCGGAGCGCGAGCAGCGCCTGGGCGGGATCGACCCCGGCGGCGATCTCGACCTGCAACGGCTCGATCGCGCTCCGCACCGGGGCTTCCACGGGTGGGACGGTAACGCGTCCCCTCGCCGGGCGCGCGCTAGCGGACGGGCGCGCCGAGCTCGGCCTCGATGCGCGGCGCGAGCGCCGGGTCCTCCTCGATGAGCAGCGGGGCGATCTCGGCGAGCACCGCCCGGAAGACCGCCTCCTTCTCCTCCTCGTCGAAGTCGGTGTGCCGGCGCGTCTTCAGGCCGAGCTCGTGGAGGCGGATCATCCGCACCGGGCGCACGCCCTTGGCGGCGAGCACGTGCTCGCAGCAGGCGAGCTGGCAGCCGTCGATGGCGATGATCGGGCGGCCGGACGTTGCCTTGCGCACGAGCGCGCGGACGTCGCCGCCGACGCCGACGATGCACGACATCTCCGCCAGCCCGAGGCGGTCGAGCCGGACGGCGATGTAGTTGGCGAGCTGCGCGACGTTCGACGCGCCGGAGCAGGAGTAGACGAGCATCATCGGCCGCTCGCCTCCTCGACGAGCCGGGCGCGCGCCGCCCAGGGCGGCTGGGGCCACAACCGCAGGCACATCGCGTCGCGCATGAGCCGCTCGGCGCCGGTCTCGCACATGTAGCCGCTGCCGCCGAACACCTGGACCGCCGCGGTCGCCGCCGCGAGCGCCGCGTCGGCCGCGCGCAGCTTGCGCGCCAGCGCCGCCGCCTCTGAAGCGCCGGCGTCCAGGGCGGGCGCGCCCGCGTCGCGCGCGAGCGCGATCTCGGCGAGCAGCGCCCGGACCGCGCCGTGCTCGGCGATCGGCACGCCGCCCTGGCGGCGGTCGGCGGCGTAGGCGCTCGCGAGCGCCCAGGCGCGGCGCGCGATCCCGGCGGCGATCGCGGCGAGCCCGTCGAGCACGAGCGCGCGCACCGGGATCGCCGCCGCCGGCTCGCCCTCGCCGTCGCCGAGCGCGACGACGCCGGCGCGCGCCGCCCGCAGGCCCATCTGGTCGGGAACGGGGTGCGGCGGGGCGGCGGGCGCCGCGACCCGCGCGCCGTCCGGCGCCGCGAGCACGAACGCCGCGGCGCCGACCGCGCCCGGCGCGAAGCCGAAGGCCCGCTCGTCGCCGCCGGGCGCGAGCAGGACGGTCGCGCGGCCGCCGTCCGGGACGGCGCCGGGGGCGGCCGCGACGGCGACCGCGTGGAGCAGGACGAGCAGCGCGAAGCCCGCGTCGGCGACGGCGAGCTCCTCGATCATCGCGAGCACGTCGGCCGCGGGGAGCGGGGGCTGCTCGTCGTCGCCGGCCAGCGCGCGGTCGAGGCCGAGCGCGCGGACCTCCTCCCAGCAGGCGTCGATCGCCGCCTCGTCGGCGGCGTCGAGCGCCTCGGCGTGCGGCGCGATCCGGCTGCGCGCGACGTCGGCGGCGGTCTCGATCAGCTCCCGGCGCTCGAACTCGGTCAGCCTCTCGGCGGTCGTCGTCATGGCCGCGGCAGCACCTCCAGCGTCTCCTTGCGGCACAGCCCCCGGTACACCTCGACCCGGTTGAGCTCGTTCGTGCCCTCGTAGATCTGCGTCAGGCGGGCGTCGCGCCAGAGCTTCTCCAGCTCGGGGCGCACGGACGCCTCCAGCCCCGCCACCTCGAGCGCGAGCGTCGTCACGCGCGCGGCCGCGTCGGAGGCGTGCGCCTTGGCGAGCGACGCGAGCGCCAGCGCGCGGGTCGCGGCCGCGTCGCCGACGTGGCCGTGGAGCAGCCGCACCGTCGCCGCGCGCGCCGGTCGCGAGCGGAGCGCCGCGCCCGTGCGCGGGTGCTCGCGGACGCCGCGGGGGAGCAGGGCGAGCGCGCGCACGGCCGGGTGGCGGAGCAGGCCGCCGGGCCCGGCGACGTCGACCTCCAGGGCGGCGTCGAGGTACGCCTGGCGCGCGACGTGGATCGCCTCCTCCATGCGGGCGAGCGCGAGCTGGACCTCCTGGCGCTCGAGGCGATCCGGCGCCTCGGCGACCAGCCAGTCGAGGACGCGCTCGTACGCCCCGCGGGCGATGCCGGTCGCGATCGCCGCGACCGCCGGCCGCGAGGCGGCGAGCACCATGAGCGTGAGCGCGAGGCCGTCACCGACGCGGCCGACGACGTGCTCGTCGGGGACGAACACGCCGGAGAAGGCGAGCTCGGCGGCCGGGCAGGCGCGCTGGCCCATCTTGTGCTCGACGCGGGAGACCTCGAAGCCGTCGGCGTGGGCGTCGACGAGGAAGAAGGTCATCGTCTCCGCCGGGCGCCGCGGGTCGGTCGGCATGCAGACGGTCACCCAGCGGGCGACGCTGCCGTTGGAGATGAAGCGCTTCGTCCCCCACAGCCGCCAGCCGCCGGGCGCGCGCTCGGCCCGCGTGCCGAACGTCGCCCGCCGCGCCAGCTCGGGGTCCTCGACGTCGGTGCCGGCGTCGGGCTCGGTGATCGCGAACGCCATGAGCAGCGGGCGGCCCCGTGCCTGCTCCTCGACGATCGCCCGCAGCAGCCAGATCCAGCGGGCGCCGCCGTCGAGCAACAGCGGCGCCATGCCGAGCGCGTGCGCGCCGAAGACGTTGCCGACGCCGGGGCAGGCCGCGCACAGCTCCTCGGCGATCACCGACGAGCGCACCGACAGGCCGCCGTCGCCGCCCGCCTCGGCGGGGACGGCGAAGGAGAGCAGGCCATAGGGGAGCCCCTGCTCGACGACCTCCCAGGGGAACGCGCCGGGGTCGGCCGCGAGGCGGCGGTCGAGCTCGAGCGCCACCGGGCGGACGTGGCGCTCGCCGTAGGCGCGCGCCCGCTCGACCGCGCGCTCGAGGCCGGCGAGCGCGTCGCCGCGCGCGTCGCGCAGCCGGGGGAAGCGCTCGGCGAGCGAGACCCCGCTCATCTCAGGCGGCCTTCGCGGCCTTGGCGGGCTTCGCCGGCCGGGCCGCCTCGATCGACCCGCGCGCCCACTCCAGCAGCGGGAGCGAGAGGCGGTCGGGCCCGTAGAGGATGCCCTCGAAGCGCCGCAGGAGCTGGTAGTGGAAGGCGCGCCGGGAGACCAGCAGGCGCGACAGCTCGGCGGCGATCGGGTGGGAGCGGCCGAGCTCGAGCGTCGCGACCGGCCGGGACGTGCGGCCCATCGCGGCAACGTTGAGGTCGAACTCCGAGCTCTGCGGCAGGCGGTCCTGGTAGAGGTGGCTGAAGATCCGCAGCCGGTCGGCGCGCGGCGTGGGGATGTCGCGCGCGCTCAGCGTGAGGATCTCCTCGCCGTCCTCGGACAGCCGGCAGGTGCGCCGGCCCGCGGACTCCTCGAAGTCGATCCCCGCGACGAACTTCGGATAGCCCCAGTAGCCGACGCCGGTCGCGCGCGCGACCTCGGTCGTGACCGGGAGATGGTGGACGAAGGCGTGGAGCTGCTTGCGCACGAGCCCGCGCGCGAGCGCCTGCCCGGGCAGGTTCGGCAGGAACCACGGCTCGTTCAGCAGGATCGAGACCGCGAGCTCGTTGTAGGGGCCGATGTCGGTGTCGCGGTACTCGAAGCAGGTGATGCCGACGACGCCGAGGCCGGGCGCCAGCCGGGCGGGCACGAAGCGCGGGTCGGGGAGCACCCGCCGCAGCTCGCGCCAGCGGGCGACGAACAGCGCGGTCATCGCCGTGCCGTCGTAGTAGAAGATCGGCAGCTTCGCCGCCATCCCGTCGACCTTCACGTCGACCTGGCCGACGCCGTCGAAGAAGGGTGAGCGTCCCATGCGACCCACGCTAGTCGCGCGAGTCACCTCCGCTCTGGCCAATTCCGATCAGGGCGGAAAGCGGCCTTCGGCCGCGGCGGCCTACCCCGCCGACGGCTCGCTCATCGGCCGGAACGTCGCCGTCAGCATCCGCATCGTCCGCGGCCGCGTGACCGCGAACAGGACGACCTCGGCGACGTCCTCGGCGCTCATCATCGCCTCGAGCGCCGGATCGCCGCGCTCGCGCCCGGTGCCGATGGCGAAGTCGGTGTTCACCCCGCCGGGGCAGATGCACGTCGCCCGCACGCCGCGCTCGCGCAGCTCGAGGTCGAGCGCGCGCGTGAAGCCGACCTGGCCGAACTTGGAGGCGTTGTAGACCGCCTCGCCGCGGAACGCGCGCACGCCCGCGACGCTCGCGAGCGCGACGAAGTCCCCGCCGCCCGCCTCGAGCAGGTGCGGGAGCGTCGCCGCCGCCGTGTAGAGCGTCCCCTTGAGGTTGACGTCGATCATCGCCTCGAGCTGGTCGGGGTCGAGCTCGAGGAACGGCCCGTAGGCGCCGACCCCGGCGTTCGCGACGACGATGTCGAGGCGGCCGAAGCGCCCCACCACCTCCTCGGTCGCCGCGAACACCGCCGCGCGGTCGGACACGTCGCACACGACCCCGAGCCCGCGCTCCAGGCCGAGGTCGTCGCCGCGGCGCGACAGCAGCCCGACCGCCGCGCCCTCGTCGTGCAGCGCCCGCGCGACCGCCGCGCCGATCCCGCCGCTCGCTCCCGTCACCAATGCCACCTTCCCGTCCAGCGCTCCCATCGCGTCCTCCTCCCGGATCTGTGCAGTCCCGCACATACCTACCCGCCACGGGGGGCGAATTCCGCCCGATCCCGGACGAATCGCGGGCGGAGAATCGCCCCGGTGGAGAGCGTGAGCGCATCGCCGGCCACAAGCCGCGAGTCCAACCGGGACCGGATCGTCGACGCGCTGCGCCGGCTCGGCGTCGCCAGCCGCGCCGAGCTCGCGCGCGCCACCGGCCTGTCCCGCTCGACCGTCTCCTCGATCGTCGCCTCGCTGCGCCGCAGCGGCCTCATCGCCGACTACGACGGCGCGCCGCGCGCCGGCTCGCGCAGCGGCCGCCCGCCCGAGCTCATCACGCTCCGCCGCTCCGCCGGCGCCGCCGTCGGCATCGACCTCGGCAAGCGCCACCTCGCCGTCGCCGTCGCCGACCTCGCCCACACGCTGCTCGCGGAGCGGCGGCGGGAGCTCGACGACGGCCACGCCGCGGACGAGGCGCTCGACGCCGCCGTCGAGCTCGTCGGCGAGGTGCTCGCCGAGGCCGGGGTCGAGCGCGAGAAGGCGCTCGGGGTCGGGATGGGCGTGCCGGGTCCGATCCACCAGCCAAGCGGCACGGTCGGCCCGGCGGCGATCCTCCCCGGCTGGGCGGGGGTGCGCGTCGCCGAGGCGCTGGCGCGCCGGATCGAGCTGCCCGTCTGGGTCGAGAACGACGCCAACCTCGGCGCGCTCGCCGAGCTCACCTGGGGCGCGGGCCGCGGCTGCGACCACCTCGCCTACCTCAAGCTCGCCACCGGCATCGGCGCGGGCATCGTCATCGGCGGGCGCCTCTACCGCGGCGCCGGCGGCACGGCCGGGGAGATCGGCCACACCGCGATCGAGGAGCGCGGCGCGCTCTGCCGCTGCGGCAACCGCGGCTGCCTGGAGACGCTCGCCGGCGCGCCCGCGATCGCCGCGCTCGTCGCCCGTGCGCTCGGCGAGGAGGTCACGCCGGAGGCGGTGCTCGCGCGCGCCGCCGAGGGCGATCCCGTCTGCGCCCGCGCGCTTGCCGACGCGGGCCGCGTCGTGGGGATCGCCGTGGCGAACCTCTGCAACCTCACGAACCCGCAGCGGATCGTGGTCGGGGGGACCATCGGCGGCGCCGGAGAGGTGCTGCTGTCGCCGCTGCGCGACTCGGTCCGCCTGCGCGCCATCGGGAGCGCCGCGGCCGACGTCGAGATCGTGCCCGGGAAGCTCGGCCAGCGCGCCGAGCTCCTCGGCGCGGTCGCGCTCGTCCTGCACCAGGCGAGCCCTGTCCAGGGGGCTCGCGGCTACACGGCGGTGAGTACGGCATGAGTGCCGTTAGGGTTGGCCTGGACATCCCAGTCAAGGGAGGAGGAACGAATGCACACGCCCAGCGTCATCCGCGCCGTCTTGGCGGCGCTCGCGGCGGTCGTGCTGGCCGTCGCGGTGGCCGCTTGCGGCGACGACGACGATGACGACGGCGGTGGCGGGGGCGACGGGGGTGGAACGATCGCCCTCCTGCTGCCGGAGTCGAAGACCGCACGGTACGAGTCCCAGGACCGGCCGAACTTCGAGCGCAAGGTCCAGGAGCTCTGCCCGGATTGCGAGATCCTCTACAGCAACGCCGACCAGGACGCCGCCAAGCAGCAGCAGCAGGCTGAGGCGGCCCTGACCCGCGGCGCCGAGGTGCTCGTGCTCGACCCGGTCGACGCCGCGTCGGCCGGCGCGATCGTCGAGCGGGCGAAGGCGCAGGACGTGCCGGTCATCAGCTACGACCGGCTCATCACCGACGCCGACATCGACTACTACATCTCGTTCGACAACGAGCGGGTCGGTCGCCTCCAGGCCGAGAGCCTGGTCTCCAAGCTCGAGGAGGACGGCAACGAGGACGGGACGATCGTGATGATCAACGGCGCCCCGACCGACAACAACGCCCGCCTCTTCAAGCAGGGCGCGCACAGCGTCATCGACCAGAGCAACCTGGAGGTCGGGCGTGAGTTCGACACGCCCGACTGGAGCCCGGACCGGGCCCAGCAGGAGATGGAGCAGGCGATCACCGCGCTCGGCGAGGACGGCTTCGTCGGCGTCTACGCCGCGAACGACGGCACCGCCGGCGGCGCGATCGCCGCGATGAAGGCCGCGGGCATCGACCCGGCGGAGCGGCCGACCACCGGCCAGGACGCCGAGCTCGCCGCCATCCAGCGGATCCTCATCGGCGAGCAGTACATGACCGTCTACAAGGCGATCAAGCCCGAGGCCGAGGCCGCCGCGGAGATCGCCGTCGCGCTCGTGCGCGGCGAGGACCCGCCGGAGGGCCTTGTCAACGACCAGGTCGACAACGGCGCGAAGCAGGTCCCGTCGGTCCTGCTCGAGCCGGTCGCGGTGACCGTGGACAACATCGAGGACACGATCATCCGCGACGAGTTCTGGACGGTCGACCAGATCTGCACGTCGCGCTACCGCTCGGCGTGCGAGGAGGCCGGCCTCCTCGACTAGTGGCACGGGCGGCCGGCGGCGACGGCGCCGCCGGCCGCCCCCGGCCCACGGAAAGGAGCCGAACACAGCGATGACGGACCAGACACCGGTCCTGGAGCTGCGCGGGGCGAGCAAGGCGTTCGGCCCCGTCCAGGCCTTGCGGGGCGTCGACTTCCGCGTCCACCGCGGCGAGGTCGTCGGGCTCGTGGGGGACAACGGCGCCGGCAAGTCGACGCTCGTCAAGGCGATCGCCGGCATCCACACCCTCGACGAGGGCGAGATCCTCTGGGAGGGTCGGCCGGTGAGCATCACCCACCCCAACGACGCCGTCGAGCTGGGGATCGCGACCGTCTACCAGGACCTCGCGCTCTGCGACAACCTCGACGTCGTCGAGAACCTCTTCCTCGGCCGCGAGCAGCGGGCGGGCGGCATCGGGACGATCACCCGCCACCTCGACGAGACGTGGATGGAGAAGCGCACCCACGAGCTGCTCGAGCACTTCGCCGTCACGATCGTCAACGTCCGCTCGGAGGTCGGCACGCTCTCCGGCGGCCAGCGCCAGCAGGTGGCGATCGCGCGCTCGCTGCTCGGCGAGCCGAAGGTCGTGCTGCTGGACGAGCCGACGGCGGCGCTCGGCGTCCGCCAGACCGCGCAGGTGCTCGAGCTCATCAAGCGCCTGCGCGAGGAGGGTCACGGGGTCGTCGTCATCAGCCACAACCTCGAGAACGTCTTCGAGGTCGCCGACCGCATCTTCGTCCTGCGGCTCGGCCAGGTGGCGGGCGACTTCCCCGCCGACGAGGCGACGATCGACCAGGTCGTCGCGGCGATCACGGGCGCGGCGGCGAGAGGCGAGAACGGCGACCGCGCGGGAGGTGAGCGATGAGCGCCGAGGAGACCGCAGCGGCGGCCCCGGCCCGGCCGGAGAACCCGGCGCTCGCCTTCGTCCGCCGCTTCGTCGCGGGCGACCTCGGCGAGCTGCGGGTCATCGTCGGGCTCATCGTCATCTGGGCGATCTTCCAGATCCAGGAGGACCGCTTCCTCAGCTCGACGAACCTGACCAACCTCGTCCTCCAGATCACGGCGATCGGGCTCGTCTCGGTCGGCGTCGTGCTCGTGCTGCTGCTCGGCGAGATCGACCTCTCGGTCGGCGCGGTCAGCGGCCTGTGCGCGGCGATCATGGCCGTGCTCACCGTCAAGGAGGGCTGGTCGCCCTACGTCGCGATCGCCGCGGCGATCCTCGCCGGGACGGCGATCGGGCTCTTCCAGGGCTTCGTCTTCACCCGCTTCGGCGTGCCGTCGTTCGTCGTCACGCTCGCGGGCCTGCTGGCCTGGCAGGGCGCCCACCTCGAGGTGCTCGGCAGCACCGGGACGATCAACGTCACCGACTCGGTCATCACCGGCCTCACGAGCACCTTCTACGAGGGCGCGACCGGGTGGGTCATCGCGCTCGTCGCCTTCGGCGCGTACGCGGCCGGCGTCCTGCTCGGGCGGCGGCAGCGCGTGAAGGCGGGCCTGCCGGTGCGCAACATCGGCTCGGTCGTGCTGCGGCTCGCGCTCGCGGGCGCGGCGGTCATCGCCGCCACCGCGGTGCTCACCGACGACCGCGGCGTCCCGCTCGCGCTGCTCATCCTCGTCGGCTTCGTCGCGTTCTTCCAGTACGTGACGACGAGGACGCGCTTCGGCCGCCACATCTTCGCCGTCGGCGGCAACGCCGAGGCGGCGCGGCGGGCGGGCATCCCGGTCACGCGCGTGCGCGTCGTCGTGTTCGCGATCGCCTCCTCGATGGCGGCGATCGGCGGGATCATGGCGGCGTCGCGCCTGCTCGCGGTCAACCAGTCCTCCGGCGGCGGCGACTTCCTCCTGCTCGCCATCGCCGGCCCGGTCATCGCGGGCACGAGCCTCTTCGGCGGGCGCGGCTCGGTGCTCACCGCGCTGCTCGGCGCGCTCGTCATCGGCTCGATCTCGAACGGGATGGACCTGCTCGCGCTCGAGTCGTCGGTGAAGTTCATGGTCACCGGCGCCGTGCTGCTCGCCGCGGTCGTCATCGACGCGATCGCGCGCCGCGAGCGGCAGGCGGAGGGGCGCGTCTAGTCGTGGCCCCGGCGGGCGCTGCGCGCGGATCCGCTGCGGACCTGCGCGTGGCGCTCGCCGGCTACGGCCTCGCCGGCGCGGCCTTCCACGCGCCGCTCATCGCCGCCACGCCGGGGCTGCGGCTCGCCACGGTCGTGACGGCGAACCCGCAGCGCGCCGAGCGGGCGCGGCGCGAGCACCCGGGCGTGCGCGTGCTCGACCGCCCCGAGCCGATCTTCGAGCGGCCCGAGGAGCACGACCTCCTCGTCGTCGCCTCGCCGAACCGCACCCACGTCCCGCTCGCGACCGCCGCGCTCGAGGCCGGCCTCCACGTCGTCGTCGACAAGCCGCTCGCCCCGAGCGCCGAGGAGGGGCGGCGGCTGGCGGCGCTCGCGCGGGAGCGGGGCCTGATGCTGACCGTCTTCCACAACCGCCGCTGGGACGGCGACCTGCTGACGCTGCGGCGGCTGATCGGCGAGGGCGCGCTCGGCGAGGTCCACCGCTTCGAGTCGCGCTTCGAGCGCTGGCGGCCCGAGGTCGCGACGGACGACTGGCGCGAGCGCGCCGGCGCCGAGGAGGCGGGCGGCGTGCTCTTCGACCTCGGCAGCCACCTCATCGACCAGGCGATCGTGCTCTTCGGCGAGGTGACGGATGTCTACGCGGAGGTCGACCGCCGGCGGGCGGGCGCGGCGGTCGACGACGACGTCTTCGTCGCGCTCGCGCACGCCTCCGGGGTCCGCTCGCATCTGTGGATGAGCCTCGCGGCGCCGCGGCTGGGGCCGCGGCTGCGGGTGCTCGGCTCCAAGGCGGCGTATGAGAAGTGGGGGCTCGACGTCCAGGAGGCGGCGCTGCGCGCCGGCGAGCGGCCGGACACGACGCCGGACTGGGGGCGCGAGCCGCCGGAGCGCTGGGGCGTGCTCGGCGCGGGCGAGCGCTGCGCGCCGGTCGAGACCGAGCCCGGCGACTACCGCCGCTTCTACGAGGGCGTCGTCGTGGCGCTGCGCGACGGGGCGCCGCCGCCGGTGACGGCCGAGGACGCGGTCGCGGTGCTCGAGGTCATCGAGCGGGCGCGCGAGATCGCGGACCGATCCTGACCGCGATTGCTGGGACGATCGGCCTCGTCCTGGCATCGAGAGGAGGAGGAGGTCCGTCAGATGGGCGCCACGACGAGCAGCACGATCACGAAGCTCGACTTCGTCGCGATCCCGTCGCGCGACGCCGAGCGCTCCGCCCGCTTCTACGGCGAGACGCTCGGTCTGCGGCCCGACGAGCACGCGAAGTACGAGTTCTGGGCCGGCGACACGTGCCTCGGCATCTGGGAGCCGGAGCGGTTCGGCCGGCCGTTCGAGCCGCAGCGCAACGGCCACCTCGCCTTCCACGTCGACGACATCGAGGCCGCGCGGGCCGAGCTCGAGGCGAAGGGCGTGGAGTTCATGGGCGAGACGCTCGACACCGGCGTCTGCAAGATGGCGTTCTTCCGCGACCCCGACGGCAACGACCTGCTGCTCCACAGCCGCTACAAGCCGTACGAGAGCTGAGGCCCCGCAGCGAGAACGTCCAGCGCTGTCCCCTATGGGGTGCACTGCGGGACGTTCGTCCGTGCGGGAACCGGCGCATCGGGCCCGGCGGGCCTGGTAGGACGCGCACATGCCCGGGAGGGGAGGGGTGGCGATCGCCGTCGCGCTCCTCCTCTGCCTGCTCGCGCTCCTGCCCGCCGCGCCCGCGCTCGCGGCCGAGCCGTCCGAGCCGCGCTACGGCGTCGCCGAGCGGCGGAACCTCCCGATCCGCCTCGCCGACGGGAAGGTCCTGCGCGCCAACGTCGCCGTGCCCGCCGACCCCGAGACCGGGCGGCCGGTGCCCGGGAGGTTCCCGGTCATCCTCACCGAGACCGCCTACGGGAAGGACCTCGCGGGCGTCCTCGGCGGCGTCACCAAGCTGCTCGGCTCGACGTACTTCACCGAGCGCGGCTACGTCACCGTCACCGTCGACGTCCGCGGCACCGGCGTCTCCGAGGGGCGCTGGAGCTTCAACGACCCGCAGGAGGCGCGCGACAGCGTCGAGGTGATCGAGTGGGCGGCCGCGCTGCCGGAGAGCAACGGGCGCGTCGGGATGATCGGCGCCTCCTACCTCGGCATCACCCAGCTCTTCGCGGCCGCCGAGATCGGGCCGGGCTCGCCGCTGAAGGCGATCTTCCCGATGATCGCCTCGCACAGCATCTTCCGCGAGGCGGTGCTGCCGGGCGGCCTGCTCGACCTGGAGGGGGTGGGGATGTACCTCGCCCTCACCGGCGCGCTCAACGTCGCCAACCCGCTGCTCGGCTCGGGCGGCGACCTCGGGATCGCCCTCCGCTCCCTGCTCGACCACGCCGGCGGGCTCGCCGACTTCCACCTGCTCGCGAGCCTCAACGCCGTCCTCGGCGCCGGCAAGGCCGAGGACGGCGCGTTCTGGCAGGCGCGCGGGCCCGAGCGCGTGCTCGACCGCATCGTCGCCAACGCCGTCCCGGCCTTCCTCGTCGGCGGGCTCGACGACCTCTTCCAGTCCGGGGTCTTCCGCAACTGGGTCGGCCTCCAGAACGCCTGGGCGGGGCGGCCGACGACCGCCCCGATGGCGGCGGACCAGCCGGTCACCGGCCGCTACCAGGCGCTCGTGGGGCCGTGGCTCCACGCCGGCATCGGCAAGGGCGGGCCGGACCTCGACGAGCTCGCGCTGCGCTGGTTCGACCACTGGCTGAAGGGCGTCGACAACGGGATCGCCGACACCGACCGGCCGCTGTGGGTGATCGAGCGCGACCGCAGCGAGCACCGCTTCGCCCGCTGGCCGCTGCCCGACGCGCCGGCGCGCGTGCTGCGGCTCACGCCCGACGGGCGCCTCACCGAGGGCGAGGCGCCTGCCGGCGAGAGCCTGCTGCTGTTCACCGGCGTCTCGCTGCCGTGCAACCGCTCGACCGAGATCTGGGCGCTCGGGCTCGGCGAGGTCCTCTTCGACCAGCTCGGGCTCGAGGAGCCCTGCCGCGACAGCTCCCTCTTGCCGCCCCTCCCGCCGCCGCTCACGCAGACGTTCGACTCCGCGCCGGTGGAGCGCGACACGACGATCGCCGGGCCGATCACCGCGACGCTCAGCCTCACCTCGACGACGCGCGACGCCGCGGTGATCGCGAAGCTCTTCGACGTCGCGCCCGACGGGCGGGCGCGCGAGATCAGCTTCGGGGGGCTGCTCGCCTCGCACCGCGCGCTCGACGAGGAGCGCTCGTGGCGGACGCCGGAGGGCGAGCTCATCTACCCGCACCACCCGATCACCCACGCCGCGAGGCGGCCGCTGCGGCCCGGCGAGGCGACCCGGATCGACATCGAGATCCCGCCGACCGTCCACACGCTCCGGCGCGGCCATCGCCTTCGGCTCCTGCTCGCCACCGGCGAGTTCCCGGCCCGCTTCCCGCTGCCGGGCGACCTCGTCAACCTGCTCGGCGGGATCTACACCGTCCACCACGGCGGGGCCGAGCCGTCGCGGCTCGTCGTGCCGCTGCCGGACGGGTAGGCGGGCGCGCGCCCGCCCTCAGCCGAGCTGCTGGAGCCGGATGAGGTTGCCGCAGGTGTCGTCGAGCACCGCGGTCGTCACGTTGCCCATCTCCACCGGCGGCTGGGTGAAGCGCACGCCGAGGCCGCTCAGGCGCTCGTACTCGGCGTGCACGTCGTCGACGGCGAAGGCGGCGCAGGGGATCCCGTCCTCGACGAGCGCCTGGCGGTAGGGGCCCACGGCGGGGTGGGAGCTCGGCTCGAGCAGGAGCTCCGGGCCGCCGGGGTCCTCCGGCGAGACGACGGTCAGCCAGCGGTGCTCGCCCATCGGGACGTCGTGCTTCTTCTGGAAGCCGAGCACCTCGGTGTAGAAGCGCAGCGCCTGCTCCTGGTCGTCGACGAAGACGCTGGTCAGGTGGATTCGCATCGGTCTCCTCGTGTGTCGGTCGGCCACCGCTCGGCGATCCGCCGCAGCGGCGTGGTGCCGGGGTGGTGGAAGGTACCCGCGTCGCGCCGATGCGAGAACGTCCATGGCCGGCCCCTATAGGGGCCATTGCTGGACGTTCTCGTGCGACGCGAAGGGCCCCCGCAGCGCGGGGGCCCTTCCAGAAGCGATCCGGTCTTGCGCCGGCGCTACGCCGCGACCGGCTGCTCGTCGAGGTAGAGCTCGCCGCGCTCGGCCTTCTCCACCAGCGACGCCGGCGGCTCGAAGCGGTCGCCGTAGCGCTCGGCGAGCTCGCGCGCGCGGGCGACGAACGCCTTCGGGCCGGTGCCGTGGACGGGGTGCTCGTAGCCGTTGATGTACTGGAGCACGCCGCCCGTCCAGCCGGGGAAGCCGATGCCGAGGATCGAGCCGATGTTCGCGTCCGCGACCGACTCGATGACGCCCTCGTCGAGGCACTTCACCGACTCGATCGACTCGATGAACAGCATCCGCTCCTTGAGGTCCTCGAACGGGACGTCGAGGTTGTCGCCGCCGAAGGCCTCCTTCAGCCCCGGCCACAGCCCCTTGCGCTTGCCGTCCTCGTAGTCGTAGAAGCCCGCGCCGGCGAGCTTGCCCGCGCGGTTGAACTCGTCGAGCATGCGGTCGATGACCTGCTCGGCCGGGTGCGCGTCCCACGTGCCGCCCTCGGCCTCGACGGCCGCCTTGGAGGCGTCGCGGATCTTGCGCATGAGCTGGAGGTTCAGCTCGTCCGAGAGCTGGAGGACCGAGGCGGGGTAGCCCGCCTGCGCCGAGGCCTGCTCGATCGTCGCCGCCGGGACGCCCTCGAGCAGCATCGCGATGCCCTCGTTGATGAACGTCCCGATGACGCGGCTGGTGAAGAAGCCGCGGCTGTCGTTGACGACGATCGGCGTCTTCTTGATCTGCTTGGCGAAGTCGAGCGACTTGTAGAGCGTCTCGTCGCTCGTCTCCTTGCCCTTGATGATCTCCAGCAGCGGCATCTTGTCCACCGGGCTGAAGAAGTGGAGCCCGATGAAGTCCGCCGGCCGGGAGACGTTCTCGGCGAGCTCGGTGATCGGCAGGGTCGAGGTGTTCGAGCCGAGCACCGCGTCCGGCGCCAGCAGCGGCTCGGTCTCCTGGTAGACCTGCGCCTTGATCTTCGGGTCCTCGAACACCGCCTCGATCATGAGGTCGGCGCCCTCGGCGTCCTTGACGTCGGCGGTCGGCTTGATCCGCGCGAGCAGCTCGTCGCCCTGCTCACGGGTCGAGCGGCCCTTCTCGATCGCCTTCTCGACGAGGTTGACCGAGTACTGCTTGCCGCGCTCGGCCGCCTCGAGCGAGACGTCCTTGAGCACGACCTCGATGCCGGCCTTCGCGCAGACGTAGGCGATCGCGGCGCCCATCATGCCCGCGCCGAGCACGGCGACCTTCTTCGCCTGGTAGGGCTCGATGCCCTCCGGGCGGTTGCGGGCGCCGGTGACGGCCTGCATGTCGAAGAAGAAGGCCTGGATCATGTTCTTCGCGACCTGGCCGGTGGCGAGGTCGACGAAGTAGCGGCCCTCGATCTCGATCGCGTTGTCGAAGTCGACCTGGGCGCCCTCGACGGCCGCGGCGAGGATGTGGTGCGGCGCCGGGTAGTTGGCGCCCTTGATCTGCTTGCGCAGGTTCGCCGGGAAGGCCGGCAGGTTCTGCGCGAACTTCGGGTTCGACGGCGTCCCGCCCGGGATCTTGTAGCCCTCGGTGTCCCAGGGCTGCTTGGCCTCGGGGTTCTCGGCGATCCACTTCTTCGCCGCCGGGATGAGGTCCTCGCGCGTCGGGACGATCTCGTCGATGAGGCCGAGCTCCTTCGCCTTCTGCGGGCGATGCCGCTGGCCCTGGAGCAGCCAGTTCATGAGCGCCGGCACGATGCCGAGCAGGCGGACCGTGCGGACGACGCCGCCGCCGCCCGGCAGCAGGCCGAGCTGGACCTCCGGGAAGCCGACGACCGCCTTCGGGTCGTCGACGATGATCCGGTGGTGGCAGGCGAGGCAGATCTCGAGCCCGCCGCCGAGCGCCGCGCCGTTGATCGCCGCGACGACCGGCTTGCCGAGCGTCTCCAGCCGCCGGAGCTGCCGCTTGATCTCGCGGACGTGCTCGGCGAGCTCGTCGGCGTGCTCGGGCGTGGCCTGCTTGAGGTCGTGGAGGTCGCCGCCCGCGAAGAACGTCTTCTTCGCGGAGGTGATGATGACGCCGGTGATCGAGTCCTTCTCGGCCTCCAGGCGCTCGACGGCCTTCGCCATCGACGCCTGGTAGGCGGCGTTCATCGTGTTGGCGGACTGCTCCGGGTCATCGAGGGTGAGGATGACGACGCCGTCGTCGTCCTGCTCCCAGCGGATGGTGTTGCGCTCTTCGCTCATGCTCAGATGGCCTCCACGACCGTCGCGATTCCCATGCCGCCGCCGACGCAGAGCGTGGCGAGGCCGTACCTGCCGCCCGTGCGGTGCAGCTCGTCGATGAGCGTCCCGAGGATCATGCCCCCGGTCGCGCCGAGCGGGTGGCCCATCGCGATCGCGCCGCCGTTCACGTTGACCTTCTCCATGTCGAGGTCCATGTCCTTGACGAACCGCAGCACCACGGCCGCGAAGGCCTCGTTGATCTCGATGAGATCGAGGTCGCCCACCGTCAGGCCGGCCTTGTCGAGCGCCTTGCGCGAGGCCGGCGCCGGGCCGGTGAGCATGATCGTCGGCTCCGCGCCCGAGAGCGCCGTCGCGACGATCCGCGCGCGCGGCTCGAGCCCGAGCTCCTCGCCGACCTTCTCGTTGCCGATGAGCAGCAGCGAGGCGCCGTCGACGATGCCCGACGAGTTCCCGGCGGTGTGGACGTGGTCGATCTTCTCGATCCAGTGGTACTTCTGCAGCGCCACCGCGTCGAAGCCGCCCATCTCGCCGATCGTCGCGAACGACGGCGGCAGCTTCGCGAGCGTCTCGACCGTCGTGCCCGGGCGGATGTGCTCGTCACGGTCGAGGACGACCTGGTCGTTGATGTCGCGGACCGGGACGACCGAGTCCTTGAAGCGGCCCTCCTCCCAGGCTTTGGCGGCGCGCTCCTGCGAGCGGGCGGCGTAGGCGTCGACGTCCTCGCGCGTGAAGCCCTCGAGCGTCGCGATGAGGTCGGCGCTGATGCCCTGGGGGATGAACGAGGTGTCGTAGTTCGTCTCCGGGTCCATCGCCCAGGCGCCGCCGTCGGAGCCCATCGGCACGCGCGACATCGACTCGACGCCGCCGGCGAGGACGAGGTCCTCCCACCCCGAGGCGACCTTCTGCGCGGCGATGTTCACCGCCTCGAGGCCGGAGGCGCAGAAGCGGTTGAGCTGGACGCCCGCGACGGTGTCGGGCAGGCCCGCCTTGATCGCCGCCGTCTTGGCGATGTCGCCGCCCTGGTCGCCGACCGGCGAGACGCACCCGAGGACGACGTCGTCGATGCGATTGGGATCGAGGCGGTCGTTGCGGGCGAGCATCTCGTGGATGAGCCCGACGACGAGGTCCACCGGCTTGATCGTGTGGAGGGCCCCGTTGGGCTTGCCCTTCCCGCGTGGTGTCCGGATCGCGTCGAAGACCAGTGCTTCGGTGGCTGCCATTCGTGAAGCTCCTTTGGGTGGTCGGTGCGCCGACGAGCTGCGAGGGCGGGCGCTGCCGCCTCCGCTCGGTGCGGGGCTCACGGTACCAGAGTTACGTTCATGCGCGAACGCAAGTTGTCTAGGATGGCTGCGTGTCCGCCACGGCCTCCACGCGCAGCAGCCGCCGCAGCCAGGCCGAGCGTAGCGAAGCCACCCGCAACGCCCTCCTGGATGCGACGATCGCCTGCCTCGTCGAGGACGGGTACGCGAACACGACGACCGCGCGGGTGGCCGAGCGGGCAGGCGTCTCGCGCGGCGCCCACCTCCACCACTTCCAGACCCGGGCGGCGCTCGTCGCCGCCGCCGTCGAGCGGCTCGCGAGCCGGCGCCGGCGGGAGCTGCTCGCCGCGGCGGAGGAGCTGCCGCCGGGCGGGCGGGAGCGGATCGTCCGCGGGCTCGACCTGATCTGGGAGAGCTACGCGAGCCCGCTCTTCCAGGGGGCGCTCGACCTCTGGACCGACGCGCGCACCGACCCGGAGCTGCGCGCCCACCTCGTCGAGGTCGAGCGCGCGCTCGACCGCCACACGCTCGAGTTCGCCACGCGCCTGTTCCCGGCCGCCGCCGCCTCGCCGGACTTCGACCGGCTCGTCGAGCTCGCCGTCGCGACCGCGCGCGGGCTCTCGCTGCTCGACACCCTCCATCCAGGCAGCGACCGCAACCGCCAGCAGTGGGCGTTCTGCCGCGAGCGGCTCGCCGATCTCTTCGAGCAGGCGAGCGCCGCCGCGGAGGGCTGATGACTCAGGCGGCCTCGCGCTCGACGAGGCGCGGGCGCCCGGCGGCCTGCTCGTCCGGTCGGGCGAGGCGCCAGAGCGCGTCGCCGCCGGCGGGCTCGCAGACGACCGTCCCCTCCCCGACGAGCGCGGTGAGCTGCGCCTCGGCGGCGGCGCGGTCGTCGGCGTCGGTGTCGTGCGGGCGCAGCAGCGTCGCGACCTCGGCCGTCGTGAGGCCGTGGGGGAAGGCGCGCAGGGCCTCCGCCGCGTCGGCGGGCGCCGGCCGGCGCTCGAGCGCGGGATCGAGGTTGGCGAGCGCGGTGTCGTAGGCCTCGAAGGGCTGGAAGCCGCCGACCTCGAAGCGCTGCCCGTCGGCGCGCTCGAAGATCACCGACGGCGCGGTGTAGCGGATGCCGCCGGGGCTGCCGGCCGTGCGGTGCTGGGCGTGCGTCGGCGTGCCCTCCGCGCTGCGCGCGAGCGCCCGGTCGGCCTCGTAGGCGGCGACGACCTCCGGGTCGTCGATGCGCGCGACGATCGCCTGCGCGTCGATTCCCGGCACGCGGGCGAGCGCGTCGGCGATCGCCTCGTCGTCGTCGAGCAGCCGCGGCGTCGTGAACTGCAGGAGCTGGAGCGCGCGCAGCGCCGCGTCGGCGAGCGAGGGGTCCTGCTCGCGGACGGCGACGACCGCCCGGCAGGCGCGCGAGGTGCCGGCCATGCGCTCCTTCACCGCGAAGGTGAACGGCATCCCGAAGCGGCGGCGGAACTCGGGCAGCAGCGCCGCCATCCGCGCGGCGGTGAACCCGCGCCGCTCGTACTCCTCGCCGGACTCGGTCAGCCCGATGAGGACGAGCCGCCACTCGATCTGGTCGCCGAACCGCCACAGCAGCCGCGCGTGCGTGGGGCGGAAGGAGTAGCCCCACGGGCAGCCCGGGTCGTTGAAGTACGTGGCGGTGATTGCTGGCACAAGCAACGACGTTAGCAACGTACCCCGAGAACGTCCCGCGCCGGCCCCTATAGGGAGCAACGCGGGACGTTCGTCATGCGCGGCGGCGCGGGCGGGCGGCGCCGCGGGCCCCGATGGGGCGGGAATCAGGCCGCGGCGCGCTCCTCGCGCTTGCCGTCGACGCCCTCGACGAGGTGCCCCTCGAGCGAGATGTTCGGGAGCACCCGGTCGAGCCAGCGCGGCAGCCACCAGGCGCGGTCGCCGAGCAGCGTCACGACCGCCGGCGCGATGACGAGCCGCACGACGAGCACGTCGATGAGGATCGCCAGGCCGAGGCCGAGGCCCATCATCTTCCCGATCACGTCCGGCTGGGTGACGAACGCGAGGAAGACCGAGGCCATGATGAGGCAGGCGAAGAGGATCACCTTGCCGATCCGGCCCATCCCGTGGACGACGCTCTCGCGCGGCCGGTCGCCCTCGTTGTAGGCCTCGTGCACCCGGGAGAGCAGGAAGACGTTGTAGTCCATGCTCAGCCCGAAGAGGATCGCGAAGAGCATGACCGGGACGAACGAGACGATCGGCACGTCGCTGTCGGCGCCGATGAGGCTCGCCCCGATGCCCTCCTGGAACACCGCCACGACGACGCCGTAGGCCGCGGCGACCGAGAGGACGTTGAAGACGGCCGAGGCGAGCGGGATCCAGAGCGAGCGGAAGGCCATGACGAGCAGGAGCACCGACAGGCCGATGACGATCCCGATGAAGACCGGCAGGCGCGAGGCGACCTTGTCGGAGAAGTCCTCGAAGCCCGGCGTGTTGCCGCCGACGTAGACGCGCAGCGGCGTCCCCGCCGTCGCCTCCGGCAGCACGTCCTCGCGCAGGCGCTCGAGCAGGTCGCTCGTCGCCTTGTCCTGCGGCGCGGTCGTGGGGATCGCGACGATCGTCGCCATCTCGCGGTCCCGGCTGCGGCTCGGCGGCGCGACCGCGGCGATGCCCTCGGTCGCCTCGACGGCCTCGGCGATCCGCTCGAGGCCCCGCTCGACCTGCGGGTCGTCGCTCGGCGGCGTGTCGACGGCGAGCAGGAACGGGCCGTTGAAGCCGGGCCCGAACGCCTCGCTCAGCTTGTCGTAGGCCTGCCGCTGGGTCTTCGACTCCGGCTGGTTGCCGTCGTCGGGCTGGCCGAGGCGCATCTGCGTCACGGGGAAGGCGAAGACGAGCAGGATCGCCACGCCCGCGGCGATCGACAGCCACGGCCGCGCGGTGACGACCTCGCCCCAGCGGGCGAAGCGCTCGGAGCGGTCGGCGTGCGCGACGTCCTTCGGCTTCAGCCAGCGCGAGAGCGCCCCGATCATGATCGGCAGGACGGTGAGCGCCGAGACGACGACGGCGGCGACGCCGATCGAGGCGCCGATCCCCATCTTGCCGATCATCGGGATCCCGATCGCGAGCAGCCCCGCGATCGCGACCATGACGATGAGGCCGGCGGCGAGCACCGACGCGCCCGCGGTGGCCGCGGCCTTCGCGACCGCGTCGCGGATGCTGTCGCCGGCGGCCTCCTGCTCGCGGAAGCGGGCGAGGATGAGCAGCGCGTAGTCGATGCCGGCGCCGAGGCCGAGCATGACGGCCAGCACCCCGGCGAACTCGGGCAGGCCGAGCGGCTTGCCGAGCGCCGCGATGAGCATCTGCCCGACCATGACGCCGAGCAGCGCGCCCGCGAGCGTGGCGGCCATCGCCGCCTTCGAGCGGAAGAGCAGCGTCAGCAGGACGATCGCGACCGCGATGCCGATGAGCTCGCCGACCGGCGCCTCCTGCTGGTCGGCGAAGTCGACGACGATGCCGCGTGCCGCGACGTCGACGCCGCCCTGCTCGGCGGTCTCCGCGGCCTCCTTGAGGTCCTCGCCGTGCTCGATCTCGAGCTCGTCGACCTCGAGGTCGTAGCGGACGTCCACCGCCGCCACGCGCTCGTCCTCGGAGATCACCGCGCCCTCGGCGAACGGGTCGCTCACCTCGGCCACGTCGTCGAGCCCGCGGACCTCCTCGAGCGCGGCCTCGACCGCGCGCCGGTGCTCGGGGTCGGTGAGCCTGCCGTCCTCGACGCTGAAGACGATGGTCGCGTCGGCGCCGGCGAGGGCGGGGGAGTGGGCGCGGAACAGGTCGAGCGCCTTCTGGCTCTCCGTGCCCGGGATCTCGAAGTCGTCCGGCGCGGGGCCGCCGGCGCCCGCGGCGGCGCCGAGCAGGACGATCACGGCGAGCGCGGCGAGGAGGCTCCTCTTCCAGCGGTGGCTGAGCGTGCGCGCGAGGCGGGCGAGGAAGAGCGACATGCGTGGGTCTCCGGTGGTCGGCGAGGCAGAGAAGAGCGGCCGCGCACGGTACCACACCCGCGCGCAGAACTTGCAGAGACTGCAACTTTGCAGCCGTTGTAGGCTTGTGCGGGTGGACACGAGGCCGGTCGCCGAGGGGCTCCGCGCGCACAAGAAGCGCCGCACGCGCGAGCGCATCGCGCAGGCCGCGCTCGACCTCTTCGCCCGCCAGGGCTACCGGCGGACGACGATCGCGCAGATCGCCGAGGCCGCCGAGGTGTCTCCGCGCACGGTCTCCGGCTACTTCCCCGCGAAGGAGGAGCTCATCTTCCACCTCCAGGAGGAGTGGTTCGCCGATCTCGAGCGCCGCCTCGCGGAGCGCGACGTGCGCGAGCCGACGCTCGAGGTCGTACGCGCGTGGATCGAGGCGCGCATGCCCGAGTGGTACGAGCTCGCCCAGGAGCGGCGGCTGCGCCGCCGGATCGTCGCCAGCGACGAGGCGCTGCTCGCGCACGCCGCCCGCTTCCTCGACCGCGCCCACGACGTGCTCGCCGCGGCGATCGCCCGCGACCTCGGCCGCGAGCCGGACCACATCGAGCCGCAGATGGCCGCCGCCGCGACGGTCGCGGTCTTCAAGGCGCTCGAGATCGGCGACGAGGCGGAGCCGGGCGTCGGCCTGGGGGCCTGGCGCGAGCGGGTGCGGCGGCTCGTCGACCAGGCCGTCCGCTTCGTCGGCGCCGGGATCGAGTCGCTGCGCTGAAGGCGCCGGATCAGCGCCGCGACGGCGCCGGCGGCCGCGGCGTGACCGGCCGCGGCGTCCGCGGGCGGGCGGGGCCGTGCGAGAGCCGGCGCGGCAGCCGGACGCGGAGCCGGCCGCGCGCGGCGCGCAGCCGCCGCGGCCAGGGATCGAGGCGGTCGAGCGGGAGGCCGCCGCCCCACGGGCCGCGCGGCCCGCGGCGGTCGCTGCCGCCGCCACCGCCGCCGTGGTCGTCGCCCCACTCCCAGTCGTCGCCGTCGTCGTCGAGCATCCGCAGCACGCGGACGAACGCGACGCACGACGCCGCGACGACGATCACGTGCATCGCGAAGAGGGCCCAGGCGCCGGCGTCGTCAGGCACCCCGGCCCTCCCTCACGTCAGGCCGCCTTCTCGCGGTAGTAGGCGGCGTTGATCTCGATGAACCGCTGCCACTCCGGAGGCACCATATCCTCCGGCGTGATCGCGTCGACCGGGCAGGCCTCGACGCAGGCGTCGCAGTCGATGCACTCCTCCGGGTCGATGTAGAGCTGCTCGTGCTGGTCCCAGTCCGGCTCATCCGGCGTGGGATGGATGCAGTCGACCGGGCAGACCTCGGTGCAGCTGGCGTCCTTGACTCCGATGCAGGGTTCGTTGATGACGTAGGCCACGCCTGCACCGTACCACCACCCCGGTCGTTTTATCTACTTCTTTGTGTAAAACTGATCACGTGATCCCCGACGCCGACACCCGGCGCGCGCTGCTCGCCCAGCCGACCCGGGCCCGGCTCGTGGCGCTGCTGGGACAGCGCGGGGCGCCGACCCCGACGGAGGAACTCGCGCGCGATCTCGGCCTCCATCCCAACGGCGTGCGCACCCACCTCGAGCGGCTCGCCGCGGCCGGGCTCGTCGAGCGCCTCCGCGTCCGGCGCCCGCGCGGGCGGCCGCGCGACGAGTGGGCGCTCGCCCCCGGGGTGCGCCCCGAGCCCGACCCGCGGCCCTATGCCGACCTCGGCCGCTGGCTCGCGCGGGCGGTCCCGCCGCATCCGGAGATCCTGCGCGAGGTCGAGCAGGCGGGCCGGGAGGCGGGCCGCGAGCTCGCGCCCCCCGACGCCGACTCGCCCGCCGAGGGCGCGACGCGCGTGCTCACCGCGCTCGGCTTCGCGCCGGTCGTCGAGCGCCTCGAGGACGGCTTCGCCTGCACGCTCGCGAACTGCCCCTACCGGGACGCGGCCCGCGAGGGGAGGGAGGTGGTCTGCACGCTCCACCGCGGCCTCACCGCCGGGCTCGTCGAGGCGCTCGCGCCCGGCGCGCGGCTCAGCCGCTTCGTCGCCGAGGACCCCGACGTGGCCGGCTGCCGGGTCGAGGTCGAGGTGGCCGGGTGAGCGCGGCGCCCGCGCGCCGCTGCCGGCGGCGCCCGCCCGAGCCCGGCGCGCTGCGCCCGAGCGACGTGCTCGCCGTCTTCTTCACGCTCGCGCTCGCCTTCCTGCTCGCGGGCGCGGCCGCCGCCGCCGCGTACGCCGCCGGCTGGGAGGAGGGCCGCTGGCTCGGCCTCCACCTCGCCTTCCTCGGCGGCGTCTCCCAGCTCGTGCTCGGGGCGAGCCAGTTCTTCGCCGGCGCCTTCCTCCAGACCACGCCGCCACCCCGGCCGCTCGTCCTCGCCCAGCTCGCGACCTGGAACGCCGGCGCGCTCGCCGTCGCCGTTGGGGTCGCCGCCGGCCCGACCGCGCTCGCCGCCGCCGGCGGGGCGCTCCTCCTCGCCGGGCTCGGCTGCTACCTCGCCGCGCTGGCGGCGATGGCGCGCCGCTCGCTGCGGCAGGCGCCGTGGGCGCTGCGCTGGTACCGGGCGTGCGCGGCGTTCATCGCGCTCGGCGCCGTCGCGGGCGTCGCCCTCGCCCACGGCGAGGCGCCGGCCGGCGCCGACCTGCTCGGCGCCCACCTCGCGCTCAACCTCGGCGGCTGGTTCGGCACCGCGATCGTCGGCACGCTCCACACCTTCTGGCCGTCGCTCACCGGCACGACGCTCCGCTTCCCGCGCCTGGAGCCGCCCACGTTCGCGGCCTGGGTGGGCGGCGTCGCCCTGCTCGCGGGCGGCTACGCGACCGGCGCGGACGCGGTCGCGGCGGCCGGCTGGCCGGTGCTGCTGCTCGCCGCCTGCCTGCTCGGCGCGAACGTCGCCGCCTGTTGGCACGACGCCGGCGACGCGCTCTCGCTGCCGACGCGGATCGTCGGCGTCGGGCAGGCGGCGCTCGTGGCGGGGCTCGCGGTCGCCGCCGCCGTCGCGCTCGCCGACGCCCCCGGCGCGCCGCTGAGCGGCGACCACCGTCCCGTCACGGCCGCGCTGCTCGTGGCGGGCTGGATCGGGCTCACCGTGCTCGGCTCGCTCGCCCACCTGCTCGCCGTGCTCCGCCGCGTGCGCGATCTGCGCGCGGCGCTGCCCGCGTCTCGGCCGCGCCGCGACGGCGCGCTCGCGCTGGCGGCGGCGCTGGGGGTCGCCGCGCTCGCCGCGGGCGCGGCGGCGTCGCTGCGCCCGCTCGGCGCGGCCGGGGCGGTCGCGCTCGGCGTCGTCTACGCCGCGCTCGCCGTCCGTATCCTTCGCGCCGCCGGACACGCACTCGCAGCGGGAGGTCTCCGACTTCGCCATGACTGAAGAGCTCTGGATCGCGGTTCGCTGGCTGCACGTCATCGCGATGGCGTTCTTCGTGGGCGGCCAGCTCATGCTCGCCGCGGTCGTCGTCCCGGTCATGCGCCGGGAGCCGGACAACCAGCGGATCCGCCAGGTCGCCCGTCGCTTCGGGATCGGGACCCTCGTCGCGCTCGGCGTGCTCATCGCGACCGGCGTGGCGCTCGCCGACGAGTTCTTCCAGTGGGAGAACGGGACGCTCCACGTCAAGCTCGCGCTCGTCGCCGCCGTCGCCGGCCTCGTCGTCCTGCACACCCGGCTCCGCGACAACCACCTGCTCGAGGGGCTGATCTTCCTCGGCTCGCTCGCGATCGTCTGGCTCGGGCTCCAGCTCGCGCACTAGCGGAGCAGCAGGACCCCGAGCGCCGTCGCCGCGACCGCGAGGGCGACGATGCCCGCGCCCTCGCCGGGCCGGTTGCGGCGCATGAGCGCGACGCCCGCGAACAGCGCGCCGACGACCGCGAGCGGCACGAGCGCGCAGACCGCCGCGAGCAGGTAGGCGGCGACGACGACCCGGACCGGGTCGCGCGGCGGCGGCGCCTCGTCTCCGTCGATGTGGCCGCCGCCGGGGTCCATTCCATTCAGGTCCCCGTGCGCAGGCGCGCGAGCTCCACGGGGTCGTGGGAGCAGAAGAGCCGGACCTCGTCGCCGTGGTCGCGCGCGAGCTCGCGCAGCCGCTCGAGGTTCTGCCGCCGGGCGGCGTCGTCGGCCGCCAGGAAGCCCGCGTACCAGCGCAGCACGGGCGGGCAGTGGGGCGGGGTGGCGACCTCGCCGCGATGGAAGTAGGCGTCGCCGCAGTGGAGCAGCCAGCCGTCGCCGTCGCGGACCGCGACGGCGGTGTGGCCGCGCGAGTGGCCGGGGAGCGGGACGAGCGCGACCTCGTCGGCGAGCTCGCCGACGGCGCGCACGCTCTCGAAGCCGAACCAGTCGTCGCCGCCGGGCTCGTAGGTGACCCAGCGCGGGCCGTGCTCGGCCTGCGCGCGGACGTAGCGACCGCGCTCCCGCAGCAGCGGCCGCTCGAAGGCCGCCTTCTCGGCCGCCAGCACGTGGACCTGCGCGTTGGGGAAGTCGCCCAGGCCGCCGGCGTGGTCGAGGTCGAGGTGGGTGAGGAAGACATGGCGGACGTCGGCGGGGTCAAGCCCCATGGCGCGGATCTGCGCCGCCGCCGTCGAGCCCTCCTCCAGGCGCGGGCGGACGAGCGCGCGGAACGGCTGGCCGAGGCGGCGGGGGCTCGCGACGTCGGCGCTGCCGAAGCCGGTGTCGACGAGCGCGAGCGCGTCCGGCGCCTCGATGAGCAGGCAGTGGGTGACGAGCTCGGCGGCGGCGAGCAGCGGCCCCTCGCCGGAGATGAGCCGCCCGCCGAACGGGCACATCGACCCGCAGCTCAGGTGGTGGATGCGCATGGGCCGGACCCTCTCACACGGCCCGGCGGGTCACTCGAGCCACACGGGGCTCGAGTAGGCGACGCTCGCGCCCTCGGCGTCGCGGACGCGGACGAAGAACCAGCGCTCGCCGTCGTAGGGGTGGCTGACCTCGAGCGTCTCGGTGCCGGAGGCGACGACCTCCCCGCCGGAGGCGACGAGCTCGATCGTCGCGCCCGGCACGTTCGTGGAGGCGGCGAAGGCGATCGCCTCGCCCGTCTCCGGCTTCGCCAGGCGCGAGCCCATCGGCTGCCCGTTCGCGGTGAAGCCGAGGCGGACGCCCGCGCGCCGGATGGCGTAGAAGCGCCGCGCCTCGAGTGCCTCGCGCAGCGAGGAGCGCGTGAGCTCGCCGGCGAGGATCACGGTCTTCGGCTTCCGCGGGACGCCCCAGCTCCGATCGTGGGTGTCCTCGGCGCCGATCGCGCCGACGTGCCAGCCGCGGTCGAGCGCGAGCCCGTAGCTGCCGGCCGGGTGCGTGCCGTCCGGATCGCCGTAGTCGCCGTTGCCGTTGAACAGCTCGATGCCGACGACCTGGTGGTCGACGGCGGGGACGTAGCGGAGATCGTCCCAGCGCGAGCCGGGCAGCGGGATGTCCGGGAGGAAGTCGAGGAAGCCGCCCGGCACGAGGTCGCTGATCTCGCGCTGGCCCGGGTGGTTGAAGATCGCCAGGCCGTCGGAGCCGCCGCCCTCGGTCGCCGGGCGGGCAAGCCACGACCAGAAGGCGTCCATCGTGAGGTAGCCGAGGTCGATCTTCGCGTTCGTGTTGTTGTGCGAGAAGAGGACGCTGATGTGGCCGTGGCGGTCGTTCGTCCACTCGAAGCCGCGGATGCCGGCGAAGGCGTCGTCGGTGGCCGCGTCCGTCTGCTCGGCCATCGCGTCCCACTTGCGCAGCGAGTCGACCCGGTTGACCTGGTCGGCGATGACGCAGGCGGGCAGCACCGCCGGGTCGAGGCAATCGAGGTTCGTGACGATCGGCAGCAGGAGCGTGTCGGAGTGCTCGGTGAGCGCCATGAAGTCGCTCCCGCGCTCGCGCACGGCGGCGAACGCGTCGGCCGGCCGCGTGCGCGGCTCGCCGTCCGAGTAGGCGGTGTGCTCGTGGATCGGGCCCTCGAAGGCCTCCCACGCGCTCGCGGGCGCGGCCCCGGCGAGCAGCGCGACGAGCGCGGCGCAGGCGAGCGCCAGGCGTCCTCCCATCGGCCGTCTCCTCCCCCTGCCGGCGATCACTGCGGGGGCGACCATATCCGCCGCCGCCGGCCGCGTGCGCAGGTTCGCCCCCGCCCGAGAACGTCCCTCGCTACCCCCTATGGCCGGGAGCCGGGGACGTCCTTCGTGGCGGGCGGGACGGCGCCGTGGGCCTGGCGGGCGTCCGGCGGGAGCTCGATCGGCAGGCAGGTCGCGCAGAAGTCGAGGCCGAAGGGGGTGAGGCGCACGCTGCGGCGGACGGTGCGGGTACGCGCGCCGCACCGGCGCATCGCCGCCACGACCTCGGGCTGGGCCTCGAGCACCTGGTAGGCGGCGACGTCGCCGAGCGGCTCGCGCGAGAACCAGACGAGCCCGAGGCGGTGGAGGTTGTCGAGGTAGGCGGGCAGGCGCTCGGGGTGGCGGCAGCCGGCGTGCGCCCCGATCATCGACAGCCCGCGCGCCACGAGCGACGAGCCGGCGTCGAGCGGCCACCACGTCCGGATGTCGACCGCGGCCTGCGGGCCCTCGGTGGCGAGCAGGCGGAGGATGCGCGCCTCGTCGGGGGCGAGCTGGGCGAGGATCCGCTCGTAGGAGGGATGGGGCCCGTCGTCGGCCTCGACGTCGGCGGAGCGCTCGAGCAGCGCCGCGCCGCGCTCGCGCAGCGTCGCGGCGCCGTCGAGGGCCGCCGGGCGGCCGTTGCCGGCGGCGACGCGGCGCTCGATGTCGGTGACGCCGAGCAGCCGCCGCGCCTGCTCGCGCAGCCCGGCGCCGGCCTCCTCGAGCAGCTCGCTCGCCGGCGCGCCGGAGACGGCGGCGCGCAGCACCGAGCGGCCCGCGCGCAGCGAGGACGTGACCGTCCACTCGGCCGTCCGGAGCCAGGCGCCGGCGGCCAGCCGGGCCAGGGCCGGCGCGGCCCGCAGCAGGTCGCCGGGCTGGTCTGGCTCCCTCCCTGCCACGGCGGCAAGGCTAGCCGGGCCGTGGCGGGCCGTGGGGGGCGGCGCCGCGGCCGGCCCGAGCGGGCCGGCCCCTTGCGGCCGCTCGTCAGCGCTGCGAGGGATCGGCCGGCTTGTTGCCGTCGAGCGGCCCCGGCGCGTCGACCTTCGGCACCACGCCCCGTTCCAGCCGCGGGAACTGCCGGCCGTCGAACAGCGACGGCGGCTGGACGAAGCACGGCGGCTCGCCGGCCGTCAGCAGCGGGAGCGGCGCGTCCACCGGATCGCGCTTCTCGCCGCCGGCGGGCTTGCAGTCGAAGCTCTCGATCCCGCCGAGCGCGATCGCGCGGGTGAAGGCGTTCGGCGCGAGGTACGCGTTGCCGCGCTCGTACGGCGGCCGCGTCGTCATCCGCTGGAGCCCGCGCAGCTCGATCATGCCGACCTGGGTCTGGTAGCGCTCGCCGCCGAAGTCGCCGGCGAGGTCGCCCGCCGCGTTGGAGAGGAAGCCGGCGACCGTCGCCTGGTGGAAGTTGAGGTAGGAGAGGATCGGGTTGAGCTCCGGGAAGAAGCCGTGCGCCGCCTCGAGCACCGGCTCGGCGCCGGAGAGGAAGCGGGCGAGCGCCGGGGCGCCCCGCTCGGAGGCGTCGATGACGGGGTCGAGGTCCTCGAACAGACCCTCGAGGTCGGGCGCGAGGTCGCCGAGGTCGCGCATCGTCGGCGCCAGGTCGTCGGCCGGGCCGCGGAGGTCGCGCACGAGCGGGCGCGTGTCACGTGAGAAGGACTCCAGCCGCGCGAGCGTCGCGCGCGACTCGTCGAGGAAGGTCGGGAAGATCGCGAACGTCTCGGCGAGCGCCTCGCTCTGCGACGCCGTCGCCTGGAAGGTCCGCTCCGAGCTCTGGATGAGCGAGGCGAGGCGGCCCTCCTGCTCGTTGAGCGCGCCGAAGACCGCGCCGGTGTTGCGGACGAGCCGGTGGACGGCGCCCTCCTGCTCGTCGAGCACCTCGAGCAGCCGCGCGCCGTCGACGGCGAAGCCCTCGAGGTTGCCGAGCGCGTCGTTGATGTCCTGGCCGCGGCCGTCCTCGACGACGCGCGCGAGCTCGGTCATCCAGTCGCGGAACGCCTTGCGGGTCTCCGGGTCGAAGGCGTCGAAGATCTCGTCGAGCTCGACGGTCGGCTCGACCTGCGCGTCGGGCAGGCGCCCGCCGTCGGGCAGGTCGCCCGACTGCTTCTTGCCGGGGGAGAGCTCGACGTAGGTCTCGCCGAGCAGGGTCTTCTGGCGGAGGATCGCGCGCGTGTTCTTCGGGATCGGCGCGTACTTGCCGTCGATCTCGAGCTCCACGAGCGTCCGCCGCGCGCCCTCGTCGAGCCGCTTGGCCTTCACCTTGCCGACGTTGACGCCGGCGATGCGGACGTCGGCCTCCTGGGCGAGCGTCGCCGCCTCGGGGAAGGCGACCTCGACGCGGTAGCCCTCGGGCCGCAGCGGGGTCGCGCCGCCGAAGGCGAGCCACAGGAACAGCAGCAGGCCGAAGCACGACAGCGCGAACGCGACCATCGCGACGATCGATCCCAACCGTGGCGCCTGCTTGTTCATCCGATCACACCGCCGCGCAGAGTCCGAGGGTTCCCATGAGGTCCGTCACCGTCTTCGGCACGCCGATCGCCGTGAGGATCGAGCAGTTCACGCCGCCGAGCGTGATCCGCCGCCAGGGGCCCTGGGCGTCGGAGGTCGAGAACAGCGAGACCGTGTTCTGCGCGATCCAGGCGAGCCAGTAGAGGTAGCCCTCCTGGCGGTCGCGGTCGACCTGCGGGTTGCCGGTGAGCGGCTCGGCGCCCTTCGGGTTGTAGGCGCCGATGTTGAAGAGGCGGTTGAGCCCGAGGAAGGTCTCCTCGACGTCGGGGCCGGCCTTGGCGAGGTTGCGCGCCCCCGGGCCGAGGTCGCCGAAGAACGGCGACGCCGCCCGCGCGAACGGGCGCAGGTCGCGGCGGATGATCGGCTCGCCCTCGCGCACGAGCGGCCCGACCTGCTCGTTCGCCTCGTCGAGCTTCTCGAAGGCCGGGCGGATCGCGTCGAGCGCCGGCCCCAGGTCGTCGGCGAGCCGGCCGGCGTCGCCGAGCGCGGTCTTCGTCGCCTGCAGGGCGCTCGGCAGCTTCGCGATGGCGGCCGACACGTCGCGGTCCTGGGCGGCGAACGCGCCCAGCGCCGCGTCGCCGGCGCTGACGAGGCGCGCGAGCTCGTCGTCGTGACGGCCGAGCTCGTCGGTGAGCTTGCCCCAGCGGTTGACGAGGCGGGCGAGGTTCCGCCGGCGCTCGGCGACGGCGGCCTCGACGCGGGCGAGGTCGCGGTGGAGCGGGCCGAGCCGCGCGAACACCTCGGCGAGGTCGCCGCCGCGGCCCTTGAGGCCCTTGCCGGCGCCGGTGATGAGCAGCTTGAGGTATGCGCGCGCGTCGGCGTCGAGCGCCTCGAGGATCTCGTCCGGGTCGATGTCGGTCGCGGTCTGCGAGAGCGGGATCCGCTCGCCCTCCTTCAGCGGCTCGCCCTCGCCCGGGTCGAGCTCGATGAACATGTCCTTCAGCCCGGTCTTGGCCCGCAGCAGCGCGGTCGCGTCGCGGCGGACGAGGTGCTCGTAGCCGGGCTTCATCTCGAGGTCGACGACCGCGACGCCGTCCTCGACGTGGACCTCGCCGATCTCGCCGACCTCGACGCCGGCGACGCGCACGGTCTGGCCCTGGCCGGGCGTCACGGCCTGCGCGTTCTCCAGCTCCGCCTGGATCGTGAACGGCTTGTCGTCGATGAAGGGGAAGCGGAAGCGCTGGTGGTCGAGGATGTAGCCGCCGATCCCCGCGGCGATCGCCACGAGGGCGAGCACGGCGACGAAGTCGCGCAGGTGCTCTCGGATCGCGTGCCTCACTGCTCGTCCTCCTGCTCGCCGGCGCGCGCCTGCCCGGCGGCCGGCTCGTCCTCGGCCGTGGCCTGGGCCTTCGCCGCCTCGGCCTTCGCCGCCGCCCGCTGCTTGCGGAGGAGGCTGAGGTTCCAGCTACGCAGCAACGTCCCCAGCTTCTGGATGGCCGAGTTCCACTCCTGCGCGTCCGGGAGGCTGCGGAGCTGCTTGCGCTCCGAGGCGGTGATGAACTGCGTCAGCGGGCCGCCCGGGGCGTTGAGGTTCGGCGGCTCCTGCGTCTCGCAGGGCACGTCCGGCCGCCGCGGCGGCGGCTGGTGGCCGCGGTCCGAGGGCGGGGCGGGGCGGACGCCGCCGATCCCGGGCAGGAGCTCGCCCGGCGCCACGGCCATCGCGCGGAACCAGCTCTGGTTGCCGTCGGTCAGGCGGCTCTCGCCGGCGAGGCCGACGAAGCCGCGCTGGATCTGCTTGTAGACCTCCTGGTTGGTGTTGCCCGGCTCGTCGGGGTTCGGGATCGGCGACTCCGCGAAGGGGACGAGCACCTTCCCGGTGCAGGCCGACAGCGCGCGCGCCTGCTCGAGCGCCCCGACGGTCGTCTCGTTGAGGTCGACGAGGCTCGGCATCCAGCGGCGGAGCTGGCGGGCGGTCCCGCCGAGCTCGTCGCGGCCGAACAGGGCGGCCGCCTGCCGCAGGAACGGCGTGCCGTCGCGGAGCACCGGCTCGGAGCTGCGCACGCCCGGCAGCGCCGCCTGGGCGAAGGCCCGCGCCGACGGCAGCGCGTCGTTGATCGAGTGCAGCGCCGGGTAGGCGACGTCGAGCAGCTCGCGCAGCGCCGGGACGCTCGCCTCCAGCGCGGCGCTCTCGCGCGCGAAGGCGGCGGCGGTCGTGGCGAGGTTCGTGACGAGCCCCTTGAGCGCCTGCTCGTTGCGCGCGAGCGCCGCGGCGGTCCGCTGCCCGCCGCGCAGCACGCGCGCGATGTCGTGGTCGGGGTCCTCGCCGAGCGTGGCCTCGCTGGAGATCGCCCCGTTGCGGTAGGCCTCCTCCCAGTACTTCGCCGACTCGCGGAAGCCCGCGGCGCCCTTGCCGTCGAGCGCCTTCGAGTACTCGTCGAGGAAGGTCTTGAGGTCCTCGCGGGTGTCGGACTGGAGCGTCGTCAGCACCTCGCCGAGGTGGACCGGCGCGGCCGTCTGCGTGGCGGGGATCGGGTCGTCGTCGTCCTTCAGCTCGGGCGCCGACGGCGAGCCGGGACGGAGGTCGATGAAGGTGTTGCCCTCGAGGAAGATGCGCGAGCGGACCTTGAGCGTCGCGTCGCGGTGGATCGGCAGGCCCTCGTCGGAGATCTCCATCTCGACGAGGCCGCCCTCGCCGCCCTCGAGCGGCTCGACCTTCGTCACCTTGCCGACGTCGACGCCGGCGATGCGCACGGGCGCGCCCGGCTGGACGTTGCCGGTGTCCTCGAAGGCCGCCGTGAGCGTGAAGGGGTCGGAGAACGGGTTGCTCTGCGAGAAGCCGAACCAGCTCCCGACCGCGACGACGGCGATCGCGACGAGGCCGGCGGCGAACGGTGACAGCCCGCTGCCCTGGCGTCCTGTGCTCCGTCGTGCCATGGCTAGGGGACGTCCTCCAGGTTGTCGATGCCGAGCTCACGCGAGATGTAGGTGCCGCCCGAGAGGATCGGGAAGTCCGACTGGGTGACGGCCCAGTTGCCGCCGCTCGGGGTCGTCCCGTTCGGGGCGAAGCCTCGGCCGTAGCGGGCGTTCGGCGACAGCGGGCCCTTCACGTAGCCGTTCTGGCCGACCTGGCAGTCGGCGTTGCCCTGGGCGTCGATCGCCGGCTGGTACGGCTGCGTGTAGAAGCGCCCGAGCGCGCCGACCGCGTTCGTGGCGCGGAGCGGATCCTCGTTCGGGCCGACGTCCCAGGGCCGCGAGGACTCGGTGTTGGCGATGGTGTTCGGCTGGATGAGGTTCGCGAGCTTGAGGCCCTGGTTCTGGACCGTGCCGCCGAGCGTCGTCTGCGACTGATGCTCGCCGAGCCCGTGGAGGAAGTAGTTCGCGTAGCTGCACACGGTCTGGTACGGGGCGATGAACTCGATCGCCGGGCGCGTGACCGCGAGCGCCTCGCGCAGGTCCCGGATCGCCAGCAGCGTGTTCGGGTTGGCGACGAGCTCGTCGAGCGAGGCGGCGACCCGCTCGAGCCGGTCGCCGAGGTCGTCAGTCCGCGGCAGCACCTCGATGCCGGCCACCTGCGCGCGGTTGAGCCGCGGCAGCGCGCGGCGGAGCTCCTGCGCGGCGGGCCGCAGCCGGCGCGAGAGGTCGGCGAAGTCGGCGAGGAACGGGCGCTGGACGCGCAGCGACTGCGTGCCGACGGCGAGCGTCTGCGGCGAGCGGGCGATCGTCTGCTCGAGCGCGGCGGGGTCGCGCGCGATCGCCCCGAACGTCGTCGCCATCTCGCCGAACAGCCGCGCCTGCACCTCGGCGACCGGCGCCACCTGGGCGGCGGCGCGGCCGAGCTCGGCGATGAAGCGGTCGAGCTCGGTGTCGGCGCGCGCGAGGTTTCGCATCACCGGGGCGAGGTGGCGCATGAACGGGTTGAGCGCCTCGATCGTGGCGTTGAGGTCCCGGCCGCGGCCGGCGAGCGCGTCGCCGAAGCCCTCGGTCGCGGTCTGGATCCGCGGCCGCGTGTCCTCGTCGAACATCGTGTAGACGTCCTCGAGGTCGAGCGCGACGCGCGAGCGGCCGAGCGGGAGCGTGCCGCCGGCGGGGACGGTCTGCTCCGACGTCCCGGGCGTGAGCTCGACGTACTTCAGGCCGAGCGCCGAGCGCGGCCGGACGACGATCCGGCTGTCGACCGGCAGCGGCTCGACGACCTTGTCGAGCTTGAGGCTGAGCTCGGCGACGGTCCGCTCGCGCCCGTTCACGGTGATCCGCTTCGGGCGGATCTCGTCGATGATCCCGACGCGGAAGCCGCCGGCGCGCACCTCGTTGCCGACCACGAGCTTGCCGCCGCTCGGCACCTCGGCGCGGATGTCGTAGGTGGGCACGAACGGCAGGCCCGCGTTCGCGTTGTAGGCGAGGAAGACCGCCACGATCGCGACGAGCACGGTGACCGCCCCGATGAGGAGCGGGCTGCCGGTGACGGCGGCTGTCGGTCGGCGGCGCTTCACGGTGCGAGCAGGTAGTCGAGGAGCTGGGTCGGGGCGGAGCCGCGCCGCGGGCGCTCGTCGGCGACGAGGTCCTCGATGCGCTCGGCGAGCTCCTGGACCGAGGGCGGCAGCACGACCTGCGGCTTGGAGATGTCGCGCTGGCCCGGCTTCGGCTTCTGGGCCTCGAGGCGGAGCTCGCCCGGCTCGGACGCCGCGCTCCGCTCGCGGCGCTCGCCGCCGGCGTCACGCGAGGCCGAGCGGCTGCGCGGGTCCATGTCCGGGAACGCAGGCGGCGCGCCGGTCGTGAAGTCCTCGGTCGTCAGGCCGGGCTGGTTCGGGCCCAGCCACTGGTTGCAGTCCTCGAGGAAGTTCGGGTCGCCGGCCTCGGCCTCCTCGATCGTCGCGATGTTCTGGAACGGGCTGCACTTGTTGACGGTGATCCCGACGCGCAGCACGTGGCCGACCGGGTCGAAGCCGTTGATCGCGAGCGTCTGCCAGAAGAAGTAGTTCCAGAGCGACTCCATCGCGGTGAAGCCGCCGCGGCCGCCGCCGTAGCTGCGGTCGGTCGGGGGCGGGCCGTTCACCTTCGCGCGGCTGTCCTGGTCGGGCGCGCGCCGGCGGTCGTCGCTGGTCTGGAGGAACTGGCGCAGCGGCTTGAAGGCGGCGGGCGCTTCGGCGGCGAGCTGGCGCAGCTCGCGGACCTCCTCGCGGCTGCGGGAGATCGCCTTGTTGCCGGTGCGGGCGGCGCGGCCGAGGCTGCGCAGCGCCGGGCGCGTCTCGCGCGCGAAGGGCTCGAGGCGGTCGACGAACTCGTCGAGGTCGGAAGCGGCGGCGTGGACGTCGGCCAGCACCGGCCGCTGCTCGCGCGCGACCTGCGAGAGCTGCGTCATCGTCGGCTCCAGCTCGGCGAGGAAGCCCGGGAGCTGGGCGAGCGACCGGCGCAGCTCGGCGCGGCGATTCGCGGTCGCCTGCGCGGCCTTGCCCGCCTCGCGGACGAAGCGCGTGACGTCGGCCTTGCGCCGCTCGAGCTGGGCGACGACGGTGTCGGCGTCGCGGATGAAGCGCTCGATGGTGCGGTTCTGCCGGCCGAGGATCGCGAGCACGCGGCTGGTCTCGCGCAGGCCCGGGTGGGCGCGGCGGATGGCCTCGGAGAGGTCCTCCGGCCGGCCGGCGAGCGCGGCGCCGAACTCCGAGAGGATGATCCGCAGCCGGTCCTTGTAGGGCTTGCGGAGGATGTTGTTGACGACGTCGACCGGGATCGTCGAGGCGGTGTGCTCGACCGGCACGATCCCGCTGCCGTCGGTCGGCAGCCGCTTGCCGTTGCCCGGCTCGCAGTCGAGGTAGTACTCGCCGATGAGCGACTGCGGGCGCACCTCGCAGGTCGCGTCCTCGCGCAGGTCGGCGAACTCCGGCTTCTCCACCTCGGCGGTGACGACCGCGCGCGGAGGCTCGCCGCGCTCGACGACGACCTCGTGGTCGGTCGTGTGCCCGACGCGCACGCCGCCGACGCGGAAGTCGCCGCCCTCGACCAGCCCGAAGGCGTTGTCGAGCACGATCCGGTAGCGGACGTGGTCGTCGCCGCCGCCCGCGCCGGTGAGCACGAGCCCCGCGACGACCGCGCCGGTGACGGCCCCGATGGCGAGCACCCGCCTCACTTGACCGCCCCCGTCGCTCGGTGGGACTCCTCGCAGTCGAGCAGCTCCTGCTCCTCCTCGCTCCAGACGTTCGAGCCGTCCGCCGCGCGGTCCTCGGCGGCGCCCGGGCAGCGGCGGTACTGGCCGCGCCGGACCGGGTTGAACGGGCCGCCCAGGTTCTCGCTGAGGTTGATCTGGGCGCGCGCGTAGGCGCCGAGGGCGTCGAAGCCGCCGCCGGTGGTGGAGAAGTCGTCGAGCCAGCCGACGAAGTCGGGCGTGTACGGCCGCGCGAACGCGATGATCGGCGTCGCGCCCTTGAAGGCGTCGATCGCCTCCGGGAAGGCGCCGCGCGTCTCGCCGACGGGCACCGTCTGGCCGCCGGTGTCGACGCTGCGCTCCTCCGTGTCGAGGGCGATCGAGGCGAGCGGCGGCACCGAGCGCAGCAGGTCGGCGAGGTCGTTGCCGCGGCCGCGGCGGCCCACGACCGTGCGCAGGTCGGCGACCGTCGGCTCGGCGGCGGCCGCGAAGCGGCGCGCCTGCTGGAGGAACGGCTGCAGGCGGCGGGCGACCGGCTTCGAGGCCTCGACCAGCGGGTCGAGGTCGTCGAGCGCGGCGCGGAGGTTGACGAAGGTCGTGTTCGCCCGGCGCATGACCGGCGGGAGCTCGGCGACCGCGCGCGCGAGGTCCTCCTGGCGGCTGCCGAGCGCGGCCATCGTGGTGTCGAGGTCGCCGACGAGCGCGGCGAGCTGGTCGCGGCGCTCGGCGAGCGCGGTCACGACGCGCGAGCTGTCGACGAGGAAGCGCTCGAGCGCGGGCGTGTCCTTCGTCAGCTCGCGGAACAGGCGGCTCGTGGTGGCGAGCGCGGGGTTGAGGTAGACGAGGCCGGCGTTCGCCTCGTCGCCGACCTCGCGGAGCTGGTCGGCCGAGCCGCGGAAGAAGCGCTGGAGCGAGCGGCGGGTCTCGGGGTCGAGCGTGTTGAACAGCTCGTCGAGGTCGACCGCCGTCTCGGTGTCGGAGGCGGGGATCGTGCCCCCGTCGGGGATCGTCGAGCGGCGCTCGCCGGCGCGCTGCGGCGGGCGCTCGAGGTCGATGTAGCGGTTGGCGATGCCCGAGAGCGAGAACTGGCGGATCGCCGCCCGGGTGCCGACGGGCAGCGGCGCGTGCTCGTCGTCGACCGAGAAGGTCACGTCGGCGCGGCCGTCGTCGGTGATCTCGATCTCCTCAACCGAGCCGACCGGCGTGCCGCCGATCTGGACGGGGTTGCCGCTCACGAGCTGGCCGGCGTTGAGGAAGCGGGCGGTGACCGTGTACTCGCCGCCACCGCCGAACAGGAGCAGGCCGACGAGCACGATCGCGCCCACGACCGCGACCGCGGCGACCGCGCGACTGGCGCGGCTTGCCGGACGTGTCGGCACCTGCAGCGTGTTCCTCCCGGTTTCCCCTGCTGTCGCACTCCGCGCGTCCGTACCAAGACGCGCTCCTGAGTTCGAGGAACGCTACAAGACGAGAGGGTCGCCAGGCGTAGGTCGCATGGGCGCGTTCACGCCGCCGCGAGGGCGTCGAGCGGGCGGGGGTCGAGCAGCTCGCAGGCGAGTGCCGACCAGCCGAAGTCGCGGGCGCCCATGCCGTAGCCCGTGCGCGCCTCGTAGTACTCGCGGAAGCCCTCGCGCAGGACGACGTCGGCGAGGCGCCGGGCGATGCCGGCGGCGAGCTCGTCGTAGCCGAGGCGGCGCAGGCCGAGCGACACCAGCCAGGCGGCGTTCACCCAGCTCGGGCCGCGCCAGTGGCGGTGCCGTCCCCACCAGCGCTCGCGCGCGGAGTGGGCCGGGTCGTCGAGCGCGACCGCGGGGATCGGCACCGCGCGCGCGAAGCCCGCATCGCGCAGCACCTCCTCCACGAGCCGGTGGCCGATCTCCTCGGGCAGGTCGGGGAGCGCGAGCGGGGCGAGCGTGTCCCAGGTCCGCGGCCGCAGCGCCGGCGGCAGCGGCCGGCGGGCGCCGCGGACGTCGTCGGCGAAGCGGCCGAGGTCGTCGTGCCAGAGCCGCTCGACGAGCGCCGGCGTCGGCGACGGGCGCCCGAGCGCCTGCTCCGACAGCGCCCAGAGCGTGTTCGTCAGCACCTCGCAGACGACGGGGTGGCCGGCGGCGGCGATCCGCCGCGCGTCGAAGCCGAGGCGGCGGTTGCGGTGGATGAGCAGCGGGAAGAGCGGCCGCCCCTGGGCGAGCCGCCCCCAGACGTGGTCGAACTTCGGCAGCGCGTCCATCCCCGACTCGTCGGGCTGGACGATCCACAGCAGGCCGTCGCCGCCGAGGTCGCGGTGCGCGCGCAGCCAGTCGTGGTGCTGGGCGATGCGCGGCTCCTGCGCGGGGTCGCCGACGGCGATCCGCCACGCCCACGCGAGCGCGGGCGGCTGGATCGTGCGGGTGGTGAGGTCGGCGCGGGAGGCGATGTTGTAGCGGAGCGCCCGCTCGAGGTCCAGCGGCCGCCCCCAGAGGATCGTGTGGCCGATGAAGCCGTCCTCGCTCGCCGCGAGCAGGGTCTCGAGCTCGCGCCGCGCCCGCTCGCGGTCCCAGCGGCTGCGGACGATCGCATGGAAGCACGAGTCCCAGTACCACTGCCAGGGGTAGCTGCGCGGGCTGGGGACGCTGAAGGCGTAGTCGAGGCCGCGGTAGCGCCCCTCGCGCCAGTTGCGGTCGAGCAGCGCCCGCGCCCGCGCCTCGAGGTCCACGGCCTCAGCGCAGCAGCCGCGCCCGGCGGCGGAGGTTGCCGTTCGCCTCCAGCGCCTCGAAGCCCTCGAGCGCGCGGCCGGATCCGACCACGACGCAGGTGAGCGGCGAGTCGGCGAGGTGGGCCTCCATCCGCGTCTCCTCGCTCACCCGCTCGGGGAAGCCCTGCAGCAGCGAGCCGCCGCCGGCGAGCAGGATGCCGCGCTCGGCGACGTCGGCCGCCAGCTCGGGCGGCGTCTGCTCGAGCGTGTCCTTGATCGCGTCGACGATCGCCTGCAGCGGGTCGGCGAGCGCGCGGCGGATCTCCTCGCTGGTGAGGACGACGCTCTTCGGCAGGCCGGAGGGGAGGTGGCGGCCGCGGATCTCGTAGACGGCATCCAGGCCGTAGTCGCCGGCGGAGCCGATCGCGATCTTCACCGCCTCGGCGGTCGGCTGGCCGATCGCGATCTCGTGGACGGCGCGGACGTGGGCGACGATCGCGTCGTCGAGCGCGTACCCGCCGACCGGGATCGAGGTCGAGACGACGATGCCGCCGAGCGAGATGACGGCGACCTCCGTCGTGCCGCCGCCGACGTCGACGACCATGTGCCCGACGGGCTCCTCGATCGGCAGCCCGGCGCCGATCGCCGCCGCGAGCGGCTCCTCGATGAGATGGACGCGCCGCGCCCCGGCGGCGAGCGCCGCCTCCTGGACGGCGCGCTGCTCGACGGCGGTGATCCCCGACGGCGCGCACATGACCATCCGCGGCAGCGCCATCCGCCGGATCCCGACGCGGCGGATGAAGTAGCGGAGCATCTGCTCGGTCTGCTCGAAGTCGGCGATGACGCCCTGGCGGAGCGGGCGGATCGCGGCGATCGTCGCGGGCGTGCGGCCGAGCATCCGCTGTGCCTCAGCGCCGACGGCGAGCACCTCCCCGCTGGACTGGTCGACCGCGATGACCGACGGCTCGTGGACGACGATCCCCTCGCCGCGGACGTAGACGAGCGTGTTCGCGGTGCCGAGGTCGACGGCGATGTCGCGGCCGCCGAAGCCGGTCAGGGCGGAGAGCAGTCGCATGCGCCGCGGCTCAGCGCGTCCCGGCTCGCAGCGCGCTGGAGCGCTCCGCCACGGGCTGGAGGAAGTCGGGAAGCGGGCGCACGAGGCCGCGGCCGGTCTCGCGCTCCCACACCTGCTCGAGCTGGCTGAGGTGCTCGTCCATGACCTCGTCGATGCGGGCGAAGTCCGCCGAGCGGATCGCGTCGATCGTCCGCTCGTGGACGTCGATCACCCAGTCGGGGACGGTCGCCGCGTGGACCGCCATGTCGCGCGCGATCTCCAGCCGCCGGAAGAGCTGGCGCATGAGGGAGACGATCGTCGAGTTCCCCGTCGCGCGCGCGATGAGGAGGTGGAACTTCAGGTCGAGCTGGAGGAAGAGGTCCTCGTTGCGGAGGAAGTCCTTCGTCGCGGCGAGCTCGCGCTGGCGGTCGATCGTCGCGCGCATGCGCGCGAAGTCGGCCTCGGTGGCGTGGACGGCGGCGAGCTGCGCGACGCGCGGCTCCAGCAGCCGCCGCGCCTCGAGCACGCCGGAGACCTCGCTGACGCGCATCTCCCAGCCGGAGCGGAGCAGCTCGCGCGGGACGAGCTCGCTGCGGACGAAGATGCCGCCGCTCTGGCCGCGGCGGACCTCGAGCACGCCCGCCTCGGCGAGCATCTTCACGGCCTCGCGGACCGTCGGGCGGCTGATCCGCATCTGGGCGGCGAGGTCGCGCTCCGACGGCAGCCGGTCCCCGACCCCGAGGTCGCCCGAGCGGATCTTGTCCGCGATCTGCTCGACCGCCTCCTCGAACGTGCGGCGCGTGGCGACGGGCTCGAACAAGCGTTCCACGGCCGCACCGAGTCTACTTGCGCCTGGCCGCCTCCACGCGCTCGAGGGCCTGGCGCTCGGCGATCTCCAGCGGCGTCGAGGCGCCGTCGGCCGCCGCGGCGAGCGCCCGGTCGAGGCGCTCCATCGCGCGCTGGATGCAGCGCTCCACGCGCGCGGGGTCGTAGCCCTCCCAGTCGGCGGCGACGTGGATGAGGCCGCCGCAGTTGGCGAGGAAGTCGGGGACGAAGAGGATGCCGCGACGCTGGAGCCGGGCGGCGACCTCGCGGCTCGTCAGCGGGTTGTTCGCCGCGCCGGCGACGACCTTGCAGCGCAGCGCCTGCGCGAAGGCGTCGTCGATGAGGCCACCGGCGGCGCAGGGCGCGAGCACGTCGAGCTCGCGCGTCAGCACCGCCTCGGCCGAGGGCGCCGCCTCGCCGCCGTGCTCGGAGACGAAGCGCTCGACCCGCCCGGCGTCGAGGTCGCAGGCGACGACGCGCGCGCCGGCGGCGGCGAGCTTCGCCGCCAGCGCCGAGCCGACCTTGCCCAGCCCGACGATCCCCACGGTCCGCCCCTCCAGCGCGTCGCTGCCGGTCGCGTGGGCCAGGCCGCGGCGGATCGCGCGCAGGACGGTCTCCGCGGTGACGGGGGAGGGGTCCCCGGCGCCGCCGCCCGCGACCGAGCGGCCGACGACCCAGCGCGTCCGCGTCGCGAGGAAGTCCATGTCGTCGGTGGTCGTGCCGATGTCCTCGGCCGTGATGTAGGCGCCGCCGAGCTCGTTGATGACCTCGGCCGCCGCCGCCAGCCGCTCGCGCCGGAGGTCCTCACGGCCGTCGTCGATCATCACCGCCTTGCCGCCGCCGAGGTCGAGCCCGGCCGCCGACGCCTTGAGCGTCATCGTGCGCGCGAGCGCGAGGACGTCGTCGAGGGCGGCGCGCAGGCCGCCCGGGTAGGCGCGCAGGCGCATGCCGCCGAGCGCCGGGCCGAGCACCGTCGAGTGGACGGCGACGATCAGGCGCATCCCGGTGTCCGGATCCTGCCGGACGACCACCCGCTCGTGGTCGTCATCCGGGACGCTGTGCCTGACGGCGGAGACCTCCGAGGGCTGAGCAAGAATGGTCATGATGGATGACCATACCCCGCCGTCCGAGCGCGCACAACTGAGCATGTGTCCAGGTTTACCTCGGAAGTTTCAAGCGACAGACGGGTGGGGATGAAGGTAAACTGAATTTTCCATTGTCCGTCGAGGAGGAGTGATGGCGGCCCCGCCTGTCGTACGAGACCCGGCTCGAGAGCGCCATGACGGCGCCGATCACGTCGTCCCGCTGCGACGCGACGTCTCCCTCGACGATCGCTACCTGCTCGAGCGCGGGCGCATCTACCTCACCGGCGTACAGGCGATCGTCCGCCTCGCCCTCGACCAGCACCGCGCCGACCGCCGGCGCGGTTTGCATGTCGGGACCCTCATCTCCGGCTACCAGGGCTCGCCGCTCGGCGGCCTCGACATCGAGCTCCAGCGCCGGCGGGAGCTGCTCGACGAGCACCACGTCGTCCACGTCCCCGGGCTCAACGAGGAGCTCGGCGCCACCAGCGCGTGGGGGAGCCAGCTCGCCACGCTGTTGCCGGGCGCCCGCTACGACGGCGTGATCGGCATGTGGTACGGCAAGGCGCCGGGGCTCGACCGCGCGATGGACGCGCTGCGCCACGGCAACTTCGCCGGCGTCGCGCGCACCGGCGGGGCGCTCGCGATCGTCGGCGACGACCCCGCCTGCAAGTCCTCGACGATCCCGAGCGCCTCGGAGCTGCTGTTCCAGAGCCTCCACATGCCGGTCTTCTTCCCCGGCAACGTCCAGGAGGTGCTCGACCTCGGGCTCCACGCGATCGCCTGCTCGCGCGCGTCGGGACTGTGGAGCGGCTTCAAGATCGTCACCGACGTCGCCGACGCCGCGGGCACCGCCGAGGTCGCCCCCGGCCGGATCGAGCCGCGCCTGCCCGGCCTCGGCTACGAGCACGTCCCGGACGCGAACCTGCTCGCGCCCGCGTCATTGGAGATGGAGGCGACGCTGCTCGGCGCGCGGACCGAGCTCGCGCTCGCCTACGCGCGGGAGAACGACGTCAACTTCATCGAGGGCGCTCGCGACGCCTGGCTGGGGATCGTCGCGGCGGGCAAGCCCTACCACGACCTCCGCCAGGCGCTCGCCGACCTCGGGCTCGGCGAGCGCGAGCTCGAGCGCGCCGGCGTGCGGATCCTCCGCCTCGGGATGATCTGGCCGCTCGAGCCCGAGATCGTCCGCCGCTTCGCCGCCGGGCTCGAGGAGGTCCTCGTCGTCGAGGAGAAGCGGCCGTTCCTCGAGCCGCAGGTCAAGGACGTCCTCTACGGCGGGCCGGACACGCCCATCGTCGTCGGCAAGCGCGACGAGGCCGGGCAGGCGCTGCTGCCGGCGACCGGCGCCCTCGACGCCGACGCGATCGCGCGCGCGGTCGCGAGCCGCCTGCGCCGGCGCGTCCGGCTCGACTCCGTCGAGGCGCGGCTGGAGCGGATCGCCGCCGCCGAGCGCGGCCCGCGGACGCTGCCGATGGCGACCGCCGGCGCGCAGCGGATGCCGTTCTTCTGCTCCGGCTGCCCGCACAACAGCTCGACGCCGGCGCCGGACGGGACGCTCGTCGGCGCCGGGATCGGCTGCCACACGATGATCCTGCTCAACCCCGAGCGGCGCGGCCGCATCACCGGCATCACGCAGATGGGCGGCGAGGGCGCGCAGTGGATCGGGATGGCGCCGTTCACCGACGACGACCACTTCGTCCAGAACCTCGGCGACGGCACCTTCCACCACTCCGGCTCGCTCGCGATCCGCGCGGCGGTCGCCGCGGGCGTCAACGTCACCTACAAGCTCTTCTACAACGACGCGGTCGCGATGACCGGCGGCCAGGCGGTCGAGGGCGCGCTGTCGGTGCCGGACCTCACGCGCTGGCTCGAGCTCGAGGGCGTCCGGCGCGTCATCGTCACCACCGACGAGCCCGAGCGCTACCGCGGCGTCGAGCTCGCCTCGATCGCCGAGGTCCGCCCGCGCAGCGAGCTCATGGCCGCCCAGCGCGAGCTCGCGCGCGAGCCGGGCGTCACCGTCCTCATCCATGACCAGGGCTGCGCGGCCGAGCTGCGGCGCAAGCGCAAGCGGGGCAAGGCGCCGGACCCGCCCCAGCGGATCCACATCAACGAGCGCGTCTGCGAGGGCTGCGGCGACTGCGGCCGCAAGTCGAGCTGCCTCAGCGTCCTGCCGGTCGAGACCGAGTTCGGCCGCAAGACGCAGATCCACCAGTCCTCGTGCAACAAGGACTACTCCTGCCTGGAAGGCGACTGCCCGTCCTTCCTCACCATCGTGCCCGGGCAGGCGAGGGACCCGGGCGCTCGGGGTCGAGAGGTGCCGCGGCCACCGGCGGGGCTGCCTGCGCCGCGGCACCTCGTCGGCTCCGACGAGTTCACCATGCGCCTCATCGGCATCGGCGGGACCGGCGTCGTCACCGTCTCGCAGATCGTCGGCGTCGCCGCGCTCATCGACGGCCGCCACGTCGCCGGCCTCGACCAGACCGGCCTCAGCCAGAAGGGCGGGCCGGTGACCTCGGACGTGCGCATCTCCGCGCAGCCGATCGACGGCGCGGGGCGCACCTCGGCGGCCGGCGCCGACCTCTACCTCGCCTTCGACGTGCTCGGCGCCTCGGCGCCGAAGAACCTCGCCGTCTGCGACCCGGAGCGGACCGTCGCCGTCGTCTCGACGCACCGCACGCCCACGGGCAAGATGGTCGTCGACCCCGACGCGCGCTTCCCCGAGCTCACGGCCCAGCTCGAGGCGATCGACGCCCGCACGCGCCGCGACGTCAACGTCCACCTCGACGCCCAGGCGCTCGCCGAGCGGCTGTTCGGCGACCACATGCCGTCGAACCTGCTCGCCCTCGGCGCGGCGTGGCAGCGCGGCGCGCTCCCGCTCTCGCTCGAGGCGATCGAGCAGGCGATCCGCCTCAACGGCGCCGCGGTCGAGCAGAACCTCGCCGCCTTCCACTGGGGGCGGGCGGTCGTCGCCGACCCCGACGCCGTCGAGGCCGCCACGCGCGAGCCCGAGCCGCCCCGGCCCGAGCTGTCGGCGGCCGAGCGGGCGCTCGTCGACCGCGTCGGCGCCGCGCCGGGGAGCGAGCTGGAGCGGCTGCTGGAGATCCGCGTGCCGGACCTCGTCGCCTACCAGGACCGCGCCTACGCCGAGCGCTACGTCGACGTCGTCGCGCGGGTCGCCGCCGAGCGGCCGGAGCTCGCCGAGGCCGTGGCGCGCAACCTCCACAAGCTCATGGCCTACAAGGACGAGTACGAGGTCGCCCGCCTCCACCTCGACGCGTTCGAGCTCGCGCGCCTGCGCTCGGAGTTCGGCGAGGACGCGCAGGTGTGGTTCAACCTCCACCCGCCGCTGCTGCGGGCGCTCGGGCTGGACCGCAAGCTCAAGCTCGGGCGCTGGTTCGTCCCGGCGTTCCGGACGCTGCGGGCGATGAAGCGGCTGCGCGGCACCCCGCTCGACCCGTTCGGCCGCACCGAGGTCCGCCGCGTCGAGCGCGAGCTCATCGGCGAGTACCTCGGCCACGTCGAGGCCGCGCTCGCCGCGCCCCCCGGCTCGGAGGCCGCGCTCGAGCTGTGCGAGCTACCCGACATGGTCCGCGGCTACGAGCAGATCAAGCTCGCCAGCGTCCGCCGCTTCCGCGCCCGCGCCGCCGAGCTGCTCGCGCAGCTCGAGCGCGCCGAGCCCGCCGCCGTCGCCGACGGGCGCTAGTCGAGCAGCTCGAGCACGCGCTCGACCGGCCGCGCGAGCACGGCGCGGTCGCCGCGCACCACGACCGGGCGCTGGAGGAGCTGCGGGTGCTCGGCCATGAGCGCGATGAGCTCGTCGTCGGAGACGTCGCGCTCGCCGAGGCCGAGCTCCTTGTAGACGGGCTCGCGCGTGCGGAGCAGCTCGCGCGGCCCGACGCCGGCCTTGCGCACGAGCTCGCGGATCTCGTCCTCGGTGAGCCCGGTGACGTGGTAGTCGATCCGCTCGGCGTCGATGCCGCGCTCGGCGAGCAGGGCGTTGAGCTTGCGGCAGGTCGTGCAGGTGGGCTTCTCGTAGATCGTCAGCTCGGCCATCGCCGGGGACGCTAGCTCAGCCGACCTCGGCGAGCGCGCTCCCCAGCTCCGCGCGTGAGTGGATGCCGAGCTTCATGTAGACGCGGCCGAGGTGGTTCTCGACCGTCTTCGCGGTCACGAACAGCGCCTGGGCGATCTCGCGGTTGGAGAGCCCCTCGGCGGCGAGGTCCGCGACGCGCCGCTCGCTCGCGGTCAGCGACTCGACGCCGCTGAAGGCGAGCCGCCGCGGCTTCGCGCCCGCGGCGCGCAGGTCGTCGTGCGCGCGCCGCGCGAGCGCCGTCGCGCCGCAGCGGCGGGCGAGGTCGAGGCCGCGCTGGAGCAGCTCCCGCGCCTCGGCGCGCCGGCCGTGGCGGCGGCGGATGCGCCCGGCGTCGACGAACGCGCGGGCGAGCTCGAGCTTCGCGCCCGAGCGCTCGAGCGTCCCGACCGCCTCGTCGGCGAGCGCGATCGCGTCGGGGCCGCCCTCGACGAGCGCGCGGACGCGCAGCGCCTGGCCGACCGCGCGCGGCGTGCCCCACCCGCGTGCGAGCTCGACCGCCTCGGCGGCGCGGTCGATCGCCGCCTGCTCGTCCCCGAGCGCGGCGTGGGCGAGCGCCGCGAGCGGGCGCCAGGCGGGCAGCGGCACGCCGTCGTCGGCGGGGGCGAGCGCGCGGGCGTCGGCGAGCGCGTCGGCGGGGCGGCCCTGCGCGAGCCGCAGCGCCGCGCGGGCCTCGAGCACCGACGCGAACGGCCCGACGGGCGCGAGCTCGCCGGCAAGCCCGCGTCCGGTCAGCAGCGCGTCTGCCTCCTCGAGCTCGCCGCGCTCGACGAGCGCCTCGACGAGGAAGGCGACGGCGAGCGGGGCGGTGAGCGCGTGGTCGGCGGCCTCGAGCGCGCCGCGCGCCTCCGCCTCGGCGGCCGGCACGTCGCCGCGGCGGAGCGCGTGCAGCGCGCGCGCCGTCGAGACGCCCGCGTAGCCGGTCGCCGAGCCGCGCCGGCGCGCGTTCGCGATCGCGTCATCGAGCACGCCCGCGGCGCGCTCCAGCTCGTCGGTGTAGAGGAGGACGTAGGCGGCCTGGTGGAAGGCGCCGCCCTCGACGCCCGCGGGGCCGTTGAGGAGCGCGCCGTTGCGCAGCGCGCGCCAGGCGAGGTCCGCGGCGATTGCGGCGGGGCTGCCTTCGAAGCAGGCGAGCCAGGCGAGCCCCGCGAGCGTCTGGCACTCGGCCGCGCTCTCGCCCGCGATCTCGGCGGCGCGGTCGAGCCGGCGCTCGATCGCCTCGACCGGGACCGAGTAGAGCGTCGCGACGGTGACCATGTCGGCCTCGAAGGCGGCGGCGACCTCGGCGTCGCGGGGGCGGAGCCGCTCGACCGCGGCCGCCATCTGCTCGATGCAGACCGCCGCCCCCTCGGTGGCGAGCAGCCCGCGGGCGAGGTCGAGCGCGCGGGCGGCCTCGGTGTGCGGGTCGCACGGGGCCTCGAGGCTCTCGGCGAGGTGGCCGCAGGCGTCGGCGAACGCGCCGGCGAGCAGCTCCGCGTGGCCGAGCTCGGCGAGGACGTCGTGGCGCTCGTCCGGCGGCGGCGGCTCGGCGAGCGCGCGCGCCAGCAGCTCGACCGCCGACGCCGAGGCGCCCTGGGCGATCGCCTCGCGCGCGGCGGCGCGCAGGGCGGCGCAGGCCCAGGCGTTGCCCCCCGGCGGGGCGTAGAGGAGGTGCTGGGCGACGCGGCCGGCGGCCATCCCGCGCTCGTGCAGCAGGCGCGCGGCCTGCTCGTGGACGAGCCGGCACTCGGCGGCGGGCATGTCGTCGGCGACGGCCGTGCGCACGATCGGATGGGCGAACTCGAGCGTCCCGTCCGGGGCGAGGATGTGGATGCGCGCGAGCGCGTCGACGGCCTCGCGCGCGCTGCCGAGGTCGATGCCGGCGATCTGCGCGGCGTCGTCGAGGCGGGCGTCGTGGCCGAGCAGCGCGATCACCTCGGCGAGGCGGGCGGCGGCGGGCGGCAGCGCCCCCAGCCGGAGGAGGATCGAGCGCGCGACGGTCGGCGGGGCGAGCGCGGCGACCTCGGCCGCCGCCGCGGCGGTCGGCGCGCGCCCGTCCGCGGCGAGCGCGTGGATGAGCTCGCCCGCGAAGAACGGGTTGCCGCCGGTCGCCGCGTGGCAGGCCGCGACGAAGGCGACGTCGGCGTCGCCGAGCCGCGCGGCCACGAGCCGCCCGACCCCGTCCGCGCTCAGCGCCGCCGGGACGATCCGGTCCTCGCCGGCGGCGAGCGCGAGCGCCGCGAGCAGCTCGGCGTTGGGGTCGGCGGGCACCGGCCTGGCCGCGAGGACGAGCAACACCCCGAGCCCCTCGAGGCGGCGCGCGAGGTAGTGCGCGAAGGCGAGCGACGGCTCGTCGCACCAGTGCGCGTCGTCGATGCAGACGACGAGGGGGCAGCCCTCGGCGAGGTTCGCCGTCAGCCAGTAGAGGCCGTGGAGGACCCCGCTGCCCTCGTCCGGCATCGCCTCCAGCGGCTGCGACAGCACGGCGGGCGCGGCGAGCCCCGCGGCGCCGGCGAGCAGCTCGGCACGCTCCGCCTCGGACGCGCGCACGAGCAGCGGCTCGAAGAGCTGCCGCACGACGCCGTGCGCGTGGCGGCGCTCGAACTCGCCGCCGACGGCGCGCAGGACGCGCGCGCCCGCGTCCTCGCCGGCGCGGGCGGCGGCCGCCACGAGCTCGGTCTTGCCGATCCCCGCCGGCCCCTCGATGAAGACGACGGCGCCGTCGCCATCGAGCGCGCGGGCGAGCGCCGAGTCGATCCGGGCAAGGTCGGACTCGCGCTCGATCAGCTCCCGCGGCTGCATGCGCGGGAGCGAGCGTAACGCAGGGCGGGGCGGGCGGGTACCCGTGACCCGCCCGCCCCGGATGCCCGGATCGGTGAGGCGGCTAGCCGTTCGTCACCGAGAGCGTCTCGACCCGGATCGCGCTGACCCTGGCGTCCGACACGGTGAGGGCGCCGCCCGCCTCGAAGCAGAGCAGGTTGACCGTGCCCTGCTCGGTGAGGTCGATCGCGGCGTTGAGCGCGACCGTGTCGGCGCTGTTCGCGGTCTCGGGATCGTACGCGGCGTCGTCGAGATCCGTGAGCGTCTCCTGGTGGCGCAGGACGCACGACACCGGGGCGGTGCCGGCCGACTCCAGCGTCGCCTTCCCCCACAGCACGTACTTGCCGGCCGGGAGGGCGATGCCGCCGATCAGGCGCGTCCCCGCGCCGGCGACGGTGTGCGTGTCCTTCTGGAAGAGCCAGCCGTCGCTCGGCCCGCGATCGCCCTTGTCGCCCTTGTCACCCTTGTCGCCCTTCGGCCCCTGGGGACCCTGCGGGCCCGCCGGGCCCTGCTGGCCCTTCAGGGCGTTGCGCGCCGCGGTCGAGATGTCGACCAGCCCGATCGTCCGGTTGCGGATGTCACGCGAGGTGACCGAGTTGTTCCGGATGTCGGCCGAGGTGACCGAGTTGTTCTTGATCTGCTTGCTCGTGATGAGGCTCGCCGCGGTCGCGCTGCCGGTGACGGCGAGGGCGAGGGCGATGAGCGCCACGAGCATCGACGGACTGCGGAAGTGCGCCGCGATCCGCTTCAGCATGTTCGTTCCTCCTGTGACGGGGACGGGTGCTCCGCGGGCCCCGCGAGCATCCGCTCGAGTGCCGCCGCCAGGCCGATCCAGCCGACGAACTCGTGGCTCGTCTCGCCTGCCGTCAGGCGGCCGCTGACCGGCTCCGACGTCGGGTCGATCTCGAGGCGGCACTCTCGCCGCGGGTCCGGCATGGCGCCAGGCTCGCCGAGCCCCGCCCCCGGCCGCATGAGGGACGGTCCCTCATCTTTTTCGCCGAACGTGCGTGGGGGGACGGGCGCCGCGCGGGCGCGGGGGCAGGCGCAGGTGGCGCCCCGCACCGGCCCGAGTGCTTCAATCGCCGGTGTGGAGTCCCTGCGCGGCCACTACCTCATCGCGGCGCCCGGGCTGCTCGACCCGAACTTCGCCCGCACCGTCGTGCTCGTGGCCGAGCACACCGAGGAGGGGGCGATGGGGCTGATCCTCAACCGCGCCTCCGACGTCACCGTCGCCGAGGCCGTGCCCGACCTCGCCCACCTCGCCGGCGACGACGTCGTCCACCTCGGCGGCCCGGTCGCCCCCGACGCGGTCGTCGTGCTCGCCGACTACGACGACCCCGCCGACGCCGGCCTGCTCGTCTGCGGCAGCCTCGGGCTGCCGGGCGCGGACGCGAAGCTCGAGGAGCTCGGCTCGAGCGTCCGCCGCGTGCGCGTCTTCGCCGGGCACGCGGGCTGGGCGCCCGGCCAGCTCGAGGGCGAGCTCGAGCGCGAGGACTGGATCGTCGAGCCGGCCGTCCCCGAGGAGATCTTCACGGAGGACCCGGACCACCTCTGGTCGACGGTGCTCGCCCGCAAGGGCGGCCAGTACGCGCTGCTCGCGCGGATGCCGCTCGACCCGTCGCTCAACTGAGAACGTCCAGCGATGGCCCCTATAGGGGCCACCCACGGACGTTCTCGTGTCTGGCGGGGGCCACCCATGGACGTTCTCGTGTCTGGCGGGGGCCACCCATGGACGTTCTCGTGTCTAGCGCTCGAGCACCTCGAACGCGATCCCGGCGCGGCGCAGGCGCTCGATGAGCGCGTCGCCCATCGCGACCGCGGTCGTGAGCTGGCCGGCGCGCTCGGGCAGCTCGTCGTGGGCGAGACAGAGGGCCGACTCGGCGAGCATCTTCGCCGTCTCGCCGTAGCCCGGGTCGCCGCCGGAGACCTTCGCCACCACGCGCTGCCCGCCGCCGCGGCCGTGGAAGCGGACCTCGAACCACGCCGCCGCGCGCTGGGCCTCGGTCGGGCCCTCGCCGGGGTTGCGGAAGCGCAGCAGCCGCCGGCGCAGCGGCGGGATCTGCGCCGCCGCGACGAGGCCGAGCATCGCCGCCGCCCCGCCGATCGCCACCGGCAGGCGGCGGATCGCGACCCAGTGGCCGTAGGAGAAGTCCGGGCCGTAGCGGTCGAGCGCGCGCGCCGAGCGGAGCACGATCTGCGGGTCGATCGTCGGCAGCGGCAGCGCCCAGGCGCCCACCACCTCGCTGCGGTGCGGCGCGCCCTTGACCCCGCGCACGCGCCGCCCGGCCGGCCGCGGCTCGACCTTCCGCCGCTGGGCGGCGACGCGCGCCATCTGCCGCACCCGCGCGAACGCGCCGATCGCAGAGTGGAAGGTCCCGCCGGAGAAGGTCCCGGTGGCGCGGACGTAGGCGTCGACGCGCAGCGGCACCCCTTCCGGGAGCTGCTCGACGCAGAAGAGCGCGCCGAGGTCGTGCGGGATCGAGTCGAAGCCGCAGGCGTGGACGATCCGCGCCCCCGTCTCCACCGCGCGCGCGTGGTGGCGGAGGTACATGAGGTCGACGAACTCGGGCTCGCCGGTGAGGTCGACGTAGTCGGTCCCCGCCTCCGCGCAGGCGGCGACGAGCGGCTCGCCGTACTTGATGTACGGGCCGACGGTCGTCGCCACGACGCGCGTCGCCTCGGCGACCTCGCGCAGCGAGGCGGGGTCGCCCGCGTCGGCGTGGAGCAGCGGCAGCTCCCCGCACGCCGGGCTGATCGCCGCCAGCCGCTCGCGCAGCGCCTCGAGCTTCGCGCGGTTGCGCCCGGCGAGCGCCCAGCGGGTCTCGGCCGGCGCGTTGCGGGCGAGGTACTCGGCGGTCAGGCCGCCGGTGAAGCCGGTGCCCCCGAAGAGGACGACGTCGTAGGGACGCTCGGCGCTCACTTCCGCTCTCCCTCCTTTCGCCGCGCACGCCGGAAGTCGGGGTCGCGTTTCTCCGCGAAGGCGGCGATCCCCTCGCGCGCCTCGTCGGTCTCGACGAAGAGGTCGAGCCCGGAGAAGGCGAGCTGCCCGACCCCGGCGATGTGCTCGGTGTCGGCGTTGAACGACTGCTTGAGGAAGCGCAGGGCGGTCGGCGACAGCCGCAGCACGTCGTCGGCGCAGCGGCGGACCGCCGCGCGCAGCTCCGAGGCGGGGACGACCTCGTTCACGAGCCCCCAGCGCTCGGCCGTGTGCGCGTCGTACTGTCGGCAGCGGAACCAGATCTCGCGCGCCCGCTTCTCCCCGACGACGCGCGCGAGGTAGGCGCTGCCGTAGCCGGCGTCGAAGGAGCCGACGCGCGGCCCGACCTGCCCGAAGATCGCGGTGTCGGCGGCGATCGTCATGTCGCAGAGGACATGGAGGACGTGGCCGCCGCCGATCGCGTAGCCGTTGACCGCGGCGATGACCGGCTTGGGGATGTCGCGGATGACGCGGTGGAGGTTCTCGACCTCGAACAGGCCGGACTCCGACGGCCCGTAGTCGCCGGTCTCGGCCCGCTGCTTCTGGTCGCCGCCGGTGCAGAAGGCGCGGTCGCCGGCGCCGGTGAGGGCGACGACGCCGACCTCGGGGTCGGCCCAGGCGCGCTTGAAGAGGTGGATCAGCTCGTCGACGGTCCGGGCGCGGAAGGCGTTGAGCCGCTCGGGCCGGTTGATCGTGATCCAGGCGAGGCCGTCCTCGACCTCGTAGGTGGTGTCGGTGAGCTCCATGCGCCTCCTCCTCAGGCCATCGTGAGGCCGCCGCTGACCGAGAGCGTCTGCCCGGTCACGTACGCGGCCGCGTCCGAGGCGAGGTAGCTGACGGCGCCCGCGACGTCCTCGGGGCGGCCGAGGCGGCGCATCGGCACCGCGCGCACGAGCGCCTCCGCCCAGCGCTCGCCCCCGCCCTCGGCCATCCGGCGCAGCATCGGCGTGTCGGTCGGGCCGGGGCAGACGGCGTTCGCGGTCACCCCCTTCCGCGCGACCTCGCGCGCGAGCGTCTTCGTGAACGCGACGACCGCGCCCTTCGCGCCGGCGTAGACGGCCTCGCCGGCGGAGCCGACGCGCGCGGCGTCGGAGGCGATGTTGACGACGCGCCCGAAGCCGCGCTCGGCCATCCCGGGTACGACGGCGCGGCAGGTGCGCAGGACGCCCATGAAGTTGATGTCGACGACGCGCCGCCAGAACGGCTCGTCGGTGTCGAGGAACGGCCGTAGCTCGTCCCAGCCGGCGGCGTTGACGAGCACGCCGACGGGACCGAGCTCGCGCTCGACCGCCTCGACCGCGGCCGTCACCGCGGCGCCGTCGCTGACGTCGAGGGCGACGCCGGCGGCGGGCCCCTCCAGCTCGGCGGCGACCTCGCGGCAGCGTGTCTCGTCGAGGTCGCAGACGGCGACCGCCAGCCCGTCGCGGGCGAGCGCCGCCGCGATCGCGCGGCCGATGCCTCCGGTCGCCCCGGTTACCAGCGCGACGCGCTGCTCTCCCTCGCCCATGCGGGCGGCGAGACTACCTGACGGCCGCGCTCGGGCGGGCGCCCGCCGCGGCGCGCGGCGGTGGCGCCGGCGTCCGGCGGCGGCGCGTCAGCGCGCGCGCTGCTTCCGCGGGCGGTTCTGCGGTGGGTACTTCTCGCGCTCGGCCTTCGTCATCTTGCGGATGACGAGGGAGCCGTTCTCGACCTGCTCCCTGATGGCCGCGAGCTTCGCCTCTCGCTGCGCCTGCTGGCGCTCCTGGACGGTCCGCGGGCGGCCCGTCTTGCCTTCTTCGGCCATCGTCCAAGGATAGTGGGCGCGTCCGGCAGCCCTTCCGGGGCGCCATTCAGGCCGGCCACCAGAGCGTCCGCGCCGGCACCAGGCGCAGGAACGGCCCCTCCGGCGGGCGCTCGCGGTAGGGCGGGTACTTCTGCGCGAGCGCGGCGGTCGCGACGCCGTCGGGGTCCGTGTCGAGCACCTCGGCCTCGCCGAGCACCTGGACCCAGGCGAGGTCCTCCCACTCGTCGTCGTAGCGGTCGACGCAGAGGCAGGCGGCGGGGCGCTCGCGCAGCCAGCGGACGCGGGCGAGCTCGTGCGGCGCCACGCGCTTGGGCTTGTCGTCGACCGCCGTCCAGAGCACGCTTTGGTGGAGCGCGTAGGTCACCGGCAGGACGCGCGGGGCGCCCCGGTCGTCGGTCAGCCCGAGCCGGCCGACGCGCGCGACCCGCAGGAGCTCGAGCCCCCACGCGGGCAGCTCGTCGAGCGGTGCCGCGGGCATGCGCCCAGCCTACGCCCCGGCGGGGGCCGCGTGGGGCGTCGGCGTCCTCACGGGCCGGGGGCGGGCCGCGGCCGTAGGATGCGGCCGCGGTGGCGGCGGTGACCATCGACGAGATCGCGATCGCGGACGCGCCCAAGACGTGGGCCGCGCTCGGCTTCGCCGTCGACGGCGACGAGCTCCGCCTCGGGACGGTCCGCCTCCGCCTCGCCGGGCGCGACGCCGGCCGCGGCATCCTCGGCTGGTCGCTGCGCGGCATCGGCTCGGCCGAGCTCGACGGCCTGCCGACGACGCGCTCGGACCGCCCGCCCGCCGAGCGCGCGCCCGCCCACCCGAACGGGATCGACCGCATCGACCACGTCGTCGCCTTCTCGCCCGACCTCGACCGCACGGTCGCCGCGCTCCAGGCGGCCGGGCTCGACCTGCGCCGGATCCGCGAGGAGCCGACGCCCGCCGGGGCGCCGCGGCAGGCGTTCTTCCGCCTCGGCGAGGAGATCCTCGAGGTCATCCAGATGCCCGAGGTCGAGGACCCAAGCGCGCCGGCGCGGCTGTGGGGGCTCGCGCTCGTCGCCTGGGACCTCGACGCGACGGCGCGCCGGCTCGGCGAGCGCGCCTCCCCGGTCCGCGACGCGGTCCAGCCCGGCCGGCGGATCCTCACGCTCCGCCGCTCCGCCGGCCTCGCGATCCGGGTCGCGGTCATGTCCCCCTGAGGGGGCGCGTGGCGCGTCCCCCGCGGCCCTGGTCACCGGCCCAGCGGAGGTGACGGAGTGTCGGGGTCGTGGTCTACGATGGCGCGCCTCATGGCCCACACCCCCCGCCTCGCGCGCCGTCGCCGCGCGCCCAGACTCGCCCTGTCCCTCGTGACCGGCGCGGCGTTCGCGCTCGCCGCGGCCCCCGCGTCCGCCGAGCCGCCCGGCGGCTACGACGCCGCGGCCTGGAAGGCCTTCCATCGCGGCCTCGCCCGCGCGTCCACGCCCGCCAAGCTCCCCCTGAGCGCCGAGCGCCCGCTGCGCGTCTCGATCGCCCGCGTCGCCAGCGAGCGGCGCGCGCTGGCGGCGACGACGACGCCGGCCCGGGTCCTCGTCGCCGCGCGCACCCACGCCGACGTGCCCGGCCTCGTCCGCGACCTGCGCGCCCACGGCAGCGACCTCCAGGTGTACGAGCGCATCGGCGTCATCGCCTTCACCGCGCGCTCGCCCGCCGCGCTCGTGGCGGCGTTCGCCGGCGATACCCGCGTCGCCGCGATCGAGCGCAACCACGTCCGGCGTCCGGCGGCCGACCCGGCCGACGCGACCGACCCGAGCACCGGCGTGGCGTACGGCTGGGCGTTCAGCGCCGTCCGCGCCGGGGAGGCGCTCGCCCAGCTCGGCGGCGGCACGAACCGGGTCATCGCCGTCATCGACACCGGCGTCGACGTCACCCACCCCGACCTCGCCGGGCAGATCGCGAGCACCTACAACTCCTCCGAGGACACCACCGACGCGAGCGACGGCGACGGCCACGGCACCTTCGTCACCGGCCTCATCGCGATGGTCAACGACAACGACCTCGGCGGCCGCGGGGTCGCCGGCCGGACGAAGGTCATCGGCATCCGCGCCGACGACGGCGAGGGCAGCTTCTCGACCGAGAGCCTCCTCGCCGCCGGCGAGTTCGCGATCGAGCAGAAGGCGAACATCATCAACCTCAGCCTCGGCGGCACGGACATGACCGAGAGCGAGGCGCGCCAGCTCGAGGACGCCTACCTCAGCGACGTCCTGCCCGTCGCCGCGGCCGGCAACGAGCGCGAGGAGGGCAACCCGATCGAGTACCCGGCCGCCGCGCTCGGCGGCTACCGGGGCGAGGCCGGCATCGGCCTGTCGGTCGGCGCGACGCGGCCGAACGGCCAGCCCGCCTCCTTCTCGAACTCCAACGACTACGTCTCGGTCGCCGCGCCGGGCGCGGGCGTCCGCGGCTGCGACGACGGCGTCTTCTCGACCGTGCCCGGCAACCAGGCCGGGATGTGGGACGCAGCCGAGGAATGCGCGCCGCTGTTCGTCGCCGGCGTCTTCGGCCTCGGCCGCTACGGCTACAGCGAGGGGACGAGCTTCGCCACGCCGATCGTCTCCGGCGTCGCGGCGCTCGCCTGGCAGGCCGAGCCGCGCCTGCAGTCCGAGCAGGTCGCCCACGTGCTCATGCGGTCGGCCAAGCAGACCTACGGCAAGAAGCGCTGGAACCAGCGCACCGGGACCGGCGTCGTCGACGCGCTCGCCGCGATCCAGGAGGCGCGCCGCTACGACATCCTCGCGCCGCGCTTCCGGGTGAGCGCGCGGCGCGCGGGCGGCGGCCGCTGGCGCGTGCGCGTCTTCGCCGGCAAGGACCGCGTCCACCGCGGCGACCGGAAGGCCGGCGGGGTCCGCTACTCGCTCATCGAGAGCTACCGAGACAACGACCGCTACCTCGTCGACGGGTCGCGGCGGGCGATCTCGCGCGTCATCAAGCGCCGCAGCGGCCGTACCTACTGGGGCGCCGCCTGCGACGCGAACGGCAACTGCGACTTCAAGCGCCTGCGCCTGCGCTGACGCGGGCGTCCGCCCGCGCCGGCGCGGGCCGGCGGGTGGCGGTGGTGGCTGGCGCGCCGCCACCGCCACCTGCTACCGTCGTCGTACAGGGCCGCGTGCGGGAACCTCCGCATTCGGCGAAAGCAGTGCAGGCGTTTGCAGGTTGGGTGCCGTAACTCGGACGTCCTCCGCCTACGCAGCACACGAGCCGTGGAGGACACGCTCATGCCGGAAGGCACCGTGAAGTGGTTCAGCGACGACAAGGGCTTCGGCTTCATCACGCCGGATGACGGCGGCCAGGACCTGTTCGTCCACCACAGCGGGATCGTCGCCGAGGGCTATCGCTCGCTCGCCGAGGGCGCGCGGGTGTCGTACGAGTCCGAGGCCGGGCCGAAGGGCCCGAAGGCGGTCAACGTCCAGACCATCTAGGTCCGCGCCGCCACCCGCTTCCTGCAAGCGCCGCCCGTCGCCTCCGGCACGGGCGGCGTTTGCGCGTTCCGGGGCCGGAACGGTTCGGCCTTGAGCGCGCGCCGCGGCGCTGCGAGGATGCGCGGCCGTGGCAGGCAGGGGACTCCTCGCGATCGTGCTCGCCGCGTGCGGGCTGCCGCTCGGCGCGTCGCCGGCGGCGGCGCTCGTCCCGGCGATCCCGATTCCCGCCCTCCCGCCCGCTCCGGGCCCGGCGGCGATCGGCGGGCCCGCCGAGCCGCGGCCGCTGGAGGTGCGCGCGGTGCCCGAGCACCCGTTCATGGCCGGCGGCGAGCGGAGCAACCTCCACGTCGACGCCTGGCAGACGGACGTCCACCTCAACCCCGGCCCGCTCGGCCGCGACACGCGCGTCCGCTCGACGCTGCTCGAGGGCGTCTGCGCGTCGGTGACGTTCGACTCACGCGGGCGGATCGTGACGATCTGCGTCGGGCTCGAGGGGCCGAAGCTCGTCCGCCTCGACCCGAAGACGCTCGAGCTGCTCGGCTTCTTCCCGCTGCCGCCGCGGATCCCGACGTCGCTGTCGATCTTCAACGACTTCGCCGGGGGCGGCTACTTCTACCTCGACGAGCGCGACCGGGCGATCATCCCGACGACGACCCGCGCGATCTGGGTCGTCGCCGCCAGCGGCGACGGCTTCCGGCTCGAGCGCGTCTACGACCTCCGCCGCCACGTCCGCTTCGGCGACAAGATCATCTCGGCGCTTCCCGACTGGTCCGGGCGGATCTGGTTCGCCTCGACGAAGGGCGTCGTCGGCTGGGTCGAGCCCGGCAGCGGCGAGGTCCGCGCGCTCCACACCGGCGAGGAGATCGCGAATTCCTTCGCCGTCGACGAGGACGGCGGCGTCTACATCGTCACCGCCCGCGCGCTCTACCGCTTCACCGCCGGGCCGGCGGGCCCGCAGGTCGACTGGGCGTACGCCTACGAGAACTCGGGGATCGCCAAGCCCGGGCAGGTCCACGCCGGCTCGGGCACGACGCCGACGGTGATGAGCGAGGAGCACGTCGCGATCACCGACAACGCCGACCCGATGAACGTCGTCGTGCTCCGGCGCGAGGACGGCGGCGAGGTCTGCAAGGTGCCGGTGTTCGAGCAGGGGGCGAGCGCGACCGACCAGTCGCTCATCGCGACCGAGGATGCGCTGATCGCCGAGAACAACTACGGCTACACCGGGCCGACCGCCGTCATGTTCGGCGCCACCACGAGGCCCGGCCTCGCCCGCGTCGACCTCGACACCTGCAGCGTCCGCTGGACGAGCGACGAGATCGCCCCGAGCGTCGTGCCGAAGCTCTCGGCGGCGACCGGCCTCGTCTACACGTACACGAAGCCGGGCGGCATCTGGCAGGACCCGTGGTACCTCACGGCGATCGACTTCGAGACCGGCGAGACCGTCTTCAAGCGCCGCGCCGGCAGCGGCCTCGGGTTCAACAACAACTACGCGCCGGTCACGCTCGGCCCCGACGGCAGCGCCTACGTCGGCGTGCTCGGCGGGCTGGTGCGGCTGGCGGACGGCGGGTAGCCCACAGCGAGAACGTCCCTCAGTGGCCCCTATAGGGGCGAGCGCGGGACGTTCGTCCGTCGCGCCCCGGCGCGGACGGCTTCGAGGATCGCGTCGAGCGACGGGTGGTCGCCCGCGTGCTCGTCGTAGTGGGCGAGCAGCACCCGCCCGTCGGGGCCGACGACGAACGTCGCGCCGAGCTGGGCGGTGTCGCCCTTCGGGACGCCCGGGAGATGGCCCTTCCTGATCGCGCGCGCGTAGTGGGAGATCGTCCGCGGGCCGATGTACCGGGCAACGCCGCCGCGCTCCACCCCCGCCGCGCGGTAGGCGCGGCGCTCGGGGTCGCCGAAGCAGTCGAGCGCGACCCCGCGCCGGCGGCAGAAGTTCCGCGTCGGCTGGGCGCGGTACTGGAAGACGGCCACGACGTCGCCGCCCGCCTCGCGGATCAGGTCCCGGGCCCCATCCAACTGGACGAGGTGCTCGCGGCAGAGCGGTCAGCCGAAGTGGCGCATGAAGGCGATGACGAGCGGACCCCGCTCCCAGCGCGCCTTCAGCTCCACCGGCCCGTCCACGCTCTCGACGACGAGCTCGGGAAAGGTGTCGCCCGACCTGAGGGTGGCCATCGAACGGGACCCTAGCGTTCGCCGCGGCGTCCCGGTACGGTTGGCCCTGCGATGCGGAGAGGGAGGAGCGCAACGGCGCTGGCCGTGGCCGCGATCGCCCTGGCGTTCGCGACACCTGCTCGCAGCGAGCCGATCGAGCTGGGTCACATCCCCGAGTGCGTCGAGCTGCTGCCGGCGGCGATCGCCGTGCCGCCGGGCGAGCCGGCGACGCTGCGGGTGCGCGTGCTGCTCGACGGCGTCTCGCAGGCGCAGGGGGAGGAGGTCTTCCAGCTCGTCCAGCGCTCGTACGCGCCGCTCAACGTGACCGTCGTGCCGGCCTTCGAGGCGGTGAGCTTCAGCGGCGACGACGCGGAGGCGCTCAACGCGCAGGCGAAGGCCCGCTTCGGCGGGGTGCGGCCGGGCGACGCCGACGTCGTCTACACGCTCACCTCGAAGAACATCGTCGCCGCGGGCAGCGACGCGGTTGCCGGGCTCGCCGACTGCATCGGTGGCGTGGCGTTCCCGGCGCGCGCGTTCGCCGTCGGCGAGGTGCTCGACCCCGACCGGACGCAGCTCGGCGAGCTCCTCATCGCCGACCACCTCACCGCGAAGGTCGCCGCGCACGAGATCGGCCACCTCCTCGGCGCCCAGCACCATTACGCCAACTGCATCGAGGGCCTGCTGAGCGAGCTGGGCTCCGAGCTCTCGCCCTGCACGCTCATGTTCAACGCGGTCGACCTCACGTCGTTCCCGTTCTCGATCGTCAACAGCCTCGTGGTGCGCGGGCACGTCGAGGCGTACGCGGGGTAGGGACCGACCGGCGGCCCGGCCGGGCTCGCCCCGGCCGACAGCGCTCGGTTCTCCGTCTCATGCACGGTCGATCGAGCGCTGCCGTTCGGTGGCACCGGCCGCTGCAACCGGCAATGCTCGCTTTTCCGTCTTATGAACGGAAGATCGAGCGCTGCCGTCGGTGAGGGAGGAGCGCCCGGAGCTCCGGGAGCATCCGCCCGGGCGCCTCGACGACGTCGCGCGGCGTGTAGCGGCGGAAGTCGTCGCCGCGGGCGTAGGCCTCCCGCTCCCGCTCGCGATCCCGCTCCCACGCGTGCCGGCTCTGGTGGAAGCGGTAGGAGTCGATCTCGACCGTCAGGCGGTGCTCCGGCCAGCGGCAGTCGACGTAGTACGAGCCGACGCGGCGGTTCGTCTGCGGCAGCGGCAGGCCCGCCTCCCGCAGCAGGTCGAGGAAGCGCCGCTCGAGGGCGCTGAGGGTGATCTCGCTGTCGCCGTGGATCACCCGCCGCAGCCGCCCCGCTCCCGGGGCGTTCGGCCGGCGAGCGAGCACGGCCTCGACGTCCTCCGGGGTCACGCCGTAGCGGACGAACGCCTCGTGGCAGGCGCGGGCGAGCTCCGCGTCGCCGAGCTCCGCCGCGCAGTCGACGAGCGTCCGGGCCGGCGTGGTCACCGGGATGCCGCGGACCCACGTCCGCTCGATGTGCCGGGAGCGCCGCGTCTTGATCCCCTTGATCCGGTGGTAGGTCGGCGCGGTGACCTCCGGTCGTTGCGGCGGCGTCGTGACGAGACCGAGGAGGTGGGCCGCCGACAGCCCGCTGAGGACGGCGCCGTGACCGCAGGCCTTCACCGCTGCCATCGCGTGCGCCTCCACGCTGGGGGCGCGGTGGCCGACGCGGTAGACGCCCGGGTAGACGGGGATGAGCAGGCCCTTCCGCACCCGCAGGTCGATCTGCTCCCTGGTGAGCCCGGCCGCCAGCAGCTCCTTGCGGGTCACCACGCCGTGCCGGCGCGTCGCCAGCCGCTCGATGATCCGCTCGACGGTGCTCGCTGCCCCGGCCATCGCCTGGGGAAGGGGCGCTGCCGGGCCCTTTCGCCCCCCTGACGGCGGTGCTCGATCGACCGTCCATGAGACGGAAAACCGAGCACTGCCCGTGGGTGGCGTCCGGCGCCCCCACAGGGCAGTGCTCGATCAACCGTCCATAAGACGGAAAACCGAGCACTGCCGGGGGCCGCCAGGGGGACGCCGGCCGGCCGCGTCTCCCGCCCCGAACCCCGCCCCACTCCGTGTTTGTGGCGAACGCGACGAGGGGACTAAGGGCCTCAGCAAGCCACTGACTCGGGGAGGAGGGGCGCATGCAGGTGCGCATGACGGTGAACGGCGAGCCGTACGAGTCGGAGGTCGAGCCGAGGCTCCTGCTCGTGCACTACCTGCGCGACGTGCTCGGGCTGACGGGGACCCACGTCGGCTGCGACACCTCGAACTGCGGCGCGTGCACCGTCCACCTCGACGGCAAGGCGGTGAAGAGCTGCACCGTGCTCGCCGTCCAGGCCGACGGCTGCGAGGTCACCACCATCGAGGGGATGGGCGGGCAGGACGGCGAGCTCCACCCGCTCCAGGAGGCGTTCTGGGCCGAGCACGGGCTGCAGTGCGGCTACTGCACGCCGGGCATGATCATGGCCGCCGCGGACCTGCTCGCGCGCAACCCCGATCCCTCCGAGGAGGAGATCCGCCACGCGCTCGACGGCAACCTCTGCCGCTGCACCGGCTACCACAACATCGTCCGCGCCGTCCGCCGCGCGGCGGAGCGGCAGAAGGAGGGCGCGGTCATCGTCGGCGAGCCGCCCAAGCCCGAGGCGGCCGAGCAGGTCGGAAAGGGGGTGGGGGCGTGACCGTCGTCGGGACCCGGATGCGGCGCAAGGAGGACCCGCGCCTCATCACCGGCCGCGCGCAGTACGTCGACGACATCGTCGTCCCCGGCACGCTGTACGCGGCGATCGTCCGCTCGCCGGAGGCGCATGCGCGCATCGTGAGCATCGACACGTCCGAGGCGGCGGCCCGCGACGACGTCGTCGCCGTCTACACCGGCGAGGACATGACCGACCTCGCCTCGCCGTTGCCGATGGCCTGGTCGCCCCCGGGCGTCCAGATCAACACGCCCGAGCACTGGCCGCTCGCGCGCGGGAAGGTCTGCCACGTCGGCGACCCGGTCGCCGTCGTCGTCGGGCCCGACAAGTACTCGGTCGTCGACGCCGCCGAGGCGGTCGTCGTCGAGTACGACCCGCTGCCGGTCGTCGTCGACCCCGAGGAGGCGCTCGAGCCGGACGCGCCGGTCATCCACGAGCAGTTCGGCACGAACAAGACGCACGAGTGGTCGCTCGGCAGCGACGACATCGAGGAGGCGCTCGCGAGGGCCGACGTCGTCGTCGAGCGGAAGGTCATCAACCACCGCACCTCTGGCGCCGCGATCGAGCCGCGCGCCGTGCTCGCGAACTGGCGCGCGGACACGATGACGCTCTGGACCTCGACGCAGATCCCGCATCTCGTCCGGCTCCAGCTCGCGGCGATGCTCGGGATCTCCGAGGACCGCTTCCGCGTCATCGCGCCGGAGGTGGGCGGCGGCTTCGGCACGAAGCTCAACGTCTACGCCGAGGAGGCGCTCGCCTGCTGGCTGTCGCGCAAGCTCAACCGGCCGGTGAAGTGGACCGAGACGCGCTCCGAGAACCTCATGAGCACGATCCACGGGCGCGACCACCGGACCTACATGCGGCTCGGGATCAACCGGGACGGCACGATCACCGGCCTGCACGCGCGGATCATCGCCGACCTCGGCGCCTACCAGCAGCTGCTCACGCCGTTCATCCCGTCGTTCGCGGCGTTCGTGATGAGCGGCTGCTACAAGATCCCGTCGGTCCGGACCGACATCACCGGCGTCTTCACGAACAAGATGGCGACCGACGCGGTCCGCGGCGCCGGCCGCCCGGAGGCGACGCACGTCATCGAGGTGATGATCGACCAGGCGGCCGCCGAGATCGGGATGGACCCGCTCGAGGTGCGGCGGAAGAACTTCATCCCGAAGGAGGACTTCCCCGCCGAGGTCGCCGTCGGCGTCGTCTACGACTCCGGCGACTACCACGGGACGCTCGACAAGCTGCTCGAGCGCTTCGACCTCGAGGCCTTCCGCCGCGAGCAGGAGGAGCTGCGCAAGCAGGGCGTCTACCGAGGCGTCGGCTTCTCCACCTACATGGAGATCTGCGGCCTCGCGCCGTCGCGGATCGTCGGCCCGAGCGGCGTCGGCATCCAGGCCGGCTTCTGGGAGTCGGCGGTCGTGCGGGTGCATCCGTCCGGCTCGGTGACCGTCTTCACCGGCACCTCGCCGCACGGCCAGGGGCACGAGACCGGCTTCGCGCAGATCGTCGCCGACAAGCTCGGCGCCGACCCGCAGCAGGTCGAGGTCATCCACGGCGACACCGGCACGGGCCCGTTCGGCATGGGCACGTACGGCTCGCGCTCGCTGTCGGTCGGCGGTGAGGCGGTCGCCCGCGCCGCCGACAAGGTGGCCGACAAGGCGAAGCGGATCGTCGCCCACCTGCTCGAGGCCGCCCCGGAGGACATCGAGCTGCGCGACGGGAAGTTCCAGGTGCGTGGCTCGCCGGACAAGGCGATGACGCTCGGCGACGCGGCGCTCGCCGCCTACGTGCCCGAGAACGTCCCGGACGGGATGGAGCCCGGGCTGGAGGAGACGACCTTCTACGACCCGGAGAACTTCGTCTTCCCCTTCGGCGCGCACGCGTGCGTCGTCGAGGTCGACGTCGAGACGGGCAAGGTGAAGGTCGTCCGCTACGTCTGCGTCGACGACTGCGGCCGGGCGATCAACCCGACGCTCATCGAGGGCCAGATCCACGGCGGCGTCGCCCACGCGATCGGCCAGGCGCTGTACGAGCAGGTCGTCTACGACGAGGACGGCCAGCTCGTCACCGGCACGTTCACCGACTACGCGCTGCCGACCGCGGCCGAGCTGCCGTCGTTCGAGACCGACCGGACCGAGACGCCGTCGCCGGTGAACTCGCTCGGCGTCAAGGGCGTCGGCGAGGCGGGCACGATCGCCTGCTCGCCGGCGGTGGTGAACGCGACGATCGACGCGCTGCGGCCGCTCGGCGTGACGTTCCTGAACATGCCGCTCACGCCGATGCGCGTGTGGGAGGCGATCCAGGAGGCGAGGCAGTCATGATCCCGGTCCAGTTCGACTACGCCGCCCCCGAGTCGCTCGACGAGGCGATCCGCCTCCTCGACGAGGGCGGGGAGGACGCCAAGCCGCTCGCCGGCGGCCACTCGCTGCTGCCGCTCATGAAGCTGCGGCTCGCCGCGCCGTCGCTGCTCGTCGACCTGCGCAAGGTCCCCGGGCTGCACGGCATCCAGCGTGAGAACGGCAGCTACCGGATCGGGTCGATGACCACGCACGCCGAGCTCGAGGAGGCGTCGGCGCTCGGCCTGGTCTCGCGCGCGGCGGCGTCGATCGCCGACCGCCAGGTCCGCCACCGCGGCACGATCGGCGGCTCGCTCGCCCACGGCGACCCGGCCTCGGACCTGCCGGCGGTCCTGCTCGCGGCCGAGGGCGCCGTGACGGTCCGCGGCCCGGCGGGCCAGCGCGAGGTCGCCGCCGCCGACCTGTTCCAGGACTACCTCACGACGGCGATCCAGCCCGGCGAGGTCATCACCGAGGTGCGCGTGCCGGCGCTGGAGGGCTGGGGCTTCGGCTACGAGAAGCTCAACCGCCGCTCCGAGGACTGGGCGATGGTCGGCGTCTCCGCGCTCGTGCAGGTGACCGACGGGGTGGTGTCCGACGTCCGCGTCGGACTGACGAACATGGGGCCGACGCCGCTGCGCGCCCGCGCGGTCGAGGAGGCCTTGCGCGGCCGGCCCGCCGAGGCGCAGGCGATCGCCCGGGCGGCCGAGCAGGCCGCCGAGGGCACCGACCCGCCGGGCGACCTCAACGCGACGCCCGCCTACAAGCAGCACGTCGCGCGCGTGCTGACGCGGCGGGCGCTGGAGGCGGCCACACGCACGTGAGGTTCGCATCGCCGGAGGAGGCGGCCGCCGCCCTTGCCCGCGAGCGCTATCTCGCCGACCGCGGGCTGGCGACGGCCGTCTTCCTCGCCGCCCGCCTCGAGCAGCCGCTGCTGCTCGAGGGCGAGGCGGGCGTCGGCAAGACCGAGGTCGCGAAGGCGCTCGCCGCCGCGACCGGCGCCCGCCTCATCCGCCTGCAGTGCCACGAGGGCATCGACGTCCACCACGCCCTCTACGACTGGGACTACCCGCGCCAGCTCCTCGCCGTCCGCGCCGGCCACACCGAGCACGAGCTGTTCTCGCGCGAGTACCTCATCCGCCGCCCGCTGCTCGAGGCGCTCGAGCACGACGGACCGGTCGTCCTGCTCATCGACGAGGTCGACCGCGCCGACGACGAGTTCGAGGCGTTCCTGCTCGAGCTGCTCTCGGACTTCCAGGTGACGATCCCCGAGATCGGGACGGTCGGCGCGAAGGGCCGGCCGCTCGTGGTCCTCACCTCGAACCGCACGCGCGAGCTCCACGACGCGCTCAAGCGGCGCTGCCTCTACCACTGGATCGACTACCCCGACCGCGAGCGCGAGGCCGAGATCGTCCGCGCGCGCCTGCCCGGCGTGCCGGAGGAGATCGCCGACAAGGTCTGCCGCGCCGTCCAGCGCCTGCGGGCGGAGGAGCTCTACAAGCCGCCCGGGGTCGGCGAGACGATCGCCTGGGCGCAGGCGCTGCTCGCGCTCGGCGAGGCGGGCGACCTCGACTCGACGCTCGGCGCGGCGCTCAAGGTGCGCGAGGACATCGACCGCGTCCGTTCGCAGGGGGTGCTCGCCGATGTCTGAGCGCGAGCGCCTCGGCGCGCGGGTGACGGCGCGGCTCGCCCTGCTCGGCGCGTCGCTGCGCGCCGGCGGGGTGCGCGTCGGGATCGGCGAGCTGCTCGCCGCCCACCGGGCGCTCGCCGCCGTCGATCCCGCCTCGCCGGCCGAGAGCTACTACGCGCTGCGCGCGACGCTCTGCTCGCGCTTCGAGGACCTCGAGGTCTTCGACGCCGTGTTCCACGAGAGCTTCGGCCACGGCGCGCCGGTGCGGCAGCCGCCGGCGCTCGACGAGGCCGGCGAGCTCGTGCTCCCGCGCACCGCCGTCCCGCCCGAGGGGCCGCGGCGCGTCCCGGCGGGCGAGGACGCCGAGGTCGTGCCCGCCGCCGCCTCCGAGGTCGAGCTGCTGCGCGAGAAGGACTTCGCGGCCTACACCGACGCCGAGCGCGCGATCGCCCGCCGGCTGATCCGGCGGCTCGCGGCCCGCGGGCCCACGCGGCTGGGGCGGCGGACCCGCCCGGCGCGCCGGCGCGGGGAGACCCACGACCTGCGCGCGACGCTGCGGGCGTCGCTGCGCTACGGCGGCGAGCCGATCGACCGCCGCTTCAGGCGGCGGATCGAGCAGGCGCGGCCGCTCGTCTTCGTGCTCGACGTCTCGGGCTCGATGGAGCCGTACGCGCGGATGCTGCTCCAGTACGTCCAGGCGGCGGTCGCCGCGCGCCCGCGCGTGGAGGCGTTCGCGTTCGGGACGCGCCTGACGCGGATCACGCGCGAGCTGCGCGGGCGCGACCCCGACCGCGCGCTCGAGCGCGCCGCCCGCGCGGTCGCCGACTGGTCGGGCGGCACCCGCATCGGCGCCTCGCTCGCGACGCTCAACCGCGAGCACGGCCGCCGGCTCGGGCGCGGCTCGGTCGTCGTCATCCTCTCCGACGGCTGGGACCGCGGCGATCCCGAGCTGCTGTCGGCGGAGATGGCGCGGCTGCGCCGCAGCGCCCACGCGATCGCCTGGCTCAACCCGCTCAAGGCCCAGCCGGGGTACGAGCCGCTCGTGCGCGGCATGCGCGCCGCGCTCCCGTACGTCGACCACTTCCTGGCCGGCAACTCGATCCGCTCGCTCGAGGAGCTGGCGGACGTCCTCGAGGCCGGGCTGCGCCCGGGGAGGGGAGGAGGAACGCGATGAAGGACGTGCTCGCAGACATCGACGCCTGGCTCGCCGAGGGCCGCGAGATCGCCCTCGCCACCGTCGTCGGGGTGCGCCGCTCGGCCCCGCGCCCGCCGGGGGCGAAGATGGCGGTGAACGACGCCGGCGCCGTCTCCGGCGCGGTGTCCGGCGGCTGCGTCGAGGGCGCGGTCGTCACCGTCGCCGAGGACGTGCTCGCCGGCGGGAAGCCGCGGGTGCTCCACTTCGGCATCGCCGACGAGGAGGCGTGGGACGTCGGGCTGCCGTGCGGCGGGGAGATCGACGTGCTCGTCGAGCGCGGCCCGCACGAGGAGTTCGCGTGCATCGCGCGCGAGGACGGCCGCGCCGCGCTCGTCACGCGCGTCGAGCAGCCGGAGCGGAAGCTGCTCGTGCGCGCCGACGGCACGACGTCGGGGACGCTCGGCTCGCCCGAGCTCGACGCCCGCGGCCGCGCGCACGCCGAGGAGCTCATGTGGTCGGAGCGCTCGGAGCTGCGCGACGAGGAGCTGTTCGTCGACGTCACCGCGCCGGCGCCGCGGCTCGTCATCTTCGGCGCCGTCGACTTCGCCGGGGCGCTCTGCCGGCTCGCGCGCGCCGCCGGATGGCGGCCGTTCGTCGTCGACCCGCGGGCGCGCTTCGCCACCCGCGAGCGCTTCCCCGAGGCCGAGGACGTCGTCGTCGCCTGGCCGGAGGAGGCGTTCGCGCAGATCGGCGGCATCGACCGCGCGACGTGGATCTGCGTGCTCACGCACGACCCCAAGCTCGACGACGCCGCGCTCTCGATCGCGCTCCGCTCCGACGCGCCGTACGTCGGCGCGATGGGCAGCCGCCGGGCGCAGGCGCGCCGGCGCGAGCGGCTGCTCGAGGCGGGGCTGACCGACGACGAGCTCGCGCGCCTGTCGGCGCCGATCGGGCTCGACCTCGGCGCGCTCACCGCCGAGGAGACGGCGCTCTCGATCATGGCCGAGGTGGTGGCGGTCCGCAACGGGCGCGGCGGCGGCCGGCTGCGCGAGGCGGCGGGTCGCATCCACGAGGTGGGGGCGTGATCGCAGGCGTCGTCCTCGCCGCCGGCGCGGGCCGGCGCTTCGGCTCGCCGAAGCAGCTCGCGCAGTACAAGGGCAAGCCGCTGCTCGAGCACGCGCTCGAGCACGCCGCCGCGGCCGGGCTCGACCGCGTCTTCGTTGTGCTCGGCGCGCGCGCCGACGAGATCCTCGAGGCCGTCGACCTCCACGGCGCCGAGCCGGTGATCAGCCGGCGCTGGCAGGAGGGGCTCGCCGCCTCGCTGCGGCGGGGGGTCGCGGCCGCGTCGGCCGAGGGGGCGGACGCCGTCGTGATCCTGCTCGGCGACCAGCCCGCGATCACGCCGGAGGCGATCCGGCGCGTCGTCGCCGCGCGCCGCCCCGGGCTCGACGCGGTGCGCGCGACCTACGGCGGGGAGCCGGGGCACCCCGTCGTGCTCGAGCGCTCGCTCTTCACCCACGTCGCGGCGCTCCACGGCGACAGCGGCGCGCGCGAGCTGCTGCAGCGGGCGCGGGTGCTCGAGGTCCCCTGCGACGGCCTCGGCGCCCCCGACGACGTCGACACCCCAGACGAGCTGGAGGCACTGCGATGAAGCTCAGCCAGTCCTTCGAGGTCGACGCCCCGGCGGACGAGGTCTTCGCCGCCCTCGTCGACGTGGAGCGCGTCGCCCCCTGCCTGCCCGGCGCGGAGATCACCGAGTCCGGCGACGACGGCACCTACCACGGCACCTTCTCCGTCAAGCTCGGCCCGGCGAGCGCCTCCTACCGCGGCGACGTCCGGATGGAGGCGGTCGACGAGGCACGGCGGACCGCGACGATGCGCGCGAACGGGCGCGACACGCGCGGGCAGGGATCGGCGAAGGCGCTCATCACGAGCCGCGTGACCGAGGCCGCCGGGCGCACGCGCGTCGAGGTCGAGACCGACCTCACGATCACCGGCCGGCTGGCGCGCTTCGGCCGCGGCGGGATGATCGAGGACGTCTCCAACCGGCTGCTGCGCGACTTCGCCTCCTGCCTGCAGACGCGGCTCGCTGCCCCCGCGCCGGGCGCTGGGGCCGAGCCGGGCGAGGCGGGTGCCGGCGCCGGGGCAGGCGCCGAGGCCGCCCCGCCGCCGAAGGCCAAGCCGGTCGGCGGCCTGCGCCTGCTCTTCCTCGCCCTCTGGGATCGCCTGCGGCGGCTCTTCCGGCGCTCCTAGGCGGCGACCGCCGCGCCCGCGTCGCGCTGCTCGTCGCGGGCCGGGACGTGCGACATCGCGTGCTCGGCGAGCGCGGTGATCGTGAGGCTCGGGTTGACGCCGATGTTCGCCGGGATCACCGAGCCGTCGCAGATGAGCAGGTTCTCGTAGCCGAAGACGCGCTGGTACTTGTCGACGACGCCCGTCTCGGGGCCCTCGCCGATGACCGCGCCGCCGAGGATGTGGGCGGTCGTCGGGACGTTGAGCAGCGCCTCGGTGACCGCCACCTGCGGAACGCCGTCGAGCTTCTCGGCGAGGCGGCGGGTCGCCCAGTCGGCGACGGGGATGAAGCGCGGGTTCGGCTTCTCCGGGTCCTCCTGGGTCTGGAGGCGCACGCCGCGGCCGAGGAGCCGCCGCTTGGGGACGAGCCGCATCGCGTTGTCGAGCGTCTGCATCGTCAGCAGGATCACGGTGCGCCGCGACCAGCCGAACGGCCACAGCGTCCGCGCGAAGGTGAGCGGGTGGCGGAGGACCGTCGCGAGGAACTTCAGCGGGCGCGTGAGGCGCGTGCCCTTGCCGACGAGCAGCGTGTTGATGAAGCTCATCGCGTCGCCGCCCGGGCCGTAGGTGACCGTCTCGATGTGCGTCTGCTCGTCCGGGTAGATGCTCGAGCTGATCGCGATGCCGCGCGAGAAGTCCTCGCCGCCGCGCGGCGCGGTGACGGCGCTGACGGCCTCGCTGTTGGAGCGGACGAGGTGGCCGACGCGGTCCGACAGCCGCGGCAGCGAGCCGCGGTGGCGGCAGTTCTGCAGCAGCAGGTTCGTGCCGAGCGGGCCGGCGGCGATGACGACGCCGCGCGCGCGGTGGACGCGGCGGTCCTTGCGCAGCCACGCGCCCGAGCGCTCGCTCACGACCTCGTAGCCGTCGCTGCCGTCGGCGGCGCCGAGCGGGCGGACGTCGACGACGGTCCGCTCGGGGTGGATCTCGACGCCGTTGCGCTCGGCGAACCAGAGGTAGTTCTTCACGAGCGTGTTCTTCGCGCCGTAGCGGCAGCCGACCATGCAGGCGCCGCAGCGGTTGCAGCCGGTGCGCGCCGGGCCCTCGCCGCCGAAGAACGGGTCGGGCACGGTCTTGTCCGGCTCGCCGAAGTAGATGCCGACGCGCGTGTTCGTCCAGGTGTCGCCGACGCCGAGCTCCTCGCCGAGCTCGCGCAGGAGGCGGTCGGCGGGGCCGTCGCTGGAGACCTTCGTGACGCCGAGCATCCGCTCGGCCTCGTCGTAGTGGGGCGCGAGCACCTCCTCCCAGTCGGCGAGATCGGCCCACTGCGGGTCGCGGTAGAAGGCCGAGCCGGGCGTGGGGCGGTAGAGGGTGCAGGCGTACCCGAGGCTGCCGCCCCCGACCCCGCAGCCGGAGACCACGAAGAGGTCCTTGAAGACCGTCATCCGCAGGATGCCCTTGAGGCCCAGCTTCGGCGCCCAGAAGTAGCGGCGGAGCTGCCAGGTCGACTTCGCGAAGTCCTCGTCGCGGAAGCGCCGGCCGCACTCGAGCACCCCGACCGAGTAGCCCTTCTCGCTCAGCCGCAGCGCCGAGACGCTGCCGCCGAAGCCGGAGCCGATGACGAGCCAGTCGTAGTCGTAGCGGTTCAGCGTGCCTTCTCCGTGAGGGCGCCGGCGAGCGCGCGGCGGCCCTCCTCGAGGTCCTCCGGCCGATTCACCGCGAGCACGGCGACCGGACGGCCGCCGGAGAGATACCAAAAACTGAACGAGGCGTCATCTTTGGAGCCGCGCGTCTCCACCTCGTCCCACGCGTCCGCCGGGCCGACGTACTCCAGCGACGCCCAGTCGGCGAGGTCGGAGAAGAAGTACGGCACGGCGGCGTGCGGCTCGTCCGCGCCAAGCATGTTGCGCGCGGCGGTGCGCCCCTGCTCGGCGGCCACGTCCTCGTGCTCGATCCGCAGCCGCCGCCCGTGGAGCACGCTCTCGTACTCGCACATGTCGCCGGCCGCCCAGAGCCCGTCGGCCGAGGTGCGGAGCCGGCTGTCGCAGCGCACGCCGCCCGACGCGCCGAGCTCGAGGCCGGCGCGCCTGGCGAGCATCACGTCGGGCGCCGCGCCCACCCCGGCCACGACCACGTCCGCCGGGATGCGGCGCCCGCCCTCGCAGACCACGGCGGCCACGCGGCCGTTCTCGCCCTCAAACGCGGCCACGCTCTCCCCGGCGACGATCTCGACGCCGCGCGACTCGAGCAGTTCGTGGAAGAAGCGGCCCGCCTCGGCGCCGAAGCTGCGCTCGAGCACGACCTGCTCCTGCATCACGATCGTGCACCGCCTGCCGAGGCTCGCGAGCGAGGCCGCGACCTCGGTGGCGATGTAGGAGCCGCCCACGATCGCCACCCGCTCGGCGCCCTCGGCGTCGCGCCGCAGGGCGTCGGCATTGCCGAGCGCACGCAGGTAGTGGATGCCGTCGAGCTGCGCCCCGTCGACTGCCAGGCGGCGCACCATCGCGCCCGTGGCGAGCAGCGCCTGGCCGTAGGCGAGCTCCTCCTTCGACTGGAGCGTGACCGTGCGGGCGCCGGGGTCGAGCGCCATCACGCTCGTGCGCGTGAGGAGCTCGACGCCGTGCTCGTCGTACCAGTCGCGCGAGTGCACGTGCGCGTCCTCGCGCGTCGAGCGCCCCTGGAGGTAGTCCTTCGTGATCGGCGGGCGGCGGTACGGCGGCTCGAGCTCCCGCGTGACGAGCGCGATCGAGCCGTCGAAGCCCTGGGCGCGCAGCTCGGCGGCGGCGCTCGCCGAGGCGATGCCGCCGCCGATCAGGAGCACGTCGACCCGTCTCATTCGTCCAGCGGGACGAAGTCGCGCTTGCGGGCGCCGCAGACCGGGCACGTCCACGTGTCCGGGATCTCCTCGAACGGCGTACCCGGCGGGATGCCACCGTCGGGGTCGCCGAGCTCGGGGTCGTAGATCATCCCGCAGGGCTCGCAGACCCACCGCTGCGCGGTGGCGACCGTGGTCATGCCGCCGAGACCTCCGGCAGCCCGATGCCGATCACCTTCAGCCGGCGGGTGAGCGCCCGGAAGGCGAACTCGTTCACCTCCGCGCTGGTGTAGCCGAGAAGCTCCCACTCGCCGAACGGGTCCTTGCCCTTCGGCACGAGGACGCCGGCGGCGACGGGCAGCAGCTCGGCGAGCTTGTCCTGCACGCGACGGGCGAGCTCGGGGTTGTCGCGGGTCGCGCGCTGGAGGTACCAGGTGCCGTACGCGACGTGGCGATGCTCGTCCTGGCTGATGAGCTTGAAGCCCTCGACGAAGCCGGGCAGGATGCCGCGCTTCTCGAGGTGGTCGGTGATGAAGAACTGGCCGGTGAGGGCCAGGATCCCCTCGATGACCATGTGGTAGGTGGTCACGAAGTCGACCTTCGCCCGCGCGTCGGCGGGGTCGGCCACGAGGCGCTTGCACGCGTCCACGAGGTGCTCGTCGAAGAGCGTCACGAAGGCGTCGTTGAGGTCCTCGCGGACGCGCTCGAGCTGGGCGTCGATCCCGCCGCCCGTGCCGATCACCTCGTCGTAGAAGCGCGAGAAGAACTGCGTGTGGCGCGCCTCGTCGACCTGCTGGGTGGTGAGGTACGCCTCCTCCGACTGGTCCTCGTAGGACATCACGATGCCCGAGAACTGCGTGGTCACCCGCTCCTCGCCGACGAAGAACGAGGACAGCCCCCAGACCATCTCGGCGCGGTCCTCCTCCGGCAGCGCGGCCCAGTCCTCGACGTCCTTCGACAGGTCGATCGCGTGCGCCTGCCAGTTCTGCCGCTCCCACAGCTCGTAGAGCTGCTGCGGCGTCATCAGCTTCACGTTCGCCAGGTGCGACTCGTCGCTGATCGTCGCGACGTCGCCCTGCGCGGTGAGCTCGAGCAGCGTGGCCATTCTCGCCTCCTCCGTCCGTCTGCGGCGGGGACCGTAGCGCGCCTTTGACAGTACGTCAAGACGGCTCGTCAACCCGGACGGGTAGACTGGTCGCGTGGCGGTCCTGTCCAAGCGCAAGGAGGAGACGGCCGAGCAGCGCCGCGGCGCGCAGGCGTCGTTCGTGGCGGCCACGCTCGAGCTGCTCGCGGAGGGCTCCTCGTACGCCGACCTGAGCGTGGAGCAGATCTCGTCGCGGGCCGGGCGCACCCGCACGGCCTTCTACTTCTACTTCCGCGACAAGCGCGACCTGCTCATGCGCGCCACCGAGCAGGTGGCCGAGTCGCTGTACGAGGAGGCGGACCGCTGGTGGAGCGGCGAGGAGGGCCGCGAGGGCCTGCGCGCCGGGCTCGAGGGCATCCTCGTCACCTACCGTGACCACGCGCCGCTGCTGCGCGCCGTCGTCGAGGCGTCCACCTACGACGACGAGATCGGGAGCTTCTGGCGCGGGATCCTGGGGCGCTTCATCGAGGCCAGCGAGCGGCGGATCGCCGCCGAGGGCGAGATCGACGAGGCGGCCGCACACGCCAAGGCGTTCGCGCTGGTGTGGATGACCGAGCGCACCGCGTACCAGCAGGTCGTCCGCGGCGGCCGGCTCGACGACCGGGACCTCGTCGACACGCTCGTCGAGATCTGGGAGCGCGCGGTCTACGGCTGACGCGCCGCGGCGCCGGCCGCGGACCCCGCCGTCGCAATCTGTGCGTCGACCTCGTCCGGATGCAGCTCGTAGTAGGCGAGCGCCATCCGCACCTGGTGGTGCGTCAGCCCGAGCTCGCGCGCGAGCGCGGCGGGGCTCGGCACGCGCTCCTGGGCGGCGATCACCTGCCACACCTCGTACGGCGTGTCGACGAGCACGGCGCGCCCGTCGAAAACGAGGATCCCGGGCGGGTCGGAGCCGCAGACGCCGTTCTTGCAGGTCACGCGTCCGAGGCTAGCGTGCCCGCGGACATAACCCGACCCCGGTGGTAGGATTTAGCGCGGATGAACTTCTCGGCCAAGACCGAGTACGGCGTCCGCCTCATGGTCGAGCTCGGCCGCCAGGACGGGGACCGCCCGACGTCGCTGAAGGCGCTCGCCGAGGCGGAGCGGCTCCCGCTCTCCTACCTCGAGCACGTCGTCGCCGACCTCAAGCGGGCCGGGCTCGTCGCCGCCACGCGGGGCGCCCACGGCGGCTACCGCCTCGCCAAGCCGGCGAGCGAGATCGACATGGCCGAGATCGTCCAGGCCCTCGAGGGGACGATCGCCCCGATGGAGTGCTTCACTCCCGAGGGCACGCAGCGCGTGACCTGCTCGCACGCCCTCGACCACGGTCGCGCGTGCGCGACGAAGCTTCTGTGGACCCGCGTCCAGGTCGGGGTCATCCGTGCCCTCCAGGGCACGACGCTCGCGGAGCTCGTGGAGTTCGCCGAGTCCCACGCGAGCCAGCCCCAGACGAGCCCCGACGCGGCCCCCACCGCCGCCTGACCCGCCACCGACCCGAACCCAACTGGAGACATGGCTGAACTCGAGATCAAGAACTTGCACGTGAGCGCCGGGGACAAGCAGATCCTGCGGGGCCTCGACCTGACCGTGAACAAGGGCGAGATCCACGCGCTCATGGGCCCGAACGGCTCGGGCAAGTCGACGCTCGCCAACGTGATCATGGGTCACCCCAACCTCGAGGTGACCGAGGGCCAGATCCTGTTCAAGGGCGAGGACATCACCGAGGCCGAGCCGGACGAGCGCGCCCGCATGGGCCTCTTCATGGCCTTCCAGTACCCGGTCGCGATCCCCGGCGTGACGGTGACGAAGTACCTCCGCACCGTCCTCAACGCCCACCGCGAGGAGCGCGGCGAGGAGCCGATCTCGCTGAAGGAGTTCCGCAAGGCCGTCGAGGAGGCGATGGCCCTCTGCGACGTGCCGAAGGAGTTCGCCAACCGCTACCTCAACGAGGGCTTCTCCGGCGGTGAGAAGAAGCGGATGGAGATCCTCCAGCTCGCGTTGCTGCGGCCCGAGATCGCGATCCTCGACGAGACCGACTCAGGCCTCGACATCGACGCGCTGCGGACGGTCGCCAACGGCGTGAACTCGGTGGCCGGCCCGGAGATGGGCGTGCTCATCATCACCCACTACCAGCGCATCCTCCACCTGATCAAGCCGACCCAGGTCCACGTCATGTACCAGGGCCGGATCGTCCGCGAGGGCGGCCCGGAGCTCGTCACCCAGCTCGAGGAGAAGGGCTACGGCTGGATCAAGGAGGAGGTCGAGGCCGCCGCGTGATCGGCACCGCCCTCGATTTCCCGATCCTCCGGGAGCAGTTCGCCGAGGGGCCGCTCGTCTACCTCGACTCCGCCGCGACGTCGCAGAAGCCGGCGGAGGTCCTCGAGGCGATGGACCGCGCGTACCGGACGCGGCACGCGTCGGTCCACCGCGGCGTCTACCCGCTCGCGGCCCGCTCGACGGAGGACTTCGAGGGCGCACGCCGGCTCGTCGCCGACTGGATCGGCGCGAGCCCGCAGGAGGTCGTCTTCACGCAGAACGCGAGCGGCGCGATCAACCTCGTCGCGCGCACGCTGATCACGCCGGGCGACCGGGTGGTGCTCACGGAGATGGAGCACCACTCGAACATCGTCCCCTGGCAGCTCGTGGGGGCGCAGCTCGAGTACGTGCCCGTCGACGAGCAGGGGCTGCTCGTCATGGACGAGCTCGACCGCCTGCTCGAGCGCGAGCCGAAGCTGGTCGCCGTCGCGCACGTGTCGAACGTGCTCGGCACGCGCAACCCGGTCGCCGAGATCGCCCGGCGGGCGCATGAGGCGGGCGCGCTCGTGCTCGTCGACGGGGCGCAGGCGGCGCCGCACCTGCGCATCGACATGCGCGAGATCGGCGCCGACTTCTACGCCTTCACCGGCCACAAGATGTACGGGCCGACGGGCATCGGCGTGCTGTACGGCCGGCGCGAGCTGCTCGAGGAGCTGCCGCCGTTCATCGGCGGTGGGCACATGATCAGCCGCGTCGACTGGCACGAGTCGCGCTGGAACGACCTGCCGTGGAAGTTCGAGGCCGGCACCTCGCCGATCGTCGAGGCGATCGGGCTGGGGGCGGCGATCCGCTTCCTCGCGTCGGTGGGCATGGACGCGATCCACGAGCACGAGGCCGACCTGACGCGGTACGCGCTCGAGCGGCTCAGCGAGGTGCCCGGCGTGACGGTCTACGGCCCGCCGGCCGAGCAGCGCGGGGCGCTCGTGAGCTTCGCGCTCGAGGGGGCGCACCCCCACGACGTCGCCGAGATCCTCGGCTCGCGCAACATCTGCGTCCGCGCCGGCCACCACTGCGCGCAGCCGCTCATGCGCAAGCTCGGGGTGGCCGCGACGACGCGCGCGAGCTTCGCCGTCCACAACACGCGCTCCGACGTCGACCGCCTGATCGAGGGGCTGGGGCGCGTCCGCGAGGTGCTGAAGCTCTGATGGACCAGCTCTACCGCGAGCAGATCCTCGAGCACTACAAGCACCCCCAGAACTGGGGCGAGCTGCCCGATCCCGACCTGGAGTTCGAGGACTCCAACCCGCTCTGCGGCGACGAGCTGAAGGTCCAGATCAAGGTCGACGACGAGGGCAGGATCGCGGACCTGCGCTTCTCCGGCCACGGCTGCGCGATCTCGCAGGCGGCGGCGTCGATGGCCAGCGAGGAGGTCATCGGGATGCCGGTGGAGGACCTGCTGAAGCTCGACAAGCGCTTCATCCTGGACCTGCTCGGCATCGACATCTCGGCGACGCGGATGAAGTGCGCGCTGCTGTCGCTGAAGGTGCTGAAGAGCGCCTCGCTCGGGCACGCCGCGGCCTGGGAGGAGGACACCCCCGAGGCCGCGCCGCCGGCGGGCGGCTCGCTAGACTCCTTGTGAATTCCGATCCGGCAGGTAGGACTTTTGTGACGAAGGAAACGATCACCGTCTGCTCGCTCTCGGAGCTCCCACCCGGAGCGCGGAAGCTCGTCGAGTGGGAGGACCTCGAGATCGGCGTGTTCAACTGCAACGGCGAGATCTTCGCGATCGAGGACCGCTGCTCGCACGACAACGGCCCGCTCGTGGAGGGGGAGCTCGACCAGGACGCGTGCACGATCGAGTGCCCGCGCCACGGCTCGCTCTTCGACCTGCGCACCGGGCAGCCCAAGACGCTGCCCGCCTACCAGCCGGTCGAGGTGTTCCCCGTCCGCATCGACGGTGACCTGATCAAGCTGGAGGTCGAATAGACATGGCGACGCCCGAAGCGATCGCAGAGCAGCAGGAGCTCGCCCGGATCAACGCGGACTACGCCGAGCGCTTCGGCTTCCGTGACCCGGAGAACTACCTCTACAAGGCCCCGAAGGGGCTGAGCCGCGAGATCGTCGAGAAGATCTCGGCGTTCAAGAACGAGCCGAAGTGGATGCTCGACTTCCGGCTCAAGGCGCTCGACCACTTCCTGTCGCGGCCGATGCCGACGTGGGGCTCGCCGCTGCTGCAGGAGGTGGACTTCGACGACATCCACTACTTCGTGCGGGCGTCGGAGAAGCCCGGGCGCAGCTGGGACGAGGTGCCCGAGGACGTCAAGCGGACGTTCGACCGCCTCGGCATCCCCGAGGCCGAGCGGAAGTTCCTCGCCGGCGTGGGGGCGCAGTACGAGTCCGAGGTCGTCTACCACCAGATCCGCGAGGACCTGGAGAAGCAGGGCGCGATCTTCCTCGACATGGACTCGGGGCTGCGCGAGCACGAGGACCTCGTGCGCGAGTACTTCGCGACGGTGATCCCGCCGAACGACAACAAGCTCGCGGCGCTCAACAGCGCGGTGTGGTCGGGCGGCTCGTTCGTGTACGTGCCGCCGGGCGTCCACATCGAGATGCCGCTCCAGGCCTACTTCCGCATCAACACGGAGAACATGGGCCAGTTCGAGCGGACGCTGATCATCGCCGACGAGGGCAGCTACGTGCACTACGTCGAGGGCTGCACGGCCCCGACGTACTCGAGCGACTCGCTGCACGCGGCGGTGGTGGAGCTCATCGCCAAGCCGGGCGCGCGCATCCGCTACACGACCGTCCAGAACTGGTCGAACAACGTCTACAACCTGGTGACCAAGCGCGCCGTGGCGTACGAGCGCGCGACGGTCGAGTGGGTGGACTGCAACCTCGGGTCGAAGCTGACCATGAAGTACCCGAGCGTGTACCTGCTCGGCGAGGAGGCCCACGGCGAGATCCTCTCGATCGCCTTCGCCGGCAAGGGCCAGCACCAGGACGCGGGCGGGAAGATCATCCACGCCGCGCCGCGGACGACGTCGAACATCTTCTCCAAGTCGATCTCCAAGGACGGCGGGCGCAGCTCCTACCGCGGCCTGCTCGAGGTCGCGAAGGGCGCGAAGGAGGCCCGCTCGACGGTGGTGTGCGACGCGCTGCTGCTCGATGAGCGCTCGCGCTCGGACACCTACCCGACGATCCGCATCGGCGAGAACGACTGCTCGGTCGGGCATGAGGCGACCGTCTCGAAGATCGGCGACGAGCAGGTCTTCTACCTCCAGTCGCACGGCATCACCGAGGAGGAGGCCTCGAAGCTGATCGTGAACGGCTTCATCGAGCCGATCACGAAGGAGCTGCCGATGGAGTACGCGGTCGAGATGAACCGCCTCATCGAGCTGCAGATGGAGGGCTCCATTGGCTGAGCTCGCGATCGCGGAGCCCGACTGGCTGGCCAAGCGGCGCGAGCGCGCCGCGAGCTTGAGCGGCGAGCTCGGGCTGCCGGAGTTCAAGGGCGTGCCGGGCTGGGAGTTCACCGAGCTCACCGGCCTGGAGCTGGATGGGTTCGAGCGCGCGTCCGGGAGCGCCCCGGCGCCGGAGGCGATGCTGCTGGAGCCGCCGTCGGGCGAGCCCGAGGGCGCCGTGGTGATGACGCTCGCCGAGGCCGCGGCGTCGGAGGAGTACGGCCCGGTGGTGGAGCGGTACTTCGGCACGATCGTGCCGCGCACGGAGAGCGATCCGTTCGTCGCGCGCAACGAGGCCGAATGGGCCGAGGGCGCGTTCGTGTACGTGCCGAAGGGCGTGAAGGTCGAGGTGCCGGTCGAGCTGCACGCGACCGTGCGCGCCGGCGAGGCGCTCCATTGGCGGACGATGATCGTCGTCGAGGAGGGCGCCGAGGCCGAGGTGTGGGAGCAGTACCTGTCGGCGGAGGCCGAGGGCGAGGGGCTGCTCAACACCGTGGTGGAGCTCGTCGTGGGCGAGAACGCGACGCTGCGCTACGTGTGCGGCCAGCAGCTCAACGAGGACTCGTGGGTGTTCGGCACCCAGCGCGCCGAGGTGGCCGCGCACGGCACGCTCGACTGGGCGGCGATCGGCTTCGGCGGCAAGAACGGCAAGGTCCGGATGGAGACCAAGCTCGCCGGCGAGGGCGCCGAGGGCAAGGTGACGGGCGCGTACGCCGGCCTGCGCCGCCAGCACCTCGACTTCGACACGCTGCAGGAGCACGCGGCGCCGCACACCACCAGCGACCTCGCGTTCCGCGGCGTGCTGCAGAACCGCGCGACCGCGGTGTGGCGCGGGATGATCAAGGTGGACCCGGGCGCCCAGCGCACCGACGCCTTCCAGGAGTCGCGCAACCTGCTGCTGTCGAAGCGGTCCCACGCCGACGCGATCCCGGGCCTGGAGATCGAGGCCAACGACGTCCGCTGCACCCACGCGGCCGCCGTCGCCCAGGTCGACCGGGACCAGCTCTACTACCTGATGTCCCGCGGCTTGCCGCGCGAGGTGGCCACGCGGCTCGTCATCGAGGGGTTCCTCCAGGAGCTCGTCGAGCGGTTCGAGGAGGGCCCGGTGCGCGAGCAGGTCGGCGGGGCGCTCGAGCGGCGGTTGAACGAGTTGCTGGGGTAGGGCTAGGAACAGCCTCCGGCGGTCGCTAGGCTGCGCGCTTGATGGAGGCCCGCAGCTCGCGCGTTTTCTCCGGCGCGTGCCAACCCCAAGGCGCCTGCCGGCGCGACGGACACGAGCTCCAAGCCTGTCAACGCCCGGCCCTCAGGCGCTAAGGGATGGACTTCAATGAGACGTTGAGCTGTCTTCTCAGCCTCATCGGTCGCGAGGTCTACCTGGAGATGCGGGCCCCCGGCGGGGCCGAGATCGTCACGATGCACGGAGTCTTGGCTGCGGGCGATGACTTGGGCGCGTTTGAGCGATCTCAAGGAAAGGGAGGCCCGGAACACGACCGGATCCTGTTCACCTTCCGGGAGCACCCGTTTCCCGAAGGCTTCTACCTCGACCGGCGCACGTTCCGTGATGCCTCATGGCGTCATGGTGATCGCGAAACCGAGCTCTGTCTAACTCTTGAAGGCGGCGTTGAGCTAGCCGTCATCACGAGAGAAGTGTGAGCCCCCGGAGGGTCAAGCGCTAAGTGTCTGATCCGGTTGCCTACAACCCCCTTGATCGCATGGAGCTGGCGCGAAGTGTTGCTCGCGCCCTCCTCCTGGAGCCGTGTGGTCCTCTCCCGCCGACCAGCTCGTTTAACGGCGCGGGCATCTACGCGATCTACTACCAGGGTGACTTCGACGCGTACAAGGCGATCGCGTTCGAAGACTGCTCCTGGCCGATCTACGTGGGTCGAGCGATGCCCGCCGGCGCGCGGAAGGGACTGGTCGGGTTCGAGTCCAAGCCGGAACCCAAGTTGTTCTCGAGGCTCCGCGAGCACGCGAGGTCAATTGACCAGGCCAGCAATCTCGACAGGGATCATTTTCGCTGCCGCTACCTGGTCGTGGATGACCTCTGGATCGCATTGGCCGAGCGACTGCTCATCGCGCATTACAGGCCTCTTTGGAACGGCGTTGTCGACGGGTTTGGAATTCACGATCCTGGCGGGAAGCCCGGCGGGGCTAGCGGACGTGGGGGTCAGGCCAAGTCGCTTTGGGACACGCTGCACCCGGGACGTCCCTTCGCTGAAGGTCGACAGGAGCGGATGTCGGCTGATGAGATCCGCGAGAAGATCGAGGAGCACCTGAGCAACCATCCACCGCGACCTGAGGAGCTCCCTGACCTCGTGGAAGCGCCCCGTGCCGAGGAGAACCTGGAGGACGGCGACTGATTCTGTCCGGTCGCTTCGCTTCCCTACGGCTGCGTGCAGCTCCGTCTAAGCCTCACCAGGTGTCCCGCCGCTCCAGATCCTGAGCTTCGCGCTTTGGTGCGCGGGCGAACGTCGATTGAGCTGTTCGCCGGTGGCGGTGGCATGGCGCTAGGTCTGCATGAGGCGGGGTTTCGGCACATCGCGGTCAATGAGATCGACGAACGCTCGCTAGGCACGCTCAGGGCGAACCACGCATCGGCCTCGAGGCCCGTCCGCAACCGGTGGCCGCTGCTCGAGGGCGACGTGCGTAGCCAAGCGTGGGATAGGTATGCGGGACAGGTCACGCTTCTCGCCGGTGGGGCGCCATGTCAGCCCTTCAGTATCGGTGGAGTTCACCGCGGTGACGAGGATCCGCGGAATCTGTGGCCGGCGTTCATAGATGTTGTCCGTCGCGTGAGGCCACTCGCCGTGCTTGGGGAGAATGTGCGAGGACTAGCCCGAGAGGCGTTTCGGCCTTACTTGGACTACATCTGTGATCGCCTCGCCATGCCGCACCTCGTTCCGTACGATGGTGAGAGTTGGCAGGAGCATCATGCCCGATTGCGGGTAGCCATTGAGCATAGAGACAGCCCGCCCGATGAGCGCTACGTTGTAGATCGACGAGTTGTGCTGGCGGCGGATTACGGCGTGCCGCAGTTGCGCTATCGCCTCTTCGTTGTTGCTTTTCGCGCTGACCTAGCCGTTGAGTGGGATGAGTGCGCGCCTTATGGCGCACGTTGGTCTTGGCCTGAAGCAACGCATAGTCGGGAAGCGCTGCTCGTTACCCAGGTCGACGGAAGCTACTGGGATGAGCATGGAATCGCACCGCAGCCCGTATCTGTCCCAAAGTCCAGAATCCGGGCGGTTGAGGAGGCGCGCGAGCGCCTCAGGGCAGGTGAGATCGAGCGGTGGAGAACGTTGCGCGACGCGCTTCGAGGGCTGCCGGAACCTGTCAACGGACAAGAGTGTCCTGGTTGGAATTTCCACGTCGGTGTCCCTGGAGCGCGGATCTACAAAGGGCATTCTGGCAACCGGCTGGATTGGCCGGCTAAGACGATTAAGGCTGGCGTGCACGGGGTCCCCGGCGGCGAGCATGTTGTGCTGTTGGACAACGGGGAGTACCGTTACCTGACGGTACGCGAATGCGCTCGTGTTCAGACTTTCCCGGACTCGTGGGTGTTCGTGGGGCCTCGGTCAGAGGCGTCGAGACAGATCGGCAACGCCGTCCCGGTTGCGCTGGCTAGGGTGATGGGACGGCGTATTCTCGCGAGTCTCGATGCCGCAGTCCGCCCGCACTAGGCGGGGTCAACGTCGAGACCCCGCGATTACGTCCCGGATGATGGCCCGTGTGCGGTCCCGGGATTCTAAGGCCGAGCTCGCGCTGCGCCGGGCTCTGCACGCGCGAGGAGTGAGGTTTCGGCTTCATGCGCGGGACGTTCTTGGAAAGCCGGACCTTGTCATCAGGAAGTACCGCTTGGCGGTCTTCGTTGATGGTGACTTCTGGCATGGGAACGCTTGGCGGTTGAGGAACCTGCCTTCTCTCGAGGCGTTGTTTCCGACACGCACGGAATGGTGGGTCGCCAAGATCCGACGCAACATGGAGCGGGACGCTCAAGTGACGGCGCAACTCGAAGCCGGGGGTTGGCGGGTAGTCCGAATGTGGGAGAGCGAGGTGCTGCGCGATCCGGATCGCGCGGCGCAGCGTGTGATCGCTGCCCTCAAGTCGCAGAAGGCGCAGTATGCGCGCCGCCAGCAACGCTGTGAGCGACGGCCTGTGAGATAGCTGCTACCGAGAAATCAGAGATTGAACGACTCCGCTGCTCCCACGCGGCCGTCGCCCAGGTCGACCGGGACCAGCTCTACTACTTGATGTCCCGCGGCCTGCCGCGCGAGGTGGCCACACGGCTGGTGATCGAGGGGTTCCTCCAGGAGCTCGTCGAGCGGTTCGAGGAGGGCCCGGTGCGCGAGCAGGTCGGCGGGGCGCTCGAGCGGCGGTTGAACGAGCTGTTGGGATAGGGAACGGGGCGAGCGGCTTGCCGGGCCGTCCGTCCTGCCTGCCAGCTTTGCATCCGCAGAGCACGGAATCGGGCCGATTCCCGAGTCGTTCCGTCCGCGCCGCAGGGACGCGCACCGCGTGTCCAGCCGAACGGACGCACCTTACCCTTGCTGCGCGTGCCGCCTCGCCTGTCCGTCTGCCCCTAGCTCCCGCAAGCGCTTCGCGCCTTCGTAAATCAATCGCGGAACCCACCGCTCGATGTTCGGCCTCTCGTGAACCTTCGAGTCCTTCCGGTACTCGACCTCCAGGAGTCCAATGAGTTCCGCAACATCCTTGTCGCCAGGCTCAGGCGCTCGTTCATCGCCCACCCGCACGACCATTGGCCCGAGCACTGCTCCAAGGTCTACCTTGCCTGATCGCAAGGTCTGCCAGCGCTCACCCTGCTCCCGCCGTTGTCTTGGAGACTCTTGGGCGCGAGCGATCAAGCGAAGCACGCGAGCGAGGGCCTGATCATCCGCACTGAGCGACTCAAGATCGGCGGCTTCGAACCGACTTAGTTCCTTCCCGAGCCGCCCAGCCTCCACAACGAACCGGCGTGCAGTTTGCCTCGGTTCAAGGATCTCGAAGGCGTCTCTCGGACCACCGACACGCGACTGCGCGTCTCCTTCCTCGATCCGCACCGTTACGGGCGAGCGCATGAGCTGCGCTAGGACCGCTACCTGCTCCTGTCGGTAACCCCTCACCAACCCCTCAGCCACTTCGAGCGGAGGCTTTGTTGGGGTCACCCGATCGGCGCATAGCGCAGCTCTGATCTTGCGTTCCGGAAACCTGGCGAAGAACTCGTCGATCTTCATGTAACCTCGACCGATGAACGCAACGTGAACAGGCCGTACAACAAGTGGCCGAGCGCATAGCGGCCACGCATCGTCAGCTCCGCCTGCGCACGGTTGGCATGCGCCTTATTCGTTAGGCGATCGGTCGTGACTCTCAGGACCGCGACGCGACCAGTGATGTCGAGGGCCGAGGCGATTCTGGCGATGCCGTACGACTCCATGTCAACTAGGAGGGGATCCGCCTCAGCTTCCTTCTGTAGTAGTGCCAGAGTTTCTCGGTACGACCACTCGTCGGGCGGGAAGAGTCCCCTTCTACCGGGAGTGGGTGGCCTGGTAGGACCGGCGTGAACGACCTTGTCGGTTGACGCGACTCTGGCGACGGGAAGTCCAGTGATGGACGGCAGGTCGAGTGAACCTCCTCCTGGAATGGAGAGAGGAAAGGTTATTCTCTCAAGAGGTCGGACCTCCGCAGGGGGATGGAGTTCGTATAGCCACTTGTTCTTGAGCGTGACTTGTTCCTTGCGATTTCGGTCTTCCGACACGGTCCCGAGCGACACGTACGTGACGTGCCGCACCAGGAAGACACTCGCCTCATGATCCTCCCTGACTGCGCCACAGCAACCGTAGAACACGACGTAGTCGGGGGCCTTTCGGCGATTGTGAAAGAACGAGGCCAGTTGGCCGGCTGCCATCACGTTGCCCTGGGCCCTCAAGGGGACATGTTGAATGGACCACTTTTCGTCGGAGCCGGCCGAGCGCACAATCAGGTTACGCGCCTGTGAGGTCCAAGGCGAGCCGTCTTCGGCCAAGAGATCATCCAGCAATTGGTTGACGGCTCGCTCCTCGTTGCGGTTGAAGCTCACTACCGCGATCGTGTGCACGGGACTCATCGCGCCCCGATGATATCCGGTGGTTTTCGGATAAGCGCCAGTATCCGCTAAGGCGCGCTTGCCCGCTCTGATGCACTTGTGGGGGTGACCTAGTGGGCGGCCGATGGTTTTCGCGGAGGGGTGAGAGGGAGTTCCCAGACCGCCGTGGAGCGATGGGTCATCCAGGCTGGCAGCTTGTGGGAGGAGAGCCGGGCCGCTTGCCAGTCCGCAACAGCCTCGGAGCACCCAGGCAGCAGACACCTAGGTGGACGGCTAAAGGGGGCGAAGCGCCCTACGCCGCCGGCAGCATCGCGCGACATCGCTCCCGTCGCCGCTCCCTCTCAGCCCGTCTTGAGCGCGAGTGATGCCGCTCCTAGAGTTGCTGGCAGCTGGCGATGTCGACGCTCGTAGGGTGTGCCTCAAGGATCCAGCGCCAGCGCTCGGTTATCCGGTTCACGGACGGCGCGTTCGCTCCATGAAGCATGCCCGTGAAAGGTGGTGGAGCGCCCACGCGGTCAGATTGACGAAGCGGCTCTGGGGGCGCGAGGTAGGGGCTCAGCGAGGTCGTCCTTGTTGAGCGAGAACTCCGTAGCCAGCCGCGGGCGGATCTCGCTGCTGTGCTTTGAGTGCCCACGCCGAGCATTACGAGGATCGCAGGCATCAGCGACTCGAGGCTCGGGAAAGTCACGAAGCGAACGTACCTCCGCTTCTCCCCTCCCGCACACGGCGGGTGTCTTCCCAACCCCCGCGGGTCCTTGGGCGAAAATCGCTGCGTTCGCGTCGCTGGGGCTTGGGTCCGTTAGTCAGAACGAATCTCTGGGAACGCTCGGGTGAGGATGCGAACCAGCTCTCGCGCGCCCTTCGCGTCCACCTCGATCGACTGGCTCACTTTGCCGGGAATCGCGCGTGCGGAGGAACCATAGGTCTCGAGATGCACAACGCGAACGCCGCGGTGCTCGCCGACCATGTATCCGCACTCCACCTCGCTGCGCCAGGCGATCCGTGCGCCCGGACGTTCCCTGAACTTCGTAATCAGCGCCATAACTCCGATTTCCATCACTCGCTGGGCGCCGGACTCGGTTGACGCGGGGCTCGGGCTCTGGGGTTTGTGTGCCTCAGGCCCATCCGCAAGATGACCACGAGCAGGAGCACGAACAACATGAGGCTAGCGCCGAATGCCCCGAGCAGGATCAGGCGGTCACGAAGCGACTGATCCGCGGAAATGATCTGGATGCTCGCGAACACGAAAGCGGCGACGCTCGTGAAGAGACCGAGCACCTCGACCATCTTCACGAGTTGGCCACTCACGAGCGAGACCGCACGATCATGTTCGCATAGCAGCTCGTCGCGCATGTCCTCTATCTCCTTCCGCAGCCGACGGACATCCTGAAGATCGTCCTCGAGCGCGGCAGCCGCGTCGATCAGCTCGCGCTCCCGCACATATGTGTCGTGGACGCTCGGGTCATCGGCGACGCGCACCTTCGCGATCGCCTGCGAAACGTGCCAGCGTGCCGCCTCGAAATCACGCTGGCGACGGTGTGCGTAGGCGAGGGTGTAGTGAGCGACGGCGTTGAGCTCGCCCAGCCGCTCCATCTCCTCGCCGAGCGAAAGTATGCGCTGCGCTTGGTCGGGTAGGAAATCGCCGTTCCGGAGGGCCATCAGGGCGACGTGACGCACCCGGCGGTCAGCCGTTGGGTCGGTCAGGGCGGCGTCGAGATGCTCAACCCCGGTGATCCGGCGCTGTCCGAGAAGGGCAAAGCCGTGCAGCGCCCGCAGCAGGGAATCCCGCGGCCAGCGCTTAGTCGCCTCCTGGGTGATCTCGACGAGCTCGTCGAACATGAGCAGGAAGCGGAGTCGCTGGCCGGCGAGCTGTACGCAGAAACGCGCCTCGTCGCCAAGCGGGTCTGCGGGACGGCCGTCCGGCGCCACCGCGGCGTCCGTCGACAGGAGCAGATCGTCGACCGGGTGGACGCGTGAAAGCCACGCGGCGTCGGTCAACAGCTCACGTCGCCAGCGCTCCTCTCTGATCGTCGCGCAGGTCCAGCGCGCGAAGTACCAGACGTGCTCCGCCTCGGGCTGGAGCTCGATCCTGCGACGCCAGTACTCGGTACAGGCACTGAAGGCGACGCCGTCAAGGTCCGGGTTGTTGAGCGCGCCGGAGATGTGCTGCTCGAACCCTGGGAGCCGGACTGCTTCTCTGAGTGCGCGCTGTCGCTGGGCAAGTGTGGAAGCGGTTGCGATCCGGTGGAGCGCATTCGTTAGCTGTCCGGCTTCGCGCGGCGCTCCGTTGCTCCGGTCAAGCCTTCCGGTCCGATGACGTTTCACCCGCATCCCGGCGTGAAGTTTTCCCTTCTCCGTACGGATCTGTGAGCCGGGTCACCCTAGCTCGGACGTGATGAGTCCGCAACAGGTCTAGGCCGGTTCGCTGGTCGAAGCGCGCAGCGCGGGAAGCTAGGGAGGTTCACCCTTGTCCGATGCTCGGGGCCGACGGAGTCGACTGCTCGAGAAGCGTGGCGGCGCTTTCCGCGCGTTGCCGTACGGACGCGTGTGCTCGCTCTTGCATCGCCTTCCACCACCTTCTACGTGTCGTCTGGCCCTCCCACCGGCGGTAGAGGAAGGTGACGACCGGGACGTACACGCCGGGGTAGAAGGTCGAGATGGCGGTGACAAGAGAAAGGTCTTCTGAGCGGGGGAGCGCCGCCCAGCCTCCGAAGGCCCTCGCGACCGGGGTTCGCAGCGCGATGCCGGAGCAGTGGATCGGGAAGACGCCGCTCTCGTTCCAGACTCGCAACAGGTGCCCGGCTTCGACGCGGCCCGGTTCGATGAGGGAGGAGAAGGCGGGTTCCAGGCGAGGGGCGCCGTCCGTGTACGAGCTTGGGTCGAAGGGACCGTGCGAGCCGTCTGGGTGCAGATCCGCGACGTCGCCGACTGCCCACACGCAGTCCGGGTATTCCTCGAGAGCCTCGACCAGGACGGCGAGTCCGCCTGGCGTCAGGACGTCGTCTTGATCGAGGTTCCGAACGAGATCCCCTCGCGCGCGGCAGAGAGCGAGATTGCGGGTGGAAGGAATCCCGAGATGGACCCCATTCGCTTCGTAGCGGATGCGATCGTCTGACGGGAGTCTGTCCCGTAGCTCGGGTTCAGCGCCGTCCTCCTGGATCACCCATTCCAGCTCCCAGCCCGGAGGCAGCTGCTGGGCGCTGATGCTCTTCCAGCAATCGTTGAGGAAGTCGGCGGTAGGGGCGAACCCCGCGGTGATGATCGACACCAACGGCATGTGACTTGCTGGCGGCCGCTGTCCGAGTCGTGGCTAGCGGCAGACGGCTGAATTGCAAAGGAGCATAACGCGCATCGATGTTGATCGTCTGGTCTTGTCGGGCGCATGACGATAGCCGCCCGAGCTCCGGGACCGGGTGCCAGCGAGCCCAGCTCGGGTTACGGTGACTCCATCTGACTGTCGGGTTTGCCACTCTTCCGGCGACTGTCGGTTCTGGCCCCCGATTGTCGGCTGAGGGAGGCTCCTCGTGGACGTCTTCGCCCTGCGTGAACAGCTCGTACAGGACTACCGCCACTACGCGGAGAGCTTCCTCAAGATCAACACGCTCACCGTGCTCCGGTGGGATGCGCCCGAGGACCTTCGCGAGAAGGTGCTCGAGGTGCTCGCCGACGAGCTCGGGCTCGAATCTCCCGATGACGTCGACGGGTTCGCCAAGGCTTGCGGCGGATCGGAGTACAACGGCCATGTCTACTTCTGGCCCAAACGGGACGATGCTGACGGAGCGGCCGCTCGGATCGAGCACTGGCAGATCCTTGCGCCAGTGCGCGCACACGCGCACGGGGTCCGGGAGCTCAACCGCTTTATTCAGCGCCACTTCCGCGAGCAGACTCGCGAGTGGGCGAGATCGCGCGACCGCAAGATCCCGAAGCCGCTCGGTGCTGAGGAGATCCTGTGGGGTGACAAGGTCATCTCGGTGCAGAACGAGTCCTGGCGTCCGGTTTATCCGAAGGAGAACGCGCTCCGGTACATCGCCAACGGCGACATCGGTGTGGTCGTCGGACAGTTCAAGACGAAGGCCATGGCCAAGGCGCCTTGGAAGGCCGAGGTCGAGTTCGCCGGACAAGAGGGCTACGTGTACGACTACCGGCACAATGACTTCGGGGAGGACGCCCCTCCGCTCGAGCTCGCTTACGCGTTGACCGTGCACAAGGCACAGGGGAGCGAGTTTGGGCGGACGATCCTCGTGATCCCGAATCCGTGTCGGATCCTCTCGCGCGAGCTGCTTTACACCGCACTGACACGCCAGCGCGAGCGCGTCACGCTCCTGTACCAGGGCGACCCCCTTGACCTAATGCGGTTCGCCAGCCCCGCGTACTCGCAGACGGCTGGGCGGCTCACCAATCTCTTCACGGCGCCCGACCTCGTTGAGACAAGCTCGGAGACGTTTCTCGGGCGCGGGCTGATTCACACCACGAGCCGCGGCGACGTGGTCCGTTCGAAATCCGAGGCGATCATCGCGGAGCTGCTCCACGCTCGCGGGATCGATCACGCCTACGAGCGCAAGCTCACCTTCGACGACGGCTCCTTCCGCTATCCGGACTTCACGATCGAGGACCACGATCTCGGGCGGACGATCTACTGGGAGCATCTCGGGATGCTCGGGGACTCCGTGTATGCGGAGCGGTGGGAGCGAAAGCGCCAGTGGTACTCCGACCACGGAGTCGTCGAGTATCCGGCGTCGGGGGAGAGCGTGCTGGTGTGGACTCGTGACGACGAACACGGCGGTATCGACAACCAGCAGATCGCGGCCTTGATCGACGAGCTTTTCGGCTAGCTCGCGTACCGGCCGGAGAGCCCGGCGGCGTCGGCCTTGCTCGTCCACCGACGGATATTCAGCGGATCGGTCGGCTGGAGGAGCGGCCCTCCGCAGCGGTCACAGACGCCGGCTGCCTCGCCGGGGCGCGTGAACGTGATGACCGAGCAGAGGGCGCAGCGACGACTGTGACGACGGACGTGCGCTTCCCACGCACGTTCCTCGGTGTGCGCCGCCCATCGTGTCGGCGGGCTGTGAGTCCGGAGGACCTGGTCGATCAGCGGGGTCTCGGTGGAGTGCCACAGGATCCACGCGGCGGTGAGCGGCAACCCGGCCACCAGTGCGGCCCGAACGTAGCACGTGCGGTCCATGCACCCGGAATGTTCCGCCGCTACCGCTCGCGCGATGTCGCGGGCAAAGGTGTCGTGATCGACTGCCACACCCCGTAAAGGCTGCAGCCGGCGACGTCCGCCCCCCATCGGGGCCGGTACCGTGGCCGACGACACCGTTCTGAGGCGTTCTCGTCGCCGCTGTCAGCCCACGCCCTCCTCGCGCGACGTACGCGCTGTGACCCGCCCACGCCTCTCCTCAGCCACGACGCGCAGGCCGACTGGCTCATCGCGCTCGAGTTCGGGCGCGTGGACGATGGCTGGCCGCGTGACTGCTGCACCTGGGTCGGCGAGGCGTTTGCGTACCTCCACGAGGAGCCGGGCGGGCGCGTGCTCGGCTTCCGGGTCCTCGGGCTCTCGCGCTTCGACCCGGAGGGACACGAGGAGCTCAGGTCGGGCCCGCACTTCGAAGCTCCGTTGCTCGGCCTGACCGACGTCTCCGCAGAGCAGGTCATCAGCGCCGCGCGGGCGTTCTTCCGCGGTCACAGCTCGATCAACCGCGCGATGTTCCACGCGATCGAGGCCGGCAGCCGCGAAGAGGCGCTCGGGCATTGGCTGGCCCTGTCTCCACGCGGGCGACTCGACGGCCCACTACGGGCTCGGGTACACGCTGTACGACCTCGGGCACTACCGCGACGCCTATCGCCACCTCCGCCACTACACCGAGATCGCGCCGCCCTGCTCGTGGGCGTACTGCTGGTACGGCTGTGCGTGCGAGGCCATCTGGGAGCCAACCGAGGCGCGCCGCGCTTACGAGCGCGCGCTCGAACTGGAGGCCGCGGGGCACGACGAGACGAAACGCGGCGGAGCGCCTGGCCGCGCTCAACGCCCGCTGACGCCTAGCCACCTGCAGCATCCGCTTCCCGGCGTACAACCCCGCCACCCGGGGTACGAGTCTCCCCGAGGTCGCGCGCCCGCGCGGCCCGGCCCGTCCCCACTCAGGAGGAGAAGACCATGGCGGCAGAGTCTCGTTCCGGCGCTACTGGCGGTTTGACGCTGGGAGGGATCATCGTCATCGCCGGCATCGTCGTGATGATCGTCTGGAGCTTCTGGATCGGGCTGATCATCGCGCTGATCGGCCTGATCGCGTTCGGGGGGTTCGCGCGCGGCAAGTGGTATTAGCCCCGCTCGGGCCCGGGATGCGCTAGCCCCGCTCGGGCCGGGGACGCCGCTCCGGCGCCGGGCCCTGCCCTAGCGCCTCCCAGTGCTCCCGCACCAGCCGCGGTGACGCGCGGTTGAGCCACGCCTCGACGACCACCTCGTGCAGGTCGTCGAGGCCGATCCGGTCGAGTCGCACGAGGATCGCCGGGTAGCCGTCGAAGTGCGGCGTCGTGAAGAACACCTCGGGGTCGTCGGCGAGCAGCGCCTTCTTCGCCCCGACGTGCTCCACCCGCGCGCCGAGGATGGGCCCGTCGGGCGTGCGGTCGCCGAGCGCCTCGAGGTCCGATCGGCGCAGCGGCCGCTCCCACACGAACAGCCGCCGGCTCACGACCCACTGCGCGAGCCCGCGCGACTCCCGCTCGCTCGCGCCCGGCAGAGACAGCGCGATGCGGCGGACGTCGTCCCAGGTCGCCATCCCGCGAGCCTAGATCACCGTCGCCGCCCCCGCCACGGGCCACCGCAGGGGACAACAGCCCCGTCCGCAAGGCACAACGCCACCTACCCATCGCCCCCGCCCAGGCGTATGAACGCCCCATGGAGGAGTTCAAGGAGCGCCAGCGCGCGATCTGGGAGGCGGGCGACTACCCGCTCCTCTCCGAGATGATCCACGACGTCGGCGAGCGGGTCGTAGACGCGGCCGAGATCGACCCGGGCGTGACGGTGCTCGACGTCGCCTGCGGCTCCGGCAACGCCGCGATCCAGGCCGCCGAGCGCGGCGCGCGCGTCACCGGCCTCGACCTCGCGCCCGCGCTCCTCGACGCCGGCCGGCGCAAGGCGCAGCAGGTCGCCGTCGAGGTCGCCTGGGTCGAGGGCGACGCCGAGGAGCTGCCGTTTGCCGACGGCGCCTTCGACCGCGTCCTCTCCACCTTCGGCCACATGTTCGCCCCGCGCCACCGCCAGACCGCCGGCGAGATGGCGCGCGTCTGCCGCGACGGTGGCGTCATCGCCCTCGCCACCTGGCTGCCGGAGGGCACAGTCGCCGAGATGCTCCGCACCTCGACCTCCTACATGCCCCCGCCGCCGGACTTCGCCGAGCCGCCGATGCTCTGGGGCGACGAAGGCCACGTCCGCGAGCTCTTCGAGCCGGCGGCGAGCGACATCGCCTTCGAGCGCCACGTCAACCACGTCGAGGCCGAGTCGATCGACGCCTGGGCAGACCTCTTCACCAACAACTTCCCGCCGCTCGTCACCGCCCAGGCGACGCTCGGCGAGCGCTTCGCCGACCTGCGCCGCGACCTCGTCGACATCTGGGAGCGCGGCAACGAGGCCGACGACGGGAGCTTCCGCTTCCCGCAGCAGTACCTCGTGTCGGTCGTGCGGTTGTAGCGCTCCTGCGCGGCGGCGAGACCGGACATGTGGCTTCCGGGGCACGCGGTAGCGTGTGCGCCCGATGAAGGCGCTGGTGACGGGGGCGACGGGCAAGGTCGGGCACGCGACCGTGCGTGCGCTGCTCGCCGACGGGCACGAGGTCGTCGCGCTCGTCCGCGACGTCGAGCGGGCGCGGGCCGTCATGCCGGAAGGCGCCGAGCTCGTCGCGGGCGACGTCACCGACCCCGCCTCGCTCGAGCGCGCCTGCCAGGGCTGCGAGGTCGTCTTCAACGCGATGGGCCTGCCGGAGCAGTGGTTGCGCGACGAGACCGTGTTCGACCGCGTCAACGCGCGCGGGAGCGAGAACGTCGCGCTCGCGGCGCGGCGCGCCGGCGTGCGCCGGCTCGTCCACACGAGCACGATCGACGTCTTCCACGCCGAGCCGGGCGCGCGCTTCGACGAGTCGCGCGTCGCCGACTACCCGAAGCCGACGGCGTACGAGCGCTCGAAGCAGCGGGCGGAGGAGCTCGTGTGGGCGGCGGCGGGCGACGAGCTCGAGGTCGTCATGACGAACCCGGCGGCGGTGTACGGCCCGGGCCCGATGGGCAGCGCCTCGCCGGAGCGCGCGATCTTCGAGCCGGTCGTCCGTAAGCGCCTGCCGGCCCTGACACCGGGCGGCTTCGGGGTCGTGTTCTCCGACGGCGTCGGGCGCGGTCAGGTGCTCGCGGCCGAGCGGGGGAGGCCGGGCGAGCGCTACATCCTCTGCGACGGGCACACGGAGCTGCGCGAGCTCGCCGAGCTGGTGGTCCAGCTCGCCGGACGCGGGCGCGTCCCGCCCGTGCTGCCGGTCCCGCTCGCGCGGGCGATGGCCGCCGCCGGCGAGGGGGTCGCGCGCCTCATCCGCCGCCCGCCGCTGCTGCCCCGCGGCCAGCTCTCGTTCCTGCTGTGGAACGCCAAGCCGGACTCGTCAAAGGCCCAGCGCGAGCTGGGCTGGGAGCCGACGCCGATCGAGGACGGCGTGCGCCGGACGCTCGCGGAGATGGGCCTACTGCGGGCCTAGACTTCGTGGCGTGGCGCTGCACCGCGGCATCGACGACCTCGGCCCCGACGGGCACGGCGCGCCGACCGGCCGCCTCGTCCGCCGCCACCTGCGGCGCGAGGTCGCGATCTCGGGTCGCCTGACGACCGGGACGCTCGCCTGCCCCTCCTGCGACGCGCCGGTCGGCCTCCCCGAGGGCGCCGTCGCGCCTGCCGACGCGATGGGCTGCGGCTACTGCGGCCACGAGGGGCACGTGCGCGACTTCCTCTCGCTCGGCCAGCCGCCGCGCCCGACGCGGGTGGAGGTGCGGTTGGTCGCGCCGGAGCGGGTCGTCACGCCGCGTCCGCTTCGGTGAAGCGCTCGAAGCGAATGGCGAGTCGGTCGGGGGCTGGCCGTTCGGTGGGCTGCGCCGGCATCCGGATTCGCTGACCGTGAAAGGCCTGCAGCCCCTCGCGGAGCATCGGTCCGTCGCGCTCGAGTCTCACGGCGCGGGCGATGTGGACGACCCCCGTCGGATCGATGCCCATGACGTTGCGGTCATAGGCCAAGTGGTGGATGGCGCACAGGGCGACGCCGTTGGAGACCTCGTTGACGCCCTCGCTCGCGAACTCGACGATGTGGGCGGCCTGGATCAGCTCGATCCGCCTGAGGGCGCAGACAGCGCACCGCTTGCGATAAGCGCGCATCACCTCGCGGCGGAAGCGGTGCTGTTCCAGCCGCACCTTCACCTCTCGTAGCGCGACCGCGCGGACGGGCTTCGGTGAGACAAGCCCTTCGCCGGCAAGGTCGGCCTGGGGTAGGCCGGGCGCGAGAAGCACCGCCCTGGACTCGGGATCGCGGTCGACCACAAAGACCGGCTGGACGACCGAGTACTGACCCGGGTCGATGCCCTTGAAATAGATCAGTGGCGCCTGCAACTCATACGCTGCGTCGAGCGCCCGATTGTCCGCCTGATTGAGCGAACCCGCGCGGTAGGCGTAGACGATCACGCCCGCTTCCTCGTCGATCTCATCGTCGTACGGGGAGTTCGGCGAGGTGACCAGCGACAGGGCGGCCGGTCCCCGCTGCTGCCGTGCGCGGTGGATCCCCTTCTGGAACGACCCGAGGCTGATCCGTTCGCCGCGAAACTCAAAGCCCTCACGCAGCACGCTGAGAGGAATGACGTCGTCGTAGAGCTGCTGAAGGCGGCGGACGTGCTCGTGCGCCGCGACACGGAGCGCGTGATCGGGGTCTGCCCTGCCCAGCACGGCTGCATCATGGCGAGAGAAGCAGTCCTCGGGCAAGAGCCAGTGCGCCCCTCAGCCACCGCCGTCGACCGGGTCGGGTCTCCGCGCCGCCTACGCCCACCGCACGCCCGCGGTGGCGCCCCGGTGTCAGACCGCCGGGCGATGTGACGACCTTCACGAGACGAGTCCATCGGTCCGGCCTCGCCCGCACGGCGGGCCGGCCGGAAGCAGGAGGTACACATGGGCAGGGGAGTGCCGGCACTGATCGGTGCCGCCCTCGTCGCCACGCTCGCGCTCGGCATCCCGAGCGCGGCGAGCGCGGCGTGCTACTCGTCAACTCCATCCACCGCCCGGTTCAGCGATGCGATCGGCGACGGCGAGGCCGGGCTGGCGCCCGAGATCACCGGCGTCGTCGCCGTCACGGACGACACCTGTGGCATCGGGATCGCCGTCGCCCTCAGCGGCGCGGTGTCGCCGGGCGACCTCATCGAGGGCGAGGCAGTCGGGATCTACCTCGACACCGACGGCAACCCGGCGACCGGGTCGCCGACCTGGGACGGCGCCGATCGCGTCGTCATGATCGTCGGCCGGACGGGTCCGGACCTTCCGCCGGCGGTCGGCGTCTGGGACGGGGCCGAGTTCAGCTTCGCCGGCGCGCGTGAGCTGACGCCCTCGACCGCCGCCGGGTTCGTCGCCCACCTCGACGAGCTCGGCGTGGCGGCGCCGGCGACGCTGGGGATCAGCACCGGGGCGATCTGGACCGGGGCCTACGACACCTACGCGGACTTCGCCCCCGAGCCGGGCGCGTCGCCGTTCGCGTTCCCGGTCCAGTTCTCGACGACGCCGCCCCCTCCGCCTCCGCCACCGCCGGCGGTCGCTCCCCCGAGCAGCTCGCCGCAGGACGAGTCGGGGTCGCGCCGCGCGCGCAGGTGCAAGGTCCCGCGGCTCAAGGGGCTCACCCGGAGCCAGGCCGTCAAGCGCCTCCGCCGCGCCGAGTGCAAGTACCGCTTCGTCACGACGAAGCGCGGCCGGCGTCCGGGTCGCGTCGTGTCCACGTCGCCGCCCGCCGGGCGCCGGACCGCCGGCCGGGTCACCGTCCGGATCACCGCGCGCCGGCGGGCGCGGGCCAGCCAGGTCCGGGTCGTCACCCGGATCGAGCGGCTCCTGAGCGCCGCGAAGGCGCGCTAGCTGCCATCCGCCGCCGCGCCCCCACCTGGCGCGGCGGCGCCCGCCCTCACGGCCGCGGCACGCTCAAGAACCACAGCCGCCGCTGCATCGCCAGCCGCGACACGTGGAAGCGCTCGCAGAGCTTCCGCTCGTCGCCGCCCACGCGCTCGTACTCGGCGAGCACGAGATCGCGCGGCATGAGCACCGCGGCGGCGAACTGGTTGGCGTCGAGCTCCGCCGGCGGGTACTCGGCGAGCGCCCGCGCGTGCTCGCTCTCGGCGAGCGGGTCCCGCTCGCCCGCCGCGGCCGCGTCGCCTGCCGGCTCGTCCGCCGCCCCGGCCTCCGCGGGCCGCTCCGGCGCGGCGGCCTGCTCGCGCACCTGCGAGCTGCGGCAGTGGACGACGCCGCCGGTCCAGCGCGAGCCGAGCCCGCAGTCGAGCACCCAGTGGCCGAGCTCGTGGCCGATCGTGAAGCGGCGGCGCGGCGGCACGTGCTCGGCCTCGCGCGCGTCGACCCAGATCTCCTTCGCGTCCGGCAGCAGCAGGCCGCTGACGGTCCCGCCGCCCTCGATGCCCGCCAGCTCGGCGAGGTCGTCGCCCTCGCGGATGCGCAGGCCATAGTGGGAGTCGACGATGTCCTCGATCGGGACCGGCAGCGACGCCCCGTCCCAGAGCCAGTCCGGCACGCGCGCGAGCTCCCGCTCGGCCTGCTGCTCGACGGCGAACGCGCGCGCGACGAGCTGGTTCAGCGCCCGCCCTCCTCGCGTCCGCCGCGGAAGAGCCGGTCGACCTCGTCCCACTCGTCCGGGGGCAGCTCGTCGCGGTCCGCCGCCTCGCGCGGGGCCGCGACGTGGTCGGCCGAGCCGCGCAGGTAGGCGGGCGCGGCGCCCGACGTCCCGAAGCCGCGGAAGTCGGCAGCGCGCTCGAGCTCCTCGGCGCTCGCGCCGAGCACGCCGGCGAGCGCCTCGATCACCCGCCGCGAGACGCCCGACGTCTCCAGCGTCCCCGCCTCGAGCTCGTGGACGTACTGGGCGGCCTTCTCCTCCTGGCCCTGGATGCCCAGCCGCTCGACGATCCCCTCGACGACCTCGTCCCGGCGCAGCTGCGCCCGCCGCCGCAGCCGCGGCAGCAGCGACGGCCACAACCCCGACTTGCCCTGGAGCGCCTCGACCGTCGCCATCACGGCGGGCTCGCGCATGAGCTCCTCGAGCGTCTCGAGCGAGTAGTCGGGCGTCGGCGCGATGTCGAGGAACGCCTCGATCTGCGCTGCGAGCTCCGCCTGCTCGTCCGCGGGGGCGCGGTCGAGGTAGTCCTCGACCCGCGGGCGCCTGCCCGCGTTCCACGCGTCGATGAACTCGCTCAGCAGTCGCTCGATCTCACTCATCCCTGCTGATGCGCCTCCTCAGCTCGCGCATCCCGCGCGAGCGCAGTTGATCCACGTTGGCAACGCTCTTCCCGATCGCCGCGGCGATCTCCTTGGAGCTATACCCCTCCATCGTCAGCCGGATGACGATCTTCATGTCCTCGTTGGCGAGGTCACCAAGGACCCGGCTGACCGCGTCGATCGTCAGCGCGGCGTCGAAGCGGCCGCTCTCGATCCGAGCCGCGATGCGCGCGATCTCGTCGTCGAGGCGGCCGAGCTCATCGCCGTCCGCCGTCCCGACCGTCTCGTCGATGCTGCTGGCGAGTCCCATCTCTCGACGCATCTCTCGGCGGCAGTGGTCCATGCATGCGTACCGCACGCACTGCTTCAGTGCCGCGCGGAACTCGGCCGCGGTCGTCCCCCGGAAGGTCTTCTCGAGCTTCGCCAGGCAGCGCTCGTAGGCCTGCTGCACGACGTCCTCGCGATCACCCGGGGCGACGACCACGTCACCGCCCTCCTCGAACCGGAACGTCGCGACCCAGCCGACGATGCGGTCCTGGTGGCGCGCAATGAGCACGTGCCACGCCCGGACCGCGGCGTTCCGCTCCGCGGGGCTGCGCCCCTTGCTGCAACGCTGGAAGAGCGCGACGAGCTCGTCGTCGGAGAGGAGCTCGACCCGGTCCGATGCGTCGTTCGGCTGAGCGGTCACGGCGATGAGTCCTGCAGAACGCGCCCGTGGGCCAGTCTGCGGGCACAGACTTCCAACTATTCCACCGCCGCGCCCCGAATGCGACAGCCGACCCGCTCATCGCCGCCCCTTCGCCAGCGCCTCCGCGCAGGCGCGCCGCGCCCCCTCCCGGACCATCGCGCGGAACTCCCGCAGCGTCGAGCCCTCGAAGGCCGCGCCGGCGGCGAGCACCCGCTCGACCGCGATCCGCAGCACCTCGTCGTCGAACTCCGGCGAGGCGTCCTCGTGCCCGTGGCGGCGGCGGAAGAGGACGATGTAGGCCCGCATCCGCTCGATCTGGCGCGCGCACAGCACCGACCAGGCCAGGTGCGCCTGGCGGCGGGCCTCGTACAGGGCCGACTCGCGGTGCTCGAGGAAGAAGCGGAGCAGCGCCGCGTCGTCGAGGCCGCCGAAGGTCCGGTGCACCATGGCGCCTTAGTCGCCGCGGCGCGCTCGGTCTGACAACCTGTCAAGTCCGCGTTGCCGGGAAGGTGGTGGGCGAGTTCGAAAGCGGCCGGCCTCGCCGGCGCTCCGCCGCCGGCGCGGCGACGACCGCCGCGGTCCTCCTCAGATCCACCTCCGCACGCGCGACTTGTAGGCCCGGTACTCGTCGCCGAACTGCGCCTCGAGGTGGCGCTCCTCGGGCGGGATGACGACGCGGTCGACGACGAGCAGCACGACCGGCAGCGCCGCGAGCGCCCACAGCAGCCCGAAGACGAGCGCGATGCCCGCGTACAGGAACGCGAGGCCGAGGTACATCGGGTTGCGCGTGTAGCGGTAGGGCCCGGTCGTCACGAGCGCCGTCGCCGGCGTCGCCGGGATGGGGCTCGTGCCGGAGCGCGTGAACAGCGACAGCGCACCGCCGCTCAGCACCGTGAACATCGACACGCCGATGACCGCCGCGATGACCGCGAACGGGAAGGGCAGGTCGCCCGAGCCGACGACGATCTCGAGCACGATTCCCGCGAGCAGGCCGAGGAGGTAGAGGGCGGGCGGGGGGAAGCGGACGCCGCCCAGGTGGTGGGCGGACTCGGTGGGGCGCGCTCCGTGCTCGTTCGCCATCCTCGGCTCCTCGCCCGCCAACCTAGCAGCGTGGGTGGGCGGTGCCCTGCCCGCGGGGGACGGTTCCCCCTGGCTGGACATCTGTCCAGGCATGTACCATGGCGCGCGCATGACGGCTCGCCGTTTGTGGCAGGGGTTCGTGCTGACGGCTGCGTGCGCGCTGCTCGCAGCCCCGGTTGCGCATGCCACGACGCAGGCGCAGGAGGCGATCCCCGGCAAGACGCGCCAGGTCGTGCTCGTCGGCAACAACTGGGACGGCACGACCGACATCCTCGACGCGCACACCTACGAGCGCCTCGACCGCATCAACGTCGTCCCCGACCTCGCCGAGCGCGAGGCGGAGATCCTCTTCAGCCCCGACCGGCTCGCCTTCTACGTCGCGATCCGGCTGCTCATCGGCGAGGGCAACCACCAGTACAACGACGACGTCTTCACCTCCGCCGACGGGCGCACGCTCTTCGTCTCGCGCCCGAGCCTCGCCGACGTCGTCGCGATCGACCTGGAGACGAAGAAGATCAAGTGGCGCACGCCGGTGGCCGGCTACCGCGCCGACCACATGGCGATCTCGCCGGACGGCTCGAAGCTGCTCGTCAGCGCCTCGACCGGCAACGTCGTCCACCAGATCGACACCGCCACCGGCAAGATCACCGGCGAGTTCCCGTCCGGCAACTCGCCGCACGAGAACAACTACTCCAAGGATGGCAAGCGCATCTACCACGCCTCGATCGGCCTCGTCTACACGCCGGTCGACCGCGAGCCGCTCCGCTCCGGCCTCAAGGGCCAGCAGTTCTTCCAGATCGTCGACGCCGAGACGCTCGAGGTCCTCAAGCGGATCGACATGGGCAAGAAGCTCGCCGAGGCCGGCTATCCCGGCATGAGCTCGGCGGTCCGCCCGATGGCCCTCTCGCCGGACGAGCGCTACGTCTACTTCCAGGTCTCGTTCTTCCACGGCTTCGTCGAGTACGACCTCGTCAACGACCGCGTCACGCGCGTCGCCCGGCTGCCGCTGAGCGAGGAGGCCGCCCAGCTGTTGCCGGAGCAGTACCTGCTCGACTCGGCCCACCACGGCCTGGCGATGAACCCCGAGGGGACGAAGCTCTGCGTCGCCGGGACGATGTCCGACTACGCCGCCATCGTCGACCGCGAGACCTTCGCCGCGCGCATCCTCGACTCGGGCGAGAAGCCGTACTGGGCGACGAACAGCGCCGACGGCAAGCACTGCTACGTCTCCTCGAGCGGCAACGACTGGCTGACGGTCATCTCCTACGAGACCGAGGAGGTCGTCCGCCGCGTCCCGGTCGGCGACCACCCGCAGCGCGTCCGCAACGGCGTCGTCGCCGTCGACCTCTACCCGCAGCCCGGCGCCGGCGAGCCGTTCAAGCTCGGCATCATCCGCCAGCGCTCGCCGGTCCCGGTCAAGGGCGGCGCGAAGAACATCGGCTGCCAGGCCAAGGGCGCCAAGCTGCTCGAGCTCGCGCAGTGCGTCGTGCGGATCACGACGCTCCCCGAGCCGGGGCGCAAGGCGCGCGTCCTCGGCGTCGGCGAGGAGGTCTCGGGCGGCGGCCGCTCGTTCAAGGTCCGCGTCAAGCTCAACCGCCTCGGCCGCGCGCTGCTGCGCCGACACCGCGAGGGCCTGCGCGCGCTCATCGTCGCCGAGGGCACCGACTCGATCGGCCGCACGAAGACGCGCCGGCAGCGCGTCATCCTCCAGCCGGCGAGCTGAGCTGATCTCCGCGCGCGGCCGATCCCCGTGTGCCGCCGCGCCCCTGAATTGCCGTCGGAGCCAGGCGGTAGCGTCGTCCGTGGCGCGTTCCCACTCGGAGAGGAGAGATGCCGTGGACACATCGCGCGTGTCGCCCGGCGAGCTGGTCGCCGGCGTCAGTGGCCTGCTGCTGTTCGTGTTCCTGTTCCTCGACTGGATCGGGCCGTTCAACGCCTGGGAGGTGTTCGACTTCATGGACATCGTCCTGGCGGTGATCGGCCTCGGCACGGCGCTGCTCGTCGGGGCCCGGATGGCGGGCAAGGACGTCGGGGTGCCGGGCGGATCGGCGCTGCTGCTCGCGGTCGCCGGGATCTCGGCCTTCTGGATCGTCGTGAGCTTCCTCATCGAGGGCGACGAGCGCAAGATCGGGATCTGGCTCGCCCTGCTGGCCACGATTGGCCTCACCTACGGCGGCGTGAACGCCGGGCGCGGGCGCGTCGGGCGCTCGGCCACCGAGCCCGCCTAGGCGGACGACGACTCCGAGCGCGCCGGCGGGCGGGGCGCCGTCCCGCCCGTCCGGCGCGTGACCGCCGCGCCCCAGTCGCGGTCCTCGATGTGGGCGGGCTCGGTCGTCTCGAGGAACTCGCGGATCGCGTCGGCGAGCCCCTCGGGGTCCTCGAGGTGGGGGAAGTGCGCGGCGCGCGGGAGCGTGACGAAGCGGCTCCCCGGGACGCGCTCGTGCGCGGCGCGGCCGTGCTCGAGCGGGATCGTGTGGTCGCGCTCGCCCCAGACGATGAGCGTCGGCATCCGCCCGTGGAGGAGGTGGAGGCGGTCGAGCGCGCTCACCCGCTGGCCGCGGACGTCGATGACCGACCGCAGCGTCTGGAGGAACGCCTCGCGCGCGCCTGGCGGTTGGAGCGGGCGGACGGCGCGGGCGAACGCCTCGACGTAGACGCCGGCGCGCTTGCCGCGCTCGCGCAGCCGCCCGCCGAGCGCCCACAGCGCCGACGACAACCGCGGGTGGGCGACCGCCCACAGCAGCGGCGAGGCGCCGGGGAGCGCGGCCGCGCGCAGCAGCGGGCTCACCTCACGGCCGAGCCCGCCGCTGGAGACGAGCACGAGCCGCTCGACCCGCTGCGGGAACTGCCAGAAGAACTGCATCGCCACCCCGCCGCCGAGCGAGTGGCCGACGAGCGTCGCGCGGTCGATCCCGATCGCCGCGAGCAGGTCGCGGATGCCCGCGGCGTGCGCGCCGAGCGAGTAGTCGCCGCGCGGGGCCGTGGAGTCGCCGTGGCCGATGAGGTCGGGCGCGATGACCGTGAAGTCGTCGGCGAGCCGCTGCGCGACGGCCTCCCAGTGGCGCGAGGAGTTGAGCATCCCGTGGATGAGGACGACGGGCGGCCCGACGCCGGCGCGGCGGTAGATGAGCCGGTGCCCGTGCAGCTCGATCTCGCGCGCGAGGAAGTCGCTCACCAGGCGGCACGATAACCGCGTCCGGTCGCGGACAGGAAACGCGGGACGCGGCGGGGAGCGGGGAGGGCCTCGGCGCGGCGCCGGCCTAGCCGGCGGCGAGCAGCTTCGGCGACTCGATCGCCGGGCAGCGGTCCATGACGACGTCGAGGCCGGCGGCCTCCGCGCGGGCGGCGGCCTCGTGGTCGACGACGCCGAGCTGCATCCACACCCCGCGCGCGCCGATCTCGATCGCCTCGTCGACGTGGACGCCCGCCTGGTCGGAGCGGCGGAAGATGTCGACGACGTCGACCGGCTCGGGGATGTCGCGCAGCGACGGATAGCAGCGCTCGCCGAGGATCTCGTCGCAGTTGGGGTTGACCGGGATCACCCGGTAGCCGCGCGACTTGAGCAGCTCGGCCACCTGGTGGGAGTCGCGCGACGGGTCCGGCGAGCATCCGACGACGGCCCACACGTGGGTGTCCTCGATCAGCCGGCGGATGACCTCGGGCTCGTTCACCGGGACGCTCCTGGCGGCGAATCTTGCCCGAAAATCCGGGCCGCTGCGTGCCGAACGTCACACAGCGGGGCGGGCGGTCAGAGCCCGGGCGGGTGGCGGACCGCGAAGCCCTCCGGCGAGCGGTGGGTCGCCTGCCAGCGCGAGCCGCCGGTGCGGCTGTCGCGCCCGCTCGTGTCGAAGCGCAGGCCGGCGACGACCATGTAGACGTGGCCGTCGTTGGCGTAGATCGTCACCCAGCGGCCGGGGCCGGGCTCGCCCCAGCGGGCGAGCTCGCCGGAGACGAGCGGCCGGTCGAGGAAGCCGGCGGCGGCGAGCGCGAAGCTCACCGAGCCCGAGCAGTCGTAGCCGTCGTCGAGCCAGCGGCCGTGGCCGCCGCCCCACTTGTAGGGGGAGCGGGAGATGATGTTCCCGGCGGCGATGATCCGCTGGACGGCCTCGGGCGCGCCGTAGGGCGCGATCGCCTGGCCGTCCGGCGTGAGGCGGGCGCGCGTGCCGGCGTGCTTGCGCAGCCGCCGCAGCTCGTCGCTGACGTCGGCGTCGGAGGGCGCGCTCGGCGACGGGCGGCCGGGATCGGAGATGTCGCCCTCCCTCCCGGCCGGCGCGGGCGGCTCGACGACGTCCTCGGGGGCCTCGCCGGGGCCGACGACCTGGACGACCTGCGGGCGCGGGCGCTCGGCGGGCTGATCGGCGGGCTCCCCGCCGCCGCCGGCCGAGGCTGAGGCCTGCGGCTCCTCCGGCTCCTCCCCGCCCGCCGTGGCGAGGGCGCCGCCGCCGAGGACGAGCGCGGCCAGCGCGGCGCCGCCGAGCATGCGGATCCGTCGCGTGCGCACGGGCCCCCAGTATGCCGACGAGAACGTCCAACAGTGGCCCCTATAGGGGCTGCTGCTGGACGTTCTCGGCTACGGTCGTCGCCGTGCCAGGCATCGACCCGTGGATCGCGGCGGAGGCCGAGCGGATCGCGCGCCACGCCGAGCGCGAGCTCGAGGCGCTCGTGGCGGTGTCGAGCCCGTCCGGCGACGCCGAGGCGGCCGAGGAGGTCATCGCCGTCACCTCGGCGCTGCTGCCCGACGAGGCCGAGATCGAGCGGCCGGCCTGCTCGAGCCCCGACCACGCGCCCGACCTGCTCGCGCGCGTGCGCGGGAGCGGCAGCGGGCGGATCGTCCTGCTCGGCCACCTCGACACCGTCGTCGCCCACGACGCCCACCGCCACCTCGAGCGCGACGGCGACAAGCTCGTCGGCTCCGGCGCGGTCGACATGAAGGGCGGCGTCGTACTCGCCCTCGGCGTGCTGCGCGCGCTGCTCGACCGCCTGCAAGACTTCGCCGAGGTCGCGCTGCTGCTCGTCGTCGACGAGGAGTGGCGGATCGCCCCCTTCGTCCACGCCGATCGCCTCGCCCACTTCGACGCCTGCCTCTGCTTCGAGGCCGGGGAGCGGACCCCGGCGGGGGAGGAGGGCGTGATCGTCCGCCGCAAGGCCGCGGGCACGCTCCGCGTCCGCGCCGAGGGGCGCGCCGCGCACTCCGGCGCCGCGCCGGACAAGGGGCGCAACGCCCTGCTCGCCCTCGCGGCCGCCGCCCAGGCGGTCGCCGCCTGCCACGACCCGCAGGGGCCGGAGCGCCTCAGCGCGGTGCCGACGATCCTCAACTCGGGCGAGGCGTTCAACGTCGTCCCCGCCGACGGCGAGCTGCTCTGCGACCTGCGCGCGGACCGGCTCGAGGCGTTCGCCCCGGTGCTCGCCGCCGTCCCCGCCGAGCACGAGGGCGTGCGGCTTCGGGCCGAGATCATGCGCTCCTGGCCGGGGATGGACTCGCGCGAGGCCACGCGCGACCTGCTCGCCGGCGCGACGCGCCGCCTCGGCCGCCCGGTCGTCGGTACTGAGCGCGGCGGGGCGAGCGACGCCAGCCACTTCGCCGCCCGCATCCCGCTCACCGTCGACGGGCTGGGCCCGCGCGGCGGCGGCGCCCACCACCCCGACGAGTACGTGCTCGCGCCGAGCCTGCGCGAGCGCGCCGAGGTCGCGCTCGCCGTCGCCGCCGAGGCGCTCGGGCTGTAGCGAGAACGTCCAGCAGCAGCCCCTATAGGGGCCACTGTTGGACGTTCTCGTGCTCGGCGGGGGCCACTGTTGGAGGTTCTCGTGGTCAGCGGGAGGCGGCGCGGCGGTACTTCGCCACCGCGATCGGGGCGAAGATCGCGATGAGCACGACGCACCAGACGAACGCCAGCCAGACGTCGTTGCCCGCCGGGGCGCCGAGCCACAGCGCCCGCAGCGCGTCGACGAGCGTCGTCACCGGGTTCGCCTCGGCGAACTCCTCCAGCCCCGCCGGCATCGACTCGACCGGCACGAACGCCGACGAGATGAACGTGATCGGGAAGATGAGCGTGAAGCCGATCCCGTTCGCCGCCTCCGGCGTCGAGACCGACAGCCCGATGACGGCGAAGATCCACGACGAGGCGAAGCCGAACAGCAGCAGCAGCGCGAAGCCAGCGAGGATCTCGCCGGCGGGGGCGTCGAAGCGGAAGCCGATGACGAGCCCCGTCCCGAGCACGATCACCAGCCCGAGCAGGTTCGTGACGACGTCCGCCACCGCGCGCCCGGCGAGCACCGACGCGCGCGCCGCCGGCAGGGAGCGGAAGCGGTCGATCAGCCCCTTGCCCATGTCCTCGGCGAGCCCGAGCGCGGTGACGAACCCGCCGAAGGCGACGTTCTGGCAGATGATCCCCGGCAGCAGGAACTGCTTGTAGTCGTCGAAGCCGGGCGTCGAGATCGCGCCGCCGAACACGTAGGCGAACAGCAGCACGAACATGATCGGCTGGATCGTGAAGCCGATCAGCAGGTCGGGCTGGCGCGGCAGCCGCAGCAGGTTGCGCTCGGCGAGCACGAGCGTGTCGGGGATGAGCCGCCTCACGCCGCCACCTCCTCGCGCTCGGCGTCGTCGCGGTCGCCGCCCTGCGGCTCGGCCGCGTGGCCGGTGAGGGCGAGGAAGACGTCGTCGAGCGTCGGGCGGCGGACGACGAGGTCGCGGACGTCGAGCCCCGCCGCGTCGAGCCGGCGGACCGCCTCGACGATCGCCCCGTCGCGGCCGCGGACGGCCATCCGCACGTGCGCCCCCTCGGTCACCGGCTCGTCGGCGGCCATCGGGGCGAGCGCCTCGGCCGCGGCGGCCGCGCAGGTCGCGTCGGCCACCTCGACCTCGAGCCGCTCGCCGCCGACGCGCGACTTCAGCTCGTCCGCCGTCCCCTCGGCGATGACCCGCCCGTGGTCGACGACCGCGATCCGGTGGGCGAGGCGGTCGGCCTCGTCGAGGTACTGCGTCGTCAGCAGCACCGTCGTCCCGTCGGCGACGAGGTCCTCGATCGCCTCCCAGAGGTCGAGCCGCGAGCGCGGGTCGAGCCCGGTCGTCGGCTCGTCGAGGAAGAGCACCGGCGGGCGCGCCACCAGCGCGGCCGCGAGGTCGAGCCGGCGGCGCATGCCGCCGGAGTAGGTCTTCACGATCCGCCGGCCGGCGTCGGCGAGGCCGAAGCGCTCGAGCAGCTCGTCCGCGCGGGCGCGCGCGGCCTTCCGCCTCATCCCGTACAGCCGCCCGACCATGACGAGGTTCTCGATCCCGGTGAGGTTCTCGTCGACGGCGGCGTACTGCCCCGCGAGCCCGATCCGCTCGCGCAGCGCCGCCGCGTCGGCGACGACGTCGAGCCCCGCGACGCGCGCGCGGCCGCGGTCGGGCCGCAGCAGCGTCGTGAGCACGCGCACCGCCGTCGTCTTCCCCGCGCCGTTCGGCCCGAGCACCCCCAGCACGGTCCCCGCGTCGGCGTGGAGGTCGAGCCCGTCGAGCGCCCGCACCTCGCCGAACGCCTTCACGAGCCCCTCCGCCTCGATTGCCGGCCCGCCGCCGGCTCCGTTCATGCGCATCGTCCCACTGTCGCAGACATCGAGGTCAGGATCTGGCCGCAACGGGGAGGATGATGGAAAGCGGATGAGCGAGACGACGTCCGGCCGCCTGCTCGAGCTGCTGTCGCTGCTGCAGGCGCGGCGCGACTGGCCGGGCCGCGAGCTGGCCGAGCGGCTCGAGGTCTCCCGGCGCACGGTCCGCCGCGACGTCGAGCGGCTGCGCCGCCTCGGCTACCCGGTCGAGTCGCTCCCCGGCCCGGCCGGCGGCTACCGCCTCGCCGCCGGCGCGGCGATGCCGCCGCTGCTGCTCGACGACGACGAGGCGATCGCGATCGCGGTCGGGTTGCGCACCGCGGCGGGCTCCTCGGTGACGGGGATCGAGGAGACGGCGCTGCGCGCGCTCGTCAAGCTCGAGCAGGTCCTGCCCGCGCACCTGCGCCGGCGCGTCTCGGCGCTCGGGCGCGCGACGGTCACGCTCGGCATGGGCGGCGGGCCGACCGCCGACCCGCAGATCCTCAGCATCCTCGCCGCCGCCTGCCGCGACGGCGAGCGCGTCCGCTTCCTCTACCGCGGCCGCGACGGCGCCGAGAGCCGCCGCGAGGTGGAGCCCCACTCGCTCGTCAGCGCCGTGCGGCGCTGGTACCTCGTCGCCTGGGACCGCGCGCGCGAGGACTGGCGCACCTTCCGCGTCGACCGGATCGCCGAGCCGTCGCTCACCGGCGTGCGCGCGCAACCGCGCGAGCTGCCCGCCGCCGACGGCGCGGCGTTCGTCGCCCGCAGCCTGCGCGAGGCGCCGCGGCGCTGGCAGGCGCGCCTCGTCGTCGAGGCGCCGGCGGAGGAGGTCGCGCGGGCGCGCGGGGTCGGCGGGAGGGTGACGCCGCTCGGCGAGCGACGCTGCGAGCTGCTCATCGGCGACGAGGACCTCGACTGGCTCGCGCTGCGGATCGCGATGCTCGACGCCGACTACACGCTCGAGGGCCCGCCGGAGCTGCTCGAGCGGCTCGGGCTGCTCGCCCGGCGCCTCGAACGCGCGGTCGGCGGCTAGCCTCCGTGCGATGACCGTCCGGACGGTCGACAGCGCGATGCCCGCGGCGCTGCGGGCGCGGAGCCCGTTCCCGCCGATCGGCGACTACGGGTTCCTCTCCGACTGCGAGGTCACCGCCCTCGTCGCCCCGAGCGGGAACGTCGAGTGGATGTGCCTGCCGCAGTTCGACTCGCCGAGCGTCTTCGGCTCGATCCTCGACCGCGACGCCGGCCGCTTCCGCTTCGGCCCCGCCGACGTCATGGTGCCGGTCGGGCGCCGCTACCTGCCGGGCACGATGATGCTCGAGACGACGTGGATGACGCGGACGGGCTGGATGATCGTCCGCGACGCGCTGACCATCGGCCCCTGGCACCACGAGCGCAAGCGCGCCGCGCGCCGGCGCCGCTCGCCGACCGACTGGGAGGCCGAGCACGTGCTGGTGCGGACGGCGAAGTGCGTCCAGGGCCAGGTCGAGCTCACGCTCGAGTGCGAGCCGGACTTCGACTACGGCCGCCGCCCGGCGCGCTGGCGCTACACCGGCCGCGGCTACGAGCAGGCGGAGGCGACGGCCGCCGGCTGCGACCTCGTCCTCCGCCTCGACACCGACCTGCGCCTCGGCCTGGAGGGGCCGCGCGCGACCGCGCGCACCCGCCTGCGGGAGGGCGACACCGCCTTCGTCGCGCTCTCGTGGTCGGAGGAGGGCGGCCCGCGCGGCTTCGACGAGGCGTACGAGCGGATGGCCCGGACCTCCGCCTACTGGCGCCACTGGCTCGGCGGCGGCGACTTCCCCGACCATCCCTGGCAGACCCATCTGGAGCGCAGCGCGCTCACGATCAAGGGCCTCTCCTACGCCCCGACGGGCGCGCTCGCCTCGGCGGCGACGACGTCGCTGCCGCGCGTCCCGGGCGGCGCGCGCAACTACGACTACCGCTACGCCTTCATCCGCGACGCCGCCTTCAGCCTCTGGGCGCTCTACACGCTCGGCTTCGACTGGGAGGCCGACGACTTCTTCTACTTCCTCGCCGACGTCGCCGACGAGGAGGCGACGATCCACAACATGTACGCGGTCGACGGCCGCGAGGCGGCGCGCGAGTGCGAGCTCGGCCACCTCGGCGGCTACGACGGGGCGCGACCCGTCCGCGTCGGCAACGACGCCTTCGAGTACGAGCAGCACGACGTCTGGGGCGCGATGCTCGCCGCCGCCGAGCTGTACGCGCGCACGCGCGGGCCGCTGCCCGAGCGCGTCTGGCCGTGCATCCGCCGCCAGGTCGACGCGGCGGCCGTCGAGCGCTGGCGCCTCCCCGACCGGGGCATCTGGGCGCTGCGGCGGGAGCCGCAGCACTGGGTCTCGTCGAAGGTGCTCTGCTGGGTCGCCGCCGACCGCGGCGCGCGCCTGGCCGCCGAGCGCGGGGAGGAGGAGCTGGAGGCGCGCTGGCGCGCGGCCGCCGAGGAGATCCACGCCGACGTGCTCGCCAACGGCGTCGACGAGCGCGGCGTGTTCTGCGCTCACTACGGGACCTCCGAGCTCGACGCCTCGGTGCTGCTCATCCCGCTCGTCCGCTTCCTCCCGCCCGACGACGAGCGGGTGCGCCGGACCGTCCTGACGATCGCCGAGGAGCTCACCGAGGACGGCGTCGCGCTCCGGCAGCGGACCGAGGACGACGTCGAGGGCGAGGCGTTCCTCGTCTGCACCTTCTGGCTCGTCTCGGCGCTGGTGGAGATCGGCGAGCGCGAGCGGGGGATGGAGCTGTGCGAGAAGGTGCTCGCGCTCGCCGGCCCGCTCGGCCTCTACGCCGAGCACCTCGACCCCGGCACCGGCCGCCTCTACGGGAACTTCCCGCACGCGTTCACGCACCTCGCGCTCATCAACGCGGTCATGCACCTCATCGCGCCCGAGCGGCTGGCCGCGCTGTCGGCCGAGCCGGAGTAGGGGCGCCGGGGGCGGAGCCGGACGAGGGGCGCGGCGGCGCGGGGCCGAGCCGGCGCCGGGGCGGCCGCGAGCGCTTCCGCCTTGCCGCGGGCGCCTACCCCCGGTAGGGTGCCGCCCATTGCGGGTCCCGAACGGACGCGCGTGACTGGGCAGGGGGAGGGACTCATGCGGGAGGTCTGGCTCGTGCGAGGAACGCTTGCCGTCGGCCGGCGGGCGCGCTGGGCGGCGCCGTCGCTCGTCGTCATGGCGCTCGTGCTCTGGGCGGTGGTGCCGTCGCTGTCGGCGGCGCCGCGCGACGACGGCGCGTTCTCCTGCGCGGCGACCGCGCTCATCCTCGGCGGCGACGAGCGCTCCGCGGCCAACCGCGGCGGGGACCCGTGCGCGGACGACCGCGCCGGGGAGGAGCACGACCTCGGCGGCCTCATCCGCCTCCGCGGCCTCTTCGCCGAGACCTCCCAGACGCCCGACGACCTCGCCGGTAGCGATCCCGCGGACGGCGACGGCGCGAGGGCCGAGGCCGGCGCGGCGGAGCTCTCGATCGGCCCGCTGACCGTGCGCGGCATGCGCGCCGAGGCCTCCGCCACCTGCGTTGACGGCCGCGTCCGCCTCGAAGGGAGCTCGTCGGTGGCGGGCATCCGCGTCGGCGAGGGCGCGAGCGCGGTGGAGATCCCCCTGCCGGGCGGCGACCGTGAGCTCAGCGTCCCGGTGCCCGGCATCGGCACGCTCCACCTCAACGCCGAGGAGCGCGAGGACGGCGAGCTCACCCGCCGCGCGCTCTGGCTCGACCGCCCGGGGACCGACGACGACATCGTCGTCGGCCAGGTGACCGTCGGCGCCGAGGGCGCGCCCTGCACGGAGCTGACCGACGAGGACGGCGACGGGGTCTTCGACCGCGACGACAACTGCCCGGCCGACCCGAACCCCGGCCAGGAGGACCAGGACGAGGACGGGACCGGCGACGCCTGCGATCCGGACGTCGACGGCGATGAGGTCGCCGACGACGCCGACAACTGCCCGGACGCGGCGAACCCGGGGCAGGAGGATCAGGACGGCGACGGCATCGGCGACGTCTGCGATGCGGATCGTGACGGCGATGAGGTCGCCGACGACGCCGACAACTGCCCGGACGTGGCGAACCCGGGGCAGGAGGATCAGGACGGCGACGGGACCGGCGACGACTGCGAT